>Ga0268266_10000086_pt1 | contig 199443 bp, 203 predicted proteins | sample KBSS13metaG_FD_190356 | JGI IMG/M metagenome (GOLD analysis project Ga0268266, IMG submission 190356) | Switchgrass rhizosphere microbial communities from Kellogg Biological Station, Michigan, USA - KBS S1-3 metaG (SPAdes) (version 2) | ecosystem: Host-associated > Plants > Roots >... | reverse complement strand
CTACAACGCCTGTCCATTCCAAAGAGTTTTTTCCATGTCAGAAGATTCGATCGTTTCGCCCCGCGACAAGGTGGGCGGCGCCGACGCGGCGTGGAGCGCACGGACCTGGCTGTCGGTCGTCTCGCTCACCGTCGCGACGTTCGCCTTGGTGTTCAGTGAGTTTCTGCCGGCCGGCCTGCTGACGCCGATGGCAAGCGGGCTCGCGATCTCGGAGGGTCTCGCCGGACAGGCCGTTACCGCAACGGCGCTGACCGGCGCGGTCTCGGCGCTGCTGGTCGGACTCGTCATCGGCCGCATCGACCGCAAGGCGGTAATGTTGTTCTTCTGCCTGCTCTGTGTTGCCTCGAGTGTCGCGGCGGCGACAGCGCCGAATTTTGCCGTACTGCTCGCGGCGCGGCTGGTGCTGGGCATCGCCATCGGTGGGTTCTGGACACTGGTGGCGGCCGTCGTCGCGCGGCTCGTTTCGATCGAGGCGATCGGGCGCGGCATGTCGATCATCTTTATCGGCGTTTCGGCCGCGACGATCTGTGCGCCGCCGCTCGGCGCGCTCATCGCCGAGGCTTTTGGCTGGCGTGCGGCGTTCCTCGTCGGCGGCGGGGCGGCGCTTCTGGCGCTGGTGATCGAGTTCGTGACGTTGCCGAAACTGCCGGCCACCGATCCGGTGCGGCTCGGCACGCTGGTCGAAATGTCGAAGCGGCCGATGGTGCGCATCGGGCTGCTCGCGGTGGTGGCGATCGCCGCGGGCCACTTTGCTGGCTTCACCTATGTGCGGCCGGTACTTGAAACAGTGACACATCTGTCGCCGACGGTTGTCGCGGGCGTATTGCTGGCTTTTGGCCTTGCCAATTTCGTCGGCAATTTGGCCGGTGGCGCGCTGGCAGACCGCAATCTCAGGCTCGGGCTGTTCGCCGTTGGGGCATTGCTTGGTCTGACGACGCTGGGCCTTGCAGTGTTTGGTGCGCAGGCGGTGCTGGCGGCGGCCTTCGTCACCGTGTGGGGCTTTGCCTTCGGCGGTGCGCCGATCGTACTGCAGACCTGGATGGCGCGTGCGGCCCCAGATCATCTCGAAAGCGTCGGTGGGCTGTTCATCGCGACCTTCCAGATTTCCATCGCGCTCGGCGCGGCGGTCGGCGGCGCGGTGGTAGACGGCTTTGGTGTCGGCGATGCAATGCTCGTGACCGCACTGCTCGGGCTCGGAGCGGCGGCGCTGGCCGGCGTGCGGCTGGAGACGGTCACGGCGCCAGCGGCGGCCGAGTAGCGGTCGCCTCCTTCGAACGGAGGATGGCGCCAGCATCTTGCCTTTCATATAGGACAGTATTATTGACCTATATGAAAGGAGTGCGAATGATGACTTACGACGAGATGATGACCTTTGCCGAGCAATGGGTCGCAAACTGGAACCGGCGGGATGTCGAGGCGGTGCTGTCCCACTTTGCCGAGGACGCAGAGTTCGTGACTCCCCTCGCCATGCGTTATGCCGGGCGCCCCTTGCTGCATGGCAAGGCAGAGATCGGTGCCTACTGGAACGCCGCGTTGCAGCGGATCACGGTGCTGGAATTTACGCTCGATCACGCCTCGTGGGATGAGCGTCTCCGCGAGCTGACGGTGGTCACCGAGGCGAACCTCAATGGCGACCGCCAGCGCGCCTGCGAGATCATGCGTTTCGGCGCCGATGGCCTTCAAACGCGCGGCGAAGCGCTTTACGGTGCCGCGCTGTAAGGCGACCTCAGGAGCATCTCGTGGATTTCGGTATTGCCGGCCGCAAGGCCATTGTTTGCGCGTCGAGCCGGGGGCTCGGGCGGGGCTGCGCGTTCCGGCTGGCTGAGGCTGGCTGCGAGGTGGTGGTCAACGGCCGCGATAAGGCGGCGACCGAAACCACCGCGGCCGAAATCGCCAAAGCGACCGGGGCGAAAGTCATCCCGGTCGTTGCCGATATCGGGACGGCGGAAGGGCAGGCGGCGCTGTTTGCGGCTTGCCCCGAGCCCGACATCCTCGTCAACAATAATGGCGGGCCGCCGTTCCGGGATTTTCGCGAGCTCGACCGCGAGAAACTGATCGCGGGCGTCACCGGCAATATGATCGTCGCGATCGAGCTGATCCAGAAGGCGATCGGGCCGATGCAGGCGAAAAAATTCGGCCGCATCGTCAACATCACTTCGAGTTCAGTGAAGGCGCCGATCGGCGGGCTCGACCTGTCGTCGGGGGCGCGGGCCGGGCTCACAGCGTTTCTCGCCGGCGTGGCGCGGCAGGTGGCGGGCGACAATGTCACCATCAACTTCCTGCTGCCGGGCAGTTTCGCGACCGCCCGCGCGCAGTCGGGCATTGCGCTCGAAGCCAAGCAGCGCGGCATCAGCGAGGCTGAGGTCAGGACGATGCGCGAGGCCCGTATTCCAGCAAAACGGCTCGGCGATCCGGATGAATTCGGCGCCGCCTGCGCCTTCCTGTGCTCGGCTCAGGCCGGCTACATTACGGGGCAGAACCTGTTGATAGACGGCGGCAACTATCCCGGCGCGTTCTGACGGGCACTACGAGGAAGTGCTGTTGCCTTCGGCCGGCAGGCGGAGGGCGAGGATCGCTAGCAGTAGCGACCAGACGTTACGGTCGAGGATGAAGCTTTTCTCGACCAGTCCGCCGACCGGTTGCTTCGAAACCACGACGCCGACCAGCAGGACGAGCAACACCAGCGCCAGCCATGACAGGATGAGCGCGAGCGGACGCCACGCTTTCCACCCGGCGGCGTGCTTGAGTCGGCCGGAGATCAGAAACGCCGCGACGACGAACAGCACCCAACCGAGGAACGCGTCGGCAAGGTGGATCATGCCGACGGTGGTCTTGGGCGGTTCGCCGGGCGCCAGGATATCGGTGGGGAAGGCGCAATCGACCGCGTAGGTCAGCCCGACGATGACCAGCAGGATGGCGCCTGTCCGAGACAGAGCGCTTTTGGGGACGATCTGCCAGAGCGCGATTGCCAGCGCGATACAACCGACGCACGAGGCGAGGAACGCCGAGCCATAGATCCAGCCCCAGGGACCAACCGCATAGTCGCTGATGTAGTCGCGGACGAAATCGTACTGCGTGCTGACCAGATGCGTCGCGATCGCCGCTACGAGGAAATAGATGATCGCGATGATGGTAACCCAGGCGGCGCTCCGCCCAAGCATCGACGTCTGACCGTTCATTCCATCCCCTGTCCAGCAGCGATGCTGCTTCGTCCCCGGGGGCAACTTATCGTGATGGCCGCCAAGGCGGAAGCACGCCGCTCCGCGACAAAAGAGGCATTAGCGGCGGGTTTGCTATTCGGTTTTCCGGAGCACCAGATCGGCTCGCTCGGCGATCGTAGCAGGCTCGATGTCGATCAGCTCGAAGCCGAACTGGCGATAGGCCTCTTCGTGGACGCGCTCGAAGTCCTGAGCGGCATCGTAATTGATGCGGCGGGCGGCGGTGGGCTCGATGAAACCGAGCAGGCGGACGAAAAAGACAAGGGGCTCGAAGTAGTTTTTGGTCAGGGCGTGATTGATCGCTGCGGTGAGGCTGTCAGGAATCGGGTGCCCGAGATAACGGGCTAAAGCGTAGGTGCAGACTAGCGAGCGATCGTGGAACTGCGCCGGGCCTGTGGCGGTCGCGGACATGCGCTGGAGCTGCATCTCCGTGATGAGGTCGATGAAGCGCGGCTGTTCCCACGGCGCCATGATTCCGACTGCTTGCTGATGGGCGATGACGTCGGTCGCGGCTTCCTCGACAACGGGGAAGCCGCGCCGTTCCCGTTCACGGATAAGCACGGTTTTGCCGGCGCCGGGAGCGCCGGTGAGGATGTAGCGATGCATGGGGATGCCTCTCGGATGGCGAACGGGCGCAGTGCTGCATGCGCAATATCGATGTGGGGGAAATGCCGGCGTATCGAACGATGCGGTGCAGCGAAATCTTCAATAGCATAGGCTGGTGAGACGTACCAGCGAAGCAAAAGCATCGGCCCTCAGCGAGGGCGCCAAGGGCCGAGCGAAATATTCAGATTCTTGGGGGCTTAAGCGCCGAGCGCGGACTGCTCCCTGGCGATCCGATCCGTCAGCACGTCGAATTCGGTGTCGTGGTAGGTCTTGCCGGCCATGCGCCCCTTCGTGTTGGCGATCGGCTCTTCGAGCACCTCAGCGAGGTTCTCGGAGCAGGTGAAGGGGCCTGCGACGCGCTTTACCTTGGAGTTGTCGAAGAGCGCCGCGCGGCTCTTGTCGCCGGTCAGCGGGCCTTCCCACGACTTGTCGTAGCGAACCATGGTGTCGGACGGGACGTGGACGATCTTTGCCTCAACGCCAAATCCCTTGGCGATCGTCGCGTAGATGTCGTCCCAGGTGTAGCCGCGGTCCGATGTGATATGGAAATCAGTGCCGAGCGCGTCCTTTTTGCCGAAGAGGTTGATGAAGGGATTGGCGAAGTCGACGGAGCGCGTCAGCGTCCACGGCGTCGCGCCGTCGCCTTGAATGAGCACCGGGCGGCCGGCGAGCAGGCGTCGCGCCAGTTCCTCGCTGTTGCCGACTGCGGTGGGGAGGCCGGTGCGCACGGTGTGGCTCGGGCGGACGATGGTCCAGGGTAGGGTTTTGTCGGCCTTCAGCAGCGCTTCGCAGGCGATCTTGTCCTGGCTGTACTTCCAGTACGGGTTCACCGTCGGCGTCTTCTCGGTGATGATGTAGTGGCTCGGCGGCTTCTCATAGACGGAGGCGGAGGAAATGAAGATGTACTGGCCGGTGTGGCCGGTGAAGACCTTGATGTCCTCCGCCATCTGGTTCGGCGTGAACACCATGAACTGGCAGACGACGTCGTAGCGGTTTTTCGCCAGCGCCTGATAGGCGGCCGGGTCTTTCATGTCGCCGACGATGGTGGTGACGCCGGCGGGTAGCGGCACCTCGGTCTTGCCGCGGTTGAAAACCGTGACTTTGTGGCCGGCGGCAACCGCCTTCTCGACACAGGGAAGCGAAATCTGGCCGGTACCACCGACGAAAAGCACATTGGACATTTAGGGTTTCCTCAGGAACGCCGGCCGTGCGCCGGTTCTGTCTCCATGAGATTGCGGCAGACCGCGACCGTCTGCAAGGGTGAACGTTAATACGCCCGACAAAAAAACCCGGCAGCCGAGGCTGCCGGGCACTTTGATCTCAGGCTACGCCGCTTCGTCTAGATGATGTCGACGATGCGGTAGCTGCGCGGATCGACGATGACGATCGAGCCGTCGCGGGTCTCGAAGAACAGATAGCCGCGATAGTACGGATAGTAGCGGAAGATCTGCGGCGGCAGCGGGCGCAGCCGGAACGAGCGCGGGACGCGGACGCCGGGGCGAAGGGCAAAGTCCGGCACGCCGAAGGAGAAGCTAAAGCCCTGGAAGAAGTCGCGGAACTGGTCGCGATCATGACGATCCCAGCGGTTGGAATGACCGGGGCCCATACCAGGGCCGGGGCCGCCCATACCGGGGCCCTTCTTGAAGTCAGGCCCGTTGCCCGGACCATTACCTGGGCCGTTGCCAGGACCATTACCTGGGCCGTTGCCGGGGCCATTACCCGGGCCGTTGCCAGGACCATTACCTGGGCCGTTACCTGGGCCATTACCCGGGCCGTTGCCGGGACCATTACCCGGGCCGTTGCTGGGCCCATTGTTGTTGTTGTTGCCGCCCGGTTTGCCTTTATGCATGTGCATGCACATCGGATTGTTGGCGTTGGCCGGGTCCTTGCAATCGACCATCGGGCCGTTGCCACCGGAATCGGGTGCGGCAATTGCGCCGCTTGCCGCGCTCATGCTGCCCACCAGGGCCAGCAAGGCTACTCGCGTCATTAGTTTGTTCATGAGAATCAATCCTCTCCTCGATACCCCGAGCGCTGAACTCGCGGCGATAGTCCATAGTTCCCGTTGAAAATGCTTATTCCGAGGCAGTGTGGCGCGCTTGTCGGACATCCAAACCGCCGGTTTTTCGTGCTTAACCGCTGATTACCGAAGGCGGGGTTACACTCGCGGCAGTGGAAAATTCAGGGAATACGGCGATGGCAGCCAGACGTACGACCGGTAACACCGAGCACGCGATTCGCGAACGGGCCTATTATCTCTGGGAGCAGGACGGGCGGCCGCATGGCCGCGATCTCGAGTTCTGGAGCAGGGCGGCGGCGGAAGCCGCGGCAAAGCCCACGCGCGCCAAGGCCGCCAAGGTAGCGGCCGTACCGACGAAGATTGCGCCGGTGAAGGCTGCGGCGAAGCGCAGGGCTTAGCGCGCCCCTCGCTTTGCTGATCGCCCGCCGAACGAGCCGTTCAGCGGGCGTTCAACTCCACGACCACAATGTGCCCGCCGAGATCGACGGGTCGCCCGGCCCTAGGTCATTCCCCTGACCAGGGGGTCGTCAACCTCGCGTCATCCTGGCGGTCTAGAGACGATGCTTCCGGTGCGCGCACGGCGTGCCGCGAAGGCGCGGGCCTCGTTTTGCCGTTCGGCGGATGCGGGCCCACGCCACCGAAAGGGGAACACCATGAGACTTCTTGCAATCACCGCCCTACTGCTCACGACTGTCGCTACCGCACACGCCCAGCAGGCGCCTGCGCCCGCCGCAGCGGCGCCCGCCACGGTCAATTTCACCACGAGCGCGACGATGCCCTCGCTCAAGGATAATAAGCAGGACGACACGTTCGAGGTCGGCCTCACCGACACGCAGGTGGTCACGACCCTCGACCTCAAGTGCCAGGCGGGCCGGTCGAGCCTGATCGTGTTCCACACCGACCGCGCGTGTTCCGTGGCCGGCAATGGCGCAATCATCAATCCAGCGAACCAGCAGCACCTGGCGCGCACACAATATGTCGGCGGCTACACCGTGAAGGCGGACGGCTCGACCGATGGCGGCACCATGTCGATCAACTATCTGGCGCTCGGCAAAGCGCCGGCCTCGAGCGAGGCGTTCAGCGGCACGATGAACCTCAAGCCCGAAAACACCTCCACCGGCGCGGCGGCCATCCGCGATGCGGTGCTGAAGAAGATCAACGCCGAAAATACATCGGGCGCGGTGATCGACCAGCGCGTCGATACGGTCGATATTTCGCGGCTCTATATCCCCTCGGCGGGGTTCCCCTCCGACAAGGGCTGCACCTGGTCGGGCAACATGGTCTTCGCCTACCAGACCAATTCGTGGTTCATGGACCTCAAGGCCAACTGCGCGGGCAAGGATTTTGCGTTCAAGGGCAACATGCCCTGGACCAAGACGCCCAATGTCGACGCGCAGACGCAGTATGACCTGACGCTAACCGAGCCGAGCACCTCGACGACGACCGACGACGCCCTGTTCGCCAACACGGCTGGCGCCAATGCCGACCTGTTCGCAACGGTCGACGGCATCTCCGGCAAGATCATCATGAAGGAATCGAACTACGTCACGACGACGGTCGACGGCGTCGACCAGACCAATCCGGCGCAGGTCGATGCCTCCGGCTCGCTAACCGGCACGAACGTCCCGCTCGATACCGTCCGCTCGCTCAGCGTGCTGTTCGGGCTGTTGTCGGAAAATCTGTTCGGAGCGTGATCGCCGGTCATTCAAGCCGGGCCCGGATGTACGCATCCGGGCCCGATCCGTATTCGGCAGCCATGGCTCGACAGGCGCCGCGGTGATATGAAAATCTCATGCTGGCGTGGACCGGTCACCTGCTGCGCGGCATGAAGCGGAGGGGGCGATGTCGAACTCGGACGGGGGCGGCGAGTGGAGGCCGCAACAACAAGAGCAACAATATGAGCCGCCCGGCGTGCGTATTCGTCGCGCGGCCAAGGCGTTACGGCCTTTTTCGCCAGCCGTAGTGGGGCAGGATTCGGCCGAGCTCGACAAGGCGCTCGCCGCGCTGCTCAACGATGCGCGTGATGGTGAAATCGAAGCGCTGTTGCGGGCGAACCAGCAGACCTCGCGCTGGCTTGATCTTTATCTTTCAACCTCCGAGTCGGCGTTCAGCAGGTACGAATTCGAACGGCATGGCGGCGACTGGTATGTGCGCCAGGTGCAGCCACCGGCCGAACGGCAGCAATATCAGCAGGGTGAGGACCGGCCATATGAGGCCGGCATCAAGACCGGCACTTATCACTCCGGCCAACAGCAACAACAACAGCAGCAACAGCAACAGGGTGACCGCGCCACTTATGCAGCGCCGCCGGGTCAGCCGGGGCCGAGCGCCGCGCCAAAATACGAATGTCCGCATGGCGACTACACCTGGTATCAGCGCAGCGTCGGTACGCCCGTGCCCAACTGTCCGACGCATGGGGTAGCGCTGGTCTGGACGCCTTAGGTGGGCAAGTTCTGGGAGGGCCTTGCCGGTCAGCTCGGCACCGATTGGGCTTCGCGCCTGCTGATGCCGGCCTTCATGTTCTGGGGCATGGGCGCGCTGGCCATCGGGCTGGGGCATCGTTTCGATGTCAACCAGCTTCTCGGCATTGCCAACCACGTCATGGGCATGAAGACGGTTGAGCTCGGGGCGATCGTGGTTGCGGCGCTTGTCGGGCTCACGCTGTCGGGCCTTGCGATCGACCATCTGACGCTGCCGTTTCTCAAGAGTCTTGAGGGCTACTGGCCGAAATGGCTCAACTGGCTACTCGCAAAGCGCGTCAAGGTTTGGCAGGGCAAGGTAGCCGACAAGGATAAGCGGTGGCAAAAGCTCGCCGACAAATATCGCGCCGGGACGGCGAGCCTGCTCGAAACCCGCGAATATGCCGGGCTCGATGATGAGCTGCGGCGATTTCCCGACAATCCGAACGACATGATGCCCACCCGGCTGGGCAATATTCTGCGGGCGGCCGAGATGCGGCCTGAGCACAAATATGGCCTCAATGTCCTTGTCACCTGGGCAGCCCTCTGGCTGGTCCTCGACAAGGACGCCAAGGACGAGGTGGGGGCGGCGCGCGCCTCGCTCGACGATGCCGTACGGGCAGTGATCTGGAGCGTGCTGACACTGGTCTGGTGCTGGGAGGCGGCCTGGGTCGCGATCCCTGCAGTGATCGCGCTCATCGTCTCGTGGCGGGCAGTGATCGGCTCGGCGCTGAGCTACGCGGACCTCGTCGAGGGCCTGTTCGACGCCTTCCGCGGACGCCTCTACGAGGCCCTGGGCTGGCCGAGGCCGAAAAATCCGGCCGAGGAATATGCCGCGGGGCAGGCGATCACCATCTACCTGCGGCGCGGTGCGCGCGGGGACGTGCCGATTTTCACCACAGCCGAAAAGACGCCGGAGGCGCCGCCCGATCAGCCGTGCTGAGCGGCAGCCTGCTAGCCGCGATCAATTTTGTGAACCGACGCCGCTAGCAACCGGTCCAACTGCTGCGATCTTTCCGCCGCACGGGTTGCGGCCTCGCCGCGTCGGCGCTAGTGTTAGCGCTAATCAATCCAACCCCGCCGAGACATCAGGCAGTCGCCCCAAGGGCACCGACGCCAGTCCGGCATTGCATACATCGCGGGCGTAAGGACCAACGGCTCGGGCCGTTTGGCGATCGCGTATTTCAGGCTGCGACAGCGGCAAGCACAGGAGAGGTTTATGCAATACCGGAAACTCGGAAACAGCGGCGCGGTGGTGACCAATTACTGTCTCGGCACGATGACTTTCGGCGCCGAGTCGGATGAACCCACATCGCACAAGATCCTCGACGACTATTTCGCGGCGGGCGGCAATTTCATCGATACGGCGGACGTCTACAGCACCGGCGTGTCGGAGGAGATCGTCGGGCGCTGGCTCAAGGCACGGCCAACCGAGGCGCAGCAGGCGGTTGTCGCCACGAAGGGCCGGTTTCCGATGGGCAATGGGCCGAACGATATCGGCCTCTCTCGGCGCCACCTCAACGCAGCGCTCAATGCTTCGCTGAAGCGCCTCGGCGTCGAGCAGATCGACCTCTACCAGATGCACGCCTGGGACGCGCTGACCCCGATCGAGGAGACGCTGCGCTTTCTCGATGACTCCGTCAGCAACGGCAAGATCGCCTATTACGGCTTTTCCAACTTCCTCGGCTGGCACATCACCAAGGCCGTGCATATCGCCAGAGCCAACCACTACGCGCCGCCGGTGACGCTGCAGCCGCAATACAACCTCCTGGTTCGCGATATTGAGCTGGAGACCGTGCCGGCGTGTCTCGATGCGGGCATCGGGCTTTTGCCGTGGTCGCCGCTCGGCGGTGGCTGGCTCACGGGCAAATACAAGCGTGACACCATGCCGACGGGCGCCACCCGGCTTGGCGAAAACCCGAACCGCGGCAGCGAATCCTATGCGCCGCGCAATTCGCAGGAGCGCACCTGGGCGATCATCGATGCCGTCGAGGTCATCGCCAAGGCGCACGGCGTCAGCATGGCGCAGGTTGCGCTCGCCTGGACAGCGGCACAGCCGGCGATCACCTCGGTAATCCTCGGGGCGCGGACTACCGAGCAGCTCGCCGACAATATCGGTGCGGCAAAGCTCGATCTCAGCGCGGACGATCTCAAGACGCTCAACGATATCAGCGCACCGCAGGTGGCTGATTACCCCTACGGCAAGGGCGGCACCAATCAGCGCCACCGCAAGATCGAGGGTGGGCGGTAGGAGACCACCCCGTCCGGACCGCTATACAAATCTGATGCGCGGCCATTCGGGGCTGGCGAATGGAGCCGGCAAGGGGCCCGTGGTTGTTAAGAGCAACAACCACGGGAGATTTGAAATGCTTCAGCTTTTGACCGGCACCAACCAGCTTCTGGCTTTCCTGCTCGAACTCGCGATGCTCGCGGCGTTTGGCTATTCGGCCTTTGTGCTCGCGCCTGCCGGTTGGCCGGCCTGGGCTGCCGCGATTGCGATCGTTGCGGTGGCTATCGTGCTTTGGGCGATCTGGGCCGCGCCCACCTCATCGACCCGGCTGCCGACGATCCCGCTGGTGATCTTCAAGCTGGTGCTGTTCGGCGCGGCCTCGGCGGCGCTCGCGGCCGTGGGCCGTCCGATGCTTGGCGTGGTATTGATCGTAGTCTTTGTGATCAACCTCGGCCTCGCTGCGATCTGGCAGCAACTTTAGTCGCTACCTGGCCATCGCGCGGCGACGCTGCGGGGCGTCGAGCTTTACGGCGGGGCGGCGCGACGGCGTTACCGGCAGATCGAGCAGATGACCGGATCGCAGGATTTTCGCCGTCATCGTCCGTCCGATGGCGTCGGCGTCGAGCCTGCGGAGCAGGGTGCCGGTGTCGATGACCGGTTTGCTGTCGAGCGTCAGCAGAACATCGCCCTCGAGCAGTCCGGCACGGTCCGCCGGCCCATGGGAATCGAAGCCATGCAGCACAACCGCGGACGGTGCGGTGATACCGGCAGCGACGGCCACGCGCTCGGGCAGGGGCACGGTATCGGCGCTGACGCCGAGGAACGCGCGCCGCACCGCGCCATGCTGCAAGATCTCGCCGACGACGAACTGGACGGTGTTGCTCGCAACGGCGAAGCACAGCCCCTGCGCACCAGCAATCATCGCCGTGTTGATGCGGACAACCTCGCCCGACGAGGTCGCGAGGGCGCCGCCGGAATTGCCGGGGTTGAGGGCGGCATCGGTCTGGATCACATCGTCGATCGGCCGGCCGGTGGGCGACGCGAGGCTACGGCCGAGCGCCGAAATAACGCCGGCAGTAACCGTCGATTCAAAGCCGAGCGGATTGCCGATGGCGATGGCGATCTGGCCGCGCCTGACCCGGCTGCTGTCGCCGAGCCGGGCACTGGCCAGACCGTCGCCGGCCGCCTTGACCAGCGCGAGGTCGGTATCCGGATCACTGCCGATGACGCGGCCGACGAGCTTTCGGGCGTCCGCGAAGCGCAGTTCAACCGTCGTGCTGTCACGGACGACATGGGCGTTGGTGACGAGCAAACCGTCGGGCGAAATGACCACGCCCGAGCCGAGACCCTTGCCGTCGGTCGTCACCGCGCAAACGGCGGGGCCGACTGCTTCGGCGACGCTCGATACGGCAAGCGAATAGGCATCGATGAGGCCGTCATCAGGCGTGGTAGCGGGGAGGGGCATGATTTGGCTCCGCTTGGCGATCGGTTGAAGCTAGGCAGCGCCCTGAAACGCCGCACCTCCCCAAGTGGCGAGGCCCGCTATCTGCCTGACCTCCCCATCAGACCAGCTTTCTCGGTTGCGCCATCACGAGCAGCATGACGGCAACAAAGGAGATTGCCGATGGCGGACACGGGTTTCGATCTTTCAGGATTTTCGGCGGCGCTCGCCGCGGCCACGGCGAAAGCCGCGGCGCGGGTGGTGGCGGTCGAGAGCGGGGGGCACGGCATCAGCGGCGTAATCTGGCGCGATGGCCTGCTTGTGACGGCGCACGAGGGGCTTGCCGGCGAGGAAGAGTTTTCCGTTACCCTGCCTTCCGGCGAGAAGCGCGACGCGACGCTGATCGGCCGCGATCCGTCGACCGACGTGGCGCTGCTGAAGCTCGATACGGGCGCTGTTGGCGAATGGACTGCCGCGCCCTTGCCGCAGCCGGGCTCGATTGCGCTGGCGGTTGGTCGCAGCGAAGGCTCGATACTTGCGGCATTCGGCGTGGTCAGCGAAGCCGGGCCGGCCTGGCGCAGCATGCGCGGCGGGTTGATCGACGCGCGGCTGGTGCTTGGCCTGAGGCTGTCGCGCCGGGCTGAGGGCGGGGCGGTGATCGCGCCTGATGGGACGCTGATCGGTCTTGCGGTCAGTGGTCCGCGCAGGCAGGTGCTCGTCATTCCCGCCTCGACGATCGAGCGGGCGGTGGCGACGCTGAGCAGCAAAGGCTACGTGGCGCGCGGTTATCTTGGGGTGAGCCTCCATCCGCTGGCGGGGGCGGGCAACAGCGGCGCCATCGTTGTTGGGCTCGAGCCGGAAGGCCCGGCAGCGAAGGCGGGCTTGGTGGTGGGCGATATCATCACCACATGGGATGGCGAGGCCGTGGATTCGGTTGGCGCCGTATCGCGCCGACTGGGCACGGATGTGGTAGGACAGACGGCAAAACTGGGGTTGGTCCGCGGTGGAAATGCAATCGATGTTACCCTTACAGTCGGCGAGCGGCCGCGCGCCTAGGCTGGCGCCACCGAGCCGCGTCGCCATCGAAATCGGCGATCGCGCGCTGGCGGCGCAGCTTGCGGCTGAACTGGCGCTGACACCTGGGCTGGCGCTGGTCCGAGCCGGAGAGCGGCCGGATCTCGTCGTCACCGACCGTCGCGATGCGCCAGCCGGTCACCGTACCTTGCTTATCGGCGATGTCGCCGAGCGGGTTAGTGGGGCGGGCGTTTCAGTGCTTACGAGCGCGGAGCCACGGCTGATCGTCGCTGCCGCGATGCTGCTGGCCGCCGGCTACCGGCTGGAGGCGGATGGGGGAAAACATCCAGAAGCCCCGCACGCCGCGAGTTCCTCTGCGCTCACGGCGCGGGAACGCCAGGTCGCGGAACTGCTGGTCGAGGGCGCCTCCAACAAGGTGATTGCGCGGCGGCTCGAAATTTCGGTCCACACCGCGAAATTTCACGTCGGCGCCGTGCTCGAAAAGCTCGGCGCGGTGAACCGCTCGGACGCGGTTGCGATTGCGCTTCGTGACGGGTTAGTCGCGCTTTAGGCGGCAGTGGCCTCAGAGGCCGCTACCGACCTTGCCCGAGGCGCTGGAACCGGCACTGGCGGCGGTGGCGCCGCCCGACGAGCTGCCGTTGAGCGCCGCGCGCCCCTCGGGCTGGCCAGCGATTGAGCCGGCAGCACCGCCTTTGGTGGCGATGTCGGCTTCGCCAGCGGCGACCGGGGCTCCACCAGCGGCATGGCTCAAACTGGCCATCGGCACCCAGCCCATCCGGCCGTGCTCGCTGACAAGGCACCAGTTCTGATGGGTGCCGCACCAGACGACGTTGACATGGCTTTTGGCTGGCAGGTCGGTCAGTTTGGCGTAGTCGGTGCCCGGTCCCGAGAGCAGCGGCTGGTTACCAGTGGTGAGCGCGGGCGAGGCAAAGGCCGCGCCGGATGCAGCGGTCAAAACAACTGCGGCAGCGAAAGCTGCCAAATTCGCAAATTTCATTTTTGAATGTCCCCAGTGCCTATCAAGGCACCTTGGGGACCACGAACTTAACCGCGGCTGAAACGTTCGTTCAGGCCAGCGTCAGCTTCTCGCCGGGGCGATCAGTAATCGACGCCGCGGCGGAACGGGTGATAGCCGTGGGGATACTTGACCCACTGCGGCCACCAGATGCTGTTGGGTCCCTCGCCGAAGCTCAGCGAGTAAAGGAACACCCAGCCGTGTCCGAAACGGCCATGGACCTTGCACCAGAGCCTCGAGCAGCGATCGACGCGAAGCTGCAGGCCGCCGGGCAGCTGGCCGACGATGTCGCCGTTCCAGTTGCTGTCGTTGTAGAGCGGCAGTGCGTGGTTGGTGAAGGCGCGGGTGCCGATCTCGCCTTCCCCCGCTGCAGCCATCGCGGGCTGCGCGAGGCCGATGCCGGCGGCGATGACGAGCAGTGACGTGAAACGCAGTGCAGCTTTCAGCATGGCCTTATCCCCAATGTCCGCGATCCGGCGGACCATAAGATTCGTCAGCGCATGCTAGCCTTTGGGGGGAGCAATATCCACTCCGCAAATGCGTTCGGATTGCGAGCTTCGATTGCTCCCTTCTATGTTTGGTCGCGCGATCGAACCGCAAAACCGCTACGCACTTTTGCTGATCGCACTCCGATAAGGCCAAGGACATTCACGGCATCGCAAGCTTGGCAGTGGCGGTTCAATAACCGTCCGGGGGATCGACGGAAATCGAGGCGATGGCGACGTTGTCGGGCATTGTGACGGGGCCGCTCGAATCGAAGATGCGGCAGGCGTGAGGATCGCCGACGCCGCAGATCGTCACCTTGAGGCCGCGCGGATTGCGCAGCGAGTAGATGCGGTTCGGGGTGTTGCCGAGGTCGGATACCGATTGGCCTACGCCGAGGCAGAAGTCGTCCTGCCCGTCATTGCCATCGCCAAAAAAGCAGGCGCGCGCCATTCCCGGCCGATCGAGCGCAGCGAAGCGGGCGCCCACGCCGAAACGGCCCACGTTTGCATGCATGCCGATGCCCGGGCCGCGGTTCCAGTCCGGTCCGGGTGCGTCGAGCGGAGCATCATCAGGCGCAACCGCGTCGTTGTCGGCCATGGCGCCGTCGTCGGCGGAATTGTCGACATCCGGGATATCCACCTGCGGCCGCGGGCCGCCGGTGCTGGCGACCACGTCGCCACTATCGGGGGGGAGGGTGACGATCGAACCGCTATTCCGGCCGGCAAACGGGGCGGTGCCAGCATCGTCATAGCCGGCATCACCCTGGGTAACGACGGGCGCATCGTTGTAAGCGGGAGCGGTGCCAGAGTAGGCGGGTGGGAAGCTGCCCTTGGGAAGGTTCGGCTTGACGCTGGCGATGACGGGACCATTGGGGACCGGCGTCGTTGGGGGCGCTTTCTGCACGTGATCGCGCGTCAGATAGCTCGCCGAAACCCAACCGCCCTTGGCGTTGCCGAAGGTCACATAGCAGAAGGTGCCCTGGCATTTGCTGATATCCACCGAGTCACCCTGCTGCAACTGTCCTACGACGCCGTAGGTCGCGGCGGGGCCGGAGCGGACGTTCACGGTCTGCAGGGCGTTGGCCGTAGCGGCATAGGCCGCCATCGGCAAAAGCGGCAGCGCCACGAAGGCGGCAAAAGCAGCGAGGCGGCGGGGATGCGACATCCCACAATCTCCGTATAGAGGCGGCCGCCGGTTCGCCGGAACGGCCCTCAGACAGGCCTAGTCCTCGCAAACGATTGTGACGGGAGCGGGGAGGCGGTGGGTAGAAAGAAAGGCCGGGATGTTTCCCGGCTGGTCTGCCAGCTGCGTCAGAAGCAGGTCAAAGCGAGGCGCGTCAACAGTGCCACGAGCTCGGACTGGCGACGTGTACCAGTCTTGCGCATCACGCCGACGAGCTGGTTGCGCAGCGTCTGCTTCGAAACTTCGCGCTCCCGGGCAAAGTCGGCGAGCGTCTCGCCATTGAGCAGCGCTTCGGCGAGGTTGGCCTCGGAATCGGTGAGCGAAAAAGCGCGCCACAGAAGGTCGGTCGGCAGGGAGGCGACCTCGAGGCTTCCATGGACAATGAGCATCACTAGCGGGCCGGGATCGAGAATGGCGTCGTGGAGTTGGTAAAGCTGACCATTTCGGCTCGCCAGCCGGGCAATGGCAAAGTAGCGCTCCTCGGAGTCCGGCGGCGTGATCTTCAGAACCGAGGTCGGGGTGCGCTTCGAGAGAATGGTGCGCTGCACCAGTTGATGCAAAGCCGCGTCGGTTTGCGGGTCCACGGCCCGCAGGATGCCGTCGGCGCTCGAAAACGGTCCCTGACCGTGACGACGCATGCCTTCGGCGTGAAAATTCGAATAGTGAATGCGCATTTCCTCGTTCACGAAGAAGACCGTAAACGGAAGATCTTCGACCACGCTCTCGAGATAGCCGGCGGAAGCCGCGAAACGGGAACGCCCCGAAATCTCAAAGGCCCGGCGGAAATGGCTCGCGGCATCGCCCAGCAGCACGGCGACGCGATCGCGCATCTCGCCGCTGTCGGCTGCCGGATAACGTACCTCAAGGGTCAGCTGGCGGGCGCCCTCGCGCAGCAGGACGAGGCCGGTCGACGCTTCGTACTCGCCCTGCGGCGCCAGCCACTCGGTAAAGAACGGCGTCCTTCGAGCAATTTCGCGCGGGACGAGCTGGTCGTCGTGAAACACCTGATGCGGTGCGATCTCGGCCTGTGCCGACAACCAGGGGTTGATGCTGGCGTATTTGTTGACGTAAGCGCCGGCGGCTGCCGAACCCATGCCGCGCTGGGCAAACACGATGTTGGTCCGCTTAGCGAGATCGTCGCCGTAGACCATGATCATGCAACCGGGCAGCGATGCGCTGAGGATATCCAGCACATTGTCCCAAGTGGAATGCCGAAGCGCCATGTCGTAGATACAGCTGATCAGACTATTCTGAGAATAACCCATTACAATCAACGCCCTAACTGAGCCGCAACAATTCGACAGTTAAACCAAGACGAACAGACGCTTATTTTTCTTCTATACCCGCCCGCCGTATCACTTACTGCCACAACACCGACCCATCGGACCGGCCTATTGTCTAGGTTCAGATGCCTGGCGTGAATCGCCGCATCCTCTTCTTTCGCACCACGGTGTGCCGTCAGGCGTCCGCAGAAGCTGCCGATGCGTTGAGTTGCATAGGCTGGTTAGGTCCCGGCGGCGTTAACCGTTTAGAACCGTTACCAAATTACTGAAATCTGTGGAAAATGACAACCTAATATCGACATACGTACCGAGTTGTGGTTAGCGCGTAAAATTTGGGTAAAATTGTTGTGTGGAGATCAGCGCCGAAGGCGGCCGGCTCTATTGCGGGCGCTCAAAGAGTGGCGATCGCCTCGGGCGCAATGATGATTCGGTATATATGTACTATCAGTACACACAAGCGTAATTGAGTTTGTGGTACCTAGACTAAATATTATCAGCAGTTATCACGCGTTGAGATTACATGTCGGTGTGTGTATAGGTCGATTGACAATACGTTGTGGTAAATATTGGCTGTTAATATAGTTCTGATGCTGCTTGACGATACGATAATCGATTTGTGACTTCAGGCAATATTGTGTTCCCTCTGAGGCAACGGCGGCCGATTGACGGCCCCGCTAACCGCAAAGGGAGTTTAATTATGCGTGGTATTCTTTTGGCTACTGTTGCTCTCGTAGCTCTCAGCTCGACCAGCGCGTTTGCTGGCAGCCACAATTTCGCAGCCATCGGTCAGCTCGGCTTCGCTCAGAAGGCGTCGATCGACGAGAAGCATGCGAACTACAGCTCGGCCGTGATCGGCCAGGCCGGCGCCTTCCAGTACGCCAAGATCGATCAGGGCAAGCACCACAATACGGTCTGGGGCGACAACGCCGCGATCGTGCAGGTCGGCGGCGCGCAGTATGCCACCGTCAATCAGCAGGGCGACCATGACAACGCAGCCGTCGTGCAGATCGGTGCCTTCCAGGGCGCCACGGTGAGCCAGGGCGGCAATCACGACACTGCCGTGATCGTTCAGGCCGGTGTCGGCCAGTCTGCCTCGATCAAGCAGTAAGCGACGTAGATCACTGGGTTTCAGGGCGCGGGCTTTGTCCGCGCCTTTTTTTATTGCAGTTTGACGAGCGCGACGGGCATGGATCGCAGAGATAGTGCCGCCGTCGGTTGTGGCTGCCTTCAGCGACCCATCCAACGGATGACTACTATTGGCGACGCTGGTTCAGGGGCTTCTCAGGCAAGTGCTTCACTGTACCCGCGGCGGGCTAGTAGCGACGAGTTTCAGTCTTAACCCAATGAAAAAGGCCGCCTGCGAGAGGCGGCCTTTTCGTCATATCCAGGAAACTTAGAAGCTGCCGTTAAGCGCGATGCTGCCAGTCGCGTCCCACATGCTGCCGAAACCAAGGGTCGGTGTCCCGCCGCCCGCTGGATGGCTCAGGACGGGGACGCTCGACAGGTACTCACCTGAAGCAGCAAATGTCACCGAAAGCTTGTCGCTCAACGCTGTCGTGGCCGACCCGTTGATTCCAGCAGAGTAAGCTGTGCCGTTGGCAGAGCCGGACGGATGATTTGAGTTCGTCACAGTCTGCGACGTGATCGGTAGCGTGCCAGCGGTACAACCCGGAGGACAGGCGCCGCCGCTAATTGTGTAAGACTCGCTGCCCGTGTAGTTCGCCCACATGTCATAGAGCCCGAACTCGCCGCCGAGCGCGACAGACACGCTGTCAGTCACCTTGTGGCCCAACGTGACGCCCACCAAGCCGCCAAGGTAGTTTGAATTTAGGTCTTCGGTGCGCGTGTCGTTATAGGTCGGGACGGCGGTGCCAAGCGACGCGGTTGCCGCGGGGATATACGCGGTCGTCGAGCTCACATTGTGCTGCCCGAGGTACTTGTAGCTCGGGCCTACCGATGCCTGGAGGGTCGTGTCGGTACTAATGTTGCCGGTTGCGGCAAGATTGATGTCCGCACCGCCGTAGAAAATCTGCGAGCTATTGGTCGTTGTGACCTTCAGCCCGGTAAGATCACCAATTCCAGTGAAAAAGCCGCCGGATGTACTCGCGATCCCATTATAGGCCGAACCGTTTCCAGCAGCATTGACGCTTGCCACGGCTAGACTGAACTCATTTGGATCGGGCTGCTTCACGCCGATCGCGTCCTGGGCCCCCAGACCACCAGATGCGGTTGCAGTCTGGCTTACAGCTGCCGGCCCACTAACCTGCGCCGTCGCTGAGCCGCCAGGACCGGTTGAAGTCGCGAGAGAGGAGCCAATGCCGGTCGGGATAGTGTAGCCGTCAATTTGAATAGTGCCTGGCCCAGTAAAGGTTTCCGTCGTACTATGCGACCCGCCAGCCACGGCGCCGAAGACGTCAACACCGATCGACAGCTTCGCGCCGCCTGTCGTGCCCACGTCGAACTGACCGCTTAAGCTGCCATCGAGGCCAACGGGATTTACGTCAGGATCAGTTGTCGTGAAAGCGCCAGTAGCAAGGACGCCGGTGTCTGAGGCAGGCAGGCCAAACGCGATGACGCCCATCGAGGCGCTCAGCGTATAGCCCGGGCCGCTGACGGTCTCTGTACCCGTGCCAAGATCCGCCGCCATGACGCCCGTGGACGTCAGCAAGACCGGCAACGCGGCGATCACAAACTTCGTTTTGGTCACTCTGCGGTCCCCCAGAAAAGCTCACACCAATACGATGCGATTCTCTTTAATCTATCTGGAGCGTAGCCCAATTCCGACCACAATGTCCACGAGCGCCCTGATTTGCCACAGCTTTTCGCCGCCTTGCCGACAAAGTCGGTGGCAGGGCATCGTCGCAACTATCTCCAAACTTTAGCTATCCCCTGTAAGCATCTGAATTTGCATTAGTAAAATATTTCGCTCGAAGGCGGGAATTGGTGGCCGGATGGGCCTTGAGATCGGTGTTCCGATCCATGTGGCCCGCATCCACTTGTTGCCTGACTGCAACATCAAAAGACCATGTGTGTAAAAGCGGTGGCGTACGCGGGATTTAGTGTCAACTCCGATAGTCCATCGAAGTCACCCTGGAATCGAACGCTTCCTGCCGTCTTCGCCGAGGGCCACGTATACGAAGCGGCCGTTCGTCACTTTTACGCGGTCATCGAGGCGATTGCGGCGGACCCAGGCTTCTACGCCGATGCTGACCGAGGTCGTGCCGACGCGATCGACGGTGGTGTAGACGCAGAGGATGTCGCCGACTTTTACGGGGGCGATGAAGGTCATGGCTTCGACGGCGACCGTCACGACGCGGCCTTTGGCGCGCTCGACGGCGGCGATGGCCCCGGCGATATCCATCTGACTCATCACCCAGCCGCCAAAAATGTCGCCGGCGGGGTTGGTATCGGCGGGCATGGCGAGAGTGCGGATGGTCAGCGTGCCCTTGGGCTCGGTCTCGGTGTCGGCGATCATGGATTTGGACCTCGTACTGGCCAGCGGCCGATTTCTTCTTCCCAATGTTTTCGGCAGAGCGAAACATAGACCGATTTTTCGATCGAGACCTGTTCGCCGGCCTGCAGCACGCGGCCGTCGGCGCCCTTGCGGACCACCATCGTCGCCTTGGCGCCGCACCAGCAGATGGTGCGGATTTCGCGGAGGACATCGGCAACGGCAAGCAATTCGGAAGAGCCGGGGAAGAGTTTGCCCTGAAAGTCGGTGCGCAAGCCGTAGCACATCACCGGCACGCGCAGCCGGTCGGCGACGCGGGCGAGCTGCCACACCTGATCGGCCGTGAGGAATTGCGACTCGTCGACCAGCACGCAATCGACCTTGGATTCCTCAGTCGCGGCGCGGATGCGGTCGAAGAGGTCGTCATCGGTGCCGTAGAGTTCGGCGTCTGCCGAGATGCCGATGCGCGAGGTGATGCGGCCGCCCTCCTGGGCATAGAGCGATGAGGTGAACAGCAGCGTGCGCATGCCGCGCTCGCGGTAGTTGTAGGATGCCTGCAGCAGCAAGGTCGACTTGCCGGCGTTCATCGTCGAATAGGAGAAATAGAGCTTTGCCATGCGTGCCCGCTGAGTAAGCGCGTGCGTTCTGTCGCGCAACCGGCGGCCATTGGCGAGGGCGAACGGCAGCAGGTCCACAAAATAAATGACGCTGCCCAACCAAAAAAGTGGCCGCCGGGCGAGGGCGGCCAAACGCCGATGGGGTTTCGGCAAAAGCGACGGGGTTGGCGGACGTCGCTCCACGATGGTTGCCTGGGCGGCTTTGTTGGCGGAGCCGGACCCGGGCGGACGGACGTTGGGGGCGTCCGACAGGATGGACGCTACGGGTGGTAGATGACGCTGCCGTGAATGACCTACCGCCTGTGGAAAACCCCGGCGGCGCGTCGCGAGACGCAGTCAGTTGTGGCCGACGGGCTGAGCGGTCGTGGTTTCGTCGCGTCGGCCGATCAGCGCCGGCACGGTCTCGACGAGAACGATGGCGATGAAGATCATCGCAGCGCCGAGATAGCCGATCGGCGGCAGGCGCTCGCCCAGAATCAGCGCTCCCCCGAGGGCGGCGAACAGGCTTTCGGCGGAAAGGATGATCGCCGCATTGGCGGGCGGCACATATTGCTGGGCGATCGCCTGCAGCGTGAAAGCGACGGCGGTCGACAAAATCCCGGAGTAGAGGATTTCCACCCAGCCGCCGGCAATGCCTGCCGGGTCGGGATGCTCGAAGGCCAGGGTGCCGACGGCCGAGAGCAGTGCGGTCGCAGCAAAGCAGAGCACCGAGACGGTAATGGGCAATCTGGTCGAGCGGGCGATATCGCCGAGCAGGAGGACCTGCACTGCCCAGCTCACGGCGCAGCCGACAACCAGCAGGTCGCCGAGGGTAAAGCGATCGAGCCGCCCACCGTTGAGCAGAAAGACGCCGACGATGGCGATCGGCATGCCGATCCAGACGATCCAGTGCGGCAAACGGTGGAAGACGACGATGGCGAGTAACGGGACGATGAGGACGTAGAGGCTGGTCAGAAAGCCGCCATTGGTGGCGGTGGTCATCGTCAGGCCGGCCTGCTGCAGATAGACGCCGAGAAAGAAGCTGAGACAGAGCACCGCGATCATGCCCCAGTCGCGGCGGCTGATGGCGGGCTGTACGCGCCTCAGTTCCCAGACCACGAGCGGCAGAACCACGAGCGCACCGAGAGCATAGCGGATCGCCGAAAAGGTGAAGGGGCCCATACCGCTCATCGCCGTCTTCTGGGCGACGAAGGCGAACCCCCAGAGCACCGTGGTGATGATCAGCAGAAGCGTGGCGAGCGGGCGCGGCATTGGATCCGGGTGTGGAAGGGTCACGGCCGATCTGCCGCAGGAGCGCTGGTACAGGGGCGGGCGGGCGCTGGCAAGGATCGAGGTGGCCGGTCCGCGGGCCTCCGGATCGACACCACCTTTAGCGACGAGGATTAGAAGTGCCTAAAAAGTGAAACCCCGGCGGGGCGGCCGGGGTTTCTAAGGACAAATGCCAGTTGCGGCTTATGGAGTGGGGGACTCTGGACAGACTGGCACCCGCCCTATCGGAAATCAGGTCGCGGAGTCGTCCGGAGCGTCGGCCGGATTGGCCTGGCCATCCGGACCCTGCTGGGCATCGGGGGCCTTTGGACCGTGCGGGCCCATGTGGCCCGGGCCGAAATGGCCCCAGCCGCGGTGCTCCCACATCTGGTTGAAGCCAACGCGCGGGCCACCCTGATGCGGTTCGAGCTTTGCCTTCTGGTCGTCGGTCAGGCTGTCGTAAAACGCCTTGAACTTGGGCAGCACATCGTTGAGCGCCGTGACCTTGGCGTTTTCGATAGTGACGCGGGTCTGCAGGCGATCGAGGATCGACGGCTTCTGCGCGGCATCGCCAGTCTTCTGATCCATGGCACCCTTGCAGGCGTCGGCAAAGGTTTTCTGGTCGGCCAGCGCGCTGGTCTTGAGGGCATCGAACAGCGGCTGCTGGGCGGCGGTCGGTTTCACCGAATATTGGACGTGGATGAAGCCGATTTCGAGCATCTCGGCGCCGCGATCGCCACACGCGATATCGAGGATGTTTGAGCGAAGATTTTCGCCGCGATTCCAGCCGCCGGGGCCGCCATGGCCGCGCATGCCGGGACCGGGGAGGTTCGGTTCATCGGCCTTGGCGACATTTTCGGGGGCTGCGGGCGCCGCCGGTGCGGCAACTGCCGGCGCCGCGGGCGTCGCATCGTCCGCCTGGGCCGGGACGAGGCTGAACGCCGCAACGGTGCCGACGAGCAAAGCGGCAATCGCGGTCGTAGTCAGATATTTCATCTGGCAGATCCTTGCATGGTTATCGTCTGCCGGGTGCGGGAATGCGGTCCCGCTTTGGAGACCAGAACCGCATTTCCGCGCCTCCCACCGGCGGCAGCGGACAGGGATGCATGGTCCCTTTCCGCCGCGCCACCATGGGCCCGACGACCATCACCCTAGCTGGATCAACCCCGCTACGTCCTTGCGACCGGATGAATAATTGGTAAGGCCTGCAAGGGGATGCGCTTTTCTATTTGTTTCAGGTCGCAATATATTCGCGCAGCGCCATTGCTTCCTGTTCGGTTTCTTCGATCTTGCGCTTAACAACGTCACCGATTGAAACAATGCCGACCAGTTCGCCATCCTCGGTGATGGGGATGTGGCGGATGCGATAGCGCGTCATCTGCTCCATCAGGGTGGCTACCGGCGTGTCGCGGCCGCAGGTGATGACGTTGGCGGTCATGCACTCGCTGACCGGCCGCGCCAGGGCGCCGGTCGGTTCGCGGCCAAGCAGCCGCATGACGTCGCGCTCGCTGACGATGCCGGCAAGCAGGCCCTTGTCATCGACCACGACCACGGCGCCGATATTGTGGCGGTTAAGCATGTTCACGGCGTCGCTGACCCGCGCCCCGGCGCTTACGGTGTAGACGGCCGATCCCTTCGATTGAAGGATAGCTTCGACTTGCATAGTCTTTCTCCTCCTTGTCTCACATTGCGACAGAGTCTGTCGCAATGTTTCCAACGGAACAAGAACGGGTTACTGACCCATTTGTTTCAAAGAGGGTGAAGAATAGCGGGCTGCGGCGTCGAGGTTGCGCCGGGTTTCAGTCGTCGCCTTCGGGCCAGTGCGGAATAGCGCGGGCCATCGGCGCGGCGTCATCCGGCAGCATGTTGCGGCCGGTGAGGAGCAGCGCTTCCAGCATCAGCGCCAGCATCAAGGCGCAGGCCGGCGCAAAGATCGCTACCACGGCCGGATCGACCTGGGGCGGCAGGTTCGGCAGGCCATGCGGTGCAAAGCGCAGCGCGCCTATGGCGGCCGCTGTCATTGCCAAGAGCAATGCCGCGGTTCGCGCGAAGGGCGACGATAAACGGGGGATAAACGACATCTGGTCCGCCAAACGTTCACAACGCGGTGAGCGATCGCAACCTAATGCGGGCTTTTTCCGTAGCTATCGGGACAAAGAGCGGACGTTTTGAAGGCAACTATGAGGCAGGCGCCGCGGCATCATGCCGATGGCCGATAAACCCCGGGGGTGACGATGGACTCGCTGGCCAGACGTTTTGGGTTGGTTTTAGTCGCCGTGCTGTTCTGCTTTTCCACGGGGCCGACATTTGCCGATGAGACGGCGCCCCCGGCGTCAGCGCCACCGGCTGCTGCGTCGCCTCCCGCGACACCCGGTGCCATCGCTGTCGACCCATCTGTCTGGCAGGTCGTGATCACCAGCCAGATCGAGGCCTTTCGCAAGGGCGACGCTGCCGGGGCCCTCAGTTTCGCGGGGGCGATGTTCAAGAAGAATTTCAGTGACCCGAACGTCTTCATGATCTCGATTGCCTCTGCCGGCTATACGCCGATCTTCACCTCGGTCTCCCACACCTTTGGAAAGTTTACCCAGCCCGACCCAATGACGGCCCTGCAGGTCGTCAATCTGGTTGGCCCTAAGCAGGAACTGTTCGAGGCCATCTACGTGCTCCAGAAGGAAGCAGACGGGTGGCGGGTCGAGGGTGTTCAATTGGCAAAGACTGACGGCATGGCCGTCTGACAGCAGCGATCTCAGTCCGCGGCGAAGGGAATGATCTGCTTGCGGGCGCCGCCGGCGTGTTCATGCCAGGCCTTTTGCAAGCCGATGCGGATATCGCGGTGAAGCACCTCGCGGAGATCGTGCAGGATGCGCTGCGGAAATAGCGCCCGCTCGATTTCGTGGCGATGAGAGCGGGCTTTGCCGATATCGCTGAGAGCGATGCCGGCCTGGCTTTGCTCGAGCCTGTCGGCCTGGATGCATAAGGCCGGGTCGGTGTGACGCATCACGACCTTTTCGCGGGCGATGAACTCGTAGGGGTTGAAGAGCACTCGATCGGTCTGCACGCGCAACATTGCACCGGTCTCTATGATGCGGCGTGCGGCGCGTTGCGAGACGATGTACCCGGCCGCGCCGTTCGACCAGCTGTGGACGCGCCGCAGGGCCACGTCGCCGACGTGGAGGGGCTCGGCAGGATCGACGCGCATCGGATCGGGATCAGCCTCGAGACGGACTATGTCGATGGCCGGCCGCGTGTCATCGAAATCGGCAAGGAAGCGGGGCAGGCGGGGTGAAAGGACCACATCGTCCTCGAAAATGAGCCCTAGCCGTTCCGCTCCAACCGCAATCGAGCGGAGCGCCTCGATGTGGCTCAGGCTGCAGGCGAGCTCGACTTCGGTCAGCCACCGAAATTTTCGAGGGTCGCAATATTCCGCCTTATGAGCGGCCAGAAGCGCATCTGGTGTCGTGGCGTCGATCCGTCTCGCCGAAAGGCCAAGCCGCCCGAGTTGCGTTTCCATGGCAGCGCGACGATCCGGGCGGCTCAGGAGGTTGATATAGAAAATGCGCATGTTGGGGGCACTCTATAACCCAACGCCGGCGCCGCCGAAACGGCGGCGCCGCACACGCCTCGCAAGCTATATCGCGTCCTCTTCCGGACGCTCAGCGCCACGAAAATTCTCAATGGATTCGAGCATCTTCTTCTTGATCGGCGGGGTGGCGTTGATGGTCCGCATCATCGTCCGTTGCAGGCTGAGAAGAATGCGGCCGATTACCGGCTTATGCATCGGCGAGCGGCCGTCCATCTGTTGGCGCGATTTCAGCACCGCTTCGTAGCCGTATTTGCGCATCTTCGTCTCGTAGCGGCCGATCGACTCGATAAGGTCGAGCCGACCATCCCGCACGGCGATGAGGTGTTTGGTCAGCAACACCGCGTCGCGCAGCGCGGTATTGGCGCCGACGCCACGGCCCGGCGTCATGGTGTGGATGGCGTCGCCGAGCAGGGTGACGTTGGACGGCGCCCACGGATCGAGCGGCACCGACGTGCGAATAACGACGGGGAACACCGAGCCGGGGTCCGACATGGCCAGCAGCGCTCGCCAGTTGGGGTGCCATTTCTCGGTCATCTCGCGGCTCAACGCGAGCAGTTCCGATCCGGTCATGTCGCGGAAATTCTGCGGAAACTTTTCGGCCGACGCCCAGATGCCCCAACTGATGTAATCGCGGGTGTTGTCGAACATCAGGCCGGGCCAGTGCGCGATGAGATCGGCATCGGTGGTGCCGATGTTGGTCTTCAACTCGCCGCGTTTGTCCCAGGGAAATTCCATGACGTGCAAAATGCCGCCAAAACCCTTTGGGGCCATGATCAGAGTCACGCCGCGATGGATTTTCGGGGTAATCAGCGCCAGCGATTCCGGTGTCGCGGGTACCTTACCGCCGATCGAGCGGATGAGCGTGTCCTCCATTTTCGCCTGCGGCAGATATTGCTTGCGGACGCGCGAGCCGGCGCCGTCGGCGGCGACGAGGACATCGCCGATCGCCGAGGTGCCATCCTCGAAGAACGCTTCGACGTGGCCATCATCGAGATGCTCGTAATGCGAAAAGACCTTGTCGAAGTGAACGATGTCGTCGAGCCCGGTCAGCAGCACCTGCCGCAGGGTCATGCGGGAGACCGAGCGCTCGGCATGGCGCGGATCCTTGCGCGGCGTCGCCTTGAGGCTCAGCAGCTCGCCGTAGCCTTCCGTCAGCATGTTGAAGTAGGTCGGCGAGATGGCACAGGTGGCGAGGAACGTCTCGTACAACTCCGGGGGTAGGTTGGTATCGAGCGCTCGGCTGCCATCGGCGTCGATGCCGACGCGATAGCCCTGGAGGCCGTCTTTGCGGGTGCGGTCGCGCTCGTAGACGTTGACCTCGATGCCGGCACGCTTGAGGCCGTGGGCGAGACAGAGCCCGCCCGTGCCCGCGCCGATGATGACGACGCTTAGGGTGCGTTTGGTGAGTTCAGTAGACATGAGTTCTCCTTTCCCGCGCTCGGGGTTTCCCGGCGGGCTGTTGACGAATTGGCAAAGGGGTAGCGTCACCCGGTCAGGCGCCGGGCGTGGCTTTCAGTTCAAGGCTTTGGGCTAAAACTTGCCGGCGTTATCCCGACTTGGCTTGCTGGTTGCTCTCCAGCAGATGGGCGATCTGGCGAAGCGTCGCTTCGCCCCAATCGAGGGTTTTGTCACGGATATCGGCAACGATGGCTTCGACCCATTGCCGTTCGGCTCGCGCGACCGCGAGCTGGAACTCGTTTTCGAGCAGCAGGACGCGCGGCAGCGTGGCCGAATAGGCTGCGAGGTCGGCCTCTAGTTTCCTTTCCCGCCCGGCAAGGAAACCGAGCCGTGCTTCGAGCAGCGGCAATGTGTCCTCGGGCGTAACGAGGCCCAGGAAGGAGAGGGCAACGGGAAATTCGGGAAATTCGTTCTGCGGCTCGGCCAGCATGTCGCGGAGCCAGTCGATCGCGACTTTCCGGCCGACGGGCGTTACGGCATAAACGGTGCGCTCAGGCCGGCCTTCGCCGCGCTCGACGGTGTCGGGTGCGATAAGCTCCTCGCGCTCCAGACGTTCGATGGTTTGGTAGAGCGAGCCGCGCTGGCGGATGTTGATGACCTGATCCTTGCCGCGCGATTTCAGCAATTGCTGCATGCGGTAAGGGTGCATGGGCGCTTCAACGAGAAGCGCCAGCACGGCAAGGGCCAAGGGTGATCTCTTGTACGATGTCATAGTCATGGATGTACTAGTTATAAAACGACTAGTCAACCCATGACGCCAGTTTGAACCGGCGGCGAGCTAGACCGCCCAGGGCGGGGTGAACGGCGCGACGCCGGCGATAATGGCCCGGCCGCCAGCCGGCAGCACGGCGATTGCTTCGAACGGCGCGTCGCTGGGATTGTCGAGCTTGAAATCGGTGAACGCCGGCACGACGATCGCATCGCCGACCGAGAAGCGGTGTGGTGTGTCGCCGATCGTGGCGACGGCGTCGCCTGTTACGGCGACGAGAATTTCCTCGCGGCTGAGCTGGTGCGTTGAGTCGCTCAGGCGTCCGGCGGGAAGTTTGACCCGCCAGACCGCGTTTTCGCTGGCGCCGCGGCTCGGGGCGGCGAGGCCGGTGAAGGTAACGCCGTCGAAATTGTGGACGGCGGCGGAGGCGGCTGAAATCAGTGTCATGGTTTGTCCTTTCAGATGCGACGAGTGCTTGCCAAATTCAAGCCGAAGGGCTAATCGTCAAGTACCTTGACTATATGGGTGGAGTGGTTTGGTCAAGAAGCTTGACGATAATTCTTTCCCTCTACTGATCGACCACGTCGGCTGGCGTATCGGCCGTCTGTTCAAGCAGTGGAAGGTTGAGTTCGACGCCGAGATGGTGGCGCTCGGTCACGGCTTCATGGCGGAGGCGAGGGGGGCGGTGATCGGCCATTTGCGTCCGGCCGGCGCGCCGCAGGCTGCGATTGCCGTGTCGCTGGGGATCAGCAAGCAGGCAGTGCAGCAACTCGTCGACGAGCTGGAGATGGAGGGCGTGGTCAGCCGCATCCCCAATCCCGATGACGCTCGGGGCAAGCTGGTGGTTCTTACAGCGCGCGGAGCCGAGGCAATTCGCGCGGGTAATCGAGTCAAGCAGCAGATCGAGGAGCGTTATCGCGCGCGTCTGGGCGAGGCGCGCTTCAGTGCTCTTATGGAGGCGCTCGATAAGCTCTACGACGGCGACGACAGGATGTAGTGCGATCGGCTGTTGAGTCCCTTGGGGGGACGCACTATCAGTCTGCCGTCATCCTTGTTGTCGCATGTTCGCATCGGAAAACCGGTTCCCACTTTTCCTGAACATGCTCTGTGTGGAGTTTCCCAAAATGGCCTTCCTTTCCGATGCCCTTTCGCGCGTGGCGCCCTCGGCGACCGTGGCGATCAGCCAGAAAGCGCGGGAATTGCAGCGGGGCGGACGCGACGTGATCGCGCTTTCGGCGGGCGAGCCGGATTTCGATACGCCGCAGCATGTCAAGGATGCGGCAATCCGCGCCATGAACGAAGGCAAGACCAAATACACCAATGTCGACGGTATTCCCGAGCTCAAGGAGGCGGTCGCGCAAAAATTCAACCGCGACAACGGGCTCAACGTCACGGCTGCCGATTGCTTCGTTTCGTCCGGCGGCAAGCAGATCATTTTCAACGCTTTGCTCGCCACGCTAAATCCGGGAGATGAAGTCGTTGTGCCGGTGCCGTACTGGGTGAGCTATCCGGAAATCGTGCGCCTCTGCGACGCGACGCCGGTCTATGCGCGCGCCGATGCCTCGACCGGGTTCAAGCTGACGCCCGATGCGCTCGAAGCAGTGATTTCGCCGAAGACGAAGTGGTTGATCCTCAATACGCCGTCAAACCCCTCGGGCGCGGCTTATTCGGCGGCCGAACTCAAGGGACTGGCCGCGGTGCTGCTGCGCCATCCGCAGGTGCACATTCTGACCGACGATATCTATGAGCCGCTGGTTTATGACGGTGGCAAGTTCTCGACGATCGCGCAGATCGAGCCGGCGCTGCAGCCGCGCACGGTGACGATGAACGGCGTGTCGAAGTCGCATGCCATGACCGGCTGGCGCATCGGCTATTGCACCGGCCCGCGCGACCTGCTGGCCGCGATGACCAAGCTGCAGGGCCAGTCGACGAGCTGCCCGACCTCAATCTCGCAATGGGCCGCGGTCGAAGCGCTTAACGGGCCGCAGGACTTTTTGAAGGACTGGCTCAAGGCGTTTCAGGCGCGGCGCGATCTCGTGGTGGAGGGGCTGAATGCCGCCAACGGCATCGACTGCCTGACGCCGGCGGGCGCGTTCTATGTGTTCCCGTCCTGCAAGGGGTTGCTGGGCAAATCTACCAAGGGCGGCAAGCTGCTCGCGACCGACGAGGATTTTGTGCTGTCGTTGCTCGACGAGACCGGCGTTGCGCTGGTGCACGGCTCGGCCTTCGGCCTGCCGGGGCATTTCAGGCTCAGCTACGCGGCCTCGGACGCGGAACTGAAGGAAGCGGTGGCGCGGGTGCAGGGGTTTGCGCAGGGGGTGAGGTAGCGGCTAGCCGAACCGCGCTACGCTCGGCATGGGGTAGAGCCGTGGGTGTTGCTGCCGTATATGTCGGAGCGTCGTACATAGCTGGCCTCTTGCTCGCGCTGGCGATTGGCGCGGCCAGAGGCAAGGTAATTAGCGCAGCCAATTTCCCTTGGTATTGCGCTATCGCCCTGCCGGCAGGCGTCGGCCTGTTTGTCTGCTACTTCATCATCGAAATGACGCTGCATCCAATCTAGGACTGCCTTTCCTTGGCGTCCCTCGCTAGCCACGCTTCTATCTCATCAAGATCGGCCGAAAACTCGTAGCTGCGGTTGCCGAAGACGATGGCGAAGGTTTCGTCATCGCGCAGCATGTAGCCGCCATGGGCGTCGATCTTCGAGTTCCGCTTTTGCGCGATGAGCAGGCTCAGGCCCTGCCGCTGGGCGAGGCGCCGGACCTGGCGCTCCAGGGCAACTAGGGTTCCGCCGCGGCTGCTCATCTTGGACGTTTCTCCGGTTCAGTGTTCGCGATACCCCCCTCCCATCCTCTCCCGCAAGGGGGAGGTGGAATTGGGGCACGGCCTTGCCATAACGCACCTCCCTCTTGCGGGGAGGGTTGGGGAGGGGGTTAGCTGAGGGGCAACCCACTCGGTACCCATGGCCTTCACCATCCGGCAGCTTCAATATTTCATCGCCGCCGCCGAGCAGGGGACTGTTTCGGGCGCGGCGCAGAGTCTGTCGATCAGCCAGTCGGCCGTGACCGAGGCGATCAAGGAGCTTGAGGGTGACCTTGGCGTCAGCCTCTTCGAGCGGCACCGGCGCGGGCTCGCCATCACCCATGCTGGGCACCAGTTCATGCGGCATGCGACCCGTATCCTGGCGAGTGTTTCGGACGCACGGCGCAGTTTTGCCGAACCTGCCGAGGCGCCGGGCGGCTTGCTGCAGCTTGGCGTTACCTCGCTGGTGGCCGGTTATGTGCTGTCGGACCTCCTGGCCCGCTACCGCCGCGCTTTCCCGGCGGTGGAAGTTTCGGCCATCGAGGACAACGGCGAATATCTCGAGCACCTGCTGGTTGGCGGCGAGCTCGACGTGGCGGTGATGGTGATTTCCAATCTCCGTGACCGGGTAGCGCTGCAGGCGGAGATTTTCGAAACCTCGCCGTACCGGCTCTGGTTGCCGCTCGGCCATCGGCTCGCCAGCGCCGACATCATCAGCGCCGCCGATATTGTGCCCGAGCCGCTGATCATGCTGACGGTCGATGAGACCGAGGAGATCACTGGGAAGCTGTTGGGGGCGCTCGGGGCGAGACCGCACGTGGCCTTCCGTACCCGCTCGGTCGAGGCGGTGCGCAGCCTCGTCGCCACCGGTGCCGGCATCGCCTTGCTGCCCGACCTGATCTACCGGCCGTGGTCGCTCGAAGGCGACCGGATCGAGAGCCGCGACATTTCCGGCGCGCTGCCGGTGGTGCAGGTGGGGATCGTCTGGCGCAAGGGCTCCAGCCTGCCGAAGGCCGCGCGTGATTTTGTCGAGATCGCCCAGGCGCAGCACGGCGGGCGACGCGGCTGAGCAATCATCGATTTTTCCGATAGCTCCCTTCTCCCGAATGAATTTGCGATTGCCGTTCCCCGGCATAAGCTCCAAAATTCGGGAAAATCGGGGAGAATTTCATGAAATCGGTGCTTCGCAGTACGGCGGTCATCGCGCTGACGCTCGCCTTCAACGGGCAGGTGTTCGCCGCCGACCAGATGGTGCAATCGATCGGGCCGGGGGAGGGCGAGGTCGATATCGTCGCCTGGCCGGGCTATATCGAGCGTGGCGAAAGCGACAAGAATTACGACTGGGTGACCGGCTTCGAGAAATCGACCGGCTGCAAGGTCAACGTCAAGACCGCCAATACGTCGGATGAGATGGTGGCGCTGCTCAACGATGGCGGTTTTGACCTTGTCACCGCCTCAGGCGACGCATCGCTCCGGCTGGTCGCAGGGCATCGCGTGCAGCCGGTCAACACCGCCCTGATCAAGAGCTGGTCGACGGTCGATCCGCGGCTCCAGAGCGCGCCCTGGAATACGGTCGGCGGCGTCCACTATGGCGTGCCGTATCAATGGGGCCCGAATGTCCTCATGTATAACACCAGCGTGTTCAAGACCGCGCCGACGAGCTGGGATGTCGTGCTGAAGCCGATGGATCTGCCGGACGGCAAGCCGAATGCCGGCCGCGTCCAGGCTTACGATGGTCCGATCTATATCGCCGACGGCGCGCTGTACCTGATGGCGCACAACCCCGAGCTCAAGATCACCGACCCCTACGAACTCACCGAAGATCAGTACAAAGCGACGCTGGACCTGCTGCGCGGCCAGCGCAAGCTCGTCAGCAAATACTGGCATGACGCCTCGGTTCAGGTGGACGATTTCCAGAACGAGGGCTTTGTGGCCTCGGGCTCGTGGCCGTTCCAGGTGAACACGCTGGTTGCCGCCAAGCAGCCGATCGCCTCGACCATTCCATCCGAGGGCGCGACGGGCTGGGCCGACACCACGATGATGGAAGCCGACGCCGCGCACCCCAACTGCGCCTATATGTGGATGGAGCACTCGCTCGACCCAAAAGTGCAGGGCGACGTCGCCGCCTGGTTCGGGTCGTTGCCGGCCGTGCCAGCCGCGTGCAAGGCCTCCGACTTGCTCGGCGCAGACGGCTGCAAGACCAACGGTTTTGACAACTTTGACAAGATCAAGTTCTGGAAGACGCCGGTCGCCAAGTGCGACGCGGGGACCTGTGTGCCCTACTACCGCTGGGTTTCGGACTACGTCGCGGTGATCGGCGGACGGTGATCGAGCTTCGGGTGGGAGGAGGGTGGCCGCAAATATGACCTCTGCGGTCACCCTCGCCCAAGTCTCACGCCATTTCGGTCTGGTCCGCGCGATGGACGCGGTCGATCTCGAGGTCGAGGCCGGTGAGTTCTTTGCCATGCTCGGCCCATCGGGATCGGGAAAGACGACATGCCTCAGGCTGATCGCCGGGTTCGAGCAGCCGACATCCGGGCATATTTCCATCTTCGGCGAAGCCGTCGAGGGCGTGCCGCCCTACCGGCGCAACGTCAACACGGTGTTTCAGGACTACGCGCTGTTCCCGCATATGAACGTGGTCGACAACGTCGCCTATTCGCTGATGCTCAGGAAGGTCGATCGGGCCGAACGGGTGAAGCAGGCCCATGCCGCGCTCGAGCTGGTCAAGCTGTCGGGTTACGGGGAGCGTCGTCCCGGCCAGCTTTCGGGCGGGCAGCGGCAGCGTGTGGCGCTGGCGCGGGCGATCATCAACCGGCCAAAAGTGCTGCTGCTCGACGAGCCGCTTGGGGCGCTCGACCTGAAGCTGCGCGAGAATATGCAGGAGGAGCTCAAGGCCCTGCAGAAGACGCTCGGCATCACCTTCATTTTTGTGACGCACGACCAGGGCGAGGCGCTGTCGATGGCCGACCGGGTGGCCGTGTTTAACGACGGCAAGGTCATGCAGATGGGAACGCCCGAGGACATCTACCGCCGGCCGCAATCGCGGTTCGTCGCGGATTTTGTGGGCTCGTCGAACGTGCTGGCGCCGGCGCTGGTCGAACGGCTCGGCGGCGGACGACGCTGGGCGAGTCTCAGACCGGAGGCGATTGCCGTCGCTGCTGGGCGGGATGGTGCAATTTCAGGCACGGTCGTTTCGCGAAGCTATCTCGGTGCGTCGGTGCGGCTTGCGATCGAGGCAGAAGGCGTGCGGTTCCACGCGCTGGTGCCAGCGACGGGTGCGGTGGCATCGGAGGGTGATGCGGTTGCGCTGAGTTTTTCGCGTGAAGCGCTGCATCTGATGGAGGCGGAGGGGTGAGGATGGCGCTCGTGGCCCACCCCCGCCCCCGACCCCTCCCCTCAAGGGGGAGGGGAGCGGTGTGGCATGTTCTTAGATTGGCAACGTGCGCGATGGGTGCGGCACCTTCGTCTCCCTCCCCCTTGAGGGGAGGGATCAAGGGTGGGGGTGGGCCACAAACACCTCGCGAGCGGCGAGGCGGTTGTCCATGACTCTTGCTACCTCCGCCCCACCATCCCCCACCGGCCGTCTGTCCGACCTGTTCTGGCGCCGCCCAAGACTGCTCGTCATCCTCATGCTGCTCCCGCCCGCCTTGTGGCTCGGCGTCGTTTATCTAGGCTCATTGTTTGCGCTACTGCTACAGAGCTTTTTTTCGATCGACGACTTTTCCGGGCTGATCAATTACCAGCCGACGCTCGCGACCTACGCGCAGCTCTTCACGCCGGCCAATCTCGACATCATCGTCCGGACCGTCGTGATGTCGGCGCTGGTGACGCTGGCTTCGGCGCTGATCGCCTTCCCGATCGCCTATGTGGCGGCGCGCTATGCCAAGGGCCGGTGGAAGGCGGTGTTCTATCTCGGGGTGATGCTGCCGCTTTGGTCGAGCTATCTCGTAAAAGTCTATGCGTGGAAGCTGCTGCTCGCCAAGGAAGGCATTTTATCCTGGGTGTTCGACCAGCTCCATATCGGCTTCCTGCTCGATGCGTGGCTGTCGCTGCCGGTGATCGGCGGCACGTCGCTTTCGGTGAGCTATACCGGTACGTTCCTCGTCTTCACCTACATCTGGCTGCCCTACATGATCCTGCCGGTGCAGGCGGCGCTGGAGCGGGTGCCCGGTAATCTCGTTGATGCCTCGTCGGACCTCGGCGGCTCGCCAGCCCAGACGTTCCGCCACGTGATCTTTCCTCTGGCGCTGCCGGGGATCGTCGCCGGGTCGATCTTCACCTTTTCGCTGACGCTGGGGGACTACATCATCCCCTCGATCATCGGCTCCTCGCGACTGTTCATCGGGCAGATGGTCTATCAGCAGCAGGGCCTTGCCGGGAATCTGCCGCTGGCGGCGGCTTTCACGGTCGTGCCAATCGTCATCATGGGACTCTATCTCTGGGGCGCCAAGCGGCTGGGGGCGTTCGATGCACTCTGAGGCGCGGGCGCCACTACCGCTGATGCTGGCCGCCGCTGCAGGGCTACTGTTCCTGCTGCTGCCGCTGCTGTTGATCTTCGTCTATGCCTTCACGACCGAGGAAAAGAGCTATGTCTGGCCGCCGCCGGGGCTGACGCTCAACTGGTTTGCTGTGACGGCGCAGCGGCCGGATGTGTGGAAGGCCCTTTTGCTGTCTGTCGAGGTTGGCGCGGTGTCGACGCTCATCGCGCTGGTGCTGGGGACACTCTGCGCGGCGGCAGTCTCAGGCACCTCATTCTTTGGCCGTGAGACGGTGTCGCTGCTGGTTATCCTGCCGATCGCGCTGCCGGGCGTGATCACCGGTATAGCGCTCCGCGCCGCGATGTCGCTGGTCGATCTGCCGTTTTCGTTCTGGACGATCGTGCTCGGCCACGCGACCTTCTGCATCGTCGTCGTCTACAACAACGCCGTGGCGCGGTTCAGGCGGACTTCCGGTTCGATGGTCGAAGCCTCGATGGATCTCGGCGCCGACGGTTTTCAGACTTTTCGTTATGTCATCCTGCCGAGCATCGGCACGGCGCTGCTCGCCGGCGGCATGCTGGCCTTTGCGCTATCGTTTGACGAGGTGATCGTCACGACCTTCACCGCGGGCCAACAGCAGACGCTGCCGCTCTGGATGCTCGAAGAACTGATCCGCCCGCACCAGCGTCCGGTCACCAACGTCGTGGCGATGGTGGTGGTGCTGGTGACGTTCCTGCCGATCCTGTTCGCCTACTCGCTGACGCGGCGGGGCGAGGAAACCGCGGGGGCCGGGAAATAGAAATGAGTGGGGAGAAGAACATGGATACCGCCATGCTGATCGGCTCGCGCTTCGAGCGGGGGACCGAAACCGAGGAGAAAATCCTCAATCCGCGGACGGGGGAGCTGATCCTCGGCATGCCGGAAGCGTCGGAGGCGCAGATCGATGCGGCGGTGGCCGCGGCAGAGGCAGCGTTCAAGACCTGGTCGCGGACGACGCCAGCGCAGCGCTCGGGCTATCTCCTCAAAGTCGCGGCTGCTATCGAGGCCGACGCCCAGGGCTTTGCGGCGCTCGAAGCGCTCAACTGCGGCAAGCCGATCAATGCCGTGCTCAACGACGAAATCCCGGCGATCGTCGATTGCTACCGGTTCTTTGCCGGCGCGGTGCGCGCCATGCCGGGGCAGGTGGCGGGGGAATATCTGCCGGGCCACACCTCGATGCTCAGACGCGATCCTATCGGTATCGTCGGCTCGATCGCCCCCTGGAACTATCCGCTGATGATGATGGCGTGGAAGCTTGCGCCGGCCATCGCGGGCGGCAATTGCGTGGTGTTCAAGCCGTCCGAACAGACGCCGCTTTCGGCGCTGAAGCTGGCCAAGGTATTCGGCGAAGTTCTGCCTGAAGGGGTGGTCAACGTCATCCTCGGGCGCGGCGAAAGCGTCGGCAATGCGCTGATCAACCATCCGCGCATCAACATGATTTCGATCACCGGCGACGTGGCCACCGGCAAGAAGGTGCTGCAGGCGGCGGCGAAAACCGTGAAGCGCACGCATCTCGAGCTCGGCGGCAAGGCCCCGGTCATCGTCTATGACGATGCCGATTTGCAGGCGGTGGTGAGCGGCCTCAAAGCCTTCGGCTACTACAACGCCGGGCAGGATTGCACGGCGGCCTGCCGGATTTATGCGGGGCCGAAAATCCACGACAACCTTGTGGCCGATCTGTCGTCGGCGGTGTCTTCGATCAAGTTCAATCAGGCCGACGATACGGCGAACGAAATCGGGCCGCTGATTTCAAAACGCCAGCGCGACCGGGTGGCCTCATTTGTCGAGCGTGCTTCGGAGTTGCCGCATATCAAGATCACGACGGGTGGCCACGTCTCGGGCGATCATGGTTTTTACTACGAGCCAACGGTTGTTGCGGGAGCTCTGCAGGAGGACGAGATCGTGCGGCGCGAGGTGTTCGGGCCGGTCGTCTCGATTACGCGCTTCACCGATCCCGACGATGCGGTCGCATGGGCCAACGATTCCGACTATGGCCTCGCCTCATCGGTTTGGACCAAGGATATCACCAAAGCGATGCAGACGGCCTCGCGCCTGCAGTATGGCTGCACCTGGATCAATACGCATTTCATGCTGGTCAACGAGATGCCGCATGGCGGGCTGAAGCAGTCCGGGTACGGCAAGGATATGTCGATGTATGCGCTCGAGGACTACACGGCCGTGCGGCACGTGATGATCAACCACGGCTGACGGGTCAACTCTCGATTGCGGCGTCCGGACGGCTGCCCCATTCGGCCCAGGCGCCGTCGTAGACCGCCACATCTTTGGCTCCGGCGATTTCGAGGCCCAGGGCAACAACAACGGCGGTGATGCCCGAGCCGCACGAGGTGATCAGCGGCGCTTCGAGATCGACGCCGGCATCGGCGAAGATCTTGCGCAGCTCTCCGGCAGATTTCATCTGCCCATCGGCGACCAGCGAGCCCGAGGGCACATTGAAACTGCCTGGGATATGGCCGGATTTGAGGCCGGCCCGCGGCTCGGGCTCGACGCCGGCGAAGCGGGGACCGGGGCGGGCATCGACGATGTTGGTCTCGTGGTCCTGCCGGCGGCGATCCACGGTCGCAAAGTCGACGACAGCTGCGGAATCAAGCTTGGCGGCGAAGTGCGCGGGCGATTTGGTCACGGGACCGGTTTCGATCGGCAGGCCTTCCTTGCGCCACTTGGCGCCGCCGCCGGCGAGGATTTTCACGTCCTTCGCGCCCATCGCAAGGAACGTCCAGCGGACGCGCGGGGCGGAGAACAGGCCCGCCTCGTCATAGACGACGATGGTCATGCCGTCGCCGATACCGAGCGCGCCCACCATTCTGGCAAAATCCTGCGGAGTCGGCAGCATGTGGGGCAGGGCTGTCGTGCGGTCGGCGATGGCGTCGATGTCGAAGAACACGGCGCCGGGAATGTGACCCGCCAGATATTCGGCGTGTGCATCGCGCTTGGCTGTCGGCAGGTACCAGCTTGCATCGACTATGGCGACGTCGGGTTTCTTGAGGTGGTCGGCCAGCCATTCGGTCGAAACGAACCAGTCGGACAATGCAATCTCCTCAAACCTTGGCGCGGACGACCCCGTTTGCCGTCAGCTCACGCAGCGCCAGCGTCTGGTCGAGATGCTCGGCGCGCCATGCCAAGAGCTTTTCGGCAAGCATCAGCCGGACGTCAAGAAACTTCGGATCGTCGGCGAGGTTCACGAGATTGTCCGGGTCTTCGAGCATGTCGAAAAGCAGCGGCGGCAGGGCGGAGAAGTGGACGTATTTGTAGCGATCGTCGCGGATCGCCGCCATGTTGAGACGCGTTGAGGGAAGGCCGAACCAACGTTCGGTGGTTTGATTGGCCACGTCGCGGAAGTCGAACTCCCAGTGGACGTCGTCGCGCCAGGCGGTAGGCGTTTCGCCCGCGAGGAACGGCGATAACGACGTACCGTCGGGGTGATGCGTCGGCTCGGTGCCAAAATGGTCGAGCAGGGTGGGGAAGACGTCGACGGACTCGGTGAACGCTTCTACCTTTTTGCCGTGTACCGCCGTGTTGCGGGGGTCGCGAATGACCAGCGGGATGTGCTGGCTTTCGTCAAAGAAACCGCCCTTACCGAGCAGCCAGTGGTCGCCGAGCATCTCCGCGTGATCCGAGGTGAAGACGATCAGCGTGTTGTCCCAGTTGTTCGCCGCTCGGATGGCGTCGAACATGCGGCCGAGCTGCGCGTCGACCTCGGCAATCATGCCGAAATAGGTCGCCTTGATCTGGCGGAATTCGGCATCCGTGAGGTCGGCGACGAGCCGGTTCGATCCGGGTACGAAATCGGCGGTGCGGCTGTTGCGGAGGCTGAAATCAAGCAGTGGATGCTGCGGTTCGTCGCTCGGCGCAGGAGCGCGTCGGAAGCCTTCGACCTCGTCTGGCGAAAACATCGTATTGTAGGGCTCGGGCACGACGAAGGGCGGATGCGGGCGCAGGAACGACAGGTGGGCGAACCATGGTTTGCCTGCATCCTGCTCACCGAGCCAGCGGATGAACTCGCCGGTGAGGAAGGCCGTCTGCGTTTCGTCTTTCGAGTAGGCCGTTGGCGATGAGGTAACCGAGCCTTTATCGGCGACAGGCAGGTGCGCTTCGTCGCGATTGGCGAAGTCCAGCCCTTGGCCACGGAGCCACGACAGCCACGGCTTTTCGTCCTCGATCAATCGAACGCGGGGGGTGAAGCCGGGCAGGATGCCCTCGTAGCTCTTGAGCGCCGGATCGCGGGGGTCGAGCCCGCGCGGATCGGCCGACTGGTCGGTGTAGCCAAAGAGCGTCGGATTGTAGCCGGCGCGACGGGCGGCGCGAGCGATGTTGTCGAAGCGGGCGTCGAGTGGGCTGCCGTTGCGGCAGACCCGGTTGTTCATCTGGTAGAGGCCGGTATAGAGGCACGCCCGCGCCGGGGAGCAGGGCGCCGTCGAGGCGTAGTGGCGGAGGAATGTCACGGCGTCGGCAGCGAGCCGGTCGAGGTGCGGTGTTTTCACCTGCGGATGGCCGGCGAGGCCGAGGCAATCGCCGCGCCATTGGTCGGCGGTGATCAGCAGGATGTTGAGCATCTATCGGCCCAACGGCTAAAAATCAGTTCGGCAGGATCATGATGTCGCTCGAGTAGAGCGAGACGGTGACCTTTTCGTCGAGAGCCGGCGGAGGTGTGCTGGTGTCGTTAAAAGTGTCGAGGCTCACCGAGTTGTCGCCGAGGTCGACGCGGAGGCGGATGACCGAGCCGAGGAAGCTCACTTCCTTTACTTTGCCGCTGAGGACAATGTCCTGCCCGTTCGGCGCGCCGAGCGACACGGCCTCGGGCCGCATCGTGAGCGACAGCGAACTGTTGTCCGCGGCGCCGCCGGGGAGGTCGGCGACCTTGAAAACCTGGCCTTCGACCGACACGGAACGGTCGGCGGCGCTGACGATTTTGCCGTGCAGCGTATTGAGCGTGCCGACGAACGTCGCGACGAACTTGGTCGACGGGCGGTTGTAGACTTCGAACGGCGTGCCGAACTGTTCGACGTTGCCGGCGCTCATGACGACGATGCGGTCGGAGATCGACAGCGCCTCTTCCTGGTCGTGCGTAACAAAGACTGTGGTGATGCCGAGATCGCGCTGGATCGAGCGGATTTCCTGGCGGAGCGAGACGCGAATTTTAGCGTCGAGCGCCGACAGCGGCTCATCGAGGAGCAGCATGCGAGGTTTTGGCGCCAGCGCGCGGGCGAGGGCGACGCGCTGCTGCTGGCCGCCCGACATTTCGAATGGGAAGCGTTTGCCGAAGCCGGCGAGGCCGATCAGCTTCAGCATCTCCTCGACGCGGGCGCGGCGCTGTTCGACCGGCATGCCGGCGATCTTGAGGCCGAAGGCGACGTTGTCTTCGACGTTCATATTGGGGAACAGCGCGTAGGCCTGAAACACCATGCCCACCTGGCGCTGGTTCGGCTGCAGCGGCGTGATGTCCTTGCCTTCGACGAGAATCGAGCCCGAGGTCGGGCGTTCGAAGCCCGCGATCATGCGCAAAATCGTGGTCTTGCCGCAGCCCGAGGGGCCAAGCAGCGAGATGAACTCACCGCGGTTGAAGGCAAGATTGGCGCCCTTCACTACGGTATTGGTGCCGAAGGATTTCACCAGGTTTTCGATACGGAGAAATTCTTGACCGGTTGCTTGAGCCATGGCGATCAGATCCGTGCCGTTTTGGGCGCAAAGCGGGCGAGGAGCTGAATCATGCCCATCGCGCCCCAGGTGATGACGAAGGAAATAACGGCGAGCGCCGCGGGTTCGAAAGCGCGGTTGGCGCCGATGTTCTGCATGTAGACGCCGAAGACCTGCACGTTGAGCAGGCTGGCAATGGTGAACTCGCCCACGACGATGGCAAGCGTCAGGAAGGCGCCGGACAGCACCGCGACGAGAATGTTCGGAAAGATCACCTGGAGCAGGATCGTCAGTGTGTTCGCGCCGAGGATGTTGGCGGCCTCGGTCAGCGTCTGCACGTCGATGGTTCTAAGGCCGGTGTCGACGGCGCGGTACATATAGGGCAGCGCCAGAGCGACGTAGGCGAGGATCAAGAGGAAGTTGGTGCCGACATTGGTGGTCGTCAGCGGCAGGATCGAGGTCGACGAATAGAGCCGGATATAGCCGAAGACCAGAATGATTGGTGGAATGATGAGCGGCAGCAGGGTCACGAATTCGATGATCGGCCGAAGCTGCGGCGCGCGCAGGCGAACGAAATAGGCAGCCGGCACGACGATCAGCAACCCTACGACGATCGTCGCGACGCCGATGAGCAACGAATAGATGAAGCTCGTCTGGAAGGCCGGCGAGACGAAGACGTTGCGATAGGCATCAAGGCTGTAGCCGTCGCGGCGGATGCTGAGCGAAAATTGCAGCGTCGCCAGCAGAGGGCCGAGAAAGTAGACGACGCCAAGCGCGAACATCACCCACGACCAGAACTTGCCGTTCTTCATTTCAGCCACCGTTCGGCGCGGGTGCGGATGACCAGGTAAAGGACATTGGCGACAGCGGTGATGACGATCATGCCGAGTGCGAGCGCGGCGCCGAGGCCTGGATTGTTCAGCACGTCGCCGCGGATCTGCGCGTAGAGCAGGATCGGCACGATGTTGAGCGATGACCCGGTCAGCGCATAGGCCGTCGCGATGGCACCGAAGGCATTGGCGAACAGCAGCGACAGGGTGCCAAGCAGGTTCGGAAAGAGCACCGGGAGGCCGATATATTGCCAGAACTGGGTGTTGCTGGCGCCGAGCGTTGCTGCCGCCTCGTTCCATTCCTTTTTCAGCCCGTCGATGGCGGGGGCGATGATGAGGATCATCAGCGGGATCTGGAAGTAGCAATAGGTCAGCGTCAGGCCCCAGAAGCTGAGAATGTTGAAGCCCGAGCGGTAGATGTCGACACCAACGTATTTCAGCATCACCGTCATGATGCCAAGACGCCCGAGGGTCGCGATAAAGGCAAAGGCGAGCGGGATGCCGGCAAAGTTCGAGGCAACGCCGGAGAAGGTCAGCACGGCCGAGCGGACGGCCGGAGGAAGTCGGCCGCGGATCACGGCAAGCGCGATGAGGAGACCGAAGAACGCACCAAACACGGCGGAAGCCGCCGACACGCGGATCGAGATCCAGAAGGAGCTTACGATCTGCGGCGTGCCGAGATCGACGATGTTCTGCAGCGTGAAGCTACCGTCACTGGCCTGGAAGGCGCCAATGATCAGGAACAGCGTCGGCACAATGAGGAACAGAATGGCGAAGATCAGAAACGGCGCAACGCCGAGATAATCGCCCCAGCGGACCCCGGCGAAGGCGCGCAGGGGGCCGCCAGAAGCGGGAGCCACCCCGGCCGAAGCCGGGGCAGCAATATTTTCGACGAGTGTGTCGGTATTATTGGACATTGGCGCCGACGACGGAGTCCCACTGCTTGGCAATCACGTCCTTGGCAGCAGCCTGTTCGTCGAGGGTCGGGAACACGGCCTTGGCATAGAGGGCGGGATCGGGCAGCTTTGCGAGCAGGTCGGCCGGAATGGCCTTCTTCGCGGCGAGATCGTTGAAGCGGATCGGGTGGCAATAGCCAGCGAGCCAGGCGATCTGACCTTCGTCCGAGTAGAGATACTCTTCCCAGAGCTTGGCGGCATTCGGGTGTGGCGCGTAGGCGCTGATGGCCTGGATGTAGACGCCGGCAACGACGCCGTCAGACGGCACCACGACTTCGGCCTTGGGATTGCCGTTGAAGCCATCCTTCCAGGCGAGGGCGTTGTAGTCCCACGTGGCGACGATCGGCGTCGTGCCCTGAGCGAGCGGAGCAGCCTTGCCGATCACCGGCACGAAGTTGCCGGCCTTGTTCAGCGCGGCGAAGTATTTGAGACCAGCCGTGCCAGCATCGGCACCGCCCTTGGCGCCGGCGGAAAGGCCCGCGGCGTAAACCGACTGGATCGCCTGGTTGGCGACGCGCGGGTCACCCGAGAGGGCGACAGCGTTGGCGTAATCCTTGTTCTGCAGATCGGCCCAGGTCTTGGGGGCGGTCTTGACGATGTCGTCGTTCACGAGGAACGACAGTACGCCGTAGTAGTCGCCATACCAGTAGCCGTCGGCATCCTTGGCGGTGTCGGGGATCGAGTCCCAAGTCGAGACCTTATAGGGCTGGATCAGCTTGTCGGTCTTGGCCTGCGGGCCGAACGACAGGCCGACGTCGATCACGTCGGGAGCCTGCGGGCCGGTGTTGCCCTGGTTCGCCTTGATGGCCTGGATTTCGTCGCCCGAGCCGGCGTCGGGGTTGAGTTCGTTGACAGTGATGCCGGCGTACTTCTTCTTGAAGCCGTCGATCACGGCGCCGTAGCCGCACCAGTCGTGGGGCAGGGCGATAACGGTGAGCTGGCCTTCCTTGGTGGCGGCCGCGACGAGATCGTCAAGGCCGGCCGCGTAGGACGGCGCAATCGAAGTCAGCAGCGCCGCGACCGACACGGTCGTAGCGAAGACGCTATGCAATTTCATCTTTAGCCTCCTGGGCATGATGGTCCGTTCTTGGTGACGGATAACGAGGGTCACCTCGGCGATGAGGGACGCATTAGTTTGGGCGCATGTCAACTAGATGACAAGGTTTCGCCGTAATCGATGATAGCGCGAAAAGGCCGGGGATAAGGGGAGTTTTTCTGTCACAATCCAGTGTTGGTGCCATGCTATTGGCCGTCGATTGTGACAGCGGCGGCATCGACCAGGTGGCGCCGTCATAAAAGCGTCGTCGGGCCAGTTTGGCTCCGCGATTGACGCCGACCGTTCGATATTCCACCGACCGTGGGTCAAATTTTTGATCCCCTCCCTTGTATTTTGCGAGGGCTGGTGCGAGAACTTCGGCGGGTCTCCAAAGCGCTTTGGGCGCGGGCGTGGACTCGTCAATTTCAGTCGATCGCGAGGAGAGTCCGGTGGCCATCAAAGCACTGGTGTGGGGCGAAAACATCCACGAGCACGTCAACAAGATCGTGGGGGAGAACTACCCCAAGGGCATGCACGAGCAGATCGCCGATCTGCTGCGGCAGGACAAGAACATCACCGCTTCCACCGCGACGCTCCAGCAGCCCGAGCACGGCCTGACCGAAGCCAAGCTCAAGGACACCGATGTCCTGCTCTGGTGGGGACATCGTGCCCACGGCGACGTCGCCGACGAGATTGTCGAGCGGGTGGCGAAGCGGGTGTGGGAAGGCATGGGGCTGATCGTGCTCCATTCCGGCCACTTCTCGAAGATTTTCAAGCGGCTGATGGGTTCGCCCTGCGCCCTCAACTGGCGTGAAGCCGGTGAGCGCTGCCGCATCTGGAACATCAACCCCGGCCACCCGATCACTGCCGGCCTGCCGCAATATTTCGAGCTCGAAATGGAAGAGATGTATGGCGAGCCGTTCACTGTTCCCGAGCCGCTCGAGACAGTTTTCATCTCCTGGTACCAGGGCGGCGAAGTGTTCCGCTCAGGCCTGACCTACCGGCGCGGCGCGGGCAACATCTTCTACTTCCAGCCGGGCCACGAGACCTATCCGAGCTATCACGACGCCAATGTCGGCAAGGTGCTGCGCAACGCCGTGAATTGGGCCTACAACCCGACGGCGCAGGTCATCAACATCCACTCGGCGCCCAACCGGCCCACCGACAAGGCGCCGGAGAAGATCACCGAGCGCGGCCCGCATCTCCACTCGGCGGGCGAAGAGGGTTTCCACTGATCCTGGCTTAATGAACGCAGCCGCCGGTGCATTCGGCGGCTGCATCCTCCCCGTTTGTCTCCCTTCCATCATAGAGAATGTCATGCGTCTGCTTATTCTTGGCACCGGCAATATGGCCTCGCACCACGTCGCGCATTTTGCGGCGATCGAGGGCGTGGAGGTCGTCGGCGCCGTCGATGTCGATCCGGTTCGCCTGAAAGCCTTCTGCGACGCGCGCGACATTCCAAAGCGCTTCGAATCGCTGGAAGCGGCGCTCGAATGGGGAGAATTCGACGCTGTCGCTAACGTGACCTCGGACAAGGCGCATTATCCCACGACCATGCAGGTGCTGGCCAAAGGCAAGCATGTCTTCTGCGAAAAGCCGCTAGCGACGGACCACGAGAAGGCCGACGAGATGACGGCGGCGGCCGAAAAGGCCGGCGTCGTCAACATGGTCAACCTCAGCTATCGCAACGTCGCTCAATTGCAGCGGGCGCGACAGATGGTGCTGGACGGTGAGTTAGGCACAGTGCGGCACGTCGAGGCCTCTTATCTCCAGAGCTGGCTCGTATCGCACGCCTGGGGCGACTGGCGCACCGAGCCGACCTGGCTCTGGCGTCTGTCGAAGGATCACGGCTCGAACGGCGTGCTGGGCGATATCGGCGTCCATTTGCTCGACTTCGCCGTTTATGGCGCCGCGACGGATGTCGCGGCCGGCTTTACGCGGCTTCAGACCTTCCACAAGGCCGAAGGCGACAAGATCGGCGAGTACAAGCTCGACGCCAACGACAGTTTCACTATGTCGGTCGAGTTCACTAACGGCGCGCTCGGCGTGATCCACGCCAGCCGTTTTGCCACCGGTTATCTCAACACGCTCCGTCTCAGGATTTACGGCGACAAGGGTGCGGTCGAGCTGCAGCACGGGGAGGGCGGATCCTGGCTCAGGGTGTGCGTCGGCGACGACATCGAGCCGCCGGCCTGGAAGGATGTGACGCTCGAGCCGGTGCCGACGAACTATGAGCGCTTCGTTGCGGCGGTGAGGACCGGCAAGAACGACGATCCGACCTTCCGCCACGCCGCTTATCTGCAGAAGATTCTCGATCTATCGATGGTCAGCGATCGCGAGCGCAAGGAACTAAAGGCGCAGTGAGCCGTCGAACGCATGGCAAGCATCCCTGTCGAGCCATAGTGCGCAGCTGATTTTCATGCTTTTTCAACGGTGGTGGGCGGAAGGATAGCCTCGGCGATACCGGGCCAACAGGATTTGCTGACCAAAGTCGATGCGTGCCTCGTCCGAAAATTTATTGAACCGGCGCTTCGCCGCGCTCGTGCGTAACGGCGTCGGCAGCCAGGTTGTCGCCTTCCTCATCGTCGGCGGTCTGGGCGCTGCCGCCTTCATCGCACTGTCGAGCATTTTCGTCGGCATGCACGCAGCGCTGCCGAAGTGGCTGGTCAGCACGATCTGCTACGCCGTGTTGATTGGCCCGGTTTATCTGGCACATCGGCGGTTTTCATTCCGCTCCGATACGCCGCACGGCCACGCTCTGCCGCGATATGTCGGCGTGCAGCTCTGCGCGCTGCTTCTGGCGTCGATCTTCTCTTATGTCGCCTACAACGTATTCGGGCTGCCCGCCGTATGGGCCTCGATCCTTGTCACCGGTATGATTTCGGCGGTGAATTTCGTGGTGCTGCGGCTTTGGGCGTTTGCGGTTGGTGGTGCGCCGGCGGCGCTTGCCTCGGTTATGACCATCGACTCCTGAGCCGGCCGCCAGTCCTTGCGGGCTGGCAAATCACCCTTCCTCGGCTATGGTCGCACCTCGTTAGTGGGTTATCGCATGTTCGAACCGGAAAGCCGGTTCCCACCTTTCCTGAACATGCTCGAGCGGAGAGTTTGCGATGCGTTCGGCATTGATTGTCTATGGCGGCTGGGAAGGCCACGAGCCGGAAGAATGCGCCCAGATCTATCGCCGCTGGTTGCACGAGGACGGCTTTACCGTGCGCATGGCGACCGAAACCAAGGCGTTCGCCGATCCGGCCATTCACGATCTGTCGCTGATCGTCCCGATCTACACGATGAGCACGATCGAGAAGGACGAGGCACAGAACCTCGCCAGCGCGATTGAAAGCGGGGTTGGGATGGCCGGCCATCATGGCGGCATGGCCGATGCGTTTCGGGGCTCGCCGGAATATCAGCTCATTGTCGGTGGGCAGTGGGTAGCGCACCCCGGCAACATCATCGACTACACGGTTCAGATCACCAAGCCCGACGATCCGATCGTGCAGGGGATCAAGGATTTTCCGTATCGCTCGGAGCAGTATTACATGCACGTCGATCCGGCCAATGAGGTGCTGGCGACGACGACGTTCTCGGGCGAGCACGCGCCATGGATCGATGGCGTCGTAATGCCGGTGGCGTGGAAGCGGCGCTTTGGCCGGGGGCGCGTGTTCTATTCGTCGCTGGGCCATCAGGCCAAGGAGTTCGACGTCCCGGAGATGGCGACGATGCTGCGGCGCGGCGTCAACTGGGCGGCGAGGGAGGATTCCTGAGAGCTCGCCCCCATTACAGTGTCCGCTCTGACGAATACGTCGGATAACTTTTCCATCGCCGATAAGTGACTTGAAACTTAGCAACAATAAGTGCCGTTTCTGCGCTTGCTTAAAAGCACAGGAGGGGCGATCTTGGCGAGCATCACCGAAGGCGGCGCGGCAGAGGCTGAAAAGCCGGCCAAGCACAAGGGACCGCTGATCTACCGCCAGTCGATCTTCACCCGCGTCACGCACTGGGTGTGGGCGATCTGCCTGTTTTTCCTGCTGCTCAGCGGGCTCAATATTTTCGATGCGCACCCGACGCTCTATATCGGCCAGCAATCGAGCTTCGCGGATCTGCAGACGGGCGACCAGCATCTCGATAACGCCTGGCTCGATATTGGCGCAGTCAACACCGACAACGGCCCGCGCGGGCAGACCACGATCCTTGGCCACAGCTTCGACACGACGGGCATCGGGCTTGGCGTGAGTGGCGATCCGGCCAATCCGGATTTCCGCGGTTTTCCGGCCTCGGCCACGATTCCCTCGTACTATGACCTCGCGACGGCGCGGGTGATCCACTTCTTCTTCGCGTGGATTCTGGTTGCGACGCTGCTGGTCTGGCTGGTCGCCAGCGTGTTCAACCGGCACATCGCGGGCATTCCGCCGACACCGCGCGACCTGAAACATCTGCCGCGCGATATCCTTAATCATCTGAGGCTGCGCTTCGAGCACGGCCGCCAGTACAACGTGCTGCAGAAGCTTGCCTATTCGGCGGTGTTCTTTATCTTGTTTCCGCTGATCATTCTGACCGGCATCACCATGTCGCCGGGGGTCAACACGGTGGCGCCATGGTTGCTCGATGTCTTTGGCGGACGGCAGACGGCGCGCTCGATCCACTTCCTCACCATGTCGGCGTTCGTGCTGTTTTTCATCATCCACATCATCATGGTGGTGCTGGCGGGGCCCTTCAACGAACTCCGGCAGATGATTACAGGCCGCTACCGCGCGGGCGCCGACGTGCCGTTCGATCCCAGCAAGGGAGATAAGCCATGAGCGGCAAACTGCTTCTCAACCGCCGGCGGCTACTCGGCCTTGGTGCGGCATCCGCTTCGACGCTGCTGCTCGCCGGTTGCGACCAGTTCGACGATTTTGTCGGGCAGGGCGATAACAGCGTTCGCGGTTATCTCGAAAAAGCCAATGACCTGACCTACCGCGTGCAGCGGCTGCTGCAGGGGCCGAATGCGCTGGCCCGCGAATATACCGACGCCGATATCCGGCAAGGCATGCGCCCGAACGGTTCCACCGATCCGCAGGGCGACGATTATCTCACGCTCAAGGCCAACAAGTTCGCCGACTACAAGCTCAAGATCACCGGCCTCGTGAACAAAGAGCTGAGCTTTTCGCTCGCCGATCTCAAGAGCATGACCAGCCGCACGCAGATTACCCGGCACGACTGTGTCGAGGGCTGGAGCTGCATCGCCAAATGGACCGGCCCGCAACTCGGGCCGATCCTCGATCAGGCCGGCATCAAGGCCGAAGCGAAATACTGCCTCTATCACTGCTACGACACGATGGATGGCGGGCTCTCGGGCCAGGTGCCGTACTACGAGACCTCCGATCTGCTCGATGCTCACCATCCGCAGACCATCCTCGCCTACGGCATGAACGGCGGCGATCTGCCGGTCGCCAATGGCGCGCCGATCCGCGTCAGGATCGAACGGGCGCTGGGATACAAGCAGCCGAAATATGTCCATACCATCGAGCTGGTCTCGGGCTTCGCGGAAGTCGGCGGCGGCAAGGGCGGCTATTGGGAAGACAACGGCTACGACTGGTACGGCGGCATCTGACGCGGTTGAACAAGGTTCTTCCTTGTCCCACAGGGAGAAGGCAGGCAGGAGAGCGCTGGGGCCCCGCGTTTCTTTGCAGATTTGCGACGAATCTTCTGCTAGAAACCGCTGCCAACAAAACCTTGCGTCGGGGGAAATCATGCATGCTCTGGGTCGGATTTTCGGCGCGGTAAGAGCTGGAAATGTTGGGCGACTACTGGCTATCGCAGCCGTCGGTGCGGTTGCGGTTCTACCCGGCGTCGCCGATGCGGCGATCTTCAATTCGCCCGCGCCCGCCACGACCGGCGCCACGCTGACCTTCAAGACCACAGCAGGCACGTTCACCGGCAAATGGGCTTATCGTAGCATCGCGATTTCGGGCGACCCCAAGGCCTCGTTTGCCAAGATGGCACTTGGAAGCAGCGAGTTCGACCTTGTGGAGCAGGGCGGCAAGATCACGGGCACGCGGCCAGCCGGTAAGGGCAAGACTTATGCCGTCGACGGGTTCGTGGTCTATGCGGCCCGTCGCGCGCCGCAGGTGGTGCTGCACTCGACTTCGGTGGTCAACGGCAAGACCTACGAATACGACTATTTCGGCTTCCTGATGCCGAGCTGGAATGTGGGGGCGAACCAGCCTGATACCTTCATGGGTACCGTCGTGCGCACCGATCCGTCGGCCCCCGAGGCGCCGGCCATCGTCGTCAGCTTCATCGCGACGCGCGAGAGCGCAGCTGCGGCTGCCGCCGCCGATACTTCGGCGGATGGGGCAGCGCCTGCCAAACCAGCAAAACCCGCTGCGGCCAAGCCTGCTGCTGCGCCGGCCGCTGCTACGAACTGAGAATATCTGCCGAATAAGGGCGGTCGCAGCGCAGCCATGCGTCGGCCGCCCTTGCTTTTTGTACGACAATCCATCATGTACCGCCCTGTCACCGCCGGTTTATCCCCGTCTTAGGGGTTCCGGACTATGTTGTGACACGGCTTCTCTTCTTATCGACCAATGCGGTGAGCGGCGAAGCGGCTTCAGCAAACTAGGCTGAAGTGCAGACGCAACCGCGCGATGTTTTAGTGGTCGCGTGTTCGAACCGGGGAAGTGCCTTCCACTTCCCCTGAACACGCTCCGGACATCGCCGCTGCATTGATTTTGACCGCCGAGCGCGATGCGCCGGCACGGTTCGCGCGCATTGGTTTTTCGCGCGACGATAAGAAAGAGAATTTGGTTTTGACCCAGAATTTTTCCGAACTCGGCCTGTCTGAGACGCTCGTCAAAGGGCTCTACAAGGCCGGTTTCACGACGCCTACGCCGATCCAGGCGAAGGCCATTCCTCCGCAATTGCAGGGCCGCGACATCCTCGGTATCGCCCAGACGGGCTCCGGTAAGACGGCGGCCTTCACGCTGCCGATCCTCGCCGGACTTGCCAAGATCGAAGGCCGGATCGAGCCACGCACGGCGCGTGCCCTGATCCTCGCGCCGACGCGTGAGCTCGCGGTGCAGATCGAAGAAGTGATGCGCTCGCTCGCTACCGGCATGCGGCTCTCGACCGTATTGGTGCTCGGCGGCGTTTCCCGCCATGCGCAGGTGCAAAAACTCGCCCGCGGCGTCGACGTGATCATCGCGACGCCCGGCCGCTTGAAGGACCTCGTCGACGACAAGAAGGTGCGGCTCGATCACACGCGCTGGCTGGTTCTCGACGAAGCCGACCGCATGCTCGACATGGGCTTCATCAAGCCGGTGCGCGAGATCGCAGCACAGATCGGCTCGCGCCGGCAGACGGCGCTGTTCTCGGCGACCATGGCGCCCGAAGTTGCGGCGCTCGCCGCGGGACTCCTCCGTGACCCTGTGCGCGTCGAAGCGGCGCCGCCGGCGACCACAGTGGGGACGATCGAGCAGAGCGTCATCCTGACCGGCGCCAAGCAGAAGCGCGATGAGCTCAACAAACTGCTCGCCGATGCGGCCCTCACCAAGGTTTTGGTTTTCGCGCGCACCAAGCATGGCGCTGACCGCGTGACGAAGAACCTCGCCATCGATGGTCATGCCGCGATGGCGATCCACGGCAATAAGTCGCAGAACGCCCGTCAGGCGGCGCTCAAGAGTTTTGCTGACGGCCGCTCCCGCATTCTCGTCGCGACCGATATCGCGGCGCGCGGCATCGACGTGCCGAACATCAGCCACGTCATCAATTTCGATCTGCCGGACGATGCCGAAAACTACGTCCACCGCATCGGCCGCACGGGCCGCAACGGTGCGTCGGGCATCGCCATCACGCTGTGCGATGGTGGCGAGCGCGACAAGCTGCGCGATGTCGAGCGGCTGATCCGGCAGAAGCTGCCATCCTCGGGGGCATTTGCCTCTACCGAAAAGGGCGTGCAGCCCGAGGCGCCAGTGGCGCGTCAGCGCCAGGGCAATCGCCCTGCGCAGACCCGCAACGGCAACAATCGGCCTCAGCAGGGGCGTGGGGATCGCCCCCAGCAGGCTCGTGGCGGTGACCGGCCACAGCAGGCGCGCGGCAATGGCAGACCGCAGCAGGCGCCGAAGAGCGATTGGCACCCGCAGGCGACCAAGCCGGCTCGCCGTCAGGAGCACAACAGCGACGCAGCCGCGCGCGCGGATACGACGCCCGCCCGGACACGTAATGCCAACGGTCCGGCATGGTGGGAGAAGGGGGCATCCGCCTCAAAGTCTGCAGCACCGCAGGGTAAGCCGCGTGGCAGCCGGCCGCAGAAGCAGGGCGGCCGCAATCGCGGCGCCGGCGAGCGGCCGACCGTCGCCGTCTAGCATCTGGCGAAATCGGAAACGAAAGGGCGGCCTCGGCCACCCTTTTTTATGCTGACCTCGCCGCGTGTTCCTGAACGACGGATAAATGGGGCATTCCACGGCGGTTCAACGGCGATCGGGCAATCTCCTCCCAACGATGCGGCTCCGGCCGCGGCCCTGGGAGGCAGATATGACGAAATTACTGCTGATAGTTGGTTTCGTGCTTGCGCTGTCGACGCTCGGCTTCGCCGCGGCGAACGCAGGCGCGCCACCCGTTGCTCCGGCGCAGATCGCTATCGACGGCCACATGGTCGACGTCGACTACAACTGAAGCTGATGAACTTGCGAAAAAGGCCGGCAGATCGCCGGCCTTTTTGTCATTCCATCTGGGAACGTGGGTTCAGCGGTAGCAAGGCACGGCAATGCCGTTACGGCCGTAATATGTGTTGGAGGCGGGATTGTAGGTGGGGAAGGCCGCCTGGCAGACCAGCATGTGGCGCAGCATGCTCTCGTTGTTCCGGTCGAGCGTGCGGGCCAGCACGAGATCGACGGCCTTGGGCCCATAGTAGCGTGTATCGGGAACGTGGCCGGCCGGATCGTAGTAGGGGGCAAATGGGTTGCCGTTGACGCCGGTGTAATCATACCAGTCATAGGCCGAGTAGCCGTTGCCATAGACATAGGCCGGCGGCGGCAGGATGGGCGTGGCGCCGCGCACGATGATGTGGGGCGGCTGCGCAACGGCGGGTGTGAGGGCGGCGGAACCGGCGGCCAGCAAAGCCGCAACGCCAAAAGCAGACAACAATCTAGGCATTTGATCCTCCAAACGGACGCTTGGTCTCATTCCCAATATAGGGATAAGGCGTTGCCGTTGCGTGAAGTTCCGCTGTTCACATTTGATCGCGCGAATTTGCTTTAGATCGCGCTAGGGCAGCGGAATATCCGCGTTTCCCTTGTTCGCCTGATAGGCCGCCGAGAGGTCGCCGTAGAGGGCAGTGATGTCGTCGATGCGCTGCAATAGAGCTTCGCGGCTGCCGCGATCGAGGCTGGCGATGACCTGCACGATGTCGTGGCTGGTCCAGTAAGCGTTGGCCGCGGTGTAGCCTCCGGGATCGAGGGTGAAGACTTCCTTGAGGATCTTCAGGTCGTGCGGGATGGCGAAACTGTCGCGGGAATCCTCGTGGCTGAACAGGTACCAGAAATTGTCGTAGCCGCCCCAGGTGATGGCCGAGAGGCAGAGCGAGCACGGCTCGTGCGTGGCGAGGAAGATGCAATCCTTCGGTGCCGGCAATGTGGATCGGTCGCGTTCGTAGAGTTTCTTGATGGCGTGCATCTCGCCATGCCAGAGCGGATTGTCGACCTCGTTGTTGGTTTCCGCGATTACCAGCGACAGGTCGGATTTCCTGAGGATCGCCGCGCCGAAAATCTTGTTGCCGCGGGCGACCTCACGCCGCGTCATTGGCGCGATGTCGTTCTCGATCACGTCGAGCAGGCGATTGATGAGGGCGACGGTTTCCATGAATCTCCAGCGGGTTACTGTCGCGCGAGCAAAGCCAATGTTGCATCGGGCTTATCGGTGATAAGCATTCGTCGTGCATTGCGGTCAGCGTCGTCGTTCCACCAAGTTGGCGGCTGCTCGAAGACAATGATGTCTTTATAGGCTTGCGTGATTTCGGAGGCGGACGAGGCGCTGATCCACCACCACAGGCCGCCTTGCCCGTAGTTATGGCAAACGAGAAACGGACGCCCATCAGCCATCTAGCTGCCCACGATGTAGGGAGCGTCGAAGTAAAATTCTTCGAGATTGTTGCCGTCGCCGCCGCGGTCGACGCATAGAAAATCCGCCTCGGCCTCGAGCGGCGTCAGCACGCCATGCCAGGTGTCTATGGCGAGGTTTATGCCTTGGCCGGGTCCGGTGAGGAAGGCGCGCGGCGTTTGAGGCGTGCCGTGGTGATCGAGCGCCACGATCGCGAGAAACGGGTGGCTTCCGAGCGGGTAGAAGGCTTGGCTGCCGAGCGGATGCCGCTCGACCATTTTGAGCGTCAGGGGCAGCGCGTAGGGCTTGCCGCGCAGGATCGACAGCAGTGGCCGCGGGTCGGGGCCGCCAAGCTCGATTTTCGCGAGGTCGTGGTAACGCTCCGTCATCCCGCTATTGATCGGATAATGGTGCGCGCCGGCAATCTCGATGACCTGCCCGAACGGGACGAACGCGTCGCGGGTGAGCGGCTCAATGGCAATCGCGGGCATCAGGGCGCCGGGGTCTTGACGGTATTGGCCTTGTCGCCGCCACCCATGTAGACGGCGATGAGTTTTACCGGCACGGTGCCTTTGTTGATGCCGTTGTGCGGCCAGTTCATCGCTTCCATCCAGCTGTCGCCGGCGTTGTAGGTTTTTACGCCCTTGCTGCCGTAGTCGACGGTCAGCGTTCCTTCGAGCACGTAGCCAAAGAGCGGGACCTCGTGCTCATGCCATCCGGTCTCGCCGCCCGGCGGCAAGGTCACGATTGCGCCGGTGACCATCGGCGAGCCGGTGGGATATGTCAGCGGCCGGCCAAGGACATCCGTGCCGCTTTTAAGCAGCGGCGTGAGGAGGGCTTGGTAGGCCGAGATCGAGCTGTCGGCAAAAGCCGGAGCTGCGAGGAAGGGCAGGGCGGCGACGGCAAGGAGGAAACGCGGGCGTGCGGCTAAGTTAGAATACATCTGTGGCCAAGCCCTGACAGAAAAGCTTCGACGCGAAACCGATGCGGCTTGCCACATCACGCGTGCCCTCAGCTACCTTCGCCTTTGCAGCCTTGAGGTTCGTACCTGGCGGAAGCATTTGTGCGTACCCCGCCTCCGTCTGCTGCATGCTTGTGACTACTTTGGGATCGAGCAGCCCATGGCGGACGCAGGCCTGAGCGATCAATTCGAAATGATACAGCCGGGTCAGTTTCCCCAAGGCCAAGGATGGCTGCGGCGAAGCGAGAACTGAGCTCGGCCCGCAAATGACCAATATTAGTCCCAACAGCAAGAAAGCCCGGATCATCATCTCCCTCCCGATACACTGAGCCTTGCGTGGCGGTTCACGTCTTTGTACAGCAGGTAGCGAAAGTCCTCGGGGCCGCCGGCATAGCAGGCCTGAGGGCAGAAGGCCCTAAGCCACATGAAGTCGCCCGCCTCCACCTCCACCCAGTCCTGATTGAGCCGATAGACGGCCTTGCCCTGCAGGACGTAGAGTCCGTGCTCCATCACATGGGTTTCGGCAAAAGGGATCACCGCGCCGGGGGCGAGGGTGACGATGGTCACGTGCATATCGTGGCGGAGGTCGGCGGGATCGACGAAGCGCGTTGTCGCCCAGCGGCCGCCGGTGTCGGGCATGGCATTGGGTTTCACCTCGGCATCGCTGGTAAAGACCGGATCGGGCGCCGCCAGCCCGTCGACAAATTCATACGCCTTGCGAATCCAGTGGAACCGCGCCGTGGTCTTGGCGTGGGCATTGCGAAGCGTCCACTTCGCGCCGGGCGGGAGATACGCATAGCCGCCGGCCGTCAGCGTATGCGTCTTGCGACCGAGGCGGACGGCAATTTCACCCTCTACAACGAACAGCACGCCCTCGGCGCCCGCGTCGAGCTCCGGCCGCTCGCTGCCGCCGCCGGGCGCAACCTCGACGATGTACTGCGAAAAGGTCTCGGCGAAGCCGGACAGCGGGCGGGCGATGATCCAGACGCGGGTTTTATCCCAGAAAGGCAGGTAGCTGGTGACGATGTCGCGCATCACCCCCTTGGGAATGACCGCATAAGCTTCGGTGAATACAGCGCGGCCGGTCAGCAACTCGCTTTGCGGCGGCAGCCCGCCTTGCGGCGCGTAGTAGGTGCGGGCGGTCATGGCGAAGATGCTTGGATGGTTCGGGTGAAGGCAGGCAAAGCGGACATCGGTGCTCGCGGCCAAATCGGAGAGATGCCTGAATGACTAGCCGAAAGCGCGGCGTGCCGATACCCCCGAGCCCGGATTGCCCATCGAATACGGATCGGGCCGGTCCATAAATGGGCCGGTTGCCGGCGGCAGGATTTTATTAAGTATAAGGCGTCATATTTGACCCATGCACGCGATCTCGCACCACCGGTTTGAGCATCTGCCTGAAGGTCTTGGGAACCTGCTTCGGCGGCTTGCCTTGGCTCTGTTCATGGGCTTTCGCGCGTCGTGGGGAAGCCTGATGGAGCGCAACGCGGCGCGCGCCCAAGCCGACGACGACATCCTCTGGGATGACGGCGAACCGGAACGGCCTGCTGACAGACTCTGACGTTCCGCCGCTGCTTGCTGATTGCCTCCGATCGACTTAGGAGGCTCAGATGGCCCGCAATTCCAACATCGCCCCGCCCATCAGCAACCGCGCCCTGAATCGGGCGACTCTTGCCCGGCAAGCCCTGTTGGTGCGCGAATCCGTCAGCGCCTTCGACATGGTCGATCGGCTTATCGGACTGCAGGGCCAGATCCACAATGCGCCTTACATCGGCCTCTGGTCGCGGCTCGAGAATTTTCGCGTGGGCGACCTCGAAGCATTGCTGCTCAATCGGAAGGTTGTGCGCGCCACGCTGATGCGGGTGACCCTGCACGTCGCAACGGCCGAGGATTTCCTCGCCATCCGGCCGCTGGTCGATCCGATTGCCTGGCGCGGGTTCAGGACCAACCACCTGAAGCCGCTCAAGGGCGCGAATGTCGAGGAGATCCTCGATGCCAGCCGCCGCCTGCTCGATGCCGAAGATCTGGTCCCTGCGGCGCTCGGCGAGCGGCTGAGGGAAAGATGGCCGGAGGTCGGCGCGGTCGAACTCAGCATGCCGGCGCGCTTTCTCGAACCCGTCGTGCACGTGCCGCCGGCTGGTCTGTTCGGCGCAACCAATGCGCCGGCGCTGGCCTCCGCCTCGCGGTGGCTCGGGCGTGGGCCCGGCGAGCCGATCGAGGTTGAGGCTTTGGCGCTGCGGTATTTGCGGGCGTTCGGGCCGGCGAGCGGCAACGACTTTAACACCTGGTCGGGGCTGACGGGTGGCAGCGCGGTTATGGAACGGCTGCGGTCGCGGCTCGTCTCCTTCGCGGGCATGGATGGGCGGGAACTGTTCGACCTTCCGGACGCGCCGCGACCGGATGAGAGCATTTTCGCGCCGGTTCGGCTGCTGCCCGACTACGACAACGTCATGCTCGCCTACGCCGACCGGACCCGTGTCCTGTCGCCTGAGGCACAGAAGGGGCTTTGGCGCGCCAATGGGTTCCGGCCGGCCTTCACCGTCGACGGCTTTATTCGCGGGAGCTGGAAGCTCGCCATCGGCAAGGAGATGGCTGGCATTGATTTCACCTGCTTTGAGCCGTTGCGGCGCAAAGACGAAGCAGACCTGAAGCGCGAGGCGAAGGCGCTGATCAAGGCCGTTGCGCCGGGACGTAAGGCGGAAATCTCTTTCGGTATGGGGATCCCTGAATGAAAAGACCCCGCCCGAGGGGATGGGCGGGGTCCTGAGGTCCTGCAGCCGAAGCGGCGGACCAAGAGAGGCGGCCGAAGAGGAGAAGCCGCGAACTCTTCGATGAACTATCGGCTATCGCCGGGAGGCGAACAAATGTCGGTTGGTCAGGTCAGCCATGCGGCTAGTGGGGCGCTGTGGCCGACATAGTATTTCGCCGCAATAATTTTGCGCCGAGCAAAAAAAAGGCTCCACTCACGAAGAGCGGAGCCTGATGACCGGACCGAAGTCCAAATCTTAAGTGATGGCAGACGGACGAGGGAGGAGGATACGCCATCTGCCGGGTGGGCCTTCGCCGAGGGAGGAGAGTTCAGCGACTGCCCGGTGTCGCACAACCCGGGCCGAGGGAGGAGGAAACGGGCCAGATCGACAGCGACAAGCTGAATATGCTCTCGGGCACGTAAGTCAGCAATGTGGAGCTATACATGACAGCTATGCGAGAAATGCAGGGAAACGGCAGCTATGCTGACCGAAAAAAGAAGTGGCCCTGCTCGGGGGGAGAGCAGGGCCAGGGCCGCAGGATACTTTGGATCTCCCGCGGGAGGGAACGGACAGAAGGCGCAAGGGAGGAAGGCGCCCCTGTCGTGAATTATGATTTGGTAGTCCCCTTCAGCGCCAACAACCATGGGCGTTGGCAATTCAGCTATGCGTTTTTCGCATACCTATTTATGATTTGATTTTATTGGATTTTCTGGCGTTTCGTGATCGCCAGGGCTGTGCCGAAAGTAAGGTGATGGCTCCTGATCAACGCTTGAACGCATCGACCATCTGCTGCTGCATCGTGCTCTTGTCAGCAAACATGACATCGTCGATGCGCCATACGTTGTCGCCGATGCTTTTGTCGAAGATGGCCTTCAGCTCCAGGACATCGGTGTAGTTGGCAGCGGCGTCATCGGCGAAGGCATAGCTGATGTCGATCCGTGCATCGTTGCCGGTGGTGGCGGAGCCGCTTGCGGTGCAGTTGGTGGTGTAGTCGGGCGAGGCTTGCCAGGGCAGGCCATCGCCGAGCGGCGGCTTTTCGCCGGGGTTCTTCTTTTGCCAAGCCGCATTTCGGGCGTCGGCCTTGGCGATGGACTGCTTCAGCGATGGGGTGACGATCGCTTCGACCGGCGCCATGTCGTTGCCGACCCGGCTGATGCAGAAGATCTGTCCGATCTGCAGGGGCGTCAGCTTTGTCGGGCCGGCATCGGCATCGTCAGCGACGGCGGGGAAACTGACGGCGAGCAGCGCGGCAGTAAGGAGCATGGTGGGGATCAGGCGAGGGGCTAGCATGGCTGGGTTCCGATCGGACGTGACCGATTGCATGCCAAAAGTCAGGTGAACGGCGGCTGAAGGCCAGTGGGTTTAGTTCTTGAAGGCGGCCGCCAGCGCCGATTTCAGATCGCCGCCCTTGCCGTAGTCGACATTGTCGAGCCGCAGCTTGCCGCCGACGAAGTTGAGTTCGAGCCGATCGGAGAAATTCTGCGAGGGGTCGTCGTATCCATAGGCAATGACCGCGAGCGGCACATCAGCCGTGCCGCTCATCCCGACCATTTCGCATTCGCGCGCGTAGGCCGCGTTGCCCTGCCAGGGGATGCCATCCGCAAGCGGTGCCTTCTCGCCGGGATGGGCTTTGACGAAGGCGGCGTTTTTTGCCTCGGCATCGGTAATGCGCTTGGCGAGGTCCGCCGTGAGCAGTGTTTCGAGCGGCGCCATTTCGGTCGAGAGACGGCCGATGCAGAAGATGTCGCCAAGCTGAGCGGCGGTGACGCTTGGGTCGGCTTGGGCCGGAAGAGGAGCAACCAATGCGGCGGCTATAGCCAAGAACAGGGCGGATCGTGCGCGCCGTCGCATCGCTGAGGCTAGAACGACCACTCGCGCGCCTTGCCGACAAGGAAGTCGCGGAACACGCCGACGCGCTTCGAGTTCTTGAGCGCCGGCGGATAGACGAAATACGTCTCGTAGTTCGGAATCTCGACGCCCGTCAGGATGCGCTCGAGCTTGTCTTCGTTCTCGGCCACGTAGTCGGGCAGCATAGCAATACCGATGCCGGCGCGCGCCGCCTGCATCATGCCGTAGATGGCGTTGACCTTGAGCGCGGCGCGGCGCGGGTTGCCTTCGGTACGGCCCAACCGTTCGAGATAGTTGATGTCGCCAAGATAGGACGGCACCGGCTCGCCGAAAGAGATGATGCGATGATTGCCGCTGTCGAGGTCTTCCACCGTGTTCGGCGCGCCGCTCTGGGCAACGTAATCCTTGGACGCGTAGAAGTGGTTGTGCACCGTGAACAGCTTGCGCTGAATCATTTCGGACTGGTTGGGGCGGTGCAACCGGATCGCAACGTCGGCCTCGCGCATCGCAAGGTCCATCTCGGCGTCGTTGAGTTTTATCTCGAGCTGGATCGCCGGATAAAGCAGCAGGAACTCGTTGATGCGGCTCGCGAGCCAGGTCGAGCCGAAACCCACGGTGGTGGTGACGAGCAGGGGCCCCGTGGGCTCATCCTGGCTTTCCGTCATCTGCGTTTCGACCTGCTGCAGCTCCCAGTGCATGCGGTGCGCGGTACGGAAAAGCTGTTCGCCGACCTCGGTCAGCACCAGGCCGCGGGCGTGGCGGATGAACAGTTTCAGCCGGAGGTCGTCTTCGAGGGCGGAAATCTGCCGCGATACGGCAGATTGGCTCATCCCCAGCTTTTCGGCCGCGTGGGTAAAGCTCCCGGATTCTGCAGCGGTGTGAAAAATACGGAGCTTATCCCAATCGAGCATGACTACTCCGCCGCTTCGGCCAGTTGATTGGCGGCGAGGTATCGCTCGGCTTCGAGCGCGGCCATGCAGCCCATGCCGGCGGCGGTGACCGCCTGCCGATAGATGTCGTCGGTGACATCGCCGGCGGCGAACACGCCCGGAATCACGGTTGCAGTCGAATCAGGTGCCGTCACCAGGTAGCCCCCATCCTTCATCGGCAGCTTGCCGTCGAATATCTTCGTGGCGGGCGTATGGCCGATGGCAATAAAGACGCCATCAATCGGCATGGTTTCCACCGCGCCGGTGACCGTATCGCGCAAAACCACGCCGTTGACCGACGGCGGCATGGCCGCGCCCGTGATATCGGCAAGCTCGGTATTCCAGCGCACTTGGATCTTGGGGTGCTTGAACAGCCGGTCCTGCAGGATGCGCTCGGCACGGAATTCGTCGCGGCGGTGAATGACGGTGACTTTTGAGGCAAAGTTGGTGAGGAACAGGGCTTCCTCGACGGCGGTGTTGCCGCCGCCGACCACCAGCACGTGCTTGTTGCGGTAGAAAAAGCCATCGCAGGTGGCGCAAGCCGACACGCCGAAACCCTGGAACTTGGTTTCGGAGGGCAGGCCGAGCCAGCGCGCCTGCGCGCCGGTGGCAATGATCAGGGAGTCGCAGGTGTAGCGTGTGCCGCTGTCGCCGATGAGCGCGAACGGGCGATGCTCGAGGTCCACCTCGACGATGACGTCGTTGATCATCGTGGTGCCAACGTGTTCGGCCTGTGCCTTCATCTGCTCCATGAGCCACGGCCCCTGGATGACGTCGGCAAAACCGGGATAGTTCTCGACATCGGCGGTGATGGTGAGCTGGCCACCCGGCTGAAGGCCGGCGATCATGACCGGCTCGAGCATGGCGCGCGCCGCATAAATTGCTGCCGTGTAGCCGGCGGGGCCTGAACCGACGATGATGACCTTGGCGTGCATGACGACGCTTTCTTCCGTTCGACGAATTAGCCCTTCAAAATAAGAGCCTGAAGGTCAACCTTTCAAGGTCACACGAGCAGGCCGGGCGCGCTTAGCGGCCCGGTTCCCCTGAAAACAACAGATCAGTGCGTCCGGATCGAGGGAGTCCCCGGTCTTCAGACGAACTTCACCGTGAGAATTTCGTAGCTCCTCGATCCTCCCGGAGCCGCCACCTCGAACGAATCGCCCGCGCTCTTGCCGATCATCGCCTTGGCGATGGGCGAGTTGAGCGAGATCCGCCCGGCGCCGGCATCGGCCTCCTGATCGCCTACTATCATGTAGGTCTTTTCAGCCTCGGTGTCTTCGTCGACGATTTTCACGGTTGCCCCAAACTTAATGGTGGAACCGCTGAGCTTGCTCACGTCGATGATGTCGGCGAGCGCCAAAAGGGATTCGAGCTCCTGGATGCGGCCTTCATTGTGGCTCTGCATCTCCTTGGCAGCATGGTACTCGGCGTTTTCCGACAGGTCGCCATGGGCGCGTGCTTCGGCGATGTCGCGAATGATCTTCGGACGCTCCTCGGACGTGCGGCGGCTATACTCGGCGATCAGCGCCTTGTGGCCGGCAATCGTCATTGGAACCTTATCCATCGTCTTCTCCGTCGAACCTGGCGCTTTCGACCGATAGAGCCGGAAGCGCAAAAACATAGCGCCGCAGCCGCCTTGTTTACGGCGACTCCGGCCAAATCGAGGCTTTCTGCCGAACGCTTGTCGGCAACGGTCGTTCTGGGACTCTAGGGAAAGCTGCCGTGTAAATTGCCCTTGCCAGCGGGCAGGGTCAAGTGAGGGCGGCATATGAAAGTAGCGAATTTGGTTTGCCAGGTAGAGGGTGTAATAACTACAAATCCCCATGGCTCAGCGATTGGACAGGCTGAATCTTGCGTGGCGCTTCACGTTGTTGCCGAAGGCTTTGGCTAGTGGCAGCAAGGCTGCCATATTGCAAGCAATTGACGAAACACTGAGGAACGTCGCTTCACCGGAGGAAAACCAGCGCTGGGTGCGCATCGAAAACTATCGGCGCGGCCTACTGAGCAGCGACCGGCAGATCGAATTCATCGACTTCGGTGCTGGGTCGCGATCCGACAATCAAGCCGGTGGGATCATAAACACCGGTGTCCGGTCCGACCGGCGCATTTCGGATATCATTCCGGCCAGCAAATCGGCGCTCTGGGGCCGGCTGCTCTACAAGATCGTCTCGTTCACCGGGGCGCGGCGCTGTGTCGAGCTCGGGACCAGCCTTGCCGTCTCGGCCAGTTATATCGCCGCCGCCTTGCCACCCGATGGCCGGCTGGTCACGATGGAAGGGGACTCTACGGTGGCGGCGATGGCGGCAGACGCGGTCAGTGCGCTGGCGCCTGATCGAGATGTCGAAATTCGGGTGGGCCCCTTCAACGATACGCTCGATGCCGTCGTCGCGGAGATGGCACCGATCGATTTCGCCTTTGTCGACGGACATCATGAGCAGGCGGCCACGGAGCGCTACTATCGCCAGTTGCTCGGCGGTATGGGGCCGGGCGGGGTGATGATCTTTGACGATATCCGCTGGTCGGCGGGGATGCGCCAGGCATGGAAAGCCATCAAGGCCGATATGCGCGGAACCTGCCTCGACCTTGGCGCGCTCGGCGTGCTGCTGCTCGACTAAGCCCTCGCAAGACAAAGGGCCCGGCATTGAGCCGAGCCCTTCTAACTAAAAGTCGCAGGGGTTTATTGAGCGACGAGATTGTCGGCGGCGGACTTGCCGGTCCGCTTGTCCTTGACGATCTCGTAGGTGATCTTCTGTCCTTCATCGAGCCCATTGAGGCCCGAACGCTGCACGGCGGAAATGTGGACGAAAACGTCCGCCCCGCCTTCATCGGGCTGAATGAACCCGTAACCCTTCTGACCATTGAACCATTTGACAGTGCCGGTAGCCATATATCGTCCCTCTCGCAGTCTGCTGTGGCGGTCTCACCCCTCTGGTTTTGACCTTGCCAATCGAATTCCGGGGATTGACGTCAGCAGGCGCGAAATGGGTCGCCAGGCAAGAACAGTCGGCCGTAATATTCGACTAGAGCACTGTAGCCTGAAACAATCGTGACGACAATATGGCACCTTGTCAGGCTATCTTTGCGGCCTGTCGAACGGTTTCCATGCGGTCGCAAGTAAAAAAAATTTACAACCAAAGCGATGCTTTGCTGGCGCCGGTTAGTCTCCGAATGATTTTATGATCAAAAATCCGCGGAAAAAACGACCGGCGGACACATGTCTATTAATACCGCGTTCTTGGTTGCGGTTTGATCTTAAGCCGATCTGGTGCGAGCCGACCGCGCGGTCGTGGTTTTGCCGTAGCCCGTCCTGCCGCGCGGCTTGTAGATCGAAAGCAGCGTAGGGATCAGCAGCACCATGAGGCCCCCGCCGGAGTGAATGATGAATGACATCCGGGCTTCGCTCAGATCGCCTTGGTGGAGAGGCTGGATTGCGGCGGCTGCCGCGACATAGGCGATATTGGGCAGTTGCAGCAGAAGGACGGCGATGGCGACGATCGTTACCGTCAGTTTGGCGACGATCCAGTAGTGCCGGACGAGGCCCCAGCGTGTGCCGAGGGACTCGATGAGCCCGACCAGTAGGGCTGCGGCTGCCAGCGGCACGATGACGAGCCACGCGAGCAGGTCGAGCATGACGTAGATGCCCCGCACGATCTGAGCATCGCCGATCGTCAGCCCGGCAATGGCGAGCGCGAAAAATGCTGCGACGGCGCCGAGTAGGCCGACCGACGTGACGACGTGGACGGCGAGCATGAGCTTCCGGACGCGCGGCGACAGGATCATTGCGCGGCCGCCGGCGGTTGATCCCCGGACATGTGCATGCCGGCCATCTGCAGGTGATGCCACGGCCCGTGGCCCGTCAGCATTGCCACGATGACCAGCACAACGAGCAGGCCGGCGCCGACCAGCGACCGCTTCACCCAGCGCGGGAGGCCCTCGGCATCGTCGGTATCCGGCAGCGGGTCGGCCATGTGGTCCTCCATGCGGTGAGTTCGCATGGCGCCGATTTATCGATACATAGTGTATCTTGTCAATTCGATATGTATCGATTGACAGCAGTTTGTCGACTTCTATAGTCGGCTCCATGCCAAAGCTCTGGAATGAAACGATCGCGACACATCGGGAAACGGTGCGTGATGCGATAACTGAAAGCGCCGCCAAGCTGGCGACGATACACGGTCTCGCATCGGTGACGATGTCGGCGATTGCCGAAAGCGCCGGGGTCGGGCGGGCGACGCTCTACAAGTATTTCCCGGATGTTGATGCCATCCTTATCGCCTGGCATGAGCAGCACATCAGCGCGCATCTACGGCATCTGACGGCCATACGAGACGGGGCTAGGAGCGCGGGCGAACGACTACGGGCGGTGCTGGAAGCCTACGCGCTGATTGCGCACGAACGGCATGATGCAGAGCTGAGCGCGTTCCTCCATCGCGGCGAACACGTCGCGCGCGCCCAACAACACCTCAACGATTTTGTGCGGGATCTCATCGCCGACGCAGCGGCCGCCGGCGAGGTCCGCGGCGATGTCGAACCGCAGGAGCTCGCCGCCTATTGCCTTCATGCCCTCTCGGCAGCAGGCGGTCTGCCGTCTAAAGCCGCAGTCCGGCGCCTGGTCGAGGTGACCGTGACGGGTCTGCGGCCCTGACGCCTACTGGCGGAAATAATCCTGCAGAGGGCGGACGGTGAGGTTGCCCTGCTGATAGGCGACGATGCCTTCGACGGCAGCCAGTGCCCCGGGGATGGTGGTGTAGTAGGGCAGTTTGCGGAGCAGGGCGGTACGGCGGATGTCGCGGCTGTCGGAGATCGATTTCAGCCCGTCGGTGGTGTTGATGACGAGTTGCACGCCGCCGTTCTTCATCGAATCCACAATATGCGGGCGGCCTTCGAGCACCTTGTTGATGCGCTCGGCGGCCACGCCGTTTTCGACCAGATAGCGCTGCGTGCCGCCGGTCGCCAGAATCCGGAAACCGGCGTTTTCGAGATGGCGCATCGGCTCGACGATCGCGGCCTTGTCGGCATCGCGGACGGAGACGAACACCACGCCCTCGCGCGGCACCTTGCTGCCCGAGCCGATCTGGCTCTTGGCGAAGGCAATGGCAAAGCCTTTGTCGAGGCCCATGACTTCGCCGGTCGACTTCATTTCGGGGCCAAGCACCGTGTCGACGCCCGGGAAGCGGTTGAACGGAAATACCGCCTCCTTGACGGCGACGTGGTCGAGCTTTTCCTCGACGAGGTTGAAGCTCGCAAGGCTCTCGCCGGCCATAATGCGGCTCGCGATTTTGGCGATCGGGCGGCCGGTGACTTTGGCGACGAATGGCACAGTGCGGGAGGCGCGGGGGTTCACTTCGAGGATGAAGATCACCCCGTCCTTGATGGCGTATTGCACGTTCATCAAGCCGCCGACTTTCAGCGCCAGCGCCAGTTCTCGCGTCTGCCGCTTCAGTTCGGCGATGGTTTCCTCGGTGAGATTATGGGGGGGCAGGGAACAGGCACTATCGCCCGAATGGATGCCCGCCTCCTCGATGTGCTCCATGATGCCGCAAACGAAGACATCCTTGCCGTCGCTGAGGCAGTCGACGTCGATTTCCGTGGCGTTGCTGAGATAGCCGTCGAACAGCAGCGGATTGTCGGAGAGGACCGAGTTGATCTGGCCGGTCTTGTCGTTGGGATATTTGTGCCGGATGTCGGGCGGCACGAGGCCGGTCAGCGTATCCTGCACATAGGTCTCGAACTCATCCTCGTTATGGACGATCTGCATGGCGCGGCCGCCGAGCACGTAGGACGGGCGGATCACCAGCGGGTAGGTCAGCCGTTCGGCGACGAGCCGCGCCTGCTCAAGCGAATAGGCGATACCGTTCTTCGGCTGCATCAGTTCGAGCTTGTTGATGAGCTTCGAAAACAGGTCACGGTCTTCGGCGAGGTCGATCGAGCCCGGCTGCGTGCCCAAAATAGCGACGCCGGCCCGCTCGACCGCATCGGCGAGGTTGAGCGGCGTCTGGCCGCCGAACTGCACGATGACGCCGAGCAGCGTGCCGTTTTTCTTCTCGGTCTCGAGGATTTCGATGACGTCTTCTTCGGTCAGCGGCTCGAAATAGAGGCGATCCGAGGTGTCGTAGTCGGTCGAGACGGTTTCCGGATTGCAGTTGACCATGATGGTTTCGTAGCCGGCATCGGCCAGCGCGAAGGCCGCGTGGCAGCAGCAATAGTCAAACTCGATGCCCTGGCCGATGCGGTTCGGCCCACCGCCGAGGATCACCACCTTCTTGCGATCGGAGGGGCGCGCCTCGTCAGAGACTTCGCCGGCGAACGGCATCTCATAGGTCGAGTACATATAGGCGGTCGGCGAAGCGAACTCGGCGGCGCTGGTGTCGATGCGCTTATAGGCCGGGCGGACGTTCAGCGAATACCTGAGGGCCCGGACGTCCTTGGGCTGCTTGTTGGCGAGGTCGGCAAGCCGCTTGTCGGAAAAGCCCATGGCCTTGAGGCCGCGCAATGCCGGTGCATTGTCGGGCAGGCCAAGCTCGCGGACTTTCTTTTCGGTATCGACGATGCCCTGCATCTGTTCGAGGAACCACTTATCGATGCGGCAGGCCTCGTAGATCTCGTCGATTCCCATGCCGAGCCGCATGGCTTCCGCGACATAAAGCAACCGCTCGGGTGTCGGTGTGCCGATAGCGGCGCGGATGGCGTTGCGGTTTTCGCCCTGGTCTTTGCCGGCGACGTAACCCGGGATGCCGATCTCGTTCAGGCCGGTGAAGCCGGTTTCGAGAGAGCGGAGCGCCTTCTGCAGGCTCTCCTGAAAGGTGCGGCCGATGGCCATGGCCTCGCCGACCGATTTCATCGACGTGGTGAGCCGGTTGTCGGCGCCGGGGAATTTCTCGAAGGCGAAACGCGGGATTTTCGTCACGACATAGTCGATCGAGGGCTCGAACGACGCTGGGGTCGCGCCGCCGGTGATGTCGTTTTCAAGCTCGTCGAGCGTGTAGCCGACGGCCAGCCGCGCCGCGACCTTGGCGATCGGGAAGCCCGTGGCCTTCGAGGCAAGCGCCGAGGAGCGCGACACGCGCGGGTTCATTTCGATGACAACCATCCGCCCATCGGCCGGGTTGACGCCGAACTGCACGTTTGAGCCGCCGGTCTCGACGCCGATCTCGCGGAGCACCGCGATCGAAGCGTCGCGCATGATCTGGTATTCTTTGTCGGTCAGCGTCAGCGCCGGCGCGACGGTAATCGAATCGCCCGTATGGACGCCCATCGGATCGATGTTTTCGATCGAGCAGACGATGATGCAGTTGTCCTTCTTGTCGCGGACAACCTCCATCTCGAACTCTTTCCAGCCGAGCACCGATTCCTCGATCAGCACTTCGTCGGTGGGCGAGGCGTCGATGCCGCGCTCGATGATGTCGAGATATTCGTCGCGGTTGTAGGCGATGCCGCCGCCGGTGCCGCCGAGCGTAAAGCTTGGGCGGATGATGCAGGGCAGGCCAATGACTTCAAGCGCTTGAATCGCTTCGATGACGTTGTGGGCGAGCATCGAACGGGGCGTTTCGAGGCCGATCTTTTTCATCGCGTCGCGGAAGAGCTCGCGGTCCTCGGCCTTGTCGATGGCCGCCGCATCGGCGCCGATCATCTCGACGCCGAACTTTTCGAGCACGCCCATTTTGCGGAGGCTGAGGGCGCAATTCAGCGCCGTCTGGCCGCCCATCGTGGGGAGCAGCGCGTCGGGCCGCTCCTTCTCGATGATCATGGCGACGACTTCGGGCGTGATCGGCTCGATATAGGTCGCATCCGCCAGGTCCGGATCGGTCATGATCGTCGCTGGGTTCGAATTGACCAGGATGATCCGAAAACCCTCTTCTTTGAGGGCTTTACAGGCTTGCGTGCCGGAATAATCGAATTCGCAGGCCTGTCCAATGATGATGGGCCCGGCGCCGATGATCAGGATGGATTTGATGTCTGTACGCTTGGGCATTTTGTCACTTCGGATCGGGCGCGCGGAAAAACCGAGCGGGCGCACGGTTTCAGAAGCGGAGGCTAAAGGTTAAGGCCGCTGTCTAGCCGAAGGCAGGGAGGAAGGGAAGTGGGCGCGCGCTTTAGCTCGGTTTGCTACTATGCGGCGCAAACACAGCCGCAGCGACCGCCAGCAGCCAGCCGACAATCAATCCCATGCCGCCAAGCGGTGCGGAGAGGGGAAACAGCCCGTGACCGAGTTGCGACAGGCTAACCAGATCGCCGGCGAAGAGGATCAGCGCAATGACCAGCATCCAGCCGGCGATCAACGCGATTCGATTGCCGGCCAAGAGGCTAAGTCCGATCAGCGCCGGTGCATGGAACAGCAGGAAATTGCCGGCGATGCCAAGGTTTGGATCAGCTTTGTGGCTGGCTGCCGCCGCAATGCCGACGCCAACGGCGCCGCAGAGTCCGGCAGCGGCGAGGAGCGGGCGGTTCGGGGTGATCATTCGTAGAACCTCTTGTCGTCGCCGACGAGAAGGTCGCGAGCTGACGGGATGATGGGAAAGCCGTAGCCACGGCCGGGCGACTTCCACCAGAGGCGGCCGCTAGCGTGGTATGTGCTGTGGTAGATTTCGAGCGCGACTCGCTTCTGCGTCAGGTCGAGCGCCTGGAATTCGTCGGCGCCAGCACTGTACGAACGGATTGGATCTTCCGGCCATTCGATTTCAAAACGACACTTGTAGCCGCCGCCCATATCTTCAGGCGCGAACATCCGGATCGGAACTTTCACGGGCGCCAGACCGCGCGGTGCATAAATCAACTCGCGATATGCGATGAGCATCGTGTGCGGTCCCTAGGCCACCGAAGTAGACAGGGGATCGCGTCGACCGACAAGCCGAGGAATTACTTCGCCTCATACACCGGCGTGATGCGTGCCTTGTCGATGGCGTTCTTGTCGAGCCAGGCGCCGATATCGGCGGCCTTCATGATGGCGGTGACATCGGCCTTGGCGACGGGTAGGGCGTAGACGGTGATCTGGTAGTGGTGCGGCTTTCCCGGCGGCGGGCAGGGGCCTGCGTAGCTGGCCTGTCGCGCGCCATTCGGCAGGGCGGTGGTTCCGGCTGGCATTTTGTCCGTTGCGCCGGCGCCCTGCGCGAGGCCGGTCGTTGCCACCGGAATATCGGCGGCCAGCCAGTGCCAGAAACCGGCAGTCCCGGCATCGGGATCGAACATGGTGACGGCGAGGCTCTTTGCTCCGGCCGGTACGCCGGTCCAGGCCAATGCCGGCGAAATGCTGCTGCCGCCGAATTTGGCGCAGACGAATTTGGTTGCGAACGTCGCCCCATCGGTCACGTCGGGGCTGGTGAGGTCCATGGCGAAGGTTGGCGTAGCAACGAGCGCCAGCAGAGCGGCAACGGCGAAGCGCGACATTGAACCCTCCTCGAAAATGGGTGTTGCGGCCTAGGCAGCCGCAACACCATAACGCGGATGGCGATGAAACAATCCGGCCGAATTAGCCGGATCACGCTTTTCTGAACCGGGCGCTTATTCGGGGATGGCTTCGCCGGTGCCACCAAGTTCTGCCGGATAGTCCTTTAGCTTTGGTAGTCCGTCGTGCATCGGCAGCACCGTCTGGGCGTAGTTCACGTGGACGCCCGCTTTGAACGGCAGCGTCGGAATCTTCGCGGCAAAGACGTCGACTAGATTGAGCAGTGGGTGGGTGATCATCAGATGACCGCCGCACTTCTTGCAATACTGGCGCTGGCTACGCTCGGTCTTTTCGAACGTGCCGACGTGCTCGGCGCCTGATTTGATCAGCACGGCTTCCGGCTTCCAAAGGCTGAACCCGCTTACCGGACTACCCGACCAGGAGCGGCAATCGGCGCAATGGCAATAGCCCATTCCCTCGGGTGAGCCCCTGACTTCGATTTCAACAGCGCCGCAAAAGCAGCTTCCAACATGAGACATGCACATATCCTTTCGCACTGATCCCGGCCTTGCCCGGGGTCATGGACAGGCTCCCTAGTTCGGTGGCTGACCGCATGCGCCCTGCGATCGGAGGAGGCTGAAATAAGCGCATTGCGCTTGCCTTGGGCCCTCTCAGGTGCAAGCTTTTACTCAGCCCTTCAATCGCGGAGGCCATCATGTGCCGCAACATCAAGACCTTGTTCAATTTCGAGCCGCCGGCGACGCCGGACGAAGTGCATGCTTCGGCGCTGCAGTTCGTCCGGAAGCTTTCGGGATACACTCACCCCTCGCAGGCTAATCAGGCGGTGTTCGACCACGCCGTTGAGGAGGTAACTGTAGCGGCGCGAAAACTGCTCACGGCGCTCGAAACGACGTCGCCGCCGCGGACGCGCGAGGAGGAAGCCGAAAAAGCCCGCGAGCGCGGTCGCCAGCGCATGGCGCGCGACCGGGCTCGAGTGCTAGCCGAGATCGGGGGGTAAGCGGCGACGGCGGCTAGTTCCGTTTCGCCATCGCGAGGAATTCGAGGACCATCGCGGCGGTCCAGCTGAAATGACCGCCGCCGCAGGGCTCGCCGGTGACGGGATCGTAGTATTCGGCGAAACCTGACTTTTCGATCAGCTCGAGGCTTGAGCCGATGATGCGGTTTGCCATCGCATGGTCGTCCTGGGTCATCGCTCCGTCGGCAATCATGTAGTTGGTCACCAGCCAGGCCGGTCCGCGCCAATAGCGCTTCGCCTCGAAGCGCGGGTCGGCAGGATCGTGCGAGGCCACGATGAAGCCCAGCGATCTCGCCTGCCGCTCGATGGTGGTTGCCAGAGCGAGGAGCCGGGCGCTCGGAATTGCCGCAAAAGCCGGCAGCAGGCCGCCGATGGAGGCGCTGTCGACCAGTTGGCCGGTGATCCGGTTGCGACAGAGATATTGGCCATGCCGGTCGCTCCACAGGCCTTCGAGCGCGACGATGCCGCGTTCGGCCCAATGGCGGTTGCGCGCCGCAATCTCGGGTTGGTCCAGGGCGTCAGCCAGTTCGCCCAAGTCAGCACAGGCGCGGATCAGGATGGCGTTGAAACCGGGATCGACAACCTGAAACGGCGAAGCATCGTGAAGCTTTGCATTGTCCCAGCCGAGCGCACGGAAATGCTGCACGAGCCAGAGATAGCGATCGTACTGGGCTTTGGTGGGGCGGTGGGCGGCATCGGCATGCTGGGTGTCGCGGCGGACGTAAGGTTCGACGCCGTCGGTGGGCACCTGCTCGAACGCCGCATCCCAATCGACCGAGTTGTCGCGGCCGGATTCCCAAGGATGGAGAATCGCCACCAGCCCTTCGCCCTGGGGATCGCGGTGGTCGTAGAACCAGCGGTGCCAGGCATCGACTTTGGGGAGCAGTGCGGCGGCACGCTTTGCGGCCATCTCGCGGTCTTTAGCGCGATCGAAGAGCCGCCGCACAGCGAACCCCGCAACCGCCGGCTGGGTGATGCCCGATGTCGGGGTGGGGCGATTGGTTCGCCAGACATCAGCGCCCGGGAAATAGCCCGCATCCTCGACGTGAAAGACGATGTGAGGAACCATGCCATCGGGCCATTGATGCGCGAACAGCGTCTCGATTTCGGTCCAGGCCCGGTCTTCGTCGTAGTGGCTCTGGCCGAGGGCGGTGAGGCAGGAATCCCAGTTCCACTGGAACGGGTAGAGGCCCTTGGTGGGCACCGTGTAGCCGCCGCGATCGTTATCCTTGAGGACAGCAATGGCGCGGTTGGTGAGGTCGGCGGTGGTCATATGAGCCAGCGGGCGTAGTCGAGGGGAGGGAGTTGTTTACTCCTCGGGCTCGGTCGTGAACAGCAGCGGATAGCCCTTTTGGCGCGCCATTTCAGTCGCCTGCGTTGCCTTGCTCTCGGCGACTTCGCGAGTAAACACAGCAACGACGCATGAGCCCTTCTGATGTGCGGTCAGCATGACCTTCAATGCTTGCGCTTCGGGCATGCGGAATTCGGCTTTCAGCACCATCACGACGAAGTCGCGCGGGGTGAAATCGTCGTTGACAAGAATGACCTTGTGAAGCGGCGGCCGAGCCACCTTTGGAATAACTTTGGTGCGGGGCTTGGCGTCAATGTCTGCCATATCGTGACCTGAGGTGTGGCGCGCGCCTGTAGCGGGAAAATCGCTTCAACTCGTTGAGGGCGCGGTCATTCGAAGACCTGGGAGCGGTCCATGCTGATCCAGCCGGGCGGGCTCTCAAGATTGTTCGAGACAATAGCACATTTCGTGCGCCGGTCCCACGATTTTGGGATGCCTAGCCGCCGGTGGACGCGGCGACGCGGCTCCAGGCACCTGGGTAGAAGCCGCGTGCGTCGACCGGCCATTCCTGGTCGCGGGGGATTGAGGGCCGCTTGCCGGTGCACGACCAGGAGCCGTTGGGCGCCGGCAGGTTCTTGGCATCCGGGTGCGCCGCGCAATAGCTCAGCATCATGTCGACGGTTGGCGTGAGGTCGCAGGCGTGGCCGTTCTTCGAGTTGCAGGCGTAGACGGCCTGGCCGGCGCAGCGCCAGAACACCTGGTTGGCAGGCGGTGGGGTCGAGAAACTCAAGGCGGACGCAACTGCCGCGGGGACTGCCGGGCCGGTATAGCGATCGTCGGGGGTATCGATGGTGTCGACGACACGGCAATAGTCGAACGGGCTGGACATATCGGGTGTCGAGGCTGCCTCGGTCGAGCCGGCGTTGGCCAGCGGAACCGGCGTGGCAGCCGCTGTGGCGGGCGCCGGAGCGGCGGGCGCTGGCGCAGCAGGTGCCGGAGAGCTGGCCTCTGCGGCTACGTCGGAGGTTGCAGGCTCGGCGGCCGGCGTTGGTGTGTTCGCGGTGGCGACCGGCCGGCTGCCGGTGCCGAACAGCACCGAGGGCAGATTCGGATAGGCGAAATAGACAGCCGCGGCAGCGCCGAGCACGAGGACGACGAAAACCAGCAGGATCACAATTCTGAAGAAGCTGCGAACGGGGCCGCGTCTTGGCTCGTCCGCTTCGTCCGGCTCCTCGTAGCTGACCGCGCGATAGTTGCCGCGCGAGCGCGGCGGCTCCCGACGCTGCGGATAGTTGTCGGCCGGGCGGTAGTAATCGTCGTCATCGTCAGGCGGGCGGCGGGCTGGCCGCATGTCGTTGCGCGGCGGTAGCGGTTGGCGGCGCACCGGCGCGGGCGGCTGGCGTTCGGGCACGTAGTCCTGTCGCACTGGCCGACGCTGCCGCTGTTCGTGCGGATCGGGCAGGGACCAGCGGTCATTGCCCCGCCGGGCAGGCCGGGGATCGTCACGATAGGACCGGTCGCGATCATCCTCCTCGTCGTCAGGATCCGCGAGGCCCTCATCGTCGAGCGCCGGATCGGCGTCGACATAATCTTCTTCCTCATCGGCATAGTTGCGGTCGTCGCTCGACACTTCATCCGGATAGTCGTCCGGGTCGGCACGATAACGAGTCGGAACACTGCGCGGCGGCGGATCGACGTCGAAGCCGGGCTCGCTCCGGATGCCGGGAACACGTCCTGCCGGGCCGCGTGGACGAGGTGCCGGAGCGCGGCGATCGTCATCGAAATCGGCGTCGGCAAGCCGGTGGCGGCCAATGGGCTGCGGCCGCCGGTCGTCGTCATCCTCGTCATCGGCGTCGAGGCGCGGCTTGACGAACGTGGCGACGAGGCCGCCGGCGCCGGCAAAGGTAATGGGCAAGGCCGCGAACAGCAGCCCTCCGTGGCCAGCGATCAGGGCGGCTGCGGTCCAGCCGAGCGCGCAAAGGACCATGACAACGCCGCCGACCTTCGGCCAGGCCAGCACCAGGCCGGTGCCGACGAGGCCAACAACCAGAATACCGTAAAGGATCGACTTTGCGAGTAGATCATCGCCAAGCGACAGCGCGAGGTTCAACCCGCTTGCCAGGTTGCCCAAGGCGATTGCCCCGGCGCCGAGCAGGCCGGCGAGCAGGCCGAAAATAAGGGCGGCGCCTTTCAATACTGTCGCTCCAAAGTGTCCCGCCGATACCTGTAACGCCGAAACCGGGGTCGCGAGACGATCCCGGTAGGAATTGACACAAAAGATAGCGACCTGTGCACGATAACAGCAAGCCACTTGAACTCAAGGGGTTAACACCATCCTCGCCGTGGATTGATCTGGCCGCGGCGTCCGGAGGTTTTGCCCTGATACGAAGGTACGGGCTGGTTTCTGCTGTGATGTGACAGTGGAACTGATAGGGTGGCTTCGTCCTTTCCCGGTGCGGCCCCTTTGGCCCCTAAACCGGTCCAGCAAATAAAATAGAATGGAGAATTAGCGATGGCGCAGCAGCCCCGCCTGAAACTCAATGACGGCAAGACCATTCCGCAGCTCGGTTTTGGCGTCTGGCAGGTACCGCCTGAGGTGACGCACAGCGTCGTCGAGGAAGCCATCAAGGCCGGCTACATCTCGATCGACACCGCAGAGGGCTACCAGAACGAGCGCGGCGTCGGCGAAGCCGTCCGGGCGAGCGGGGTGCCGCGCGACCAGTTGTTCATCACCAGCAAGCTCCGGAACGGCGGGCATGCCTACGACGACGCGCTGCGCTCGTTCGACCGGACCATGCAGGAACTGAAGATGGAGGTGCTCGACCTCTTTCTCATTCATTGGCCGGTGCCGAAGCAGAACAAATATGTCGAAGCCTGGAAGGCGCTGGTGAAGCTGCAGAAGGACGGGCGGATCCGGTCGATCGGGGTATCGAACTTCAACCCGGATCATCTGGAGCGGATCATCGGCGAGACCGGCGTAACGCCGGTGGTCAACCAGATCGAGCTTCATCCGAGTTTTCAGCAGCGCGCCAACCGCGAATTTCACAAGCAGCACGACATCAAAATCGAAAGCTGGAGCCCGCTGGGGCAGGGGCAGGAGATCAACAATCCTGTCATTGCCGAGATTGCCAAGAAGCATGGCAAGACGCCGGCGCAGACGATCATCCGCTGGCATCTCGACGAGGGCCTGATCGTCATCCCGAAATCGGTGACGCCACACCGCATCCACGAAAATTTCGGGGTGTTGGATTTCAAGCTGGATCAGGACGATCTGGCCAAGATCGCTGCGCTCGATAATCCTCGCGGTGGCCGGATGGGGGCGGACCCGGCAACGGCAGACTTCAGGTTTTAGCTACAGGAACAGCTTGAACCCCTCATGGCTCTGGTTGAAGCCGAGTGCGCGGTAGAAGCGGTGCGCGTCCACGCGCTTCTTGTTTGATGTGAGTTGCACCATGCCGCAGCCGCGTTCGCGGCAGCGTTCGATCGCCCAGCGCATCATGGCGCTGCCAAGACCTTTGTTGCGCTGCTCGGGGGCAATGTGGACGCTTTCAACGAGGCCGCGCCACATTCCTCTGCGCATGATGCCGGGAATGAAGGTGAGCTGCAGGGTACCGACTGGTGCGCCATCGAGTTCGGCGATGTAAAGCGCCTGGTTCGGGTCAGCTTCGATTGCGGCTAACGCCTGCTCGTATCGCGATTTCGTCGCTGGGCCCCAACCGTCCATCTCGATGCCACTGACATCGTCGTCAGCGATCAATGCCACCATGAAGGGCAGGTCGGCCGCTGTAGCGAGCCGGTAGCTGAGTTCGGGCATGACAATCCCCCCGTTTCAGGGCGTCATGCCACCGCGATGGCGGGCTGGCAAGCGGCGGGGTTTAGTCCCAGAGGGCCGCGTCGGCTGGTGCGGGCGGCGCATGCGACTCCGCCTCTGCCGCGATCGTCACCGCCTTATCGAGGATGGCGTCCAGGAAGCCGGGAAACCGCTCGTCGAGATCGGTGCGGCGCAGCGAAATCATGCGCCTCGTGCCTTCGGGACGAACCCTGACCACGCCCGCCTCGCGGAGCTTGGCGAGGTGGTAGCTCAAAATGGTTTTGGCGCCGAGGGCGCTGAACTGGCCGCAGGTCATTTCGCGTCCGTCATTGCGGGCAAGATAGCCGAGCATCGCCAGCCGCGTCTCGTCGCCGAGCGCGGTAAGGACGTTGGCGAGTTCGATCTGGTCCGTATCGGGATGGCTGATGGTCATGCAGGAGATGTAGCGGAGCCATGCGAAGTTTTCAATGTTCAACGAATTTTGAACATGAAACCTTGACAGTGCATTCGACGAACTCCAATTGTTCAATAGTTTTCGAACAAAGGAATTTCGCGATGGATGCTCGAATTTTCTGGCTGGCGCTTGGCACCTTTGCAATCGGCGTCGAGGGTTTTGTCATTTCGAGCCTGTTACCGGCGATCAGCGCCGATACGGGCGTGACGATTGCGCAGGGCGGTTACCTGGTGCTGGCGTTTGCGCTTGCCTATGCGGTAGGCGCGCCGGTGCTGGCGTCGATCACCGGTCATCGAGACCGGCGCGTGGTGCTCGGATCGAGCATGCTGGTCTTCACACTCGGCAATGTCATCGCCGGGCTTGCTCACTCTTATGAACAACTGCTCGTTGCCCGTGTCGTGATGGCGCTGGCGGCGGGTCTCTTCGTCGCCACGGCGCAGGCGACGGCCGTCGCGATGTCGGAACCGCACCACCGGGCGCGGGCCATTTCGGTCATTGTCGGCGGCACAACGGTTGCCGTGGCCTTCGGGGCGCCGCTCGGTGCGCTGATTGGCGGTTACGCCGGATGGCGCGGTACGTTCTGGACGGTGGCGGCAATCGGGCTGGTTTCAGCCGCCGCGATCTGGACCATGCTGCCGGCCGGCCTTCGCGGTCCCAAGCTGCCGCTTAATGAGCGGCTCGCCGTGATCACGCGCCCCGGCATGATCCCGATCTTGCTGACGACTCTGCTGCCGCTGACAGGTGCATTTGCCGTCTTCACCTACATTGCGCCGCTCGTCACCCAATCGTTTGGCCTCAGCGCCGCGCTGCTCCCGGCAATTTTGCTCGCCTTTGGCGTCGGCGCTGCCGTTGGCAACTATGGTGGCGGCCAGCTCGCCGATCGGATCGGCGCGACGCGGACGAGCGCTTGGGTCGCCGGGATTCTCACGGTCGTCCTCTTGACGGTATCGTTCATGCCGCACCTGCCGGGCGTTGCGGGCGAAGCCGCCTTCCTCGCCTTCATGCTGGTCTGGGGCATTTTTGGGTGGGCGCTGCCGCCGGCACAGGCGAGCCGGGTGATCAAACTCGCCCCTGATGCGGCTCCGTTGGCGCTGTCGCTCAATGCCTCGGCGCTCTATCTCGGCGTAGCTTTGGGTTCGGTGGTCGGCGGCGAAGTCATCACCTATGCCAGCCCCATCGATCTCGGCTGGGTGGGCGCGGTGTTCACGGCGCTGGCATTCGCCATCGTGACGATGTGGCGGCCGTCGCCGATCCTCGCCGAAGCACGGCTGGGATAGGCGACAAATCTGCGATGGCCGGGCAGGTTCCCGGCCGTCGCGTCTTATTGCCCGCCCGCTGCGGCAGCGACCGTGCCTCGGTCGCAGCCGCCATTAGTTGGAGAGGCGGCGGCGATGAGGGTGGGGAGGTCGGCGCTTCCCATCACGTCGCCCTCAAGGCCAACGGTAATCTCGGTGATCAGGCGCTCGCCGTTCTGGCGCGGGCAGGAGAGGCGGATGCGCTGGCCGGCACCCTTGCCGAACGCCTGATCGAAGGCACTGCGCAGATCATTCAACGATACATCCCGGCCGACATTGCCGGCGACGAGCATTCTTATCGGCGAGGCATTCACGGCATCGAGGAATGTTAGCGCACGGCCGAAATAGGCATCGGCGGTGGCGCCGGTGCAGGTGCCGTGCTTGAGCCATTCATGCCGTTCGAGCAGCGACTGCGTGCCGGGCATGGCCTCTGAGAGATGCGCACGGGTCGCGTCGGTGAGGTCAACCGCCGGAAGCGCATCCCAATGGCCGGCCTTATCGGCAGCGATGTCGGCGGAGGCGACGCCGCAATATTCGCGCGGGTCGGGCCAGAGGCCGTGCAGGGTAAAGTGGGTGGCGTCGAAGCTGGTCGGGGTTTCCGCGGCGCATTCGGTCTTGCTGTCATGGCCAGCGCAGAAGCCGGGCTCCCAGCTTATCGATAGGACGAAGTGGGTTGGGGCTACGGAGCCCGACGGCTTGGCGGCGGTCAACGGCGTCGGCGCGGGTGCCAGGGAAGCACGCGCTGTCTGTGCCGGGGCGGTCGATGCCGCGCCGGTCTGGCCCTGAACGGCGCCGCAGTTGATCGCAACCCAGCGGCGCTCGGGGTTAGCGCCCGGCACGATGACCATGTAGTGGGACGCCGGCGTATTGTTGGCCGAGACGATGGTATAGCTCTGACCCGGCGTCAGCGTGATGCTGCCGGGGTCGGTGTTCTTCTTGATCGATTGCAGCGCGGGGCAGGCGGTGCTGGCGACGAGGGTACCTGCCATCGGGACGTCTGCGTGGGCGGGGAGGGCAAGAGCGACCGACAAAGTGCTCCACGCCGCGAAATGCCACGTCATCGCGGCGAAAGCGGGAATCTTGGGTTTCTTGGTCTCGCGCATCGTCATCCCTCTCGCAAAACAGAGATTCCCGCTTTCGCGGGAATGACCCGAGGATAGTGTTCACGGTCGTAAGTCAGGAAGCTGACAGACCGGCGAGGGGGTGACAAGTCAAGCCTATCGGCTAAAGTCGCCGGGCCCGTCCGGGCGAAATTTCCAATGACCTTGCAGGTGTATCATGGCCGCCAATCCCTTGACCTATGCCGACAGCATCGACGCCGAAAAGCTCGAAAAACTGGCGGAAGTGGCGATCAAGGTAGGTCTGCAACTGCAGGCGGGGCAGGACCTTGTGCTCACGGCGCCTGTCGCCGCGCTGCCATTGGTGCGCAAGATCGTCGAGCAGGCCTATAAGGCCGGCGCGGGGCTGGTGACGCCGATCTTTTCGGACGAGGCGATCACGCTGGCCCGTTATCGCAACGCCCCGAGCGAGAGTTTCGACAAGGCGACCGGCTGGCTCTATGAGGGCATGGCCAAGGCCTTTGCCGGCAATGCTGCGCGCCTCGCCATTTCCGGCGACAACCCGATGCTGCTGGCGAGCGAAGATGCCGACAAGGTTTCGCGTGCCAGCCGGGCCAATTCCACCGCTTACAAGCCGGCGATGGAAAAGATCGTCAACTTCGACATCAACTGGAACATCGTCTCGTATCCCACCACGAACTGGGCGAAACAGGTGTTTCCGAACGACGAGGAGGCGGTTGCCGTCAAGAAGCTGGCCGACGCGATCTTCGCGGCGAGCCGGGTCGACGGCCCCGATCCGATCGGCGCCTGGCGCGACCACAACGCAGCGCTGGCGAAGCGCTATGGCTGGCTCAACGGCAAGCGGTTCTCGGCGCTCAAATACAGCGGTCCGGGCACCGATCTCACCATCGGCCTAGCCGACGGTCACCAGTGGTATGGCGGCGCATCGCTGGCCAAGAACGGCATCACTTGCAACCCCAACATTCCGACCGAGGAAGTGTTCACCACCCCGCATGCGCTGCGGGTCGAGGGCCGCGTCCGCAGCACCAAGCCGCTGGCGCATCAGGGAACCCTGATCGACAACATCGAAGTCCGCTTCGAAGGCGGCAAAATTGTCGAGGCGAAAGCCAGCAAGGGCGAGGCGGTGCTGCTCAAACTGCTCGATACCGACGAGGGCTCGCGCCGGCTGGGCGAAGTGGCGCTGGTGCCGCATTCCTCGCCGATTTCGAAATCCGGCATCCTGTTCTTCAATACGCTGTTCGACGAAAACGCCTCGTGCCACATCGCGCTCGGCCAGTGCTATGCCAAGTGTTTTACGGACTTCCCCAACATGTCGCCCGAACAGATCAAGGCGGCGGGCGGCAATTCAAGCCTTATCCACGTCGACTGGATGATCGGCTCCGACCAGATCGACATCGACGGCGTCAACGCCGACGGTTCGACCGAGCCGGTGTTCCGCAAGGGCGAGTGGGCGACGAAGTGATCCGTCGCCCGGTTCGGCCTATAGTGTAATGCGATAGCTCCCAAAACCGCCTTCGCCTTCGCCGACATAGGCGATTTTGACGCCGGTCACGTCGTTGACGTGGTCCTGCGCCTTGGGGCCGGACTGGAACAGCACGGTCGTATCCGCGAGTGGGGCGAGCGACCAGTTGCCGTCGGCCTTGGGGTTGATCGTGCCGGTCTCGTGGATGTAGCGGACGATGACGTCGCGGTTGGTGTCGGGCGCTTGGTAGATGATGGTCTTGCCATCGGCGCCGGGGAAGAAGCCGCCGCCGCCGGCGCGATAATTGTTGGTCGCGACGACGAATTTTGCCTCGGGATCGATCGGCTTGCCTTCGAAGGCGAGGTCGACGATGCGGTGGGCGTCGGGCGCAATCACCACGCCCTTCTGGTCGTAGCGCGAGGGTTTCGACACGTCGATCTTATAGGTCACGCCGTCGATCACATCGAAATTGTAGCTCGGGAAGGTGATGTCGATGAGCTGGGCATCCTTCGAACCGGGCGTGATCTGGTGATAGATGCCGGCCGAGCGCTCGAGCCATTCCTTGACCTGCGCGCCCGTGACTTCCACGGCGCGGACGGTGTTCGGATAGAGGTAGAGGTCGGCGGCGTTCTTGATGGCGACCGGGCCAACCGGCACGTCGGTGTAGTAGCCCGGGCCGGGTTGGCCGCCGGCCTTGAATGGTGCTGCGGCCGAGAGCAGGGGGAGTTTTTCCCACTGGCTGCCTTTCAGCATCTGCTTCAGGTACCAGATCTGCGCATCTGAAACGACCTGCACCGACGGATCGTCGGCGACGAGCGAGAAATAGGAATAGAGCGGCGCGGCGGTCTGGCCGACCGGGCGGCGGACATAGGCGAGCGTTGCGTCGTGATCCTTCTGCACGGGCGCCTCGACAGCGGCCACATCCTGTACCGTCGGCACGACCTTCTTGTCCTTACGCTCCCAGATCGGGCGGGCTTCGGAGGTGTGGGAGACGATCTTCCAGGTGCTGCCGTCCTTTTCGAGCAGCAGGTCGATGAGGCCCATATGCGAGCCCCAGAAACCGGCCATGACGGCGGGCTTTCCCATCAGCTTTCCCTTGTCGAGGTCCGCGCCCTGAATGCCGGCAAAATCCTTGCTGTTGGGGAAAACGAGGTGCTGGTGGCCGGTCATCACCACATCGATGCCCTCGACGCCGGCGACGAACAGCGAAGCGTTTTCCATCATATCGCCCTGCTGGCCGTCGATGCCCGAGTGCGACAGCGCCACGATGATATCGGCGCCCTGTTCCTTCATCACCGGAATGTAGGCCTGAGCGGTCTTAACGATGTCGCGCACCGCGACCTTGCCGACGAGGTTGGCGCTGTCCCAGATCATAATCTGCGGCGGCACGAAGCCGATGAAGCCGATCTTCACCGTCTGCTTGTTGCCGGTGCCGTCGGTGATCTCCTTCGGGATGATCTTGAAGGGCGGCAGGTAGGTTTTGTCCTTGAGTGGATCGTCGCCGGTGATCGAGGCCGCTTTGACGAGGTTGGCGCAGACGAAGGGAAAGTTGGCGCCGGCGAGCGAGGCGTCGAGGAAATCGAGGCCATAGTTGAACTCGTGGTTGCCGAGGGTCGAGACCTCGTAGCCGAGCGTGTTCATCGCGGCGAAGGTTGGGTGCGGCGCGTCCTTGGTGACGTGGCGCTCGTAGTAGACGTAGTCGCCCATCGGATTGCCCTGGATCAGGTCGCCGTTGTCGATGAGCATCGAATTGGTGGCTTCAGCGCGGATCGAATTGATGATCGCTGCCGTGCGGCCAAGGCCCATCGTGTCGTTTGGAGTGTCGGCATAGTAGTCATAGGGGAAAATCGCGACGTGGATGTCGGTCGTTTCCATCAGCCGAAGATGCGCCTGGTTGTCGGCCGCCTGCGCCGCGAACGGGTGGAGGACGATGAGTGCAGTGGCGCTGGCGGAGCCGGCAAGAAAGCTGCGGCGGGAAAGGTGGAACTGGTTCATCGGCTTCTCCTGAATGGCTGAAGGAGCGACGCCTCCCTTGGCGTCCGTGAAATGGCCGTTTCGGCCGGCTTGTGACGCTTTTGCTTGCCGCAGATGGCGCGATGATGACAGGCAAACCCCTTCCCACTGGCTTGTCAACCGGAGGCTGGCCGCGTCATGGCAGCACAGCTATAGTCCATCGAGTTTACAGGCGGTCGCGCGCTCGAGCCGGAAAACCGGTTGCCACTTTTTCTGAGCGCGCTCCGGGTTCGGGGAGAGTTTGCCATGGAATGGCAGGGACGCCAGGGTAGCGGCAATATCGAGGATCGCCGGTCGCAGGGTGGCGGCGGCGGATTGGGTGGGGGGCTGGGTGGCGGCCTCAGCGGCGGGTTCGGCGGTTCGGGCGGCGGTGTACAGATCCCGATCGGCGGCCGTGGCGGCATGAGCGGCATCGTTGGCATCATCATCCTGCTGGTCATCTGCTGGGCGCTGGGCATCAACCCGCTGAGCCTGCTCGACGGCAGCGGCGGCTCATCGAGTACGGGCAGCATGGGCGGGTTCAGCCAATCGGCTCCGACCAGCAGCGCCGACCAGCAGCAGTTGGTCGATTTCGTCAGCGTCGTGGTGAAGGACACCGAGACCTACTGGACCGGGTATTTCCAGCAGCAAGGGAAGAGCTACACGCCGCCCAAGGTCGTGCTGTTCTCGGGGGCCACCCAATCGGCCTGCGGCACCGCGCAGACGGCGAGCGGGCCGTTCTATTGCCCGAACGACCAGAAGGTTTACCTCGACCTCGCCTTCTACGATCAACTCCGCCAGCAGTTCGGCGCGCCCGGTGACTTCGCGCAGGCCTACGTGATTGCGCACGAGGTCGGCCATCACATTCAGAACGTGCTCGGTGTGCTGGGCAAATACGATGCGGCGCGGCAGAATATGGGCCAGACCGATTCCAACGCGATGTCGGTGCGGATCGAACTCCAGGCCGACTGCTATGCGGGCGTCTGGGCCAACTACGAGGGCAAGGAAAACTACCTCGACAACGGTGACACCGACGAGGCCATCAACGCCGCCAACCAGATCGGCGACGATACGCTGCAGAAGGAGTTTGGCGGCGGCGTCGTGCAGCCCCGCAATTTCACCCACGGTACCTCTGCCCAGCGCAAGAAATGGTTCCAGGTCGGCCTCAATTCAGGCGATCCCAAGAGCTGCGATACGTTGTCGGGAAGCATCTGAGGCACGGCGGAATAGTGCCTCAGGCTGCTTCGGCCTGAACAATCGCATAATCCGGCAGGTTGGCACGAACCGCATCGTCGATCATTTCTGCGAGGCGGGCGGCGAGCGGGTCCGGTTCGGTCTCTGCGCGATAGAGCGCCAGCCGAAGCGGTGGCAGCGCGGGCAGGCTGGTGTTTTCCAGCGACAGCGGCCTGACGGAGGCCGGCAGGCCGGCCGGTGTGCGGACGCCGACCCCAAGACCTGCCGCGACGGCGGCCCAGAAGCCGGCGAGGCTCGGGCTGGTGAACGCCATGCGCCACGGGATGCCCGCTTTATCAAGCGCGCCGGTCGCCGTTGCGCGCAACACGCACGGTGCTTCAAGCGCCGCCAGCGCAAGCGGCTCATCCGTCCGAACGTCGAGGCTGTTGGTGGCGTCAGCGCTTCCAACCCAAATCATCGGCAGCTCGGCAAGCCGCTGCATGTTTGGGAGGTCTGGACGGGTCTCCCATGCGAGCGCCAGGTCGATCTTCCCAGTGGCGACCGAGTCGATGAGCTCGGCATTGCGGGCGATCCGTGCCTCGATGCGCACCTTCGGGTTTGCCCGCCGAAAGCGCCCGAGCACCGCGGGTAAAATGGTCTCGCCGAAATCCTCCTGCATGCCCAGTCGCACCCAACCTTCGAGTTCGATATGGTGCAGGGCGCCGGCCGCCTCGTCGTTCAGTTCCAGCAGGCGCCGTGCGTAGGACAGCATTGTCTCGCCCGCTTCGGTTAGTGCAAGGCCTCGGCCGGATTTGCGAAAGAGGGGCAGGCCGGCTTGATCCTCCAGCTTCCTGAGCTGCGCGCTGACGGCGGAAGTCGAGCGGCCCAGCCGCTCCGCGGCCCTGGCGAAGCTGCCCAGGTCGACGCCGGTGGTGAAGGCCCGCAGCACGTCCATATCGAAATTCGTTCGCTGCATGATCATTCCAATAATCAGGATGGATAGTCCTGATATTTCTGATTTTCAGGATCAACGTGCCATGCGAAAACCGGCCCGTCAACATCGGTTCCTGCCGAAGATTCTCAAGGAGGCGCGCATGCCATTCACCCGTATTTCGCTGCTCAAGGGCAAGTCGCCGGACTACCTCAGCAGCATTTCGCGCTCGCTCGATTGGGCGCTCGTCGAGGCGTTCAACACACCGAAGAACGACCTGTTTCAGGTCTTCGATCAGCACGAGAAGGGCGAGATCGTCTTCGATCGGAACTATCTCAGCAACGCGCCCCGCTCCGACGATTTTGCGGTCTTCGCCATCAACACCGGCAAGCCGCGCAGCAAGGCCGTGAAGCAGGCGTTTTATCGCCGGCTCGTAGAACTGCTCGCGGTCGAACCCGGCATGCGCAAGGAAGACGTGCTGGTCATCATCAACGCCGCGTCGTCCGACGACTGGTCCTTCAGCGGCGGCGAGATGTGGGAGCCGGTGAGCGCGGCTCCGGCGCCGGGCGGATTGCCGGCCCAAATGGCGATCCATCGCCTCGGCGAGGCCATCCAGCGCATGCCGGCCGATCTCGCGAGCGGTCCGGCATGGGCGGAGACGCTGCTGCAAAGCAATGTCGATGGCGAGAACAACGCTATGCGGGTCAACATGGACCCGGGCGTCGCGACCAATTGGCATACCCATCCGAGGGGCCAGCTCCTTTATGTGCTTTCGGGTGTCGGCTTGGTGCAGCGCGAGGGCGGCGAGGTGGCGGAGTTGAGGGCAGGGGACAGCGTGTGGTTCGGCGCGGATGAAAAGCACTGGCACGGCGCCTCGCCGACCAGCGCCTTCTCCTACATCAGCATCCAGGCCGCTGAAAACGGCACGATGGTGACCTGGCTGGAGCCCGTCAGCAAATGATCTCGATGCAGTACAGTTTTGCGCTTCCGGCCGACTACGACATGGACATCATCGATCGGCGGATCGCCGAAAAGGGGGCGATGCTCGACGGCTTTCCGGGCCTCGGCTTCAAGGCCTATCTCACCGCCCGCAAAGGCGATCTGGGTAGCCGCGAAAATCTCTACGCACCCTTTTATCTCTGGGAGGAGCCCGAGGGTCTCAGCAATTTCGTCTGCGGGCCCGGCTTTGCCGGTGTCAGCGACAGTTTCGGTCGTCCATCCGTCAAAACGTGGATCGTGTGGCATGGGCATGCCAGCAGGGCCGTTGGCGAGGCGAGGTTTGCGAGCCGCGAAACAATTTCGATTGTATCGCACGCCGACCTCGCCGCGCTGCGGCAGGCCGAAAGCACCGCCACCATGAAGGCAATGGAAGGCGAAAAAGCGCTAGCCAGCGTCGCCGGTTTCGATCCGACGAACTGGACGATCGTGCGCTTCAAACTGTGGCGCCATGCGCCGCAGGCCGCGACTCCCGAGGCGCAAACCTACCGCGTCGGGCACATGTCCTTGTCCGGCAGGTTTGCCGCCTGAGTCACAATCGCCTTAGGCTTCGGCTTGGAGCGGCAATCCCTTTTGTGCGCGGACCTGGTTGAGGAAGCGGGTGAAAAGGTAGTGGCTATCGTGCGGGCCGGGGGACGCCTCGGGGTGGTATTGCACCGAGAAGATCGGCTTGCCGTCGACGCTGAGGCCGGCGTTGGAGCCGTCGAACAGCGAGACGTGGGTTTCGGTCACGCCTTTGGGCAGGCTTTCAGTATCAACCGCAAAGCCATGGTTCATGGAGGTGATTTCCACCTTGCCGGTGGTCAAATCCTTGACCGGATGATTGGCGCCGTGGTGGCCCTGATGCATCTTCGAGGTGGTGCCACCCAACGCAATGCCGAGCATCTGGTGGCCGAGGCAGATGCCGAACATCGGCTTGCCGGTTTCCATCAGTTTCTGGATCGTCGGCACGGCGTATTTGCCGGTCGCCGCCGGATCCCCGGGGCCGTTCGACAAAAAGATGCCGTCGGGCTTGTGCGCCATGACGTCGGCAGCCGTCGCCGTCGCCGGCACCACGGTGACGCGGGCGCCCTGATCGGCGAGGTTGCGCAAAATGTTGCGCTTGGCGCCGTAATCGATAGCGACGATGTGGAATTCTGGGTTTTCGAGCTTGCCGTAGCCCTTGTCCCATTCCCAGCGGGTCTGGTCCCAGTGATAGGTCTGCTGGGTCGAGACTTCCTTGGCGAGATCGAGACCCACGAGGCCCGGGAAAGCGTTGAGCTCCGCCGTGATCGAGGGCTCGTGGAAAAAGCCATCGGGCGAGTGGGCGATGACCCCATCCGGCATACCGTTCTCGCGGATCCGCGCCGTCAGCGCCCGCGTATCGATGCCGGTGATACCGATGATGTTGCGCTTTTTTAGCCAGGCATCGAGCCGTTCGGCGGCGCGATAATTGGCCGGATTGGTGACATCGGCCTTGAGCACGACGCCGCGGACGCCCGAGAGCGCCGCCATGTTGACGGTCTCGATGTCTTCGTCGTTGGTGCCGACATTGCCGATATGCGGAAAGGTGAAGGTCACGATCTGCCCGGCGTAAGACGGGTCGGTCAGGATCTCCTGATAGCCGGTCATTGCCGTGTTGAAGCAGACTTCGCCCGCGGCGTGCCCGGCGGCGCCGATGCCGCGGCCCTCGAGGCGCGTGCCATCCCTGAGGATCAGAAGCGCGGTCGCGGGTGAGGGCTGCCAGCCGGTCATGGCGGGTCTCCAAGGGTTATCGGTAGCGGTTGAAGCCTCTCCTTAGAAGCCCGGCGTGCGCGGCGCAAGTGGCGGCGCACGCATAACAGGCTATATGGAGTGGGACGACGAACCGGCAAGAGGAGACAGGCGATGCGCGACGAGCTCGGCGAACAGTTGAAAACGGCGCTCAAGGCGCGCGACCAGCGGCGGACGACGACGCTGAGGGCGATCTCCTCGGCGATCAAGGATCGGGACATCGCCATCCGTACCGAAAATCGTGGCCCGGCGACCAATGACGAAATCATCGCCATCATCCAGAAGATGGTAAAGCAGCGCGAGGAAAGCTTTGCCATTTATGCCGAAGCCGGCCGGCAGGACCTCGCCACGGTCGAAAAGGAAGAGATCGACATCCTCAACGAGTTTTTGCCCAAGGGCCTGTCCGATGCCGAAGTCGAGGCCGCGATCAAGGCGGCAATCGCCAAGACCGGCGCTGCGGGCGGCAAGGACATGGGCAAGGTCATCGCCTCGCTGAAAACGGATTATCCGGGCCGGATCGATTTCGGCAAGGCGGCGGGGAAGGTGAAGGCCGCTCTGGGGTAAAGCGTCGGCTCAGGTTGCCGCGATCGCTGCGCGCCGCTCGGTGCGGATGGAGAGAAACGCGACGAGACTTGCCAACGTGCTGCAGATGACACCCACGGCCGGCAGCAGCGCGTAATCGAGTCCGCGATCGAGCAGTACCGCGCCCAGCGCCGCGCCTACCGCTATGCCGATGTTGTAAGCCGTCGACACCATGGTTGAGGCAAGGCGCGGCGCCTCCCGGGCGCCGTTGAGGATGCGCAACTGGACGGGCGTCGAGAACCCGAAGCCAAACGCCGAGGTGAAAAAGAGCATTACCGCCGCCCCGATCGGGTTATGCACCGCCGGCAGCAACAGGATGAAGCTCAAAATTTGCCCGAGGAAGACCAGCATCATCGTCGTGCCGACGTCGCGATCTGCCCCCTTGCCGCCGAGCCAAATGCCGATCACCGCGCCCGCGCCGCCGAACAGCAGGTAGACCGGCACGCCGGTCAGCGGATCGATGCCGGTCACGTTGACGAGGATCGCCACCTGAAACGTGGCGAACGCCAGTTGCCCGACCATCGTGATGGCGATGGCGATGTAGGAGAACAGCACTTCCTGCCGGACAAGCTGACGCGCCTGCAGCGCCAGCGGTGCGTCCGCCTCGTCTTCGCCGTGTACTTTAGCTGGCAAGGTGAAAAAGACCGCTGCGACGGACAGCAGGGCCAGGACGCAGATGCAGAGGAACGCGACCCGCCAGCCGAAGGCATTGCCGATGGCGGTACCTGCCGGGAGGCCGAGGATGTTGGCGACGGTGATGCCGCCGACGAACAGCGACAACGCCGCGCCGCGTTTCTCGGCGGGCACCGATTGCGCCACGGCAACGCTGGCGACGCCGAAGAAGACACCATGCCCGCAGGCCGAAACCAGCCGGGCCGCAAGCAGGAGTTCGTATGTCGGGGCCAGCGCACAAAGAAGCTGTCCCAGTGCAAAAATCGTCATCACGCCCATGATGGCGGGCTTGAGTGGCAGCCGGTTGGTCAGGAGGCCAAGGGCGGGCCCACCGATGGCAACGCCGGCCGCATAGCCGGTAACCAGCAAGCCCGCCGTCGGCACGGTGACGTGCAAGTCATGGGAAACGGCGAGCAGAATGCCCGAGATGATGAATTCGGTCGTGCCGATCGAAAAGGCAGCCAGCGCGAGGGCAAAAACGGCGATCGGCATTTTGAACGAACTGATCCGTCGGGTGAGGAGGCGCGCGAAGCAATCACGCGTTGGCGCCGGTTGCAAGTCAGGGCAGTACGGGAGTTGGGCTTCGCCGCTCGAGCGACCAGGAGGCGAGGGCGATCAGCATCGAAAGCAGCGATACCACGACGCCGATCCAGGGCAGGGCGGCGTAGCCGAGCCCGCGATCCAGCGCGACCGAGCCGATCGTGGCGCCAAGCGCGATGCCGATGTTGAAGGCGGTCGGGATCAGTGGTGAGGCGAGGTTGGGTGCATCGGTGGTCCAGCGCAGGATGCGGGTTTGCGCCGGCGCGCCGAACGCAAAGCTCGCGCCGCCCCAGATGAAAATGGCGACACCCATCGCCACCGGCTGATGGATGACGATGCCGATCACGGCGTAGATAAAGGCGCTGAGGATCAGCATGCCGATGAGGGTCGGCATCAGCTTCCAGTCGGCGAGGCGGCCGCCGAGCAGCACGCCTGCAGTCGAGCCGAGGCCGAACAACAGCAGGAGCCAGGGTACGGCCTGCTCTGGGACGCCGGTCACGGTGATGAGCAGCGGCGCGATGTAGCTGAACAGCGAGAACTGTCCAATCATGGCGACAACGATGAGGGCGAAGGAGAGATAGACAGCCTGCCGGCCAAGCACGCGGATTTCGCGCATTAGGTTCGGAGGTGGCGCATCGGGCGCGCGCTCCGTCTTCGGCACGAAGAGCCAGATGCCGGCCCAGCCGAGCAGCACCAGCAAACCCACCGCCCAGAACGTCGACCGCCAGCCGAAGGCGTTGCCGATCGCCGTGCCGGCGGGGACGCCCAGAATGTTGGCGACCGTGATGCCGGCGAGGAGGATGGCCACGGCACTGCCGTGCCGCTCGGGCGGCACGAGACTTGTTGCGACGATTGCAGCGACGCCGAAGAAGGCGCCGTGCGCAAAGGCGAGAACGACGCGAATGACCGCCAGCGTCGCGAAATTCGGCGCCAGCGCGCAAAGCGCCTGGCCAGCAATGAACGCACCAACCAGAAGCAGCAGCGCGAGTTTGCGGTTGAGCCGGCCGATGGCGATGCTGGTCAGCGGGCCGCCCACGGCGATGCCGAGCGCGTAAAGCGTGATCAGGTAACCGGCATCGGGAATGGAAACGCCGAGATCCGTCGAAACGTCGGGCAGCAGGCCGGCAATGACAAACTCATTTGTGCCAATGCCGAAAGCAGCGAAAAACAGTGCAAACAGGGGCAAAGGCATAGCGGTTCCCGCATATAGCGGGCCCTCAAAAACATGACCAAGTCAGGATGATTTCTCCTCGCACGACTTGAATGGGAAGCACAAGCCCGTGGCGAACGACTTCTTCTCTAGCGGACTCCAGATTTTGTTGAACGAGGCCGGTCAGGTGAGCAGATTCAATTGCCAGCACCCAGCATCTAACGATAGTTTTTGCGCGTGGGGAAATCAGGAGGGTGACATGGCGGACACGACTACTGCGATGGGCGGGATGAGTTCTGGTCTGACGGCGCTGCGGGGCCTGCTGCTGCTGATCGTAGGGCTGACCGCGCTGTTCGCGCCCGGGGCGACGCTGATCTGGCTGGTGTGGCTCGGTGGCGCGATGTTCCTCGTCGACGGACTGCTGGGCCTCTGGAGCCTCACCTTCGGCAAGGCCAAGACCGGCAATTTCTGGTTCGACATCGCCCGCAATATTCTTGCGGTGATCGTTGGCGCGCTACTGCTCATCAGTTTTGTTGCCGGGCTGGCCTTCGTCACCTTCATGATCTACGTCGCCGCCATTCAGGCGATCATCGTCGGCGTGATGGAACTGGTGATGGTGTTCCGGGCGCGGCAGCTCTTTGCGCAAGTCTGGCCGGTGGCGCTGGCCGGCGTTCTCTATCTGCTGTTCGGTATCATGCTGGTGTTTTATCCGATCGAAAGCGCCGTCTCGCTGGTGTCGATCGGTGGCGCCTTCGCGGTGATCTTCGCGGTTTGCCTGTTCGCGCTCGCGTGGAGATTGCGGAAAGAGGGGATGTAGGACGCTGTGATCAGCGGGCATAACTCAAGCGCCCGATGACAGACTCGCTTGCTACCCCTATCTGAGCAGGCATGCGCTTTTCCGATGGCTTCCTCGATGAAATCCGCCAGCGCCTGCCGATTTCGCAGGTGGTGGGTGAGCACGTCATCTGGGACAAGCGCAAGAGCAGCCCGGGACGCGGGGATTTCTGGGCCTGCTGCCCGTTCCATGGCGAGAAGACGCCTAGCTTTCACGCCGATGACCGCAAGGGCATCTATCACTGTTTTGGCTGCGGCAAGACGGGCGACCATTTCCGTTTCCTGACCGAAAAGGCCGGGATGAGCTTTCCCGAGGCGGTGGAAAAGCTTGCCTCGATGGCCGGCGTGCCGATGCCGGCGCGCGACGAGCGGGAGGAGCAGCGCGAGGAGGCGCGGCGTTCGCTCTACGACGTCATGGACCTTGCGACGCAGTACTTCGAGGCGGCGCTGGGGCACAATATCGGCGCGCGGGCGCGGGGGTATCTGTTCGAGCGCGGTGTCAGTCCGCAGGCGCAGACGCGATTCCGCATGGGTTTCGCGCCGGACAGCCGCAACGGCCTCAAGGAGCACCTCGCGGCCAACGGCGTCTCGGCGCAGGACATGATCGACACGGGGTTAGTGATTTCCGGCGAAGACATCGCTGTCCCCTACGATCGGTTCCGCAACCGGGTCATGTTCCCGATCATGGATTTTCGCGGCCGGATCATTGCTTTCGGCGGGCGGGCGTTAAGCGCCGACGTGCCGGCCAAGTACCTCAATTCGCCCGAAACCGACCTCTTCAAGAAGCGGTTGACACTCTACAACGGCCAGACGGCCCGTGGCGCAGCGCGCGATGGCAAGCCGGTGATCGTAGTCGAGGGCTATCTCGATGTGATCACGGCGGTGATGGCAGGGTTCGAGGGCGCCGTGGCGCCAATGGGCACGGCGCTCACCGAAGAGCATCTGCAACTGCTCTGGCGGATGAGCGAGAGCCCGATCCTCTGCTTCGACGGCGATAGCGCAGGGTTGCGGGCGGCGGAGCGCGCGGCAGACCTCGTGATGCCGCAGTTGAAGCCCGGGCAGACCGTGAGGATTGCAACGCTTCCCGAAGGCCTCGATCCGGACGAGATCATCCTCAAGCAGGGCCGCGATGCCTTCGCCGATGTGATCGATCGCGCCCGCCCGCTGAGCGAGATGATCTGGGCGATGGAAACGCGAGGTGTCTTGCCGGAAACGCCCGAGGCGCGCGCAGCGCTCGAAATGAGGTTGCGCGATCGCGCTAATTCGATCGGCGATGCCTCGGTGAAGCGGCATTACCTGCAGGCGTTCGACGAAAAGCTGCAGGCGTTTTTCGCGCCGGTGCGGTCGAACCGTTTCCAGGGGCGGGGCAGGGGCGATCGGCCTTCGGCTTACGGTCAGCGCAACGGTTATCAGCAGACCAATCGTGGTACACCGCGGCTGGTCGTGAGCGATACCCTGCGGAATTCGCGGTTGCTGAAGCCGGGATTGTCGCCGGACGCGACGCCGCGTGAAGCGGCGATCATCATCAGCCTCGTCAACTTTCCGGCGCTGACCGAGAGCCGGATGGAGGCGCTGGCCGAGCTCGAGTTGATTACGCCCGTCGCGCGCCAGGTGCTGACGGCGTTGCTCGATGTGGTCACGGCCGATCACGAAATCGCCGGCGAAGCGCTGGCGCAGGCGCTTGGCGGACGTGGGTTTGGCGAAGCGATCGAGCGGATGCGGATGTTGCTCGCCCGGCAGGGCGTCTGGCAGACTGGGCCGGAAATCGCGGAAATCGATGTGGAAACCGGGCTAAGGCACGCTCTGGCCTTGCATTACAAATCCGTTCGACTAAATAGGGACCTCAAAGCAGCGGAACTGGCCCTCGGCATCGATCCGAGCGAGGAATCGTTCGAAAAGCTGCGCGATATCCAGAACCAGATTACCACCGTCGATGGCACAGAGGCATTGATCGAAGGGTTCGGTTCGTTATCGGGACGCGCGACACGCAGCTTCTAGAGGCTGGGGTGGAGCGCGATTTTGCATATGAGGATATGCGTGGCCCGGTGACGAATAGAGCGGCTTGAGGAACGCGAAGCCGCATGTTCCCTTTACCTTGTCTTGAGCCGTTACCACTTATGTAACCATCGGCGCCCGGCACTAGCAGATTCCCGGGCCCCGCGGAGCACCAGAATGGCCACTAAAGCAGCAAAAGCGAAAGAAGCGGAAAAGCCGGAGGCCGGTGCGGCCGAAACGACGGATAGCCCGCTGCTCGACCTTTCGGATGCTGCGGTCAAAAAGCTCATCAAGACCGCAAAGAAGCGCGGCTATGTGACTTACGAAGAACTGAATTCGGTAATGCCCTCCGAGGAGGTCACGACCGACCAGATCGAGGACATCATGGCGATGTTCTCCGATATGGGCATCAACGTCGTCGACGAGGACGAGGTTGAAGAGGCCGAGCCCGACACCCCCGAGGAAGAGTCGACCGAGCTTGCCGAAAAGACCGGCACGGCGGTCGCCAGCAAATCCAATACCCGCGAAGGCAGCGACCGGACGGATGATCCGGTGCGCATGTATCTGCGCGAAATGGGTTCAGTGGAGCTCCTGTCGCGCGAGGGCGAAATTGCCATCGCGAAGCGCATCGAGGCCGGCCGCGAGACGATGATCGCGGGCCTCTGCGAGTCGCCGCTGACCTTCCAGGCCATTATCATCTGGCGCGACCAGCTTGGGCAGGGCGAAATCCTGCTGCGCGACATTATCGATCTCGAGGCCACCTACGCCGGTCCTGAGGCCAAGCAGGCGCCGGCCGTCCCGGTAGAAGTGGCGCCGGTTCCCGCTCCGGCGCCTGCCGCTGCCGGTAAGCCCGCTGCCAAGAAATCCGCGCCGGTCAAGTCGAGCGGCGATGAGGATGACGATTACGTTCCCGACGAGCCGGTGCCGCCGCAGGATCCGGTCGAGGACGACGACGACGATTTCGAGAATTCGCTGTCACTTTCAGCCATGGAAGCCGAGCTGAAGCCGCAGGTGGTCGAGACCTTCGACCGCATCGCCGAGGCTTATGGCAAAATGCGGACGCTGCAGGACAAGCACGCGGCCAACCGCGTTGCCGCCGAGGCCAAAGCGCCTTCCGCCGCCGACATCAAGAAACTGGATACGCTGCGCGGCAGCGTTATCACCGATGTGAAGTCGCTCTCGCTCAACACCTCGCGTATCGAGAGTCTGGTTGAGCAGCTTTACGACATCAACAAGCGCCTGGTGCGCTTTGAGGGTCGGCTGCTGCGCCTTGCCGAGAGCTATGGCGTCAAGCGCGACGATTTCCTCACCGCCTATTTCGGCACCGAGCTCGATACCCATTGGGCCAAGTCGGTCTCGTCGCGCGGCAAGCCATGGGCCGAGTTCGTCAAGCGCGAGCTCGACACTGTGAACGAGGTCAGGGGTGAAATCCAGACACTTGCCACCGAAACCGGTCTCGATATCGGCGAATATCGCCGCATCGTGCAGAAGGTGCAGAAGGGCGAGCGCGAGGCTGCGATCGCCAAGAAGGAAATGGTCGAGGCTAACCTTCGCCTCGTGATCTCCATCGCCAAGAAGTACACCAACCGCGGGTTGCAGTTCCTCGATCTGATCCAGGAAGGCAATATCGGCCTGATGAAGGCTGTCGATAAGTTCGAGTATCGCCGCGGCTACAAGTTCTCGACCTATGCCACGTGGTGGATCCGGCAGGCGATTACCCGCTCGATCGCCGACCAGGCGCGCACCATCCGCATCCCGGTGCACATGATCGAGACGATCAACAAGATCGTCCGAACGTCGCGCCAGATGCTGCACGAAATTGGCCGCGAGCCGACACCGGAAGAGCTTAGCGAAAAGCTCCAGATGCCGCTCGACAAGGTCCGCAAGGTCCTGAAGATCGCCAAAGAGCCGATCAGCCTCGAGACGCCGATTGGTGACGAAGAGGATTCGAACCTCGGCGATTTCATCCCGGATGTGAACGCCATCCAGCCGATCGACGCGGCGATCCAGAGCAATCTGCGCGAGACCACGACCCGCGTGCTGGCCTCGCTGACGCCGCGCGAGGAGCGCGTCCTTCGCATGCGTTTCGGCATTGGCATGAACACCGACCACACGCTCGAAGAGGTTGGCCAGCAGTTCTCGGTGACACGCGAGCGTATCCGGCAGATCGAGGCGAAGGCGCTGCGCAAGCTCAAGCACCCAAGCCGCAGCCGAAAGCTTAGGAGCTTCCTAGATAACTAGTTCAAAGGCCCGGATCGCTCCGGGCCTTTTGCTTAGTGGTGGCCGTCATGCCTCTCAGCTTCAAGGACATTCAGGCTGCCGACAAAGACTGGCCGAAATGGCTGCTGCCGGGCGTGATCTTGCTGGCGGTGCTGGGCGGCGTGTTCGAGGCATCAGGACAAAATCCAATCGTCGCCGTTGTCGGATTGGCCGTCATCGCTGCTGTTGTCATTCCCATCCGGCTTCGCCAACTGGATCGGAGGCTCGCGGAACGCGAGGCACGCAAGGGCGATGATGGGCACACTTAGGCAATCTCGATCGCGGAGCGGGGCCTATTCGGAGGGCTTGACTCTCTGCGGCGCCGGTGGCCCCCTTCGCCCATGAGTATCGAGTTTCTCATCACCGCTTTCATCATCGTTGTCGCGCCGGGCACCGGTGCGATTTATACGATCGCAACGGGCCTAGGCCGTGGTGGCCGCGCCAGCATCCTCGCGGCGTTCGCGTGCACACTTGGCATCGTGCCGCATCTTATCGCCGCGATGTGTGGCCTTGCCGCGCTGCTCCATACCAGCGAACTCGCCTACGATCTCGTCCGCTATGCCGGCGTTGCCTATCTGCTCTACATGGCGTGGCAGACGTTGCGCGAGAAGGGCTCGCTGCAGGTCGATGCAGTCAAAACAGTTCGTTCGCCGCTGGGTGTGATGATCGACGGCATTTTGTTGAATCTGCTCAACCCGAAACTGTCGATTTTCTTCGTCGCGTTCCTGCCGCAGTTCATCCCGACATCCGAGCCTGCACCGCTATTGCGCATGCTGGAACTTAGCGGTGTTTTCATGGCGATGACGTTTGTGGTGTTCGTCGGCTACGGCTTGTTTGCGGCGGCCGTCCGCGACAAAATCGTTGGCCGGCCGGCGGTAATGACCTGGATGCGGCGGACCTTCGCGGCGACGTTTGTCGCGCTTGGCCTCAAGCTCGCCCTTACCGAGCAGTAAGCGCAGCCGCACGCTGTTTAAAGGAGTAGCCTTATGTCGTTCCTCAAATCCCTGTTCGGTGGTGGCAAAAACGCTGAGGCTGGGCCGGCGAAGGCCGTGGCTGAGGACGAATATAAGGGCTTTATGATCAAGGCGACGCCGATGGCGGTTGGGGGCGAGCATCAGCTCGCCGGGACGATCGAGAAGCAGTTCGGCGACGAGACAAAGAGCTACAAATTCGTGCGCGCCGACCGGTTGTCGACCCGCGAAGAAGCTGCATCGCGCGCGCTCGACAAGGGGCGCCAGATTATCGACGAGCAGGGCGACAAGTTGTTCTCCTGAAGGGCCTGCTATTGCCCGGGGCGGCCGGGCGGCCTATATCGGCGTAATCATCCCATTCTCGACCGTTTGTAGTTATCCCCGTCTATCGGCGTGGGCGCAAAATGGGTCGCCCGTAACAGGAGCCGCAAATGGCCAAGAAACCGACCGCCCGCAACGAATTCGTGATGTTCGACATCGTCTACGAGGACGGCAGCCAGCGCTCCAACCGCAAGGTTCCCGCCGAACTGCTCGGTGGTCTTGATGGCGACGAGCCGGCGCGCACCGCGATCATGGACCAGGATCGCGCTATCTCGGAGCGGTCCGGCTTGCCGCCGCTGCCGATCAAGTCGATCAAGCGCAGCGGCAGCAAATAGTCAGTTGAAGAATTTGGGTGGCGAGTCCGGCCGGTAACTGCCCAAGCGGTTCGCGCCGAGAAGCGTAGCGCCGGGTACGACGAGCAGCGCACCGAACAGTGTCATCAGCAGGATATCGGCGCGCCTCGTGAGGAAGAACAACACCACGGGCAGAACGACGAAAATGCCGGCTGCCGCGAGCAGCGAAACGAGCAGGGCCGAAGAGCGCGCGCGGCTATAGCCTGAGCGGAACGTAACATCGCTCGCAGCGCCGCTGGCGAGCAGCCGCTTATGCAGGTCGCGGACGAAGTCGTCGAATTCGCCGTTGCGCGTGCCGTCGGAGAGACCGTTGGCGTTGGCGCTCGTCACCAGCAACTCCTCGCCATCGTAGAACTTGATCCGGCAGGTTGCGATGGGGGCAGAGTCGGGCAGCGTGTTCGAGTTGACGGTCACCGAAACGACGTCGTCCCAAACCTGGCTGCTCCAGCGCCGCTCGAGCATGAACTCAAGCCCGTCCGGGCCCGGCGAGACGCCCTCGTCGTTCAACTGCAGGCGGAACCGGGCGCTGCCATCGGTGCAGAAGAGATCATAACGCCGGACGGGTGGCGGCGCCGGCTGTTTGCGTTTTGGTGCGGCGGCATGCTTTTGCGGATCGGTTTGCTTAGTCGGCATTGAAACGGCCCCAAGGATGCTTGACGCAACCTAAGAGCCGTCGGCTGTCTTTCCGGTGATTGGAACGTTCAGACGGCGTTCAGCAGTTCGGGGCTGTTTCGCCAAGGCGGGCAGCGCTTTATCGATGGCCGGCTTCACCACCGTGCCGAAGAGCTCGATGGCCTTCATGACTTTGTCGTGCGGCAGTGTGCCGACCGAAAGCTGTAGGCCGAAGCGGTCGTGTTTGAACCATTCATGCTGCATCAGGATCTTGTCGATGACCTGCTGCGGCGAGCCGATGAAATAGGCGCCCTCGGGCTTGGCACCGGCCTCGAACTCGGAACGGCCACCAGGACGCCAGCCGCGCTCCTTGCCGATTCGGCTCATGGCGGCGTGATGGGCCGGGAAGGCGGTATCGAGCGCTTGCTGCGAGGTTTCGGCGATGAAGCCGTGCGAGGAAATGCCGACCGGCAGGTTGCTGACGTCGTGCTTCATCTTTTCCGCGGTATCCCGGTAGAGCTGGACGAACGGCTGAAACTGCTTTGGGGAACCCCCGATGATGGCGATCATCAGCGGCAAACCGTAATAGGCGGCGCGGGCCACGGAGTTCGGCGTGCCACCGACTGCGATCCAGAGCGGCAGCGGATCGTTGATTGGCTTGGGGTAGATTTCGATGCCAGGGATCGGCTTGGTGTGCTCGGACCCCGGCCAGTTGACTTTGCCGCCCTTGCGGATCGCCAAGAGCTCTTCGAGCTTTTCCTCAAACAGCGTGTCGTAGTCGTTGAGATCATAGCCGAACAGCGGAAAGCTTTCGACGAACGAGCCGCGGCCCGCCATGATCTCGGCGCGGCCATTCGACAGGAGATCGAGCGTCGAGAATTGCTGATAGACGCGGATCGGATCGTCCGAGCTCAGCACGGTCACCGCGGTTGAAAGGCGAATGGTTTTCGTCCGGGCCGCGGCCGCCGCGAGAATGGTGACGGGCGCCGATGCGACGAAGTCGGGACGATGATGTTCGCCGAGGCCGTAGAAATCGAGACCAAGTTGGTCGGCCAGTTCGATCTCTTCGAGCAGATCTTTCAGCCGGTCGGCAGGTGACTGGACGACACCGCCGTCGGTGGTGTTTTCGGCAAACGAATAGAGGCCAAGCTGCATGGCGGTGCTCCGCAAATCCTTGAGATTTTCAGCTTAGATCGGAGGCAATGCCAAGGAGCGCAAGGCGGCACATCGGTGTGACTGGCGGGCGTCTCTACTCATATAAAAGCCCCGGCCTGGGCCGGGGCTTTCGCGCGCTCCAGAGTTTTGGAGCCAGACCTGCCTTACTGGCCGGTCGAAGGCGTAGCCGGTGTCGTCGCCGGAGCGGCTGGCGCGGGGGTGGCCGGCGCCGGAGTTGCTGGCGTCGCCGCGGGCGCAGCACTGCTGCTGTTGTCGGCTGGCGCAGGCGTTGCAGGCGCCATCGTCGACGGCGTGGTGCTCGTCGAGGGCGTTGCAGCATTGTTATCCGCTGGTGCCGGGGTTCCCGGCGTAGCCGGAGCAGTGACCGCAGGTGTCGGCGAACTCGTGTTCGTTGCCGAGGGGGTCGACGGATGACCCGCAAAGACAAAGTAGGCAATGACAATCAATGCCACGACAATAATGCCGCCGATAACCCAACCGGCAGAGTTGCCACTGTCAGTCTGGTAAACGTTCTTGCGGCTGCCGTCGGCATTATAATCGCTATCACGGTCAGGCATAGCCATGATTGAAGCTCCTATGTTTCGTGTGCCGTAGGCTTGGAAAACGCCACCTTCCCTAAATCGTTCCTAAAATTTACTGCCCGTGATCCATGAATATTGGGGGAATGCGGAAAAACGATTGCAGGGCAGAGGGATGCTACCGTTTGAAAAGGCAATGCCGCACACAGTTAGCGGCAAGTGCCGCCGCAGTAGCCGTCGCCCCGATAGAGCTGATAGCTGCCGAGCTGATAGCCGAACCGCTCGATTTCGATGTTCTGCAACAACGTCACGGTCCGGAACTGGGTTCTGGCATAGTCGATCGGGATAAAGGGCGCGGCGAGGATAATGGCACTCTGGCCGAGATGCGCAGCGGGATCGAACCAGATGCTGAATTCGGTCGGGCGTTCCGAGATATCGGTGACGTCCGGGTCGTGGATCGCAAAGGCGAGTTGTGCGGCGGTGGTATAGCGCGTCGCCGCGAGGAAGCTCTGCGGGTTCTCGGCTTTCGCCGATGCGACAATAGCGGCGACGTGCGGCCAATCATAATTCGAGTAGTCGGTGGTGGAAGGCAGGCCAAGCAAGGCCGATATCGGCACGACCGCAAAATCGACAAAGAAGATCAGGCTGAGCAGCGCGCCGAAGACGATGTGCAGCCAGAACGTCACGCGTGTCCCGAAGGTGCTCGCCGTCAGCGGCACCGCTAGGGGGTAGGCGAGATCGTTCCAGTAGCCGTTGATGCCCCCGGCAAATATCACGAGGGAGAAAATCACGGCGGTGGAAATGGCCAGGACGAGCCCGGACAGGAATCTGGCGAGGCGTTCGAACTCGTTCCCGTCAGGCCGGTAGTATAGCCGGAGCAGGGGGATGACCAGAAATATGGACAGGGCGAGAATGCCCGTAAACACGACCCAGTAGAGGTCGCCAGGGTTCAGGTCGATGGCGCTCTGCTGCAGACGGTTGGTGCTCTGAAATCTAAAAGACGCAAAGCGGTTGACGACGTTCCAATAGATAACCGGTGCCTGAAGGCCGATGCTGATCGCGCCGGCGGCGTAGGTCTGCCAGCGCCGCAGCAGCGGCCGGAATGAGGCATGGATCACGATGAACAGCAGATAGCCGATCGCCAGGAACAGGCCGTTGTATTTGGTCAGCACCGCGAGCCCGAGGAACAACGCAGCGAGATAGAGCCTGCCGAAGCCAGGCTTGCCGGACTGCCACTGTTCGGCGAAGGTCAGGAAGAAGTGGCCCGAAGCAAGGCATAAGACGATCAACAGATGGTCGTGAAAGCTGATCGAGCCGATGACGAAGAACAGGGGGGAGCCGAGGTAAATCGCGAGCGCCGCCCAGCACCAGGCATGATTGTTTTCGGGCGCGATGCGTTTGGCCCAGAGCCAGAATATCCAGGCGGTACCGCCGAGGCTGCACAGGGTCAGCACTCGCAGGCTGAACATGTTCCAGCCGAATACGTGCGACACGAGGCCGAGCAGCCACGCGTGCAGCGGCGGGTGATCGAAATAGGAAAGTTCCGGCCGTTGTCCCCAGAGCCAGTAATAGGCCTCGTCGCCGATCGGGGGCAGAAAGATAAAATAGGCTAGCTTGAACAAAATGAAGAAGCCGACCACCGCCTGCAGCAACAGGACTGGTTGCCTTGTGACGGGCGAGGGGGCAGAAATAATCATTTGCCGGCTCCAGACGACGGCCGCGACGCTGAATGGAGTCGCGGCGCAATACAAGCATGGTGCCGGGCTTCGAGCGGTTCGCAAACCGTCGGCTGGAGGGGAATATGGTCAGCGCGGCAGCGCAGCGTGAAATCGATCGGCTGTTTTCGGTGTTCAATCCGGTCGATCCGCCGCTGGCGGAACGGCGGGCCAACTGGGAGCGCGATTCGCTGCTCGAGGCACTACCCGAAGGCGCGCGTTATTCCGCGGTCATAGCGGGTGGTGTTTCGTCGGAATGGACGGAGATGCCAGGCGCCGACCCGCGGCGCGTGCTCCTACTGCTGCACGGCGGCGGCTACAACGCCGGCTCGCCGCTCATCTATCGGAAGCTCGCGGCAAATCTGGCTCGCGCTACCGGCTTTCGCGTCTTGACGCCCGACTACCGGCTCTCGCCCGAGCACGTGTTTCCGGCAGCAGTCGAGGATGCCGAGGCGGCCTATGACTGGCTGATAGAGCAGGGGCGGTCTCCGGACGACATTGTCATCGCGGGTGACTCGGCAGGCGGCGGTCTCACGCTGTCATTGCTTCTTGCGTTGCGTGCTGCCGGCAAGCCGATGCCCAAGGCGGCAGTGGTGATGGCGCCGTGGACCGACCTTACGGTTTCAAGCCCGTCCTACGAGAGCCTGCGCCATCTTGACCCGATCATCAGACGCGAGAACCTGCTGGAGGCCGCGCGCTGGTATGCGGGGCCGGGCGATCCGGCCAATCCGATGATGTCGCCCCTGTTTGCGGACCTGAAGGCCCTACCGCCGCTGCTCATTCATGCCGGCGGCAGCGAAGTGATGGTCGACGACAGCCGGCGTTTTGCCGAGCGGGCGCGTCTTGCCGGCGTCGACGTCACTGAGAAAATCTGGCCCGGCCTCTGGCATGTCTTTCAAACGGCCTGTCCGGCCGTGCCGGAAGCGGTAGAAGCGATCGACGAGATCGGCGCCTTTGTGCGGGCGCAATATGCGGCCTGAGTGCCTGTCACGATGAGCGGCTCGGATCGCGAACTGGTATTTTCGGCGCTGGGCGACAATTGCCGCCGGTTGCTGCTTGACCGGCTGCGGCTTCGTAACGGGCAGACGCTGAGCGAGCTTTGCGCGGGAATCGAGATCACCCGTCAGGCCATTACCAAGCATCTGAAAGTGCTGGAGGACGCGAACCTCGTGGTGACCCGCCGTCGCGGCCGGCAGAAGCAGCACTTCCTCAATCCGGTGCCGATCAATGCGGTGGCGATGCGCTGGCTGCGCGAGTTCGATGCTGTGCCGCTGGATGTTCTCAGCGATGCCGAGGAAGGCTGACTCCGATCTCTGACGAAAGCCAAAAGAGAAGGGCCGGGATTGCTCCCGGCCCTCGTTCATTTCTTCAACCTACGACTCAGTAGTTCTGGTTCGCGACGGTCACCAGCGGGGTGATGCGCCGGATGGTAACGCGGCGGTTGAGCCGCTCGGGACCGTCGGTCTGCACCTTGAGGAACCGCTCGCCATAGCCCTGCGTCGCCAGGTTTTCCGGCGGGATATGGTAGAAGTCCGTCAGGATACTCGCCACGGTCGCGGCGCGAGCGTCCGACAGCTGCAGGTTCGAGATATCCGAACCGACGGCGTCGGTATGGCCTTCGATGAGGAAGGTTTCGGCCGGGTTGCGCTTGAGCAGGGCCAGCATGGCGTTCGCCACCTTGCTGAGATTGCCCACCTGATCTTCCGAGATGGTGGCCGCCCCCGTGTCGAAGGTGAGGTCGCCGATCTCAAGCCGCCGCACCATGTCGCGGATACGGGCCGAGCGCTTCACTTCGTCGATCGAATAGAGACGCTGCACCTGCTCGACCGGCGGCTGGGCAAAGAAGTCCTGCACATCCGTTTCATCCGCGTCGTCGGCGTCGAGCACGTAGTCGCGGGCCGGGATATGGAGCTGGAGCGGTGGCAGATCCTGACCCGGATCACGCCAGTCGAGGAGGTCCTGATCGTGCTGGTCGTCGAAATAGGCGAGCACGATTTCATGACCGCTGCGATCGAATCGCGAACGACGGAGAATGTCGCCGTTGCGATTGTAGATGGTGACGATCCGCACCCCATCCGGCCGCGTGATGGTCTCGCGATAGCGGTCGCCGGGCAGCTTTTCGTAGGTCGTCTGGTCGTCGGGGCGGCCGGCGATGCGCTGCTGGTCCTGGGCCGGGCTGTTGATGATCAACTGGTTGCCGAGCTGCAGGATGATGCCGATGCCGAGGCCGATCGGGTTCGGCGGCTCGTTGTTGCCCGGGTAGCCGGGGCGGCCAGGACGGCCGGGGCCATTACCCGGGAAGCCAGGACGGCCGTTGCCCGGACGACCAGCCTGCTGATTGCCGGGCGTACCGTTGTTCTGCTGCACGCCGGGGCCGTTGTTGTTCTGCTGGTTGTTGGTGACGGTCGTATTGTTGGTGGTGTTGTTCGTCGTGTTGTTCACCGTCGTATTGTTGACGGTGGTCTGGTTGATGATCGTGACGTTCTGCGGCACCGTGATCTGCGGGGCTGTGGCGCCGGCTTCGATCTGCTGGCCTTTAGTCTGATCGATCGGCACAACTTTCACCGGCTTCAAGTCGGCCTGCGCCGCCTTGTCGTTGGCCGGCGGCGGAGTGTTGGAAACCGCGGCTGGGGGCTGGCCCTGGTCCGCGGGCTTGGGTGCCGGGCCCTTGCCCGTATCCTGGTCCTTGGCGCTGTCGAGCAGCGGAGCGACGTCTTCCTTGCTCACGCCCTTGGGCAGGTTGGTGATCACTTCCACGGGCTGCACCGGCTTGACGACGATAGCTTCGCCGCCCGGCGCTTCTGAGGCCGGGATCGGGGCAAGCTGGACGCCGTATTGCGCGAGGCACTGGGCGGTCGAGTCGAACTTATTGGTCTTGCACAGCGCGTCGATCTTGCCCTGCTGGGCTTTGATATCGGCGCGGGCCTTGTCGGCCTGATCGGGCTGGCCGAGCGCGCCAACCGATCTGTTGTACGACTTGGCCGCCGCGTCGAGACCCTTGGTGATATCGGGCAGGGCCGCGGCTTCCGGCGCCGGCTTTTCAGCAGGCTTTTCGGCCGTTTCAGGCTTTGCTGGGGTCACTTCGGCTGGGAGTTCGCCATTCGCCGCAGGGGCTGGGGTGGCGTTCTGATCTGCGGGTGCAGGCTTGCCGTTTGCTGGCGCTTCGGCAGCGGGTGTCTCGGCTGGCGTGGCACCCTTGCCCTTCTGCGCACTGATGGCGTGCAGCGCGTCGCAATCCTCTTTCGTGGTGATGCCTGCGGCGACGCAATCCTTGGCGAGGCGCAGATGCTGCGGCTTGCCATTCTGATCGGCGGGCGCGGTGGCGGGTTCGCCAGCGGTCGGCTGCTCCGCGGCGTTGTTATCGGGAGCAGGCTTGCCTTTCGGTGCGACAGGCTCCGCATTGGTGGCCGGCGCCGCCGGGGGCTGTCCGTTCTGCACTTCGTTGGGTTTGCCGTTGGTCGCGTGGAAGGCGTCGCAATCTTCCTTCGTCGTGATCCCGGCGGCAACGCAATCCTTCGGCAGGCGCACTCGCTTGGGCTTCGGAGTCTGGTCGGGTGCCGGATTGGCGGCCGGAGCGTTATCGGCCGCCGGGGCAGCCGCTGCCTTATCAGCCGCGGCTTTATCCGCAGCCGCTTTGTCTGCAGCGGCCTTCTCGGCCGCTGCCTGGTCAGCTGCAGCTTTCTTTGCAGCATTGTCGGCGGCTGCTTTTTCGGCAGCCGCCGCCTTTGCTGCGGCAGCGTTATCTGCAGCTGCCTTGTCGGCGTTCGCCTTATCAGCAGCGGCTTTTTCTGCCGCGGCGTTGTCCGCGGCCGCCTTATCGGCTGCAGCCTTTTCCGCCGCTGCTTTGTCGCCTTCGGCTTTGGCCAGGAAGGCCTTGCACTGGCGGGCGTTGTCTATGCCCGCGTCGACGCAGGCCTGGGGCAGGTTCTCCTTGGGCGCCGCTCCTTTTGCTGGCTCAGCCGCCTGCGTCTGCCCTTGGTCTGCCGGCGCCGCGTCTTCTGCAAAGACGAACGTTGAAGCCGAGAGCAAAAAGCCCAGACTCAGGGCGGTTGCAAGCCAGTGTCGAAGCTGCATGGGGAGGTCCTTTGAGAAAAACGGGATTTGGGTACCAATCGTTGCCGAATGTTTCTGAACGGCAGGTGAACGAGATTTTTCCGGCTGGGGAGAGGAATATTTTCACAATCCTCTCCCGCTATCAGGCAGGATTTTGACCGTAGCAGCCGTGGTCCCGCTACACTTGGCAGTAAGCCAGATGATCTTTATCGAGCGTATCCGTCGGGAATCGGGGTAGCGCGGCGAACAGTCAGTCCGACGAGGTTTTCAGGGCCCAGACGACCGAGGCGTTGACGTCGAAGGTGAGCTGGCCTGCTTCGACCGGCACCGGCGCCGCATCGGCTTTTGCTGCCATGGCCCTAAACATCACGGGCTGTGGTGGGCTGACGTCCGAGCCTTCGGAGATCGAGATAATCGTGCCAAGCCCAACCCCGGCCGCGTCGGCGTAGGTTTTGGCTTTGCCTGCGGCATCGGCAAAGGCGGCTTTGCGCGCTTCGTCGAGGAGCTTTGCGGGGTCGTCGACCGAGAAGCTGACGCCGTTGATCGTGTTGCTGCCGGCGGTCACGATCTTGTCGAGGATGTCGCCGAGATTGGCGAGCTTGCGGATTTTGACGCTGACGCCGTTCTGCACGATGTAGCCGGTGATGCTCGGGGGCGGCGTGACACCGTTGGCGTCCTTGTCGGGATAGACATATTGCGGGTTGACCGAGAAATCCGAGGTCTGGATGTCCTTGGCCTCGATCCCTGCCGTCTTGAGCGTTGCGATGAGGCTGGCCATGGCCTTGGTGTTGGCGTCGAGCGCCTCGCGGGCGGTCGCGCCCTGCGTGGTGACGCCGGCCGTGACACCGGCTGTATCGGGCGCAGCGACGACTTCACCCCGGCCTTGAATCGAAATCGTTGGGGTCGGCGCGGCGTTGTCAGCGAAGGCGGGGAGGCTCAGCCCCGCCAGGATAGCAAGAGACACGACAGGCAAAAATGGACGCATGAAATTCTCCCACTCGCGAATGCGTGCATGGATGCCAAGTCAATGCGTCACGATTGCGGCGCCGTGTCGCATCCGGGCTTCGCCGTAGCGCCCATCCCGGCGACACAAAATCGCCGCGGCCTGATGCTTTTTGCGCGGTCGTGCGTTAGGGCCTCCGACGAACGCGAAACCAAGCAGCCGCAACGAATGCAGATCACCCCGATCAAACCTCAGGGCCTTGCCCTGCGTGATCCCCACCCGGATGGGAAGACGACGATTTTCGGCCTGCAGGCGCTGCGTTTCATCGCTGCGGCGATTGTGGTGGTCACCCACGTGCTCAACCGCGAGTTCACACTTTACGTTCCGGCGCCGGTCCCGCGAGCGCCGTGGATGGAAGCCGGCGTCGACATTTTCTTCGTCATCTCCGGCTTCATCATGGTCTACATCATCAAGCCTGAGACGACGCCGGGTGCCTTCTGGCTGCAGCGGTTCACTCGAATCGTGCCGCTTTATTGGGTGGCGACTGCGATTGCCTTCGTCGGCGGTCTGATGCTGCCGGAGTGGTTCTTCGGCCATCAGGGATGGTGGTACGCGCTGCAGAGCGTCTTGTTCGTGCCCGTTGGTGTCAATTCGGATGCGCATCCGCTGATTTCGCCGGGCTGGACGCTGATCTATGAATTCGCCTTCTACAGTATCCTCGCGATCTGCCTGACCCTGCGGCGCCCACCATTCGCGCTGGCTACGGTCGTGATCGTGGCTCTCGTGTCTGCCGGTACGCTCCTTGGGCAATGGGTACCGTGGCTCGCCTTTTATTCCGACAAGGCGCTGATGATCGAGTTCCTGTTCGGGATGGGGGCGGCGGTGCTGGTGCGCGACCATGCACTTCGCCCCTGGATGGGGCTGGTGATGGCCGCTGCCGGGTTTGTGCTGATCTACTTCCTTTGGGATTATCAGGTCGGTTGGCCGCGTGGCCTCAAGATTGGCCTGCCGGCGTTTCTCACTGTGTTCGGCTTCCTCGTCAGCGAGCCGCTTTGGCAGCGTTACAATCCGATGCGGCAGTTTGCGCGGCTCGGCGATGCCTCCTATTCCATCTACATCGTGCACTTTTTCTTTGTCACGGCGGCGGCTACCGCCTTCGCGAAAAGCACTTGGCTCCGGGATTTTGCCGGGCCTTATGGCTTTATCGTCGTTGGGGTATTGGGCGGGCTCGCTCTGGGCATTCTGGCGCATATTTTCATCGAGCGGCCGTTGCTTAAGCTGGTCCGCTCGTGGCTGTCGCGCGGCCGGGCATCGTGCGCCATCCCCGCTACGGCTCAGGCGAAAGTCTGACGCACGTACGGCAGGCTTTGCTTGCCGCGTCGCGTTCGAGGCGATAGGTAAGGGCGCCGCCAAGAGGCGGGTCTTTCCGAGGTAATTTCCCGATGGCCGAAGTGATCGTTCCCGGCGATGGCGTGCTCGTCGGCCGGGCCATAGTGCCGGGCCACGATTTTCCCCGCGTTGTCACGGTGCGCGAGGGCGCGGTCTACGATATCACCGCCAAGGCTGCACCGACGGTGCGCGACATCGCCGAACTGCCGAATCCTGCTGAATATGTCAGGGAAGCCGATGGCGTCCGCGTCGGCGATCTTGACGCGATCCTCGCCAATAGCTGGCGTGATGAGACCGTTCCGGCGCTCGCAACCCTGCTGTCGCCGATCGACCTGCAGGCGGTAAAAGCGGCGGGCGTGACGTTCGTCGTGAGTCTCCTCGAGCGGGTGATAGAGGAGCAGGCGCGCGGCGACAAGAGCCGCGCCGATTCGCTCCGCGGCGATATCCTAAAACTCATCGGCACCGATCTGTCGCAACTCGTGCCGGGGTCGGATGCGGCGATGGAAGTGAAGCGCACGCTGGTCGAGCGCGGTGTCTGGAGCCAGTATCTCGAGGTCGGCATCGGGCCGGACGCCGAGGTTTTCACCAAATCACAGCCGATGTCGACGGTGGGTTATGGCGCCGATGTCGGCGTGCTGCCGATCTCGCAGTGGAACAATCCCGAGCCCGAAGTCGCGGTGCTTGTGTCGAGCACCAGCAAGATCGTCGGCGCGACACTCGGCAATGACGTCAATCTCCGCGATGTCGAGGGCCGGTCGGCGCTGCTGCTCGGCAAGGCCAAGGACAACAACGCTTCGGCCTCCCTCGGGCCGTTTATCCGCCTGTTCGATGGAAACTTCACCATCGAGACGATCAAGCGGGCCGAGATCGGCCTGACTGTCAAAGGCGAGGATGGGTTCGAACTCACTGGCCACTCATCAATGAGCCAAATTTCGCGCTCGCCGGAGGCACTGGTGGCTTCAACTATTGGCCATCACCACCAATATCCTGATGGGTTCGTTCTATATCTCGGCACGATGTTCGCGCCGGTCAAAGATCGCGAAGGGCCGGGCAAAGGTTTTACGCACAAGATGGGTGACATCGTTTCCATTTCGACACCGTCGCTGGGGACGCTCTCCAACCGCGTAAAGCTCGCCACCGATTGTCCGCCGTGGAGCTATGGCGCGAGCCATCTGATGCGGGATTTGGGCAAAGCGGGCCTGCTCTAGAAATAACCTAACGAAGCGAATTAGCGGCGGCGCGGATGCGCCGGGAAGGATTGAAAATGGGCGAAATCTTCAAGAATCTCATTGCCGGCGAGTGGGTTGGCGACAAAGGCAGCGAGAATATCAATCCGTCCAACACGGCCGACGTCATCGGCGTCTACGCCCAAGCCAATGTCGAGGAAACCAAGCAAGCGATCGCCGCGGCAAAGGCCGCGCTGCCGGCCTGGTCGCGCTCGGGACTGCTGGAGCGCCATTCGATCCTCTCCAAGACCGCGCACGAAATCCTTGCCCGCAAGGAAGAACTCGGCCGGCTGCTGAGCCGCGAAGAGGGCAAGACCTTACCAGAGGGCATCGGCGAGGTTACCCGCGCGGGCCAGATTTTCGAGTTTTTCGCCGGCGAGGCGCTGCGGCTCAATGGCGAGATCGTGCCGAGCGTGCGGCCGGGCGTCGGGGTGGAAATCACCCGCGAGGCCATCGGCGTCGTCGGTATCATCACGCCGTGGAATTTCCCGAGCGCCATCCCCTCGTGGAAGGTGGCGCCGGCGCTCGTGCACGGCAACACGATCGTCATCAAGCCGGCCGATCTTGTGCCGGGCTCGACCTGGGCAATCGTCGACATTTTGAAGCGCGCCGGCTTGCCGAATGGCGTTCTGAACCTCGTGATGGGCCGTGGCTCGGTGGTCGGGCAGACGATGCTCGATAGCCCCGATATCGACGCCATCACCTTCACCGGCTCGACCGGCACCGGCAAGCGCGTGGCCGAGGCCAGCGTCAAGCTGATGCGGAAATTCCAGCTCGAAATGGGCGGCAAGAATCCGACCGTTGTGCTCGACGATGCCGATCTAAAAGTCGCCGTCGAAACAGTCGCCAACAGCGCTTTCTTCTCGACTGGTCAGCGCTGCACGGCCGCGTCGCGCATCATCGTGACCGAAGGCATCTACGACAAGTTTCTCGCCGGCCTCACCGAGCGGGCGAAAAACCTCAAGGTCGGCGATGCACTTGAGGCAGGTATCGAGATGGGCCCGGTGGTTGACGCCAGCCAGTTGAAGCAGGACACCGACTACATCGAGATCGGCAAGAAAGAGGGCGCCAAGCTCGTCACCGGCGGCAATCTGCTCAAGCGGGCGACCGAAGGCTTTTACCTTGAGCCTACGATCTTCGCCGAGGCGAACAACGACATGCGCATTGCCCGCGAAGAGATTTTCGGGCCGGTCGCGACGGTGCTGCGCGTGAAGAACTACGAGGAGGCACTGGCCGTGTCGAACGACACCGAGCTCGGCCTCTCTGCCGGTATCGTCACGACGTCGCTGAAATACGCCACGCATTTCAAGCGCAATGCCGAGGCCGGCATGGTGATGGTCAACGTGCCGACCGCCGGCGTCGATTTCCACGTGCCGTTCGGCGGGCGCAAGGCCTCGTCCTACGGCCCGAAAGAGCAGGGCGCCTACGCCAAGGATTTTTTCACCCAGCTCAAGATCGCATACACGGCGGCTGGGTGAGTTAGTGGATGGTTACTGACTTGCGGCCTTGCCGTGGTTGACGCAAGTCTGAACCCCTCACCTGCCTACCGGCATCCTCTCCCCTCAAGGGAGAGGAAATTTGAGGCGCGGCTTCGCCTTTCCTCGCCCCTCAGGGGAGAGGTCGGTCCGGTAGGACCGGGTGAGGGGGGCAGCCGCGCAGCGAGCGCCTACGAGCAGCGGTCGTTCTTGCGAGTCATCGCTTGAGCGACCGTGTCCTCATCGCCTTCTTTGACCGCCCGTCGCCAATCGTCGCGACGGAGCTGTTGGGCGCGACCTTTCTCTACGATGGCGTCGGTGGCTTGATCGTCGAAGTCGAGGCGTACGACCCGACCGACGCGGCGTCGCATTCGTTTCCCGGGCCGACACCGCGCAATCAGGTGATGTTCGGGCCGCCAGCCCAGGTCTATGTCTATCGGTCGTACGGCATTCACTGGTGCGTCAATTTCGTCTGCAGCAATGCCAGCGCCATTTTGATCCGGGCCGTCGAGCCAACGGCAGGTATCGATGTCATGCGACAGCGCCGCGGAGTTGAGGACGTCCGAGCGCTGTGCTCCGGTCCAGGAAAAGTTTGCCAGGCAATGGGCATCACCGGGGCCGACAATGGTAAGCCGCTCGGCGTGCCGCCGTTTGAGCTGGTGGCAAATCCGGGGCAGGGGCCGTTCCACGTCGGCAAACGCATCGGCATCACTAAAGCGGTCGATATTCCGTGGCGGTTCGGTGTGCGGGGCTCGCGTTATCTGAGTAAACGGTTCGCCGAGGGGGAATAACCCCGAATTCGGGTGGCAATTCGCCGCTCCGTCCCTATGTTTGGGACCTCGAAACTTGACCAAGGCAACTCATGTCCGCCAATAAGCCGGCCCTCGAAAACTGGTTCGAACGCGCGCTCTTTGCCTCGCGCTGGCTGATGGCGCCGTTCTATGCGGGGCTCGTTATCGCGCTCGCCGCGCTGCTGGTGATCTTTTTCCAGGAGATGTTCGCCGAGGTGCCGCATCTCTTCCAGCCCGGTGCGGCGCCGGAGGATGCGATCCTCTTTGCGCTGTCGCTGATCGACCTGTCGCTGGCTGGCAATCTGCTGCTGATCGTGACTTTTGCCGGTTACGAGAATTTCGTGTCGCGTTTTGAACTTGGCGATCACGAGGACCGGCCTGACTGGATCAGCACGGTCGATTTTTCCGGGCTAAAAATGAAGCTGATCGCTTCGATCGTGGCGATCAGTGCGATCGCGCTGCTCAAGGCCTTCATGAAGGCGGCGGAGCCTGGGGCGGTGATTGATCCGGAAGGGCAGACCCGGCTGCTATGGCTGGTGGTGATCCACCTTACCTTCGTTGCCTCCGGCGTCCTGCTGGCGGTCATGGATCTGATCGCCGGCAAGACGGAGAAGCACTAGATCGAGCGCTTAACGGATCACCAGCACCGGTACGGCGCTGCGGGTCGCGACTTCGGCGGTCTGGCTGCCGAGCAGCACGCGCCCGATGCCGCGGCGGCCGTGTGAGGCCATGACCACAAGCTCGATGCCGTTTTCGGCCACATATTCGATGATGGCGTCGGCCGGATATTTGCGAGCGACGTAGACGGTCTTGGCCTTGACGCCGGCTGCCTTGGCCTTCTCAGCCGCGGCATCGAGGATTTTCTTACCCTCTTGCTCCTCGGCCTTTTCGAACTCGTCGATCAGTCCGTATTCGGTCACGGCGGCGCCCGTCACATCGACGCCGATCGGTGTCCAGGGCTCGGAAACGTTGAGAACGGTCACCTCCGATCCAAGCGCTTTGGCAAGGGCGAGGCCTTCAGCAAGGCCCTTGCCGGAGAGCTCGGAACCATCGGTGGTAATCAGAATGCGGGAATACATTTTTGTCTCCATTGGCTACACCCTCGATATAGGTGCGCCGCCATGGAATTGCCCGATTCCCGCCAGGTTTTTTTGTCGCTTGGGAGCTTTTTAGTCCTGACTGTGGAGGCCGGACGTGGGCCCGCGTGGACCAATCGTGGCGCCGGCGGCGAGGATGATGCGACCGCAGCATTTTCACGCTGCATGCCGCATCAGCTCGCCATGCCCGCCGCGGCGCGGCTCGATTACGCCTTGGGCGTCAGCATCGGCTCGCCGAGGCCGAAAAGCCCCATATAAGGTTTGCGGGTGGCCACGGTCGTCTTCTGCCAATGCGTCCCGACACATTTCCATGCGCCGATCTGCGTCCCCGCCGGCGACCGCGTCGTCTTGACAAGGCACCCAGTCGGCTTGGCAGCCGCTGCCGCGCTGGCCGTGCTCGGCAGCGCAAGGCCTGAGCCAAGGATCGTCGCGGCAACCAGCGCCGAGACTGCAAACTTCGTCATATTGCTCATCAGATGTCCCTCCAGATTTCGGCTGTATTTCAGCCGCCGTGGACCCTACGGGCTCGGGACGCTCGCGGTAAGTTGTCAAAAGCGCGCACTTCGGTCGGGGAAGGAGCGCTCCAGGAGCGGGCAAAGGCCATGAGACTCCAGACTATTTCGCCCGCGGTAAGGGTTCTTACTATCCTCGATCACCGCTTCACCGATGTACCTTGGGGCGTCGAGTTCTGGGGGCAAATTTCAGTGAAAAACATCATTTTGGCTGTGGTAGCCGTTGGGTTCAGTGCAACAGCTGCGTCGGCCGCAGGTCCAACGGTTTCAACCAGCACATCCGCGTACGATTGGAGCGGTTTTTATGCCGGTGCCGACCTTGGGATGGCCGATGGTCATGTCGCCGCGACCGATATCACCGAGCCGAACGGCGGTTTCTTTACCGATCTTGTTCCCGCCGGGACCGAGGGTTTCGATTTCAACAATGCGAACGTCGTCGGCGGCGTGCATGCCGGCGCTCAGTATCAGTGGCAGCAACTGGTGTTCGGCGGGGAGGCAACGTGGGATGTTTCGGGGATCAGCAGCAAGATCACCAGCCCCTACTTTCCGGACAGCGACATGGAGACCGGCAGCATCGGGCAGTTCGCAACGGCAGTGGGGCGCATCGGCTATTCGTTCGACCGCTTCATGGTCTATGGCAAGGCGGGCTATGCCGGCGGTGCGGTCGGGTTCAAGGCGCGTGACAACGAATCCCTGGTCACCTACCAGCAGACCAACTGGCAGAACGGCTACGCCATTGGTGCCGGGTTCGACGACGCCATGACCGATACAGTGAGCTTCGGCGTCGACTATACCCACATTGATCTCGGATCGGCTCAGAGCACCGGCAACAACGTCTACGACGACGGGACTTTGGGCAAATTTCCAGAGACCTATCGGACCGCTGCCACAGCAGATGCGGTCATGGCGCGGCTTAGCTTCAAGTTCGGCGGCAACTGACGGATTGGTGTTGCCGGGATTTGCCAAGTCGCTTCCGGCCTAACTAGTGGCCGATCGATCTGCTGCCCTCGTCGATAGATCGGCAGGTCGATTCGTGCCGCGTACAGCGGGGCTTGTGGCCCTGCGGCGATGAGGCCTCTGCGCCTCCATGGCTACCCGCTGTAAGACCGGGTACCTTGCCAGCTATGATCTTTTTGAGGGTATAGCTGGTGGCTGATTTTTCGGATTTGACGCGGCGCGGAATTGCTTGTGATGCAAGCGTCGTATTGAGTGGCCGGAACGTTTTTGAAATTCCGGTGCGACTGTTCGGAGGCACGCTTGCCGGCACCAGTATCGGTGCCTATAGCACTGTTGCAAAAGGCGCAGTCATCAGGGCTGCCGGTATTGGACGGTACTGCAGCATCGGTGATGACTGCATCATCGGCCCGGCGCAGCATCCAGTCGATTGGCTGAGCACAACGTCCTTTCCATACATCGACAACGCCTTTGGCCTGGGGCTCAACACGCTTGATTTCCCCGTCATACAGCCTTTGCAGATCGGCAACGACGTGTGGGTTGGCGCACGGGTATGCATCATGGGCGGCATAAAGGTGCAGCACGGAGCAATTGTCGCGATGGGGGCCGTCGTGACAAAGGACGTGCCGCCCTATGCGATCGTTGGCGGAACACCGGCAAAAGTCATCAAATACCGGTTCAGCGAGAAGCTGATCGAGCGGCTTTTGACCTATAAATGGTGGCAGTACGACCTGCCGGCTGCCGCGAAAGCCGGAACGCAAATCGCGTGGAATGATCCAGAGCGTGCGCTTGATCAGATCGAAGAAGCTCGATTGGCCTACAAAGTCCCTGTGATTGCCAATCGCGCAGTCACGACCAACGTGGGATAGGGTCTCGCTGACGATCCCGACGCGAATCAAGAGGCTAAATCATTGAAAACGTTGGTGGGCCCGGCAGGACTCGAACCTGCAACCAGACCGTTATGAGCGGTCGGCTCTAACCATTGAGCTACAGGCCCAGCGCGGCCTGCCTCATAGCAGGCGCCCGGCTTGGCTCCAACCGCAATTTCGGCGTTTCGCAGAGGCTCGCCAGGCCGATGGTCCGCCACGGCGGCGATCAGTCGCGGAACCTAGCCGGCTGAAGACGGTTGACCTCGCTGCCAACCTTCGACCAGATGGGCCGAGATGATCCGCGTTGCCTCCTACAACATCCAAAAGAGTATCGGGACCGATTTCCGCCGCCGGCCGGAGCGGGTGCTTGAGGTGCTGGTCGAGCTCGATGCCGATATCATCGCGCTGCAGGAGGTTGACCGACGGTTCGGCGAGCGCGCGACCTCGCTGCCGCTCGACGCGATCGCTGCCGCAACGGGATACGAGCCGATCCTGTTTGGTGCTCGGCCGCGCAGTATTGGGTGGCATGGCAATACGCTGCTGGTTCGGCGCGGCGTAGAGGTTTTGGCGCAGCAATCACTGGTGCTGCCGCGGCTTGAACCGCGCGGCGGGGTGCTGGCTGATCTCAGGGTCGATGGCGTGCCGATCCGCGTGGTGGGCCTTCACCTCGGCCTGCTGGGCCTTTGGCGCAAGCGGCAGGCGGATGCGGTGCTCGACCAGTTGGAGGCGCTGGAAGAACCTATGCCGACCGTCATCATGGGCGACCTCAACGAGTGGAGCGTCAATGGCGGGGTGCTGACCCGTTTTGCGCGCGATCACCACGTCGGTGAACCAGGGCCGAGCTATCCGTCGATGAGGCCGGTGTTTGGCTTTGACCGTATTATCGCCAGCCCCGATCTCGTCATTAGCGCGGCCGGCGTCCACTCCACGCCGCGAGCGCGCATGGCGTCGGATCATCTGCCGGTTTGGGCCAACCTCAAAAGCAACGGTAACGCGCATGCCCTCGCAAGGGCGGCCCGTGGCAGATCGAACGGCAAGGGCGAGGGGATACAGTTTGGCCGATAGCCTCAAATTCGGGACGAGCGGGCTCCGTGGCCTTGCGGTCGATCTCCTCGGACCGCCAAGCGCAGCCTATACCAAGGCATTTCTGGACTATCTCAGCTTGAGCGGCGCGATCCGGCCCGGTGACGACGTGCTGGTTGGCCGTGATCTGAGGCGGAGCAGTCCCGAGATTGCGGCGTCGGTGATCGGGGCGATTGCGGCGGCCGGGTTTTCGCCGGTCGATTGTGGGGAAGTGTCGACGCCCGCTCTCGCGCTCTACGCCCAGACACGACAGGCGCCGGCGATCATGGTGACCGGTAGCCACATCCCGGCGGACCGCAACGGGCTCAAATTCTATGTGGCAAGCGGAGAGATCACCAAGACCGACGAGGCGGGGATATTGGCCGCCCTCAAGCCGGGCAAGGTGGTTGCGGCGACGGCAGTCCCGGTGCGTCCGGCACCCGAAGCGCGGCAGGATTATCTCGACCGCTATCGCCGCGCGTTCGGCAAGGACACGCTGGCGGGGCTGAAAGTCGGGGTGTTCCAGCATTCATCAGTGGCGCGCGACGATCTCACGACGATCATTGCCGCGCTCGGCGCCGAGATCGTGCCCCTTGGCCGCACCGACTATTTTGTGCCGATCGACACTGAGGCGCTGAGCGCCAGCGACGCAGCGCAGGCAAATGTGTGGGTCAAGGCCAATGGGCTCGATGCGCTGGTATCGACTGACGGCGATGGCGACCGACCGCTTATCGCGGATGATGAGGGCAAGTTTCTTCGCGGCGATACCGTCGGCATCCTGACCGCAGCTTTTTTGCGGGCAGACGCAGTTGTTACGCCGGTCACCTCGAACTCGTCGATCGAGGGATTGGCCACTTTCGCCAAGGTGGTGCGGACCAAGGTCGGCTCGCCGTTCGTCATCGCCGGTATGGCCGAAGCATTGGCGAGTGGTGCAAAGACCGTCGTGGGCTTCGAAGCCAGCGGGGGTGTTCTGCTCGGCTCGGATGTCCATGTCGCGAACGGGACAATAGCGGCGTTGCCGACGCGCGATTCTGTTTTGCCGATCCTCTGCGTCCTCGCGGCGGCCAGGCAACGGAAGATGACGCTGTCACAGCTTGTCGCGACGCTGCCGGCCCGGGTGGCGCGGGGCAACCGGCTGGAGCACGTCCCGCAGGAACGCACTGCGGCGTTGCTGGCAAAGCTCATGAATGCGGATTTCGCGGCTGGTTATTTCGCTGAGGCCGGAACGATCCGATCGCTGTCCTCGATCGATGGCTTGCGATTCGAGCTCACGTCCGGCGACGTCGTTCACTACCGCGCCTCCGGCAATGCGCCGGAGCTGCGCTGCTATACCGAAGCCTCGACCGCCGAGCGCGCCGATGCGCTCCTCGCCTGGGGCCTCAAGGCCGCTGAACAGGAAGTCCGCTAACGGACGATCACGGCGCCGGCGGCCACGGCGAGTACCCCACCGGTCACTCGGTTCAGCCGCCGGATCGCTTTCGGACTCCGGAAGAATTCGCGGGCGCCGGCCGCCAGCGCCGCATAGGCGGAGCCGATCAGTAAGAGGATCACCACCACGATCGCCGCGAGCTCAAGGAAGCCCGTCACCGTGATCTTGTCGAGCGGTACGACGGTCGGCAGCAGCGCCAGGTAGAAGACGATAGTTTTGGGGTTGCCCAGCGTCAACGACACGCCAGCGAGCAGTGTTCTCGTCCAGTGCTCCTTGGCCTTAGGACCAACCTGCTCGGCGCCCGGCTTTGCCGTCCAGAATTTCCACGCGATATAGAGCAGGTAGGCGGCGCTCAGATAGCGGATGACGGTGAAGACGGCGCCGAAATAGCTGGCAATCGCCGCAAGGCCGAAGGCTGCGAAGGTCAGATAGATCAGGTCGCCGACGAGGATGCCCAACACCATCGGCATCGCGCCGCGAAAGCCACCACCCAGCCCACGCGCCACGATTGCCGCGATGCCGGGTCCTGGCGCGGCGCAGACGATGGCGTAAGTGATGGCGAAGGCGGAAAGGGTGAGGATATCCATCGGGGTTCTCCGTCAGCCGGTCAGGGCAGGCGCTTCAGTCTCTCGGTCAGCAGTTTGTAAAAACCGTCGGCATCGCCGGAGCGGATGTAGGTGCAGTTCTTCACACGGCTGGTGACGCCCCAATAGTCGGCGACGGTCATGCCGACGGTCAATTCGCTCGAGGTTTCGATTGAAACATTGATGTGCCGGCCCTCGAACAGATCGGGCTTGAGCAGATAGGCAATGACGCAGGGGTCGTGCAGCGGGGCGCCGGGCCAGCCATATTTGCCGAGGTCGAAACGCTCGGAGAATTCGAGCATCGCTGTAACGGCAAGGCTCGACGCGTTGCCGTTGGCCTTGATCGCGGCGATCCGCTCGCGCGTTGCCAGCATCTGGTGTGTCACATCGAGCGGCAACATGACGATATCGACGCCCGATTTCATCACGACGTCGGCCGCTTCGGGGTCGACATAGATGTTGAACTCGGCGGTCGGCGTGATGTTGCCGCCCTCGAAATAGGCGCCGCCCATCAGCACGATCTTGCGGATGCGGCGAATGATCGCTGGCGCCTTGATCATCGCCATGGCGATATTGGTCAGCGGGCCGAGGGCGCAGATGGTCACCGAGCCGGCCGGCTCCTTGGTCAGCCGCTCGATGAGGAAGTCGACGCCGTGCTGCGGCTGAATTTCGATCGTCGGGTCGGGGAGTTTGGGGCCGTCGAGACCGGATTCGCCATGCACGTGCTCGGCGGTAACGAGCTTGCGCCGGATCGGCCGCTCGCAGCCGGCATAGATCGGGGTCGTGGTGCGGCCTGAAAGCTCGACCACCTTGCGGGCGTTGCGGACGTTCTGGGCGAGGCCAACATTGCCAGCCACCGCAACGATGCCGAGGACGTCGATTTCCTCGGTCGAGGCGAGCGCGAGCAGGATGGCGACGGCGTCGTCCTGGCCCGGGTCGGTGTCGATAATGATCTTGTTTTTCATTGGCTTCGTTCCCCCAGGATGCAGCGTCCAGCACTCGATCGCTGTCTTTATAGAGAGGCTCCGCCGAGCCGTCGATGGGTTGCAAGCTGTGCCCCATCGGCATAGCAGAATGCCGCTGCGCCAAATGGTCGCCATCACAAGAATCTGATTTGTGACACATTTGAGCAGAGCGCATCACGATTTGCGACGTCGCGCCCTGAGCCGGGTTGCCTCCAGGCGTTCGCTGCCGGCGCGGTTTGGGTTGGGCGAGATAGACAGATGCCAGACGTCGGCGATGCGTGGGCCCGGTTTACCCGTGGCGACTTTCGAGGTGCCGCCGACCTGAGCCACAGGTTGCTAGCACTGGCGCCTGACGATCCGGCTATTCTTTGCTGCAACGCTGTCAGCAACTGGCAACTGGGTGCCGATATCGATGTCTGCGTCGCTACCATGCGGCGTGCCGTCAAGCTGGCGCCCGAGGATGCCTGGATCTGGCACAACTTTGCGACGCTGCTCGCTTCCAAGGGCAATTTCGATGAGGCCTGTCAGGGCTTCATCAAGGCGATCGAACTCAAGCCCGACGATACTGAGGCCTTTTACGGGCTCAGCCAGAATTTCAAATTCACCGAAGAGACCGATCTTGTCCGGCAGATGCTGGCGGAATATTCGAGCGGGCGATTGTCGCAGAAGGCGCAGGAGTTCGTCTGTTTCGGCTTGGCCAAAGTCTACAACGATCTCGGCAAGGCGCGCCGGGCGATCCATTTCTGCATCGAAGGCAACTGGCTGGCGCAGCGCGCCTATGACGCCGAAAAGCCGCGCAGCGACCTCGTCGAATTGCGACGCATGGCCGCTGCAGGTGGTTTCGGCAGCATAGCTGCAAATGACCAGGAGACGGCGGCGCCGGTCTTCATCGTTGGCATGCCGCGCTCGGGAACGACGCTGATCGAAACAATCCTCGCGCGGCATCCGCAGGTTTATGCCGGTGGCGAGATGAGCCATATGTCCGACGTTGAGCACGCGCTGCTCAACTGGGCACGGACCAACCGCAACTACGCCGGTGGTCCCTATGACATGCTCAAGGATATTCCGCACGAGTTCTTTTCCCGTAACGCTGCGGCAGTGCTGAACCGCGTCGCTACCGCGGCCGGGCGGCCGTTCTCGGTGTTCACCGACAAATGGCCGGCCAACAGCCAGCGGCTTGGGTTGATCTCGCTGCTTTTTCCGAAGGCGCGGATCATCTACGTCCGAAGGCACCCACTCGACTGCTGCATCTCGAACCTGTTCCAGCATTTTACGCGCGGCAACGGGTTTGCCTTCCGGCAGGATCTTCTCGGTGAACGCTACCGGCAGGTAGCCGAGACGATGCAGATCTGGAAGCAGACGCTGGCGCTGCCTATCTTGGACGTCAGCTACGAGGCGTTAGTGACCAATCCCGAGCCGGTAATTCGCAATATTGTCGGCTTCGCCGGGCTCGACTGGGACGCGGCGTGCCTAAGTCCGGAACAGGCAGATCGCCATGTGTTGACGGCGAGCCAGTGGCAGGTGAAGCAGCCGATCAACACCAGTTCCGTCGATCGCTGGCGCGACTACGAGGAATGGTTGCAGCCGCTGATTGCCTCGCTGGGCGGCCTCGCCTGGATCGAGGGCGAACATCGCGAAATGACGGCATTGGCAGCATGAGGGCGTTTGGCCCGCACGACGCAGAAATTGATTTGAGTTTAAGTAGGGGCCGATCGTGCCGGATGTCAGCGACGCCTGGAGGCGATATTCGCAGGGCGATTTTCAGGGGGCGTCGAGCCTGACGAGCAAGCTGCTCGTCCTCGCCCCTAACGACGCCTCGGTGATCTGCTGCAATGCCATCAGCAACTGGCAATTGGGCGCCGATGTCGGCAAATGCGTTGCCGATATGCGGCGCGCCACGTCCCTTGCGCCGAACGATGCCTGGATCTGGCATAATTTCGGCACGGTGCTGGCTTCGATCGGTAATCTCGACGAGGCGTGCGCGAGCTATAGCCGGGCGATCGATCTCAAGCCGGATGACACGCAGGCCTTTTACGGCCTCACCCAAAATCTCAGGTTTACCGAGGAAACCGACCTCGTTCGCCGGATGATGGCCGAATATTCGAGCGGTCGGCTGTCGCAGCGGCAGCAGGAATATGTCTGCTTCGCCCTCGCCAAGGTCTACAACGATCTCGGCAAGTACAAGCGCGCTATCCATTTTTGCATCGAGGGCAACTGGCTCGCTCATCGTGCTTATGAGCCTGAGCAGCCTCGCGCGGAACTTGCCGAGCTGCGGCGCATGGTGGCGGCCGACAGTTTTCGCGGCATTCAAGGCGCTACCGGCCAGGAGGCCGAGCCGATCTTCATCGTCGGAATGCCACGTTCGGGCACCACGCTGGTCGAGACGATCCTCTCGCGGCATCCCGAGGTGTACGCCGGCGGCGAGCTGCAGCATGTCGCGCATGTGGAGCGGGCGCTGCTTGGCTGGGCGCAGACCAATCGCAAATACGCCAGCGGCCCCTATGAGATGCTCAAGGAGATTCCGCGCGAGTTCTTCACCCGCAATGCCGAGGCCGTGTTGCGGCGGGTGAACGGCATCGCCAAACGCCCGTTTTCGCGCTTTACCGACAAGCTGCCCGAAAATTCGCAGAGGCTCGGCCTGATCGGGCTGCTGTTTCCCAAGGCGCGGATCATCCACGTGCGGCGCAATGCGCTCGATTGCTGCGTATCGATCCTGTTCCTGCATTTTGCCCAGGGGAACGGCTTTGCCTTCCGGCAGGATCTGCTGGGCGAGCGCTATCGGCAGGTCTCCGAGACCATGCGGCTGTGGAACGATGGGCTGGATATGCCGATCCTTAGGGTGAACTACGAGTCGCTGGTCTCCGATCCAGAGCCCGCTATCCGCAGAATTGTGGAGTTTGCGGGTCTGCCCTGGGACGATGCCTGCCTTACCCCCGAGCGCTCCGACCGCCATATCGTGACATCGAACCAGTGGCAGGTCCGTCAGCCGATCAATACAGGTTCGGTTGGCCGCTGGCGCAATTATGAGGAATGGCTGCAGCCGCTCATCGCCTCGCTCGGCGGCCTGGGCTGGGTCGAGGCCGAGCATCGCGAGATGAACGGGCTGGCGGCCTAGCAACCACGGGCGATCCTCCGGCGTTGTAGTGCCGGAGGACTTTGCCCGATGCCAGCCGCAACGCGACGTGCGCCACGCCTGCCTCATAAGCGTGAGGATGATCAGGGCAGCCAGTTCGAGCACATGCTGCGCAACGCCTCGGCCATGTCGCTGGTGTTTATGGGCTTTGTCCTGCTGCTGATCGTTCTCAAGATCGGCGAGGTCATCCTGGCGCCGGTGTTGCTGGCGATGGTCATCGGGCTGATGTTCGGGCCGGCGGCCGATTGGTTCGAACGGCGGCGCATTCCTCCGGCGCTTTCTGCCTTGTTCGTCGTGCTGCTGTTGCTGATCGTGATCGGCTCGGCGCTGGTTTTGCTAGCCGTGCCCCTGTCCGACTGGATCGGCAAGGTGCCGGCAATGTGGAACAAATTGCGGAGCGAAGCAGCGGTGCTCAAGGGGCCGCTCGATTCGCTTGCGGCGCTGCAGACCCAGATTGCAACGATTTTTGGCGACACCAGCGCAATGACCGTCCGCGTTGCCGACAGCAGCACGATCACCGGCATTGCGCTCATTGCCCCGGCGATCGGCGCGCAGGTGCTGCTGTTTCTCGCCAGCCTCTATTTCTTTGTTGCGACCCGCCACCACATCCGCCTCTCCGTACTGTCTTTGTTTGTCAGCCGGCGGATGCGCTGGCGCGCGGCGCACATTTTTAGCGACGTCGAGCAGAAGGTCTCTCGGTTTCTGCTGACGGTGACGGTCGTCAATATCTGCGTCGGCACCGCCGTCACGCTCGCCATGTGGGCCCTCGGGATGCCGTCGCCACTTCTCTGGGGGGCGATGGCCATGGTGGTCAACTATGTCCCTTATGTTGGCCAGGCCGTAATGGTCGTGGTGCTTACCTCAGTGGGGCTCGGCACGCAAAGCGAGCTTATCCGTATTGTTCTGCCGGTTGGCTGCTACCTGCTGATCAGTTTCGCCGAGGGGCAGGTGATCACGCCGCAGGTGCTTGGCCGTGCGATGACGCTGAACCCGTTCATCATCTTCCTTTCGATCACATTCTGGCTGTGGGCATGGGGGCCGGTCGGCGGCCTCGTTGCTGTGCCGTCCCTGCTGGTCGCGCAATCCATCCTCGGCCACGTTCTGCCCAGCCCCGGTGCGGTGCCGAAGAAACCGGTTCGCCGCACGGCACGCATGAGCGACAAGGATTTGCTGCTGGCCAATGCTGCGCAAGCGATCAAGGAGCAGGCCAACGACGTCGCCGCGAACCCCGGCAAGCTCGTTCCTCCCGCGGGGACCGCACCGGACGGCATCGACGGTAAGGAAGCCGCGGTCTGACCATCAACCTGCCTGGATGGCGGGGGCCAGCCGGAGACGCTTGACGCGGCGGCGGCTTGCCGCAACTGTACTTCGGTACATCAAGCGACGGAGCGGGGATGGCCGGCGAGGCGGTTGCGCAGGGAGTTGACCTGCTCGAAGTGGTGGGGCTGCTCGCCGCCGGTGTCGTGGCTGTGCCGATTTTCCGGCGCATCGGCCTCGGCTCGGTCTTGGGCTATCTCGCGGCCGGGCTCGCCATCGGGCCGTTCGGGCTGAAGCTGGTCAACGATCCGCGCACCATCCTCGAGGCGGCGCAATTCGGCGTCGTGATGTTCCTCTTCATCATTGGCCTCGAAATGGAGCCGAGCCGGCTCTGGAGCCTTAGAAAGCAGATTTTCGGGCTTGGTCTGATCCAGGTGCTCGCCTGCGGTGCGGTGCTGACCGGCCTCGGCATCGCCGTCGGTTTCACGCCGCCCGTGGCGTTCGTTGCTGGCATGGGGTTCGTGCTCACCTCGACCGCGATCGTCATGCAGCTTCTCGAAGAACGGGGCGAGCTCGGGACGCAGGGCGGCCAGAAGATCGTTTCCATCCTGCTGTTCGAGGACCTGTCGATCGTACCGCTACTGGCTGTCATCGCGCTGCTGGCGCCGTTCGGCGACCAGGCGAGCGCCGAGCAGCGCTGGATCGGCATCGGACTGGCGCTGGGTGCCGTGCTGGTCATCGTCGCGGTGGGTCGCTGGATTCTCAATCCGCTGTTCCGCATTCTCGCCAATGCCAAGGCGCGGGAAGTGATGACGGCGGCGGCTCTGCTGGTGGTGCTAGGCGCCGCGCTGGTGATGCAGCTTGGCGGCCTCTCGATGGCGACCGGGGCATTTCTCGCCGGCGTATTGCTTTCGACCTCGACATTCAGGCATCAGCTCGAGGCCGATGTCGAGCCGTTCCGCGGGCTGCTGCTCGGCCTGTTTTTCCTCGCCGTCGGCATGTCGCTTGACCTCAACGTGGTCGTCGCCAACGCCGGCATCATCACCATCTGCGTGATCGGCTACAAGCTCGCCAAGGGCGCCGTGATTTACGTCGTTGCGCGGTCGCTGGGCCATCCCAATCGTATGGCCATCGAACGCGGCGTGCTGATGGCGCAGGGCGGCGAATTTGCCTTTGTGCTTTATTCGACGGCCGCATCGGTTGGCGTCATCGACGCGCCGCACAGCGCTATCTTTACCGCGGTCGTCATCATGTCGATGGTCTTGACGCCATTCACGGTGATGGCGCTGAAATTCCTGCCCAAGCCGCAGCAATCCTTCGATGGCGTCGAGCTCGCGGATGGGCTCAGCGAGAGCGTACTTGTCATCGGCTTCGGCCGGTTCGGCCAGATCGCCGTGCAACCGCTACTGTCGCGGGGTCGCAAACTGTCGATCATCGACAACGATACGGACATGATTCGCGTCGCCGGCCGCTTCGGCCGCAAAGTCTATTACGGCGACGGCCGGCGGCTCGACGTGCTGCAGGCGGCGGGGGCAGGGGCCGCCGAGATGGTTCTCATCTGCGTCGACGACAAAGTCGCCGCGACGCAGATCGCCGAACTGGTCAAATCCGAGTTCCCGATGGCCAAGATCATGGCGCGCGCCTACGACCGCGGGCACGCCCTTGAGCTGATCAAGGCGGGCGTCGACTATCAGCTCCGCGAAATGCTGGAATCGGCCATTGTTTTTGGCGGCGAGGCGGTGCGGATGCTCGGTGGCAGTGACGAAGAGGTTGCGGAAGCGGTCGAGCGGGTGCGCGATTTCGACGCGCGGCGCTTCGAACTGCAGGTTCTCAACGGCGCTGCAGCAGGCTCGCAGCTTCTCATCTCGAACGCCGACGAGCAGGCGCGGGAGCAGGGCCTGCCGGCTGCCGACGATGCTCCCACGGAAGATGCGGAAGAGCCGCGAACCAACGAGCCGGCCTAAGCTTCCGCCCTTCCGTTCACCCTCGCAGGTCAGCCCTGCGCCGAAGGCCTTTAAACCGTTGCACAAGCGTGCAACAGTGACCGTGAGGGGAATACATCGTCATGCAAAACAGGTTGCCAGATGCAGCAACAGCCGATCGTATTCGACGCCCCCAAACCCGAACCGCGGGGCCGGACGGCAGATTCCCTTGCCAATGAAATCCTCGAACGGCTGACCTATACGGTTGGCAAAGACCCCATCGTCGCCCGGCCTTACGACTGGCTGAATGCGACGATTCTGGCGGTCCGCGACCGCATCATCGACCAGTGGATGGATTCGACGCGCGAGACGTGGCGGACATCGCACAAACGCGTCTACTATCTCAGCCTCGAATTTCTCATCGGGCGCCTGATGCGCGATGCGATGAGCAATATCGGCATCATGGAAGAGGTGCGCGACGCGCTTAAGTCGCTCGATGTCAATCTCGGCGACCTGATTAGCCTCGAACCCGATGCGGCGCTGGGCAATGGCGGTCTGGGCCGGCTCGCCGCGTGCTTCCTCGAAAGTATGTCGAGCCTCAAGATTCCGGCCTATGGCTACGGCATCCGTTATGTGAACGGCCTGTTCCGGCAGGAATTGTCGGAGGGTTGGCAGGTCGAACTGCCGGAGAACTGGCTCGCCCACGGCAATCCCTGGGAGTTCGAACGCCGGGAAAGCGCTTATCGGGTCGGTTTTGGCGGTCACGTCGAGCCGGTTACCGAGCCCGGCGGCACGGTTCGCCTCGAATGGAAGCCGGCCGAACAGGTCAACGCGGTTGCGTTCGATACGCCGATCGTTGGCTGGCGTGGCGCGCGGGTTAATACGCTGCGGCTTTGGAGCGCGCAGCCGATCGACCCGATCCTGCTCGACAAGTTCAACTCGGGCGACCACATCGGCGCGCTGCAGGAAAGCTCGAAGGCTGAAGCGATTACGCAGGTTCTCTATCCTGCCGATTCAACCCCGGCGGGGCAGGAACTGCGGCTGCGGCAGGAGTTTTTCTTCTCGTCGGCCTCGCTGCAGGACATCGTCCGGCGGCATCTCCAGCAATATGGCGATCTCGGCTCGTTGCCCGACAAGGTGGCGATCCAGCTCAACGACACGCATCCGGCGATTTCGATCGCCGAGCTGATGCGCATTTTGAGCGATGAGCACGCGATCAAATGGGCGGATGCCTGGAAAATCTGTCGCGGCGTGTTCGGCTACACCAACCACACGCTGCTGCCCGAAGCGCTTGAGACCTGGCCGGTAGCACTGCTCGAACGCATGCTGCCGCGGCACATGCAGATCATTTACGCCATCAACGCCGAGGTTTTGACCGAGGCCCGCACCAAGGCCGGCTTCAACGACGCGCAGGTCGCCAATGTTTCGCTCATCGACGAGAGCGGTTCCCGGCGGGTGCGCATGGGCCAACTGGCGTTTGTCGGTTCGCACTCGATCAACGGTGTTTCTGCGCTCCACACCGACCTGATGAAGAAGACGGTCTTTTCCGACCTCAACAAGCTCTATCCGGATCGCATCAACAACAAGACCAACGGCGTGACGCCTCGGCGCTGGCTGTTTGAGTGCAATCCTGGCCTGATGAAGCTGATCACGGAGCGGATCGGCCCCGACTTCCAGGACAATCTCGACCTTCTCGCGAACCTGGACGCCCACGCCGACGATCCGAATTTTCAGGATCAGTTCAAGGCGGTCAAACGGGCGAATAAGGAGCGGCTGGCGGATATCATCAAGGAGCGGGTCGGCGTCGTCGTGTCGCCGGACGCGATGTTCGATGTGCAGGTCAAGCGTATCCACGAATACAAGCGGCAGCTGCTCAATATCATCGAGGCGGTGGCGCAGTACTCGGCGATGCGGGCTCATCCGGAACGCGAGTGGGTGCCGCGCGTTAAGGTTTTTGGTGGCAAAGCCGCGCCGAGCTATTGGAACGCCAAGCTGATTATCAAGCTGATCAACGATGTGGCAAAGGTCGTGAACAACGACCCGTCGGTGCGCGGCCTGCTCAAGGTGGTGTTCCTGCCGAACTATAATGTCAGTTTGGCCGAGACCATCATGCCGGCGGCCGATCTCTCGGAGCAGATTTCGACCGCAGGGCTCGAGGCGTCGGGCACCGGCAACATGAAATTTGCGCTCAATGGCGCGCTGACCATCGGCACGCTCGACGGCGCCAATATCGAAATGCGCGAGGCCGTCGGCCCCGAGAATTTCGTGATTTTTGGGCTGACCGCCGAGGAAGTGCAGGACAAACGGGCCCGTAATGAAGTGCCGCGTGCGGCGATCGACGCTTCGCCGGACCTCAAAGAGGCCCTGGAGATGATCTCTTCAGGGGTGTTCTCTCCGGATGATCGCAACCGCTATCGTGACCTGATCGGCGGCCTCTACGACCATGACTGGTTCATGGTGGCGCGTGATTTCGATGACTATGCCAAGACGCAACGTGATGTCGATGCCATCTGGAACACTCCAAGCAAATGGTATTCGATGGCGATCCGGAACACGGCGCATATGAGCTGGTTTTCCTCGGATCGCACCATCAGGCAATATGCCGGTGAGATCTGGGGAGTGCCGGTGGACAGAAGCTAAAAGATCCACAAGGACAAAGAGCGCGTGGCCAATAACTGGGAAGCAGACGGCGGAGTAGTCGAGGCGATCGTGGAGGGAAGGCACGCCGATCCATTCGGCGTGCTGGGCCTGCAGCAGGTCGACGGCGTCTGGGTCGCGCGCAGCTTCATTCCGAACGCCGAGAAAGTTTCGGCATTCGACCGGCACGGCAATCCCATCGGCGAATTGATGCTGCGGCATCCGAGCGGCTTCTTTGAGGGGAAGGTGACGATCGGCGAGCGGCAGCCGATCCGCTATCACGCCAGCAATCCCGGCGGTGAATGGGACGTCTGGGACCCCTACAGCTTCGGGCCGGTGCTCGGGCCGATGGACGACTATTACATCAGCGAGGGGTCGCACCTGAGGCTCTTTGACCGTCTTGGCGGCCACGAGATGGAGTTCGAGGGCATCCACGGTACGCATTTTGCCGTATGGGCCCCCAACGCCAAGCGGGTCAGCGTCGTCGGGCCGTGGAACGACTGGGACGGCCGCCGCAATCCGATGCGCGTCAGGTTCGACACCGGCATCTGGGAGGTGTTCATTCCGGTGCTCGGCACGGGCACGCTCTATAAGTTCGAGATCATGGGTCCGGATGGGCAGTTGGTGCCGCTCAAGGCTGATCCGTTCGCACGGCAATCGGAGATGCGGCCGAAGTCGGCTTCGGTGGTTCCTGATCCGTCGCCGTTCCGCTGGAGCGACGACTCTTATCTCGCCGCGCGTGCGCAGAAGGATTGGCGTCGCACGCCAATGTCGATCTACGAGGTCCATCTGGGGTCGTGGCGGCGCCGCGCCGATGGCGGCTTTATGAGCTACGATCAGTTGTCGGAGCAGCTCATCCCCTATGCCGCCGATATGGGGTTCACCCATCTCGAATTTCTGCCGATCAGCGAGCATCCGTTCGATCCGAGCTGGGGCTATCAGCCGACGGGGCTCTATTCGCCGACGGCGCGGTTCGGCGATCCGGCGGGTTTTGCCCGGCTGGTCGATGCCGCGCACGCGGCCGGCCTTGGCGTCATCCTCGACTGGGTGCCGGCGCATTTCCCGACCGATGAGTTTGGGCTCGCCCATTTTGACGGTACGGCGCTCTACGAGCACGCCGACCCGCGGCAGGGCTATCACCCCGACTGGAACACCGCGATCTACAATTTTGGGCGCAAGGAGGTGGTTTCCTACCTCGTCAACAACGCGCTCTACTGGTTCGAGAAATTCCACGTCGACGGCCTCAGGGTCGATGCGGTCGCCTCGATGCTCTACCTCGATTACTCGCGCGAAGCCGGGCAGTGGGTGCCCAACAAGTTCGGCGGCAACGAGAACCTCGAAGCGGTCGAGTTCCTGAGCCGGGTGAATACCGAAGTCTACCGGCTGCACCCGGGCGCCTTCATGATCGCCGAAGAATCGACGGCGTGGCGCGGTGTTTCGGCGCCGGTCGACGCCGGCGGCCTTGGCTTCGGCTTCAAGTGGAACATGGGCTTCATGAACGACACGCTGCGTTACATGAGCCGCGAGCCGATCCATCGAAAGCACCACCACAACGATATGACGTTCGCCTCGCTCTACGGCTATTCTGAGAATTTCGTGCTGCCGCTCAGCCATGACGAAGTGGTCCACGGCAAGGCGTCGCTGATCAACAAGATGCCCGGCGACGACTGGCAGCAATTCGCCAATCTCAGAGCCTATTACGCCTTCATGTGGGGCTGGCCGGGCAAGAAGCTCCTGTTCATGGGGCAGGAATTTGCCCAGCGCGAGGAGTGGAGCGAAGCTAAGGGCCTCGACTGGTGGCTGCTCGATGCAGGCATGCACGAAGGCATGCGCCGACTCGTCACCGACCTCAATTTCGCCTACCGCGAGCTCCCCGCGCTCAGCGCGCGCGACAACGAGCCGGAAGGTTTTAGCTGGCTGATCGGTAACGACTACGCCAATTCGGTCTTCGCCTGGGCCCGGTTTGCGCCTGGCGAAGAGCCGGTCGTGGTCATCGCCAATATGACGCCGGTGCCGCGCGACCATTATCGCGTGCCGATGCCGACGGCGGGAAGCTGGAGCGAGCGCATCAATACCGATGCCGGCTGGTACGGCGGCTCCAATACCGGCAATCAGGGCGTCGTCACTGCCCGTCCCGTCGAGGGGCAGCACTGGCCGGCGCTTGCCGAACTCTATCTGCCACCACTTGCCACGCTGATCCTCAAGCATGATCGGAGCTAAGGTGAGGCGTGCACTAGACAGCGAGGGAACCGGCGAAAGCCGGAGGCTGGGGTTGAGTTGTCGCGCGTTCGAATCGGGAAGGACCCAACTTTCCCCGGACGCGCCTCTGGAGGAGGAACGTCATGGCTGATTACAGGGTGCCGTCGCCGCTTGCGCGCGAAACGATGGCGTATGTGCTGGCGGGGGGACGCGGCACAAGACTGATGGAACTCACCGATCGTCGTGCCAAGCCGGCGGTCTATTTCGGTGGTAAGTCGCGCATCATCGACTTTGCGCTGAGCAACGCCATCAATTCCGGCATCCGGCGCATCTCCGTTGCGACGCAGTATCAGGCGCACAGCCTGATCCGCCACATGCAGCGCGGCTGGAACTTCCTCCGGCACGAGCGAAACGAGAGTTTTGACGTGCTGCCGGCGAGCCAGCGCGTGAAAGAAGACATGTGGTACGCCGGCACGGCCGACGCGGTCTACCAGAACATGGACATCATCGAGGACTACGGTGCGCGCTACATCGTCATCCTCGCGGGTGACCACATCTACAAGATGGACTACGAAATCATGCTCCGGCAGCATGTCGATACGGGCGCTGACGTGACCATCGGCTGCCTAGAGGTGCCGCGCCTCGAAGCGAGCGCCTTTGGCGTCATGCATGTCGACGGGCGCGACCGGGTCATCGATTTCGTCGAGAAGCCGAAGGACCCGCCGGGCATTCCCGACCGGCCCGATACGGCGCTGGCCTCAATGGGCATCTACGTGTTCGAGACCCGCTTCCTGATGGAACAGCTCCGGCGCGACGCCGCGACCGAAGGCTCCAACCGCGATTTCGGTAAGGACATTATCCCCTACATCGTCAAGAACGGTACCGCCTGGGCGCACCGGTTTACCAGGTCATGCGTACGCTCTTCGAATGAAGAGGTCGCGTACTGGCGCGATGTCGGAACGGTCGATGCCTATTGGCGGGCCAATATCGACCTCACCGACGTAACGCCGCAGCTCGACCTCTACGATCGCGACTGGCCGATCTGGACCTATGCCGAAATCACCCCGCCAGCCAAATTCGTGCATGACTATGACGGGCGCAGGGGCACCGCCGTCAATTCGCTCGTTTCCGGCGACTGCATCATCTCGGGCGGCCATCTCAACCGGACGCTGCTCTCCACCGGTTCTCGGGTTCACTCCTATTCCGAGTTGAACGAAGCCGTGGTTTTGCCCTACGCCACGATCGGCAGGGGCGCGCGCCTCAGGAAAGTCGTTATCGACCGCGGCGTGAACGTGCCTGAAGGGCTGGTCGTCGGCGAGGACGCCGAGTTTGACGCCAAGTGGTTCCGGCGCACCGAGCAGGGCGTCACTCTCGTGACGCAGGGCATGATCGACAAGTATCTGGCGAGCAAATGATCGAAGTACTTTCGGTCGCCTCGGAAGCCTATCCGCTGATCAAAACGGGTGGGCTCGCCGATGTGGCCGGTGCATTGCCGGGTGCGCTGACGGGGCATGGGGTTTCCATGCGTACGCTTATTCCCGGCTATCCGGCGGTGATGCGGGAGGCGGCGGCAGGCCGTGTCGTCTATGAATTTCCGGACCTGTTCGATGGGCCGGCGCGGTTGATCGCTGGCCGCTTTGCCGGCCTCGACCTCATCGTCATCGATGCTCCCCATCTCTACGACCGGCCGGGCGGGCCTTATATGGGGCCGGACGGGAAGGATTTTGACGACAACTGGAAGCGTTTCGCGGCGCTGTCGTGGGTGGGGGGGAAGCTCACCCTCGGCATTGTCGACGGCTACCAGCCTCAAGTGCTGCACGCCCACGATTGGACGGCTGGATTGGCGCCGGCCTATGTCAAATATGGACCGTCCGACAAGGTGAAGACCGTCATGACGGTCCATAATCTGGTGTTCCAGGGCCATTTCGGCTGGGACGTGTTCCACCGGCTCGATCTGCCTGCGCACGCCTACTACGAGGGCGTCGAATATTATGGGGGCGTCGGCTATCTCAAGGCCGGGCTCTCGGCGGCGGATGCGATCACGACAGTCAGCCCGACCTACGCCCGCGAAATCCGTACGCCCGCCTTCGGCGCGGGGCTGGACGGGTTGATCAACGCCCGGGCCAACGCGCTTTACGGCATCACCAACGGCATCGACACAGACGCCTGGGACCCTGCAAGCGACCCGGCACTGGCGCAGGCCTATGCTGCGAACACCATCCACAAGCGTCAACTCAACAAGGTCGCGCTGCGCGAGCGCTTCGGTATCGTCGAGACTGATGGCCCGATCTTTTCGGTAGTCAGCCGGCTGACCGGGCAGAAGGGCATCGATCTCGTCACGACCAATGTCGACTGGCTGGTCTCGCTTGGCGCGACGCTGGTGATCCTCGGCTCGGGCGATCCGCAACTCGAGGTTGCCCTGCAGGCTGCCGCTGACCGTCATCCTGGACGGGTCGGCATGGTCAAGGGCTACGACGAGAGCCTGTCGCATCTGATCCAAGGCGGCGCCGACGCGATCCTGATCCCATCGCGGTTCGAGCCGTGTGGGCTGACCCAGCTTTACGGATTGCGCTACGGCTGCGTGCCGGTGGTGGCGCGGGTCGGCGGGTTAGCCGATACGGTAATCGATGCCAATGAAGCGGCGGTCGTGGCGGGGGTTGCGACAGGGCTGCAGTTCTCGCCGGCGACGTCGGAAGCACTGGGTGAGGCGATCCGCCGGGCGGTTGTGCTCTACCGGGACGAGAAAGTCTGGCGCAAAATGCAGCGCCGCGGCATGAAATCGGATGTTTCGTGGGACGGCAGCGCCAAGCGCTATGCCGACCTTTATGCGTCGGTATTGGGGCTGGAGCGCGATGAGCACTACGGAGATTAAGACCACGCCTTACGGCGATCAGAAGCCGGGGACGTCGGGCCTGCGCAAGCGCGTGCCGGTGTTCCAGCAGCCGAACTATGTCGAGAACTTCGTGCAGTCGGTGTTCGACAGCCTCGAAGGATTCAAGGGCAAGACGCTGGTGATCGGCGGCGACGGGCGCTACTTCAACGACGTTGCCGTGCAGCGCATCATCCGCCTCGCCGCGGCCAACGGCTTTGGCAAAGTGATGGTGGGGCAGGGCGGCATTCTCTCGACGCCGGGCACCTCGCACATCATCAGGCACTACAAAGCGTTCGGCGGCTTCATCCTGTCGGCCAGCCACAATCCGGGCGGACCGCATGGCGATTTCGGCATCAAGTACAACATCGGCAATGGCGGCCCCGCGCCCGAAAAGATCACCGATGCGGTGTTTGCGCGGACAAAAGTCATCGACCGCTATACGACGACGGACGCGCCCGATATCGACCTCAGCACGATTGGCACCTACAAGTCCGATGACATGGTGGTCGAGGTCATCGATCCCGTCGCCGACTATGCCGATCTGATGCAGACGCTCTTCGATTTCGACGCGATCAGCGCGCTGATCAAGGGCGGCTTCACGCTGCGCTATGACGCGATGCACGCAGTCACCGGGACCTATGCGCATCGGATTCTCGAGGAGATGCTTGGTGCGTCGGCCGGGACGGTAATCAATGGCACGCCGTTGCCGGATTTCGGCGGCGGTCATCCCGATCCGAACCTCGTTTACGCCAAGCCACTGTTCGATCTGATGATGGGGCCGGATGCGCCGGATTTTGGCGCAGCCTCCGATGGCGACGGCGACCGCAACCTCATCATCGGGCGCGGCCGCTTCGTAACGCCGTCAGACTCGCTGGCGCTGCTCGCCGCCAACGCGCATCTGGCGCCCGGCTATCACGACGGCATTGCAGGCATTGCGCGGTCAATGCCAACCAGCGCGGCGGCGGATCGTGTGGCCGAAAAGCTCGGCATCGAGATGCACGAGACGCCGACCGGCTGGAAATTCTTCGGCAATTTGCTCGATGCCGGCCGGGTTACGATCTGCGGCGAGGAGAGTGCCGGCACCGGCTCCAACCACGTTCGCGAAAAGGATGGGCTCTGGGCGGTATTGCTCTGGCTCAACGTGCTCGCCGCCCGCCAACAAGGCGTCGACACCATCGTCAAAGACCACTGGTCGATCTATGGCCGGAACTATTACACGCGGCACGATTACGAAGAAGTCGACTCCACCGTCGCCAACAAGCTGGTTGACGACCTCAGGGCAGCCCTTCCGGGCCTTGTAGGGCAGAAATTCGGTGGACTTAGCGTAGCTTATGCCGACGACTTCACCTATCACGATCCGGTGGATGGGTCGGTCAGCGGTAAGCAAGGCATTCGTATCGGTTTTGCCGATGGCAGCCGTATCGTGCTTCGCCTCAGCGGAACCGGAACGGTAGGGGCGACGTTGCGTCTCTATCTCGAACGTTACGAACCGGCGCATGGACAGCACGACCTCGACACGCAGGCCGCCCTCAAACCGCTCATCGAACTCTCGGAGCAACTCGCCGGCATCCGGCAGAGAACAGGACGGGCCGAGCCCTCTGTCATCACTTAGCGCCCCCTCAGACGTGAAGCCGGAACTCGTCTTCAACGGCGGCAGTCCGAGCGCTCTCGGCGCAACCGCGACCGCCGAAGGCGTGAATTTTGCTGTCTACTCCGAAGCGGCCTCGGCACTCTACGTTTCTATCTACGACGAGCTCGACAAGGAAATCGGCAGGTTCGAGCTCGATGGTCACAGCGACAATATTCATTCCGGGCTGATTACCGGTATCGGCGCTGGGGCCAAATACGGTTTTCGCGCCGACGGGCCGTACGATCCCGCGCAAGGCCTCCATTTCGATCCCAACAAACTGCTGGTTGACCCCTACGCCAAGCGTCTCGACCGGCCGTTTGTGCGTAGTCCGCGCCTCAGGCTGCCGCGCGAGGATGCCGTCGATACGGCGCCGCTCGTTCCGAAGGGCCTCGTCGCGGGCGCAAGCAATCCGCCGGCGTCGCCGCGCCGTAAGGCGCCGCAACTGTTCTACGAGCTCAACGTCCGCGGCTTCACCATGCGGCACCCGAGCGTGCAGGGCGCATTGCGCGGCACGATCGCCGGGCTGACGACGCACCAAGTGATCGACCACTTTCATTTCCTCGGTGTCGACACCGTCGAGTTGATGCCGGTCGCGGCGTTCATCGACGATGGTCACTTGCCGATCCTCGGGCTGACCAATGCCTGGGGCTATAATCCGGTGGCCTATTTCGCGCCGGATCCGCGCCTGGCGCCACGCGGTCCGCAGGAACTCAGGACGCTCACCGACCTCTACCGCAAGAATGGCATCTCGGTGATCCTCGATGTGGTCTACAACCACACCGGGGAGGGCGATGCGCTCGGGCCGGTGCTCAGCCTTAAGGGGCTCGATGCGCGGACCTACTATCGGCATGTCGAGGCCGACGGACAGCAGCATCTCGTCAACGATACCGGCACCGGCAACACGCTCAGATGCGATCATCCCGCGACGCAGCGGCTGGTGATCGATTCCCTGCGCTACTGGGTCGAGGAGACCGGCGTTTCCGGCTTCCGATTCGATCTTGCGCCGGTGTTGGGCCGTGAGCCCGGGTTTAATCCGAACGCGGAAATGCTGCAGATGATCAAGGCCGATCCGGTGCTGTCAAAGAGCATTCTGGTCGCGGAACCCTGGGATCCGGGTCCGGGCGGCTATCAGCTCGGCCAGTTCGGCAAGGAATTTCGCGAATGGAACGATACCTATCGCGATGAGATACGGGGCTTCTGGCAAGGGGGCGACGGCAAGCTCGGCGCGCTTGCCGGCAAGATTTCCGGTTCGGCGGAGATATTCAACTTCGCCGGGCGCAAACCGAGCGCGGGCGTGAACCTGCTGGCCGTGCACGATGGGTTCACGCTGGCCGATCTCGTCAGCTACAACGACAAGCACAACGAGGCCAATGGCGAGGACAACCGCGATGGCCACAACAACAACATGTCGTGGAACTGTGGCGTCGAGGGGCCGACCGACGACGAGGCCATCAACGCCGCTCGCAAACGCGACGTCCGGGCGCTGCTCGCGACGCTGTTCATGTCGCGCGGCACGCTGCTGATCCAGCAGGGCGACGAGTTGGGTCGCACGCAGCGCGGCAACAACAACGCCTACGCGCAGGACAATGAAATCACCTGGGTGGACTGGGACAAGGCCGATGGCGCGCTGGTCGACTACGTTGCGGCCCTACAAAAATTCCGCAAAGCGCACGCGGCTCTGACCCACGACCGTTTCCTCACGGGCCAGCCCCGGAGCGGAGTCCGCGACGTTGTGTGGCTCCATCCTGACGGCCGGGAAATGACCGAAGGCGACTGGCGCGACAGCGGCGGCTCGGTGCTTGGCATGCAGCTCGATATAGGCGAGGACGAGATGATCGTCTGGTTCAATCGCCGCGCCGAGGACGTGCCCGCACACCTGCCAGAACACGAGCAGGGCTGGTCGGTGGCGCTAGTCTCCGACGACAAGGCCGAAGTAGCGCTCGAGGAAGACGGCACCGTCATCCTGCCGCCGCGCTCCGTCCTTGTGCTCGTGCCGGGAGCCGTACCCGCCTGACTCTTCGATCGGGCTGTGGCAGAATGCTGCAGCCCTGAACGATTTCTCCGCAGAACATTCTGCTTCTGCGGAAGTTGCGCAATTTCATCGATGGAGGCCGATAGTGACCCGAAACCTCGGATTGGTGCTGCTTACGCTGGCATCGCTGGTTGGTCTCGCTGATGCAATCTTCAACTACATTTCCGCTGATAACGGCATTCACGGTACTGAGGGCGCATTGCTGGTGGTCGTCTCGACGGCATTGCTGCTCATTGCTTCGCTGCTGATTTTTGGTGGCTTAAGGGGATGGCTCAAAGGCCTGTTCGAGGTGCTGATCTTCCTCGGCATTCTGGGCACTGGAGCGGCGGCATATTTCCTCGAAGCGCAGATCCTTCTGATCCTGATGGTCGTCGCGCTGGTGGGCTGGGTGCTGCAGGTCGGGCGAAGCAGGCCGGTCACGGCTGGAGGGGCAGCATAATGAACTTCCGTGCACTACTTACCGTTGCGGCCGTTGCAGCGCTTATGCCTGCAACGGCTTTTGCCCAGCAAGCTGCCGCGCCCGCAACAACCGCGCCAGCAGCCACAGCGACTGCTCCTGCGGCATCACCGTCGCCTGAACCCGTCTCGAGCGAAGGCGCGCAGGACTGGTACACCTTCAACGGCAGCCTCGACGCCCATAAATACGCGACGTCCGACCAGATCACTCCGGACAACGTCGGCAAGCTGCAAAAGGCCTGGGAACTCCACACGGGCGACGTTTCGGACGGCAAGAGCGGACATCCGGCGTCGAACTGGGGCGCCACGCCGCTTTTCATCAACGACACCGTCTATATATCGACGCCGTTCTATCGGCTCTTCGCGGTCGAGCCGGATACAGGCAAGGTCAAATGGACATTTGACAGCAAAGTTGCGCTCAAGGATCCCACCCAGGGCGAGCTCAAAAACCGCGGCGCTGCCTATTGGGCTTCCACCAGTCCGGTCGCCGGCCAGCCGTGCCAGAAGATCGTCTATCTCGGAACACCCGGCGGCCAGCTCTTTGCCGTTGACGCCGATAGCGGCAAGGCCTGCACCGGCTTCGGCAAAGACGGCGTGCTCGACATCAACCAGTGGAATACCGTCAACGCTAAGTGGCCGCTGTCGATCCTGCAGCCGCCGACCGTTTACAAGAACATGCTGATCATCGGCTGGGCTGGGCAGGACTGGACGCAGGCGGTGCAGCCACCTGGCTCGGTGTTCGCTGTCGATGCGCAGACCGGCGCCCTCAAATGGACGTTCAACGCCATTCCGCCCGACATGAACCCGAAGACCGGCACGTCCAATGTCTGGGCCAGCATGTCGATCGATACGCAGAACAACCTGCTTTACATGCCGGTGAGTTCGCCAAGCCCCGACTTCTTCGGTGGCGATCGCACAGCGCCGATGCCGCTTTCGACCTCGGTGACGGCGCTTAATCCCGACACCGGCGCGGTGGTCTGGAGCTATCAGATCGTCCACCACGACATCTGGGACTACGACACCAATTCGGCGCCCGTTTTGTTCGACCTGCAAAAGGACGGCAAGACGATCCCGGCGCTGATCCAGTCGAGCAAGCTCGGCTACCTCTATGTGCTGAACCGGTTGACGGGCGAGCCGATCTTCCCGATCGCGGAGAAGCCCGTGCCGGCGTCTGACGTCGAGGGCGAAGCGGCGTCAAAGACCCAGCCTCAACCGGACGTGCCCGCGCCCACGACAGCCGACAAATTCCCTGGCGTTTCACCGATCGCCGATCTGGTCAGCGGTGGCTATTGCAGCCGCACCTATGCCGGGCTCAGGGACGACGGTCGTTTCACGCCGCCAAGTCTGAAAGGTTCGATCGCTTATCCGGCAACGGCGGGCGGCGTCGAGTGGGGCGGTGGTGCTCTCGATCCGACGAGCAATACCTATGTCGTCAACAGTTCGGACGTAGTGCAAATCTACCAACTGCTGAAGCGCGAGGACTATGACTCCGCAGTGCGCGCCCATGGCAGCGAGGGCGGCGGTGGATATTCGGCGATGGAAGGGGCACCGTACGGTTTCCGCCTCCAGACCTTCCTCACACCCGGCACCGGTATTCCCTGCTGGAATCCGCCTTACGGGACGCTATCGTCCTATGACCTCAATACCGGCAAGCTGAACTGGCAGGAGCCGTTCGGGCAGGTGCAGAAATGGGGGTTCTATGCGCCGGAGTCCTGGGGCTCGGTGACCATCGGCAGCCCGGTCATTACCAAGACCGGTGTGATCCTGATCGGCGCGTCGATGGATTCGCGCGTCCGGGCGATCGACCTCAAGACCGGCAAAGTCCTCTGGCGGGGCCAGGTGGATTCACCCGCCGTGTCGCAACCCGCCGTCTATGCCTACAAGGGCAAGGAATACGTGGTCTTCGCGGTCGGCGGAAACTCGATCCTCGAGCCGAAAGTCAGCGATCAGCTCGTGGCGTTCGCGCTTCCCGGGTGAGCGGCCGAGCTATTCGGCCGCCGCCGCGTCCTCGGTCAATCCGCCGGCTTTCTCGATGAAGGCGATAATCTCGTCGAGGCCATCGCGGCGGAGCATGTCGGCGAACACGTAGGGCCGGCCTTCGCGCACTTTCTGCGTGTCGCGTTCCATGACCTCGAGCCTCGCGTTCACGTAAGGCGCAAGGTCAGCCTTGTTGATGATCAGGAGGTCGGAGCGCGAGATCGCTGGGCCACCCTTGCGCGGGATCTTTTCGCCCTCGGCCACCGAGATCACGTAAAGCGTCAGATCCGCAAGGTCGGGCGAGAACGTCGCCGCGAGGTTGTCGCCCCCGGACTCGATCAGGATGATATCGAGGTCCGGGAATTTGCGGTTGAGATCGGCAATCGCCGCCAGGTTGATCGAGGCATCTTCGCGGATGGCGGTGTGCGGACAGCCGCCGGTCTCGACGCCGACAATGCGATCCTCGGAAATTGCCTGCACCCGCGCGAGGATCAGCGCATCCTCGCGGGTGTAGATGTCGTTGGTGACGACGGCCATCGAGTAGCGGTCGCGCAGGGCTTTGAGCAGCATCTCGCAAAGGGTGGTTTTTCCCGATCCGACCGGGCCGCCAATGCCGATGCGCAGGGGACCATTGAGCGATTTCATATGAGCCTCATCAGGACGAGAGCCAGGAAACCTACGCCAAGGGCGAGGCAGAGCGGGGAGTATGTCTTGCGGTCGAGCGTGCGGAACGGCTCCTCGGGGGTCTTGGCGGCCCACCAGGCCGTGTAGCCGATCGCGCCGCGTGCCAGAAAAACCAGACCCGCCAGGAAGGCGAGGGTGGTGAGGGGCGCCCCACCGCTCGTGGGATCGGCAACGGAAAACGCGATGACGCAGGCGATGAACGCCGCAACCGCGACGCCGAACGATTTGTACTTGGCCGGCATACGCTCGATGCCGGGGAAACCAGCGACCGTCCGGGCCAGCAGCTTTTCGTCGCGGATCGGCCACATGATGCCGACGCTCCAGAGCAGATGAGCGATGGCCACAGCCAGCAGGGCGATGCCGATGACCGCCGCAATGAGTTGGGCGGCTATATCCATTGCGCGGTCACGCTCATGATCGAAAAATCCTCGTGCCCAGCGTTTCGTGGCGCATCTGGGCGATATCGGCTGCGTAGGCGATTGTACCGAGATCATCAAGCGTTGCGGTGGCTGCAAAGGCGGCGAGCGCAGCGATCTGCGGCTCAAGCGCGGCCATGACTTTGAGGCCCGCTGTTTGGCCGAGCGGCACCAGCCGCACGGCGACCGAGACCTGGCTGTGGATTGCGGCAGTCGGGAAGGAGATCAGCGTATCGGGGAGGTCGATGCGGTGGGCGGCGGCCACTGCGCCAACGGCGATCGGGTAGGGGCAGGGGCTCGGTAGCCGCGTGAACACGTCGGATGGCCAGGCCGCAGCCGCGATGGCGAACGAATCCCCGGTGGTCAGAGTCTCGGCACGGCGCTCGGAGGCCGGCGTCAAAGCGAGATAAAGATCGGCCGCTTCGTTTAGTGCTGCGGCGTCCACCTCGATGCGAAAAGCGTGGGCGAGAAAGATCGCGTCTGTTCGGATGCCGCCGTGGGTAAGCGCGCCGCGCAACCAGTGTTCGAGGGTGTTGGAGTCGCTTACAGTGCGGCTTGCAATCGCCGTCTCAAGTCCCGCCGACCAAGCGAAGGCGCCAACCGGGAACGCGGGCGACAACCAGGTCAGCAGCTTTTGCAGCGCGGCAGGTTCGGTCATCAGCGTGCGCTCAGCGCGTGGCCACCGTGATCGTGGCTATAGGCGCCGTGCTCTGGCGAGAAGTGTTCCACCGTTTCGGTCACGGTCGCGCCGAGACCGGTCAGCATATCGCCGATAATGCGATCCCGACCGATGAGGATGCGGTTCTTCTCGATCTGTGCCGGCAGGTGCCGGTTGCCGATGTGCCAGGCGAGCTTGGCGATATGGGCGGTATCGCGGCCGCGGATTTCGTAGACCGGTTCGTCTGCTGCAATAATGCCGACCAACCGATTGTCGTCGAGACGCAGCCGGTCGCCGTGGTTGAGCGTCACCGGTTCGGGAAAATCGAGGAGAATCTCGGCGCCTTTCGGCAACGTCAGCACTTTGCGGCGAAGGCGGCGCTGGTCGTGCGCGAGGGTAAGGCTGTCGAACGGCACGCCTTTCGCCGTCGCGGCAGGCAGGTAGGCAATTACGCGGAACATATTTGGTCTTTCGGCAGCTCCAGCAGTAGCCTCCCTCTCGCACCGCCGACCCTAAGACCTTACGAGGGCGTGCGAAAGAGGCGAATGACCCAGCTCAGCTGATAGAGAATCTGCACGATGGCGAAGATGAGCTGAAAGCGGCGACTTTTGCTGTAGATGGCGATACCGCACAGCGCGAGCGAGACCGGCACTTGGATGGCGTATTCGAGGTCGAATGTGCCGAGGTAGTCCCAGCCTTTGAGGCTGCTGTCGAAAATGTCGAAAACGACGGTGGCGCCGAAAAAGCCGAAGAACCAGGCCCGTCGCGACATGAAGAAATCTTCGTAGCCGTCATATTCCTTAATGTCGTCGGGGAAGAGCAGCACGCAAAGCATGAACAGCGCGGTGCAGTAGGCGATGAGGAAAATGAAGGCGCCGAACGTCCACTGGGTGACGGTGAAGAGCGCAAACTCCCACCACCAGAAATGCACGAGCGTGACGAAAATCGAGGCCGCCCAGATCAGGTGGGTCGCCGAGAGCTTGGCGCGGCTCGGGTGCTGGATGATACCGGCAAAGCCGAGCAGCAGACGGGCCATGCCGAGGCCAATCACCGTGCCCATCAGAATGCGCAGGTGGATGAAAAGCTGGCTCGGATCGACGTTGGTCATGCCGGGTGGCTCAGGGGGTATCGTTGACTTCCGAGCAATGCAGGACCGGCTTGGCGTTCGGCCCCTGCGTCAGATCATAAAGGTCGGCGTCGGTCCCCTTGTTCCACCAGACATACTTTCCAGCGGCGTATTTGGCACCTGATGCGGCCAGCACCGTGTTGAACACCAGCGTGCTGCCCTCGAGCGGGATCAGCGCCAGGTAGTTGGGGGCGGCGTTGATGTAGTCGACGGCGATCGACTCGACGTCGCCCTGGCAGCCATATTTCACCGTCTTGCGCTCGAAGTCGCCGGTCGCTCCGAGGTCGATGACGAGGCGGCTCGTCGCGGCCGGCAATGGCGGCGCCGGTTCGGGCGTCGCCGGTCCAACGACAACGGTTGGGGCGGCAACCGCCGCCGGCGTCGGCGCCGGAGTTGCGGCGTCGGCGATACCAGCGCCAAGTCCGGCGAAAGACAAAATCAGCAGGGCGTCGCGGTAGAGGCTCATGGCAGATCTCCCAGACTCGCCGGAAGATCATAGCCGCGACCTGCGTTCGCGGCCATGCCGGTCTTTCACCGCCGGGTAGTCTCAGCCCGCGATAGCGTGAACGGCCCAGAACGCCACGACGATCGCCACCACATCCTCGATCAGTGCGGCGGGCAGGTCACGGCCGAATGCCGTCGCCAGCCATTTGCGCGCTTCGGCACCGCCGAGCGTACCAATGACCGCACCTATGGCCCCGACCACGAGGCCAGCGATCCAGTTGCCCGAGGGCAGCCCCAGCACCATGCCGCAGACGGCGCCACTAATGACGCGCGCCGAAAACTGCTGCGGCACCTTGCGGCTCGGCGTGTTCGGCAACTGGTCGGTCACCAGCTCCACGATGGCCAGAATGCCCAAAATAACGGCGACGATGATGTTGCCGGCAAAGGACGCCCATGTGCCGGAAAGATTGATCCAACCCAGATATGCCCCGATGCTGACCGCCGCGAGCGGCGTCCCAGCGCGCAGGCCGGCAGTAATGCCGATAAGCAGAAGCAGCAGATAGATCATGATTCGACCCTCCCAATCGCTGTACTCTGCCTCGAAGTCGTGTGCCGCATCCAGAGCAATTCGAGTGATGCAAGCGCCGCCAACGACGATCCCGTTGCCACCCATAGCGCCGTGTCGCTGCCCGGTCCCGACAGGATCGCGGCAAACACCGGCGGCGCACACGCGAAGGACAGGTTGAGCGGCAGCGCCAGCATCGAGGACGCGCGGGCATAGGCGGCGGCCGGAAACAGTTCGAGCGGCATCGTCGACCGCGCTACTGCCATCGCCCCGCTCGAAACGCCATAGGCGACGACGAAGGCGATCGCCGCCTGAGCTCCGTTTACGAGGATCAGCAGCGCAAAGCTTATCGGAAGGCCGAGGCTCGCCAGGAGGCCGGTGCCGAGCGCGCTCAGCTTCTGGCCGCCGATGAGGTTGATCAGGCGCGCGGCAAAGGCGGTGAGCCCGATGAACGAGCCGATCAGCACCGCGGTCGCGTGGTCGAGCCCGCGGCCCTCGAACAACGTGATGATGGTCAGCGAAAAGCCCCAGGTGACGAAGCCATTGGCCGCGGTGCTGAAGGCGAGCAGCGCGAACGCCGTCCAGTCGAGCGGCCGTACCGGGCCGGCATCCGTTTTCCGCGCCGCCCCGGCCGGCCGCTTGGCCAATGTCAGCCAGTAGATCGGCGGCGGGACGACCAGCATCAGCCCGGCGCCGAGCAGCGTCGCTATCCTCCAGCCGAATGCTGCCTGCAACGCACCGAGCAGCGGCCAGCAAAGGGTCGTCGAAAGGCCGCCGAAGATCAGCAGCGCTCCGATCACCTGCTTTGCCTTGGGACCGGCGAGCTCGGCCACGCCGATCTGCACGGCGGTCGTCAGCATCCCAGCGCCTGCCACGCCGACCAGCAGCCAACCGGCGAAATAGACCCAGGGAGCCGGCGACATCGCCACCACCGCGAGACCCAGCGCTCCCACCACCGTGCCGGCCGTCATCACCAACCGTGCGCCGAGATGTTCGAACAGCCTGAGGAACGGCACCGCCGCCAGCGCCATGGCCACCAGCATTACTGTCGGCCCTGCCATCACCGCCGCATAGGGTAACCCCAGCGCTGCCGCCATCGCCTGCCCGGTGATCGCCGGCAGGTTGAAGGTCATTCCCCAGCAAACCGTCTGCGCGAGCGCGAGGGCAGCGATGGTCAGTGGCATGCGAAAGCGGGATTCGGGCATGGGACGGGCTCGGCCAAAAGCCGTTCACCCATCACGCGCACATTTCGAGATTGTGACAGCGGGGCTAGAGCGAGCCAGCCGCAGCCACCTTCGCCGGACACGATGCGAGGCTACGGCCGCTTTTTACCCGTTGGTATTCGCTCAGAACAAGAAATACCGCTGGGCCATAGGCAGCACCGTTGCCGGTTCGCAGGTCAGCAGTTCCCCGTCGGCGCGGACTTCGTAGGTTTCGGGGTCTACTTCGATGCGCGGGGTGGCGCTGTTGTGGATCATCGAGGCCTTGCCGATGTTTCCGCGCGTGTTTTCGACCGGCAGCATGCCTTTATCGACATCGAGCTTCTTTTGCAGCGAGGTGTCGTAGGCGGCCTGCGAGATGAACGTTACCGAGGAACGCGCAGGGGATTTGCCGAATGCGCCGAACATCGGGCGATAATGCATCGGCTGCGGCGTCGGGATCGAGGCGTTCGGATCGCCCATCGGGGCGGCTGCAATGGTGCCGCCGAGCAGCACCATTTCGGGCTTTACGCCGAAGAACGCCGGGTTCCACATCACGAGATCGGCGCGTTTGCCGACTTCTACCGAGCCGATGTGTTTCGACATGCCCTGCGCGATCGCCGGGTTGATGGTGTATTTGGCGATGTAGCGCTTTACGCGGAAGTTGTCGTTGTCGCCGGTCTCTTCCTTGAGGCGGCCGCGCTGCTTTTTCATCTTGTCAGCGGTCTGCCAGCAGCGGATCAGCACTTCGCCGACGCGGCCCATCGCCTGGCTATCGGACGAGATGATCGAGAACGCGCCCATGTCGTGGAGGATATCCTCGGCCGCGATGGTTTCCTTGCGGATGCGGCTTTCGGCAAAAGCCACGTCCTCGGGAATGGCCGGGGACAGATGATGGCAGACCATCAGCATGTCGAGATGCTCGGCCAACGTATTCTGCGTATAGGGCCGGGTCGGGTTGGTCGACGATGGGATAACGTTGGGGAACGACGCCACCTTGATGATGTCGGGCGCGTGCCCGCCGCCGGCGCCCTCGGTGTGGAAAGCGTGGATGGTGCGGCCCTTGAAGGCAGCGACAGTGTCCTCGACAAAGCCGGATTCGTTCAGCGTGTCCGTGTGGATCATCACCTGAACGTCGTAGGCATCGGCGACCGCGAGGCAATTGTCGATCGCGGCGGGCGTCGTGCCCCAATCCTCGTGCAGTTTTAGCGCAGCGGCGCCGGCGAGGATCATCTCCTCGAGCGGGGCGGCCAAGGAGGCGTTGCCCTTGCCGGCGAGCGCGAGATTCATCGGAAAGGCATCGAAACTTTCGATCATCCGGCCGATGTGCCAGGCCCCTGTGCAGGTCGTCGCGAGCGTGCCGTGGGCCGGGCCGGTGCCGCCGCCGAGCATGGTGGTGACGCCCGACATCAGCGCTTCCTCGATCTGCTGCGGCGCTATGAAATGGATGTGGGCGTCGAAGGCGCCGGCGGTCAAAATCCGGCCTTCGCCGGCGATAACTTCGGTTGACGGTCCAATGATGATGGTGACGCCGGGCTGGGTATCCGGATTGCCGGCCTTGCCGATGGCGGCAATGCGGCCATCCTTGAGGCCAACGTCGGCCTTGTAGATGCCGGTGTGGTCGACGATCAGCGCATTGGTGATAACGGTGTCGACCGCGCCCTGCGCCCGTGTCGCCTGCGACTGGCCCATGCCGTCGCGGATCACCTTACCGCCGCCGAACTTTACCTCCTCGCCATAGATGGTGAAGTCTTTTTCTACCTCGATGAACAGCTCTGTATCGGCGAGCCGCACCTTGTCTCCCGTCGTTGGGCCATACATGTCGGCATAGGTCGAGCGGGAAATGCGGGCGGGCATCAGGAGTCTCCATTGGTGAGAGCGAGGAGCTTTTGGGCCACCTTCATCGAGTGATCTCGGCGAGCGACGAGACCCATCTGGGTAGTGACGATGCTATCCAGATAGTCGGCTATTTCCTCGGGCGCGCCCTTTCGCTCCAGCAGCATCAAAACGCGACCAATGTAACTGTCGTACTCACCCTTGGCCTCAGGAAAACCGGCGACGCCAATGGGGTCCCAGTCGCTCATCAGGACCTCTTCGACCCGGTAGGCTATGTGCTTTTCCGCCACGCTGTCTCAACTGATGATGGGGTCTGCGGCCTGGGTGTCGCGGAAAACGGTAATGGCGTCGTCGATGATGTCGCTGAGGATCTTGTCGCCCGAGGCAATGTCGGGATCCTTGGTCTGCGTCTTGGCCACCATCGAGGCGGCGAGCACCTGCACGGCGAAGACCTGCCGCTGTGCCCCTTGTTTGGCGAGGGCGTTGCCCTGATTCTGGAACGTCGTCAGCAAGGCGCTCCAGTTGGTGCGGGAGATGCGCTCCTTGAACACGGTCCAGCTTGGCTGCTTGGCTTCGTCGATAATCCGGGCGGCGAGGCTGCCGACCAGCCACATGCCTTCCGGATCGTCGGTTGCGGCGCTGCGCATGTCGAGCAAAACACCGGCGAAACGCTGCTTAAAATCTTCTTCCTTGGTGGGCATGACGGCCTCCTTTGCTTGTTGGCCGCCGCTTAGCACGAAATCCTCATAGCCTACCCATGATCTTCTGCTGGAAGCCGTAAACTTCGCGGTGGCCGCCCAGCGGCACGAGCTTTACCTCGCGTGCCTGGCCCGGCTCGAAGCGCACGGCGGTACCCGCTGCGATATCGAGCCGCATGCCGCGGGCCTTTTCTCGATCGAATTTCAGGCCGGCATTGGTTTCATAGAAATGGTAGTGCGAGCCCACCTGAATCGGCCGGTCGCCGGTATTGGCGACCTCGACGGTGACTTGCCGCGAGCCTGCATTGATCTCGATTTCGCCAGCCTTCGGAATCACTTCGCCGGGGATCATCAGGTAGCTCCTTAGCGAATGGGTTCGTGGACGGTGACGAGCTTTGTCCCGTCGGGGAAGGTGGCTTCCACCTGCACGTCGTGGATCATCTCGGGGATGCCTTCCATGACCTGGGCGCGCGTGACGACGTGGGCGCCGGCTTCCATCAGGTCGGCGACGGAGCGGCCGTCGCGGGCGCCCTCGACGACATAGTCCGTGATGAGCGCGATGGCCTCGGGATGGTTCAGCTTTACGCCGCGTTCGAGGCGCTTTCTGGCGACGATCGCCGCCATCGAGATCAGCAGCTTGTCTTTTTCGCGCGGCGTCAGGTTCATCGAAACTCTCAGATATTCCAGAGGCGCGGCAGGCTGCCGGCGCCGGAAAGGGCTGCGATAATTGGGACGATCGCGCGGCGCAAGGCAAGCCCCGATGGCGCTAAAGCCCGGATGATCAGCTGTTCCCCGATCGCAGAGCTGCCGACGCCCGGATGGTCCGGCAGGGCGCGGATGGCATCGAGGCGGCGATCGGCGTCGCGACCGACATAGAGGATGGTCGCGAAGGCGAGATTGCCGGCAAGCAGGGAGGGGCTGTCGCGCTGGATCCGGTCGGCGGAAAGGCAGGTGGCCTCGGCGTGGATCAGCTTGCCGCCGCGACGGACGCGCCAGTTGTCGCTGAGCCGGGCGGCGAATGCAGCTTCGCCCATCGCCTCGCGGCCGAGCAGTACCGCCTCCACAGCGAGAAACGTCGCGTCTGGCGCCAGGTCGACTTCGATGCGGCGATTGAGGCGGGCGCCTTCGAACAGGATCGTCTCCTGCGGCAGCCAGTCGAGCCGGGCGCCGGGACCGGCTGTCAGACGGGTTTCGACGTTGGCGTCCGTGCCGAGCGAGCGATAGATACGCTCACAGGCGGGCGTTGTCAGGACGAGGTGCGCCCCGGGTGCCGCCTCGGCGGTCCAGAGCATGAAATCGCCGCCGGTAAGGCCGCCGGCCGTGTTCATCAGCACCGCCTGCAGGCTTTTGTCGTGGGTGTTGGGCAGCCGGATTTTGGCGGCGCCCTCCTGATAAAGCGCGGCGATCCGCGTGCGGCCATCGAGCAATTGCGTCGTGACGCGGCCTTCGCCGCGAGCCCGCTGCATTGGGGCAGGGGAAATATCGGCGATTTTCAGCGCAGCGGTTGACGCCATCAGACCATCAAATGCCGGCGCACCTCGGGGAGGTCGAGATCGCTGGCGGGGCCGGCGTGCTGTATCTCGCCGCGATCCATGATGTAGATGTCGTCGGCGATCTCGCGGCAAAAGTCCAGGAATTGCTCAACGAGCAATATGGTCATGCCTTTTTCATTACGCAGAAACTGCAGGGCTCGGCCAATATCCTTGATGATCGACGGCTGGATGCCTTCGGTTGGCTCGTCCAGGACTAAGACCTTGGGTCGGGTGACCAGCGCGCGGCCAATAGCCAATTGCTGCTGCTGGCCACCCGAGAGATCGCCGCCCCGACGCCCGAGCATCGACTTCAGCACGGGGAACAGCTCGAAAATGTAAGCGGGTATGTTGCGCTCGCCGCGGGGTAGGCCGGCGAACCCGGTCTCGAGGTTTTCCCTCACCGTCAGCAGCGGGAAAATCTCGCGCCCCTGTGGCACGTAACCGATGCCGAGCCGGGCGCGCTTGTAGGGCGGGGCCTTTTTCAGCACATCGTTGTCGAAGACGATCTCTCCCGCGGCAGTGTGGTTGATGCCGGTGACGGCCCGCAGCGTCGAGGACTTGCCGACGCCGTTGCGGCCGAGTACGGCGGTGATTTTCCCCGGCTTTGCCTCGATGGTGATGCCGTAGAGCGCCTGCGCCGCACCGTAGTAGAGGTCGACGGACTTGATTGAGAGGGCGGTACTCATCGTCCCAGATACCTCTCGATGACGATCGGGTTGGCGCTAACTTGGTCGAGAGTGCCCTCCGCCAGCACCGTGCCTTCGGCCAGGCAGGTGACGCGGCAGCCGAGTTCGCGGACAAAACTCATGTCGTGCTCGACGACGACCACTGAGCGGGTCGTGGCGATTTCCTTCAGCAGCTTGGCGGTTTCGACGGTTTCGGCGTCGGTCATGCCGGCGACCGGTTCGTCGACCAGGAGGAGTTTTGGGTCCTGAGCCAGCAGCATGCCGATTTCCAGCCACTGCTTTTGGCCGTGGCTGAGGCCGGCCGCGAGGTCGCCTTTGCGCGCCGTCAGGCGGATGGTCGCGAGGATTTCCTCGATGCGGGCGGTGTCGTCGTTGTCGGCGGTATAGAACAGCGTTGGAAAGACGCTGCGCGGCTTCTTCAACGCCAGCACGAGGTTGTCCCAGACGGTCTGGCTTTCGAACACCGTCGGCTTTTGGAATTTACGGCCGATCCCGAGATTGGCGATTTTAGCCTCATCGAGACGGCGAAGGTCAATGGTGTCGTCGAACAGCACCTCGCCTGCGTCGGCGCGGGTCTTGCCGGTGATGATGTCCATCATCGTGGTTTTGCCCGCGCCGTTCGGGCCGATGATGGCCAGCATTTCCGCCGGATGGACGATAATCGAGAGGTTGTTGAGGGCCTTAAAACCGTCGAAGGAGACCGAGACGCCGTTGAGATAGAGCATCGTCTTCAACGGCCTTGCTAGGTCGACCATCGCGGCGGGCGGGGAAGCGATATCGGTCATGGTGTCACTCCGCCGCCCGTGGTGAGAGCTCGCCCACCTCGATGCCGGCCTCCGCCTCGCGCGAGGCTTCGCGAACCGGCTCGGGGCTGCCGCTCGGGCTGTTCGGGGCGCGGGCTTTGCGGCCCCGGCCCATCAGCAGGCCGACGATGCCCTGCGGCAGGAAGATCGTGGTCAGCATGAACAGCGCGCCGAGCGCATAGAGCCAGAAATCAGGGAAGGCTGCCGTGAAGTACGACTTCCCGGCGTTGACGAGGATCGCGCCGATGATCGGCCCGATGATCGTGCCGCGGCCGCCGACGGCCGTCCAGATCACGACTTCGATCGAGTTGGCCGGGGAGAATTCGTTGGGGTTGATGATACCGACCTGCGGGACATAGAGCGCACCTGCGATGCCGGCGATGATCGCGGAAACCACGAAAGCGAGGAGCTTTACGTTGTCGACGCGGTAGCCAAGAAAGCGCGTGCGGCTTTCGGCGTCGCGGATGGCGATCATGACGTTGCCGAGTTTTGAATTGACGATCGCCGAGCAGACCAGCACGGCGAGCGCGAGGAAGATCGCAGTCGCACCGAAGAGGGCGGCGCGAGTCGAATCCGCCTGGACGTTGAAGCCAAGGATGTCCTTGAAATCGGTGAGGCCGTTATTGCCGCCAAAGCCCATGTCGTTGCGGAAGAAGGCGAGCAGCAGGGCGTAGGTCATCGCCTGGGTGATGATCGAGAGATAAACGCCGGTGACGCGGCTGCGGAAGGCGAACCAGCCGAAGAGGAAGGCCAACAGGCCCGGTGCAACGATCACCATGATCGCCGCGAACCAGAACATATTGAAGCCGTACCAGTACCAGGGCAAAGCGTGCCAGTTCAGGAACACCATGAAGTCGGGCAGGATCGGGTTGGCGTAGACGCCGCGCGCGCCGATCTGGCGCATCAGGTACATGCCCATGGCGTAGCCGCCGAGCGCGAAGAACGCGCCGTGGCCCAGCGAGAGAATGCCGCAATAGCCCCAGACGAGATCTAGCGCGAGCGCCAGCATCGCCCAGGTCAGGTATTTGCCGAGCAGCGGCACCCAGACGGAATCTAGGTGGAGCGGATTGCCGACCGGGATCACCAGATTGGCGATCGGCACGAGTACCGCGATGGCGATCAGCGCTAGGATCAGGAAGACCGCCTTGCGGTCGAGCGCGCGAAGGAAGAGTTGAGTGATCATTGCTCGACCGCCCGGCCCTTGAGGGCAAACAAGCCTCTTGGCCTGCGCTGGATGAAGAGGATGATGAAGACGAGGATCAGGATTTTGCCCAGTACTGCGCCGGCATAGGGCTCGAGGAATTTGTTGGCGACGCCAAGGGTCAGCGCGCCGACCAGAGTGCCCCAGAGATTGCCCACGCCGCCGAACACCACGACCATAAAACTGTCGATGATGTAGTTCTGGCCGAGGTTGGGTGAGACGTTGTCGATCTGGCTCAGCGCGACGCCGGCAAGGCCGGCGATCCCCGAGCCGAGCCCAAAAGTCATCGCGTCGACGAAGGGCGTCCGGATGCCCATCGCGGAGGCCATGCGGCGGTTCTGAGTCACGGCGCGCATCTGGAGGCCGAGCGGCGTGCGGTTCAGCACAAGCTGCAGGACGAGGAAGATGACGATGGTGAAGCCGACGATCCACAGCCGGTTCAGGGTGATCGAGAGGCCACCAAGCGCGAACGAGCCGGACATCCAGCTTGGCGTAATCACCGAGACGTTGCTCGCGCCGAAGAGATTGCGCACCAGTTGTTGGAGAATCAGCGACAGGCCCCAGGTGGCGAGCAGGGTTTCGAGCGGGCGGCCGTAAAGCCAGCGGATCAGCCCGCGCTCGATAATCACGCCGACAGCGCCAGTGAAGAGAAACGCGACCGGCACGGCGAGAATGATGGAGTAGTCGGCAAAATCGGGCAGGTAGGTCCGGATCGCGCCTTGCACCACATAGGTCGCGTAGGCGCCCAGCATCACCATTTCGCCGTGCGCCATGTTGATGACGCCCATCACGCCAAAGGTGATGGCGAGGCCGATGGCGGCAAGCAGCAGCACCGACCCCAGCGAAATGCCGTACCAGACATTCTGGCCGACGCCCCAGAGCGCGAGCGTCTGGTTGATGTTGTCGATGTGCTTCTGGATATCGGGCTTCAGATCGTCGGGTGCGTTGGAGAGCGCGGCGGTGAGGATTGCGACAGCGTCCTGATTGCCCTGCGCGGCGATGACGTCGATCGCCGCTTCCTTGTCGGCGGCAGGGGCGTCGGTCTTGAGCAGGATCACGGCGCGTGCCGCCTGCATGGCGTTCTTGACCTGGGGGGCTTTCTCGGCAGCAAGCGCCTGATTGAGCAGGTCGAGGTTTTTCGGGTCGGCCTGCGTCAGCATATCCTGCGCCGCTTTGAGGCGCGCGGTGCTGTCGGGGCTCAGCAGCGTCTGCTGGTTGGCGATGTCGTCGAGCGCGGCCCGGACGTTGTTGTTGATCTTGACCTTGACCATCGAGTCCGGGTCGTAGGTATCGGGATCCGCGGCCTGACCAGTGATCGGATCGGCATAGGTGGGCGCGTCGTCAGTGCCACCCTGCAGATAAACCGTGCCGCCGCCATCGGGTGAGTAGAGCTGGCCGTTGGTCAGTTCATCGAGGATTTTGGGCACGTGCGGGTCATGGCTGGCGACCAGCGCCTTGATCGCGGTGATGCGGTCGTTGAAATCGCCCTGGCTCAGCGCGTTGACGAGGTCCGTGATGTTGCCGGCGGGTGCGCTCAACTGCGCCATCGCGGGCAGCCCGAACGTCGCGCTCAATCCGAGCAGCAGGAGCAGCATCAGCAAGCGAAGCGGGCGCATAAGTCTTGGCCTCACGTCAGAGAAAAAAGGGAAGGCGGCCCATTCCCGCCTTCCCAGGTCTTTGGAGGAGCTAGTTGCTGGCGACTTTTGCCGCGCCGCCGCACACACCGGTCTTGGTGTTAAAATTGCCGCAGCTCAGGGGCTTGCGCCAATCGGAGATCAGTGGGGCAGAGTCAGGCAGGTAATCGGACCACTCGTCGCCGACCACTTCGGGGGTCTGCTGCACGATATCGAACTGACCGTTGGCCTGGATTTCACCGATTAGCACAGGCTTGGTGATCTGATGGTTCGGCATCACGGTCGCGTAGCCGCCTGTCAGGTTCGGGACGGAGACGCCGATGATCGAATCCAGCACCTTGTCGGTGTCGGTGGTGCCGGCGGCCTGCACGGCCTTAACCCAGGCGTTGAAGCCGATATAGGCCGCTTCCATCGGGTCGTTGGTGACGCGCTTGTCGTCCTTGATGTACTTGTGCCAATCGGAAATGAACTTCTTGTTGATCGGTGTATCGACCGACTCGAAGTAGTTCCAGGCGGCGAGGTGACCGACCAGCGGCTTGGTGTCGAGGCCGGCGAGTTCCTGCTCACCCACCGAGAAGGCGATGACCGGAATATCGGTCGCTTTGACGCCCTGGTTGCCCAGTTCCTTGTAGAAGGGCACGTTGGCGTCGCCGTTGATGGTCGAGACCACTGCGGTCTTCTTGCCGGCAGAGCCGAACGCTTTGATCTTGGCGACTTCGGTCTGCCAATCGGAGAAGCCGAACGGCGTGTAGTTGACGATCACGTCTTCGTCCGGGATACCCTTCGACTTGAGATAGGCAGCGAGGATCTTGTTGGTCGTGCGCGGGTAGACGTAGTCGGTGCCTTCCAGCACGAAACGCTTCACGCCCTCCTGCTTCATCAGATAGTCGACGGCGGGAATGGCCTGCTGATTGGGATCGGCGCCGGTGTAGATGATGTTGCGCGAGGACTCTTCGCCCTCGTATTGCACCGGGTAGAAGAGGATCGAGTTCAGTTCCTCGAACACCGGCAGCACCGATTTACGCGAGGACGAGGTCCAGCAGCCGAACACCGCGGCAACCTTGTCCACCGAGATCAGCTCGCGGGCTTTTTCGGCGAAGGTCGGCCAGTCGGAGGCCGGATCGACGACGACTGCTTCGAGCTTCTTGCCGAGGAGGCCGCCCTTTTTGTTCTGCTGATCGATGAGGAACAGCATGGTGTCCTTGAGGGTCGATTCCGAAATCGCCATCGTGCCCGACAGCGAATGCAGGATGCCTACCTTAATGGTGTCGTCGGCGGCGACGGCCGGCAGTGCCGGCAAAGCCGCGGCGGCGATGGAGGCGGCAAACGCGCCCGCCAGCACCATGCGCCGTGTGAGAGAAATGCCCATAGATTTGTCCCCTGTGAACTTTCGCGGATTTTTACGAGCGGGAGGAGTTGCTCGGCGATCCATGGGGGACGATGGGACAGTTTGTTGAGCGCGCCATATACGTCGATTGACGTAGAATTAGCCGCGCGAGGCATGGTGCCTAGAAATTAGGCGATGGCCTGTTGACGAATGCCATGTCGTAGCTGCGGTTCGCCGGGCACCGAAAGACCAGGACTGCCAGACAATCAGGGGCTTTCAGGGCATTCGGCCGCCCTACCGCCAGCGTCGTTCGCGCGGGCACGATTTGTGCATGATAGTCAGCATGCTGAGGAGTTAGGCAGGACCAATGGCGCGGCAGCGCATCATCCCGATCAGGCGCGACTACAACCGCTGGGTCGCGAACCAGACGCTGGAAGACTACGCGCTGCGCTTTACGGCCAAGAGCGCCCGGCAATTCTCCAGCAACCGCATCTCGCACACGGCGATCGGCGCGATCTCGTTCCTCGCGCTGGAGGCGATCGGCGGGTCGATCACTCTCTCCTACGGAACGACCAATGCGGTGATCGCGATCGTCGTCGCCTGCATCGCCATTCTCGCGGTCGGGTTGCCGATCAGCCGCTACGCGACCCGACACGGTGTCGATATCGACCTGCTCACGCGCGGCGCGAGCTTTGGCTATATCGGCTCGACCATCACCTCGCTGATTTATGCGAGCTTCACCTTCATCCTTTTCGCCATCGAAGCTTCGATCATGTCGGCGGCGCTCGAGCTGGCTTTCCACGTGCCGCTGTGGATCGGCTACGTGGTTAGCGCGCTCGCGGTTATTCCCCTCGTGACGCATGGCGTGCGGCTGATCAGCCGCTTCCAGATCCTGACGCAGCCCGTCTGGATCGTGCTCAATATACTGCCGCTGGTGTTCATCGCGTTTGTCGACTGGGGCAAGTTCGACGTATGGCGCGCTTTTGCCGGCATCGGTGCCGTCTCAGGGCCGCCCGGGACAATCGCGCCGTTCGATCTCGCCAAGTTTGGCGCGGCCTCGGCGGTCATTCTCGCGCTGATGACGCAGATCGGCGAACAGGTCGACTTCCTGAGGTTTCTGCCGCCACAGGCTCCCGGCGGTCGCCGTCACCGCATTGCGGTGTTCCTGGCCGGGGCCGGGTGGGTGGTGATGGGCGCGCCGAAGCTGCTGGCTGGCTCGTTCCTAGCGGTGGTTGCACTGTCTTCGGGCGTACCGGCGGACAAAGCGGGGCAGCCGGGCGAAATGTATGCCGTCGCGTTCGGCTACATGCTGCCCTGGCCGACGGTGACGCTCGTGCTGATGGCGATCTTCGTCGTCGTGTCGCAGCTCAAGATCAACGTGATGAACGCCTATGCAGGTTCGCTCGCCTGGTCGAATTTTTTTTCCCGGTTGACGCACAGCCATCCAGGGCGGGTGATCTGGCTCTTGTTCAACGTCGCCATTGCGCTGCTGCTGATGGAGCTCGGCATCTACCGGGTGCTCGAGGAAACGCTGTCGATCTTTTCGATCATTGCGATGGCGTGGCTCTGCACGATCTCGGCGGACCTCTTCATCAACAAGCCGCTTGGCCTCGCGCCGCCGGGTATCGAGTTCAAACGCGCGCATCTCTACGACATCAATCCGGTCGGCCTCGGCTCGATGACTCTGGCGGCCGCCATCGCGCTCACGGCCCAGGCAGGCGTGCTTGGGCCGCAGGTTGCCTCGCTTGCGCCGTTCATCGCGCTGATCGTCGCTTTCATCGCCTCGCCAACGATCGCCTATCTGACCAAGGGCAAATACTATCTCGCCCGCAAGCCACGAAAGGCCTGGGCCAGTGAAAAGACGCTGACCTGCTCGATCTGCCAGCATCCGTTCGAACCGGAGGATATGGCGTGGTGCCCGGCCTATGCGGCGCCGATCTGCTCGCTCTGTTGCTCGCTCGACGCCCGCTGTCACGATCTCTGCAAGCCGCACGCTCATTTGAAGGCGCAGACGGCGGCGGTGGCGGCGACCATCCTGCCGGAATGGGCGATCGAAAAGCTGAGTTCCCGACTTGGGCGCTACGGCGTCGCCGTTACGCTGGCGCTGACTCTGCTGGCCCTCATTCTGTTCCTCATCTACCGGTTTGCGGAGCGGGCCGACCCGAGCTCGGCCGATGTGGTCGGCGGCACTATTGCCGTGGTGTTCTTCGTCCTTGCGGTAGTGACGGGTGTCGCCTGCTGGTATCTCGTTCTGGCTCATGACAGCCGGCGGGTGGCCGAGGAGGAAAGCGCGCGGCAGACGACGCTGCTGCTCAAGGAAATCAACGCCCACAACCGCACCGACGCGGCGCTGCAGAAGGCGAAGGAAGACGCGGAATCGGCGAACCTAGCCAAAAGCCGCTACGTTGTCGGTCTCAGCCACGAACTGCGGACACCGCTCAATGCTGTCCTGGGCTATGCGCAAATTCTTGAGCGAGACGAGAGCATCCCCGCCAAGCGGCAATCCTCGATCAAGACCATCCGCCGCAGCGCCGAGCATTTGTCTGGCCTCATCGACGGTCTACTCGACATTTCGCGCATCGAGGCGGGGCGGATGCAGGTCTACGTTAACGAGATCAACATCCACGATTTCCTCGACCAGCTCGTCGAGATGTTCCGGCTGCAGGCGGAAGCCAAGGGCGTCATCTTCCAGCATACACGGGCGCCTGAGCTGCCGACGCATGTGCGCACCGATGAGAAGCGGCTGCGGCAGATTCTGGTCAACCTGCTCTCCAACGCCATCAAATACACCGATGCGGGGCGGATCGATTTCGAGGTGGGCTATCGCTCACAGGTCGCGACCTTCGTTGTCAGGGATACCGGTACCGGCATCGCCGCCGATGAGATCGGCCACATCTTCGAGCCGTTTGTGCGTGGGCAGGCTGAGCGCAACAAGATGTCGCCGGGGCTTGGGCTCGGCCTCACCATCACAAAACTCCTGAGCGAGACGCTCGGCGGCGATATTGCCGTCGAGAGCGAGCCGGGCAGGGGTTCGGTGTTCCGGGTGCGGCTGATGCTGGCGCGCGTCCATCGGCCGGCACTGCGGGCGGCGCAGGATCGGCGGATCGAAGGTTATGCCGGGCCGCGCCGGACGATCGTCGTGGTCGATGACAACGCCGATCATCGCGAGTTGATGCGCGAGTTGCTGCAGCCGCTCGATTTCACTGTGCTTACCGCCAACGATGGCGCCGAGTGCCTGACATTGGTCGAGGATATTTCGCCCGACCTTTACTTTGTCGACATCTCGATGCCGGGGATGAACGGCTGGGAGCTGGTCAAGCGGCTGCGGGCGAATGCACAGGCGGCGCCGATCATCATGCTCTCCGCGAATATCGGGGATGGGGCAGGCGCGGCCGTGTCCGATGCCGGGCACAACGATACGATCACAAAACCGTTCGATGTGCGGCAGGTCTTCGACAAGCTCGAAGCGCATCTCAAGCTCGAATGGCTCGATGCCGATGCGCTCGAAGGTGCCGAGGACGAGCCCGAGTTGTCGATCGTGCTGCCCGAGCCAGCGCATCTCAGCGAACTCCGGAGCCTCGGCGAAATCGGCTATGTGCGCGGCATCGAGGCCAAGCTCGCTGAGATAGCAATGGTTCCCGCGCACGCGCCGTTCGTCGATTTGCTGCGCGCCCGTGTGCAGGCGTTCGACTTCGAAGGCTATGCGAAGATTCTCGAGGGCGCGGCCGAAAATGATTGAACGCGCCGATCCCCGCGACACCGTGCTTGTCGTCGACGATTCGCCGGAGTCGCTTGGGTTTATCACCGAGGCTTTGGAGAGTGACGGGCGGACCGTGCTCGTTGCAGCCAGCGGCGAGGCCGCGCTCAGGATCGTGTCGCGTGTTACGCCTGACCTCATCCTGATGGACGCGGTGATGCCGGGAATGGATGGCTTTGAAGCCTGTCGGCGGCTCAAGGCTATGCCTGAACTGGGCCACGTGCCGGTGATCTTCATGACCGGTCTGACCGAAACCGAGCATGTGGTGCACGCGCTCAATTCCGGAGGGGTCGACTATCTCACCAAGCCGATCGACCTCGATGAATTGCGGGCGCGCATCCGCGTGCATCTTGCCAATGCGCGGAGTGCCCAAAGCGCCCGCGTGGCCCTCGATGCGACCGGCCGGCATCTGCTGGCACTTTCGGATCGTGGCGATGTGCTGTGGGCGACGCCGCAGGCGCGGCGGCTGCTTGGCATCGGCGATGATGCGCTCGAAATGATTGCGGGCCAGGTTCGCGCGTGGGCCGTGCGGCAGGGTGGCATCGCCAGGCTGAGCGGCAGCACTGCCGAAGTCGCCGGGCAGGACGGTCGCAGCCTCCAGCTCGCGTGCCTCGGCCTGATTGGACCGGGCGAATATCTCTTCCGCCTGTCGTCGGAGGCGCCGTCCAACCCCGACGCGCAGCTCCGCCAGCAATTCGGGCTGACGCAGCGCGAGAGCGAAGTGCTGCTATGGATCTCGCGGGGCAAGCCCAACCGTGACATTGCCGAAATTCTCGGGCTCAGCCCGCGGACCGTCAACAAGCATCTCGAGCAGATCTATTCGAAGCTGGGCGTGGAAAACCGTGCCTCGGCGGCGATCAAGGCCACCCAGGCGCTGAGTTCGCTTTCCGGCGGCTGAACGACGGCGCCCCGCCGAAATTACCCGCCTGCCGCAACCAATCTCCATCGCTGCCGTTGCTTGGATAGTCGCGTCCGTCTGCTTGCGACGGGCCGAAGTTTCAGCGGTGTGGTTGCCGGGGCCGACGCTCCCCTGTAGCCGTCCCTGAAGGAGACGCGGAACCTCGGTTCCGCGTCTTTCTATTTGGCGCAGTAAGTAAAGATACGCGAATAGGGCCGATCTTCGCAGCTCGCGAAAGCCATATGCAGCGGGATGCCGCTGCGGCGCGACATTTCGTTTCGCGTTATTGTGCCTTCTTCACCGACGCCAAATCCCAGCCCCATCTGCACAGATATGCCGGCTAAAGGCTTCGCCTCAGACCGGGCCTCGCTGCCCTCAATCAACATATTTCGCTTGGCTACGTAGTTCGTCACTAGTAGTTATTCCGAATCTACGTAGTATGTCTCAACAATATTTATGTAGAACAATATCATTTTTGTCTGACGTAAAATGCGACTCAAATGAACTTCGGCTGAAATTACCAATAATAAACGCAGACAGAATATCCCTTTTCTTCAACGCAGCCATTCGACCGGTAATGTTGTTGATGGGCAGCAACCGGAAATCGGATGCGACTTGGGGACCTCGGGTCCTGGAAGCAGAGGAGAATTCTAAATGCGTAGTTCTAAGATCATTGTCAGCGCCTTCGCAGTGTCGTGTCTGCTTGTTGCTCCGGCTACTGCTGGCGGACTGCTCGGCGGTCTTTTGGGTGGGTCAAGCAGCGGCAGTTCTTCGTCGAGCTCCGGCGGATCGTCCAGCGGCGGCTCGTCGAGCGGCGGTTCTTCGAGCGGTGGCTCGACCAGCTCCAGCAGCTCGGGCGGCGGTGGCCTGCTCGGCGGCGGGGGGCTTCTCGGTACAGGTATTGGCGCCGGCTCGAGCTCAAGCTCGAGTGGCGGCACCACCAATATCGGTGGTCTTGTGACCGTTTCGAACGGGACCGCGTCTGACAGCGGGCTGGTCAATGTCGGCCTCGGTGGTTCCAACGGCAACGTGCTTGATGCAAATGTCGGCGGCAACACACTGGGGACCGGCGACGACCCGCTGGTGCATGCCAATGTCAGCTCGGGCGGCACCAACGGCCTGCTGGATGTCGGCGCCCAGGTCGGCGGCGATCTTGCGACGGCCAATATCGGCGTCGGCGGGGACAATCTCCTCGACATCGATGTCGGTATCGGCGGTGGCGGCCTGCTCGGCGGTTCGAGCTCCGGCAGTGGTTCGGGCTCGGGATCGGGTAGCGGTTCGGGCTCCGGCTCGGGTAGTGGTTCGGGCTCGGGTGGCGGCTCTGGTTCGGGCGGCCTCTATGGTTCGGGCGCCTACTTCGGCGGTGCCGGCAACGCGCAGTGCATGCTCGATACCCGCAACGTTGTCCGTCTCCTTCAGGCGCGCTACAGCCAGGCGCAGATCAATGCCTGGAGTCGTGCGGCCGGCGTGCAGCTCGTGAAGATCCCCGTCTGCCCGCAGATCCGGCAGTCGGTGGCGCGCGCCGCAGCTTCCAATGCCAGCATCTCCATGATGCAGGGTATGGCGGCAGTCGATCCGCTGATCAGCACCTCGCTCGGCCGGGCCCGTTCCAACGCCACACACGTGCTTGGCGTCGGTGAGGCCGGCAGCAACCTGGTCGTTTACGTCTACTAATCTCGCGTCGTCCTCCTCCCTTGACGCAGATCGGCGCGACCCCTCCGGGCCGCGCCTTTTTCTTTGGCCGAAGCGCGTGTAGGCGGCCTCAGGCGGCGAGTGCGGTCTCGGGGCTGAGCCAGGTGTAGTGCTGGACCTCGGCGACTGGCTTACAGGTTACTCTGCCTTTCCAGACATTTAGGCCCGCGCGCAGATGGGAATCGGCGAGCAGCGCCTCGCGCCAGCCGAGATTGGCGAGTTTCAGCACATGGGGCAGGGTGGCGTTGTTGAGCGCGTAGGTCGAGGTACGCGCGACGGCGCCGGGCATGTTGGCGACGCAGTAATGCACGATGCCATCGACAATGTAGGTCGGATCGGCATGGGTCGTCGCGTGCGATGTTTCAAAGCACCCGCCCTGGTCGATGGCGACATCGACGAGCACCGCGCCCGGCTTCATGGTCTTGAGCATCTCGCGAGTCACCAGTTTTGGCGCGGCGGCACCCGGCACCAGGACAGCGCCGATGACGAGATCAGCCTGAGCCAGGGCCTCCGCGAGTGCCGCCTTGTGGGCATAGAGCACGCGGGCTTTCGCGCCGAAATGGCTCGACAGCCGTTCGAGCACGTTGGCGCTCTTGTCGAGGATGGTGACATCGGCGGCAAGACCGACAGCGTTCTCGGCAGCGTGGAAGCCAACAACACCGCCGCCGAGGATCACCACCTTCGCCGGCTGCACGCCGGGCACGCCGCCGAGCAGCACGCCGCGGCCGCCATGCGCTTTTTCAAGGGCCGTGGCGCCGGCCTGGATCGACATGCGGCCGGCGACCTGGCTCATCGGTTTCAGCAGCGGCAGGCCGCCGCTTGGGTCGGTGACGGTTTCATAGGCGATGGCGATCGCGCCGGACGCGACGAGGTCCTTTGTCTGCTCCGGATCGGGGGCGAGGTGGAGGTAGGTGAAAAGCACCTGGTCGGGCCGAAGCATCTTGCGCTCGCCGGCCTGCGGTTCCTTGACCTTCACCACCATGTCGGCGAGCTGGAACACCGTCGCCGCGTCCTTGGCGGTTTCAGCCCCCGCCCCCTTGTAGTCGGCATCGCTGGCGCCGATTCCAGCGCCCGCATTGGTTTCGACCAGCACGCGATGGCCGGCGTGAACAAGCTCGGCGACGCTCTCGGGCGTCAAGCCGACGCGGTATTCGTGGTTCTTGATTTCCTTCGGCACGCCGATCCGCATTTTCCCCTCCAAAATCGATGAGCCAGGATTGGAGCAGAGGTCGTCCATAAATTCATTGCAAACGCGGCTCGGGTACATGCATTCTTCGAACCATGTTCGACATATGGGTCAAAAGTTCGAATGGTATTGCAGCTTGACGCAATTGATCGGAAACTTCTCCGGCTGGTGCAAGAGGATAGCCGGCGAAGCGTGCAGGAACTCGGCGAGGCGGCCGGGCTGTCGCCTTCGGCCTGTCATCGGCGGCTGAAAGCGCTCGAGGAGCGACGACTGATCGCGGGCTATCATGCCATGCTCGACGCCGGCGCGCTCGGTTTTACCATGCAGTTCTTCATCGAAGTGGGCCTGACCAGCCAGAGCGAAGCGGTGCTCGATGCATTCGAGGCGGCGGTCAAAGACATCCCCGAAGTCCTAGAATGCCATCTCATGGCCGGGCAGTCGGACTATCTGCTGCGCGTGATCTGCCGCGACCACGAGGATTTCGAGCGGCTGCATCGCCGGCTCGCCGCGCGGTTGCCGGGCGTCGCCCGCCTGCACTCGAACATGAGCATCCGCGAGGTCAAAGCGCGGTCGGGCCTGCCGGTTTAGGCTCGTTCTTTCGGCCGCTTCGCGCCGGCCGGAATAAGCTTGCGCCGGGCAATGGCGTCGCCCGAGGCGGTGCCTGCGACGACTTCGCGCAGCGGCGCGGCGATTGCCTCGATGGCGTTGGGGCTCAGCTGTTCCGCCATCCAGCGGTAGAGCTGTTCTTCGACCTTGCGGATTTCTGCCGCGAGCCGCCTGCCTTCCGTGGTGAGCTCCAGCGTTACACCGCGACGATCCTCGGGGTTTTCGCGCCGGGTCACCATGCCACGCGTGACGACCGTGTCGACCAATCGGCTCGGGCTGCCGGACTCGCAGACGAGCAGTTTCCCAAGCGCACCGAGCGACATTGCGCCGCTCGTGGCAAGGCAGGAGATGACCTCGGCTTGCGCCGGGGTCACCCCAAGGGGCGCGAGTTGCGCCGTAAAGTTCCGGCTGCCCTCGCGCTGCGCTCCCAGGATCAGGAAGCGCAGCTCCTCTGCTGCATTCATGCTGCGCCTCGCAGTTCTACGATGTTGGACTGGACCGGATAGACCGTCTGCCGCTTGGCAAGCCGGCTGCCGCTGTCGGGATCGTGCCCCGGCAGGTAGATCGTCGGGCGCTCAGTCGCAAACTGCCTGATCTTGGCCAGAGTCGACGCGGTGACTTTTGCATCGGGGCTGACGCCATCAACCTTGCCGGCAACCATCAGCGCCTCGGTGTACGACGTGTCGCCGGCGAGGAAGATCGATTCATTGCCGTCTTCGACGATGACGGACACGTGGTCCGGTGTGTGGCCGGGCGTCGCGACAACGACCACGTCGCCGGCCACGGTAAGCCGCTGGCTTGCGGCGAACGGGCCGTAAGCGCCATCGGCGAGCTGTAGGCGGGCAGGGTCAAACCATGACGGCCAACGCTGCGGCAGATATCCGCGAACCATGCCCATAAAAGCGCTTGCTTTGTCGATCTCGCCACCCGCGGCCAGAATCTTGCTGTCCGGAAAATGCCGGAGCCCGGCATCGTGGTCAACGTGGAGGTGAGTCACCACCACCTGCCGCACGTCGCGCGGGCCGATGCCGAGCGCCTTCAATTGCGGGCCGACTTCATCCTCGGGTTCCATCTGGAAATCTGCTTCCCAGCGCAGGAACGGATGGGGCGAGCGGCCATGGTCGAGTAGATAAGTCGCCTGGCCGGTATCGACGACGATGACGCCCTCGGGGTGTTCGATGGCCCAGGCGTAAGTCGGCAACCAGTCCGACCAATTCGGGTCTCTGAAAATGTTGATCTTGCTGGCGATATCGCCGCCACGTGCGGCGAGTTGAGCGGTCTTGACCTTCACTGAGCCGGTTCTGATGGCGTGTACTTTCATCGTCGTTCTCCATTGCATGACGTATCATTAAATGATATGTCATGCAATAAATGTCAAGAGGGCGTTTGCCGGGGCTTGCGAGAGCATCGGGCGGGCAGGGAACGGAGGCTGTGGTCCTAGGCTGGCGGCGCGGCTGTTTTTGCGGGCGGCGAGGCTTTGTCGAGGCGCACCGCGAGCCAATCCTGGCCGTTGGCGCGGGCGTGGTCGGCGGCGGATTTACCGGAGGCGTCGCGAAGGGCCGGATCGGCGCCGAACAGTAACAGCAGACCCGTCATCAGAGCATCGCCGTGGATCGCAGCGGTGTGCAGCGCAACAAAACCCTGCTGCTGCGGCAGGTTCGGATCGGCGCCGGCGCGCAGCAGGAGGTTGATGGCACCGATGGCGCGGACCGCGGCGGCGGCATGGAGCGCGGCCACCTGCTGCGGGTTTTTGGCCCGCTCGTTGACGTCGCGCGTGATCGGCAGCAGCAGGTCAAAGATGTCCTTGCGGCTGAAGAAGGCGGCGAGGCCGAGCGGTGTAAAGCCGTCGGGCGCCAAAGCATTGCCGTCCCAGCCTTCGTCGAGGAGCTCCTTCACCCGTGCCAGCTCGCCGACGATGATTGCCTCGTAGGCATCGATCGAAGGCAGGGCGGCGCGGATCGACGCAATGGCATCGGCATTGCCGTTATAGGCCGCGAAGGCGAGGAGCGAGGCGCCCTCGGCATTACGCGCGGCGGCGGCCGTCTTGTCGTCGGCGATGGCCTTCTGCAGGCCGGCATTGTCGCGGCTGGCGACGAGGTCGAACAGCGTCATGGCATCCTCCCGATTCGGGGCGGAAGCTACTCGAATTCGCCTCGGGCTGCTATTCGCCTGCGGCGATTACTCCGCTGCCAGCGGGCGTGCCTCGCCCGGCAGCGGCAAAATCTCGGCGTCCTCGTCGGCATCCTGATCCGGCGCCTCGTCGAGCTCGCGGGCAAGACGCACGGCTTCGGCCGAGCGAGGCTTCGAGAAGCGGGCCAGCAACAGGTAGGCGACAGGGGTCAGGAACAGCGTGGCGATGGCCGCGAGGGTCAGGCCGCCCACCATCACAAGGCCCAGCGCGCGGCGGGATTCGGCGCCGGCACCATGCGCGAGAACGAGCGGCATGCCGCCGAGAACGGTGGCAATCATGGTCATGATGACGGGCCGCAAGCGGATATTGGCGGCTTCCTCGACAGCCTCGCGAACCGAGCGTCCACGATCGCGGAGCTGGTTGGCGAACTCGACGATGAGGATGCCGTTCTTGGCCATGATGCCGACGACGAGGATCAGGCCGATCTGGCTATAGACGTTGAGCGTGCCGCCCGTGAATTTCAGCGCAAAGATTGCGCAGGCGAGGCCGAACGGCACCGTGGTCATGACGATCACGGCCGAGAGGATCGATTCGAACTGGGCGGAGAGCACCAGCAGCACGACGATGAGCGCGAAGCCGAAGGTGACGACGAGGCCATTGTTGTTGACGCCGAGCGTCTGCGCCTCGGCCAGCGGAATGATGGTCTGGTTCGCCTGGAGCGCGGTCTTCGACATGTCGAGGACCATGTTGTAGGCGTCGCCGAGCGCCAGTTCCGGCGTCAGCGAGGCGGTCACCGACACCGCGCGGCGCTGCTGCTCGCGCTCCAGCGAGGGCGCAATTGGAGATTCGGTCAGCGAGGCGATCGAGGAAATCGGCACATAGCGGCCATCGGTGGTACGAACGAAGATGTTTTCGAGATCGCGCGGATCGTTGACGGGGTTAGTCGTCGACACCAAGACCACGGGGTAGGTGGTGTTGTCGGCGAAGATATTGCCGATCTGGTCGCCATCGATCATCGCCTGCAGCGTCGGCCCAAGGCCATTAATGTCGATGCCCAGCGCCGCTGCTTTGTCGCGGTCGACGCTGAGAGTGAGCTGCGGCTGGGTCGTGTCGTAGTTGACGACGACGCGGCCGAAGCGCGGATCGGCGTTCATCTGGTCGGCAATCTTCTGCGCCGTGTCGGCGAGCGGGGCGTAGTCGTCGCCGATGATCGCAAACTGGAGGCCGTTGCCGCCGCCGCGGATGCCGAGGCTGTTGCCGGCGAACGTCGTCACCCGGACGCCCGGCACCTGCTGCAGGATGCCGTTGACCTGATCGGTGATCTGCTGCTGGGTGCGGGTGCGGCTTTCCCAGGGTGCCAGCGTCAGGCTCATGAAGCCGCGGCTGGTGTTGCTGCCGAAACCCGCCACCGAGAAGGTCGAGATGACTTCGCCGCTGTCGCGCAGCGGCTGGATCAGGTCCTCGATGCGCTGCATCTGGCTCTGGGTGAAATCGAGGCTCACGGTCGAGGGGGCCGTCACGCTCATGCGGACGGCGGCGCGGTCTTCCGGCGGCGTCAACTCCTGCCGTAGTGTGCCGAAGGTTACGACGGCGCCGGCCGCGACCAGCAGGGCGATGAGGATCACCACCATCGGGCCGGCAAGCGCCAGATGCAGCAGCCGGCGATAAAGTGCTGCAAGCCCAGCGCCGAAGCGGTGCAGCGGATCGCGGCGCGGCTTGTGATGGCCCATTTCGGCGCCGCCCTTGAGCAGGCGCGAGGCGAGCATGGGACCCATCGACAGGGCGACGACAGCGGAGAGCCCTACGGCGATCGCCAGGGTAAAGCCGAACTCACGGAACAGCCGGCCGGTCTGGCCGGGCAGGAATGAGAGCGGCACGAACACGGCGATCAGGGTCGCAGTCGTCGCGATGACGGCGAAGAACACTTCCTTGGTGCCGAGCACGGCCGCGGCGCGAGGTCCGAGGCCCATCGACCGCCGTCGTGTGATGTTTTCGAGCACGACAATGGAGTCGTCGACGACGAGGCCGGTGGCAAGCACGATCGCCAGCAGCGTCAGGATGTTGAGCGAAAATCCTGCGAGATAGATTCCGGCAATCGTGCCGATAAGCGCGATCGGCATCGAGATCGCCGGGATCAGCGTCGCGCGCCAATCGAGGAGGAACAGGAAGATGATGGCGATCACCGAGCAGACTGCAATCAGCAGCGAGCGCTCGACCTCTTCGACCGCGCCGGAGATGAAGATCGAGTCGTCGCTCGAGACTTTGAGATTCACGCCGGGCGGCAGCGTCTTCTGCAGATCGGCGACCACCGCCTTGACGCCGTTCGAGATGTTGATGGTGTTGGAATCCGCCGACCGGATGATGCCGAGACCGATACCTGACCGACCATCCGAGCGGAGGCCGCTTGCCGGGTTTTCGGCATCGAACACGACTTTTGCGACATCGCCGATACGGGTCTTGCCCTTGATGACGATGTTTTCGAACGCCGCGGGGCTCGACACCTCGGCGATGGCGCGGATGCCGATGTTCTGGTTGGTGCCATTGAGGGTGCCGGAGGGCGCGTCGAAGGCGACGGAGTTGAGGGCATTGGCGATGTCGGCCACCGTAAGGCCATTGCTCGCGAGCTTTGCGGCATCTATGTCGATGAGGAAGGCTTTGGCTTCCTCGCCGTAGATCTGCACGTCGGCCACGCCGGGCACGGCTGCCAGCCGCTCGGAGATGGTGTTGTCGACCAGTGTCGTGAGGTCGTCTTTCTTGACTGTGTCCGACGTCACGGCGAGTTGGATGATCGCCTGCGCGTTGGGGTCGGCCTTGACCACCACCGGCGGTGTCAGGTTAGCGGTATCGGGCAGTTTGTTGGTGACGCGGGCGAGGGCATCGCGCACGTCCGATGTGGCGCTGTCGAGATTGGTGCCGTCGACAAAGCCGATCGAGACACGGCTCTGGCCGAGCGAGGAGGTCGAGGAAATCGAGTTGACGCCCTGCACGCGGGCGATGGCGCCTTCGATGGTGGAGGTGATCTCGTTGTCGACGGTCTGCGCCGTGGCGCCGTCGTAGTTGGTATTCACCGACAGCACGGGCTGATCGACATTGGGCAGTTCGCGGACTTCGACGCCGAGGAAGGCCGCTATGCCGCCGACGATGATCAGGGCATTCAGCACCATCGCGAGGACCGGGCGGCGCACGAAGAGCGCTGCGATATTGCCGCCCTGTTCGTTCTGTTTTTCGATCGACATTTTTCGCGGTCCTCGCTCAGCCGCCGCCAACCGAGGTGCCGCTGCCAGAGGCCGCTGCGGCGGTCTGGGGTTTGGTCGCCCCCGCTGTCGCAGTCGGATCGCCGAGGCGTCGAACGGTCGCACCATCAGCAAGAGTCAGGACGCCCTGGCTTACGACCTGTTGGCCGGGTTTTAGATCGCCCTTGACCAGCACGCCGTCACTGTTGCGCTGAATGATCTGGACCTTGTCCTTGACCACCTTGCTGTCCGCCGTCAGCAGCCAGACGTAAGAGCCATCAGAACCCCATTGGACGGCCAAGGGATCGACGGCCGGATAGGTGTCGCCCGGAAAGACCATCGACACCGAGAACGACATGCCGGGCTTGATGGCGCCCGCGGCGTTCGGGATTTTGGCCTGTACCTGAAGCGTGCGGCTCGTCGGATCGATGCGGCTATCGACGGCGCTGACTACCCCATCGAAGCTCTTTTCGGGGAGCGCGATCGCCTGCGCCGTGACGGGCAGACCGATCTTGATCACCGGCGCGTAACGCTCGGGCACCCAGTAATTGACGAGGATGCTCGACGTGTCGTCGACCGTCGTGACGGCCGTCTGCGCGCCGACCGCGTTGCCGGTGGTGATCTGGAACAGGCCGACAGTGCCGGCGATCGGGGTGACGATCGAGCGTTTGTCGAGTGCCAGCTTGGCGTTGCGCAGTTCGAGATTGGCGTTGTCGAGCGCGAGCTTTGCCGCGCTCAGTTGCACCGTTGTCGCGTTGTTCGTCTTGGCCAGAGTCTGTGTGCGCTGCCATGTGTCGGTCGCGTCGGCGACCGTGAGATTCGCCTTGTCGTAGGCGATCTTTTCGGCGTCGTCGTCGAGCTGGCCGATGACATCGCCCGCCGCGACCAGATCGCCCGGATTGACCGACAGCTTTTGCAGCGTGCCCGTCGCCTGCGAGGTGACGCTGACCGACTGGCTCGACGTGCCTTGCCCGATCGCATTGAGACGATCGTTGATGGTGGCGGTGGTGACGGGGACGGTGATGACCGTCTGGACCTGCGGGCCCCGTCCGCCCGGACGGCCACCAGCTGTGCTGGCAGTGCGCTGTCCGCCTGTGGCGGCGCCCGGCGCACCGGCGCCATTGGCCGAGGTGTCGCTAGTCGCATAAGCGGTGGGAACGTGCGCCGTGATACCGACATTGCGGAGCATGCCGTCCGAGCCGGGCACGAAATAGACATAGCCGGCTGCCGCAACGATCAGCACGACGAGTGAAATCAGCAATTGCTTGAGCAAACCGGCATCCCCTATGGCGACATGCAGACGGCGCAACCTTTCCACGCGATGCGTAGCCGTGCGCCCCATATTCGCCCGCCGCATCAATAATTTGCCATGGAACAACGCCTTGCGTCAAAAAGACGCGCATTAATTCGTGGTAAGCTTTGTGTGATGCAGAGCGCGATACGGACAGCTGTTCTCCGGCCCGCTTCAATGACTTAGAGTGAGGCAAAGGCCGTCGCCCGCTTCGGACGCCGGTGATGGGCAGGGGCAATCAGGCGATGGCCGAAATCGCGTTCAAAGGTTTTCCGGCGGCGACGTTCGAGTTTCTCAAGGGGATTGCCGCCCACAACGAGAAGGTGTGGTTCGACGCGCATCGCCCGCTCTATGAGGCGGGCTATGTCGAGCCGGCCAAGGCGTTCGTTGCCGCGATCGGCCCAAAGCTCAGGGAGATTTCGCCGGATGTGCAGTTCGATCCGCGGGTCAACGGATCGATCAGCCGCGTCAACCGCGACATCCGGTTCTCCAAGGACAAGCGGCCCTATAAATCGCACCTCAACATGTGGTTCTGGCACGGCGACCGGAAAGGCTGGGATACGCCCGGCTTCTATCTCAGCATCTCACCGGAGAGGATTTATCTCGGCACCGGCATGCATGGGCTGCAGGGCGAGGCGCTCGAAAGTTTTCGACAATCGATCATCCATCCGCGCTCGGCCAAGGCACTGCTCAAAGCGGTCGAGAGCGTCAAGGCGGCGGGGCCTTACGAGATCAGCGAAAAGACCCGCAAGCTGATGCCGCGCGGCTACGCCGCCGATGGTCCAGCAGCCGAATATCTGCTCTACGAGAGCCTGCACGCCGGCATCGAAATGCCGGGTGAGGCAGCGTTGTCGCCTAAATTTCTCGCTACGTGCGTGAAGCATTTCCGTGCCACCTGGCCAATCTCGAAATGGCTGCTGGATGAGGTTTCGGAGCACTGAGGTGGGTAGGCGATGTCGCAGATCGTGATAGTCCACCTTGTGCCGAGGCAACTTGAGCCCAACGACTCTGTTCATCGGCTTCGAAATTTTGGGGAAGACGTATTCCGGCAACTCCGCGAGGATGATTGGGGGACGGTCGGTCTCTACGAAATCGACAGGGCGACAACGCAATTTGCAATTAGGGACGTGAAGGCGTCAAAGCTTCGCCGTCTGATCACTTGGATCGCGCAAGAGGCAGACAGACAGCACCTGCCGATCACGACTGAAGTCATAAAAGGGAGCGAATAGTGATTATCGACAAATTCCGCCTGGATGGGCAGATCGCACTGGTGACGGGTGCCACGCGCGGCATCGGGCTCGGCATCGCGCAGGCGCTGGGCGAGGCGGGCGCGCGGCTTATCCTTTCCAGCAAGACGCCGCGGCCGGCAGTAATCGATGATTTCAAGAAGCAGGGATTTGCCGTCGATTACATGGCGGCCGACATGGCTGACCCGAAGGCGCCAGCGGCGCTGATCGAAGCGGCGCTGAAACTTGCCGGGCGGATCGACATTCTGGTCAACAACGCCGGCATCGCCCAGCATGGCGAAACCGATACGTTCCCCGACGAGACCTATCACCGGCTGATGGCGGTCAATCTCGACTCGGTGTTTCTCGCCTGCAAAGCGGTGCTTGGGCCGATGAAGCAGCAGAAGGGCGGCGTCATCCTGAACATCGGCTCGATTTCGGGCCTGGTGTCGAACATCCCGCAGCCGCAGGCAGCTTACAACGCCAGCAAGGCCGCTGTGCATATGCTGACCAAAAGCATCGCCAGCGACTATGCAGCCGACAATATCCGGGTCAACGCCATCGCGCCGGGCTATATCGAAACAGACATGACCAGCGGCGGGCTCGCCGATCGGGTCTGGGGGCCGGTCTGGAAGAGCATGACGCCGATGGGCCGTGGAGGGCTTGTGGACGAGATCGCCGCCGGTGCGCTCTATCTCTGCTCACCGGCGTCAAGCTACGTCACAGGCGAAGTGCTCGTGATCGATGGCGGCTATACGGCGCGATAGAGCTCACGCCGCAGCAGGCGGTTCGTCCGGAGCGCGGAGGCGGGTTGGCCAGCCGACGCGGATCAGCGTCTGGTCCGGATCGGAAAGGGCGAATTCGTACATGCCCCAGGGTTTGTCCTCGGGGCCGTTCTTTTCGATGATCGCGTCGCGGACGTTCTCGGCAACCTCGTCGACGTTCTCGGTATAAAGATAGATGCCGAGCGGGTTGGCGCCCGGCGTCAGCCAGCCTTCGACGGCCTTGGCGAGATGGATATCGGCGCCCTGGCCATCCGACAGCACACGATAATCGTCCTCATCGGGATTGGCCGGCCGGTCCTCGTCGGGGCGCGAAAAGCCGAGGCGATTGTAGAACGCCTCCGACATGTCGAGATCGTTGCAGGGCAGGATGGTGACGAGGCTGTGGTTCGGTGGCATTGGCTTATTCTCGGGAGTAGGGATGCCGGGATTTAGGGTTGTAAAACTGGCAATTTCCGGGCAGGGGGCCGGCCTTCCGCAAATGTCGAACATCGGTCGATAGTTGCCGGCCGTCGGAGGAATGGATGACCGTCGCGGTCTCATATGCAGAGCTGGCCGATGCCGAGGCCCTCGCGGCGCTGTTCGCGGCCATTGTCGCGCCGCTCGATATCTATAACGAGGCAGCACGCGCGGCAGAGTTGGCGAAATTCACGGCGTCGGATTTCACCCGGCTGATCGCCGCGGACCCGTCATCGGTGATTGTCGCGCGGCTGGAGGACCGGTTGAGCGGCTTTGCCATCACTTACGACGAGCACGGGCCGATCTGGCTCGAATGGTATGGTGTCGCGCCGGCGGCGCGCGGCCACGGCATCGGCGAACAACTGCTCCGCTTCGTGCTTGCCGATGCCAAACGCCGCGGCGCAACGAGAGTCTGGTGCGACACGCTGACGAGTAACGCGACTTCCATCGCGCTGCTTGAAAAGCTCGGTTTCAACCTGCTCTGCCTGCTGCCCGACCATTGGCACGGGCAGGATTATTTTCTTTGGGAGTTCAGCCCGCTTTAGGCGTTCGAGCCGACCAGCATCTTGCCGATCGCCGTTTCCGCGAACGGCGCGACGTCGTCGAAATCGGTCTGGTTACCGAGCCATTCCCAGGCGTCATCTTCTTTGCTCCGTGCGGCGCTCGCGACCTTGGCCAGCAACTGCGCATCGGTGCCGATGAGCAGCCGAAGCGGTGGATTGGACTCGGCGGCAAGTTGCAGGATCGCCTGCGCGACCTTCGCCGGGTCGCCGCGTAGCGCATTGGCGTTGGCGCGCATCGATTGCGACAGCGGACCGATCATCGCCTGGTAGTCGGGTTGCACCTCGTCGACGCGCATCGAGCTGCCGGCCCAGTCGGTTCGCATGCCGCCGGGCTCGACCACTGTCACCTTGATGCCGAGCGGCGACACCTCCTTCGCCAGCACCTCAGAGAAGCCGCCGACAGCCCATTTCGACGTCTGGTAGGCGGCGATACCCGGGCTCGCGACGCGGCCGCCGATGGAGGAAATCTGGATGATGTGGCCGCTCCGCTGTTTGCGCATCACCGGCAGTACGGCACGCGTCAGGTTGACCACGCCGAAGAGGTTGGTCTCGACCTGCGCGCGGAAATCGGCCTCGGGCGCATCCTCGATCGAGCTGACATTGGCGTAGCCGGCGTTGTTGACCAGCACATCGAGCCGGCCGAACGCCGCGACAGCCTCGGCGACAGCGCGTTGGCCTGCCGCGGGGTCGGTTACGTCGAGCGCCACGGCGCGGACGTTGTCGCCATAGCGCGCGACGAGATCGCTCAACTGGCCCGGGTCGCGGGCGGTAGCGACCAGCCGGTCGCCGCTGGCGAGCACGGCTTCGGCGAGGGCGCGGCCGAGGCCACGCGAGCTGCCGGTAATCATCCAGATTCTGGTCATCAAAAATCTCCTTCAAGCTGACGGAGGCACAGATAGGCTGGCCTGTTTCCACTTGAAAGAAGGTACCCCAAGGAACTATACCTACCTCATGGTAACTGTTCCCGAGACTTTCACCGATTTCTGCGCGTCCATGAGCGAGGCGGAGGACGAGAACGCCCGCGAGATGCTGGAGCGTCTCTCCGGCAAATGGCCGCTCGCGGTAATGCAGGTGTTGGCCGAGGCTGGCGGACCGCTCAGGTTTTCACGGGTGATGGAGCGGGCAGGCGGCGTCAGCCAGAAGGTGCTGACGCAGGCGCTTCGCATGCTCGAGCGCGAGGGTTTCGTGAAGCGGACGCTTTATCCGCAGGTGCCTCCACGGGTCGAATACGAGCTCACAACGCTCGGTTACGAGTTCATGCACCAGATCGTGCCGCTCTGGCGCTGGATCGTCCAGCGGCTGCCCGAGATCGAACGCCATCGCGTCGCCGCAGGCGAAGACGCCGCCCGTCTCGAGGCCGCCGCCGATCTGCCGTTTACGGGATAGGCTATTCTCGGCCTCGTCGTAGGCCGTTCACGCTCCGCCGCACATGTGTTCGGAGTCGGGCAATTCCCAGCTTTTATGGGTACCCATGTCGGTTGCCTTGTAGGTCTTGCCGCGGTCGTCGCCCTTCGGGCAATCCTTGGGCAGCGAGGTCAGGCAAAGCTTTACGTGGTCGCCGACGCGGGCGGCTTCGAGTTCGGGCACCTGATCGTAGGTGACGCCGTAAATGCCGTTGCCGTACTGCACGGCGTCGCCACTATCTGGAACACCGTCGAGCCGCGTCATCTTCTGCTTGATCGTTGTCGAGACGCACTGGCCAACCTTGGTGAGGGCCGGTGCAGCATTAGCAGGCAAGGCCGGGACTAGCAGGGGCAGGGCCACAAGGGCCGCAAGCAGCAGTTTCATCGCAATTTCATCCATTTTGCTCGGTGGGCGGAGAATGATCCGGTTCGCATGAACATCCGTTGAATGGGCCGGTTGCGGCCCTCCGCCGCTTCCCTTACATACGGCGCCAATCCCCGAGCTCCCTGACGCGAGAATTTTATGGCCCGCCAGTTCATCTATCACATGCACGGAATGTCCAAGGCCTATGCCGGCGGCAAGAAGGTGCTGGATAACATTCACCTCAGCTTCTACCCGGACGCCAAGATCGGCGTGCTCGGCCCCAATGGCTCGGGTAAGTCGACGCTGCTCCGGATCATGGCGGGCATCGACACCGAATTCACCGGCGAAGCTTGGCTCGCCGAAGGCGCCAGGGTCGGCTATCTGCCACAGGAGCCGCAGCTCGATCCGGCGCTGGACGTGATGGGCAACGTCATGACCGGTGTTGCCGAGAAGAAGGCCGTCATCGACCGCTACAACGAGCTGATGATGAACTACTCGGACGAGACGGCGGACGAGGCAACCAAGCTGCAGGATCGGATCGACGCCGAAAACCTCTGGGACCTGGAATCCCAGGTGCAGATGGCGATGGATGCTCTCGGCTGCCCGCCGGCCGATGCCTCGATCGACAACCTCTCGGGCGGCGAGAAGCGCCGGGTGGCGCTCTGCCAGTTGCTCCTCAGCAAGCCCGACCTGCTGCTGCTCGACGAACCGACCAACCATCTCGATGCCGAAACCACGGCGTGGCTCGAAAAGCACCTGCGCGAATTCCCGGGCGCGGTGCTGATCATCACCCACGACCGCTACTTCCTCGACAATGTCACCGGCTGGATTCTCGAGCTCGATCGCGGCCGCGGCGTGCCCTACGAGGGGAATTACTCGGCCTACCTGACCTCGAAGACCAAGCGCTTCGCCCAGGAAGAGCGCGAGGACGCCGCCCGCATGAAGGTGCTGGAGCGCGAGAAGGAATGGATGGGTCAGTCGCCCCAGGCCCGCCAGTCGAAGTCGAAGGCGCGCCTCAAGGCGTATGACGAACTGGTGCAGATCAACGAGGCGCGCACGCAGTCCTCGTCGGCGCAGATCATCATTCCGCCGGGCGAGCGGCTCGGCCACAACGTCATCGACATCGAAGGCATCTCGAAAGGCTTTGGCGATCGGTTGCTGATCGACAACCTCACCTTCAAGCTGCCGCCGGGCGGCATCGTCGGCATCATCGGGCCGAACGGGGCGGGCAAGACCACGCTGTTCCGCATGCTCACGGGGCAGGAGAAGCCGGATTCTGGTTCGATCGCCATCGCCGATGCGGTGCACCTCGGTTACGTGGACCAGAGCCGCGACACGCTCAACCCGAACAAGACGGTCTGGGAGGAAATCTCGGGCGGCAACGAAATCTTGATGCTCGGCAAGCGCGAGATGAACTCGCGCGCCTATACTTCGGCGTTCAATTTCAAGGGTGCTGACCAGCAGCAGAAGGTCGGCAACCTCTCGGGGGGGCAGCGCAACCGCGTCCACCTCGCCAAGATGCTGAAATCGGGCGCCAACGTCCTGCTCCTCGACGAGCCGACCAACGACCTCGACACCGAAACCCTCGCCGCGCTCGAAGAGGCGCTCGAGGAATTCGCCGGCTGCGCCGTGATCATCAGCCACGACCGCATGTTCCTCGACCGCCTCGCCACCCACATGCTGGCCTACGAAGGCAACAGCCACTTCGAATGGTTCGAGGGCAATTTCGCCGACTACGAAGCCGACAAGATTCGGCGGCTCGGGCCGGACAGCGTCAATCCGAAGAAGGTGACGTATAAGCCGCTGACGAGGTGAGGACTGGTCGGCCTAGCTGACGTCCTCTTCCAAAGTGCTTTCAATATAGGAAAGGATAAAGCGGGCGAGTTCCGAAACCTTATAGCTGGCTACCTCTGGGGTAGTCCTCGTTTGTGTCCTGCGCCGCTCGTCAACATATGTTTCCTTCTTGAGAACTGGGGCCAAAAGCCCGAGGGCAATGAGGTCCGCCTCAGCTAGCATGAAGTTTCGATGGCTTTGCGCCTCGACATATCGAACGACTCCCTCAAAATCAAAAACCTTATGCGGTTCCTTAAGTTGGTGACGGTCGGCCACCGTCGGAAGGCCAAAATGTAGATTGTCAAAGGCACCGTTTTTGACCTGTCCGTATGTGTATGACCTAGGCGGCCCAGCTTTCCACTTGAGTAAGATGATATGATAGTCGGTCAGTCGATCGATTATTCCAATGACAACGTAGGCTGGAGATCGCTCCATTTCGTTTGCCGCCATTGTTCCGCGCGCTGCTGCTTCGCGCAGGCTTTTGATCTTCTCCTCCCCCTCACTTCGCGTTGCGATCTGCACGGCATGGAGGAGGAGAGCGCTCACACTTGGATCATTGATCAATGAGCGCGGATCGATGCGACCAGTCTCTGTAAGTTGGTCGAGGCGGCGAGCAAGGTCTTCTATAAATCGATCCCTCCGCACGCTAGCTGGGTCTGCAATTAGAAGATCGAAGAGTTCGGATGCCGTGCCACCGAACCCTGGGACGAGCGACGCCAGCGACTTCGTTATGAACTTGAGTGCTTTATATGCCCCGTCGTCGGGGCCGGGACGTAACGCACTATTCTTGGAAATGGTTTGATCAGGCATCGAGGTGGCCATGGTGAATCGACAAAAGCTAAGGGCAACATTTTAGCGCGAGTCAGCGCGATAGCGAGGCCCGCCATGGGATTGCTAGCTGGGTTTCAGTGAAGGATGATTGGCTCCGCCGAGGTAAACCGAATGAATATGGTGAGCGAAAACTGTCTTAGAAGCCCCCGACTCCTCCGGTATCTTCCGCATCTGGCGGGGGTGGGCGCGCCGGGCGAGTCCGAGACTTGGACGCAGCGGGAGAGCACGATGCAGATGCCGTGGAGAACGACGACGCCTCCTGCGCTATCTCCGCGATCGGGCCGCGGCGCTTGAGGTCTCGATCTTTATCGTCGTTGAATGCGGGCGGAGGCCTGCATCGCTTGCGCTCGACGCTCATCGTCCTCCTCGCCTTCACTACGCCAGCGCTCGCGGACTCGCCCGCCTCGAAGCTCTTTGGCAGTATTCACGCCCCCACGCCGCCGCCCGCTACTTCCATCGGAAGCTATGCGAAGGGCTGCCTCGCCGGTGCAGCACAACTGCCTGCCGACGGACCAACGTGGCAGGCGATGCGGTTGTCGCGGGATCGGCGATGGGGTACGCCCGAGCTTGTCAGCTATATCGAGGCGCTCGGGCAATCTGCGGCGCAGGACGGCTGGCGGGGCCTGCTTGTCGGCGATATGGGGCTGGCGCGGGGCGGGCCGATGCCCACCGGCCATGCGTCGCATCAGATCGGGCTCGACGTCGATATCTGGGACACGCCGATGCCCGACCACACGCTCAGCGCCGCGGAGCGAGAGACGATAGGGGCGCCCTCGATGCTGAAACCCGGCACCGGCAATACGCGAGACGTCGACCCCGCGCGCTTCACGACGGCGGTGAGCATGCTGCTCCATCGCGCCGCAACCCTGCCGGGCGTTGCCCGCATTTTCGTCGCGCCCGGCATCAAGAAGGCGATGTGCGCGATCGAGTGGCCCGACCGAAGTTTTTTGGGCAAGCTCCGGCCCTGGTATGGCCACGACGAGCATTTCCACGTCCGGCTCGATTGCCCGCCTGGTGCCACGCAATGCGTACCACAAGCGCCCGTGCCACCCGGCGACGGCTGCGGCGCCGATCTCGCCTACTGGTTCACCGAGGCGCCGTACAAACCGACAAAACCCGCTCCGCCCCTGACCGTCGCCGCCCTGCCCAAGCAATGCGCTGCGGTATTGACGGCGAAGTAGTCGCGGGACGAGGTCGCCACAAAATTCCAATAAGCGTCTATTGAGACAGGTCCCGGTCCGATACGCTAGAGGACCGCGTTGGAGGAAAAATGGACACGCTCGCCGATACCGCCGAAAATCTTGGCCTTAGCTCAGAAGCGCCTGACGCCATCGGCGTCTTCCGCATCTGGCCCGGCAATGGCGCGCCGGCCGGGTCAGAGAGCTGGACGCAGCGGGAAAGCACTATGCAGATCCCGTGGAGCACGCAGCCGCGGCGGCTGACGCGGAATGTCGTGGTGCCGACGGTTACGGTGTTTCGCCCAGAGGCCGGCAAGGCTAACGGCACGGCGATGATCGTGGCGCCGGGCGGGGCGTTTCATTTCCTGATGGTTGACTATGAAGGCTACGACATGGCGCGCTGGCTGACGGCGCGCGGCATCACGGCTTTTGTGCTGAAATACCGGCTGGAGCGTACGCCGGATGATGATGCGGACCTCGAAGATTTCCGCGCCGCGATGCAGAGCCGGATGTCGCATCCGGGCCCGACCGATACCGAACCGCCGCCGGTGACTTTCGCCAGCGAAGCGAGGCGGCTTGGCGAAGAAGACGGGCGGCAGGCGATCCGCTTTGTCCGCGCCCATGCTGGTGAGTGGGGCATCGATCCGGCGCGGCTCGGCATCATCGGGTTCTCGGCGGGCGGCGCCGTAGCACTCGGTGCGGCGATGGTTCACGATGCGGCATGCCGCCCCGATTTCATCTGCGCCATCTATCCCGCCTATCGCGGCGGCGTGCCGGTGCCGGCAGATGCCCCGCCGATGTTCCTCGCCATCGCCGACGACGACAAGCAGATCGCCCCGATCTCATCCGCGCGCCTTTACGAGGCGTGGCACAAGCTCTCGGTCCCCGTCGAAATGCACATCTTCGGCAACGGCGCGCATGGGTTCGGCACGGAGAAGGCAGGCTTGCTGTCCGATCCGTGGCTCGATCTCTTCGGCAACTGGCTCGCCGCCCAGGGATTTTTGGCCGCGCGATAGCGGCGTCCAACATACGGAAATACCTATGCCCGATACTCTGCCGCCGCTCGCCCCAACCCCGCCGATGGGGTGGAACAGCTGGAACAGCTTTGCCACGACCATCACCGAGGCGCAGGCGCTCGAGACGGCCAACATCATGGCCGAAAAGCTGCTGCCGTTCGGCTACGACGTCTTCACCATCGACATCCAGTGGTACGAGCCCGGCGCGTCGAGCTACGAATATTCGACGACGCCGAAGACCACGATGGACGAGTGGGGCAGGGTGATCCCGGCGCTAAATCGTTTTCCATCGGCCGTGGGTGGTGTGGGCTTCGCCGAGATCGGCCGCAAAGTCCATGCGCTCGGCCTCAAATTCGGCATCCACATCATGCGCGGCATTCCGCGGCTGGCGGTCAAGCGAAACCTGCCGGTGCTGGGGACGAGTGTGCGGGCGGCCGATATCGCCGACACAGCCAGCATCTGTAGCTGGAACCCCGACATGTACGGTGTCGATATGTCGAAGCCGGGCGCGCAGGCCTATTACGACTCGATCTTTGCGCTTTACGCCGGCTGGGGCGTCGACTTCATCAAGATGGACGACATGAGCCGGCCCTATGACGCCCATGCGCCCGAAATCGAGGCAGCGCACAAGGCGATCGTCGCCAGCGGACGGCCGATGGTTTTGTCGTTGTCGCCGGGCGAAACGCCGGTGATCCGCGGCGATCATGTGCGCAAGTTCTCCCAGATGTGGCGGATCAGCGACGATTTCTGGGACGAGTGGCCGATGCTTGAGGCGCAGTTCGTCCGCCTCGAAAACTGGAACGCCTTTCGTGCGCCCGGCCGGTGGCCAGACCCGGATATGCTGCCGCTTGGCCGTCTGGCCCTCGGCGCCCGCGACACCCGCTTTACGCCAGATGAGCAGCGGACTGTCATGACGCTCTGGGCCATCACCCGCTCGCCGCTGATCATGGGCGGCGATCTCCGCCATCTCGACGCGCCGACGCTGGCGCTGCTCACCAACCGCGAAGTGCTGGCGGTCAACCAGTCGAGCATCGAGAACCAGCCGCACTTCGAACTCGACGGCACTCGCATCTGGACCGCGCGCCCGGAGCAGGGCGGCGATCACTACGTGGCCCTATTCAACACCACCGCCAAGCCGAAGCAGGTGAGCCTCAAGCTCGATCGGATTGGCATGTCGGCGACGTCAGGCGTGCGGGATCTATGGACGGGCAAGGAATTGGGGCCTGCGAACGGGGCTGTCAGCGCTATGCTGCCTGCGCACGGGGCGGGTCTTTATCGGGTCGGAGTGAAGCCATGACCATTTCCAATGATGCCGAGCTCAATGCGCTGCGCGATATCGGACGCATTGTCGCGCAGGTGCTCGAGGCGATGGGACGGGCGCTTGAGCCGGGGATGACGACGGCGGAACTCGATGCCATCGGGCGCAAGCTGCTTGATGACGCAGGGGCGCAGCCGGCGCCGGAACTGACCTACGATTTTCCCGGCGCGACCTGCATCAGCATCAACGAAGAGATCGCCCACAGCATTCCCGGTCCGCGGAAAATCCGGGCGGGCGATCTCGTCAATATCGATGTGTCCGCCGAGAAGGGCGGCTTCTTCGCCGACACCGGCGGCTCGTTCGCCGTGCCGCCGGTCAAGCGCCGCATCGAGGCGCTCTGCCGCGACGGCAAGCGTGCCATGTGGACAGGCGTGCGGCAGGTGGGGGCTGGGCGGCCGCTGGCCGGGATCGGCAACGCCATCGGCCAGTTCGCGGCGAAGAACGGCTATACGCTCGTCACCAATCTCGCGAGCCATGGCGTTGGCCGCGGGCTCCACGAAGAGCCGGGCGAAGTGCCGACGTGGCCCGATGCCCGCGAGCGGCGGATCATGCATGAAGGGCTGGTGTTCACGGTCGAGCCGTTCCTGTCGCTCGGCGCCAACTGGGCGGCCGACGGCAACGATCCCTGGACGCTCTACAGCAAACCCCGCGCGCCGACGGTGCAGTACGAGCATACGGTTGTCGCGACACGCAGCGGCCCGTTGGTGATCACGCTCGCGGCTTAGTATGTGCGATCACGGATACGTGATCGCACCCCAATCGGCCGGCGAGAATAAACGCAGCCTCAGCTCGGTCTTCTCCTCGTGCGCCCCACTTCAGGCGGTGCGAGGAGAACGCTGATGAGCCATCATCACGACGACGACGAAAAAGGGAATGGCCTCAACCGGCGCCACGCCCTCGAATGCATGATCTGGGCCGGCACCGGCATTGTTTGGACGCTCTCGGGCGGTGTGCCCAAGGCGCTCAACCTCTTGAGCGAAGCGCAGGCCGCCGAAGCGGTGACGAGCGGCTTCACGTTCCTGCAGATTTCCGACAGCCATATCGGCTTCGACAAGGAAGCTAAGGTTACGGCGCGCGACACGCTTGGCGAGGCCATCGACAAGGTCAAGGCGCTGACCATGAAGCCCGACTTCATGATCCATACGGGCGACATTACCCATCTTTCCAAGGCCGACCAGTTCGACGACGCGCAAAAAATGATCGGCAGTGTCGGCGTTGACGTCCATTACGTCCCCGGCGAGCACGACATGGTCGATGCGGACCAGGGCAAGGCGTATCTCGACCGCTTCGGCAAGGATACGTGGGGGCAGGGCTGGTACTCGTTCGACCAGAACGGCGTCCATTTTATTGGCCTCAACAACGTGACCAACCTCAAGGCCGGCGGCCTCGGGAATCTCGGCGCCGAGCAGTTGGCCTGGCTCGAAAAGGACCTCGCCAACCGTTCTGCCTCAACGCCGATCGTGGTCTTCGCGCATATCCCGCTCTGGACGATCTACGAGCAGTGGGGCTGGGGCACCGACGACAGCGCCCAGGCGATGGCTCTGCTCAAGCGGTTTGGCTCGGTTACCGTGCTCAACGGGCACATCCACCAGATCGTGCAGAAGGTCGAAGGCAACATGACCTTCCACACCGCGCGCTCGACCGCTTTCCCACAGCCGGCGCCCGGTACCGCTCCGGCGCCCGGCCCGATGATCGTCCCCGCCGAGCAGCTTCGCGGCATGCTGGGCATCACCAGCGTCAACTACGTCGTCGGCGTCAAAGATCTCGCCCTCACCGACTCCACTCTGGCCTAAGGCCCGAGCGCGCCATGCTCAATTTTTCTCTCAAATCGACAGGTTCAAATGATGACTCTCCTTCGTCCGCGGATGCATCCGCTCCTCGCCTTCAGCCTTGCAACCGCGCTTGTGACACTTGTGAGCTTCACGCCCGCCTTCGCTGCGGACGTGAAGGTTTCGATTACGAACTTCAAGTTCGATCCGGAGGTCGTGACGGCAGCGGTGGGCGACAAGGTGATCTTCACGAACGCTGATGACACCATTCACTCGGTTGTCGGCGACGACGGCAGCTTTCACTCCGACGGCCTCGACACCAACGACACCTACACCTACACCGTGACGAAGGCGGGTACGATCGCCTATCATTGCGGTCTGCATCCCTTCATGAAGGGGCAAATCGTCGTCAAATGAGCATTGTTGCCGGGATGCTTGGCGTTGCTCAGCGCGGCCTTTCCCGGCCTGGCGGGCAACAGGTGATGAACGCGGGTAGTTCAGGCGAACGGTTTCGCGAGGTGGTCATCCCCCACCTCGCGGACGCCCTTTCGCTCGCCCGCTGGCTCACCGGAAGCGCTCACGATGCCGAGGACGTGGTGCAGGATGCCTGCATCCGCGCTCTCGCCGGCATCGACCGGTATGATGGACGCAATGCCCGCGCCTGGGTGCTGGCGATCGTCCGCAATACCTGTTTCACTTGGCTGGCAAAACACCGCCCCAAGAGTCTGATTGTTGCCGGCGATATGTCGATGATTGACGAGCTGGCGCAAACGAGCTCGGTGGGGGAACTCCCCGCTTCGCCGGAAGCTGAGCTGATCCGCAAAGCGGATCTTGCGGCGGTCGAAACGGCGATCGCGGCGCTGCCGCATCTGCTCCGCGAGGTGCTGGTGCTGCGCGACGTGAGCGGCCTCAGCTACAAGGAAATCGCCGCGATGCTGGCCGTGCCGATCGGCACGGTCATGTCGCGTCTTTCGCGGGCACGGTCACACCTCGCCGCCGCTGTCGTTGAGGTACGATGATGGCTGAACCCTCGATCCAACCAGGAGATATGCTTTTGCTCCACGCCCTTGCCGACGGCGAACTCGACCCGGTGAGCGCCATGGCGCTGGAGCAGCGGATTGCTGCCGAGCCGGCGCTCGAGGCCGCATTCCAGTCGATCCTCGCCCTCAAGGACAAGATCGCCAACCTCGAGCGCCCGGTCATCAGCACGGATTTTTATGAGCGGATGGCGGCACTCGGTAGCGGAGCGCCGGCGTCCGCACGCGCTCCGGTGCGCGTCCGCTCGATCGAGGGCTGGCGGAACATCGCTGCCGCCTTGCTGGTCACGGCACTTGTCGCGAGCGGCACGACCTATCTCATTGCACCGCATCGCGCTGGCGTTTCGATGGAAGATCTGGTGGCGGCCAATCACCGGCGGAGCCTGCTCGCCGCTAGTCCGGTCGATATCGTTACGTCCGACCGCCATACGGTGAAGCCCTGGCTCGATGCAAAACTCGGCATTTCGCCGCCCGTCACCGACCTTACCGCCAAGGGCTATCCGCTGATCGGCGGGCGGGTCGACGTGATCGGTGCCGATGCCGTGCCAAGCCTGGTCTATCGCCATAATGAGCACCTGATTACGCTCCTCGCCGCGCCGGGCTCGAAGGCCGATGCGCTGCCGGTCAGCGAAACCGCGGGCGGCTACAACATCGTTCACTGGAGCGAGGGCGGCTTTTCGTACTGGGCCATATCGGACCTCGAAGCCGGCGAGCTCAGGCAATTCTGCGCGGATTATCGGGGCGTCTAGGGCAGGCGGGCCCCGCCGGCACGAAAAAGGGGAGCACATGGCTCCCCTCCCATTCTGATATGTAACGCACAAGGGGCTTGCTTCAAGCCCCCGCCCCTCCATTAAAAGGCGCCCCTCAGCGAACAGCGATGGAGGGACGACATGCCGGTTTCATTCTCAACGACCAGCGGCAAGGCCACGACCAACCGCGAGGTGGTGATTGCGGGGGGCGGGCCGACTGGCCTCATGCTGGCCGCCGAGCTGGCGCTGGCCGGGGTCGATGTCGCCATCGTCGAGCGGCGTACCAGCCAGGACCTAGCGGGCTCGCGCGCCGGGGGACTCCATTCCCGCACGCTCGAGATTTTCGACCAGCGTGGCATCGTCGACCGCTTCCTCGCCGAGGGGCAGAAGGCGCAGGTGGCAGGGTTTGCCGGGGTCAAATTCGACATCAGCGATTTTCCCACGCGCCATCCTTATGGGCTCGGCCTCTGGCAAAAGCATATCGAGCGCATTCTCGCCGGCTGGGTCGGGGAGTTAGGTGTGCCGATCTGCCGGGGCACCGAAGTCACCGGGTTCGCCCAGGACGCGACCGGCGTCGATGTCGCACTCAGCAACGGCCAGTCGCTGTGGGCAAAATACCTCGTCGGGTGCGATGGTGGACGCAGCCTTGTCCGCAAGGCAGCCGGTATCGATTTCCCCGGCTCGGATGCCACGACCAGCAACCTCATCGCCGAAGTCGAGATGACCGAAATCCCGGAATTCGGCATCCGCCGCAACGCGCTCGGCATCCATTCCTTCGGCCGGCGGGATTACAAAATCGTCGATGGCAAGATCGTCTATGCCGACGCCGGTCCGATCGGCGTGATGGTGACCGAGCCGCAGGTTGGCGGCCCGGGCGAGCCGACCCTGCGCGATCTCAGCGACGCGCTCATCGGCGTCTTCGGCACCGATTACGGTGTCCACAGCCCCACCTACATCTCCCGCTTCACCGACATGGCCCGGCAGGCCGAGAGCTACCGCAAGGGGCGGGTGCTGATCGCCGGCGATGCCGCCCACATTCATCCGCCCGATGGCGGGCAGGGCCTTCAGACCGGCGTGCAGGATGCGGTCAATCTCGGCTGGAAACTGGCGCAGGTGACCAGGGGAATTTCGCCCGAAACCCTGCTCGATACCTACGAGGCCGAGCGCCATCCCGTCGCGGCCCGCGTGCTCCGCCACACCATGACCTCGGTCGCCCTCCGCCGTGACGACGACCGTACAAGGGCGTTGCGCGAGACGATAGCCGAGCTTCTCAACATGGAAGAGCCGCGAAAAACCTTCGCTGCCGAAATGAGTGAACTCGGCATCCACTACGACTTTGGCGACGGTCACCCGCTCCTCGGCCGCCGCATGCCCGATCTCGATATTGTCACGACCGAGGGGCCGGTACGGGTGTTCACGCTGCTGCACACGGCCCGCTCGGTGCTGCTCAACTTCGGCAAGCCGGCCAGCATCGCCGTTGGGGCGTGGGCCGACCGGGTGCAGATGGTGGACGCGACCCACGGCGGGCCGTGGGAACTGCCGGCGATCGGGCCGGTGCCCGCTCCCTCCGCCGTGCTGGTGCGGCCGGATGGGTATGTGGCGTGGGTGGGAGAGGGCAGCGAGCGCGGGCTGGTGGAGGCGATGGGGAGTTGGTTCGGGGCGGCGGCGAGCTAAGGATGTCAGTTCCGTTGGCGCCGCCTCAGCCTAGCGCCTCCAGCCTCTCCGCCAGCGTGTTTAGGCCCCAGTCGCGGGCGAGGGCGGCGGCTTGGGGCCAGGTGGGGGTGGCGTCAGGGATTTTCGGAAGCGGAGCGGTGGTGACCATGGTGGCGATGCGGAGGTAAAGGCGGAGGTCGTCGGCCTGCGCCGGGAACTGGCCGGTGGCCAGCATCGCTTCGAGATTGGGGTAGCGCTTGAGGAGGCTCGCGGCGGTCTTGGCGCCGATGCCGCGCGCGCCGGGCAGCTTGTCAGACGGGTCGCCGCGCAGCGCGATAAAATCGGGCACCTGATGCGGCTCGACGCCGTAGCGTTCGCGCACCGCCGCCGCATCGATCCGCGCCATCTCGCCCATTTTTACCGGATGCAGGACCGTGGTTTTGTCCGACACGAGCTGGAAAGCATCGCGGTCGCCGCTGGCGACGATTGCCGTGCCGCCACTCTTCTCCTCGGCGGCGGCAGCCGTTGCGAGAAAATCGTCGGCCTCGAAGCCGGCCGCCTTAGCGTTGACGAAGCCGCAGGCGGTGATGAATTGCGGCAGCACATCGAGCTGGTCGACGATCTCGTCATCGAAGACGCGCCCGCCCTGGTAATCGGCAAATTCCTTGGCCCGCCAGTTGGGCTCCGACAGCGTGTCCCAGCCCACGACCACGGCGCGCGGGTGCTCCTCGGTGTAGAGGCGAACGAGGTAATTGGCGAACCCGACGATCGCCCCGCCGCCCTTGTCGCCGGTGCGTCGGATGGTCTTGGGTAGGCCGTGATAAGCGCGATGCGCGAAGGAGTCGCCGTCGATGACGAGGAGCGGGTGCGGTGCGGTCATGGCGGGAGATTAGCGGGGAGGTGGGGCGGGGGCCAGAGGGTGTTCGGGGACCGAGAGGCAGCGACACGGCGGTGACGGCGGCAATGCAAGGTCTCGTGAGTGCTATTTTCCATCGTTGCGGTGGGTGACGCCCGCGGTTTGCGCGGGCTAGTGTGCGCGTCGTCCTCCCTCCCGATCGGTCTTCCAATGAAGCTCTATAATTCCAATTTCTCGCCCAATGCGCTGCGGACGCGTGCCGTTGTCTACGAACTCGGTCTCGACCCGGAGATCGTCAACATCGACATTTCGAAGGGCGAAAACCGGACGCCGGAATATCTAAAGCTCAATCCGAACGGCAAGGTGCCGACGTTGGTCGATGGCGAGGTGGTGGTGTGGGAGTCGCGGGCGATCAACGCCTATCTGGCGGCGCTGCATCCTGAGCACGGTCTTTATCCCACCGATCCGGTGGCGCGCGCGACGGTCGACCAGTGGTCGTACTGGCAGGCCATTCATCTCGGCCCCTCGATGCAGCGGATCGCCTTCGAGCGGGTGCAGAAAAAGCTGTTCGGCCGCGGCGAACCCGACGAAACCGCCGTCGCCGGCGAGATCAAGACGGTCCGGGAGCTGCTGACGATCCTCAATCAGGCGCTGGCGGGTAAGGAATGGGTTGCCGGGCGCCTCAGCCTTGCCGATTTCGCGATTGCCAGCACGTTCCAGCTCCGGAAACCGGGCAAGCTGGGCGTGGAGGCGTATGCCAACGTTACGGCCTGGATCGAGCGGCTAGAGGCGCGGCCGTCGTGGACGAGGGCGGTGACGCCGCTGCTCGACGGGCTCAAGGCGCGGGGCGTCGATTTCGGCTAAATTCGTCATGGAAACGGTCAAAAATGCCGTCGTTTTGCCTGTAAACAAAGCGTTGGATTGCCAAATCAATGCCTCATTTCGGGCCCTTTAGGGTTTCATGAGCATGAGAGTTTGGGGGGACAGCCCCGGTGAAGATGCGCCGGGCCTGACCGGGAGACGAAAACTGGCGGAGCTTGCTGCGAGGTTCTCGGGCCGCCTGACTATAGGGGTTGCCGCCGTCGCGACGACAATCCTGCTGGGTTTGCTTGCCGTAGCGGCGTTTACGCTGCCGGCTCCGTGCTCGACTGATCCCGCGCGTTCCGGGCAGTGCCTTTCACCGGCGCCTGCTGTGACTATCCCGCAGCCTACGGCGGTGCCTTCGGGCAGCTCCGTTGTCGTGGCGAAGCCCCTGGCCCCAACGACTGCGGATGCAACGGTAACTCAGGCGGCGCAGCCGGCGCCGGGTTCCTCGGCGAAAGCTGGCAGTCTGATTTCGGCGACTTTCGACCAGTTGCCGGCAGCGTCGGTTCCGGCCGCTAATGACGCTTCCACACTCGCTCCCGCCGTCGCCGGCGCTCCAACCACCCGCGTGGTGAGCACCACCGTCGTTCACGCCGATGCGCCGGCTGCGGCGCTGAGCACGCAGGGTATGCAGATTTTCGAGCAGGCGCCCGATCCGCCGCCCGCTGCTGCAGCTGCACCCGTCGCCCTCGCCGATCCAGCGCCGGCCGCAGCGCAGGCTCCGATTGTGGTCGCTGACGCGACGCCGGCTGCTGCTGTTCCCGCTGTGGTGCAGGTTGCCAAAGCGGATCCGGTTCTGCCAGCCTCGCCGCCAAAACGTCCGGCGGCTTCGGCGGCTACTGCAACGGCCGGCGGAAGTATGGTCGTGATCAGTGGTGGTGGCGTCACAGTGCGCTCCGGCCCGGGAGGCGCGCAGCTCTTCGCCCTTGCGCGCGGCCAGAAGGTCACGGTCACCGGCAAGCAGCGCGGCTGGCTGCAGGTCGTCGACTCTCAGGGGCGCCGCGGCTGGGCTTACTCGGACTTCTTCGGCACCCGCTAGCGCGAAAACCCATCCTCGCCGTTCTGGCGAGGTTCATCTTGCACCGACCAGGTTGTGGCGGGTGACGATCCCCGCCTATGCTGCCCGCTGTCGGAACAGGATGTTCTTTCGCCGATGATTGCCATGATGATGCGAGTTTTTGCTGCGCTCGGTCTCGTTGCCCTGTTGGCCGGACCGTCGGTGGCGGGCGCCTATGGTGCGGCGGAGCAGAACGACAACGATGTCCCGGCCTACGTGCTCAAGATTTTGCCGGACGGACACTCGCTCAGTCTGGTCGGCGGCATCCGGTTCGGCCTCGCCAGCGATCTCAGCAGCGCGCTCAAGGCGTCACCGGGCATCAGGACGATCTATCTCACGAGCCCCGGCGGGCGGCTCGGCGCCGCGCAGGAAGCGGCGAATTTCATCAGCCGCAACGGGCTCAACACCTACGTGCTTGACGAGTGCTCCTCGGCCTGCACGCGGGTGTTCGTCGCGGGTAAGCGGCGGACGCTGCTTAACGGCGCGAGGCTGGGCTTTCACAGCGCCAATTTTACCAGTCCAATGCCGCTGCCGGGGGCAATGCGCTGGATCGCCAACCGCGTGAGCATCGGCGAGTACGTCAGCGCCGGCATCGATCCACAGTTCATGGAGCGGGCCGTTTCGATCGCGCCGAAGGATATCTGGTACCCATCAGCCGGCGAACTCCTTGCGGCCCATGTCATCACCGGCGTGACCGACGGGCTCGATTTCGCCCTCACCGGGCTTGAGCGGGCGAAATGGTACGGCAAGGACAGTGACGGCGGCTATCCCGCGTCGCAGCGCATTCTCCACGAAACGCACGGCAACTGAGCGGCCGAACCAGTGCTGGTATGCGCGGACGCCCGGTGCTATCCCGCCGCCGAACGCTTGCGGAGTTTTAGCGATGAAAGACTGGTCCCCCTCCACCTATCTCAAATTCGAGGACGAGCGGACCCGGCCGGCGCGCGATCTTCTCGCGCAGGTGCCGCTCGTAACACCTGAAAGCGTTGTCGACATGGGGTGCGGGCCCGGCAATTCGACGGAGGTTCTGGCCGAGCGCTATCCCGGCGCCAAAATGCTGGGCCTCGACAGTTCGCCCAACATGCTCGCCGAAGCGCGCCTGCGCCTACCGTCCGCGCAATTCGATAAGGCCGATGCCAGCACATGGGTGCCGGCGAAAGGCGTCGATCTGGTGTTCGCCAATGCCATCTATCAGTGGGTGCCGGATCATCTCACGGTATTGCCGAAGGTACTGGCGGCACTGGCGCCGGGCGGTGTGCTGGCGGTGCAGATGCCGGACAATCTCACCGAGCCGACGCATCGGCTGATGCGGGAGGTTGCGGCGTCCGGGCCCTGGGCGGCAAGGCTCAAGGATGCGGCGCGTGCGCCGCTGCCGCCGCCCAAAACTTATTACGATGCCCTAAAGCCGTTCGCGAGCCGGCTCGACATCTGGCACACCGCCTATAATCACGTGCTGGCCGACGCGGCAGCAATCGTCGAATGGGTGAAGGGGACGGGCCTGAGGCCCTTCATCGATCCCCTGCCGGAAGCAGAACGGCAGCAATTCCTCGCGACATACCTCGATGCGGTGACGAGCGCCTATCCCCGCGCCGTCGACGGCAAGGTATTATTGCGCTTCCCGCGACTGTTCATCGTCGCGCAACGCTGACTTACGAGAGACTGGATGCCGATGGATCGGTTTGAAGTACAGTTCGATGGGGCAACGCTGGTGGGCGAGGCCGGGGGCTTTGGCCTGCCGGTGGTTTTCCTCCACGCCAACGTGTCCGACCGGCGCCTTTGGGCGGCGCAGATGGAGACCGTGGCCGCCAATGGCTACCACGTGATTTCTTACGACCGGCGCGGCTTTGGCGAGACCCAGTCGCCGGATGAGCCGTTCAGCCATCTCGCAGACCTTGAAGCGGTGCTCGACCAGTTGAGTGTCCACGCCGCGATCCTCGTCGGTGCATCGCGAGGCGGCGCTCTTGCCATCGATTTTGCCATCGAGCATCCGGAGCGCACGGTTGGGCTTGTGTTGGTCGGGACGGGGCTCAGCGGGGCGCCGGAAGCCGACATGCCGGAGGAAGCCGAGGCGCTTGACGATGCACGGAGTTACGCTGAAGAGCGCAAGCAATGGGCGAGCGTCAACCGCATCGATGCGCATCTCTGGCTCGACGGACCCGAAAGCCAGAGCGGGCGTGTCACCGGCGCGCCGCGCGAGCTGTTTCTTGAAATGAATGGCGCGCGGCTCGGCCGTCCTGCTTTTACGCAGGAAGAGGAGCCGGATTCGGCGATCGACAATCTTGGCGCAATCACCGCACCGGTCCTGCTGGTCGTCGGCGACCTCGATTTCCCGCACATCGTTGATCGGCACGAGGAATTGTCCGAGGAATTCGAGAATGCCTTTTCCGTGACATTGGAAGATACGGCGCACCTCCCCAGCCTCGAACGGCCCGATCTCTTCGATCCGCTGCTGCTCGAATTCCTTGATGCCGTGGCGGGCCACAGCGAGCTCGGCGAGGACGATGAGGCCGAGGACGGCTGATTTTCCTGACCTTTTGGCCGGCCGAACTCGATAAAATTTGAAGCAAAGGCGGCGTTTCGGCTTCAACGGACAGCCAAGCCGTCCTGTCATATTCCCTGATCACTGGCGCAATGCCGAAGGGAAGTGACAATGCAAGACTCCGAGGATGGGCTTCGCGCCTTCTCGACGTTCAGGGTCCTCAACGGTGATGCCAATATCGTTGAACGAGACCAGCTGTTCCGCAACATGGCCCAGCTCTATTCCTACGTTTCCGACCGGTGCGACGACGAGCAGGTTGCGCAGTACGACGAGGTGCTTTGCCGCCTCGCGGAACTGGTGGAAGTCGAGGCGCGCACCCACGTTTCCAAGCTTTTGGCGCCGCTCGATCGGGCGCCGGGCATGGTGGTGGTAAAGCTCGCCAACGACGATATCGAGGTGGCGCAGCCGCTGCTCGAATTCTCCAACGTGCTGTCGGACGACGATCTCATCGACATCGTATCGCGCCGCAGCGAGGAGCATCGCCTTGCGATCGCCGGCCGTCCGAGCGTGACGGAGCGGGTTGGCGAAGCAATTGTCGAACACGGCGAGTCAACTTCAGTGGCCCGGCTGGTGCGTAACGGGAATGCCGAAATCAGCCATGTCGCACTCGAGAAAATTGTCGCTATGGCAGCCGAAAATCCTGAAATTGCTGCTGATTTGCGCGGCCGGGCCGATCTCGACTGGAAATCGCTCCGTGGCGAAATCGACTCTGTTGCCGGTCGCGTGCTCGACACGCTCGGCCAGGTCAACCAGCGCATCGATCCGACAACTGCCGGCAAAGTGCAGGCGGTGGTTTACAACCGGATGCGCAACCGGGCTGGTTTCTCCAGTCAGGACTGGAAGGTTGCCTACAACCAGGTCAAGGCGCTGTCCGACCGTAAGCAGCTCGACGAACGGGCGCTGCTGCGCTTCGCCCGGTTCGGCTACGGCCATCATGTGGCCGCGACGCTGACCGTCGAACTGCGGATCGCTCCGGAAATCTTCGTCAAGTGGCTGGCCATGCAGGATTATGTGGCGGTCACGGTTGCGGTGCGCAGCCTCGGTATCAGCCCCGATCTGTTCGAGGCGATGGTCGCCTGCCTGCCATGGCGCGACCTGCCGACCGACGCCGACCGGAGCAATATCCGCCGGCGTTTCGAGGCAATCGGTTCGGAAGAGGCATCGGGCATTTTCGAACTCTGGCGCGCCCATGCCTTCCGCAAGCGCGTCGGCGTCGAAGAGCGTGCGGTGGGCGCGGCTTAATCCCCGCACGGCACCGTTGCGATACAATCAGGCCCGCGCGCAAAACGCGGGCCTTTTCGTTTGTTGTTGTGCCGACATGGCTATCGACGCCGAGCTTCGCTAGATATAAAGATATCTTTATGCGGAGCGGAACGGAAGATCGGATGGCCGAGCTGTCGACCATGGTGGGCGTGTTGCGCGCGGCGGGTGAGGGGACCCGGCTGCGGTTGTTGGCGCTGCTCGCCGACGGCGAGCATACCGTCAAGGACCTGACCGAAATCCTCGGCCAGAGCCAGCCGCGCATTTCCCGGCACCTCAAGCTGCTTGCTGATGCACGGTTGATCGAGCGCAACGCCGAGGGGGCGTGGGCCTATTACCGGCTGGCCCATGGCGAGGTCGCCGAGTTGGCGCACTGGCTGATCGCGCGGATCGATGCCGACGACGTTGATCGCGCTCGCGACAGGGTACGGCTCGACTGGGTCAGGACGCAGCAGCAACAGCAGGCGGCGGCTTATTTCGCCAAGGTTGCCGATAGCTGGGACGTTCTGCGCAAGCTGCATGTGCCGGATTCGGCGGTCGAAGCCGCAATCCTTGAGGATTTTGGCACGCGAAAGGTCGATCTGTTGCTCGATCTCGGCACCGGCACCGGGCGAATGCTCGAACTCCTTTCGGGGCACTACAAGCGCGGCGTTGGCATCGATTCCAGCCGTGAAATGCTCACGGTTGCACGTGCAAAGCTGGCGGCTGCAGGTATCCAGCACGCGCAGGTTCGGCTCGGCGATATTGCCAATCTCGATCCCGCGCTGGGGCAGGCGGACGTCGTGATCGTCCATCAGGTTTTGCATTATTTCGACGACCCCGGCCGCCGTCTGTCCGAGATTCGGCCGGTGCTGAAGGCCGATGGTGAAATGCTGATCGTCGATTTTGCGCCGCACGAGCTCGAATTCCTGCGCATCCATCATGCGCACCGCCGGCTTGGCCTGTCGGAGAGCCAGATGGCCGAGTGGGCCGAGGCGGCGGGGCTGAAAGTCGAGTCGCTGAAATTGTTCCCGCCGGCGGATGCGGCAGGTTTGACGGTGTGTTTGTGGCGTCTGGCGCCCGTGAGCGCGACGCAGAGGAGAAACTGATGACGTTCGATCTGGCGCACGAGCGCGCAAGCCGCCTGGCCCCGGAAAGCCGGCCGGAGCTGCAGTTGTCGTTCGAGTTCTTTCCGCCAAAAACCGACGTGATGGAAGCGCGGTTCTGGGAAAGCCTCAAGCGGCTGGCGCCCCTGCATCCGAGCTTCGTGTCGGTGACATATGGAGCGGGCGGGTCGACGCGGGAGCGGACGCTGCGCATGGTGCGGCAGGTAAAGAGCGAGACGGGGATTGATGCAGCAGCGCATCTCACCTGCGTCGGCGCCTCGCGCGACGATGTCGATGCGGTTGTCCGCGGTTATCAGGAGGCCGGGATCAACCGGATCGTGGCGCTTCGGGGCGATCCGCCGGAAGGTATCGGGCAGCCTTTCGTGCCGCATCCTCAGGGCTACCAGAATGCCGCCGAACTGGTGGCCGGCATTCGGGCCATCGGCGATTTCGACATTTCCGTCGCGGCCTACCCGGATAAGCATGCGCAAAGCCCGAACTGGGACGCCGAGATCGACAATCTGAAGCGCAAGCTTGATGCCGGAGCCAATCGGGCGATCACCCAGATGTTCTTCGACAACCACGACTATCTGCGGCTGGTCGAGCGCGCGCGCAGGGCCGGCATTACCGCGCCGATCGTGCCGGGCATTCAGCCGATCCACAGCTTTACCCAGATATCGTCGTTCGCCGCCCGCAACGGGGCGAAGATGCCGGGTTGGGTAGCGGAACGTTTCGCGGGTCTTGAGGACGATCCCGAAACGACGGCATTGGTGGCGTCGGCCGTTGCGGCCGAACAAGTGCTGGAACTGGTCGACGAGGGCGTCAACGAGTTCCACTTTTTCACGCTCAACCGCTCCAATCTCGTGCTGGCACTGGCCCGTGTGCTGGGGCGCCGGCCGGACAGGCAGGCCGTTGCGATGCCTGCCTGAAACACAAATTGGCCATCATAATCGTGTGTGTTAAAGGCGGGTCGTTGCGTAGCAGGAACCCCAGATGAGCTTCCCCAGAAAGATAACAGGCGCCCTCGCATGGGTGGGGCTTGCTATCGTTATTGCCGTGCCGGTCATCGAAATGGTTGGCTCGAAATTCGTGTCGAACAAGCGCGCCGAGGTGACGCCGGTCGCCGAGGTCAAGGCGCCGGCCGTGCCTGCGGCCAAGGAAGCTCTGCCTGCAGAAACTGCCGCCGTGCCGAAGGCTACTGTGGTCATCAAGCCGGCCGTTCCGGCGGCACCCGTCGCGTCGGCGAAACCTGTTGTGGTCGCTCCGACGCCGGCGCCACAGGTGGCCGAGGACGCACCCGCGACCGCCGACGCGCCTTCAGGCAGCGACGCGGTGAAGGACTATCTCGCGGCCAATAAGACGTTGCCGAGCTACATTACGCCGAGCTCACCGGCGAAGACGGCCGATGCTGCTGCCGCTCAGGCGGATTCGATGACGCCAGCGGCGCAGAAGCTAGCATCTACGCTGTCCAGCGAGCCGTCAGCCAACCAAACGGCGGCAAGCACTTCGCCTGCGTCATCGGTTGCGGCTGCTTCGCCAGACGGGAGCACGGATACGTCGGTCGCTACGGCCGATACGCCGATTATGACTCCGGCCCCTGTACCGATGCCGGTATCGGCGCGGCCCAAGGTGGCCCCGGCTCAAACAGTCACCGACGCCGACCTCAAGGATTGGAAATCGGGTACGCTCGAAGATTATCTGCGGCAGCATAACCTGCTGGCGAATTCGAGCCCCGATCAAGGCGACGGCAACTAAGAAGTTTTCCCGTGGGTGACAATCACCCCGGCGGCGACTAGTCAGAAATGGCGGTTCAACCGTGCAAGACGCTCTGTGCCTGAAAGTGTTTAGTTTGCCGCTCAGCCTGCACCGTGCGGGCAGACCGGAGGGATTCGTGTCGATCTGGAAGCGAGTCAGCGATAAATTGGGATCGTTCTCGCAACGCACAGGCGTTGCGGGCTCGCTCGCCAATGCGCTCGATCCGGACACCTGGCTGCCCGGCGGGCGCGACGCGGCCTTTACGCTGGCGCTGATTGCCCTTTCGGCAAAGATGGCGGTTTCGGACGGCGTCGTGACGGCATCCGAAATCCGTGCGTTCAAAAAGACCGTCGTCATCCCGAGCGGCGCCGAGACCCAGGTCGACAAGCTGTTCGCGCTCGCCCAGCAGGATGTGGCGGGCTACGAGGCCTATGCCAAAAAGATCGGCCGGTTCTTCATGAAGACGCCCGAAACGCTTGAGCACGTGCTCGACGGGCTGTTCTATATAGCGGCCGCCGACGGCATGATCCATGAGGACGAGCTCAACTATCTGCGGCACGTCAGCGATATTTTCGGCTTCGATGAAGCGCGCTTCGAGCAGATCGCGGCCCAGCACGTCTATCTCGACGACGGCACCGATCCTTATCTCGTGCTCGGGCTGATGCCGGGCGCGAGCAAGGACGAGGTGCGGCGCGTCTATCGGCGGCTCGTCGCCGAGCATCATCCAGACCGCCTCATCGCCAAGGGTGTGCCGGAAGAACTGCTGGCCGTGGCTACCGCCCGTATGGCAGCGATCAACCACGCCTATGCGCAAATCCTCAAGCCACGGGCCCTGGCCGCGCCCGAGAACGCTTGAGTCCTGGCCGAACTCTCTCTAAAGCTCGCCACGCCAGTTGACCGGGTGGCCGCTTCGCTTGGGGTAACCTTTGCGGGGAGGAAAGTCCGGGCTCCATCGAAACACGGTGCCGGCTAACGGCCGGCGGGGGCGACCCCAGGGAAAGTGCCACAGAAAGCAAACCGCCCGGTTCGCCGGGTAAGGGTGAAAGGGTGCGGTAAGAGCGCACCGCGGGTCCGGCAACGGGAACGGCACGGCAAACCCCACCGGGAGCAAGACCAAATAGGGGTGACGCGGCATAAGCCGGCCGGTTTTCGAGGCTAGTCACCCGGGTTGGTTGCATGAGGCGGCTGGCAACAGACGCCCCAGATGAATGGCCGCCACGTCAGGCGGTCTGTCGGCCTCGCGCCGGCAGGCTCACTGGCCCTACAGAACCCGGCTTACAGGTCAACTGGCACTTTTATCCCTGGCGGCGGCCAAGGTGCCACTATGGGCAACAGAATCTTAAGCTCCATTGGTCAAAGTGCGCCAATGCCCGCTTCCCCGGCGGGCCATGCGTTTCGGCTTCGGCCGTAGTGGAGTTGCGCCGAGCGATGCGCCAGCCTCGAGTGCCGGAGAGTTTTGGAGCCGCCGGGCCGCATGTGCCGGTGCTGCTGGCCGAAGTGCTGGAGGCGCTTGCTCCGCTTGAAGGCGCGCGGATCGTTGACGGCACCTTTGGCGCAGGCGGATATACGCGTGCGTTGCTCGAAGCTGGCGCGACTGTGATCGGCATCGACCGGGACCCGCGCGTGGCACAGTTCGCGACGGCGGTTGCTGCGGCTCATCCGGACCACTTCAGTTTCGTTCCCGGCGCCTTCTCGGCGCTCGACACGCTCGCCGGCGATCTGCCGGTTGATGGCGTAGTGCTCGATATCGGCGTTTCTTCGATGCAGCTCGATCAGCCGGAGCGCGGGTTCTCGTTCATGCGCGACGGGCCGCTCGACATGCGCATGGCAGGCGAGGGCGAAAGCGCAGCGGATCTCGTCAACGGGCTCGATGAGGCCGATCTCGCTAATCTGCTCTACGCCTATGGCGAGGAGCGGAAGTCGCGGCGCATCGCGCACACAATCGTGGCGGCGCGGGCGACTGCACCTATCGCGACCACGTCTGAGCTGGCGCGGCTGATCGAAAAGGCCATTGGCCGGAAGCCAGGTGATGCGCATCCGGCAACTCGCAGCTTTCAGGCTCTGCGGATCGCCGTGAACGACGAGTTCGGCGAGCTGGTCGAAGGTCTGTTTGCGGCGGAGCGGCTGCTGTCCGAGGGCGGGCGGCTGGCGGTTGTAACCTTCCATTCGCTGGAAGACCGGATCGTGAAACGCTTCTTCGAGCCCGAAAAGTCCGCGCCGACGCAATCGCGGCATTTGCCGGAACGGCAGGTCGAGGCGAAGCGCTGGGTCGAGATCGCCAAGGCGCGCAAGGCCGGGCCGGCGGAGCTTGCGACCAATCCACGCGCACGTTCGGCAACTTTGCGCAGCGCCCGCCGCACGGTAATGCCGGCGCGGCCGGTTGGCACCGAAGGTCTCGGCGTGCCGCAAATCCGGGGCGCCGCATGATCCGCAAACTCAACATCGTCCTGATGCTGACGAGCGCTATCGCGTTCGTGGCCGTTTACGGGCTCAAATATTCGGTCGAGGAAGTGGCCAAGAACAAGCTGGAGCTTGAACGCCACATCGATCAGCAGAAGGCGCAGTTGTCGCTGCTGCAGGCGGACTGGTCCTATCTCAACCAGCCCGGGTACATCCAGCCGATCGTCGAACGGCATCTCGACCAGCTCAATCTGCAGCCGATCAAGCAGACGCAATTCGGCGCTCTGACGGAATTGCCGATGCGTCCGGTGCAACCGGACACGACCGCGATGACGGCGCTGTTCCAATCCCTCGATGCCGGCGTCGATCCGGCCGATAAGCCGATCGGGAGGAAACAGCCATGACCGTTATGACCGGCGGCGATGTCGCTCCTATTGCGGTAACCGGCGCGCGAAAATTCCGCGGTGACCTGACCAAGACGCGCATCCGCTGGGTGATCGTCGGGCTCGTCATCATCTTCGGCATTGTCGGCGGACGCCTGGTGCAGCTTGGCCTCGTGGTGCAGGACAACAGCATCGAAGGGCGCAGCCGTGAGGCGCTCTCGGCGTCACGGCCGGCGATCCTCGACCGCAACGGCCTCGAAATGGCCGTCGATATCCGCGTGCCCTCGCTCTATGCCGAGCCGCGCCGGATCATCGACGTGGACGATGCCGTCGAGAAGCTCCGTACCGTGCTGCCTGACCTCGACGCCAACTGGCTCAGGACCAAGCTTTCGGGCGAAAAAGGCTTCGTGTGGATCAAGCGCGATCTGACGCCCGAGGTCGAGGATCGTATCTACCAGCTCGGCATCCCGGGCCTCGATTTCCTCACCGAGAGCAAGCGGTTCTATCCGGGCGGTCCAGAAGCCTCGCACATCCTCGGCTCGGTGAACGTCGACAACCAGGGTATCGGCGGCATCGAGCAATATGTCGACGGGCAGGGGCTGGCGCAGCTCCAGTCGGTCGGCATCGCCGATGGACAGAACCTCAAGCCGGTGCAACTCACCATCGACATGCGTGTGCAGCACGTGATGCGCGAGCAATTGCTCTCCGCACTGACGCGCTACAAGGCCAAGGCCGCCGCCGCCGTGATGCTCGACATCAAGACCGGCGAAGTTGTCGGTCTGGTGTCGCTGCCCGATTTCGACCCGAACGATCCGTCCTCGATGATCGCGCCCTACAATGGCGAGCCGAGGATGCGCTTCAACCGTATCACCGCGGGCAAATACGAACTTGGTTCGACGTTCAAGACTATCACCATTGCGGGCGCGCTCGACAGCGGCGCAGTGAAAATGACCGATCGTTTTGACGCGCGGTTCGGTGTCCGCTTTGGGCGGTTCACCATCACCGACTTCCACGGCCAGAACCGCATTCTGACGCTGCCCGAGGTCTACAAATACTCGTCCAACGTCGGCGCTATCCACATCATGCAGCAGTGGGGCAAGGACAACTACCGGGCCTTCATGACCAAGGTTGGGTTCGACGATCCGCTGCCGATCGAGTTGCCGGAAAAGACGACCTCCAGCATCCCGAAGAAGTTTGCCGACGTGACGGCGGCGACGGCAGCCTTCGGCCACGGCATCGCGATCACGCCGCTGCATATGGCGGCGGCGATGGCCGCGTTCGTCAACGGCGGTGTCTATGAACCGCCGACGCTCTACAAGCGCTCACCCGAGGATGTTGCGGCGCTGGCGAAGCGCTTCATTTCGCCGGCGACGAGCAAAGAGATCATAGAGCTGATGCGCCTAAACGCCATCGAGGGCTCGGGCAGCGTTATGGAGCGCGCCGCACAGGGTTATCGGGTCGGCGGCAAGACGGGTACGGCTGACAAGGTCGTGGGCGGGCGTTACGCCACCAACAAGAATTTCAACGTCTTTGCGTCGGCCTTCCCGCTCGACGACCCGAAATATGCGATGGTGGTGATCATGGATGAACCGCATCGTGAGGGGCCGACGACGGGCGACACGGCGGGCTGGAACGCCGGGCAGACGACCGGACTGATCGTGGCGGGTATCGCACCGATGCTCGGGATTGCCCCCAATTTCGATAAAGCCATCGACGATCAACTGGTTCCGCCGTCGATCAGGTAGGTTGCCGGGCTTGACGAGACTGGGTCCGTTCGCTCAATGGCGTGAACGGCTTGGCGGCGGATAGCCTTACCGAAACGGGGAAGCCTTCGCAGGTGTCGTTCTTACTCGCAGCGTTGCTGGAAGGCTCGGGTTCGCATCTGCCCGGCGATTTGCAGGTTGGCGGCATCAACGCCGATAGCCGGGCCGTTGCCGCCGGTGACGCGTTTTTTGCGCTGCCAGGGACCAAATCGCACGGCAACGAATTTGCGGCTGGCGCGATCGCGCGTGGCGCGACGGTAATCGTGACAGATCGCCAGCTCGAGGCCGATCCCGGGGTACCAGTGGTGGTCGTTGCCGATGTGCGCGCAGCCTATGCGCTCGCCGCAGCTCGGCAGTTCGCTCCGCAACCGACGGTCTCGGTTGCGGTGACGGGGACCAACGGTAAGACTTCAGTCGCTTCATTCGTGCGGCAGATTTGGGAGGCCAGCGGGTTCAGGTCCGCGAGCCTCGGGACGCTCGGGGTCGAAACGGCGGCGGGGCTCAGGGCCGGGTCGCTGACAACCCCTGACCCGCTGATGCTGCATCGCGATCTCGGGGCGCTCAAGGCCGAGGGCATCGACCACGTGGCGATGGAGGCGTCGAGCCACGGGCTCGATCAGCGCCGGCTCGATGGCCTGCGGTTCCAGGCGGTGGGGTTCACCAACCTCACCCGGGACCACCTCGACTACCACCACAGCATGGCCGCCTATGCCGATGCAAAGCTTCGGCTTTTCCGCGAACTCGCGGCGGACGGTGCGGCCGCGGTAGTGAACACCGATGATCCGGAATCGCAGCAGTTTGTCTTTGCCGCGCTCGATCGCGGTCTGCGGCTGCTGACTGTCGGGCACGAGGGGGCGTTCTTCGAGATCGGCGGGATCGTCAATGAAGGGTTTGGCCAGCGGGTGCGCGGCAAACTCGTTGGCGAGCCTGCCGAGTTCCATCTGCCACTGACTGGCGCCTTCCAGGTCAGCAACGCTCTCGTCGCGCTCGGTCTCGCCACGGCGACCGGTGCGCCGCAGGCAGTCGCGCTGAAGAAGCTTGAGAGCCTCAAGGGCGCGCGCGGCCGGCTGGAATTGGCGGGCCAACGCGATGGCAGCGCGGTCTTCATCGACTACGCCCATACGCCGGATGCACTGAAGAATGCACTCGAATCCCTTCGGCCTTATGCGGCCGGGAAACTTACCGTGGTTTTCGGTTGCGGCGGCGATCGCGACAAGGGCAAGCGGCCGCTTATGGGGACCGTCGCGCAGGAACTTGCGGACCGGGTGATTGTCACCGACGACAACCCGCGCACGGAGGGCGCGGCAACGATCCGCTCCGAAATCCTCGCAGCGGTCCCCAATGCCGAGGAAATCGGCGATCGCAAGCACGCGATCGAAGCGGCGATTGCCACAATGGGGTCACGCGATGTTGTTCTGATCGCGGGCAAGGGACACGAAGACTACCAGATCATCGGTACGACCAAGCACCATTTCTCCGACCACG
>Ga0268266_10000085_pt1 | contig 201288 bp, 196 predicted proteins | sample KBSS13metaG_FD_190356 | JGI IMG/M metagenome (GOLD analysis project Ga0268266, IMG submission 190356) | Switchgrass rhizosphere microbial communities from Kellogg Biological Station, Michigan, USA - KBS S1-3 metaG (SPAdes) (version 2) | ecosystem: Host-associated > Plants > Roots >... | reverse complement strand
GCACCTTGGCGGCGGCCGCGATCGGGCCGTCGTAGCTCTCGTCCACGGTCTGGCACCAGAGGACCAGCCAGCGCTCGAAGTGCTCCTTGCGCAGGCCGCCCGGCACCTTCTCGTGCAGGCGCGCGTGCGGGCCGAACGCGCCGCCGCCATAGGACTTCGTGCCCAGCAGGTTCGTCGCCCAAAAGGCCGCGATCACCGGGACGTGCGCCTCGAGGTCGAGCTGGGCGACGTCGGTGAAGAGCCAGCCGATCTGCTCGTCGGCCATCGCCTTGCCGTAGAAGGCGCGGACGAGCTGCTCGCAGTCGGCGGTGGTCTCGATGTCGGGGAGGACCTCGGTCACGATCCGGGAATGATGACGACCGACGCCGGCCGGCAGGGGGCGCGGCGCTAGACCGCCTCGGCCGCGAGCACCGTGGCGCCGAAGAGGAACGCGGCACCGGTGGCGAAGCCGACGAGCCGCACCGGCGGGCCGCCGTGGACGCCGGTCTCGTGGACGACGGCGTGGCCCTTGCCGCGGGCGAGCAGATAGCGGTTGACCGGCACGGTGACGGCGGCGGCGATGGCAAGCGCGAAGCTGAGGCTCCCCCAGAAGAGAAGGCTGTCGAGGCCGGACTCCATCGCCCCCGGGACGAGCACCATGATCAGGTTGTCGACCAGCTCCATCGTCGCGATGCTGAGCGTGTCCGAGGCGAGCGCGATCGGCACCACCGCCCCGAGCGCGAAGCCGGCGCGCAGCAGCGGCAGGCTCGTGAGCGCGTAGCCGAAGGCGAACGCCAGGACGACGGCGAGGACGACGGTCCCGAGGTTCGAGAAGCCGAGCGCGGTGCCGACCGTCATCCCGACGATCTCCCCGATCGCACACCCGGTCAGGCAGTGCAGCGTCGCGGCGATCGCGGTCGCGGTGAGCGCGGCGGAGTCGTCCCGCGAGTGGTGATGGTGCTCGGCGTGGCCCATTGCTGGAGTATACCCCCTGGGGGTATAGGGGATTACCCAAAAATCCTCGCGCAAACGTTGAACCTTTGCAGCGATCGTTACAAACGGCGCTAATCTCGGACGATGTATCGACATCGGTGGAGTGCGCTGAGGTTGCTGGTGATCGCGCTCCTCGCCGTGTCGATGCTCGCCCCCGGCGGTGCCTCGGCCGCGGTCTTCACCGCCGCCCCTCCGCAGACGGTGAGCGAAGACGAAGGACCGATCACCTGGGCCTTCGCGACCGACGCCCCCGGGACGATGTGGGGGAACGTGACCTGGAAGGTCAGCACCGAGCCCGAATGGCACACCTGCGGTGGGCCGACGGGCACCGTGACCCTCGAAGGCCTCGGTGCGGGCACCTACTGGGTGGAAGTCGCCGACGAGGTCGACCTGGCATTCGCCGGGAACTCGGCGGGCGAGGCACCGTTCACCCGCTGCACGGAACCGCACTCCCCGGCGCCGGGACCGCTCCAACCGGTGAGCCTCGCCGCCGTCACGGTGGTCCCTCCCCCCTTCCCGACGACCGCGACGACGACCGTCACCGTCGTCGATCGGCGGCGCTGCCGGGAGGCCCGAGCGAAGCGAGCGGGGTCGAAGCCCGCTCCGCGGCACGGGCGGAAGATCCGCGCCGGCTGCCGGTAGTCCGACCCCGTTCGTCGGGGGCTTCACCGCGCCAAGCGGGTAGCCCCTGACATTCCAGCGTGGGCGCCGTTGCCTTTGGGTAGAGAACCTGAACTGGTCCCAGACGCTGGCGCGTCGCGTTGCGAAAAGGAGCCCTGAGACATGACGAGTACGCGCGAACGGCGGCCCGGTGAGCCTCCGGTCCTGACCCCCCGTCCCGGTGGGATCGCGGAGCGGTTCGCCGGGCGGATCGGGGATCCGCATCCGGCCCTCGCCTTCCTCGCCGCACTACTGACGGGCTTCGTCCTGCTGGCGGCGACCTCGGTGCTTCTCGCGCTCTTCATCGTCCACGTCGTCGTCGCCGGGGGCGGCCTCGGACTGGGTGGCGCCGACGAATCTCTTCCCGAAACCCTGGCCAATGACCGCACCGGAACGCTGACGACGCTCTCGGAAATCGGCACCGAAGCGGGCGGGTCCCCGGTGCTGCCGATCCTGGTCGGGATCATCGCCATCGTCTGCGCCTTCATGCGGCGCTGGCTGATCGCCGCTTTCGCGGTCTTCGTCCTCACCGCCGAGTCGGCCACCTACAAAGTGACCTCGCTGCTGGTCCCCCGCGACCGCCCCTCGGTCCACCGCCTCGAAGACCTGCCGGTCGACGCCAGCTATCCCTCCGGCCATACCGCCGCCTCGGTGGCGGTCTACGCCGGCCTGGTCCTGCTGTTCACCACGTCGATCACCGGCAACCTTCGCAAGGCGCTGGCCTGGACGGCCGCGGTCCTGATGGTCACTTTCGTCGCCTTCTCCCGCATGTACCGGGGGATGCACCACCCCCTCGACGTCATCGGCGGGGTGGCGATCGGGATCGGGGCGATCCTGCTGCTGGTGTTCGCATGCCGGGTGGCGGGCGCGGCCGCCGACGCGCGGAGGCCCCGATGAGGCCCGCGGTGGTCGCCCACGCCGCGAAGAAGCTCGACGGCGGGCTGCCGGAACTGCGGCGCCTGCTCGCCGAGGAAGGCTTCTCCGATCCCCTCTGGTTCGAGGTGCCGAAGGCAAAGCGGGCACCGGCGGCGGTCGAAGCGGCGCTCGAGGCCGGCGCGGACCTGATCCTCGCCTGGGGCGGGGACGGCATGGTCCGTCGCTGCGTCAACGTGCTCGCCGACACGGAGGTCCCGCTCGGGATCCTCCCCGCCGGCACCGCCAACCTCTTCGCCGGCTATCTCGGGATCGAGACCGACCTCCGCGCCGCTCTGCGGGTCGCCCTGCGCGGCGACCGCCGGCGGGTCGACCTCGGCCGCTTCGAGCGCGAGCGCTTCGCCGTGATGGCCGGCGCCGGCCTCGACGCGGCGATGATCAAGGACTCCGACAAGCGGAAGGACCGCCTCGGCCGCGCCGCCTACCTGTTCGGCGGCGCGGCGAACGTCACCGCCGCCGGCTTCGGGGCGAGGATCAAGGTCGACGGCACCCTCTGGTACGAGGGCGCGGCGAGCTGCATCCTGGTCGGCAACATCGGCCAGCTGTTCGGCGGCATCGAGGTCTTCGCCGACGCGACCCCGGACGACGGTCGGCTCGACCTCGGGGTCCTCACCGCGGAGAGCCCCACCCAGATCGTGCGCGCCGTCGCCCGCACGGTCGTCGGCGACACCCACCGCTCGCCGTTCGTCCGCATCACCCAGGCACGGAAGGTCAGCGTCAAGCTCGATCGCAAGGTCCGTTATGAGCTCGACGGCGGCGATCGCAAGAAGGTCAAGTCATTCAAGGTCAAGGTCGAACCCGGCGCGATGACGGTCTGCGTCCCCGCCGCCGGTGAGGGGAGAGAAAAGTGATGAAGCCGGACCTGGCAAACGGAGCAGGCGACGTCGGCGACAAGGCCCGGCGCGGAGGTGACCAGCTGGCGGGCGCCAAGGCGCTCGGCTGGCTGGCGCGGGCAGGGCTCTTCGCCCGCGGGGTCGTCTACTTCGTGATCGGCCTGTTGGCGCTCGAGCTCGCCCTCGGCGAAGGTGGCTCGGCCACCGACCAGCAGGGGGCGATGAAGGCGATCTCGGGACAGTCCTACGGCAAGGTCCTGCTAGTCCTCCTTGCGGTCGGCCTGGCCGGATACGCGCTCTGGCGGCTGGTCCGCGCGGCCGTCGGCCATGGCGCCGAACAGCGCGACGAGACCTCCGACCGGATCGCCGCGCTGGCCAGCGGCATCACCTACGTGGCGCTCTGCGTGGTGGCCGTCGACATCCTCGTCGGCTCGGGATCCAGCTCCAGCTCCCAGAAAGCCAAGGAAACGACGGCAGGCGTGCTCGGTTGGTCGGGCGGCACGGTGCTGGTCGCCCTCGCCGGCCTCGTTCTGATCGGCGTCGCCATCTACCAGGCCTACAAGGGCATCTCGCGCAACTTCCTCGAAGACGCGAATACCGGTGAAATGAGCGAGTCGGTGCGCAAGGCCTACACCGCCCTCGGCGTGTTCGGGCTGGTGGCCCGCGCGGTCGTCTTCGCCTTGGTCGGCTACGGGCTCCTGAAAGCGGCGATCGACTACGACCCGAAGGAAGCCGTGGGGCTCGACGGGGCGCTGCGCAAACTCACCGAAACCGGTACCGGCCCATGGCTCCTCGGCATCATCGCGGTCGGCCTCGGCGGCTTCGCGCTCTACTCGATGGCCGACGCGCGTTATCGCAAGGTCTGATGGCGGACCGCACCCTCCTCCGCGACCCGCGCTTCTGGGCGGGCCCTGCCTCGGCGCTCGGCCTCGGCGTCGCCTGGTACGCGGCCGACAGCCTCCGCCACCGTCGCGAGGGCGCCTTCGGCTACGAGCTGGTGGCCGGCGTCGATGCCGACTCGCCGCACTTCATGCGCGCAGCCGAGGCCCTCACCGGCCACCCGATCAACGAGGGCTGCGAGGTCGAGCTGCTGGTCAACGGCGACCGCATCTTCCCGGCGATGCTGGAGACGATTCGCGGTGCCGAGGAGACCCTCTGCCTCGAGACCTACGTCTACTGGCGTGGGGATATCGCGGCGGAGATCGCCGAGGCGGTCTGCGAGCGTGCCGCGGCGGGTGTCGAGTGCCGCGTCCTGGTGGACGCGGTCGGGGCGGCGAAGATCACCGACGGGCTGATCGACCGGATGGACGACGCCGGGGTCAACGTCGTCCGCTTCCGTCCCCCGAAGCTCTACTCGCTTCGCCATCTCGCCAACCGGACCCATCGGCGGCTGCTGGTCGCCGACGGTCGGGTCGGCATGACCGGCGGCGTCGGCATCGCCGGCGAGTGGGAGGGCGACGCGCGCGGGCCCGACGAATGGCGCGACACCCACGTGCGGATCCACGGGCCGGTGGTGCGCGGGATGCAGGGAGCCTTCGCCGAACATTGGCTGGAGGCGACCGGCGAGGTGCTCGGCGGGGAGCGATTCCTGCCCGAGCTGGAAGCCCTCGACGACGGTGGCCCGGTGCAGCTGATCCGCTCCAGCGCCGGCGTCGGTGACACCAACGTCGAGGCGATCTACTACCTGGCGATCGCCTCGGCCCGACGTTCGCTCGATATCTGCGCCGCCTACTTCGCTCCGCGGCCCGCCTTCACCAAGGCGCTCGGCGAAGCGGCCGAACACGGAGTCGAGGTGCGGGTGATCGTCCCCGGCCCGCACATCGACAAGGAGTTCGTCCGCCAGGCCGGGCACGCCGCCTACCAGCCGCTGCTCGACGCCGGCGTGCGGATCTTCGAGTACCAGCCGACGATGTTGCATGCGAAGTCGATGGCGGTCGACGGCTGCTGGGCAACCGTGGGCACCGTCAATTTTGACAACCGCTCCTTCCAGCTGAACGACGAGATCACCCTCGGCGTCCACAGCGAGCGCTTCTGTGCCGCCCTGGTGGACAGCTTCGATGCCGACGTCGCGCGCAGCGAGGAGATCGACCCCGAGCAGTGGAAGCACCGCGGGCCGGGGAGTCGACTACGGGAGCTCGCGACCACCGTGATCCGCCGCGAGGTCTGAGCGTCATCAGGGGCCGCTGCTTCAGCGGGCGCTGAGGCCGGCGAGGACCAGCTCCAGGGTGCGGTCTGCCTGGGCGCGGCCGGCGTCGTCGTCGGACGTGCGCCAGAGGAAGCTCATCAGCAGCAGGACGTCGCCGGGGTCGAGCCCGGGCTTGAGCTCGCCCGCCGCCTCCCCCGCCGCGAGCAGCTCCGCCACCGCGGCGAGCACCGGCGCGTAGCTTTCGGCGATCGCCTTCTCGGCCTCCGGGGAGCGCAGCGCCTCGCCGAGGCCGTGCTTGGTGCGGATGCGTTCGGAGAGCATCTCGAACCAGACGCGGAGCGCCTCGACCGGCGGGTGCTCGGCGAGGACGGCCGAGGCCTGGGCGCTCACGTCTTCGACCTCGTCCTTGTAGACGGCGAAGACCAGCGCCTCGCGATTGGGGAAGTGCCGGTAGAGCGTCCCCGCCCCCACCCCGGCCCGCTTGGCGATCGAGTTGAGCGAGGCATCGGGCGACTCGCGCAGCGCCTCCCGCGCCACGGCGATCAGCCGCTCGCGGTTCTCGCGGGCGTCGGCGCGTCCTGGTTTCGCTGGCTTCTCGGGCATCTTCCGTCCTAAACGGAGAACTCTCCGTTATGGTGATCTCTAAGCGGAGAACTCTCCGATACATCACAGGATAGGTGAACCACATGGACTACATCAAGCTCGGCAGGACGGGCCTCGACGTCTCCCCGATCGCGATCGGCGCGATGACCTACGGCATCCCGACCCAGGGCCACCCCAGCTGGTCGCTCGACGAGGAGCAGAGCCGGCCGCTGATCAAGCAGGCGCTCGACGCCGGGATCAACTTCTTCGACACCGCGAACCTCTACTCGCTGGGCTCGAGCGAGGAGATCCTCGGCCGCGCGCTGAACGACTTCGCCTCCCGCGACGACGTTGTGATCGCGACCAAGCTGCGCCACCCGATGCGGGCGGCCCCGAACGGAGCGGGCCTCTCACGCAAGGCGATCATGACCGAGATCGACCACAGCCTGCGGCGGCTCGGCACCGACTACGTTGACCTCTACCAGGTCCACCGTCTCGATCAGACGACTCCGTTGGAGGAGACGCTGGAGGCGCTTCACGACCTCGTCAAGGCGGGCAAGGTCCGTTACCTCGGCGCCTCCTCGATGCACGCCTGGGAGTTCGCCAAGTGCCTGCGCCTGCAGCGCGAAAACGGCTGGGCGCGATTCGTCTCGATGCAGGACCACTACAACCTGCTCGCCCGCGAGGAGGAGCGCGAGATGATCCCGCTCTGCGCCGACGAGGGCGTCGGGACGATCATCTGGAGCCCCCTCGCCCGCGGCCGCCTGGCCCGCGCCGACGACGCCGCGACCACCCGTTCGGAGAGCAACGACTCCGACTACGCCGACCTCCTCTACACCGAGAAGGAAGCCGACCGGAAGATCATCGAGGCGGTCACCCAGATCGCCGCGGACCGCGGCGTCAGTCGAGCCCAGATCGCCCTCGCCTGGCTGCGCCACAACCCGGTCGTGGTCGCCCCGCTGGTCGGCGCCGGCAAGCCGTCCCACATCGAGGACGCCGTCGCCTCCCTGGAGATCGACCTGACCGAGGACGAGATCACCACGCTGGAGCGGCCCTACACCCCGCGCCACGACTGGCAGGGCATCTCCGACCCCGCCGAGCTCGCCCGCATCTCGGCCCAGTTCGGGCTGAAACCCGCCTGAGCCCGAACGCGCCGGACGGGACCTCGCATCCCGTCCGGCGCGCGTGAGTCAGGAGCGACGGACGGAAGTCGAGCGGTCGTCCTCGGTCCAGTTGATCATCAACTGGTAGATCAGGACGATGTCGAGAATGATGATCAGGAACGCCCACAGCGGCGCCGCCGGAAACCACACCACCTGAAGCACCGCGTTCAGGCCGATCAGGAACACACCGACCCATCGAGCCGCGGTGTTGCCGGTCAGCAGTCCGAGCCCGGTGACGGCGATCAGCACGCCGAGGATGAGTTGGATCCAACCCCACGCGGTGATGTCGAAGATCAACGCGCCGTGGCCGCCGACCACGACGATTTCGTCGTTGAAGATCGCCGCGAGCCCCCAGAGGATGTCGAGGGAGCCGATGATCAACATCATCACCCCGGCGAAAGCGATCCAGGTCGAGCTCTGCCCTCCGGCAGCCGGCCTGGGACCCTGGTGAGCGTCCATGTCCCACTTCCTTTCATGGCGGCCCGAAGGCCATTCCCCAGATGCGGGCGCCGATCGGGGCGTCCACTAGAAGAACCTAAACCGAACGTCCCTCCCCCGGCAAGGGGTGGATCGTGCCTTGCACGGCGGACCGCCGAAGATCTAGGCTCGCGTTGGACGAACGGAGGAAGAGATGCTGAAGCGGATCGAGGACATGCCGGAGGGCACGGTGGGATTTGAGGCGGTGGGGGACGTCGAGGACGACGACTGGGAGGACGTGGTCGAGCCGGTCCTGCGGGACTGGATCGCCAAAGGGGGCAAGGTCCGGATGCTGTATGTCCTCGGGCCCCGCTCACGCGAGGTGGAGGGCGACGCGATGGGCAAGGACCTCGGCTTCCGCGCGCGGCACGCCGGAAGCTTCGAGCGCGTCGCCGTCGTCGGCGACGAGGACTGGCTGCGCCCCGCGCTCGGTGCTCTCTCCTTCCTGCTGCCAGGCAAGGCGAAGGCATTCAGGACCGTCGAGACCGAGGACGCGAAGGTCTGGCTGGCCGAAAACTGAGCTTCGTAAAGAAAATGTGACAAATGCCACGCCGAGGTGGATACTCGGTCGGTGGCTGGTATCGCCCGCACTGGCTTCACGACCGCATCGGATCGTCGTCGATCCGATCCACCGTGGCTAGGCGGCGCGCCCATCCTCCGGCAGGCCTACCTGCTCGCGGTCTACGCCCACGGCTCGACCCGAAGGGCCACCGACCAGCACCTCTTCCTCGACCACGTGGTCGACGTCGCCTGCTCGCTCTATGAGGCCGGGTTCGACGAGGAAGTGGTGGCGGTCGGCCTCCTGCACGACTCGGTCGAGCGCGGGACGCTGCGGGCCGAGCGCCTGGAGCAGCTGATGGGACCGAGCATCGCCTCCTTGGTCCTCGTCCTGAGCGAGGACCCCGGCATCCCCTCCTTCGATCGACGCAAGGCAGGACTCAGGGCGCAGGTCGAACGGGCCGGCTGTCCGGCGGTCGAGATCTACGCCGCCGACAAGCTCTCCGACATGCTCGGCCTCCAGCGTGGGATCGAGATGCACCGCGACGGACTCGAGGAGCGGATGGGAACCAGCATCCGCGGCATGGCCGCGCACTACCGCGAGTCGGTCGAGATGATCGCCTCGGTCGAACCCGACTCGATCTTCCTCCCCACCCTGAAGATGAGGTTGTGGAAGCTTGAAGACGACGTGCGCCGGACCGACGGGAAGCGGCGGACGGGGGTCGAACCCGCGCTCGAACCGACCGCGGCGGTGACGTCTTCTCCGGCGGATCTCGCCACTGGGTGACCCATCCGGGGAGGTTCGGCCGCAGCCCCGATCTCTATGCTCCCTGCCTCGGCGGCTGCCCCCGCCCGAGTCGCCGGACGCTCGCCGCCAATGGATGGAAAATCACCAAAACCCCGTCGTGGAAGCGCGCGCGAAGAGCTATGCGCCGCGTTGGTCCGGGTGGTTGCCAGGAGCGGGCTCGACGGTGTCACCTATCGCTCCGTGGCCAAAGAGGCGGGCCTCTCCCACGGTGCCGCCTCCTACCACTTCGCCACTCGTGACGAGATGATCCAGGAGGCCTTGCTCTGGGCCTCCCGCCACTCGATCCAGGCGTCCCGGATTTCGGCCGAAGGCGATCTCGACGGCCTCGCCGCCGATCTTCCCCAGCTGATGACGGACTACCCGGAGGAGGCGATGTTCTCCTTCGAGCTGGTCCTCGCCTCGGTCCGCCGGCCCGAGCTCGCCTCCGACATCAGGGCCAGCTACTACGACTTCATCGACGCCGTGCGCCGCTCGCTCGCGAAAGCAGGGTTCGGCGACAACCTCGAGCTCGCGCGGGTCGTCTTCGCCACCGTCGACGGGCTGTCCATCCAACATCTCATCTATCGGGATCGTCGGGCCACCGAGGAGGGAGTGAAGATGCTGCAGGCGCTCCTGCGTCTGGCGTTGGATGCGGTAGAGCGGGGCGAGAAGCTCCCCTGAGGCGGCGCAGCCGTGCGGGCACGAGCGCCCGCAACCGCTCGCGCATGGTCAGCAGGAGGACACCGAACCCGACGGTGAGCGCCGGGCCCATCATCGTCAGCGTCTCCTCGACGGGAATGCCGGCTATGTGTGCACAAGGGAGAAACACCGGCGGGCGCCTCAGTGGGCGCACTCCGCCGAGGGCGGCGGCACGTCGAGGGTCGGGTTGCGATCGAAGAAGCCATCGGGCCGCAAGGCGAAGCCGATCGTCGTCACCGGCATGATCGGCCAGTCCTCGAGACGCACCACGTGGTGGGATCCGAACGTGTACCAGAGCACGATGTCCTCGTCGGCGATCTTGCGGTCGCCCGCCACGAATTCAGGTAGCCCGGCGCCGCCGGGATGCTGGTTCGGATAGTCGCCCGCGGCGTACATCTCGTCCTGGTCGTACTGCGTCACCCAGACGTGCTTGCTGATGAAGCCCGCCCGTTTCGCCCTGGAGGAGTCCGGCTGGGCGAAAGACCTCACGTTGTGGCCGGGGAGAAGTCGATAGCCGACCGGCCTGCCGGTCTTGTTGGTGACGTTCTCGTTGACCACGATCCAGCTGCGGGCGGAGAGTGGGTCGACCACCCCATCGCCCTGGTCCTGCTCGGTCTTCAGCAGGTTTTTCTCGACGTGGAAGGCATTGCCGTAGGGGTTCTCCGGCCCGGCAGGGGTCGACACGGAGTGCGTCTCATAAACCGAGTTCTTCTCGCCGTCGAGGTCGAAGTCCAGCCTCACGTTGAAGAAGTGCTGGTGGTGCATCGCGTAGAGCCCCTCGGCCAGCGGCGTACCGTGACGGGGCTCCTCGGCCGGGTCGTTCGCGCCCGTGGAGACGATGCCGGTGAGCTTCACCTCGGACTCGATCGTCCCGTCTTGGTAGAAGTACCAAAAGAATCCGTAGTCGTAGTTGCCGATCGTCGAGATCGATGACACCACGAGCCGGCGACTGCGGCGTACTTCGGTCTCACCATTACGGAAGTCCCAGTGCTTCCAGAGCAGGCCGACGTCCTCCTCATGCATGCAGATCACGTTCGGCATGTGCACTGCCTCGCCGGCGCTGTTGTTGACGTCGGAGCTGAAGTAGTGGATCTCGCCGAGGCAGTCGCAGCCCAGCTCGAGGGCGTTCGCCAGCGTCCCCACCAGGTTCTCCCCGAAGTCGAAGGGGCCCTGGATGTAGCGGCTCGGGCTGGGGTCGCCGTAGGGCACGACCATCTCGGAGTAGGACGCGCGGTGGAGGATCGGCCGGACTCGGCCCTCGTCCTCGAAGCCGATCCGATGCAGGACGAGCCCCTCGCGGGCGTTGAAGCCGACCTGCAGGTGCCAGCCCTGCCACTCGACCGAGTTGCCCTCGACGGTGAAGCTCGGGCCCTCGGGCTGGGTGATCTCGAACGGCTTGATGTCCTCGCGCATCGGCCCGACCTCGGCGGCACGGAAGGCACCGACCTCTTTCGGGACCGGCACGACGCCGAAGTCGTCGATCCGGATGACCTCGCCGGCCGCCAGGTCGACGAGGCCGATGATGCCCTCCAACGGGCGGGCGTAGCTGTTGCCGCCAGGGACCGGACGGAGCCAAACCTGCGCGCGCGCCAGGCGCATGCCCTCCTCCTCCGGGATGCCGAAGTTGCCGGCGGGGACCGGGTCGATGGTGATGAGGTCGAGAGCGTCGGCGACGACGAGGCCGCGGCGTTCGAGAGCCGCGTGGAAGTCCGGGTGTTCTTTGATCAACGCCTCGCACTCTTCGTACTCCTCGACCATGATCGCGGGCTGCACGCCCTCGACCTTCCTGCTCTCGAGGAGCTCCGCCGCGGCGATGTCGACGAGCGCCTCGAAGGTGGAGCCGGAGTCCCGGTCGAGGAGGACGGCGGCGGCGAGGCGGGCCGGGACATCACCCCGATCGTCGTACGCCGCGAGCTCGGGCTTCGAGGGCTCCCGCAGCATCACCGAGACGAAACGGAGGCCGGTGCCGTAGTCCCCCTTTTCGCGCAGCACGCTGACCGCCGTCGCGATCTCCGCGCCCGAAAGCGGATCGAGGGGATGGCTGAGGCTGACTGCTGCGCCCGCGGCACTGGACTTGGTGGTCATGGAGGGGAAGCTAGATGGTTCCGTACAAATGTCAAGTTTCTTCCGTGGACACATTGGAGATCGAGAACGACCAATCCTGCGAAGGACGGGGGTCGAATCCACCCGCCGACCGGTCGCCTCAGGTGGTCGCGTCGAAACCGACTGCCGCAAGATGCGCCGGGCGCGACTCACCGCGCTCGACGTAGTCGCGCAACTTAGGCCAGGGCTCGAGCAGGCCACGGGAGTTCGCGCTGCCGAGGACCCCGATGCAGACGATGTCGGCCACCGTCAACCGCTCGCCGACCAACCAGTCCCGACCGTCCAGGGCGGCGGTGATCGCGTTCGCTGCATCGGCGAACCGCTCCGGCATCGGTGCGTTCTCGTCCCCCGTGCGGATTTCGGCGATCCACCGATAGAGAGGGCCCTCCAGCTCGGTCATCCCGAAGAGGACCCACTGGGTGACGAGCGCCCGCTCCGAGGAGCCCGGCGCGGGCAGGACCCCGGAGCCTGGATAGAGGTCGCCGAGGGTGAGGAGGATCGCTGCCGACTCGAAGATGGTGGTGCCGTCGTCGAGTTCCAGGGCCGGCACCCGCCCCAGTGGGTGACGGTCCAGATGAGCGGGCGATCGGCGCTCCTCTCCCGCGATCCTGGTCGCCTCGAACGGCTCGCCTATCTCTTTGAGAGCCCACAGGACCCGAACCGAACGGGTGCGTGGCATGTAGAAGATTCGAGGCATTGTTCGAGGCTCTCTTTCATTGCTCGCGAAACTGGATGATGGTCATGGCAGCGTCGTCGGAACGCCCGCCGACTAACGCGCGAACGGCTGCGGAACGAATCGTTCGACGACGGAGCGGTCGCCGATCACCTCGACTCCCTCCTCCCCCGATTGCTCTAGCGACAGGTATCCCAGGAGGAGGCCCAGGACCGGTCGCTCCGACCCGACGAGCGCAGCATCGGGATCGGCCGTCTCTCCGAGGCTGACGTTGACCTCACCGTCCCGCGACTCGAGTACCACCGGCTCGTCGCCGATCCGAAGTTCGAGCGTGGCCGGTCCGTCGTCCGCCTGCCGACCTTCGAGCATCAACTCCAGGGCACCGGCGAGCCAGTGACTTCGGACCGCGTCCTCGGCCTTCTGCTCGAACATGAGAGGCACGCCCCACCGCATCAGCTCGTCGAGCACCGGCCGTAGTTCTTCACCGCGCCGAGTGAGCTTGAAGAGCGTCGTGGCGACCGGCGGCGGCGCCTCTTCGCGGGTGACCAGCCCGGCCGCCTCGAGATCGCGGAGGCGATCGGCAAGCAGGTTCGTGGCGATGCCGGGGAGGCCGTTACGCAGGTCCGTGTAGCGGGAGGGACCGCGGAGCGCGAGCTCACGGACGACGAGCAGCGTCCAGCGATCGCCGACCAGGTCCAGCGATTTGGCGATCGCGCAGTACTCGTCGTAGGACCTCATCGTGCCCGCAACTCTACAGGGCTTAGTTGTTTTTCTCAAATAGTTACTTGACTTTCTTGTCTTCGTCTTTTAGACCTAGGCCATGCCGTCCCCTCTCGACCGGAGAAAGCCATGAACCGCAAGCCCCTGATCCTCGTCGCGCTGCTGCTCGCGGCCTTCGCGATCAACCTCGACACGACGATCGTCAACGTCGCATTGCCGAAGCTGGCCACCGAGCTCGACGCCTCCAACACGCAGCTTCAATGGATCGTCGACGCCTTCAATCTGTTCTTCGCCGCCTCGGTGCTGATCGCGGGCAGCCTCTCCGACCGGTTCGGCCGTAAAGGGATGCTCCTGGCAGGCCTGACCGTGTTCGGACTTGCCAGCCTTGTGGGCGGCCTGATGTCGGACCCCGGCCAGCTGATCGCCGCCCGCGCGGTGATGGGAGTCGGTGCGGCGATGGCCTTCCCCTCGACTCTCTCCCTGCTCACCAACGTCTTCACCGAGCGCGGTGAGCGGGCGCGCGCGATCGGCCTCTGGGGTGCGATCACCGGCGTCGCCATCGCCCTCGGCCCGATCGTCGGCGGCGCCCTGCTCGAATTCTTCGACTGGCGCAGCATCTTTTTCGCGATGACGCCCGTCGCCGCCCTCGCCGGCTTTCTCGTCGCCCGCTCCGTTCCGGCCTCGCGCGACCCACAGGCTCCGGCGGTGGACGTAGTCGGCTTCGCCTTCTCGGCGGCCGCCGTCGGACTCCTGATCTACACGATCATCGAGGCACCTGGACGGGGCTGGGGCAGTGCGACGACGCTCGTCAGTTTCGCTGTCACGGCTACGCTCATTGCCGCATTCGTCGCCTGGGAGCGGCGCCGCGACGAGCCGATGCTCGATCTATCGCTCTTCGTCGACCGCCGCTTCACCGCCGCCAGTGCCTCTGTCGCGATCTCCTTCTTCGCCCTCTCGGGGTTCATCTTCCTGGTCACCCAGTACTTCCAGTTCTTCAAGGGTTACTCGCCGCTCTCGACCGGCGTCCGGCTGCTTCCGGTCGCCACCTGTGTGGCAATCTTCTCGATCGTCGGCGCGAAGCTGGCGGTGCGGATCGGGACCAAGGTGGTGGTCGGCACGGGGCTCCTGACGACCGCCGGCTTCTACCTCTGGGCGACCGTGACGTCGGAATCGACCCCCTACTGGCTGATCGCACTGCAGATGGTGGTCCTTGGCACCGGCATGGGGCTGACCAGCGCCCCGGCCACCGAGGCGATCATGGGGGTCGTGCCGAAGGCGAAAGCGGGCGTCGGCTCGGCCATGAACGACGCGACGCGGCTGCTCGGCGGCACGCTCGGGGTGGCCGTGATCGGCAGCGTCTTCGCCTCGCTCTACACGAGCCGGCTCGGCGAACTGCTGCCCGCGTCCCTGCCGGGAGGCGCCGTCGCGACCGCCAAAGAATCGGTCGGCGGCGCGCTGACCGTCGCCGGAGAAGCAGCAGGCGGTGGACACCCGGCGGTCGCGACGGCGGTCAGCGACGCGACCAACTCTGCGTTTTTCATCGGCTTCCACACCGGTGACCTGGTCGCCGCGAGTGTGGCGGCGGCGGGTGCCGTGATGGCATTTGTCCTACTCCCTGCACAACCGACCGCCGCCGACGAATCCGAGCCTTCGGAAGCAACGACTTCGCAGGCCGAGCCGGCCGCCGCCGGGAACTGAGCCGACCGACCAATCAGAAGCGGCGGACGGGGGTCGAACCCGCGACCTCAAGCGATCAGGTCCTTCGCCCAGCGGCGGGCATCACCGGGCCGGGCCCACGTCACCCGTGACGTGCTCAAGCCGACCCGCCTCGACGCCGGCGAGGTAACCGCCGTCGGCCCAGATCACCTGGCCGCTCACGTAGCTCGCGGCCGGACTCGCGAGGAAGGCCAGCACCTCGGCCTGCTCCCGCGGCTTCGCCATACGGCCGAGCGGCATGGGGATCGCATCGAGGAAGTCCTCGCCCCGGGAGCGGATCGTGTCTTCGATGATCGGGGTCTCGGTGATTCCCGGGGCGAGGCAGTTGATGCGGATGCCGCGCGCCGCCAGCTCGACGGCGCTCCCCAGCGTCCACCAGACGATCGCGTCTTTGGAGATCGCATAACCGGTGCCGACCTCCTCGGCGTGCTCGGCGCACCAGGCCATCGCCGCGGCGCGGTCAGGGGTGTCGAGCAGGCCGGCGATCAGCTCGCGCCGCTCGGCGTACCGCGAGGCGGCGGTCGAGGAGGTGGCGACGACCGCGCCCCCCACCCCGACCCGGGGCAGGAGCGCCGCGGTCAGCTCGCGGGTGCCGACGAAATTGATGCCGACGACCAGGCCGGCGGCGATCGTGCCGGAGACGCCCGCCACGTTGACCAGCGCATCGAGCTCTCCGCCGACCGCCTCGGCCGCGGCGAGGATCGAGGCGGAGTCGGCCAGGTCGACCAGATGCGACGCGGAGACCGGCGCCGTGATCGGGTCGCGGTCCAACCCGATCACCTCGGCACCGCGCTCGATCAGGATGAGCGCGGCCTGCTCGCCGATGCCGGAGGCGCAGCCGGTGACGACCACCCGCTTGCCGGCGAAGTCGCTCACGAGGAGAAAAAGTCCAGCAGGACCCGGTCGACGGCGTCGGGCTGCTCGATCTGGGGACAGTGAGCGGCGTCGGGGATCGTCAGCGCGCTCGCGTCCGGGATGCGTTCGGCGATCTCCTCGGACCAGCCCCGCGGCTTGATCTTGTCCTCGCCGCCCTCGACCACCAGCGTCCGCACCGTCACCTGCTCGAAGGGCAGCTCCTTCGGCGAGCCCGGGCCGGGGCCGGCGTCGGGCCGGCGGAAGCGGGCGGCGGCGATCGCTTCCCAGGCGCCGGGGGCGATGCTCGACTCAAAGCGGCGCCGGACGTACTCGTCGTCGGCCGCATAGGCGGGGTCGTGAAAGAGAGCCTCGACAATCCCCCGCATCCCGGCGAAGGTGGCGTCGAACTCGAACATCCGCGCCGAGAAGTCGTTGCGGAGGATCTCGCCGCCGCCACTGATCACGACCATGCGGCTGACCGGCAGCAGCGGCTGCTCGGAGGTCTGGTCGACGAGCAGGTTGAGGCCGCCCATCGAGTTGCCGACGAAGCCCGCCGACTCGATTCCGAGCGCCTCGCAGAAACGGGCGACATGGCGGATCCGCATCCGCCTGCCTTCGGTGAAGTCGATCACCTTGGCCGAGTGGCCGTAGCCGAGCTGGTCCGGCGCGAGCACGTGGTGGCGCTCGGCCAGCGCCGCCATGTTGCGCTCCCAGCCGAATTCGGCGCTGCCGCCGAACTCCCCGCCGTGCAGCAGCACCAGCGGGTCACCCTTGCCGACGCCCGCCTCGAGGAAGGAGGTGCGCAGGCCGTCGACGACGATCGAGCGGCGCTCGAAGGCGCTCACCCGCGCGCCTCGACCGGCGCCCCCACCGCGTGGGCGGCGGCGCGGCGGCCCCAGACCAGGGCCGGGCCGATAGTGCCACCGGCGCCGCCGTAGGCCATTCCGCTCGGAGCGGCCATCGCGTTGCCGGCCGCGTAGAGGCCGGGGATCGGCTCGCCGGAGAGGCCGAGCACGCGCGAGTCACGATCGGTCTTCGGCCCGCCCTTGGTGCCGGCGCAACCGAGGTCGATCGGCACCGCGTAGAAGGGCCCGGTCGCGATCGGGCCTAGGGTCCGCGCGGCGCGGGTCGGTTTCGAGGTATCGCCCCAGTAACCGTCATAGGCACCCTCGCCGCGGCCGTAGTCCGGGTCGCGGCCATCGGCGACATCCGCGTTCCAGTGCCCCAACGTCGCGGCCAATCCCTCGGCGTCGATTCCGGTCTTCCGCGCCAGCGAGGCGACGTCCTCGGAGCGATTGAACCAGTCCGGCGTCTCGCCGCCAGGGTCGACGCCGAGGAAGCCGTAGGCGTCGAGATGGGCCTGGTCGAAGACCATCCAGGCGGGCAGGTTGGGGTACTCGAACCTCGCCGGGTCGAACTGATGGAAGGCACCGGCGAAGCTGTTGTAGTCGGCCGCCTCGTTGCCGAAGCGCCGGCCATAGCGGTTGACGATGATGCTGCCCGGCCGGCTTCGCTCCAGCCGCACGCTGCGGCTGCGCTCGTGGCCGCGCCATTCGTCCTCGGGGACCTTGACGATCTGCGTCCACCAGGCCTCGCTCATGTTTCCGAGCGCGGCGCCCGCATCCATCGCCATCCGCAGGCCGTCGCCGACGTTGTTGGGCGGCGAGATCGGGCCGTGCATCGGCCCGCGCAGGAAGGCCTTGACCAGTTCACGGTCCCACTCGAAGCCGCCGGTCGCGAGTACGACGCCGCGGCGCGCCTCGACCTCCAGCTCGCCGTCGGGCGTCGCAAAGACGACCCCGCGGACCTCACCGTCGTCGAGCACGAGGCGCACCGCCCGGTGCTCGGTGCGCGGCTCGACGCCGGCGTCGAGCAGCGCACGCAGCATGCCGCCGACGAGCGCCGCGCCGGTCACGCGGACGTCGCTTTCGGGAGCGAGGTCGTCGAAGGCGTCACCCCACATCCGCGCTCGCGTCTCCGCGTCCCAACCGACGTTCGACCAGTCCTCGGGGAAGGCGGTGACCCGGTCGGCCCACTCGCCGAGCTCAGCGAAGTCGAACGGCGAGGGGTTGAAGGAGCGGCCGCCGTCGGGCCGACCGCCGGGCAGCTCCGGCCGGTAGTCGGGGAAGCCTGCGGCGACGCTGAAGCGGACCGGGCTGTGCTCCTCGATGAACTCGATCGTGCCCTCGGCCTGCTCGACGTAGACGCCGATCAGCTCCTCGTCCATCTTCTCGTTGGACTGGGCGCGCAAGTATTCGAGCGCCTCCTCCGGCGTAGGCGGGTTCGCCACGTCGGGGCGACTATGGGCGGGGATCCAGACGACGCCGCCGGAGACGGCGGTGGTCCCGCCGACCCACTCCGATTTCTCAAAGAGGCCCACCGAGGCGCCCTCGGCGCGTGCGGTCAGCGCCGCCGAGAGTCCGGCCGCGCCGGACCCGAGCACCACCAGGTCGTAGCTCTCGCTCATCAGACACCCTCCTTCAAGTCGGAATTCTTGCCGCTCGTCACCGCCGCCATCGGGCGGGTCGCCGCGAGCCGGGCCGCGGCGTCTTTCGCCGCGCGGTAACCGAAGGTCATCGCCGGGCCGATCGTCGCCCCGGCCCCCGCGTAAGTCCTCCCCATCACCGCCGCCGCCGTGTTGCCGGAGGCGTAGAGACCGGGGATCGCGCTGCCGTCCTCGCGCAGCACCCGGGCATCGGAGTCGGTGACCAGGCCGCCGTTGGTGCCGAGGTCGCCGAGAACGACCCGGAAGGCGTAATAGGGCGGTCCGGAAAGGGGCGCCAGGTTCGGGTTCGGCAGCGTCTCGTCGCCGTAGAACCGGTCATAGGCGCTGTCGCCGCGGCCGAAGTCGTCGTCGTGACCGCTCGCGGCGACCTCGCTGTAGCGCTGCGCGGTCTTCTCCAGCGCCTCGCCCGGGACGCCGATCGCGGCGGCCAGCTCGGCCATCGTCCGCCCTTCCTTGACGATCCCGTCCCGCTTCCAGTCCTCGACCATCGCGCTGCCGGTCGCCACCGGGGCGAAGGGGATCTTCGGCAACGGCAGGTGGCCCGCGACGACGTAGCGCCGCCAGCTCCGCGCATCGGTGATCAGCCAGCAGGGCAGGTGGGTGGTGCCGCTCGCCTCGCCCTCGATCATCGCGTGGCCGAACTCCGAGTAGGGGGTCGCCTCGTTGATGAAGCGCTCGCCCGCGTCGTTGACCATGAACTGGGCGGGCATCATGCGCTCGTTCAACATCATGTGCTTGCGTCCGCTCGGCCAGGCCAGAGTCGGGAACCACCAGGCCTCGTCCATCAGGTCGACCTTCGCCCCGACCGCCTGCCCGGCGCGGATCCCGTCGCCGGTCGCGCCCGCGTTGCCGAGGCTGTGGTCCTCGGGCACGAAGGGCTGGTACTTCGCCCGCATCTCCGGGTTGTGCTCGAAGCCGCCGGTGGCGATGACGACGCCGCCGCGGGAGCGCACCTCGACCTCGCGCCCCTCGTGGCTGACGACGGCGCCGACGACGGCGCCGTCCTCGTCGGTCAACAGCCGCTCCAGCGGCGAGCCGAGCCAGGCCTCGACGCCGAGCTTGCGCATCCCGAGCCAGAGTTCGGCGGCCAGCGCCTGGCCCATCGTCGCGATCCGCTCGCCGGTGAAACGCGCCCGTACCGAGCGCCAAAGGAACCGCGCGAGGATCGACTTCCCCGCCCAGGACTGGCGGATGGTGAAGAACGGCTTCAGCTCCAGCGGCCGCATCCACATCCCCCGCGGGCCGACCGCGGCCGGGCGCAGCAGCTTGTCCTCGTCGGGGCCAAGCTTGCGCAGGTCGATCGGCTCGAGGTTGATCACGCTGCCCTGGGCCGAGCCGCCGGGCTCCTCGGGAAAGTAGTCCGGGTAGCCAGGCTTCCACGTCATGTCGACTTCGGTGTGGCGTTCGACGAAGCTGAGCATCTCCGGACCGGTCTCGACGTAGGCGCGTAGGCGTTCCTCGGAGACGACGCCGGCGGTGATCTTCTTCAGGTAGGTGAGGGTGTCCTCGGGGCTCGGATGGTGGCCCTTACGCGCCTGCGCCGCCGCGCCGGGGATCCAGAGGCCACCGCCGGAGAGCGCGGTCGAGCCGCCGAAGCGGTCGGACTTCTCCACCAGCAGCGTCTCCAGGCCGGCCGCCTTCGCGGTCATCGCGGCGGTCATCCCGGCGCCGCCGGACCCGACCACCAACAGGTCGACGTCCTTCACCTCCACCACCTCAGCGGCTCGGCTGAGCGGCGCGAAGCTCTGCTCCTCGGACATGGTCACCTCCGTCATTAAGCGCGAGCGCCTCTGATAGGGCACGCGAGGTCTCTGGCGCATGTTGAGCCACACAAGCGGCGGCGACGAAGCGATCCGGGCGCAGGAAGAGCACCGAGGACCGTTGTCCGTCGAACCACCGCTTCAAGGCCCCGGTCGAGTCGCCCACGATCTGTACATCGTCCTCGTCGGAGCCGATCCAGCGCAACTGCGGTTGCGGTCGCAGCTCCACCAACCGGGCGCCGAGGTCGTGCCAGCGATCGGCCTCCTCGCCGAGCACGGCGCGGGGGTTGTTGTTCCAGCAGAGGACGCTGAACCAGGGGCCGGTCACCTCGTCGAGGCGCACGCCGCGCTCCGTTCGGGTGTCGACCAACGGTTGGATGAACTGCCGCCCGACGACGCCCTCGTCCGCGGCGTTCAGCTCGGTGATCGCGCCGCTGGCGTAGCGGGGCATCGGCTTGAAGCGCATCTCGACCAGGTAGCGCTTGAAGCTGGGCACGGCGGCGGCCGCGGACAAGGCCAGGTCGCGCACCGCGGCGACACGCTCGGAAGTCGGCGAGACCCACTTGCCGACCAGGGTCGAGAGGTCGATCATCGCCCGCGCGTGGTCGCGGCGCTCAGGATCGTAGGTGTCGAGCAGCGCGTCCCCGGCCTGACCGCGCGCCACCAGCGCCAGCTTCCAGCCGAGGTTGACGGCGTCGCGGATACCGCTGTTGTAGCCCTGGCCCTGCCAGACGGGCATCAGGTGGGCGGCATCGCCGGCGAGGAAGACCGGGCCCTCACGGAAGGTGCCTGCGATCCGCGAGTGGTGGGTGTAGACGCGCTTGCGGATCACGTCGACGTCGCCCGGATAAGGGATATGGGGGGCGAGCAGCTCCGCCAGGAAGTTCGGGTCGTCGATGCTCTCGTCCGGCTCGTCATCGTGGATCATGAACTCGAAACGACGCACCCCGTGCGCGAGCGAGACCGTCACGAACGGACGTACCGGGTCGCAGCCGACGGTCACGTTGGGGGTTCCGAGCGGATCGTTGCGGAGGTCGATGACGACCCAGCGGGTGGCCGAGGTGGTGCCCTCGAAGCTCGTCGACATGAGTCGCCGCACGGTGCTGCGCCCGCCGTCGGCACCGACCGCATAGCGAGCCTTGACGACCTCGGTGGACCCATCGGGTCCCGTCACCGTCGCGCTCACGCCCTCGGCGCCGACGGCGAAGGACTCAAGGGCGTGGGACCAGAGCACCTGCACATCGTCGAATCGATCCAATCCCGCCAGCAGCTGCTCGTCCACCAACGGCTGGATGAAGCCGCTGCGGCGCGGCCAGCCGAAGGCCTGGTCGGTCGGCGCGATCTCGGCCAGCACCCGACCCTTGCCGTTGACGAAGCGCATCACCTGGTTCGGCGTCGTGTGCGGGAGGACCCGGTCGATCAGTCCGATTGCCTGGAAGGCGCGCAGGCTCTCGTCGTCGATACCGACCCCGCGCGGATAGTCGATCAGATCGTCGCGGCGCTCGATCACGGTGGCCCGCACGCCGTGCAGGCCGAGGTAGTTGGCGAGCGTCAGCCCGACCGGACCGGCGCCGACGATCAGGACATCGGTGGCCGACCCGCTACCGTTGCCGGCCGCCATCAGGCCGCCCGCAGGAAGTCGAGGTGGATGCGGTCGAACTCCTCGGCGTCCTCGTACTGTGGCCAGTGGCCGCAGCCTTCCATGACGACGAACTCGGCGCCGGGGATCATCGAGGCGATCCGCCGCCCCTCGGTGACGTCGGCCGTCGGGTCGTCGCTGGTCCAGAGGACGAGGGTCGGCGCCTCGACGCGCGCGTAGTCCTCCGCGGTAACGAGGTTGCGGGCGCGGATCTCGGGGTCCTGCAGGGCGAGGATGTCGCGCATCGCGTCGACGAATCCGGGGCGCCGGTAGATCGCCTGGCGGGCGGCGATGATGTCGTCGTAGTCGCGGTCCTTGTCGGCCATCAGCCAGAGGATGCGCGCCTTCACGGTCTCCCAGTCGGGGTTTTCCGCAGCCGCCATCGAGAGGTTGCGGATCCGTTCCATCACCGCGGGATCGGCCTGCGAGCCACCTGCCGTGTTCAGTACGAGGCGGTCGATCCGGGCGGGATGATCGATCGCCACACGCGAGGCGACCCAACCGCCGAGCGACTCACCGGAGAGGTGGACGCGATCGGCGCCGATCGCGTCGAGGAAGGAGATCAGGTGACCGACGTAATGGTCGACCTCGAGTGGATGGCCGGGCCAATCGGTGTAGCCGTGGCCGAGCATGTCGATCGCCCAGACCGAGAAGTGCTCGGCGTGCGAGGCGAGATTGCGGACGTAGGCCTCCGCATGGCCCGCCGATCCGTGCAGAAGGACAAGAGCCGGCGAGGACTCCTCCCCGGCGCGGAGGTAGCGCGTGCGCACGCCGTCCACGTCGATATATCCCTGCGCGAAGGGCACGGCCTGGAGGTCGCGCCAGATGCTCTCGAATTGCTCCACGTAAACCCTTCCCTGACCTTCCCAGTTGTGCAAATATAGCTCATACCTGAGCGTTATGTGCTGAACCGAGTATCACGAGGGAGGATCGTGTTGTCAAGCCGTGGCTATATTGGGGGCGTGCCGGGCAGCGACAAGAAAGCCGCCACGCCCGCCGGGGCGCAGACCTTGGCCCGCGGTCTGACGGCGCTGGAGCTGATCTGCGAGTCCTCGGAAGGACTGAGCATTCAGGAGGTCGCCGAACGGCTCGACATCCACCGCACGGTGGCGGCCCGCCTGCTGACCACGCTCGGCCAGTTCCACCTCGTCGCCCGTCACGATGGCCGTTACCACCCCGGGGCGGGACTGGTCGCCCTCGGCGCGTCCTTCGACAACAACCTGCGCGAACTGAGCATCCCGGTATTGCGCCGGCTCGCCGACAAGACCGGTGCCACCGCCTCGCTGTTGGTGGCGGAGGCCGAGGAGCAGGTCGCCGTGGCGGTGATCCCGCCGACCGGCATCGCCTACCACCTCGCCTTCCGCGAGGGCAGTCGCTATCCGCTGGACCGCGGATCGGGCGGCCTGGCGCTGCTCTCCGAGGCTCCGCCACAGCCCGGTGAGCGCGAGGTGGTCGGGGAAGCGCGCGAGCGGGGCTGGGTGATGACCCACGGAGAGGCCGAGCCCGACGTCTACGGGCTTGCGGTCCCGGTGAAGCGTGAGGCGCCCGCGCCGCCGACGGTGATCAACCTGGTGTCCCATCGTCCCGATGTGCTGGAACAGGCACGTTCCGACGTGACCGGCGCGGCGAGGGAACTCGCCGGCGTCCTCGCCTGAGCGACAGGCCCCCGGTCCGCCCTGCGACACGCGCTAGAGGAGCGGCGACAGCCGCTTGCGCTGCCACGACCCTATGGTAGTTTGGTGTAGTTAGCGGAGATTAGCGTGCGTTATTTACTCGCACACGGAACCGATGGGAGCACGGGTGGAAGCGTCGATCGAGCAAGCTGCCGCCCGCCTGCTGGCGGCGCAGGCGGGTCCCCCCACCGAGCCGGTGCGCGATCTGATCGGGCCGACCGACATCGATGCCGCCTACGAGGTTCAGAAGCTGGTGATCGACGCCAAGCTCGCCGCCGGGGCCAAGGTCGTCGGCCGCAAGATCGGCATCACCTCCCAGGCGGTGATGGACCAGGTCGGGGTCGACCAGCCGGACTTCGGCTTCCTGCTCGACGAGATGAGCTACCGCGACGAGGAGACGATCCCCTTCGCCCGCCTGCTGCAGCCGCGCGCCGAGGTCGAGGTCGCCTTCGTCCTCGGCGCCGACCTGGACGGCGACTCCCCGGAGGCGGAGGTACGTGCCGCGGTCGCCCACGCGGTCGCTGCGATCGAGGTGGTCGACAGCCGCGTCCGCGACTGGGACATCACGATCGCCGACACCGTCGCCGACAACGCCTCGAGCGGGGTCTTCGTGCTCGGCAGCGAGCGCGTCCCGCTTGCCGACTTCGAGCCGAAGGAGGTGACGATGTCGCTGCTCCGCGACGGCGAGGAGCTCTCGACCGGGACCGGCGTCGCCTGCCTCGGCGACCCCTTGAACGCCCTCGCGTGGCTCGCACGGGCAGCAGCGCACTACGGCTCACCGTTGCGGGAGGGGGACGTCGTCCTCTCCGGCGCGCTCGGACCGCTCGCCCCGATCGGGCCGGGCGACGTACTCACGGCGACGATCGCCCCGCTCGGGACGGTCACCGCCAGATTCGACCAAGGAGGGACCAGATGACACCGACCAAGGTCGCGATCATCGGATCGGGCAACATCGGTACCGATCTGATGTTCAAGATCATCCGCCGTTCGAAGACGCTGGAGGTGGCAGCGCTCGTCGGCATCGACCCGGAGTCAGACGGGCTCGCGCGGGCCCGGCGCCAGGGCGTCGAGACCACCTCCGACGGCGTCGCCGGACTGATCAGGGTGCCCGGCTTCGACGATGTCGAGATCGTCCTCGACGCCACCTCGGCCGACGCCCACAAGGCGAATGCCGCGGCGCTCGAGCCGTACGGAAGGCGGCTGATCGACCTCACCCCGGCGGCGATCGGCCCATTCGTCGTCCCTGTCGTCAACCTGTCCGAGCACCTCGACGCACCGAACCTGAACATGGTCACCTGCGGCGGCCAGGCGACGATCCCGATCGTCGCCGCCGTCTCCCAGGTCGCCCCGGTGTACTACGCCGAGATCGTCGCGTCGGTCTCCTCCCGCTCGGCGGGGCCGGGGACGCGGGCGAACATCGACGAGTTCACCGAGACGACCGCCCACGCGATCGAGTCGGTCGGCGGTGCCACCCGCGGCAAGGCGATCATCATCCTGAACCCGGCCGAGCCGCCGCTGATCATGCGGGACACCGTCTTCTGCCTGGTCGGCGACACCGATCACGAGGCGATCCGCAAGTCGATTCGCGAGATGGTCGAGAAGGTCAGCCACTACGTGCCCGGGTACCGGCTCAAGCAGGAGGTCCAGATCACCCCGGTCGATCCCGCCTCGGTCACCACCATCTGCGGCCAGGACGCCGACCACGTGCGCTTCAAAGTGAGCACCTTCCTGGAGGTCGAGGGCGCCGCCGACTACCTGCCGGCCTACGCCGGCAACCTCGACATCATGACCTCGGCGGCGATGCGCGTCGCCGAGGAGATTGCCGCTCGGCCACGGGTGGAGGTCGTCGGATGAGCGCCGCCACCGCGATATCGAAGATCTACGTCCAGGACGTGACGCTTCGCGACGGCATGCACGCGATGCGCCACCGGATCGAGCTCGACCGCCTGAGCGCGATCGTCGCCGCCCTCGACGCGGCCGGCGTCGCCGCGATCGAGGTCACCCACGGCGACGGGCTCGCCGGGGCCAGCGTCAACTACGGCCCCGGCAGCCACACCGACTGGGAATGGATAGAGGCTGCCTGCGCACAGATGAGCCACGCGGTCCCGACCTCGCTTCTCCTCCCTGGGGTCGGGACCGTCGTGGAGCTGAAGCGGGCCGCCGAGCTCGGCATCCGCTCGGTGCGGATCGCCACCCACTGCACCGAGGCCGACGTCTCCGCGCAGCACATCGGGGTCGCCCGCGAACTGGGACTCGACGTCTCGGGCTTCCTGATGATGGCCCACCTGGCGGAGCCGGCCCATCTCGCCGAGCAGGCGAAGCTGATGGAGTCCTACGGCGCCAACTGCGTCTACGTCACCGACTCCGCCGGCGCCCTCACCATGGACGGCGTGCGGGACCGGATCTCGGCCTATCGGCAGGTCCTCGACCCGGGTACCGAAGTCGGCATCCACGCCCATCAGAACCTCTCGATCGCGGTCGCCAACTCGGTGGTCGGGGTGGAAGCGGGGGCCGACCGTGTCGACGCCTCCCTCGCCGGTCATGGCGCCGGCGCGGGCAACACGCCGATCGAGGCGTTCGTCGCCGTCGCCGACCGGATGGGTTGGGAGACCGGCTGCTCGGTCTTCGCCCTCCAGGACGCCGCCGACGATCTGGTGCGACCGCTGCAGGACCGACCGGTGCAGGTCGATCGCGAGACGCTCACCCTGGGCTATGCGGGCGTCTACTCGAGCTTCCTCCGTCACGCCGAGGACGTCGCCGCCAACTACGACGTGGACGTGCGCGAGCTGCTCACCGAGGCGGGCGCGCGCTCGCTGATCGGCGGCCAGGAGGACATGCTGGTCGACATCGCGCTCGACGGCCTCGGTGCGCGCGAGTCGGAGGCGGCACGATGATCCTGCGGCTGGCCCATGTCGTGATCGCGGTCGACGACCTCGAGGCGGCGCGCGAGTTCTACGTCGATCTGCTCGGCTTCATCGAGCACGAGCGAAGCGGCGAGGCCCTCTACCTGCGCGGCGCCGAAGAGTTCGACACCTGGTCCCTCGGGATCGTCGAGCGCGCCTCGGCCGGCCTTCTACACTCGGCGTTCCGAGTGTCCGGTCCGGAGGACCTGGACCGTCTGGAGAGGCTCCATGCCGAGCTCGGGGCGACGACGGTGCGGTTGCCCGCCGGCCACGAGCCGGGACAGGGCGAAGCCCTGCGTGCCCTCACCCCCGACGGCCACGCGGTCGAGTTCGTCCACGAGATCGAGGAGATCTCGCCCTACGACGAGGACGGGGCGCTGCGGCTACCGATGCGGAGCAGCCACCAGCGCGCCGGCATCCCGCCCGCGCGGATCGACCACGTGTCCCTGCGCGTACCGGCGGTACCGACCTCCCTCCCCTACTGGGTGGAGGCGCTCGACTTCAGCGTCTCCGAGTTCTGGATGAACGAAGACGACGAAGCCCACATCGCCTGGGTGCGCCGCACGACCACCACCCACGACGTCGCCCTCGGGACCAACGGCGAGGCGGCCTTCCACCACTTCGCCTACGCGGTCGCCGACCCGACGGCGCTGACCCGCGCCGCCGACCTTCTCGGCGACGCCCGTATCCCGCGCCGGCTCGAGTGGGGGCCTGCCCGCCACGGCGCCACCAACGCCTTCGCGATGTACGTACGGGACCCGGCCGGCAACCGGCTCGAGCTCTTCAACGGCGACTACGTCCGCGACCTCGACCGCCCGCCGCTCTTCTGGCGCCCGGGTGGCTACGAGGTCCAGGGCCACTCCTGGTGGGCCTATCCCCCGCCCCCGAGCTTCGCCGAGTCGAACCCGCTGCTGCTCGACGGGTTCGCCGCCTGAGCGCCGGCGCCCGGGGCCGTCAGGCGGTGCGCTGACGGCTCCAGGCGTCGATCGCGACGGCGATGATCACGATCGCCCCCTTGGCTACCAGCTGGCCGGGGGTGTTGACGTTCATCAGGATGAAGAGGTGGTCGATCATCGCGAAGATCGCGAGGCCGACGACGGTGCGCCACATCGCGCCCTCGCCGCCGAAGAGCGAGGTGCCGCCGATGATCACGATGGCGATCGCGGCGAGGGTGATTTCGGCGCCTTCGTCGGCGCCCGCGATGCCGGTGGTGGAAGCCGAGAGGATGCCCGCCAGCGCCGCCATCGCGCCGACGATCACGTAGGTGATCAGGGTGATCAGGTCGACCCGCAGGCCGGACAGGCGGGCCGACTCGCGGTTGCCCCCGACCGCGTAGACCGACCGCCCGAACACCGTGTAGGCGAGCAGCACGCCGCCGACCAGGAAGGCGCCGACGAGGAACCAGATCGGGATCTGGACGCCGAGCCATTTGTCGAGGCCGAGGTGGGTGATGTTGGTCTTGGTCGAGCTGAGCGTCTGCGACCCGGAGACGATGTAGGCGATGCCGCCGAAGATCGAGGCGGTGCCGAGGGTGGCGACGAAGGCGTTGACCTTCACCTTGGTGATGATCGCGCCATTGACGACGCCCGCCCCCATCCCCATCAGGATCACCAGGGCGAAGGCGATCGCCAGGCCCATGTGCTGGCCGAGGCTGACGTAGGAGACCGCGCCGAGGGCGAAGACCGCCGCCACCGAGAGGTCGAAGCCGGCGGCGATGATCACGAAGGTCATCCCCATCGCCACCAGCCCCTGGCCCGCGTTCTGGCTCAGCATCTGCTGCACGCTGCTCCAGGCGAAGAAGCCGGGGTAGGCGATCTGGGCGACGATCGCCAGCACCACCGCGACGCCGACCATCGCGTAGCGGAAAGCGAAGGTGGTGAGCTCCTGGCGATCCGCCGGGAGCCGGCGCCGTCTTTCCGGGGCCACCGGCGAGGGCGCCGCGGCGGCGCCTCCCCCCGCGTCCGATCCCAGTTTCGTCTGCACCTGCGAACTCTCACTCATCGGGTCTCCTCCACCAGTACGTGTCCAAGAATCGAGGCCGGCGTGATGCCTGCCTCGCGCTCCAGCTCCGCCACCACGCGGCCCGCGTTGAAGACGAGGACGCGGTCGCTGACCCCCGACACCTCCTCCAGCTCCGAGGAGACGAAGACGATCGACATGCCCGCCGCGACCATCTCCTGGAGCTTGACCAGGATTTCTCCCTTGGCGCCGACGTCGATGCCGCGGGTCGGCTCGTCGACCAGCATCACGCGGGGCCGCCGGTTCGCCGCTCGGGCGAGCAGCAGCTTCTGCTGGTTGCCACCGGAGAGGTGCCCGGCGACCGAGCGGATCCGTCCCGGCGCGAAGCCGAACGGCTCGGCCTCTTCGGTGGCGATCTGACGCAGGCGCGACGGCCGCACGAAGCCGAAGCGCGAGGCGGCGCCGAAGTCACTCATGACGACGTTGTCGGCGGCCGACAGGGCGAGGCCGAGGCCCTGGCCCTTGCGATCCTCCGGGACCAGGGTGATCCCGTAGGAGAGGGCGCGCCGCACGGTCCGCGGCCAGCCGACCTCCTCGCCGTCGATCCAGAGGCGCCCCCGCGAGCGAGGCTCCAGCCCCGCCAGGCAGCGCAACAACGAGGTACGGCCGCTGCCGACCATGCCGCCGAGGCCGAGGATCTCACCTCCCTGCAGCGCCACCGAGACGTCCTCGATCGCGCCCGGCAAGGACACGCCCTCGGCCCGAAGCAGCGGCGTCCCGGCGCGGCGGGACGGGGCCCGCGAAGCGCCCTCGCCGCTCTCGATCTCCTTCAGCATCTGGCCGCTTTCGTCGCGGCCGAGCATCGCGTCGACCATGCTGGTGTGGGTCCACTCCGAGCGCGGACGGGAGGAGACCACGGCGCCGTCGCGGAAGACCGTGATGTCGTCGCAGACCCGCAGCACCTCCTCCAGGTGATGGCTGACGAAGATCACCGTGATGCCGTCGTCGCGCAGGCGTTCCATCAAGGTGAGGACGGCGTCGCGCTCGTGCTCGGCAAGCGAGGCGGTGGGCTCGTCGAAGAGCATCACCTTGGCGTCCACCTGCAGCGCCCGCAGCACCTCGAGCAGCTGTTGGTCGGCGACCGCGAGGCGGCCGGCGATCGTCCCCTTCGGCTTCGCCTCGACCCCGAGGCGCTCGCAGAGCGCGACGTAGCGGCGACGCATACGGCTCTCGGCGAGGAAGCCGAAGCGGGAGAAGGTCTGCCCGAGGAAGACGTTGGCCTCGGGAGAGAGCGCCGGGATGGTGGTCAGCTCTTGGTAGATCGCCGCGATCCCGTCGCGCAGGCAGGCGCGCGGATCGCCGTAGGGAAGCTCTCTGCCGAACACCGTGACCGTGCCGCCGGTCGGCTTCAGCCGGCCGGCGAGGACGCCGAGGGCGGTCGACTTGCCGGCGCCGTTCTCGCCGACGAACGCGTGCACGGTCCCGCGCCGGACGGTGACGTCGATGTCCTTCAGCGCCACCGTGACGCCGAAGGTCCGCCGCACTCCCCGGAACTCGATTGTCTCGTCGCTCATCTGCGGCTCGCCTCACTCGATCTGGCGCCGGGCCACGGGCTCGAAGCCCGGACCCGGCGCCGGTCGGTCAATACGTCGGTTCGAACGTGCCGACGTTTTCTTTGGTTACCACCAGCGGATCCTGGACCGAGCCTCCGGGCGGGTCCGCCGGCAGGAAGCGCGCGCCCTGCTTGCCCTGGAACGCGGCTTCCATTTCCTTGATCGCGATTTCCGCGGTCACCTTCGGGTCGTAGGCGCCCGAGGCCGCCAGCCAACCCGATTCGATGTTCGGCACCGAGATTTCACTGGAGCCGCCGAGGTCTCCGACCATGACTTCACCCGGCTTCTTGCCGGCTTCTTTGAGCGCCGCGATGATGCCTGGCGTGGCGCCCTCATAGCCGTCGATGATCACTTCGACGTCGGGGTTGCGCGAGAGGATCCCCTGGGTCAGCTTCTGCGCCGTCGGAGCGGTGTAGTCGCCGGCCACGGTTTCGATCGGTTCGATCCCCGCCGCCTTCACCGCGGCGCCGACAGCCTTCGCCTGGGAGGCGATGTCGGGGCCGTTGACGAACGCGACCTTGGTCCCCGGTTCGATCCCGAGAATTTCCTTCTCTTTTTCGTATACGTGGGTCAGGTAGGTGACGTTCGCGGTGTCGGAGATGAAGTTGAGCGTGCCCGGCGCCCACACTTCTTCGCCCCACGGTTTTTCCGCCCGGCCACAGGTCGGCGTCACCATGATCGAGACCGGGATGTCCTGTTCGGGAGCCTGCTCGGAAGCCAGGTGGCAGACGCCTTCGGCATCGACCGCCTCGAGGATCCAGGCGTCGTATTCACCGCTGGTGAGAGCGGTCTGCAATTGCTTGAGCTGGGTCGCGGCGTCGAACTTCGCTTCCACCCAGGTCACGTCGGACCCTTCCTTGTTCATCTGTTCGATCTCTGCCTTGTAGGCGAGCTCGTAGGCGGACAGGCCGTAGGCGAAGAAACCGATCTTCGGCGTCTTCTTTTCCACTTCGATTTCGGTCGTGCCGAGATCGATCTTGGACATGCCGCCTTCTTCGGTGGATGCCGTCGTCGATTCGCCGCTTTCGCTCGAGCCGGTGCTACCGCCACCGGTGCTGCTGTCACTGCTGCTCGAGCCGCTCGAACCGCAGGCGGCGACGACGAGCGCGATCGCCAGGAAGATGGCGAACGCCCCGCAAGCCTTGAACAGGCCCTTCATCGATGCTCCTCTCCTCATGTGTGTGTTCCCTACTCGCCTGGGTCGACCGGGGCGATGCCCTCTTCGATCGCCTTGATCAGCAAGGTCATGAACTTCGAGTGGAACCGGGCCATGCCGACGAACCCGGTCCCGAACCAGAGGCCCGGCTGCGCGGAGCGCCGCCAGACGTTGGCGTACTCACCGTCGGGCGCGCGGCCGTAGACCTTGTCGATCTTCTGCGCGGCGGCGCCGAGCGTCGGCCTGATGTGGTCCCAGAGCTGCTCGTAGCCGGTGGCGAACAGGATCAGGTCTGCTTCCAGCTCGGTGCCGTCGGTGAAGACGACCGAGCGCTCCTTCACCTCCGCCAGTTCCACCCCTTGCTTGAGGTGGATCCGGCCGTCCGCGATCAGCTCGGAGGCACCGATGTTGATCTGGTAGCTGTCGCGCCCCGCCATGTGGGCGCCGATGATCCCGGTGCCGTCCGGGCCCCATTCGAGCTTGAACCCGTGCTCGACGAGCCCGTCGAGGAGCTCCTTGTCCTCCGCTTTGGCGAGCTCGACCAGCTGCTTGTTGATCTCGTCGCCGATCACGTTCGGCGCCGAGTAGGCCACCTGGTCGGCGAACTCGATCGGCAGCGGCTGGTCCTCGGTGTAGAGCCCGAACCAGTACTTGTTGAAGGTCTCGAAGTCGATCACGTAGGTCGCGCCCCGCTGCACCATCGTCACGTCGGCGCCGTGCTCGAAGAGGTCGTGCGACATCTCGTGGGCGCTCACGCCGGCGCCGACGACGACCGCCTTCTTGCCGTCCCACTCGGCCGCGTCCTGGTATTCGCCGGAGTGCGCGTAATGGCCCTGGAAGTTCTCGAGGCCGTTGACCGCGGGGATCTTGGGCGGCCCGTTGAGGCCCGCGGCGACGACGAAGTGGCGCGGGTGCAGCTCGCGGATCGAGCCGTCGGGTCGTTCCACCCGCACCGTCCAGACGTGCGAATCGTCGTCGTACTCGGCGTCGACGAAGGTGGTCCCGGTCCAGACGTTCATGTCCAGCGCCTTGGCGTAGTACTCGAGGAAGTCGGCCAGCTTGTCTTTCGGGGTGTGCGCCGTCCAGGTGCTGGGGAACGGCAGGTAGGGCAGGTGGTCGACGTGGAGGATGCTGTGGAGCGCCAACGCGGCATAGCGCTTGCGCCACACGTCGCCCACCCGCGGGTGGCGGTCGATCACCAGGGTCGGTACGTCCAGCGCGGTCAGCCGGGCGGCGATCGAGAGGCCGTTGTGCCCGGCTCCGAGGACGATCGCGGCCGGGTCGGAGTTTTCGAAGGCGATCTGCTCCTCGCGGTCGGCGGACCAGCGGGTGCGGTTCTCGACGTAGCCGTGGACCTTGCCCTCGGGCCGGTTGTGGCGACTGCGCTCGGGGAAGCGCTGCAGCGCCTCGGCCTGGGTCTGGAGCATCTGGCAGACGAAGCCGTCCTCGCCGGGGACAAGCAGGGCGTAGCCACGATCGATCCGCTCCTCGGTGGTGAAGTCGAAGAACGCCTGCACCTTGTCGCCTTCGAAGACGACCGGGCCTTGATCCGGGTTCAGCGAGAAGTCGTCGGCGACCGCCTTGGCGGCCCAGTCGGCGAGCCGCTCGACCAGCTCCTCGCGGCCGATCCGGTTGGTGACGTCCCAACTGAAGGCCATGAAGTCCCGCCACGACGCGGTCTCGGCGAAGAGCGGCTCGAGCGCTGCCGGCGATCCATCGGCGAGGGCCTGGCCCAGGCGGCGCAGCCACTCGCCCCCGACCTCGGCCGCGACGGCGTCGTTCAGCTCGGTGCTGGGATCGATCTGGATGTCGGTCACTGTTGGTTCTCCTTCGCTTCGCAGGGGCGGGGTTACTTGATCGCGATCGGGTTCACCGGCGAGCCGACTGCACCGACAAAATTCAGTGGCGGCGCGATCAGCTGGAACTCGAAGACGCCGTCCTCGGCACAGTCGGCCGCCAGGGCGGTGACGTCCCAGTACTCACCGAGGCAGAGCCCCATGTCGCGCAGGCAGAGCAGGTGGAACGGCAGGAAGACGCCGTCGACGTCCATCGTCACCAGGTGCTCGACGGTGAGGTTGTCGCAGGCGACCGCCGCCGCCTCCTTGGCGTGGAGCCATTCGGCGCAGCGCCAGTGGAGGCCCGCCACCGGGGCCAGCTTGTTGCCGGTGCGGCGGTACTCGCTCCACCAGCCGGTGTGCACGACGACGACGTCGCCGCGCTCGATCGTCACGCCCTGGCGCTCGGCGATCGCGTCGAGCTCCTCCGGCGTCACCTGCTGGTCGGGGCCGAGGCAGAGCTCCTGGCCGCGGTGGCGGACCGCGTCGAGCAGGACTCCGCGGGAGACGACTCCCTTCTCGATCGCGGCGCCGATCCCACAGTGCTTCGCTCCCTGGCTGGTCACCCCCGAGGATGGGAACCCGTTGTAGAGCTTCTCCTCGTAGTAGACGTGCGAGAGCGCGTCCCACTGCGTCGCGGCCTGCAGCGGCATGATGATCATGTCGTCGTTGAACCGGAACGGGCCGGCGGAGAACGTCTCGGCGATCTGTTTCGCGGTCGGGTTCTCCTCCCAGCCGAGACTGTCGGCGACGAACTGCTCGGCGTCGCCGCCGTCCACGGTCATCAGATGCATCGGGTTGGGTCGGTAGAGGAATTCGCCCTGCGGCCCGCCCGAGCCGAACTCCACGCCGAGCGGGAACACCTTCCCCTTGCGGACCAGCCCGGCGGAGGCGGTCACCTTCTCGGCGCTGATGAAGTTGAGCGTGCCCGCCTCATCGTCTTCGCCCCAGCGACCCCAGTTGCTGACTCGCTCGGCGGCGCTGCGGAAATCCTTGATCGTGTCCATCGCGTCTCGTCTCCTCTCGGGTCGCCAACCGCTCAGGCGGTCGCGGTCTCCGTCGATTCGGCCTCGCTGCCCTGCTCGGGCTTCCAGTCGGGGAGAGGCGTGTAAAAGGCGAGGTCGAAGATCCGCTCGGCGATCGCCCAGCGTCCCTCCTCGCGCACGAACCGATCGCGATAGCGGCCGCCGATGTGGAAGGTGCCCGTCTCCAGGTAGGTGCAGTAGCAATCGAGCGACGTCGACGCGGTTGCCGTCCCGGCCTCCAGGTCGACCTCGAGGAGCGGGTTCGCCATCCAGTGGTGCATGTGCGGCGAGGCGCTCCAGAACGCGGCGGCCGCGCCCATCACCTCCTCGACCCCCTCGAAGCGACCCCAAGGACCCAGCACCAGGACCGCGTCCTCGGTCCAGATCGACCGGAGCAGCGTGGCGTCGTGATGGTCGAAGCCCTGCGCGTAGCCAGAAATCAGGTCGAGCAGCTCGTTCCGCGCCTCGAGCGCATCGAGCCGTGCGGCAATTTCGTCTCCCATCACTCCTCCTTTCCCAAGATCGCCAGCGATTTGTGTGTAATTAACGCACACGCATGATCGCTATCTGTTCGATAGTACAGTCTGAGGAGAGCTTGTCAACCGGAATTCCCGGCTCCTCCGACAACCACAGGAGCGGACGGGAGTGCTGTCGAACGGCACCGGCTCGTGAGCCGAAGGGGCTCGCCCGGCCCGACCGCTCGTGACCAAAGGGCGCCTATGAAAGAGGAGTCGCCAGGCCGAAAAGTCCCAGGGACGCGGACCTCGTCCGCGATCGTGTCCTCAGACCGAACGCAGCCCGACGCGTCCCTCATCCCTCGATGACGATGACAATCGTCACCGAACCGCCTAGACGTTGATTACGCTCTCAAACCAAAAGAACGGGGGCGACGGCCCTGGCGGTTCGCAGTCCAGCGCAGCCTTGGGGAATGGCACTGGAATGGGGAATGGAAGCGGCGGACGGGGGTCGAACCCGCGACCTCAAGCTTGGGAAGCTTGCGCTCTACCAACTGAGCTACCGCCGCAATGCGGTGCAGTCTAGTTCGGAGCGGCGAAGGCGGCGCGCCGCCCGATTCTTACTGCGGCCAGACGAAGTGGCCGAGGAAGAAGGCGATCGCGAAGACCACCAGGAGGATCTGGGAGAGCATGAAAAGGACGACGCCCACCCAGAAGCCGATGCCGATTTTCTGTTCCAAGTTCATCGGGAGCGGAACTTATCGCAAAGTTCAGCCGGAAATAGTCCCCCCGGGAACCGGATCGGTACCTAAGATGGGGCATGGCCCCGATCGAGACCAAAGGCATCGACCTGCGTAGCAAGTCACGCGAGAGCCTGCGGGCGGAGATCGCCGAGGTGGCCTTCCGGGTGTTCGCCGAGCGTGGCTTCGACCAGGTGACGGCCACGGAAGTGGCCGAAGCGGCCGGGATCTCACGGGCGAGCTTCTTCCGCTACTTCGAGGCCAAGGAGGACGCGGTCTTCGTCGTCCAAGAGGAGCTGGGCGTCGATGTGGCCGGGGCGCTGAGCGCGCGGCCCGACGGTGAGGACGCCTGGACGGCGCTGCGGCGCGCGCTCGACGTCGCGGTCCGGACCTACCAGCGCGACCCCGACGAGATGCTGGCGCGGCTGCGCCTGATCCGGTGCACGCCCGACCTGCGCTCGCACCAGCTCGATCGGCTGGACGAGTGGAAAAAGGCGCTCGGCATGGCGCTGGCGAAGCGGCTCGGGGCGGGCGGCGAGGCGATCCGGGTCGAGGCCCTGGTCGCCGCCGCGCTCGCGGCCTTCGACGCCGCCCTCACGCGCTGGTCGGAGAGCGACGGCGCCGAGGACCTGATCGCGCTGATCGACGACGCCTTCGCGGCCGTCGCCGACCCCTTACCGCGCCTCGGCGACGCCAGCTGACGCACGCCCCCGCGCCCAGGCCGCTGGCGCCCGTTGAACCGGCGCTTAGACGCTTTTCGTAGTCTCTGATGTCCCGTGCGCATCCGCTCAGTCATCGCCGTCCTCGTCGCCGTCGCGATCGTCGCCCTGCTCGTCTTCGGCCTCGTCAGCAAAGGCAACTCCCGCCTCGCGGTGGGTGAGACCGCGCCCTCCCCCGAGCTGCCCAAACTCGAGGAACCCGGCAGCGGCTCGCTGAAGGAATACCGCGGCCAGTGGGTGCTGGTGAACTTCTGGGCCTCCTGGTGCATCCCCTGTCGTGACGAGGCGCCGGCGCTGGAGCAGTTCCAGAAAGAACATGGGAGCAAGAACTTCACGATCCTCGGCATCGACACCCAGGACCTGAGCGACGACGGCACCAAGTTCGCCGATCAGTACGAACTCAGCTACCCCCAGCTGCACGATGGCAACGGCGACACCGGGCACGAATTCGGCACGACCGGCGTCCCGGAGAACTATCTGGTCAAGCCGAACGGCAAGCTCGCCTGGGCCGTCGCGGGGCCGGTGGATGCGAAGATCCTGAACGAACAGGTGTCGCCGCTTCTGCCCCCCAAGTCGAAGGAATCGTGACCTTCTCGCCGCGCGGCGGCAGGCTGACGACGATCTTCGCCGTCCTGGTCGCCCTCACCGCCCTGCTGGCGCCGACCGTGGCCGCCGCCGCGGAGGCCCCGAGCTCCCTGCGCACGACCCTCAACGAAATCGAGGAAGAAGTGATGTGCCCGGTCTGCGGCACGCTCCTCGGGCTGGCCGAATCGCCGCAGGCGACGCGGGAGAAGGCGTTCGTCGAAAAGCTGGTCAAGGAAGGCAAGACCAAGAGCGAGATCAAGGACGAACTCGTCGCCCAGTACGGCGACGCGGTGCTCGCCGAACCGAACGGCAGCGGCTTCAGCATCTCCGCCTACGTGGTCCCGATCGTCGCCTTCATCATCGCCGCCATCCTGCTCGCCGGGGCGGTCTGGAAATGGCGCCGCTCCTCGGGCGGCGGCGACGGCAGCCTGCCCGCGGTCGAAGGCCCGAGCGACGAGGACCGGCGAAGGCTCGACGAAGACTTAGGCCGCTACGACCTGTAGGGGCGGGAGCGGCTCTTGCCGGCTGTCGCCTCGGGCCGGTGCGAAGGGAAAGCTGGCGCCTCCGGCTGCTGATCGGCGACCCCGGCTGCCTAAGGTCGCCGATCAGCAGCCAGGTCGAAGGGGTTGCGGCGAAGGACGGCGGGAGCGTCACGGCTTCGTCACTTCTTGCCCCTTCCGTGACTCTTCCGTGGCGTTCGTGCGTGTTCCACAACGCCGATCAGGCGCTCGCTGAGTTAGGCCGCCTATAGCGCCCCTAACTCAGCGAGCGTCCGAGGGGCTGAGGCAGAAGGCGCGCGGAAGTGTCACTTCGTGCGGGTTCCGTGTCCTTCTCCACGCTTCGGCGCGTCTTCCACAACGCCAATCCGACGCTCGTGCACTTAGGGGCGCTATAGGGGGCTCAACTGCACGAGCGACCGCAGCGCTGTTGAGGAAGTGTCGTCCCTCCCGTCCCGCACCGTCCCTCGTCGCTCCCGCCCCCGCCCGAACCCTCGCCTCAGGCGTTGACCACGACGGCGCCCAGGGCGCTCGCTCCGAGCCAGGACAAAGCGTCGGCGTTGGCCTTGGCGGCGCGGCGGTCGGGGTGGGACGAAAGGGCGGTGAGGACGCAGTCGGCCTCGGCGGCGGCGCTCGACAGGGCTCCGCCGGCGCCCTCGAGGGGTGGGCCGAGGAGGACGACCAGCTCGTAGGCGTCGCGGAGTTTCGTCGCCATGTGGTGGAAGCTGCCGAGGCCGAGGAGCGTGCGGGCGTCGCGGGCCGGGCGGCCGGCGCAGACGCAGGCGAGGGGCCTCACTCCGGGCGGGCTCGCCGAGCCGGCCAAGGTCAGCGGCTGGACGATGTCGCCCGGCGTCGCCTCCCAGCGCAGGTACTCGTGCAGGCCGGGGGTCGGGGACAGTCCCAGGTCCGCGGCGAGCCGCGGGTGCTCGACGTCGCACTCGATCAGCGCCGTCGCCGTCCCCGCCGCGGCGCCGACGCCGGCCAGCGCCACCGCGAGCGTCGGCGCCGACGCCTCCTCCCCGGTCACCAGCACGACGCGCCGCTCCCCCACCTCGCCGAGCACGCTCCGAAGTGCCTCGAAGTCGGCCCGCCGCAGGCCCCAGGCGCGCCCGTTGGAGGACGCCGGCGCGCCGATCTCGGCGAGGACGGGGAGCTTCGCGGCCATCGGCCGGCGACTACATCCGCTCGGGCGCGGAGATCCCGAGCAGCCCGAGGGACCCGGCGATCGTCCGCTTCGCGACCAGGCAGAGGGCGAGCCGCGATGCCTCGACCCCCTCCCCCTCCGCGCCGACCACCTGGCAGTCGCGGTAGAAGGCGTGGAAGTCGGCGGCGACCGCGGTCGAGTAGGCGCAGATCCGGTGGGGCGCCCGGCGGGCCGCCGCCTCGCGCACCTCGTGCGGGAATTCGAGCAGCCGCTTGACCAGGGCTTTCTCGGAGCCCTCCAGGGGGGCGGTCCGGGCCTCGGCGTCACCCCCACCCCCCTCCGCCGCCGCTTTCCGCAGGATGCTCGCGATCCGGGCATGGGCGTACTGCACGTAGTAGACGGGGTTCTCGCTCGCCTGCTTCCGCGCCAGGGCGAGGTCGATGTCGACGGTCGTCTCGTGGGAGCGCGAGAGCATGAACCAGCGCGCCGCGTCGGCGCCGATGTCGTCGATCAGGTCATCGAGGGAGACGAAGTCCCCGCTGCGCTTCGACATCTGCGCCCGCTGGCCGTCCTCGACGATGTGGACGAGAGACATGATCAGCGCCTCGAAGCTGTCGGGGTCGGCGCCGAGCGCCTCGATCGAGGCCCGCAGCCGCGCCACGTAGCCGTGGTGGTCGGCCCCGAGCACGTCGATCAGCCGGCCGAAGCCGCGGTCGAGCTTGTCCCAGTGGTAGGCGATGTCCGGCATCAGGTAGGTCGGCTCGCCGTCGGAGCGGATCAGCACCCGGTCTTTGTCGTCGCCGAAGTCGGTGGTCCGCAGCCAGAGCGCGCCCTCGTGCCGGTAGGTGTGCCCGCCCGCGTCGAGCTTCGCCAGCGCCGTCTCGGCCTCGCCTTTCTCGACCAGGCTGCGCTCCGAGAACCAGGTGTCCATGTCGACGCCGAACCGGTGCAGGGTCCCGCGCACCTGGTCGATCATCAGCGCGATCCCCCGGTCGCCGACCGCGGCGAGGTCGTCGGGGTCGATCCCCTCGGCGGCGATCGCCTTCCCCAGCTCGACCACGTACTCGCCTTTGTAGCCGTCCTCGGGCAGAGGCTCGCCCTTCATCCGCGCACTGATCGATTCGGCGAACTTCGTGATCTGAGTCCCGGCGTCGTTGATGTAGTACTCGCGCTCGACCTCGTGGCCGACCGCCGCGAGCAGGCGCACCACCGCGTCGCCGTAGGCCGCCCCGCGCCCGCCGCCGACGTGCAGCGGGCCGGTCGGGTTGGCGGAGACGAACTCGACCAGGATCCGTTCCGGCGCGTCGGTCGGTGCCGGGCCGAGCCCCTCCCCCGCACCGACCAGCGCCGCCAGCGCGCGCCGGTACCAGGCGTCGGAGAGGTAGAGGTTGACGAAGCCGGGGCCCGCGACCTCCACCCGGTCGAGGCTCCCCGCGTCCCCGCCGAGGATCCCCTCGAGCTCCACCCGCAGGCGCTCGGCCACGGCACGCGGGTTGTCCCCCAGCGGCCCGGCGAGCAGCATCGCCGCGTTGGAGCTGTAATCGCCGAGGTCGGGCTTCGGCGGACGGTCGAGGGTCGGGGCCGGCTCGGTGGGCTCGCCGTCGCGCAGCGCCCGCGCGGCGGCCTCGACGGCACCCTTCAGCTCGGCGATCGAATCGGTGGGAGGCATGGGCGCATCGTAGGAGACGGATACCCTGGATCGCTTGCGCATCGGCGTGATCTCAGATGTCCACTCCAATCTCCCGGCCTTGGAAGCAGTGCTCGAGTCGATCGAGGCTGCCGGTCCGGAGGAGATCTGGTGCCTCGGCGACGTGGTCGGCTACGGCGCCCAGCCGGACGAGTGCACGGCCCTGGTGCGGGAGCGCTGCGCCTTCGTCCTGAACGGCAACCACGACCTCGCGGTGACCGGCGGGATCGACGCGGCGACCTTCTCGGAGACGGCGCGGGCGGCGGTCGACTGGACCAAGGAGCATGCCTCGGCGGCGACCGTCGAGTACCTGACGGGGCTCTCGCCGGAGGGCGAGCGGGAGGGCTTCGGGCTCTTCCACGCCTCGCCGCGCGACCCGATCTGGGAGTACGTCTTGTCGATCGACCAGGCCGAAGCCGGCCTGGACGCCCAGAAACAGCGGATCTCCCTGATCGGCCACTCCCACGTCGCGCTCTTCTTCACCCGGCCGCCATCGACCGGGCGGCGCAGCTTCGCCACCGGCGCCCAGGCGGGCGACGGGGATCTGCTGGACCTCGCCGAGGGCGAATGGCTGCTGAATCCCGGCAGCGTCGGCCAGCCGCGCGACGGCGACCCGCGCGCCGCCTGGCTGGAGATCGACACCGACGAGTGGACCGCGCGCTACCACCGGGTCCGCTACGACGCCGTGATCGCCGGCGCGGCGATCCTCGAGGCGGGGCTGCCGACGGCGCTCGCCGAGCGGCTCCAAATCGGCCGCTGAGGCGGTCACCGACCCCGACAAATGGGCGAAACAAAGGGCCACATGCAGGGTAAATATCGACTCAGAAGTGTTCTCTAGACTCGAATCATGGGTCGCCTCCGCGCAGCCTCGCTGGTCCTTGCCGCACTTGCGGTGGGACTCCTCCTGGCCGCCTGCGGGGGCAGCGGAAGCGACGAGCTGCTGCCCGCGCCGACCGCCGACCAGATCAACTCGCACCTCGACGCGGTGCGCGAGAGCGCCGAAGCGGGAAACTGCGAAGCGGCCGAAGAAGGCGTCGCCAAGGTGAGCACCGAGGTCGAGGAACTCGGCAAGGTCGACGCGAGACTGAAGAAAGCTTTGAAGCACGGCGCGGCAAAGCTGTCCGTGGTGGTTTCTACTACTTGTCGAGCCCCGGAAGAAGCTGAAGAAGAAAAGGCCGCAGAAGAAGCCGCGGAAGAAGAAGAACAGGCACAGTTGGAAGCCGAAGAAGAAGAAGAAGTCTTCGCCGAAGAAGAATTCGAAAAGGAACAGAAGGCCGAAGAACGCGAAGAAAAGGCCGAAGAGAAGGAACAGGAAAAGGCCGAAAAACAGGCAGAACAGCCGGGTCCGGATGAAGGCGAAGGACCCAAAGGCAAAGCCAAAGGCCACGAAAAGCAGGAAGAAATCGAACCCCCTGTCGAAGGTGAAGAAGAAGTAACGCCCCCCGAAGCGGGTGGCGGGCCCGCGGGCGGCATCGGCCCGGGCGCGGAAGCCGGAGGCCCCTGATGGAGGCCGGGACCCTCTCTGGGCGCTACGAAACCGCCGAGCGGCTCGGCTCGGGCGGGATGTCGAACGTCTACAAAGCGACCGACCGCATCCTCGAGCGCACCGTCGCGGTGAAGATCCTTGCCGAGCACCTCTCCGACGACGAGCGCTTCGTCGCTCGCTTCCGCCGCGAGGCGCTGGCCGTCGCGCGCCTGATCCACCCGAACATCGTGCAGGTCTACGACTCGGGCGTCGACGACGGCCGCCACTACATCGTCATGGAGTACGTCGCCGGTCGCTCCGGCGCGCAGATCCTGCAGCGCCACGGGCCGGTCGACGCGGAGACGGCGGCGGAGATCGGCATCCAGGCCTGCGCCGGCCTCGACTACGCGCACCGCCGCGGGATCATCCACCGCGACGTCAAGCCGGGGAACCTGATGATCAACGGCGGGCCGGTGGGCAGCGGCGACCTGGGCGTGAAACTCACCGACTTCGGGATCGCCCGCGCGATCGAGCAGACGCGGATCACCCAGGTCGGGTCGGTCGTCGGCACCGCTGCCTACCTCTCACCCGAGCAGGTCCGCGGCGACGAGGCGACCCCGGGGACCGATGTCTACGCGCTCGGCGTCGTCCTCTACCAGTTCCTCACCGGGCGACTGCCCTACGAGGGCTCCTCGCTGGCCGAGCTGGCGGTGCGTCAGCAGAACGAGAAACCGCTGCCGCCGAGCACCTACAACTCCGAGGTGCCCGAGCCGCTGAGCGCCGCCGTCCTGCGCGCGCTGGAGGGCGACACCCGCCGCCGCTACGCGAGCGCCGACGAGTTCGCGACCGGCCTGCAGATGGGCCTCGAAGGCGAGGACGTCACCTCGCTCGACAACTTCGGCGGCGGCAACACGCCGACCCGCGTGATCGGCGGCGACACCGCCGCGACCCGCCACCTCGACCGCACCACCGCCCAGACCGAGTACCGCCCCGCCCCGCCCCCGCCGCGCCGGGTCGAACCCCGTCGCGAGCCCGAACCCCGCCGCGCCGCCCCCTACGCGGGCGAACCCCAGGCCCCATCGCGCGCGGCCCAGCCGGCCCAGCCCCGCAAGCGCTCCGCGTTCTCGAAATTCGTCCGCTTCGTCCTCGCCCTGGTCGCGCTGGTCCTTGTCGCGGGCGCGGTGGCGACCGGCGTGATCCTCACCACCGATAAGGCCGCCGGCGTCCACATCTCCAAGGTGGCCGGGGACACGGTCGACAAGGTGGTCGAAGAATTCAAGGGGCTCGTTTCCAAGAACAAGGAATAGGGACGGGGGCGTTGCGGGGGCGGGGGTCCTGACCCTCTCCTCTCTCAAACTCGGGCTGGATCGCGCGCCGCCCGTCCGAGATTCTTTTCGGGCCCTCGTTACAAGCCGTTCGGAGAGGGTCAGGACCCCCGCTCGGAGCGCTCGCGAAGCTCCTCGTGCTTCTTTGCTCGCAGCTGGCTAGGCCGCGGCGGCGGTCCGATGGGTGGCGGAAGGGGCACGGATCCGTCACGAGACTCGCATCTCGTGACGGAGAGCGTGGGAAGTCCACGCTCCCGTGCGTGTTGGGCAACAGTCAATTCAGCGCTGCGTGGATTAGGGCCCCTATAGGGAGGTCAATGCACGCAGCGCGTTTTCGGGCCTCTGATCCAGGCTTGAAAAGCGCACGGAAGTGCCGGAAGGCCTGGGGAAGTGTGGAGTTCCCGGCATCTCTCGCACGGCTTCGTGCCGGGTGGGGCTTCTCCCGCAGGCACCCTTGACGTAAATCCGACCTCCGCCCGTCCCTGTGCCGACCTGTACCAGCTTCCCGACGTTTGTTTCACGAACCACTCACGTCCTGGGCGTCCCATGGCGGCCACAGCCTGCCAGGGTCGCCATGAGACGCCCAGGACCGATCTAGGACTGCCGGACCCGGCCCGAGCTCCGCCCTGAAACCTCTAGCCGGCCAGAGCCGCGGCGGCAGTCCAGGGAGCGGCGCCCGCCATCACGGCGGCGCGGTAGGCGTCGAAGCTGCCGGCCTGGATCGCTCGCCTCGCGTGGCTCGTCAGTTCGCGCATGTACGTCAGGTTGTGCAGGACGATCAGCCGCACCGCCGTCAGTTCTTCGGCGCGACTCAGGTAGGAGATGTAGTCGCGGGTGTGGCGGGTGCACGCCGGGCAGGGGCAGCCTTCGACCAAGGGGGATGTGTCGCCGACGTGGCGGCCCTTGCGGAGGTCCAAGCGCCAGCGGGTCTCGGGGGTTGGGGCGAGGGCGACGCCGTGGCGGGCCAGGCGGGTCGGGACGGCGCAGTCGAAGACGTCGAGGCCGAGGGCGATGCCGCCGAGGAGGTCGTCTACCTCGCCGATGCCGAGCAGGTGCTTGGCCGCCTCCTCGGGCAGGAGCGGCGCGGTCATCGCGAGGACGGCGGCCATCTCCTCCTTGTCGCGTCCCAGGGTGCCGCCGATCGCGATGCCGTCGACGGCCGCCGCCGAGATGTACTCGGCCGATTCGCGTCGGAGGTCCTCGTAGGTGCCGCCCTGGACGATGCCGAAGAGGGCCTGGCCCGACGGCCCGTGCTCCTGGTGCCAGGCGGTGCAGCGGTCGAGCCAGCGGTGGGTGCGCTCGGTCGAGCGGGCGGTGTAGTCGCGGTCGACGTGGAACGGCGTGCACTCGTCGAAGGCGAGGGCGATGTCGGCGCCGAGTGCCGCCTGCACCTCCATCGAGATCTCGGGTGAGATGAAGAGCTCACGGCCGTCCCGGGGTGAACGGAAGCGGGCCCCCTCCTCGGTGATCACGACCTCGGAGCCGTGGCCGCCGTTGCGACCGCTCCCCTTCACCTCGTTGGCGACGCCGCCGTGGGCCAGCGAGAAGACCTGGAAGCCGCCGGAATCGGTGATCAACGCCCGGTCCCAATTCATGAAGCCGTGCAAGCCGCCCGCGGCGGCGATCCGCTCCGGCCCCGGGTTGACGAACAGGTGGTAGGTGTTGCCGAGGATCAGCTGGTAGCCGAGGGCCGAGACCTCGTCGACGTCGAGCCCGCGCACCGACCCCTTGGTCGCCAGCGGGATGAAGGTCGGCGTCTCGATCGGGCCGTGCGGGGTAGCGATGACGCCCGCGCGGGCGGAGCCGTCGCGGGCGTCGATCGTGAAGCTGAGGCGCTGCGGGTCGTGTCGCACGCCCGCAGCGTATGGGGACGGGGACCTAGGCTGCGGCGCCGACCGCTTCGCGCCCCTTCGAGCGCTCCGCGGAGTCCTCCCCGGCCTCGACCTGGGCGGCCTCGGCCTCGGAGTCGTGGGCGCGAGCCTCGGTCGCGATCTCGATCCGGGTCGGCTTGCGCTCGGCCGGCTTCGGCATCCTCACCTCGAGCACGCCGTTCTCGAACTTCGCCGTCACGCCGCCCGCGTCCGTGCCGCGCGGCAGCCCGAGCGAGCGGGAAAATCGCCCGAACGAGCGCTCGATGCGGTGGAAGCCCTCGCCCTTGCGCTCGTGCTCGGCCTTCCGCTCACCGGAGATCGTGAGCACGTTGTCCTTGACCTCGATGTCGATGTCGTCGCGCTCCATCCCCGGCAGATCGGCCCGCAGAACGAGCTGATCCTCGGTCTCGACCAGGTCCATCGCCGGCACCCAATTGCGCGCGACCGCGGACCCCGAATTGTCGCGGCGCCCGAAGAAGCTGTCGAACAGCCGGTTCATATCGCCCTGCAACGTGTCCAGTTCACGAGCTGGATCCCAACGCACGATTGCCATCTCATTTCCTCCTCTTTGCTACTGCCCCCGCGGTTCGAGGGCCCTCTCGATGCGATGCCCCGATTATGAAATCTCAGTGTTTCCCTGTCAAGTCTTATGAGTGGGCGAAGCGGTAAGGGACGCTGCCCTCTCGGCGGCGGCCCTGGCAGGCTGTGGCCGCCGCCGAGAGGGCGGGTCTGTGGGGAGTGTCGGATCCGGGAGGGTGTGCGACGCGGGACGCACGCGGGTCCCACGTAGGAGTCACGAGACTCGCAAGCCGTGACGGAGAGTGGGAAGTCCACGCTTCCGTGCGTGTTGGACAACACCGATTCTCGCGCTGCAAGCATTACCGGTGCTATAGCCCCGGTAATGCTTGCAGCGCGTTCTCGGGCCCTTTTTCGAAGCCCGAAGACGGACCGAAGGCGCACAGAAGCGTGACGTTCCCGGCATCTCCCTCACGGAACTCAGGCAGGTGTGGCATCTCTCGCACGGACCTGCGACGTAAGTCCGACCTCCTCCCGGCCCTGTGCCGACTTCCTGGCGTTTTTCACGAACCCCTCACGTCCTGGGCGTCTCATCGCGGTCACAGCCAGCCAGGACCGCGATGAGACGCCCAGGACGCAGCTAGGACTGCGGCGGCGGCCGGGAGAGCGGCCGGAGGCACGGCCGGGGGACCGCCCGAAGACCGCCGTACTACTCGATCAGGGAGCGGCCCGTCATCGGCTCGGGCTGGGCGATGCCGAGGAGGTCCAGGGCGGTGGGGGCGACGTCGGCGAGGATGCCGCCGGAGCGGAGGTCGAGGCCCTCCTGGGTGACGATCAGGGGGACCGGGTTCAGGGAGTGGGCGGTGTTGGGGGAGCCGTCGGGCTCGAGCATGTTGTCGCAGTTGCCGTGGTCGGCGGTGATGATGCAGACGCCGCCCTTGGCGGTGACCGCCTCGACCACGCGGCCGAGTTGGGCGTCGACGGTCTCCAGCGCCTTGACCGCCGCCGGGATGACGCCGGTGTGGCCGACCATGTCGGGGTTGGCGAAGTTGATGACGCCGAAGCGGTAGGCGCCCTCCGCCCACTTCTCGACGAAGGTGTCGGCAGCCTCCGCGGCGCTCATCTCCGGCTTGTGGTCGTAGGTCGGCACGTCGCGCGGCGATTCCACCAGGGCCTGCTCTTCGCCCTGCTGCTCGCCCTCGCGCCCGCCGTTGAAGAAGTAGGTGACGTGGGCGTACTTCTCGGTCTCGGCAACGTGGAGCTGGCGGCCGCCGGACTCGGCGATCGTCTCGGCCAGCGTCGTCTCCGGGCGGCGCTCGGGGAAGGCGACCGGGTAGGGCCACTCCTTCCGGTAGGAGGTCATCGTCGTCATGTCGAGCGTCGGCCCGCCGGCGCGGCTGAACTCGTCGAAGTTCGGCTCGGCCAGCGCCCGGGTCATCTCACGCGCCCGGTCGGGGCGGAAGTTGACGAAGATCGCGATGTCGCCCGCGGCGGCGCCGTCGTAGTCGCCGATCACGGTCGGCAGGATGAACTCGTCGGTCGTGCCGTCCTCGTAGGAGGATTTGATCGCCTCGGCGGAGCTCGCCGCCTTCTGACCCTGCGCGTGGACGATCGCGTCGTAGGCGAGCTTCACCCGCTCCCAGCGCGTGTCGCGATCCATCGCGTAATAGCGACCGCTGACCGTCCCGATCCGCCCCGCGGCGCGCAGCCAGGTCTCCAGCTCGGCGAGGTACTCGCGGCCACCGGTCGGCGCCGTGTCGCGGCCGTCGGTGAAGGCGTGGAAGACGACGTCCGGCACGCCTTCCTGGGACGCCAGCTCGACGATCGCCTCGAGGTGCTCCCACCCCGAGTGCACGCCACCGTCAGAGACGAGCCCGAGCAGATGCAGCCGCCCCCGCGGACTTTCGCGTGCCCGCGCGCAGGCGGCGACCAGCGCCTCGTTTTCGTAGAAGGAGCCGTCGGCGATCGCGCCGTCGATGCGGGCCAGGTCCTGCTTGACGATCGCGCCCGCGCCGAGGTTCAGGTGCCCGACCTCGGAGTTGCCCATCTGGCCGACCGGCAGGCCGACGTCGGGACCCTGCGCGGACAGCTCGGTGTGCGGGTAGCGCGCCCAGAGGTCGTCGAAGACCGGCGTGTCGGCAAGCGAGACGGCGTTGCCCGGGCCGGGCGGCGCGAGCCCCCAGCCGTCGAGGATCACCAGCGCGAGGGAGGGAACCAAAGGCATGGGCGAGACCTTACGCGGCTGCGGCGAGGGGAAGCGAAGCAATCCGGCGACGGATGGCCGCGCGGGCCATCAGGCCGCCTCGACGATCGCCGCGAAGTCCTCCGCGTCCAAGGCCGCGCCGCCGACCAGGGCGCCGTCCACGTCCGGCAGCGCCAGCAGCTCGGCGGCGTTGCCGGGCTTCACCGAGCCGCCGTAGAGGATCCGCACGTCGTCGGCTGCCGCCCCGCGCGCCCGCAGCACGTCGCGGATGAACGCGCACGCCTCCTGAGCCTGCTCCGGCGTCGCGACCTTGCCGGTGCCGATCGCCCAGATCGGCTCGTAGGCGATCACGACCTTGGCGACGTCCTCGTCGGACACCTCGGCGAGGTCCGCCTGCAGCTGGCGCTCCAGCACCGTCTCGGTCTGGCCGCCGTCGCGCGCCTCCTCGGACTCGCCGACGCAGAGGATCGGCTCGAGGTCGGCGGCCAGCGCCGCCGGGACCTTCTTCGCCAGCGCCTCGTCGGTCTCGCCGAAGAACTGGCGCCGCTCGGAGTGGCCGAGGACGACCGCCTCGACGTCGAGCTCGACCAGCATCGGCGCCGAGATCTCACCGGTGAACGCGCCCGACTCGGCCTCGTGCATGTTCTGGGCGGCGACCCGGACGGCGGTCCCGCGCCGGCGCTCGACCACCTCGTGCAGCGCCGTGAACGGCGGGCAGACGACGACGTCGTGCTGGGTCGCGGCGATCCGCGGCAGCAGCGCGTCGATGAACTCGGCCGCCTCGGCGACGGTCTTGTTCATCTTCCAGTTGGCGGCGATGTACGGCGTGCGGGGCATCAGTTCTCCTCATCCTTGGGCTTGGCGTCGATCAGGGCCTCGACGCCCGGCAGCTTCTTGCCCTCGAGCAGCTCCAGCGAGGCGCCGCCGCCGGTCGAGAGCCAATCCACCTTGTCCTCAAGGCCAAACTGCACCATCGCGGCGACCGAATCGCCACCGCCGACCACGGTCTTGCCGGGCGCCTCCGCCACCGCGTCGGCGACGGCGCGCGTCCCCGCCGCGAACGGCTCCATCTCGAAGGCGCCCATCGGCCCGTTCCAGAGCACGGTCCCCGCCCCGGTGACGGCCTCGGCGTAGAGCGCGCCGCTCTTCGGCCCGATGTCGAGGCCCATCCAACCGTCCGGCACCTCCACCCCGTCGAGCTCCTCGCGCTCGGTGTCAGCGCTGAACTCGCGTCCCAGGACCAGATCCACCGGCAGGGTCAGCTCGCAGTCGGAGGACTCGGCTTTCGCCAGCGCCTCTTCGGCCGCCTTGACGCTGTCGTCGTCGAAGAGCGAATCGCCGATCTCCTTGCCCTGCGCCTTGAAGAAGCTGAAGCACATCGCGCCGCCGATCAGGATCTGGTCGGCGACCTCGAGGAAGCGGTCGATGACCCCGACCTTGTCGGAGACCTTCGCCCCGCCGAGCACGACGACCAGCGGCCGCGCCGGGTCCTCGACGACCTTGCTCAGTTCGGTCACCTCGCGCTCCAGCAGCAGCCCCGCGTAGCCGGGCAGGTGGCGCGCCACGCCCTCGGTCGAGGCGTGCGCGCGGTGCGCCGCCCCGAAGGCGTCGTTGACGTAAACCTGAGCCAGCGAGGCCAGCGAGCCGGCCAGCATCGGGTCGTTCTTCGTCTCCCCCGGCTCGAAGCGCGTGTTCTGCAGCAGCAGCACTTCGCCGGGCCCGAGGCAGCCCGCGGCGAGGTCGACCTCGGCGCCGATCACCTTCGGCGCCTGGGTCACTTCCACCCCGAGCAGCTCGGCGAGCCGCTTGCTCACCGGCGCCAGCGACAGCTCCGGGTCGGGCTTGCCGCCCGGCCGCCCGAGGTGGGAGGCGAGCACCAGCGCCGCCCCCCGTTCGCGCAGCAGTTCCAGGGTCGGCAGCGCCGCCCGGATCCGCGTGTCGTCGACGACCTCGCCGTCCTTCAGCGGGACGTTGAAGTCGACCCGGACGAGGACGCGACGCCCCTTGACCTGGGCGTCGCGCACGCTTGCCTTGGAGAACGCCATCGGGCCTCCGCGCTCCCTATCCCCGCCCGGCGCTCTCTACAGGACCTTGCCGGCGAGCTCGACGCAGCGGTTCGAGTAGCCCCACTCGTTGTCGTACCAGGCGATCACCTTGGCCATGCGGCCGTCGCCGATCACCATCGTCGAGAGCCCGTCGATGATGCACGAATGGGGGTCGGTGACGATGTCGGTGGAGACGATCGGGTCCTCGGTGTAGTCGAGGATGCCCTTCAACGGGCCCTCGGCCGCGGCCCGCAGTGCCTCGTTGATCTGCTCGGGCGTCAGGGGGTCCGCCGTCGTGAAGACAAGGTCGACGGCCGAGCCGGTCGGAGCCGGGTAGCGCATCGAGAAGCCGTTCAGCTTCCCGTTCAGCTCCGGCAGCACCAGGCCGACGGCCTTGGCGGCGCCGGTCGAGGTCGGGATCAGGTTCACGCCGGCGGCCCGGGCGCGACGCGGGTCCTTGTGCGGCATGTCCTGGAGGCGCTGGTCGGAGGTGTAGGCGTGGATCGTCGTCATCAGCCCCTGCTCGATCCCGAACGCCTCGTGCAGCACCTTCGCCATCGGCGCCAGGCAGTTGGTCGTGCAGGAGGCATTGGAGATGACGTTGTGGGCGTCCTTGTCGTAGGCCTCGTCGAAGTTGACGCCGAGGGCGACGGTCACGTCGGGGTCGGTCGCCGGGGCCGAGATGATGACCTTCTTGGCGCCGCCCGCGAGGTGCTTGGCGGCGTCCTCGCCCTTGGTGAAGAACCCGGTCGACTCGATCACGACGTCGACGCCCAGGTCACCCCACGGGAGGGCGGCCGGGTCGCGCTCGGCGAGGACCTTCAACTCCTTGCCCCCGACCACGAGGGCATCGTCCTTCACCTCGACCGTCTCCGGGAAGCGCCCGAGGATCGAGTCGTACTTGAGCAGGTTGCCCATGGTCGCGGTGTCGACCAGGTCGTTGACGGCGACGAACTCGATGTCAGCGTTCGCTGCGTGCGCCGCGCGGAAGACGTTGCGACCGATGCGCCCGAAACCGTTGATCCCGACCTTCACTGCCATGAAGCCTCCTGATCCTGAATTCGATTGGACGAGCCGATCCTAAGGATTCGGCGCTTGCAAAGCGCGCCCCGGCGGGGCGCTAATCGGACCCGACGGTGATCTCGATCTCGTACCCGTCGGGGTCCTGGAGAAAAGCCGAGAAGGAGCCGGAGCCGTAGGAGCGGCGTTGGCCTGGCTCCGCGACGCTCCTGCCGCCGGCTTTCATCCCGTTTTCGTATGCCGCCTTCACCGCGACGATGCCGAGCCCGGAGACACAGAGCAAGCCGTACCCGGGCTGCGGGGGGTGATGGGCGGAGATGAAGAAGACCGGTTTGGCGATGCCGTAGCCGATCGTTTTGTCCTCGTCGAAGTGTCGCCTCCAACCAAGGGGGGCGAGCATCGTGTCGTAGAACGAGGCACTTCGTTCGAGGTCTGAGACCTCAAGGAGGACGTGGTGCAGCATGCTGTCGAAGTCAATTTATATGCGCGGGGCGGCGGCAGGGGCCGCGCCTCACCCCGAGCGGGGGGTCCAGCGGAAGAAGCGGATCGCCAGGAGGAGGCCGCCAAGGCCCCAGATCGCGACCACCAGGAGGTGGTCCCAGGCGACCGCGTGCGCCGCCCCGGGCACGTAGGCGTCGAAGAAGGCGAGGAAGAAATGCCGGATCGGGAAGACGTCGGCGAAGTGGATGATCCCGCTCGGCAGCTGGTCGTCGGGGATGAAGACGCCGGAGAGGAAGTAGAGCGGCAGGAGCAGGAAGTTGACGATCGGGGCGGCGGCGTCCTGGGTCGGGATCGCGGCGGTGAGGGCGATGCCGAGGCAGGAGAAGGAGGCGGCGCCGATGATGAGGACGAGCAGGATCTCGGGGATCCGGTCCCACGGGAAGTGGACGCCGTAGGCGAGGCCGCCGATCAGCGCCAGGAGCGCGAGCATCAGGATCGCGGTGACGATCGAGTTGCCGACGCGGCCGGCGATGAAGACCCAGGAGGGCATCGGGGTTCCGCGGCCGCGCTTCAGGCGGCCGTCCTCGCGGGCGATCACCAGGGACATCGCCAGCGTCTGCATGGTCGAGGAGATGATCGCCATCGAGATGATCGCCGGCACGTAGTAGGTGTCGGTGTCGATGTGGCCGCCGCGCACTTCGACGTTGTCGGAGCCGAAGATCGTCCCGAAGATGACCAGCAGCAGGACCGGGAAGAAGACGGTGAAGCCGACCGAGGCGGGGTTGCGCCAGAAGGCCTTCTGGTCGAAGCGGAACTGGTGGCCGACGAGGGCGAGGCCGCTCATTCGGTGGTCGCTCCCTCGACGGTCGAGGTGAGATCGAGGTAGACGTCCTCGAGCGAGGGGCGCGTGACTTCGAGGGCCTCGAGGTCTTCGCCCTGCTTCATCGCCTCGGTCGTGAGGCGGTTCAGCTCGCGCACCGGGTCGAGCGTTTCGATCGTCACCGTCTCCCCGGCCGCGTCGCGATAACGGATCGTGGCGGCAGCTTTCTCGCGTTCGCCGAGGTCCCCGGGGGTGCCCTGGGCGACGATCTGCCCGGCGGCGATGATCGTCACCCGGTCGGCGAGCCGCTGCGCCTCGTCCATGTAATGGGTGGTGAGGAAGATCGTCTTGCCCAGGTCGCGCAGGCTTTCGATCACGTCCCAGAACTGCCGCCGCGCCGAGGGATCGAAGCCCGTCGTGGGCTCGTCGAGGAAGAGCAGCTCGGGGTCGCCGACCAGCGCCATGCCGACGTCGAGCCGCCGCTGCTGGCCGCCGGAGAGCTTCCGCGCCCGGTCGTCGGCCTTCTCCTCCAGCCCCACCAGCGCGATCGTCTCCTCCACCGACCGTGGGTGGCTGAAGTACCCGGCATACAGTTCGATCGACTCGCGCACGGTCAGGTATGGATCGAGGCTGTTCGACTGCAGGACGATGCCGATCCGGTCGCGCCAGGCCCGCCCAGCGGTCGCCGGATCCTCGCCCAGCACCAGCACCTCTCCCCCGGTCCGCTTCCGGTACCCCTCCAGGATCTCGACCGTCGTCGTCTTCCCGGCCCCGTTCGGGCCGAGGAACGCGAAGATCTCCCCCCGCGCCACCTCGAGGTCGATGCCGCGGACCGCCTCGGTCTCGCCGTAGCTCATCCGCAGGCCGCTGATGGATATCGCAGGTTCAGGCACTCGTCGTCGATTCTAGGTTCCGAGCGCCCCCAGACGCCCTTAGCTGTTCTTTATGGTCCCCACAGCGCCATAAAGAACAGCTGGGCGTGGGTCGGGTGAGACGACGACAGCACCGCGGTGATGGTTACCGTGTTACGGGACGCATGCGGGGGAAGGCATCGATCTTGATCGCGGGGCTGCTGGCGCTGCTCGCGCTCGCCGGCGCGACGAGCGCCGCCGCCGCCCCGCCACCCGCGGCGGGCCTCGACCCCGGCTTCGGCCAGGGCGGCCGCGCCTTCGTCCCGTTCTCCAAACCCCAGAGGCCCTCGGCGACGTCAGAGCTCGCCACCGCCGTGGGCGCCGACGGCAGTCTCTTCCTGGGGGTGGGAAACACGGTCGAGCGACTCGATCCCAACGGCCAGTTCGATCGGGCCTTCGGCCAGGACGGTGCGGTGAAGGTGACCGCCCCGAGTGGCGACAGCTTCGAAATCGCGGCTCTCGCGGTCGACTCCCAAGGACGTGTCGTCGTCGCCGGCACCTCGCTCCACGAATCGGACAGGCGCCCCCTCTCGACGATCTACGGGTTCGAAGCGTACGAACGGACCCCGACGGCGGCCCGGATAGCCAGGCTTCTGCCGAACGGAGAGCCCGATCCCGGATTCGGAGAAGGAGGCGCGCTCGAAACCGTCTTCGGCCTGCCGGCGCCGCCCCCCGAAGAAGGGGGCCCTGGGCTGTCGAAGGCAGAGGTGACGGTCACGGGCGTCGCGATCGGCGCGGACGACGGCATCGTGGTCACCGGAGGCGCGGTCACCGGGCGGGCGTACCCCTGTGCCGGCAGCGTGCGCAGCAGCCTGCAGAGCAGGCTCACCTATGCCGCATACGTGGCGCGGCTCACGTCAAGCGGGAGCCCCGATCCCGGCTTCGGCGGCGACGGGATCTTCGGCGGCCGGACTGTGGCGGAAAATCCCCTCCACATCGGGACCGCGACCGCACCGGCGGTCGGGCCCGACGGATCGATCACCTACGGCAGCGGATACGAACGTTGCCGGAACGCGGAGCTGCCCGCGACCCCCGGCCTGGCGCGGCTCACTGCGACCGGCGAATGGCAGCCTGGCTTCGGCGAGCAGGACGGGATCCGCGGTGGTTTCTGGCAGTGGGTACCGGCGCCCGACGGCTCGATCGCGGCGGTCAACCTGACCAACTGGAGAGAACGCGAAACCTTGAACGTGGTCGCCTTCCGGGCGGGGGCGACCGGACTCCCGGACGACTCCTTCGGGAAAAATGGCACCAGCCGCGTGACCTTGCGAGGACCGGCACTGCATTGGAGCGCCACGGTCGCGCTCGACCCTCAGGGACGGGTGCTGCTCGCTGACTCCCAGGCGAAAAAGCCCTGGCGGGGATTCGCACTCTTCCGCTTGCGACCGGACGGCACGCTCGAGCGGAACTTCGGACCCGGGGGTCGATTCGCCATCGAAGTCCCCGAACTCTCCGGGGCGGCCCATCTCATCCTCGATCCTCAGGGCCGCGCCCTGCTCCTCGGCGAATCCAGGGGGGCCCGGGGCGAAGGCGTGGTGGTGACCCGCCTTCTTTTCAGTCGTTAGCCGTCGATGTCGACGTCGCGGTGCTTCACCCGGACGACGACGTCGTCGCGCTGCTCGAGGTCGGCGCGGATGCGGCGGGCGACGGTCACCGAGCGGTGGCGGCCGCCGGTGCAGCCGATTGCGATCGTCAGGTGGCTCTTGCCCTCCGCCACGTAGGCGGGGACGAGGAACTCGAGCAGGGGCATCAGGCGGCCGTAGAACTCGCCTGCCTGGGTCCCCGACTCGACGTAGTTGCGGACGATCTCGTCCTCGCCGGTCAGCGGGCGCAGCTCGAGGTCGTAGTGGGGGTTGGGCAGGAAGCGGACGTCGAGGGTTAGGTCGGCGTCGCGCGGCGGGCCGTTCTTGAAGCCGAAGGTGAGGAGCGTCAGCGCCAGTTTTTCGTCGCGCTCGGTGCCGAGGAGCTCTTCGGCGATCCGGCGGCGCAGTTCGTGGCCGGTCAGGTCGGTGGTGTCGATGACGATGTCGGCGCGCTCCCGCAGCGGCGCGAGGATCTCCCGCTCGGCCCGGATGCCATCGACGATCCGCCCTTCCGGCGCCAGCGGGTGGCGGCGGCGGGTCTCCTTGTAGCGGTCGAGCAGGGTCGCCTCGTCGGCCTCGAGGAAGAGGAGTTTCGGTTGCGGCCCGTCGCGTTCGAGGTCGTCGACCACCTGCGTCAGGTCTTCGAAGTACTCGCCGCCGCGCACGTCGGAGACGATCGCCGCGCGCTCCACCCCCGAGCCCTCGTGGATGAATAGCTCCCCCAGCCCGGCGATCATCCGCGGGGGCAGGTTATCGACGCAGAAGTAGCCGCCGTCCTCGAAGGCGGCGATCGCTTCGGACTTGCCCGCCCCCGAGTGCCCGGTGATGATCACCAGGCTCATCTCGCGGCGCGCCTTCGCCTCCTGCGGGGTGTCGATCTCGCTAGCCAATGCGGTGGAGTTGCTCGTGGATCTCGCGACCGAGTTTGCCAGGCAGGCCGGGCACGCTCTCGAGTTCCTCCCGCGAGGCGGCCAGGAACCGCTCCGGGGAGCCGAAATGTTTGAGCAGGGCGCGCTTGCGGGCGGGGCCGACGCCTTTCAGCGTGTCAAGGACGGAGCCGGTCATCGCCCGGTCGCGCCGCCCGCGGTGATGTTCGATCGCGAAGCGGTGCGCCTCGTCGCGGACCCGCTGCAGGAGCTGGTTGCCCTCACTGCCGCGCGGCAGCTCGATCGGGTCGGTGCGGCCGGGGACGAAGACTTCCTCCTCGCGCTTGGCGAGGCTGACGATCGTCACGCCGAGGTCGGCGAAGGGCTGCAGCGCCCGCATCCCCGCCGCGAGCTGGCCTTTGCCGCCGTCGATCATGATCACCGAGGGCAGCGAGGAGAAGCTGGCGTCGCGCTTGCCGTCGTGCGGCGAGAGGTCGTTCTGTTCCAGGTAGCGGTTGAGGCGCCGGGTCAGCACCTCCTCCATCGAGGCGAAGTCGTCGGGGCCGATCGAGCCCTCCTCGCGCAGGTCGCCGCGCACTTTGAAGCGCCGGTAGTCGGACTTCTTCGGCGCGCCGCCCTCGAAGACGACCATCGAGGCGACCGTGTGCTCGCCGCCGATCGTCGAGATGTCGAAGCCCTCGATCCGGACTGGCAGCTCCTCCATGCCGAGCGCCTCGGCGAGGGAGCTGAGGGACTCCACGCGGCGAGCACGGCGGTGCTCGCGGCGCAGCCGATCCTGGTCCAGCGCCAGCTGGGCGTTGCGCTCGGCGAGCTCGCGCAGCCGCCGTTTGTCGCCGCGCTCGGCGGCGTGGACGGCGACCGAGGAGCCGCGCCGCTCGCTCAGCGCCTCGGCGATCACCGCGGTGCGGTCGGCGAGCTCGGGGCCGACGATGATCGTCCGCGGCATCGACGGCGAGGCCGAGTAGTACTGGCCGATGAACTCCTCGGTGACCTCGGCGACGTCGCGTTCGCCTTCGTTGTCGAGGTAGAAGCTCTGGCGCTCGGCGAGGATCCCGTCGCGGACCTGGAACACCTGCGCGTTGGCGTCGGCCCCCTCGACCGCGACGCCGATCAGGTCCGCGGTCCCGACCGTGCCGCCGGCGACGCGCTGGCGCTCGAACAGCGAACGGATGGCTTTCAGGCGGTCGCGGTAGATCGCCGCGCGCTCGAATTCCTCCGCCTCCGCCGCCTCCGCCATCTTCGTTTCCTGCTCTTTTTCCACCTCGCGGTAGCGGCCGGAGAGGAAGTTGATGATCTGGTCGATGTTGCGGCGGTACTCCTCCTGGGACACGTGCCCGACGCAGGGCGCCCCGCACCGCTTGATGTAGTAATCGAGGCAGGGGCTGCCGGAGCGGCGGCCCGGCTCGGCCCCGTCGCAGGTGCGGAACTGGAACAGTTTGCCGAGCAGGTCGAGGGTCTCGCGCAGGCGCTTGGCGCTGGAGAACGGGCCGAAGTAGGCGCGGTGGGCGCGGTGCTTCTCGCGGGTGAAGTAGACCCGCGGGTAGTCCTCGTCGAGGCTGACCGCGACGTAGGGGTAGGACTTGTCGTCGCGCAGGCGGATGTTGAAGCGCGGGCGGTGGCGCTTGATGAAGCTCTGCTCGGTGAGGAGCGCCTCGGCCTCGGAGTTGGTGACCAGCGTGTCGATCCGTTCGATCCGGCTGGTGAGGCGTGGCTCGCCGCCGCTGAAGTGCGAGGCGATCCGTTTCCGGATCGAGCGCGCCTTGCCGACGTAGAGCAGCTCGTCGTCCTTGCCGTAGAAGAGGTAGACGCCCGGCTGGTCGGGCAGCTTGCGGCGCTCGTCGGCGATCCGCTCGTCGCGACTGGGCCCTCCGTTTGAGTTCGTGTTGTGGTCGCCGGCGGCCATCTCCTCTAAGGGTAGGCTGCGGCGATGATCAACCCACCGGAACTGAGCACGCTGCGGATCGAGATCGACGACTCGGTCGCGACGCTCACCCTCGACCGTCCCGACGCCTTCAACGCGATGAGCCCCGAATTGATCGGCGAGCTCGGGGTCGCGATGGCCTGGTTCGCCGACCAGGGCGAGTTCCGCGCGCTGATCGTCACCGGCGCCGGCAAAGCCTTCTCCGCGGGCGGCGACGTCAACTGGTTCCGCAAAGGGATCGAAGACCCCGACCACGACATCTCCGCCGACGTGCGCCGCGGCGCCGAGGCGCTCCACTCCGCGATCGTCGACCTGCGCCGGATCGAGCAACCGGTGATCGCCGCGGTCAACGGCCCGGCCGCCGGAGCGGGCTTCTCCCTCGCCCTCGCCTGCGACATCCGCATCTCCGCCGAGAGCGCCTTCTTCGCTCCGGCTTACGGCCGCATCGGTGCCTCCCCCGACGGCGGCATGACCTACTTCCTGCCCCGCGTCGTCGGTCCCGCGAAAGCCCTCGAACTTCTCCTCGACGACCCGAACCTGAAGGCCCACGACGCCCTCGCGATGGGACTCGTCAGCGACGTCGTCCCCGACGATCAGCTGATGGACCGCGCCCGCGAGCGCGCCGCGAAGCTAGCCACCCTCGCCCCCCACTACGTGAAGATGGCCAAGCGCCTCGTTGGCACCTCGATCGAGCACACGATCACCGAGCACCTCCAACTAGAGCGCCACGGCATCGCCGACGGCCTCGGCACCGAAGACGCCCGCCTCGCCGTGACCGCGTTCTTCAGCGGGGAGAAGCCGGAGTTCCAGGGGCGGTAGGTCGGGGGTTCGGCGGGACGGGCGTTGTGCCGGCCGCTCCGGCCGTACTAGGGGCGTCCTGGGCGTCTCATCGCGGTCCTGGCTGGCTGTGACCGCGATGAGACGCCCAGGACGTGAGGGGTTCGTGAAAAGGCCGGGAAGTCGGCACAGGTGCGGGCGGAGGTCGGACTTACGTCAAGGGTGCGCGCGAGAGATGCCACACCTGCCTGAGTCCCGGGACGAAGATGCCGGCAACTCCACACTTCCCGCGGCCTTCCGACACATTCGTGCGCTTTTCGGGCCTGAAAAGAAGGCCCGAAAACGCGCTGCACGGGTTTTCCACCCTATAGGGGGGTCAATGCATGCAGCGCGGAATTGACTGTTGCCCAACACGCACGGAAGCGTGGACTTCCCACGCTCTCCGTCACGACTTGCGAGTCTCGTGACGCTTCCGTGCTCCTCCCGTGACGAACCTTTGTCTCCGCGGCGAGCTCCCGGCCGCACCCCCAAATCCCCCGGCCGTCTCGGGCACGGTCACAGCCAGCCAGGGCCGTAGCCGAGACGGCCGCTCTCGCCGACACGCCTTGCGTCCCTTGTGCTCCGGGGCGCCAGCTTCGAAAGGCCCCGAACCCTCCGACCGACCCCCAGAACCCCCTACCGCGCCGCGAACAACGCCACGGTCCCGCGCACCCGGATCTCGCGCTCCTCGAAGACCCCGCCGAGGGCGGCATCGAGCTCAGCCGGGCCGTCGTCCCAGTTGTGGAGGATGCCGCGGGCGTTGCTCAGGGCGGTGACGGCGCGGGCGAGTGGGTTGAGATGGACGTCCTTGGCGAGGATCGTGGCGCCGAAGAGGGTGCCGCCGGGGGCGAGGGCGCGTTTGGCTTGTTCGAAGGCGACGGCGCGGTCGGCCATCGAGCCGGGGAGGCAGTGCAGGATGTGGGTCAGGGCGACCGATTCGTAGGTGCCCGGTTCGAGGCGCCAGTCCTCCAGCACGTTGGCGCGGTGGGTGCGGGGCGTGTAACGGGCGAGGCGGTGGGATGCGGCGGCGAGCGAGTTCGGGTTGAGGTCCATCAGCGTGATCTCCGGCGTCGCAACCGGAAAGCGGGCGGCGTCGAGGAGCGCCCCGGTTCCCACTCCGATGTCGAGGTGGCGGGCGGAGACGTGGGCGTCGTAGTGCTCCACCATGCGCGACTTCGGGCAGCGCCAGAGCACGGGGCTGTTGAAACCGTAGACGACCGCGTCGTAGACGGAGAGGAAGGTGCGGGTGTAGACCGCCTGGCCAGCGTGGGCTGGGTCGTCACGCTCGACGGTCGCGACGGGCGTCATCCGATGGCTCCGCGGCGGAAGCCGCCCTCGGCGTCGATGGTCTGGCCGGTGACCCAGGCGCTCGCGGGGGAGGCGAGCCAGGCGACGAGCGGGGCGATGTCGTCGGGACGGCCCCAGCGGCCGGCGGGGAAGGCCGGCGCGAGGCCCTCGCGCAGCTCGTCCGAGGGCCAGCCGGTGTCGACCGGACCCGGGTTGACGGCGTTGACGGTGATCCCGCGGTCGGCGAGTTCGTCGGCGAGCGTGCGCGTCGCTCCCTGGACGGCGGCCTTGCTGAGGACGTAGGGCAGCTCGCCCGGCATCGGGCCGAGGTGCTGGCCGGAGGTGAGGAAGACGATCCGCCCGTCCGGGCGCGCGTCGTCATGGTGGGCGGCGAACGCCTGCGCCAGCAGCACCGCGGCACGGGCGTTGACGGCCCAGGCCCGGTCGAGCTCCTCCGCGGTCACGGACACCAGCGACTGGGCGGAGCTGTGCGCGTGGTTCACGACCAGAGCATCCACCGCGCCGAACGCCTCGACAGTGCGCTCGATCACCATGTGCGGTGCGTCACGATCGGCGAGATCGACGTCGATCGACGCGAGGGACTCAGGATCGGCGCCGAGATCGGCGAGGAGCCCCCCGGACGCCCTCGCCGCGCCTCAGGCGGACGGGGCCATCATCCGGGTCACCGATTCGCCGACGAAGCTCGGCTTCTCGGCGCCCTCGACCGTGATCGTGAACTTGGTCACCGCCTGCCACCAGCCGCCGGCGAGCTCGTCGAAGGAGACCAGCTCGGCGGTGCCGACGATCTGGCTGTCGACCGGGACCGGCGCCGGGAAGCGCACCTTGTTCCAGCCGTAGTTGACGCCGAGCGCGAAGCCGTCGGCCCGCATGAGTTCTTTGCGGAAGCCGTCGGCCAGCGACAGGGTCAGGTTGCCGTGGGCGATCGTCTTGCCGTAGGGGCTTTCCTTGGCCGAGCGCTCCGGGTCGACGTGGATCCACTGATGGTCGCCGGAGACCTCGGCGAAGCCGTCGATCAGCTCCTGGGTGACCGTCTTCGGGGCACTCGGGCCGATCTCCTTGCCGACAATCGCCTTCATCCCCTCGACGCCGCTGAGCTCGACTCCCGCCATCAGTCGCTCCACCAGTTCGGCAGCACTTCCCCGTCTTTGTCGTGGTGGGCGCCCATCGCGAGGACCGAGAGGCCATCCGGCCCGGCCTCCATGCAGCGCGCGACTTCCGGGGAGATGCGGATCGCGTCGAGCTCGGTGACCTCGATCACCTCGTCGTCGAGCTTGATCCGGCCCGAGCCCGCGATCACCACGTAGATCTCCTCGGCCTCTTCGTGCTTGTGGGCGAACGGCATCCGCTTGCCCGGCTTGACCTTGATGTGGGCGAGGCCGGCCTGCTCGGCTTCCAGGTCTTCGCGGGCGAAGCGCGCCTCCTGGAACTCGTCGGCGCCGAAGCCCGGTGCCGAGTCTTTGACCTCGCTTAGGTTCATGTGCGTGTAGTCCGCCACTGTCCCTCCCGTCTTTCGTGTGCCGGTTGACGAGTTTCGTAGCCTAGAAGGCATGTCACGTCCCGTTAGCCGCGTCCTCTCGAAATCGCAGATCGACATGCTCGCCGAGCACGGCAAGGAGAAGTCGGCTGCCGTCGGCGACATCCTCTTCGAGGTCGGCGACGCGACCTACCCATTCATCGCGATCCGCGAGGGCGAGGCGTCGATCCGCGACGCGAACGGCCGCGAGATCGTCCGTCACGGAGCCTCCGGGTTCCTCGGCGAGATGAACCTGCTCTCCGGGCAGACCGTCTTCCTCACCGCGGTCGTCACCGAGCCGATGCGCTACGTCGAGGTCGACCGCGAAACGCTGCGCGGGCTGCTCTTCGAGGACGGCGTCCTCTCCGACACGCTGCTCTCGGCCTTCGTCCAGCGACGCGAACAGCTGCAGCGGGTGGAGGGCGTCGGGCTCGAGATCGTCGGTCCGGCCCGGGACCACGCGACCCGGGACCTGACCGAGTACGCGAAACGCCAGCGCCTCCCCTACTCCTGGCGCGATCCCGCCGAGGACCTCGAGGCGGCGGCACTGGTCGCCGACCTGGCGCCGGAGGAGATCCCGCTGGTGCGGCTACCGGGTGGCGTCGACCTGCGGCGGCCCTCGCACGGCGAGCTCTCGCGGGCGCTGGGCATCGGCCTCGAGCTGGCGCCGCGCGAAGAGGTCGACCTGCTGATCGTCGGTGGCGGGCCGGCCGGGCTCGGCGCGGCGGTCTACGGCGCCTCCGAGGGCCTGAACACGCTGGTGGTCGAGAGCAACGTGCTCGGCGGCCAGGCGGGGACCTCGCGGCGGATCGAGAACTACCTCGGCTTCCCGGCGGGCATCAGCGGCACCGAACTGATCAGCCGCGCGATCACCCAGGCGCGCAAGTTCACCGCCCGCACCGCGACCCCGTACAAAGCGCTCTCGCTCGAGCCGGGCGGAGAGGGCGACCACGTCGTCAAGCTGGAGGACGGCCACGAAGTCCTGGCCAAGGCGGTCCTGCTCTCGACCGGCGCCGAATACCGCAAACTGCCGGTCGACGACCTCGAAGAATACGAGGGCCTGAGCGTCTTCTACGCCGCCGGGCCGCCCGAGGCCCAGCTCTGCGGCGCCCAGCGCGTCGGCGTCGTCGGCGGCGGCAACTCGGCCGCCCAGGCGGCGGTCTGGCTCGCCCGCGGCGGCGCCCTCGTCACCCTCCTCCACCGCCGCGCGGACCTCACCGAGACGATGTCCGCCTACCTCATCGACGAGCTCGACCGTTACGGCGTCGTCGTCCGCGACCGCAGCGAAATCACCGAGCTCCACGGCAATGACGGCCACCTCGAGTCCGTCACCCTCACCGACGGCACCGACCTTCCCTTCTCGTTCCTCTTCCTCTTCCTCGGCGCCTCCCCCTGCACCGGCTGGCTCGGGGACTGCATCGCCCGCGACGAGAAGGGCTTCATCCTCACCGGGGAGGACGCCAAGGCCGAGGGCCTCCTCGAGACCAGCGTCCCCGGCGTCTACGCCGCGGGCGACGTCCGCGCCGGCTCAATCAAGCGCTGCGCCACCGCCGTCGGCGAGGGCGCCACCGTCGTCCGCTTCGTCCACGAGCACATGAACCGCGCCCGCGAAGAGCACGCCCCCGCCGGCTCCTCCTGACGGCGAGCCTCCGGCGCGGCGGCTACTCCGGCACCGGGACCGGCACCACCTTGAGCCGATCGATCCCCTCGAAATCGCCGGGGTTGCAGGTGTAGACAGGGAGATCGTTGGCGATGGCGATCGCGGCGATCATCGCGTCGTAGCCCCGCGCTGCCACCTTCCGGCCCGCTCCGCGCATTGCCGCTGCGACCGTCCCGAAGGCGCGCGCGGCATCGACGTCGAACGGCAGGGAGACGAAGTCGGCCTCCGCCCACTGCAGATGGGCCTGGCGCTGCGCCCGCTCGTCGCTCCCGCGTGCCACCAAAGGTCCGACGGCAAGCTCGGCGAGGGTGACCGCCGTGATCAACGGCTCCCCCGGGAGCACAGCGGCATCCGAGAGCTGCCGCAGGACGATGAAAGTCGAGGTGTCGAGGATGCCGGTCCCGGCACCCACCCGCTCTGCGCTCACAGCGTCCAGTCCAATAGCTCGTCGATGTCTTCCCTGAACGCCATCGGGTCCACAGGGGGCAATCGCCGCGCACGCTCTAGAACCGCCTCAGCCGTGAGAGGTGCGCGCACGGCTCGTAGTTCGGCGACCGGCCGACCGGAGCGGGTGATCGTTATCCGCTCACCAGCGGCGGCACGGTCGACTATCTCGCCACCCTGATTACGCAATTCACGGATCGATACGTCGGCCATGGTAGCGACCGTATCACGCGTGATACACGGATCGCCGCTCATGCGACCAGCTTCACTTCGAAGGCGGGCACGGCGATGGCGCCGGCGCCGCCGAGGAGGGCCATGATGCGGGCGACGTAGGCGGACGTCTCGGGGATGGCGGGAACGCAGTGGCAGGCTTCGACCGGGGCAGGGCCGGCGTTGTAGGCGGCCAAGGCCAGCTCGGGGGAGCCGAACTGGTGGATCAGGTCCGACATCAGGTGCGCCTGGGCGTCGATGGCTTCGACCGGATCGAAGGGGTCGGCCAGGCCATAGGAGGCGGCGGTGCTCGGCATGAACTGGGCGATGCCCTGGGCGCCGGCGGGTGAGACGGCGAACGGGTTGAAGTTGCTCTCCGCCATCAGCTGCGCCGCCAGCAGCGCCGCTGAGACGTTCCACTTGGCGGCCGAGGCGACCAACGGGTCGCGGAAGCGGGCGGGAACGAAGCTCGGCAGCGTGGCGCCGGCGGGCGGGCTCGGATCCTGGCCCGGTCCCGTCACCGCGTTACCGGCGTCCGAGCAGGGCGCCGGAGGTCGGTCGTAGCCCATGTGCCATGCCTCCCAGCTGTAGCGCTGGACTAAGCCGAAGCGACTCCCGTTCGCGTCGATCCAGCCGTAGGCGGATTCGGGGCCGAGGTCCAACTCGGTCGCGCAGCGATGCAGAGAGGTGCCCGGCGGCGCGACCCACTTCGGGTCGGGATGGGCGGCGAACAGTTCGGCCTGTTCGGCGTCGGAGCGGAAGCCGGAGACGACGATGAGGGTGATCCCGGCGGCCGCGGCAGCGGATGCCATCTCGTCGTAGGCGGCGGCCACGTCCGGCCGCATGCCCTCCCCATTCCTGTAGACGAGCGGTCCGCTGTAGCCGCCGCCGCTCGCCACCGCCGGGCCTTCGCCGCCGGCGCTCGACACCGGGGCGACGGCTTCGGCTTCGGCGCTCGCCTCGACCTTGGGCCGCCTCTCCGAGCCGAGGTCGAGCTCGCCGACCACCGTCGCCTTCGCCCGCACCGGCGCGAACGAGCCCTGGTCCGGGAAGGCGATCCGCAGGTGGCTCGAGTCGACCTCGTTGTGACGACCGGCGGCGAAGGCGGCATCGCGGGCCCGCTGCAGATAGGTCGCCTTCCCCATGTGGGACGGGTTCGGCGCGCCGTTCGGCAGGCGCGGCGGCGAGAGTAGGTCCGGCAGGTCGTCGCGCATCGAGCGCACCGCCGAGATCGCCGCCAGGTCGGCCGCCCGCTGGGCGCGACCCTTGCCGGTGACCGCCCCGGCGATCGCGACCAGGGCGATCGCGGCGGCGATCAGGACGAAGCAGCCGCCGAGGGCCAGCGGCATCGCCTGGCCCGATTCGTCGCGAACCTTCGGCCCCCTTCTTCCGTACACCGGGCAGCCATTCCCCCAGAAGGAGCTGAACCGATGCACCGAACCCGTACCCGCAACCTCGTCGCGCTCGCCCTCGCCGCCGTCCTCGCGCTCAGCGCCGTGGCCGTGCCGACGGCGCTCGCCCGCGGCGGCAAGACCGTCGCCGGAGAGGCCACCGCGCCGAGCCTCCACAAGACGGTCCTCACCAACACCAAAGGCCTCACCCTCTACACGCTGAGCGGCGAGACCGGCGGCAAATTCATCTGCACGGGCGCCTGCCTCAAGGCTTGGCCGCCGCTGCTCGTCGCCGCCGGCACCAAGCCGACGGGCCCGGTCAAGCTCGGCACGATCAAGCGCCCCGAAGGCAAGACCCAGGTCACCTACAAGGGCATGCCGGTCTACACCTTCTCCGGCGACAGCAAGAAGGGCGAAGCGAACGGCGAGGGTCTGCGGGACGTCGGCGTCTGGCACGCCGTCACCCCCTAGTCCCGATATCGAGCAGTCGCCGCAGCAGCGGCTCCGGCAGCCCGCCGGAGTCGCTGCCGAGGGCGCCGAAGCCGGCGCGACGCTCCGTCACCCAGCCGAGGCGCCGCTTCAGCACCCCGACCCGGAGCCCGCGTCGATGCAGATCGTCGACCGCCAGCGCGACCAGCGGCCGCGCCTGCGTCAGGTCGGCCCGTAGGAGCGCGGCGTCCGGCCGCGGAGCCTCTGGCGCGTCCAGGAGACCTTGCAGCAGGTCCGGCGCGACGTGGACCACGACGAGCGCGCCGCGCGCGACCATCGCCCCGACCCCTGCCGCCACGAGGCCTGCCTCGTCGGCCGTGACCGAGAGATGGCACACCTCCCCGCGCGCGGCCGGACGCAGCTTCGGCAGACGGGCCGCGAGGCGCTCCTCGAGCCGGTGCGCGGACGCGGAGGCGATCAGCGTCGGACGTGGCGTCCGGCCGCCGACGTCGACCAGCAGCGACGCCTCCTCGACCCCCGATCCGGCACACGCGAGCGCCGCGGCGGCCCCCCGGGACCCCTCCGCCCCGCCGACGGCGCTCACCACGACGACCGTGCCGTTGCGTGGCGCCGTGAAGACATCCGGGGCGGCGGTGCCGTAGACGCCGTCCGCGGACGGATCACGGCCGAGCACGACGGGTCCGAAGGTGGGCGCCGTCGCCGATCGCTCGCCGCGAACACGGGCTCCGGGAGTGGCCTCGCCGAGGGCCCCGAACTCCTCCGTCGGGCGCCCGACGGGCCGCAGCGACTGGTGGCGCCGACTCATTCCGCGGACCTCGCGCTGGCCATGCTGGTCACGGCCAGGTGGTCGGCGATCGTGCCAAACGGGGACGGCGGACGAAGGTGGACGATGACCTCGTCGCCTTCGACCGCCACCGAGACGTTGTCGTCGGCCCAGCCGGGCAGGGCGTCGCGGGCCGCTTCGGCCGCCGAGCCACCCTGGGCGAGCGCCAGCGCGCCCGCCTCGGCCGCGCCGTCGGCCAGGGCCAGCGCGTAGCCGGTCGCCAAGAGCTGGAGGGAGATCAGGGCGGCGAGGATCAGCGCCGGGACGGCGGCGACGAGTTCCACGCTCGCCTGGCCGGCCTCGTCGCGCAGCGGTCGGCGCGCGACTCGACCGCATCGCTGCGGGCCGCCAGACCCGACCGGGTCGGGTGAGCCGACCGGGCCCCCGGCCCACCTTCTCGACTCAGCCATCGCCGTCCCCCAGTCCGCTCCGCGCGCCGACCTTCACGACCGGCAGCTGCGGCAGCAGGGTCGGGACCGGCACCTTCACCGAGACGGCGCCGTCGTCTTCGTCTTCTTCGACCACCGCGCCGTCGCGCATCGCCTCGGGCAGCGCCCGGCGGGCCGCGACTTTCGGGTCGGCGCCGACCAACGCCGCTCGCGCCCCGGCCCGCGCGGCCACGCTCGCCGACCAGAGAGCCTGGCCGGCGAGCGCTATCTGGGCCGCGGCGGCGAGCGCCAACAACAGAAAGGGCACGGCCGCGATCAGCTCGACCGAGGCCGTCCCTCTCTCCCCGTGACTCGTGTTGTCAGCGCTCTTGGGTGGCACGCAGACCACCCTGAAGATGAAATGCGCGCGTGTGGTGCGCGCTTTGGATCAATTCCGGGCCAATTGTGTGCCGGAAGTGGAACGCCGTGCCTAGTAGGTGTTCGCCTCGGTCCAGACCCGGTAGATCGCGAAGATCGACGCCGCCAGCAGCAGTATCCAGAGCAAGGTTCCGCCGCCGCTCGACCAGAGCTTGTCCTGGCCCGCGACCAGCAACGCCAACAGCCCGAACGCGCCGTAGAAGATCGCCCGCCGGCCGTCGGTCAGCGTCGCCAGCGTCAGCTGGTTTTCGCGGCTCAGCGTGTAGAGCATCCAGCTGATCCCGGCCAGGAACGCCATCGCGATCGCGGTGGTCACGGTGTCGACCGCGTTGCCACCGCCCGGGAGAAAAGCGACCCCGAGGGCCAGGAGCATGATGATCGCGACGTTGCGCGCGGTTTTCACGTCACAAATCGTACTCCGAAGGCGCACGCCGCTCGTCGAAACGGCCAGTGGCGCCCCGGCATGCCTACTTGCCGGTCATCACGACGATGCCGATGACCATCGCCGCGAGGACCGCGAGCAGCGCCAGTCCCGCGACCGCGGCGGCGGCCCCGGCAGCCGCCGGCCGCTCTTCCTGGCTCAGGTCGACGAAACGCGCCACACCCCAGATCCCGACCGAGAAGATCACCGTCACTCCGACCCCCGCGACGAAGGCGAAGACCACCGTCTGCAGGAGCTCCTTGGTTTCGACGATCTCCGCGAGGACCGGCATCGGGGTCATCCGCTCTGCACCGTGACCGGGGCGCCGCGCTGGGCCCGCCGGATGAAGGCCGCCAGGATCGCCGCCAGCGCCGCCACCGTCACCAGGACCGGCCCGACGGCGCCGCTGCCGAAGATGCTCGTCACCCCGTAGGTCCCGGCGCCGATGATCGCCGCCGCGGGCAGCGTCAGCACCCAGGCGACGACGATGTTCCCGGCCACGCCCCAGCGCACCGCGGAGAGCCGTTTCGCCGCCCCCGCGCCCATCACGCCCCCGTTTATCACGTGCGTCGTCGACAGCGGGAAGCCGAAGTGGGTCGAGGCGAGGATCACCGCCGCCCCCGCGCCCTGCGAGGTGAACCCCTGTGCCGCGTCCATCTTGATGATCCGCGTGCCGGTCGTCTTGATGATCCGCCAGCCGCCGCTGTAGGTGCCGGCCGCGATCGCCGCCGCCGAGGAGGCGATCACCCAGAAGGGCGGATCGGCGCCCGCGCCGAGGCTGCCGTTGGCGATCAGGGCCAGGGTGATGATCCCCATCGTCTTCTGCGCGTCGTTGGTGCCATGCGCGAGCGCAAGCATCCCGCCGGAGAGCACCTGCCCGTACTTGAAGCCGCGGCTGACGATCCCCGGCCGCTGTTTGCCGATCACCCGGTAGGCGATGCCGATCGAGATGCCGGCGGCGACGAAGGCGAGGAGCGGAGCGATGATCGCCGGGATCAGCACCTTGCCGACCAGGCCTTCGGCGAGCACCACGTGGAACCCATCGGCGGCCACCGCCGAGCCGACGACACCGCCGATCAGCGCGTGCGAGGAGCTCGAGGGCAGCCCGAAATACCAGGTGACGAGGTTCCAGGCGATCGCCCCGATCAGCCCGGCGAAGACGATCGTCGGCGTGATCGCGGCGGCGTCGACCACGTCGTTGGCGACCGTCGCGGCGACCGAGATCGAGATGAACGCCCCGGCGAAGTTCAGCAGCGAGGCAGCGGCGATCGCCACCTGCGGCCGCGCCGCCCCGGTCGAGATCGAGGTAGCGACGACGTTAGCGGTGTCGTGAAAGCCGTTGGTGAAGTCAAAGGCGAGCGCAGCGCCGATGACGATGACGAGGATGACGTCAGAGGTCACTGGCCGGGAAACTACCTGCCCCGTTCACATTCCTGTTACACGCCCTACGGGACCCGCCCCCAGAGCCGAATCAGGAATTCTTGATAACTATGCCCTCGAGGATCTGCGCGGCCTTCTCGGTCGCGTCGATGGCCTCCTCGAGGACGGCGAAGATGTCCTTCCAGCGGATCACGAACATCGGATCGATCGCGTCGGTGAAGAGGGCCGCCACCGCGTCGCGGGAGATCCGGTCACCTTCGTTCTCGAGGCGATGCACCTCGATCCAGTACTGGTCGAGGTCCTTGAAGGAGGGCAGGTTCTCGAGGCCCTCGGCGAGCGCTTCGCAGGAACGCACGAGCACCCCGGTGAGCGCGCCGGCCTGGTCCATCGGCGCCTCGACCTGGTAGAGCCCGAGGAAGTCCGCGGCCTCCTCGGTGAAGTCGACGATGTCGTCGAGCTGGGTCGCGAGCCCGTAGATGTCCTCGCGGTCGATCGGCGTGACGAAGGTCGTGTTCAGCCTTTTGATGATTTCGTGGGTGACTTTGTCCCCACGGTGCTCGGCTTCGACGACCTCTTGGTGGAGCGTCCCCGAATCGGGCCACTCCCGCATCAGCTTGTCCAGGAGCTGCGCCGAATGGACGCTGTTCTTCCCCGCCTCCACGAAGAGATCGAAGAAGGTCTGATCGTGGGGAAGAAGCGAGAAGCGCGCCACCGAAGACATCCTAGTCGCCATCCGCGACTCCCGGTCAGCCAGCCGCCGCGGCGGTCGGGGGCACGATCGCGTTCGTCGCGCTGCTCAGCTGCTCGGCCGCCCGCGACGCCGCCCGCTCGCGCAGTTCCGCCTGCACGTCGCGCCGCGGCTCGTCCTCCCCACGCCGGGCCCGCGTCCACGAGCCGTCGGCGGCGAGGTCCCAGGAGTTCGAGTTGTCGGCGAAGCAGCGCTCCAGCACGTCGATCATCTCCGCCCGCAACCCCGGATCCTCGACCGGCGCCACCAGCTCGACCCGGCTGTCGAGGTTGCGCGGCATCATGTCCGCGGAGCCCATCACCACGATGGTCTCGGAGCCCCGCCGGAAGGTGTAGACGCGCGAGTGCTCGAGGAAGCGGCCGACGATCGAGACCACCCGGATGTTCTCCGAGACGCCCGGGACCCCCGGTTTCAGGCAACAGATCCCGCGCACGTTCAGGTCCACCCGCACCCCCGCCTGGGAGGCCCGGTAGAGCGCCCGGATGCACCCGGCGTCGACCAGCGAGTTCATCTTCAGCGCGATCCGCGCCTCCTCGCCCGCCTCGTGGGCGGCGATCGTCGCCTCGATCTCGCTGATGAAGCGGTCCCGCATCGTCGTCGGGGACACCCACATCTTGCGGTACTGGGCCGGCCGCCCGTAACCGGTGAGAAAGTTGAACATCTCCGCCACGTCCGCGCCGATGTCGGGGTCGGCGGTGAAGAGGCCGAAGTCGGTGTAGAGGCGCGCCGTCTTCGCGTGGTAGTTGCCGGTGCCGATGTGGACGTACTCGCGCACCTGCTGGCCCTCGCGCCGCGCCACGAGGATCGCCTTGACGTGCGTCTTCAGCCCGGGGATCCCGTAGACGACGTGGACGCCGGCCTCCTCCAGGGCTTTCGCCCAGTGGATGTTGGCCTCCTCGTCGAAGCGCGCTTTCAGCTCCACCATGCAGACCGCCTGCTTGCCGCGTTCGGAGGCCCGGATCAGCGACGGCACCAGTGGCGAGTCGTCGCTCGTCCGGTACACGGTCTGCTTGATCGCGATCACGTCGGGGTCTTCGACCGCCTGTTCGACGAAGCGTTCGACCGAGGTCGCGAAGGAGTCGAAAGGATGGTGGACGAGCAGGTCGGCGTGGCGGATCTCCCGGAACATGTCGACCTTCCCGTCGTCGTCGCCCTGCAGTCGCGGCTGGGTGACCGGGGTCCAGGGCGAGTACCGCAGCTCGGCGTGGCCGGGGGTGTCGGCGATCTCCGACAGGTCGGCGAGGTCGAGCAGCCCGTCGATGTCGTAGACCTCGCGGTCTTCGAGGCGCAGCGCGCTGATCAGCTCGTGACGCAGCCGGGGGTTCATCCCGGTGGCGATCTCCAGTCGCACGACCTCGCCGAAGCGGCGCCGGCGCAGCTCGTCTTGGACCGCCTGCAGCAGGTCGTCGGCCTCGTCGCTGACGGTGAAGTCGGCGTCGCGCGTGACCCGGAAGAAGCCGTAGTCGACGACCTCGGTGCCCGGGAATAGGGCGTCGAGATCGGCGGCGATGATCTGCTCGAGCGGCACGTAGGTTCCGTCGGCGCCGACCGGCAGGAAGCGCCCGAGCAGCTCCTTCGGGACCTTCACCCGGGCGACGATCTCAACCTCCGACTCGGGATCGCGCAGCAGCACCGCGAGGCTCAGCGAGAGGTTCGAGATGTAGGGGAACGGCCGCCCGAGGCCGATCACCAGCGGCGTCAGCGCCGGGAAGACCTGCTCGTGGAAGCGGCGGTGGATCTGGCGACGCTCCTCGTCGTTGGCGTCCTCGAGCGAGACGATTCGGATGCCATTGCCCTCCAGCGCCGGGCGCAGCTCGCCGCCGAAGCAGCGCTGCAGTCGCTTGTCCAGCTCCAGCACGCGGCGCTGGATGCGGTCGATCTGGTCGGCCGAGCGCAGCCCGTCCGGCCCGCGGGCGTCGATCCCGGCGTCCATCTGGTCGAAGAGCCCGGCCACCCGCACCATGTAGAACTCGTCGAGGTTCGAGGCGTAGATCGCGCAGAACCGGAGCCGCTCGAGCAGCGGCACGCTCTCGTCCTCGGCCAGCTCCAGCACCCGGCGGTTGAACTCCAGCCAGGAGAGCTCTCGGTTGAAGTAGAGCGATGGATCGTCGAGGGTGAGTGGCGTCTCCGGCAAGGGGACATCGTACTGGTGCTCCAAAAGACTCCCTGTCCTTTCAGGCGACCCGGCGCAGAGGTTGCGGGGAGGGCGCCGGCGCGCCGGCGGGGACGCCGACCGTGGCGCCGTCGAGCGCCAGCCGGTAGCCGGCGGCAAGCTGGCTCATCGAGCGCTCCCAAGACCGGGCGCGGGCGGCGCGCGTCCCGGCCGAGCCAAGCTTCGCCCGCAGCTCCGGCGAGGCGGCGAGCTGGAGGATCGCCCCAGCGACGTGGTCGGCATCGGGGCGGCAGAGAAGGCCGGTGTGGCGGTTCTCGACCAGCGCCGCCGGCCCGCCCTCGGCGATCGCGATCACCGGCAGCCCGCTGGCGCCGGCCTCGAGGATCACCTGGCCGTAGGTGTCGGTGACGCTGCAGAAGAGGAAGGCGTCGGCGCTGGCGTAGGCGACCGCGAGCTCCTCCCCGCCGAGCCAGCCGAGAAAGGTGGCGGCGTCGCCGAGCCGCGCGCGCAGCTCCGCCTCCTCCGGCCCGCCGCCCGCCAGCAGCAGGTGCAGGCGCGGATCGGCGGCGTGGGCGGCGAGGAAGGCGTCGGCGAGCAGGTCGACCCCCTTCTCCTTGGAGAGGCGGCCGGCGTAGAGGATCTTGACCCCGCCCGGGTAGGCGCCGCGGTCGGCCTTGGCCGGGTCGAAGCGCTCGACGTCCACCCCGCGCTCCCAGCGGCCGACCTTGCCGCCGTCGATGCCGAGCTCGGCGAGCGAGGCGTCGGCCGCGGGGCTCGGCGAGAGGACTCGCTCCGGTGCGCCGTAGAAGGCGCCGAGCCCGGCGTGGGCGACCGCCTCCAGCATCGCGTCGGCGCGCAGGCCCGCGTAGGTGGCGAGCTCCGTGTGGTAGCTGGCGAGAAGCGGCACGGCGGTGATCCGACTCAGCAGCGTCGCCGCGATCCCGGCCGGGCCGGGAGCGGTCACGTGGACGAGGTCGTAGTTGCCCTCGGCCAACGCCTCGACCAGCTCGGGGACCGCCGGGACGCCCAGCTTCATGCCTTTGTAGAAGGGCAGCTCCAGCTCGGCGGCGGCCGGGAGGCGGCGGTCGACGCCCGGGTCGGTGCCGATCACGTCGACGTCGAAGCCGGGGACGCCGCGCTCGCGGATCTGCTCGATCGTGTGGGTCACCCCGTGCATCGAGCCGATCCCGTCGGCGATCAGGGCGACGCGGCGGCGGTCGCCGGGGGCGCGCTCGCGCAGCTTCGCTTTCTCGGCGCCGAGGAAGGCGGTCGAGGGCGCGTAGGGGAAGGCCGGGACGAGCGCCTCGAAGACGCCGGTCGCGGCGCTGCCGAGGTCGCCGGAGGAGAACGCTTCGACGCCCTCGTCGACGGCGACCCGCAGGCGCCGCTCGTGGCGGCGGCGGGCGCGGCGGTAGAGGTCGGCGTGGGAGAAGCCGTCGGCCTGCAGCAGGTCGAGGAGATCGCGGCCGCGGGCGTCGATCCCGACCCCGGAGAGCCACGCCTCCAGCAGGCAGCGTGCGTCGTCGGGCCCGACGTCGGTGGCGACCTTGCCCTCGCGCTCGGAGCCCTCGCGGATCACCCGTTCGGCCATCTTCATCACCGCGGCGGGGTCGGGAGCCGGCCTCGCTGCCGCGACGGCAGGGCCTTCGGCGTGGCTCGTCGCCGTGGCGTCGGCCTCGCCCAGCGCGCGCGTCGCGATCGCCATCGCCGCGTGGGTCCACTTCGCGGCGGATCCTTGTTCGCCCCGCGCCTCGGCATGGCCTTGGCGCATGTGGGCGAGAAACTCTTCCGGCGTCTCGGCAGCCGGGACCTCGGTCCACGTTCTGCCGATGTCGACGCCGGCATGGTCGTCGGAGCCGCCGATCCCGGTGCCGCCACGCGTGTCGACGTAGACGGCGGCGGGCATGTTCAGCTCCGCGGCGCGCGACCCGTTGCGAACCTCCCAGATCGGGAAGAGCTCGGCGAGCCGCCGCCGATGGCGCCGTGTCAGCGGCGCCGCGACGTAGAAGAAGGGATGCGCCAGGGCGCAGGCGATCTCGTTCTCGTGCAGGTACGCGGCACAGGCCTCGACGTCGCCGGCGTGAGCCTGCAGCCACTCGTGGTCTCCGGGAGTGATCCCGTAACAGAGGACGTGAACCGCCTGAGGCTCGCCGGCAAAGCGTGCGGTCAGCTCCTCGGAGACGAAGGTATCGGGCAGCCCCTCCAACTCCAGGGCCCCCTCGATCGTGTCGTGATCGGTGATCGTGACGAAGTCCATCCCCCGCTTCTTCGCCAGCTCGTAGACCTCCTCCGGCGGAGTCGCGCACTCCGGCAACCCAAGGCTGCGCTGGACGCCGAGCCGAGAAAGCTGCGAAGCAGTGGAGTGGCAGTGCAGGTCAGCACGGGAAGTCATCGGTGTCTCCCTTGTCTAGTTCTCATCGCAGAGCCATCTTTCGTCATTTGCAGGGAATTCATGTGAACCACCTGCAAACGAGGAGTGAACTTCGTGTGACCCCGGGTCGGCGCCTGAGGCAAGGGACGCAAGGCGGTGCGGCTGACCCGGCCGTCTCGTGGGGGATTGTCGGGTCCGCGACGCGGGACGCACGCGGGTCCCACGGAGGTGTCACGAGACTCGCATCTCGTGACGGAGAGCGTGGGAAGTCCACGCTTCCGTGCGTGTTGGACAACACCGATTCTCGCGCTGCAAGCATTACCGGTGCTATAGCCCCTGTAAAGCTTGCAGCGCGTTGTCGGGCCCTTTTTCCAGGCCCGAAAACGGACCGAAGGCCCACGGAAGCGTGACGTTCCCGGCATCTCCCTCACGGAACTCAGGCAGGTGTGGCTTCTCTCGCACGGACCTGCGACGTAAGTCCGACTTCCGCCCGGACCTGTGCCGCTTCCCGGCGTTTTTCACGAAACCCTCCCGTCCTGGGCGTCTCATCGCGGTCACAGCCAGCCAGGACCGCGATGAGACGCCCAGGACGCAGCTAGGACTGCCGCCACGGCCGGGAGAACGAGCGTTACGCAGCGCGCAGAGCCGGCCCGGCGCTGTTCGACTGGCCGTTGCCGGCGAAGAGGTCGAGGATGATGCCCTCGCGGAGGCCGCCCTTGCCGATCTGGAGGGGCTGGCCGAGGAGCTCGGCGACCTTCTCCAGGAGAAGGACGCCGGTGGTGAGGATGCGGACGCGGCGGGGGTCGAGCTCGAAGCGGCGGGCCACGTCGGCGGCCGGTTCCGAGGAGAGAACGCGGACGGCACGCTCCAGGGTCTCGTACTCGAGCACGGCGCCGACGAGGCGACGCAGGCTGGTCGCCGAGCCGCCGACCGCGACGGCCTGGTCGGGATGCTCGATCTCGACGCCGTCGAAGAAGTCCTCGATGTGGTCACGGATGCGGCGGATCTCGGACGCCGAGGGCGGATCGGAGGTCACCATCTCGTCGGCGAGGACCCCGGAGCCGATGTGCCAGGAGCGCACGGAGTCGACCCCGTCGGGGACGGTGCCGAGGATCACCTCGGTCGACCCGCCGCCGACGTCGACGACGCCGATCGAGCCCTCGGCCGGGTGCCCGAGCCCCTTGGTCGCGCCGATGAAGGAGAGCCTCCCCTCCTCCTCCCCGCTGAGGATGTCGACGTCGACCCCGGCCGCGGCGGAGATCGCCGCCGCCACCTCGGGCCCGTTCGAGGCCTCGCGCACGGCCGCGGTCGCCACCGCGCGGATCTCCTCCGCGCCGAGCTCCCGCGCCAGCCGGACCTGCGTGGCGACCAGCTCGCCGACCTCCTCGACCTTCTCCCGCGAAATCGCGCCCGAATCGTCGACCGCCTTGGAGATCCGGGTGTAGGCCCGCTGCTCCATCACCTTCTTAAGTTGACCGTCGATCAGCTCCGCGACCAAGACGCGGGTCGTGTTGGAGCCGATATCGATCGCAGCGCAGAGCATCAGGCCGTCATGGCCCATGTTCCCAGGCGGCGCGGATCTAAGCGTGATCGCCCGGATGCGAGGCGTCCTCGAACTCGCGGAAAAGCCCGGTGACGACGAAGGCGACCTGCTCGCCGATGTCGACCGCGTTGTCGCCGATCCGCTCGATCGCCCGCGCGGTCAGCATCATCGTCATCGCCCATTCGCGTCGGTCCGCGTCGTCGCCGATCGCCAGGGCGAGGCGGAAGCAGTCGCGGTTCAGCTCGTCGATGACGTCGTCGCGAGTGACGAGATCGCGCGCCATCTCCACGTTCCGCTCGCAGAAGGCGCGCTTGCACTGGGCGATCAGAGCTTTCGCGTGCGCGCCCATCGTGAGGATCAGCTTCACCATCTCCTCGTCGGCGGGCGGCTCGTGCCCCGTCATCGGGACCACCTTGCAGATGTTCACGCACTGGTCGCCCATCCGCTCGATGTTCTTCAGCACGTGCAGCAGGGACGAGATCAGCCGCAGGTCGGTCGCCACCGGGGACTGCGTCGCCAGCAGCGTGATCAGCGCCTGGTGCACCTCGAGGTAACGGCCGTCGATCCGGTCGTCGTCGGCGACGACGATCTGCGCCAGCTCGATGTCCTGGTGCTCGACCGCCTCCAGCGTCCTGACCAGCTGCGAGGTGACGAGATCCAGCCCGCCGAGCGCGCTGGCTTCCAGCCCCTGCAGTTCCTCTTGATATTCGACCCTGATCTCGGGCATCTAACCGAACCGACCGGAGACGTAGTCCTCGGTCTCTTTCTGCTTCGGTTTGGTGAAGATCTCCTCGGTCGGGCCGATCTCCACGAGGTGCCCCGGTTTGCCCGATTCGTCGAGGTTGAAGAACGCGGTGTTGTCGGACGCACGCGCCGCCTGCTGCATGTTGTGGGTGACGATCGCGATCGTGTACTCCTTCTTCAGCTCGCCGATCAGGTCCTCGATCGCCAGCGTCGCCACCGGGTCGAGGGCCGAGCAGGGCTCGTCCATCAGCAGGACCTCGGGGCTGACCGCGGTCGCGCGAGCGATGCAGAGCCGCTGCTGCTGGCCGCCGGAGAGGCCCGAGCCGGGGCGATCGAGGCGGTCTTTGACCTCGTCCCAGAGGTGCGCCCCGCGCAGGCTGCGCTCGACGACCTCGTCCTTCTGGGACTTCGACACCTTGCGCGCGTTGAAGTTGAGCCCGGCGGCGACGTTGTCGTAGATCGACATCGTCGGGAACGGGTTCGGCTGCTGGAAGACCATCCCGATCAGGCTGCGCACCGCGACCGGGTCCACCCCGTTGGCGTAGATGTCCTCGCCGTCGAGCTGGATGTCACCTTTCACGCTCGCCCCCGGCGTCAGCTCGTGCATCCGGTTGAGCGAGCGCAGGAAGGTCGTCTTGCCGCAGCCCGACGAGCCGATCAGCGCCGTCACCTTGTTCGGTTCGATCGTCAGGCTGACGTTTTCGACGGCGTGGAAGTCCCCGTAGTAGAGGTTGACATCCTTCGCCTCCAACCTCTTCGCGCGGCGTGCCGGCGCGGTGGCCTGCGGCTGGCTCGAGGTCTCGGTGACGGGACCGGCTGGCGACATCTTGGTGCGGCTCTCCTCGGACTTGGTCTCAGGCTTGGTCGACGCCCCGAACATATCTCTCAGTTTCCTTCCCTCCACGGCAGACCTAACGGATCTCCGTTTTGTAACGGCGGTAGACGAGGCGGGCGACGACGTTGAGGAGCATCACGATGACAATCAACGTCAGGGCCGCCGCCCAGGCTCGGTCGTAGGACGCCTGTTTCATCACGCCAGGCGACCGGTACTCGTTGTAGGCGTAGACCGCGAGGTTCTGCATGCGGCCGTCGAAAGGGTTCGTGTTCAGCGAGGTGACCACGCCGGTGGTGACCAGCAGCGGCGCCGTCTCGCCGATGATCCGCGCGGTCGCCAGCATCACCCCGGTGACCAGGCCCGCGAAGGCGGTCGGCAGGACGACCTTGACGATCGTCTTCCACTTCGGCGTGCCGAGCGCGTAGCTCGCTTCGCGCAGGTGGTCCGGGACGATCTTCAGGACCTCCTCGGCGGAGCGGATGACGATCGGGATCATCAGCACCGAGAGCGCGAGCGAGCCCATGATCCCCATCTGGATACCGGGACCGAGGAAGAGCTCGAAGAGCGCGTAGGCGAAGAGGCCGGCGACGATCGAGGGGATGCCGGTCATCACGTCGACGAAGAAGGTGAGCGCGCGGCGCAGCGGCCCGCGCCCGTACTCGTTCATGTAGATCGCCGCCATGATCCCGATCGGCACCGAGATGACGACGGCGCAGGCGGTGATGATCAGGGTGCCGACGATCGCGTGCTCGGCGCCGCCGCCGGTGATCGCCCCACGGCTGGTGGTGGTGAAGAATTCCCAGTTGATGCCCGCGGCACCGCGTTTGATCACTTCGTAGAGGAGCGAGATCAGCGGCGCCATCGAGACCCCGAAGGCGGTCGCGATCGCCATCGTCACGGCCCGGTCCTTGGCGTGGCGGCGACCCTCCACCGTCCGTGACCAGGCGTAGATCGCGAAGATCGCGATCAGCGCGCCGAAGACGAGCATCAGCGCGATCGTGAACCAGCCGAGCGCCGCCTCGACCGCGCCGGCGAAGACCAGCGAGCCGACGAAGGCGCCCCACGGGGCCCACTTCGGCAGCGTCCCGCCGGCACCGGTCTCCTGGGTGAAGATCGAGCGGTCCGGGGCCTCGGCCACTGAGCTGTCGGGTGGGGGCGTCACTTACTTGACCTCCGAGCGGGAGATGATCCAGCGGGCGAGGAAGTTCGTCCCCAAGGTGATCACGAAGAGGACGAGGCCGGTGGCGATCAGCAGGTTGATCGCGAGGCCGGAGGACTCGGGGAAGTTGAGGGCGATGTTGGCGGCGATCGTCGAGGGGTTCGCCTGGCTGATCAGGTTGAAGCTGACGCCGCCGGAGACGGAGAGGATGATCGCGACGGCCATCGTCTCGCCGAGCGCGCGGCCGAGGCCGAGCATCGCGCCCGACATCACCGACGATCTGCCGAACGGCCAGACGGTGGTCTTGATCATCTCCCAGCGGGTGGCGCCGAGCGCCTGCGCGCCTTCCTGAAGTTTGCGCGGCGTCTGCGAGAAGACCTCGCGGGCGACGGCGGAGACGATCGGCAGGATCATCACCGCGAGGACCAGCCCGACGACCAGCATCGTGCGGCCGGTGATCGAGGCGGGCCCTTCGAAGATCGGGATGAAGCCGAGCTTTGCTTCCAGCCACTTCATCGCCGGGACGACTGCCGGGCCGAGGACGAAGATGCCCCAGAGGCCGTAGATGATGCTCGGGATCGCGGCCAGCAGGTCGACCACGAAGCCGAGCCAGAGCGCGAGGCGCGCCGGCGCGATGTGGGTGATGAAGAGCGCCACCGCGACCGCGAGCGGCACCGCGATGACCATCGCCAGGACGCCCGCCAGGCAGGTGCCGAAGGCGAGCGGGGCGACGTAGCTGAGGAAGCTTTCGCCTTTCGGCAGTTCCGAGGACGACGCGGTCAGCGCCGGCAAGCCCTCGGTGACGAGGAAGATCGCGACCCCGGCGAGCAGCGCCAGGATCGTCACCGCCGCGATCACGGCGATGTTGCTGAAGATCCGGTCGCCCTGGCGGCGGCGTCCCCCGGACGCCGCCGCCAGCAGCTGGCCGGCATTCGTCGTGGTGTCTAGATGAGCCACGAGATTGTCGATTCAGTCGAAGGTCCGGGACCTATTCGATGGCGCCGACGGCGGCTTCGACTTTTTTGGTGAGCTGGCTCGAGAGGGGCGCGGACCCGGCGGCTTCAGCGGCCAGTTCCTGCCCTTCCGGGCTGATCGCGTATTCGAAGTACGCCTTGACCAGCGCGGCTTCGTCGGCCGACTTGTATTTGGTGCAGCCGATCAGCGAGGAGACCAGGATGATCGGGTAGACGCCGCTCGCTTCGGTTTTACGGTCGATTTCGAAGGCGATGACGTTTTTCTGGCCTTTCTCCAGTTCCGGATCTTCTTTGGAGAGATCGAGAACTTTGGCCGCGGCTTCCGGGGACGGTTCGGCCCAGTCGCTTCCGACCTGGATCAGCGCTTTGCCGAGTTCGCCGGCCTGCGAGGCATCGGCATAGCCGATCGCGCCTTCGCCGGCGGAGACGGCTTCGATCACACCGGAGGTGCCGGAGGCGGCTTCGCCACCCTTCACCGGCCATTCACCGCTCACTTCGTGCTTCCAGATGCTCGGAGCAGCCTGCGAGAGGTAGTCGGTGAAGTTTTCGGTCGTGCCCGACTCGTCGGAGCGGTTGACCGGGACGATGCGCGTGTCCGGGAGTTCGACCCCTTCGTTCTCTTTTTCGATCTCCGGGTCGTTCCAGTTTTCGATTTCCTGGTTGAAGATTTTCGCCAGGGTTTCGGGGGTCAGTTTCAGTTCTTCGACGCCCGGGAGGTTGTAGACGATCCCGATCGGCGAGATGTAGTCCGGGACCTCGATCAGTTCGCCGGGTCCGCAGCGCTTGATCGCTTTGCCGAGCTCGCCTTCGTCTTCCGAGAGAGGCGTGTCGGAGCCGGCGAACGCGGTGGCGCCTGCGATGAATTTTTCGCGACCGCCGCCGGAGCCGACACCGTCATAGGAGATGGTGGCGCCGCTGTTGGCGTTCTCGAATTCGGCGATCCAGGCTTTCTGGGCCGCTTCCTGCGCGGTCGAGCCGGCACCGGCGATTTCACCTGACGCTTCGGTCGACGGAGCTTCGCCGCCGCCCCCACCGCTTTCGGTTTCGCTGCTTTCGCCGGCGCTGGACGAGCTGCTGCTGGAGTCTCCGCCCCCGCAGGCGGCCAGGCCGAGCACGAGCACGCAGGCAGCCGCGAACACCGCAAGCCACTTAGAGCTGGACATCAGTCTCCTCTTTGAGTTGTTGACGAGATTGCGACCGCGGGTGGCGCGGTCTGTGGGGCGAGCGTGTCAGCGTCGCGGGGACAGCTTGTTATCCAGACGTGGCGGCGATGTGAAAAAAATGTAAAAGGCTGTTATCGACCGTCGGGCCGGGCGTCGATCAGCCATCGGGGGAGAACCGGTAGCCGATCCCGTTATGGGTGTAGATCAGCTTCTGGTCCGGCAGCGCGACGCCGAGCTTGGCCCGCAGGCGGCTGACGTACACGTCGACCGAGCGGTCGTCGCGGCGCGGCGGCGTGCCCCAGACCGAGGTGTGGAGCTCGTCCCGGGTGAGGATGCGCTGCGGGTTCGACCAGAGGGTGACGAGGAGCTGGAGCTCCCGCACCGTGAGGCTCAGCGGGCGGCCGTCGACCAGCGCCGCGTGCTCCTCCGGACGCACCTCGAGCCTCCCGCTCTGTCGCGCAGTGCTGTCGACCGCCATCGGGGCCGACTTTGCCGCCGCTCAGGCGTGATCCGGTTACGCCACGGTGAAGCTTTTGTGAACGACCTGTGAACTGTGGTCGTTCGGCGAGCCGCCGGCGGGTGTCGGTGCCGCGGACTCGACCGGCGGCGCGTCCGGGACGGCGTCGGCGGAGGGCTCCGGGTCGAACCGGTAGCCGACCCCGAAGTGGGTGTGGATGTACTCCCACTTCGGTGAGCGTTTCTCCAACTTCTGGCGAAGCTTGCGGATGAAGACGTCGACCGAGCGGTCGCCGTGGGCCATCGCGTAGCCCCAGACCCGCTGGTAGATGGTCTCGCGCTCGAGCACCTGGCCCTGGGTGCCGGCGAGGAGGTGGAGAAGCTCGAACTCGCGCCGGGTCAGGTCGAGGCTGTCGCCGGCGACGAAGGCCTGGAAGCGGTCGGGGCGGATCTCGAGCTCACCGGCGGCGACCGGCGCCGACTCGGTCTCGTGACGGCCGCGGCGGTGGCGGCGGGTGACCGCTTCGATCCGCGCGATCGCCTCCTCCGGGTGGGTCGGCTTGGTGATCCAGTCGTCGACCCCGAGCCGCAGGCCGCGCACCCGCTGGGCCACGGTCGAGCGCCCGGTGCAGACGACGACGCCGAGGTCCGGCAGCAGGCTGCAGACCCGGTCGAGGTAGCGCCACGCCTCGTCCCCGAGCACCGCCGGGTCGACCAGCAGCGCGTTCAGCTTCATCGCGACCAGCTGGTCGGGCGGAACCGCGCCACCGGAGGTGCGCAGAAGCCAGCCCGCCGCCTCGGCGCGCTTGGAAAGGACGGTGACGAAACCGGAATCGGTGTCGATCACCGCGAGACGAGTGGTCGGGTCGGGGGCCAACTCGACTGGATTGTATGCACGCCGAGGTCGCTTTTACCCTTGTTTACAGCTTTTTCACAAGTCCGACGGGCCCAAAATGCGGCCGGTCGGGGCTCAGAAAGTGGCCGGACGCAGGCCCGTTGCGATCACGATCAGGATCGCGATCCCGGCCGCGTATCGGTAGAGGACGAAGGGCCGGTAGGAGGTCGTCCGCACCAGGCGCAGGAGGAAGACGATCGCGAAGTAGCCGGAGACCGCGGCGGCGATCGTCCCCACCACCATCGGGCCGCCGACGCCCGGGGGCAGCCCTTCATTGACCGCGCTGATCCCTTTGAAGAGGGTGGCGCCCGCGACGATCGGGATCACCAGCAGGAAGGAGAAGCGGGCGGCGGAATCCCGGTCGAGGCCGAGGAAGCGCGCCGCGGTGATCGTGATTCCCGAGCGGGAGGTGCCAGGGGCGAGCGCCAGCACCTGAGCAAGGCCGATCCAGAGCCCGTCGCGGACCTTGGTCTGCTCCAGCGCCCGGCTCTGTGCCTTGCGGTCGGCCCAATCCAACAGGGCAGCGAAGAAGATCAGCTGGATGGCGATCATCCAGGGCTCGCCGAGGTGTTCGTCGATGAAGTCGGAGGCGAGGCCGCCGGCGATCACGGCCGGGATCGTGCCGATCGCGATCGCGACGGCGAGCCGCTCCTCGCTCGTCTCGATCGCCCGTTTGCGCACCGCCGCGACAAAGCTGACGATGAGACGCCACACCTCGATGCGGAAGAAGGCGATCGCCGCGATCAGCGTACCCGCGTGCAGAGCGACGTCGAACGTCTTGTTGAACGATTCGTTTTCGGTCAGGAAGGTGTATTCCTGGAGCCAGGGGACGATGATCAGGTGGCCGGAGGACGAGATCGGCAGGAACTCGGTGAGCCCCTGCACCACGCCCAGCAGCAGGGCCTCAAGGTTGGACACCGGGCGATCCTACGCCGGCTCGTGCGATATCTTGCCGTTCGTGAAGCGCGGAGCCTTTCTTTTCATCGCGGCCCTGACCACCATGCTCGTCGCCGCCCCCATGGCGTTGGCCGAGAACGGCGAGGGCCTGCTCGGCAAAGCCGACGACAAACTCGTCACCTTTTTCTGCTTCGGCGTAATGGCGTTCTTCGTGATCCTCGTGATCGGCATGTCGCTGATCCAAGGCGCTTTGGAGCGCCGCAAGGCTCGCCGCCGCTACGACATCGAGCGCTTGAGCTAAGCACCGCGCCGCTGTTCCGGCGGGTGCGGCAGTCCTATGTAGGTCCTGGGCGTCTCATCGCGGTCCTGGCTGGCTGTGACCGCGATGAGACGCCCAGGACGGGAGGGGTTCGGGACAAGCGCAGGTGTTCGTCCCCGGTTCCGCCCGGACTCCACGCTTCCGTGACGCTTCCGCCAGGAAGTGCACGTTCCCGTCACGCTTTCGCCCGGAACTCCACACTTCCGTGACGCTTCTGTCGGGCCCGGGCCCAACCCCCTGTCCTTTGTCGCCCACAGGGCTACAAAGGACAGGGGGTTGGGCCCGGCGTCGTCAGATCGTGGAAAAACGCCGGAGGAAGTGTGGCGTTCGTGCCGTCTCCCGCACGGAAGCGTGGAACACGTGCCGTCTCCCGCACGTCTCTCCCCACGGCGTCGCACTCTCTCCCCAGCTTTCATACCTCGGCCGTCTCACCCACGGCCACAGCCAGCCAGGGCCGTGGGTGAGACGGCCCTCTCGCCGGGACGCCTCGCGTCCCTTGTTTCGGGCGCCAGCTTCCCCCGGCCCCGTCCCTACGCCAACCGAAATCCGCTAAGCAACCGTTTCTCGGTCTCGCCCTCGATCTCGGCGATCACTTCGACCTTGCCCTCCAGGGGAGTGCCGCGGATCTTGGTCGCCAGGAGGTCGTCGACCTGGAAGATGCCGGCGGAGTTGTTGAGCTGGATCTCGATCCGCACCGGGTGGTCCTCGCCCGCGCTGATGCGGACCTCGTCGATGGCGGCGGCGGAGATCGAGTGGATGCCCTCGTGGCCGGTCTCGATCGGGATGCGGGTGCGGCCCTGGGCCATGTCGAGGGCATCGGCGACGCGGACGACGCCCGCCTCCACCGTGTAAGGCTCGCCGCGGCGACGGTGGCCGATGATCGAGTGGAGGATCTCGGCCGCGACCACGGTGCGCTCCGGCTGTTTGTAGGCGTCCGCGAGCAGGCGGTCGAGGGCGCTCTGGGCAAGGAAGAGCGAGTATTCCTCGTGGTCGGCGCGGTGGATCGACATGCCGATGTCGTGCAGCAGCGCCCCGCCCGCCACCACTACCTCGGCGTCGCGGTCGCGCATCCCGTGGTCGGCGACCATCGCCGGCTCCACCCCCGCTTTCACCAGCAGGCGCAGCAGCCGCAGGGAGATGTTGAGGACGATCTGCATGTGGACCCAGCTGTGATCCGACATGCCGAGCCGCTCCGCATTGACCTGGGCCATGTACCACCAGCCGCGCACCTGGTCATCGGAGTTGACCGCATCGATGAAGCTCTCGAGCCGGCGGTTGCCCCGGGTCGGGGCCCGCACGTGCGCCTCCGCGATCGCCTCACGAGGCGGCTTGCGCGTCGGCCCGCTGGGGTCGGGCGCCGGAACGCCCTCCTCGGTCTCTTTCACCTCATCCGTGGCCATGCCGAGGATCGTAGTCCCGGGGCATCGCCGCCGGTGTTATTGACCGCAGATGGGCCAGGGGCTGGAGCCGGACCGTGAGTAGAGCAGCGCGGCGCGGTACTCCTGCTCCTCAGCCGAGGCTTCGGTGGGCAGCCCGGTGCCGCCAACCGATTCCCAGGTGCCCTGATCGAATTGGAAAAGGCCCATGTAGCTGCCGTCGGAGGAGACCGCTTCCGGGTCGCCACCGGACTCGCAGGCGGCGATCGATTCGAGCGTCTCCATCGAGACCCCGCCCGGGAGCTGCGCGAACTGTTCTTCTTCTTCGCGCTCCTTCTTCGCCTCACGCTTCTTGTGGGCGCGGACCTTCTGGCGATGTTCGGTGCGCTGCGTCGTCGCGGCGATCAACCGGCTGAAGCGATCGACCGGGTCGAGCAGCGGCCCGTCGACGGCGACCGCGTCACCAATCGCGTTGTTCGAGCTGACGCCGATGTTCGCCTCGGCCCGGAGCCGCACTCGCGGCGGAAGCTTGTCGTCCTTGGGCTGCGCGGCCGAGGCGGCGGCCGGCGAGGCCAGCGCGACGACGGCTCCGAGCAGCGCAATATGTTTGCGTTCTGTAAGCAAGCGATGAACGGTCGCGGGGAATTCCGGCCCTGTGTGTGCGCTTCATCACCTTGCAATTCCGCGTGTTCGGCAGTTTTGGCTCCAGAGCACGGATCGAGAGCCGAATAGGAGATGATTCCCTGATCGCTCCGGACGCCGACACCACGCGCCTCCTGCTCGCCTGCCCGGATCGACCGGGGTTGATCGCGACGGTCTCCGGCTTTCTTGCCGAGGCCGGGCTGAACATCGTCGACGTCGATCAGCACTCGACCGCGGCGGGCCGCTTCTTCATGCGGATGGTGTTCGACTCGCCGGCCGCCGCCGAACGCGGTGCGCTGGAGGAGCGCTTCGTCCGGGAGATCGCCACGCCCTTCGAGATGGACTGGTCGTTTGCCGAGACGGCGCGGAGCAAGCGGGTCGCGGTGATGGTGTCGCGTGAGGACCACTGCCTCTCCGACCTCCTCTGGCGCAGGCGCAACGGGCACCTGGGAGGCGGTGAGATCGCGATGGTGATCTCCAACCACGAGGACCTGCGCGCCGAGGTCGAAGCGGTCGGGATCCCGTTCCACCACGTGCCGGTCAGCCGCGACACCAAGGACGAGGCGGAGCGGCGGGCGCTGGAGCTGATCGGCGATGTCGACCTGCTCGTCCTCGCCCGCTACATGCAGATCCTCTCCCCCGCCTTCCTCGAAGCGCTGGGCGCCCCGGCGATCAACATCCACCACAGCTTCCTGCCCGCCTTCGTCGGCGCCGACCCCTACGCCCGCGCCCACGAGCGCGGCGTGAAGCTGATCGGCGCGACCGCCCACTACGTGACCGCCGAGCTGGACGCCGGCCCGATCATCGACCAGGACGTGGTCCGAGTCGGCCACGAGGACGAGGTCCCTGACCTGGTCCGCATCGGCCGCGACGTCGAGCGCCTCGTGTTGGCCCGAGCGGTGACGGCGCACCTCGAAGACCGCGTGCTGCTGGATGGCGGGCGGACCGTCGTTTTCTGAGCTGGGCGCCGCAAGGGTCCGTTGAGGGAGACGCGCGGGAGACGCCACGAACTCCACACTTCCGCGCAGGTTCCCCATGCTTCGTGCGCCTTCCGTCTGACCCCGAATGTTGACGGGCCGAAAACCCCCCATATAGAGCGGTTTTCGGCCCGTCAACGTCTGGGTGCTGGAGAAGCGTGACGGAGGTGTGGAGTTCCGGGCGGAAGCGTCACGTCTCTCGGGAGTTCCCCACGAAACCCTCACGTCCTGGGACTGCCGCGGCGGCGAGGAACAACGCGAGCTAGGTCGCCGCAGTCTCCGCGGCCCCCTGCGCGGCCTCCCACTGCGCCACCAGTTCCTCGACCGCAGCTTTCGCCGCCTCGTGTTTGGCGGTTGCCTGCTCGGTGCGAGTCGGGTTCGCCCAGGCGGCGGGGTCGGCTAGCTCTTCCTCGACCGCCTTCAGCTCGGCTTCGGCCTTTTCGATCCGCTGCTCCAGGCGCGCCGCTTTGCGCACCGCCTTTTCGGCCGCCTTGTCGTCGCGACGTTTGGCCGCCGCGCCGTTGCCGTTCGAGGCCTTCGCTTTCTTCGCCGCGCCCTTTGCCGCCGCGTCGCTCTCGGATTCGCGTTCGTCCTGGCGTCGCTGGTACTCGGCCCAGCCGCTCGGGTGGCTGGTCAGCTTGCCGTCGGCGAGCACAATCGTGCGGCTGCCGACCGCCTCCAGCAGCGCCCGGTCGTGGGAGATCAGGACGACGGAGCCCTCGAACTCGGTCAGCGCGTCCTCGAGCGCCTCGCGGCTCTCGATGTCGAGATGGTTCGTGGGCTCGTCGAGGACCAGGACGTTGGCGCCGGAGGAGACGAGGATCGCCAGCGACAGCCGCCGCTGCTCGCCGCCGGAGATGTCGGAGAGCTGCTTTTCGACGTCGCCGCCGGAGAAGAGGAAGCCGCCGAGGAGGGCGCGCGCCTTCGGTCCGGTGAGGCCGGTCTCGCGCTGCGCCGCGTCCAGCACCGTCCCCGCCCCGGAGGCGGTGTCGGCGTGCTGGGAGAGGTAACCGAGGTTGACGTTGTGGCCGGTGCGGACGATCCCGGACGCGGGCTGGCGTTGCCCGGCGAGCGTCTCGATCATCGTCGTCTTGCCGCTCCCGTTGGCGCCGACGAGGACGACGTGCTCGCCGCGTTCGACCTCGAGCTCGGCGTCCTCCAGCAGCACCCGTCCCGGCACCTCGATCCTCGCCTCGGCCATCTTCAGGACGACGCGGCCGGGGCGCTCCGGCGGTTTGAAGGAGAAGCGCAGGTGCCGCGTGTCGCGCTTTTCGGTCCGCGGCCCTTCTTTCTTCTTCTTGTCGATCTGTTTGACCCGCGACTGGGCCTGTTTCGCCTTCGAGGCCTTGTAGCGGAAGCGCTCGACGAAGCGCTCCATCCGGGCGAGCTCGGCTTCCTGGCGGTCGATCGCTTTGCCGAGCGCGATCTGGCGCGCGGCCTGCTCCTGGCGCCACGCGTGCCAGGGGCCGGCGAAGAAGCGGGCGCGCCCGGCCTCCAGCTCCAGCACCGAGGTGCCGACCGCCTCGAGGAACCAGCGATCGTGGGCAACGAGGACGACGGCGGAGTCGATCGTGACCAGGTAACGCTCGAGCCACTCGAGCGAGGGGATGTCGAGATGGTTCGTAGGCTCGTCGAGGAGCAGCAGGTCGGGCTTCGCGGCGAGGGCGCGGGCCAGCGAGGCGCGGGTCAGCTCACCGCCGGAGAAGGTCTTCAGCTCGCGGTCGGCGTGCTCGGGGCCGAAGCCCAGGCCGCGCAGCACTTCCAGCACTTCGTCGCGCCACCGGTAGCCGCCGCCGGCTTCGAGCCGTCCCTGGGCGGCCGAATAGGCGTTCATCGTCTCCTCTGAGGCACCGCCCGACATTTCGCCCTCGAGCCGCGCCAGCTCGGCCTCGGTTTCGAGCATGTCGCTGCGGCCGGAGAAGACGTAGTCGCCGAGCTTGACCGAGGAGTCGCGCGGCGGGCGCTGGTCGTGGAGGGCGACGCGGGCGCCGCGCTGGATCGAGATCGAGCCTTCCTCCGGGTTCAGCTCGCCGGAGAGCGCGCGCAGCAGCGTCGACTTGCCCGCGCCGTTGCGCCCGGACAGCGTCATCCGGTCCCCCGGCTCGAGCTTGAAGGAGACGTCGCCGAACAGCAGCTTGCCGCCGACGTAGACGGTCAGGGAGGTGGCGGTCGCGATTGCCATGAACAGTCCAAGGTAGATGACGACGGCCCTCGGCCGTCGCGCGGCGGCTACCCCTGCTCGTAGGCGGCGATGATCGCCCCGCCGTCGACCGCGTCGCACGACTTCAGGCGCAGGGGCACGCTCCCCTCCCCGTCCTCGAAGAGCCGCAGGCCGTCGCCGAGGATCAGCGGGTGGATGACCAGGAGGAGTTCATCGACCAGGCCGTGCGGGAGCAGCGAGCGGACCAGTTCGCCGCTTCCCATGATCGCGAGGTTGCCGCCCTCGCGTTCGCGCAGCTCGCCGACGGCGGCGATCACGTCGCCGCTGAGGAGCGTCGAGTTCGGCCACTCCAGGTGGGTGTCGGGACTGCGCGAGACGACGTACTTGGTCGCCGCGTTCAGCGCGTCCTTGAAGGGGCCGCCGCGCTCGTTCCAGCCACCCAGCATCCCGTCGTAGCTGCGGTGGCCCATCAGCAGCGCGCCGCCGGGGGTGCCGAGCCGCTCGCCGAAGGCCGCGGCGACCTTGGGATCGTCGGCGCCGTCGGTCGCCCAGCCGCCGTGGTCGAAATCGCCGCGACGGTCCTCCTCGGCATGGCCGGGAGCCTGCATCACCCCGTCGAGGGTCAGGTGGTTGACGACGACGACCCGCATACGGATCGGCTACCCGCCGCGGAGGGAGTTCACCCGCAGTACTTGGCGGCGATCTGCTCGATCGTGCCGGCGGTGCGCGTGGTGCCCTTGCCCAAGGCTTTGTCGAGCGCCTTGGTGTCGACCTCGGTTTCGGAGAGGCCGACGGCGGGCAGCCAGTGCAGCTCCCGGTCCTCGACCTCCATCAGGTCGCCCTCGGGACAGAGCGTCTCGACAGCCTTTTTGGCTTTCGCGCTCGGCTTGCGACCCAGCAGGACGACCTGGGGCTTGCCGCGGCTCGCGGCGGCGCGCTTGATCGCCTTCGCGTCGAACGGCTCGCGGGCGGCGATCGCGGCGACCTCCTTGGCGGAGCGCAGGAACACCGCCACGTCGTACCCGAGCCGCTCGTCCAGCTCCTTTTCCAGCCGCTTCTGCAGCTTCCCCTCCGATTCCCCGGCGGGGTCGACGAAGACCACGTTCCCGCTCGCCCGGAAGGTGGCGACGTCCTCCAGCCCCATCGCCTCGAAGTGCTTCACCAGCTCCGGGTTCTTGATCCGGCGGTTGCCGAGGTTCATCCCGCGCAGGAAGGCGACGTAGCGTTCCATCCCGCCACCGTACCGGTCCCTGGCGTCGCCGCCACGGCGGCGTAACCTGGGCCGGGTGACGGGCCCGGTGGGACATCTCGGGGAGCTGGCGCGGTCGCAGGTGGGGCGACGCGCCTCGGCGCGCGCCGACGGCGAGATGCTGGGCGAGCTGGAGGCGCGGCCGCTGGCCCTGCCGCCCGGCCTCGAGGTCGAATGGCTCGGCGTCTCCGGCTACCGGCTCACCTACGAGGGCCACACCCTCTTCGTCGATCCGTACGTCTCCCGCGTCCCCCTCCGCGACCTGTTGCTGCGCCGGCGCGCGCTCCCGGACCCGGCGGCGCTCGAGCGCTTCGTCCACGCGCCTGGGGAGACCGTCGGTGTCCTCGTCGGCCATACCCACTTCGACCACGCGATCGACGCCCCGGCGCTGGCTCGCCGCCTCGAGTGCAAGGCCTACGGCTCGGCCTCGCTGGTCAACCTGATGGCGCTGCACGGGATGCCCGAGCGGGCGGTCGAGGTCGACCCCTACCGCGTCTACGAACTCGGCCCGTTCGAGGTCAGCTTCACGCCCAGCGCCCACTCGAAACTGCTGCTCGGCCTCGCCGTCCCCTACGACGGCGAACTGACCTGCGAGCACCTCGACTCCCTCTCCCCCGCCGCCTACCGCTGCGGCCAGGTCTGGGGGATCACGATCGCCGTCGCCGGGGTCCGCTTCTACCACCAGGGCAGCGCCGACCTGATCGACGACGCCGTCCGCGAGCGCGGCGTCGACGTCTTCCTCGCCGGCGTCGCCGGCCGCTCCTTCACCGAGCGCTACTGGCAGCGGATCCTCCCCCGGCTCGAACCGCGCGCCGTCGTCCCCACCCACTACGACAACTTCTTCCGCCCCCTGGGACAGGACCTCGAGTTCGTCACCGCCGCCGAGCTGGCCCGCCTGCCGGAGGAGATCGCCGCGGTGAGCCGCGAGATCGAGCTGGCGGCACTGCCGCGGGCGGACCTGAGCCCGGCGGGGCCGACCGGGGCGATCCCACCGACGCCGCGATGACCGGCTCCGCCGATCGCCCCGTCGCGCCGATCCTCCCCGACGTCCTCGCGCCCGCCCTGCGCGTCGTCTTCTGCGGCACCGCACCGGGGACCGCCTCAGCGCGAGCGGGCGCCTACTACGCGGGCCCCGGCAACCGCTTCTGGATCACCCTCCACGAGATCGGCCTCACCCCCGTCCTCCTGCGCCCCGCCGAATTCACCCGCCTGCCGGAGTTCGGCATCGGCCTGACCGACATCTCGAAGACGGCCTCGGGCTCCGACCAGGAGGTCGGCCGTCGCGGATTCGACCCCGAGCGCCTCGCCACGGCGATCGGCGCCGCCGGCCCCGCCCACCTCGCCTTCAACGGCAAGAACTCTGCCCGCGGCGCCCTCGGCCGCCCCGTCGACTACGGCCGCCAACCCGAGCGCCTCGGCGGCGCGACGGTCTGGGTCCTCCCCTCGACTTCCGGCGCCGCCCGCCGTTTCTGGGACATCGGGCCCTGGCGGGAACTGGCGGCCGCTCTCGAGGGGAAAGCTGGCGGGTGAGCTGAGGGACGGGCTGGGTGGTTGGAAGCCGGCGCCCGAGGAAAGGGACGCGAGGCCGGTGCGCCGCCCCCTTTCGACCGGTCAGGCCCTTGCGGTGTTCCTTACTTGGCCATACGCCAGGTTTCGAACACCGCAGGGCTTCAGTGGTTCGAAATGGTCGTATAGCGCCTATATCGGCCCAAGCAGTTTCCTGACCGTTCGAATCCCGGCGTCTCCCACGTCCTGGCGAAGACACAGCCCGTCCGACCCTCTGGGGCCGGACGGGCAATTTATGGAGGCGCCGAGATTCGAACTCGGATCCGCGGACGCTGGGCGAGGGTCTCTACAGGTTTAGCCGGCGCTTGATTCTCGTCTCCCGGGGTCCGCGCCGACGGGCACTACGGGAGATAAAGCCTCTTAGGTGTTCCCGGACGGACGAGGCGAGCCGTCCAGGTGAGCCCGTTTCTGAAGCCGGTGCCCCTCCCCACGGGCGAGGGAGGACCGACTCTCACAGCGACTTAGCTATTGACTAAGCGGCGAGGGCGAACTCATGGTCCGCACGTATTGGTTTGTGCCGGGGTTTAACGAGGCCTCCGGCAACCTCGACCTGCAACCGTTCGCACGAATCGACCACGTCGAAGCCTGTCGCCCCCGTGCTGGATGCATCTGGAATTGTACGCCCAATGGCAAGCAAGGTCTACGACGCGATCGTCCTTGGCGCCGGACCGGCGGGAGAGGTCGTCGCGGGCAGGCTGGCCGACGGCGGCTGGAAGGTGGCGATCGTCGAGAAAGACCTGGTCGGCGGGGAATGCTCCTACTGGGCCTGCATGCCGTCGAAGGCGCTGCTCCGCCCCGCCGATGTGCTCGCCGAGGCCCAGCGGATCCCCGGCGTGCCGGTCGGCGAGGACGCGAAGCTCGACCCCGCCGCGGTCCTCGCCCGCCGCGACGCGGTGATCCACGTCGAAAGCGACGCCGACGCGCCGGACGACTCCGGCCAGCTCCCCTGGCTCGAAGAACGCGGGATCGACCTCCACCGCGGCGCCGGGCGCTTCGTCGGTGAGGGTCGGATCGAGGTCGGGGACGCCACCCTGACCGCCTCGCGCGCGGTGATCGTCGCCACTGGCTCCGGCGCGGCGATGCCGCCGATCGATGGCCTCGACTCGGTCCGCACCTGGAACAACCGCGACGCGACGACGGCGAAGAAGGTGCCCGCGAGCATGGTCGTCCTCGGCGGCGGCCCGGTCGGCTCGGAGCTGTCCCAAGCTTGGGCCTCGTTGGGGACGAAGGTCACGCTGGTCGACGCCGCCGAGCACCTGCTCGGGCGCGAGGAGCCCTTCGCGGGTGAAGAAGTCGCGGCGGCGCTGCGCGGGCGCTTCGGCGTCGACGTGCGGCTCGGCGCCGAGGTCGAGTCAGTGCGCGCGGGAGATGCGGGGCCGATCGTCGAGCTGAAGGGCGGCGGCGCGGTCGAGGGCGAAGAGCTCCTCGTCGCGGTCGGCCGCAAGCCCCACACCGACGACATCGGCCTCGAGGCGATCGGGGTCGAACCCGGCGACGGCGGCTTCATCGAGGTCGACGACCGGATGCGGGTCGGCGGCCGGGAGAACCTCTTCGCGATCGGCGACGTCAACGGCCGCGCCCTCTTCACCCACAACGGCAAGTACCAGGCCTGGATCGTCGCCGAGAACCTGCTCGGCCGAGAGGTCCACGCGATCGCCGAAGGCATCGGCTCGCCGCGCGTCACCTTCACCGACCCGCAGGTCGCGGCAGTCGGCAAGACGCTCGCCCAGGCCGAAGAAGCCGGCATCGACGCCCGCGCGGTCGAGGTGCCGACCGACGGCTCCCCCGGCGCCAGCTTCCAGGGCAAGGGGACCGGCGGCACCTCACGCTTCGTCGTCGACCGCAAGACCGACACGATCGTCGGCGCCACCTTCACCGGCTTCGAGACCGCCGACTTCCTGCAGGCGGCGACGCTGGCGATCGTCGCCGAGGTGCCGCTGGCGCGCCTGCGCCACGCGCTCGCCCCCTACCCCACCCGTAGCGAGGTCTGGCTGAAGCTGATCGAGAAGTGGGAAGCGGGCGACGACTAGATCGTCGCGCGGGACTTCAGGTCCGCGAGCACGTCCGGCGGGAAGCCCGCCACCTGATCCAGATCGTCGACCGAGCTGAAGCCGCCGAGCCGCTCGCGGTGCGCGAGCAGGCGAGTCGCCTGGGTGACGGAGAGGTTCTCGCCGCGCAGCTGCTCGAAGGTCACCGAGTTGAGGTTGATCTGAGCGCCGGAACCGGGCGCCGCGTCGGGGGTCGGCGCGAGCGGCTGCGGCGGCGCCGGCGGCGCCCCGAATGAGCCGGTGTCGCCGGAGGTGAACGGCACGGGCGGCGGGGTCGGCGCTTCCGGCGCGGGCGGAGCGGGAGGCGCTTCGAACGCGGGCGGGGCGGGCGGGGCCTGCGGCGGCTCGGGCGGTATGCCGAAGGCGTCGGGCGCATCGCCGGGCGCGGGCGGCGGCGAGCCGAAGGGCCTCGGCGTGTCTTCCGGTGCGGGCGCTGGCGGCGAGCCGAAGGAGTTCGGCGCCTCGGGTGGCGGCGACCCGAAGGGGGTCGGCGCGGCGGGCGGCTCGGCCGGCGCGAACGGGGCCGGCGGCGGGGTCGAGCCTCTCGAGGCCAAACCAGCGGGCGGTTCGGCCGGAGCGGGAGGCGGCGTCGGTGGTCCCGGCGTGAAAGACCCGGGCGTCTCCGGGGCGGGCGGCGGCGTCGGCGGCCCCGGCGTGAAGCCGGCGGAAGGCGTCGCTGCCGACGGAGCGATCGGGGCGCTGAGCGAGCGGATGACCTCTTCCTCGGCTTCGCGGGCACGGCGCTCGGCCTCTTCGGCGCGGCGCTCGGCCTCTTCGACGCTGCGCTGCATCTCCTCGAGGCGGCGCTGCTGGGCTTCTTCTTCGGCCCGGTAGCTCTCCAGGCGATGGGCGGCGGCGGCGCGCTCTTCGGCGGCTTTGGTCCGCTCGTCGATCTCGCGCAGGCGCTGCTCGGCCTCGGCCATCGAGCGCTCGCGGGCGGCGCGGCCCTCCTGCAGACGCTGCTCGGCGAAGCTGAGGTCGGCGGCGGGGACGGCGGGGGTCGGCGGACCGGAGGGTGCGGCGTCGGGCGACGGTCCACCCGGCAAATCGAGACCGGTCGGCTGCGAAGGCGGCTCGAAGCCAGCCGGATCAGGACCTCCGAATGCCGGGGCTGCCGACGGCGCGCCGGGCTCCGGGGCGGGCGGCGCACCGAAAGCGTTCATCGGCGCCGCGGCCTCGTTCTGGAGGCGCTCGGCCTCCTGCATCCGACGGTCGGCCTCGGCCCTGATCCGCTGCTCCTCCTCGCGCACTTCGGCAACTTTGTCACGAACGCGCTGCGCGGCGGCTGCCGCGTCGGCGGCGGTCGGTGTCGTCGGTGGCGGGCCGGGCGGTGCCAGGGGCGGCGGGATCGAAGGCGGTTCGGCGAGCGCCGGCGATTCGCCGGTGTCGAAAGTCGGGCCCTGAGCCCTGTCGTTCAGGTTCTGAACCGGCGGCGGCGGCGCGCCGACGGAAGGCGTCGCCTCGCCGGGGTAGGAGGGTGGCGCGCCGAGCGGCGAGGGCGGCGTCGCGGCCGCAGCGGCCTCGCCGGGTGCCGTCGAGGGCGCGATCCCCGCCTTCGTCTGGGCCTCGATGACGGCGCGTTCGTTCTCGGCGCGGGCGGCGGCGAGGCGACGCTCGGCCTCCGCCCGTTCCTTCTTCTTCTTGCCGCCGAGCTGGATCCCGAAGAGCGACATGTCCATGAAGCCCTTCTTCTCCGGGCCTTTTTTGGCCGGAGTGGCGGCGGCGGCCGCACCGGCGGCGACGCCACCGGCGATGACGGCGGTCTCGCCCGTGGGCGGGCCCCCCGTCGGGGTCGGGGCCGGAGGCGCTCCGGGCGCGGGCGGAGGAGTGGCCGGCGCGCTGGGCGGGGCCCCGGGCCCGGACGACGGTGAAGGCTGCGGCGCGGCGGGAGGCGGCGTCCCTCCGCCACGTTTGGCGGCGCGCTCGGCTTTGCGTTTCTCGATCGCTTCGCGGCGCTCCTGGCGCATCTGCTCGCGCGCCGCGCGCTGCTCCTGGCGCAGGCGGTCGCGCTTCTCTTTGCGGGTCTCGCTGGTCGGCGGAGTCGCGGCGGGCGGCGCGCCCGGCGGCGGTCCGGGAGGCGCTCCCGGGCTCGTCGCGCTCGCCGGCGCGCCCGGCGCTCCGGCCACGGCGCCGGCAGCCGTCGGCGGCGCTCCGGGACCGTCCGCGGGCGGCGCGCCGGCCCCGCCGGCGGCTTTGGCTTTTTCTTCTTCCTCTTTGCTGCGGCGGTTGGTCACCATGACCACCAGCAGGAGCACGAGGATCGCGGCAGCGAGCGCGGCGATGAAGTAGCCGGTGTGATCGGAGATGTAATCGCTGACCGTGGCCGTGAGCACGCTCCCATCCTTACAAAGGATCGGGCGGGGTCAACCGTTCGGCCACTCCCCTGGTCCTCCCCATTCAGGGTCATCGCATCCGGCTTTTGAAGTCGCGTTCCACTTCGCGCCGCACGTCGCGGTCGGCGAGCTCCCGCCTACGGTCGCGTCCCTCCTTGCCGCGCGCCAGCGCCAGCTCCACCTTTGCCCGCGGGCCTTTGAAGTAGATCCGCACCGGCACCAGGGTGAGGCCTTTCTCGGCGGTTTTGCCGACCAGGCGCTCGATCTCGTCCCGATGCAGCAGCAGTTTGCGCGGCCGATCCGGCGTGTGAGCGTCGATCTCGGAGAACTCGTAGGGCGGGATGTAGAGCTTGCGCAGCCAGACCTCGCCGTCGTCGACGACCGCGTAGGAGTCGGTCATCTGCGCCTGGCCGCCCCGCAGCGCCTTCACCTCGGAGCCGGTCAGGACGATCCCCGCCTCCATCGTTTCGACGAACTCGAATTTGTGACGCGCGCGGCGGTTGGTGACCACGTCGCCCGAGGCGGCCGCGCGTTTCTTGCCCTTCTTCGCCATCAGCGTCCCTTCCCCGTCGTCGCCTTGCCTCCGCCCCCGGTCAGCTCGAGGTCGACCCGGCCACGCTCGGAGTCGACGCCGGTGACCCGCACCCGCACCGGGTCCCCGAGCCGCAGCGCCGTCGCGCCGTCGCCACTGCCTTTGAGAGTGACCTCGTGGCGGTCCAGCTCGTAGCGCCCGCCGGGCAGGGTCCGCGCCGGCAGCATCCCCTCGTAGACGTCACCGAGCTCCCCGCCGAAGGCGACAAATGCCCCCGCCCGGATCACCCCCGACACCTCGCCGTCGAATTCGGCGTCCAGCCCGCGCTCGCCGAGCTCGCGTTCCAGGAGGTACGAGGCGCAGACGTCGTCGGCATCGCGCTCGATCTTCGCCGACTCACGCTCCTGGGCGGAGCTGTGGGCGGCGACCTCGCGCGCCTCGGTCAGCGTCGGCGCCTCCTCCCCCTCACCCAGCGCCGCCAACAGCGCCCGGTGCACGAGCAGGTCGGGATAACGCCGGATCGGCGAGGTGAAGTGCGTGTAGGCGTCGCTGGCGAGCCCGGCGTGGCCGGAGTTGGTCTCGCTGTAGGCGGCCTGTTTCAGGGAACGCAGCACAAGAGAGGTATATGCGTCCCGCCCGTGTCCGCGCCGTGCGGCCTCCTGCCGGGCGAGCCGGCTGGCGTCCGCGGCCATCTGCCCGGCCGAGCGCGGCGAGAGGCCCTGGCCGAGCGGCGGCGTCGGCACGTCCAGCGCCCCGAGCTGCTCCAGCAGGCGTTCGATACGCGGCGGGTCGGGCTGCGCGTGGACGCGGTAGACGGCGGGGACGCGGCGGTCGACGAGGAACTCCGCGACCCGCTCGTTGGTGAGGATCATCAGCCGCTCGATCAGCCGGTGGGCCTCGGTCTGGGGCACCCGGTGGGCGGCGACGACGTTGCCCTCGGCGTCGAACTCGAACTCCGGCTCGGCCGATTCGACGTCGAGGCTCGCCCCTTCGCGGTGCTCACCCAGCCTGGCAGCCGCGTCGCGCGCGGCGGCGAGCGGTTCGGCGACGGCCACGGGCGGCTCCTCGCGCCCGTCGAAGACGCGGTCGAGCTGGTCGTAGTCGAGCCGCGCGTCGGAGCGGATGCGGCTGCGGTAGAAGGTCGTGCGGGTCGGCCGCGCGTCGCCGGACAGCTCGATCTCGGCGGTCACCGCGAGGCGCTCCACCCCCGGCGAGAGCGAGCAGGCGCCGCTGGAGAGCGAATGCGGCAGCATCGGCTCGACCGTCCCCGGCACGTAAGTCGAGTTGGCGCGCCGCAGGGCCTCCATGTCGAGCGGCGAGCCGGGCCGCACGTGGGCGGCGACGTCGGCGATGTGGATCCAGACGCGCCAGCCCTCGCCCTCGCGTTGGGCAGAGACCGCGTCGTCGAAGTCGCGCGCGGTGGCGGGGTCGACGGTGAAGGTCGCGAGCGCGGTCAGGTCGCGGCGGGGGACGGTGTGCGCCTCGGCCTCCTCGGCGGCGCTCGCCGCTTCCTCCTCGACCACGCCGGTGAAGCCGCGCAGCCCGAGCCGCTCCTCCAGCAGGTCGGCGACGGCGTCACGGGCACTCGCCGGCTTGTCGCGCCGTCGCAGGGTCCCCCCGCGGGCGCCCGCCCCGCGCCTCGGAGCCTCCCGCGCCGCCGCCCGTTCGGCTCGGCTCCGCCGCGGGCCCGCGTTCCCCCGTCGCCCGCCGCCCCCGCTACCGCGCTCCCGGCGCGGGCTCAACCTTCGACCTGGGCGGCGACCGTCTCGAGGGCTTTCTGCCGCGCCTCGTCGACCCCCGTGTGCGGGTTGTCGACGACTTTCACTTCGGGATGGATGCCGCCCGTGCGGGCGAGGTTTTCGCCGCTCGGGGTGAAGTATTCGCCCACCGTCAGCTTCAGCGCGCCGCCGTTGGCGAGGTCGTGCTCTTCCTGGAAGACGCCCTTGCCGTAGGAGCGCGTGCCGACCACGGTCGCGTGCGCGTCGTCCTGCAGCGCCGCGGTCATGATCTCGGCGGCGCTCGCCGTCCCGCGGTCGATCAGCACGTCGAAGGGCACGTTCACGATTTTCCCGGGGCCGCTCTGGCGTTCGGTCGAGCCCTTGGTGCGCGATTTGGTCGAGACGACCACTTCGCCTTCGGGCAGGAACAGCGACGCGCTCGTGACCGCCTCGTCGAGCAGCCCGCCGGGGTTGTCGCGCAGGTCGAGGACGATACCCTCCACCCGTTCCTCGTTCAGCTTTTCGATCCCGCGGGCGAGCTGCTTGCTCGCTTCGGAGCTGAAGGAGAGCAGGCGCACGTAGCCGATTTTCTTCTGGCCGATCTTGAAGACGCGACTGGAGACGTTCGGCAGCACCACGTTCGCCCGGGTCAGCGTCTTTTCGACCTTCTTATTGGTCTTCGGTTTTTCCAGCGTGACCGTGACCTCGGTGCCTTCCGGCCCCTTGATCTTCTGCGTCGCTTCAGTCGAGTTGAGCCCGGCGATCGATTCGCCTTCGACCGCGACGATCGTGTCCCCCACCTCGACCCCGCCTTCTTCGGCCGGGGAGCGCTTGAAGACCTTGACGACCCGCAGGCCCTTTTTCACTTCGATCACGCTCAGCCCCACACCGGAGAAGTGCCCTTCGATCTGGGTGTTGAACCCTTCCAGGCTTTCCGGCGAGAAGTAGTCGCTGAAGCGGTCTTTGTGGCGTTTGCGCAGCTCGCGGACCATCCCCTGCAGGGAGGCGTTGCCGAGCTCGGTGTTGCCGACCGTGCGGAAGTAGTTGTCCTTGATGATTTCCGAGGCTTCGCCGACCAGGCTCGTCGGTTCTTCGGTGAACGCTTCGCGGGCGAAGCCGGGCAGCTTCGACGGATGGCCGCCGAGCCAGATCCCGACGACGAGCAACGCGACCAGGGCGACGCCGAAGGCGACCGCGCCGCGCAGCCTCACGCGGCCCTCAGACCTTGAGGAAGCGACGCAGCGTGACGCCCGAGCCGATCGTCGAGACGAGGATCGCGGCTCCGAAGAGAATCGCGATCAGCACCGGGAAGGCGATGGTGCTGTTGTGCTGAGCCAGGGCGAAGGAGTCGCCGTTGTCGCTCAACGGGTCGACGATCGTGATCTTGCCGATCCACAGGATCAGTATGGCGACCAGGCCTCCCATGAAGCCCACCACGACCCCCTCGATGAGGAATGGCCAGCGGATGAACCAGCGGGTGGCGCCGACCAGGCGCATCACCTCGACCTCGCGGCGACGGGTGAAGATGGAGAGGCGGATCGTGTTGCCGATCAGCATCAGCGAGGCGGCGATCAGCAGCGCCATGATCACCGTGAGGACGATCTTCAGCGCGCTCGTCACCTTGGCGATCTGCTGGGTCGACTGCTGGCGACTGAAGGAGTTGGAGATCGCCGGGCTGATCGGATCCTTCGCCCCGCCGGCGGTGGTCCCCATCACTTCGCGTTCGATCTGGGGCAGGTCCTGGGCGTTCGTCGCCGTCACCTGGAAGCTGGCGGGAAGCGGGTTGGTGTGGAGCTCCTGGACGATCGTCTTGTCGCTGAGTTCGCTCTTCAGCGTCGCCAGCGCTTCGGCCTTGGAGATGAAGGCCACCGAGTCGACACCCGGGAGCGCTTCGATCTTCTGCTTGGCCGCCACGAGTTCGTCGTGGGTCGCGTCGTCGTAGACCGCGAACTGGACGTTCAGCTCGCCGCGGACTTCGTCGGACTTCGCCTGCGCGGTCTGGAAGACCGGGATCAGGACGCCGAGCAGGACCACGGTGACGACCGTGGTGATCACGGCGGCCAGGGTCGGCGCGCCGTTGCGGCGAAGCGCCCGGAACGCCTCCGAGAAGAAGAAGAGGATGCGTGACATCAGTGGGTGAGCGAGTGGCCGTTGGTCTTGCGCTCGCCGCTCGGGCCGACGCCCATCTCGGCCTGCATGCGCATACCGAATTCGGTCGTCGACTCCTCCGTGTAGCCACCGGAGACCTCGTCGCGGACGACGCGGCCCTCGTAGAGCTCGACCACGCGGCGGCGCATGTTGTCGACCATCTCGCGGTCGTGGGTGACGACGACGACGGTCGTGCCGGTCTTGTTGATCCGGTAGAGCAGCTGCATGATCCCGATCGAGGTGACCGGGTCGAGGTTGCCCGAGGGCTCGTCGGCCAGCATGAGCGGCGGGTGATTGACGAAGGCGCGGGCGACCGCGACGCGCTGCTGCTCACCGCCGGAGAGCTGGTCCGGGAAGTTGTGGAGCTTGGTCGAGAGGCCGACCAGGCGCAGCGTCGCCGGCACCTGCTCGCGGATTTCGGCGCGGCTGGCGCCGATCACCTGGAGCGCATAGGCGACGTTGTCGTAGACGGTCCGGTTCGGGAGAAGCTTGAAGTCCTGGAAGACGGTGCCGATGTTGCGGCGCAGCTGCGGGACCTTCTTGTCGGGCATCGCGGCGATGTCGCGGCCGGCGATGCGGACGCTGCCCTCGGTGACGTCGAGCTCGCGGATCAGGGTCTTGATCAGCGTCGACTTGCCGCAGCCCGTCGGTCCGACGAGAAAGACGAACTCTCCCCGGCCGATCGACAGCGAGACGCGGTCGAGCGCCATGTGACCGCCCGGGTAGACCTTGGTCACATCGTTCAGCTCGATGATCGGGGCGCGCCGACCACGGGAGCGCACAGGCTCGGGGGCGCGTTTCTTGTTGCGTCGGATTCTCGGCATAGGTGGGAGGTGCCTTCTGCGAGAACAAGATGACTCCTGCGGGGTCTCGCCTGCGAAATTTTGCGCCCAGAAAAAGGGCGTTTGGCTCTATGAGCCGATGAAAATCAGACCGCGACGAGGTCCGGACGCGCGCCGAGCGCCGCCTGCGGGTCGACGAGCACGACGACGTCGTCGATCTCCCGCGAGTGCATGACGTCCCCGGCGGCCGCCGCGAAATCGGCGTCCCCGACGATCGTCTCGATCACCTCGAGCCCGGCACCGCGCAGTGCAGCGGCACCCTTCTCGGCCCGGTCGAGGGCATCGGCCCAGTCGATCGGCGAGTCGGCGCCGTGCAACGAAGTCGCCGGCACCAACAGGGTGAACCCGGTCCCCTCCGCTCGGGGCCGCAGGGCATCCACCATGATCGGCGGCTCGGCCTCCCGTCCCACGATCACCAAAACGTTGCGCTTGTTCTTGGTCTCCTGCATCGCAAACTCCTATTCGTCATCGGGTGCCCCCAGCCTTCACCCTGGACGTAAACGCCCACCCAAGTTCGCCTGAGGGTTCCCTTAAGACGTTCCGTAGAAACCAACGGAGCGGTACAGGCGGAGTTTGCACCCAGTGGGGTCCGCGGCGGGAAGGGACGTGGCCGGGGAAAGCTGGCGCCCGGGAAAGGGACGCTGCCCTCTCGGCGGCGGCCCTGGCAGGCTGTGGCCGCCGCCGAGAGGGCGGGTCTGTGGGAAGTGTCGGATCCGCGGAGGTATCGCGACGCGGGACGCACGCGAGTCCCACGGAGGTGTCCCGGGACTCGCAAGTCGTGACGGAGAACGTGGGAAGTTCGGGCTTCCGTGCGTGTTGCCCAACAGTCACGACCGCGCTCGCTGAGTTGAGCGCGCTATAGCGCCCCTAACGCAGCGAGCGCGTATCCGGGCCTCGATCCCGGGCCCGGAGACAGACCGAAGGTGCGCCGAAGTGTGACGTTCCCGACATCTCCCTCACCGAACCCGGGCAGGTGTGGCTTCTCTCCCACGGACCTCCGACGTAAGTCCGACATCCGCCCGCACCCGTGCCGGGTGTTTCACGAACCCCTCACGTCCTGGGCGTCTCATGGCGGTCACAGCCAGCCAGGGCCGCGATGAGACGCCCAGGACCGATCTCGGACGGCCGCAGCGGCCGGCACAACAGCCTCCCCCGCTACCCGATCGCCACCATGCGCTCGATCGGCACCTTCGCCCGCTCGGCGATCGCCGGCTCGACGCTGACCTCGAACTTCATCTCGGCGAGGGAATCGCGGAGCTTCGGCAGGGTGATCATCTTCATGTATTTGCAGAAAGCCATCCGGTTGGCCTCGATCAGGTTCGCCTTAGGCGCCGCCTGTTGGAGCGGGTAGAGCATGCCGTTCTCGGTGGCCACGATGAACTCGCCCTCGGGATGGTCTTCGACGTAGGTCTGCATGCCCGAGGTGGAGAGCATGTGGACGCCGGTGGTGTCGATGTCCCCCGCGGCGACGTACTCCATCGCCTGGGTCGAGCAGCCGCACTCGGGATGGATCAGGAACTCGGCCTCGGGGTGTTCGGCGCGGGTGCGGGCGATGTCCTCGGGGCGGATGCCGGCGTGGACGTGGCACTCGCCGTCCCAGATGTGGAAGCGGGCGCGGCGCTCGGGTTCGTCGACGAGGCCGGTCTCGCGCTCGACGAAGGCGCCGAGCCACATATCGGGGCCGAAGAGGATCTCGGTGTCGGGGCCGTGCTCGCGCCAGATGTGCTCGACCACCGAGACGGCGTTCGAGGAGGTGACGCAGTAGTCGGTCTCCGCCTTCACCGCTGCCGAGGTGTTCACGTACATGACGACCATCGCGCCCGGGTGCTGGGCCTTCCAGCCGCGCAGTTGCTCGACCGTGATCGAGTCGGCGAGGCTGCAGCCGGCGTCGAGGTCGGGGATCAGCACCTTCTTCTGCGGCGAGAGAATCGAGGCCGTCTCGGCCATGAAGTGGACGCCGCAGAAGACGATCACCTCGGCCTCGGTGCTGGCGGCGGCGCGGGAGAGCCCGAGGCTGTCGCCGCGATGGTCGGCAACGTCCTGGATCTCCGGCACCTCGTAGTTATGGGCGAGGATCACGGCATTGCGCTCGGCCGCGAGCACGCGGATCTCCTCGCTGAGCGCGGCGATCTCCTCCGGAGCGAGCTCCGGGGCAAAACCGGGTTGGATCGTCGGGAGCTCCTGCATGAGCCCTTCCTTTCCTCTGTTCGCCGGCAGACCCGCAGGTCGAACCAGGTCGAATGAACGTGGAGACATTCTAGCCGGCCCGTAGGGTGGCCATCCCAGACCCGAAAGGAACCCGATGCGCCGCCTCTCGTCTCACCTCCCGTCCCCGGCGATGATCGTCGCCCTGCTCGCCCTCTTCGTCGCCCTCGGCGGCAGCGCCTACGCGGTCACGAAGTCGACCGCCCCGGCGAACTCCGTCGTCACGAAGTCGATCAAGAAAGGCGCGGTGACGCCATTGAAGCTCGCTCCCGGCGCGGTCGGCCCGGCCCAGCTCGGCACGAAAGCCGTGGGCACGGCGCAGCTCGCCGACGGGGCGGTCGGCAACGGACAGCTCGCGACCGGCGCGGTCACCGGCTCCAAGGTCGCTGCCGGGACGATCACCGCGGGCAACATCGACCTGCCTTCGCTGAACATCCCGAAAGCGACCACGTACACCGTCCGGCAGACCACCGTCGAGAACCACCCCTTCGCCAAAGACGACCAGTTTCAGCTGCTGACCGCGTGCCTGCCGGGCGAGACGGTCACCGGGGGTGGCGGGCGCACGTCCAACGGACGCATCTCCCTCTCCGAATCGATCCCCTTCACCGGCTCGACCGAACAACGGTGGGGCGTCCTCTTCCACAACACCAGCGGCGAACCGTTGACGGCGCAAGTGACGGCCTATGCGATCTGCGCCTCGGGCCAGTCATGATTTAAGGCATGCCCGAGCTTCCCGAGGTCGAGATCACCGCAAGGCGGATCGGGGAAGCCGTGCGCGGCGCCAGGGTCGAATCGGTCCTGGCGCCGGGGATGAACGTGATGAAGACTTATCAACCGCCGCTTGAAGCCCTGGTCGGCCGCGAGATCACCGGGGTGCGCCGCATCTCGAAGATGCCGGTGGTCGAGTTCGGCGACCTCTCCCTCCTGATCCACCTGATGTCGGCGGGGCGGCTGCGCGTCTCCGACAAACGCGCCTCGTTGAAAGACCGCGCCGCCCGGGTGCTGATCCGGCTCGAAGACGGACGCGAGCTGCGCCTGCGCGAGTTCGGGACCAAGCAGCGCGCCTGGGCGAAGCTCCTCCCCTCCGACAAGGTGGCGGAGGACGAGATGGTCGCGACCCTGGGCCCGGAAGCCTGGCCCGCCCCGCCCCTGGAGGAGTTCGCCGCGGCGATCGACAAGCCGCGCCACCTCCACCCCCTCCTGCGCCACCAGAAAGACATCAGCGGCATCGGCCGCTCCTGGGTCGACGAGATTCTCTGGGAGGCCCGGCTCTCCCCGTTCAAGAAAGGCACCGAACTCGACCAGGAGGAGGTCGCCCGCCTCCATGCCGGCCTCCACGTCCTCGATGACGCGATCAACCACTACGAGGAGACGATCGGCCCCGACCTCCCCGACAAGATCAAGGTCCCCCTACGGATCCACAAGCACGAGGGCGAGCCCTGCCCCCGCTGCGGCACCACCCTGGAGGCCGTCTACTTCTCCGAACACCAGATGAACTACTGCCCCCACGACCAGACCGGCGACCGGATCCTCAAAGATCGTCGTCTCTCGAAACTTCTGAAGTAGCTACTCCCAAGTCGAAAGGTCGCCCAGACGATGAAGCGACGCTTTCGTTTTGTCCAGAGGGACATCCCAGGGAGGCGGGTCCGCTCTCAGCGGCCCTCGCTTTTTCTTCCTCTTGATGATCTTGGGAAGTCGGATCTTCAAAACGTGAAATATTCGGCGTTTTTTACAGACCGCTCCGCTTCGTCTCCCTGTCGCGTAGTGGCCTCGATCGCATCCTGAAGCGAGAAGATCGTCCGCAGATGAGCCCGCCATAGGTCTGGCTCGTGGATGAATCGCCCGAGCAAGAGCGAACCTCCGGCCAGATCCCTCGCGGCACCGTGGAGCATGCCGAGTACCGAATCGGCGTTCGCGCCCGCGAGCGCCAGGACCGCCCCCGAGAATCCGGCGATCTGACCTCCTCGGCCGAAGGTAGCTCCCGATTTGGCCTCCCCTGCGATCCGCGCGGGAGATTTGACAGAGGCGTGCGCTAGTCGGCGCTGAGCAGCAGGGAGAAGTCGAGAACGGGGGCCGAGTGGGTCAGGGCACCGACGGAGATGAAGTCGACTCCGGTCTCGGCGGCGGCGCGGACGGTCTCGAGGTTGACGTTGCCGGAGGCCTCGAGGGTCGGCTTGCCGCCGTTGCCGTGGGCGTCGCGCAGTTCGACCGCGGCGCGCATGGTCGGCGGGTCCATATTGTCGAGGAGGAGCTGGTCGGCGCCGGTGCCGAGGGCATAGGCGGTCTCGTCGAGGTTGCGGACCTCGACCTCCACCGGCAGCTCGGGATGAGCCTTGCGGGCCGCGTAGACGGCCTTGGGGATGCTGCCCGCGGCGGCGATGTGGTTCTCCTTGATCAGGAAGGCGTCGAAAAGGCCCATGCGGTGGTTGGTGCCGCCGCCCGCCGCGACCGCTGCCTTCTCCAGCTTGCGCAGACCGGGGGTCGTCTTGCGGGTGTCGAGGATCTTCGCGTTCGTGCCGTCGACCGCCTCGACGTAGCGGGCGGTCAGCGTTGCCACCCCGGAGAGGTGGCCGAGGAAGTTCAGCGCGGTGCGCTCGGCGGCGAGGATCGCGCGGGCAGAGCCGCGGGCGACCAGCACCTCGACCGGGACGGTCTGACGCCACAGTGCCTCCGGGGCCAGCTTCTCGACCTCCACCACCCCGGTCTGAGCCATGGTCTCCACCACGAGGTCGAGCCCGAAGACGACCCCGGGCGCTTTCTGGACGATCCGTGCCGTCGCCGTCGCCTCGGCGGGAACGGTCGCCTCACCGGTCACATCGCCGTCGCCGAGGTCCTCGGCCAGCGCCCGGGCGACCAGCTCGCGAAGCTCTTCGTCGGTAATTGCGGACACATCGCCACCCTATTGGAGTCGAAGGGGGGTGAATCTCACGTCCCCAGGACTTGGCACGTTTGAAGAGTGATGGCAGAGCTACCCCCGTTCCAGACGCTGATCGACGACCACGCCACCGAGGTGATGGCGGTGCTGCGGGGGGCGGTCGGCCGCGACGGAGCCGAGGACGCCTTCCAGGAGACTTTCCTGGCCGCCCTGCGGGCCTACCCGAGCCTGGGGGACGCGCGCAACCTGCGCGGCTGGCTGGTGACGATCGCGCACCGCAAGGCGATCGACCACCACCGGGCGCGGGGACGTGCGCCGGTCCCGGTCGAGACGGTGCGCGAGGAGGCGGTCTTCGACGCCGATCCCGCCGACGGCGAGGTCTGGCGCTCGGTCGCGGCCCTGCCACCGAAGCAGCGGGCCGCGGTCACCCTGCGCTTCGCGAGTGATCTTCCCCACGAGGAGATCGCCGCCGCGCTCGGCTGCTCGCCGGAGGCGGCCCGCCGCAGCCTGCACGAGGGACTGAAACGACTGCGAAAGGAGATGGCATGACCGCCATCATGGATAGATCGCTGGAGAGGCTGCGCGAGCGCGCCGCCGCCGAGGGCCTGCTGGACGTCGCCTACGCGAGCGCCGACTCGCCCTTCGGGTCGCTGCTGTTGGCACGGACGCCGCGGGGACTGGTGCGGCTCGCCCTGCCGAGCGAGGACGTCGACGCGACGCTCCTCGACCTGGCCGAGCGGATCTCGCCGCGGATCCTGGAGGCGCCCGACCGCTTCGACGAGGAGCGGCGGGAGCTCGAGGACTACTTCGAGGGCCGCCGCCGGGCGTTCGAGCTGCCGATCGACTGGCAGCTGAGCCACGGCTTCATGCTCCGCGCCCGCGAAGGGATCGCGGCGATCCCCTACGGCGAGACCCGCACCTACTCAGACCTCGCCCGCGAGGCAGGCAACGAGCGCGCGGTCCGCGCCGCCGGCTCGGCCTGCTCGCGCAACCCGATCCCGCTCGTCGTCCCCTGCCACCGGGTGGTGCGCAGCGACGGCAGCTTCGGCCTCTACGCGGGCGGGGTCGAGATGAAGAAGCGGCTGCTCGCAATGGAGAATCAAAGCGGGTAGGTCAAACGTCTAGAGCGGTAAAGAAGCGCCGCGTGAGGTCGATGGAGGCCCCATGAAGCGCTCCTTCTCCCTGCTCGCCCTCTTCGCGCTGCTTGGCGCCCTGGCCGTCTCGCAGGTCGCCACCGCCGCCGCATCTCCGGCGCGGCCGACGACGTTCGCCCACCCCACCCTCCGCGACGACGCCGCCGAACCGGAAGAAGAATTCGAAGCCGAAGAAATCGAATTCGAATTCGAAGACTGCGGGTCGACCGGAGAACCCGAATTCGAATTCGAAGACGAAGCCGAAGAAGAAGAATTCGAAGAAGAAGAACTTGAAGAAACCTGCGCCGACGGCGGTGCCGCCAAGGGCGCGAAGAAGGGTGCCCCCTTCGTGACCGCGCCGGCGGCCTGCCAGGTCCGCCAGGCGGAATCGACGATCACCACCCTCCCCGCCTCGAACCAGGTGCGCCTCACCGTCCGCTACCAGACCTACTCCCCCACCCCGGTCACCGTCGGCCTGAAGCTGAAAGACCACAAAGGCGCCGTCGCGATCGAACACGCGACCAAACACCTGAGCGGCAAAGGCGTCCTCCGTCTCACCACGAAACTCGGCGCCGCGGTGATGGACCGTGCGGCCGCGGCGAGCGAGTTCGACGTCTCCCTCCGCGCCCCGGAAACCCCCGGCTTCTGCGCCGCCGCGCTGGAACAGCGCCTGCTGAGCGCGAAGCACACGAGCGCGCGGGCGCCGCGGGTTTACGCGAACTGAGCGGGAGGCTGGGGCGGCCGTTCTCCCGGCCGCAGCGGCAGTCCTAGCTGGGTCCTGGGCGTCTCATCGCGGTCCTGGCTGGCTGTGACCGCGATGAGACGCCCAGGACGTGAGGTTCGTGAAACATCCGTCACGGGTTCGGGCGGAGGTCGGACTTACGTCGACGGTGCATGCGAGAGAAGGCACACCCGGCACGAAGTCGTGAGGGAGATGCCGGGAACTCCACACCTCCCGCGGCCTTCCGTCACTTCCGGGCGCTCTCCGGGCCTGAAAAGACGCCCCGGGAACGCGCTGCAAGCATTACAGGGGCTATAGCACCGGTAATGCTTGCAGCGCGAGAATCGGTGTTGTCCAACACGCACGGAAGCGTGGACTTCCCACGCTCTCCGTCACGACTTGCGAGTCTCGTGACGCTCTCGTGGGAGGGCGGTGACGCTTACGTGCTCGTCCTCCCGTGGAGCGCCCGCGGCGCTCGCCCCGGAGGCTCCCCGACCTCCCCCGCACTCCCGGCCGTCTCACCCACGGCCACAGCCAGCCAGGGCCGTGGGTGAGACGGCCCTCTCGCCGACCGCCTTGCGTCCCTTGCTCGGGCGCCAGCTTCCAGACGCCAGGCCCTACGCAGAGCGGGGAAGCGTCGCCGCCAGCCACTCCGCCGCGACCCGCACGTCGGCGGAGTTGATCGTGTGGACGACGTCGGACTCGCGGTAGGTGACGTCGATCCCGCCGGCGACGAGGAGGTCGCGGGCGGTGCGGGCGAAGGCGATCTCGATCACCGGGTCGTGGGTGCCGTGGGCGACGAAGGCGCGGGTCGTGGTGCGGTCCTCGAAGGTCGGGCGCCAGCCGGCCACGGTCGGCATGAAGCCGCTGAAGGCTAGGACGCCGGCCACCGCGGGTCGCTCGGCGCTCCACGCCATCGCGTGGCTCATCACCGCGCCCATCGAGAAGCCGGCGAGGACGGTGCGCTCGGGCCCGATCCCAGACTCCTCCCAGAGCCCGTCGTGGAGCTCGGCGAGCGCCGCCCGCGCGGCGTCGAAGCTCGCCCGGTCCGGGTAACCGACTTTCGGCACCAGGTACCAGTGGTAGCCCGGCCAACCGGGCACCTGCAGAGGCCCGCGCGCGGAGACCACCCGCAGGCGCCGCTCCGGATCGAGCGCGTCGGCCAGGCCGAGCAGATCGTTCTCGTCGGTCCCGCGCCCGTGGTGGAGCACCAAGAGCCCGTCAGGCTCCCCCGCCGCGGCCCGTTCGACAGTGACCAGCGGCGGCATCCGGTCGGTCTCGCCGCTTCCCTAGCTCGCCGAGGAGGCGGCGGTTTTCTCGAGGTACTCGCGGACGAAGCCGTCGATGTCCCCGTCGAGAACCCGGTTGACGTCGCCGACCTCATGCTCGGTGCGGTGGTCCTTCACCATCGTGTACGGATGCAGGACGTAGGAGCGGATCTGCGAGCCCCAGGCGACGTCTTTGACCTCGCCGCGCGCCTTCGCCAGCTCTTCGGAGCGTTTGCGCTCCTCCAGCTCGATCAGCTTCGATTTCAGCAGCTGCATCGCGACCGCCTTGTTCTGGGTCTGCGAGCGCTCGTTCTGGCACTGGACCACGGTGTTGGTCGGGATGTGGGTGATCCGCACCGCCGAGTCGGTCTTGTTGACGTGCTGGCCGCCGGCCCCGGAGGCGCGGTAGGTGTCGATGCGCAGATCGGACTCGTCGATGTCCACCTCGACGTTGCCCTCCACCAGCGGACCGACGTCGACCTGGGCGAAGCTCGTGTGGCGGCGCCCCGAGGAGTCGAAGGGGCTGATCCGGACCAGCCGGTGGACGCCGCGCTCGGCGGCGAAGAGGCCGTAGGCGTTCTCGCCGCGGGCGATGAAGGTCGCCGACTTGAGGCCGGCCTCCTCCCCCGGCGAGGCCTCCGCCATCTCAACGTCGAAGCCGCGCCGTTCGGCCCAGCGCAGGTACATGCGCAAGAGGATCTCAGCCCAGTCCTGGGAGTCGGTGCCGCCCGCCCCGGCGTGGACGGTGACGACCGCGTCGCCGGCGTCGTACTCGCCGCTGAACAGGCGCGCCTCTTCCAGCTCGGCCAGCCGCGACTCGATCGCCGCCAGCTGCCCCTCCAGTTCGGCCTCGATCTCCTCGTCTTCCTCGGCCAGCTCGGCGAGATCGTCGAGTTCAGCGACGTCGGACTCGAGGCCGCGGAACATCTCCAGTCGGCGCCCGGCACGGGTGTGGGCGGCCGAGGTGCGCGCCGCCGTCTCCTGGTCGTCCCAGAAGCCGGGTGCGCTCATCTGCTCCTCGAGCGCGGCGGCTTCTTTCTCTAGGCCTGCCGGGTCAAAGGTAGTCCGAGAGCAGGGACAGCTGCTCGCGGACAGCGGCGATTCGCGGCGCTACGGGCTCTTTCTGCGCGGCATCGGCCATACCCACAGATTAGCGATGGAGGAACCCGGCAACCCGCAGCGCCTCCTCGCGGTCCTCGGAGGGGCGCCATGAGCGGATCCGGTGATCGCGCAGCTCGAAGGTCCAGGCCATCTCGTCCTCGCCGGCGAATTCGCCCGCGTCGTCGTCCCAGTGCCAGCGACGCCGGATCAACGCCACCGCGTATCCCCCGCCGCCCTCGGTGCCTTCCTCGTAGAGCTCCTCCAGCTCGATCGTCTGCTGCACACCGCCCCGCTTGCGCGTCGCCCACAGCCGGGCACCCTCGGGGCCCTTGATCAGGCCCTTCATCGAGTGCAGCTCGACATCCGGGTCGAGCACGGCCACGAAGCCGTCGAGATCGCGCTCATTGAACGCCCGGATGAACTCGCGAACGGGGTCCCTCAGGACCCGTGGCACTTCTTGTACTTCTTGCCGCTGCCGCACCAGCAAGGGTCGTTGCGCCCGAGTTTGTCGTGCTCGTCTTTGACCACCGTCTCGACCACGTCGCCGCCGTTGCCGCCGACCGCCTGCGAGGCGGCCATGTCGACGGCCCCTCCCGCGGTCGCGGTGCCGGCACCGGCGCCGAGGGCGACCTGTTCGAGCGCCGAGGGCTGGGCCTCCGCGGTGCCGCCCGAGTAGTCGAGCGCGCGCCGATCGGTGCCGGCTTCGAAGCCCCCGCCCTGGAACGTGCCGCCCGCCGGTTCGGTGAATTCGATCTCGGCGTGGAAGACGAGCTTCGAGAACTCCTCCCAGATCGAGTGCATGAGGTCTTCGAACATCGTGAAGCCCTCGTTTTTGTAGGCGACCAGCGGGTCGATCTGGGCGAAGCCGCGGAGGTGGATGCCCTCGCGCAGGTAGTCCATGTCGAAGAGGTGTTCGCGCCAGCGGTTGTCGATCACCTGCAGCAGGATCGAGCGCTCGAGATGGCGCATCAGCTCCTCGCCGAGTTTGTCTTCGCGCTCGTCGTAGGCCGCCATCGCGTCCTCGTCGAGGTCGTCTTTGAGGCGCTCGCGGTCGATCGACTCCGGCGCCAGCTTCGACACTTCGATGCCGACTGGCCAGATCTGACGCAACTGGGTCTCCAGCTCGTCCATGTCCCATTCCTCGAGCAGGTCGCCGGCGGTGTACTCCTCGACCAGGCGCTCGATCACGCCTTCCAGCTCTTCGCGGGCGTTCTCGGAGATGTCGCGGCCTTCGAGGATCTCGCGGCGGTACCGGTAGACGACGCGGCGCTGCTCGTTCATCACGTCGTCGTACTCGAGCACCCGTTTCCGGATGAGGAAGTTCTGTTCCTCGACCTTCTTCTGCGCGTTCTCGACCGTTTTCGTGAGCATCTTGGCCTCGAGCGGCACTTCGCTGCCGTCGTCGTCGACGGGCCCGAGTCGGTCCAGGATTTTGTAGATGCGGTCGCCTGCGAAGAGGCGGATCACGTCGTCTTCGGCGGAGAGGAAGAAGCGCGACTCACCGGGATCGCCCTGACGGCCGGAGCGGCCGCGCAGCTGGTTGTCGATCCGCCGCGACTCGTGGCGCTCGGTGCCGCAGATGAAGAGCCCGCCGAGTTCGCGGACTTCCTCGGCCTCGGCCTGGCACTGCGGTTTCAGCTCCTCGGTGCGCTCCGCGAGCGCCTCCTCGTAGCCCTCGTCGCCGTGCGTGATGCCCTGCTTTTTCAGGTCGTGGATCGCCAGGTGTTCGGGGTCGCCGCCGAGCTTGATGTCGACGCCGCGGCCCGCCATGTTGGTCGCGATCATCACCGCGCCTTTGCGGCCCGCCTGGGCGATCAGCTCGCCCTCTCGTTCGGCGTGCTCAGGTTTGGCGTTGAGGACGACGTGCTGGATCCCGTCGCGTTTCAGCGCCTCGGAGATCATCTCCGACACCTCGACCGAGACGGTTCCGACCAGCACCGGCTGGCCCTTTTCGTGGCGGCCGACGATTTCGTCGAGCACGGCCTGCCACTTGCCGTCTTTCGTTTTGAAGATCTGATCGTTCTTGTCCATCCGGACCATCGGCTGGTTGGTCGGGATCTCGATGACCGGCATTTTGTAGATCTTCATGAACTCGGTCGCCTCGGTGAGGGCGGTACCGGTCATGCCGGAAAGCTTGTCGTAGAGCCGGAAGTAGTTCTGCAGGGTGATCGTCGCGAGCGTCTGGTTCTCCTCGCGGATCGCCACGCCTTCCTTCGCCTCGACCGCCTGGTGGAGCCCTTCCGACCAACGCCGCCCCTCGAGGATGCGGCCGGTGAACTCGTCGATGATCATGACCTCGCCGTCGATCACCGCGTAGTCGTCGTCTTTCTTGTAGAGCGACTCGGCCTTCAGCGACTGCACGAGGTGGTTGACGAGGTTGCCGTTCTCGGCCAGGTAGAGGTTCTCGATGCCGAGGAACTCCTCGGCTTTTTTGACCCCTCGCTCGGTCGGCGCGACGGTCTTGTGTTTCTCGTCGTACTCGTAGTCAAAGTCGGCGTCGGAGGTGTCTTTCGATTCGCCGAGGCTTTTCAGTTTCTCTTTGTGCGGCACGCCCTCCAGCACTTTGGCCAGGCGAGCGAAGGTGTAATAGGTCTGCGCCGCCTCTTCCGGGCGCCCGGAGATGATCAGCGGGGTCCGCGCCTCGTCGATCAGGATGTTGTCGACCTCGTCCACGATCGCGAAGTCGTGGCTGCGCTGGACGCATTCCTCCAGCGACTGCGACATGTTGTCGCGCAGGTAGTCGAAGCCGAACTCGGAGTTGGTGCCGTAGACCACGTCGCAGGCGTATTTCGTCTGACGCGCGGCGTGGTCGTCGGAGTCCTGGACGGCGGCGACGGTGACCCCGAGAGCCTCATAGATCGGCGCCAGCCATTCCGAGTCGCGGCGGGCGAGGTAGTCGTTGACGGTGACCACGTGGACCGCCTTGCCCGCGAGCGAGTTGAGGAACACGGGCAGGGTCGCGGTGAGCGTCTTGCCCTCTCCCGTCCTCATCTCGGCAATGGCGCCGTCGTGGAGCACCATGCCGCCGATCAGCTGGACGTCGTAGTGGCGCTGGCCCGTCGTGCGGCGCGAGGCCTCGCGACAGAGCGCGAACGCCTCCGGCAGGAGGTCGTCCAGGGACGTCCCATCCTTCGCGCGCTTGCGCAGTTCGTCCGCGACCTCGCGGATCTCCTCGTCGGAGAGGGCTTCCATCTCCGGCTCATAACGATTGATCGCCTCCGCGCGCTTCTGGTACGCCTTGAATTTGCGCCCTTCCCCCGTGCGCAGGGCCTTGGTCACCAAGTCCATTGCGGGCATTGCTCAAGAGTAGCGGTCCGCCCCTTGTGGCCGACCCCCGGGCGGCGTACCCTGGAACTTCGAACCCCAAAGGAGGTCACCCATGCGGATGGAGATTCGTGGACGCAACGTCGAGATGACTGACGACCTGCGTGAACTGGTGAGCAAAAGGTTCAATCGCCTGGGGAGGCAGGTTTCAGGCCTGGCGACGCTCGACGTCGTGCTCTACGAAGAGCGCAACCCCTCCAATCCCGACTGCCAGGTGGCCGAGGCAACCGTCCGCCTGAAGGGAGCGACCCTCCACGCCCGCGAGGCCTCGCCTGAGATGGCCCAATCGATACACAAGCTTTCCGAGGACGTGCGAAGGCAGGTGAAGAAACACCGCGAACTGATGCGCAAGCGCAAGATGACGCGGCGTGTCATGGGCCAGATGCGAGGCAGGCCGGCGACCTAGGCGGGGACACCCGAGGCGCGGCCGGCACCGGACCGCCGGCCGGTTGCCTCGGGCGGGTGCGACCGGGAAGCTGGCGCCTCAGGCCGTTGCGGCGGGAAAGCCGGCGCCCGGGCTGCTGATCGGCGACCCCGGCTGGCTAAGGTCGCCGATCAGCAGCCAGGGTCGGGGGGGTTGCGGCGAGGGACGGTCAGAAGCGTCACGGACGCGTCACTTCTTGCTCCTTCCGTGACTCTCTCGCCACGTTCGTGCGTCTTCCACAACGCCGATCCGACGCTCGCTGAGTTAGGGCCGCCTATAGCGCGCTCAACTCAGCGAGCGTCGCGGGGCCTGCGGCAGAAGGCGCGTGGAAGTGTCACTTCGTGCGACTTCCGTGTTCTTCTCCACGCTTCGGCGCGTGATTCGCGACGGCGGATCCGACGACTGGTCGGTTGACCACACCCTGGTGGGGCTGAGTGACCAGCGGTCCGGCTCTCGGCACCGCTAAAGCCTGCGGGTAAAGGTCAGCGCCACGACCCGCTTCGCCCCGGCGCCGCGGAGCGCCATCGCGCAGGACGTCAGGGTCGCGCCGGTCGTCAGGACATCGTCGACCAGGAGGACGCTGCGGGGGGACGGGGCGATCGACTCGATTTGGGGTGGGCGGCTGATCCGGTCGGCGCGAGAGTGGCCGACCTGATGGCCGAGGCCGCGGCGGGCGAGGCACAGGGACAGGTCGGCCCCGAGCCTCACGGCCAAGGCGGCGGCGAGCTCTCCCGCCGGATCGAAGCCGCGGCTGCGCAAGCGCGGCGGCGCGGAGGGGACCGGGACGACGGTGCCGCCGAGCAGGTGGCCGGGGGCGAGCCAGTGGACGCGGTCGGCCATCAGCTCGGCCACCGGCAGCAGGCGGCGGAACTTCAGGGCGCCGACGAGGGACCTCGCGACGCCCTCGTGGGACGCCGAGGACCACGCGCGATCGATCCCCTGCGGCCCGCCGGAGAGGATCGGCGGCGCCGCGGCCAGAGTCCGGGAGCAGCGTGTGCAGATGACCGCCTCGGCGCGGCAGCTGCGGCCACAGGCGGCGCAGAGCGGCGGCGCGACGAGCAGCGAGACGGCATGAAGGAGTCCCATGCCGCGAATCTGCCGAGAAAGTGCGCACATGTGGCGCGCAGGAGGTGAAATCTTCGCGCCGTCTCTGAGGCGGAAAGCGCACCAAGGGCGCGGCGGGAGTGAAAGGCGCGGGCCGGGTAGAGGGCGCTGGCGAAACCGGCTAGTCGCGGGCGCCGAGGATGGTGCCGATGAGGATCGAGCGCTCGGGCACCTGGGCGCCCGGCAGGACGATCACGTCGCGCAGGCGGCTCCCGGCGCCGATGCGGGCGCCGTCGCCGACCACCGAGGGACCGTCGATCCGCACGTCGTCGCCGATCTCGCAGTCGGGACCGAGGAGGACCGGGCCGTCGAGATCGGGCTCGCCGTCCTCGCGGTCGCCGCTGCGGAAGCCGTCGACCATCTCTCCCACCTGCTCCACCTGGACCGCGCCCGTGAGGGCGTCGTAGGTGCTCTCCCGCAGCTCGGCGAGGTTGCCGATGTCGTTCCAGTACGCGTCGATCTCGTGCGAGTAGAACGGCACGTCTTCGTCCAGCAGCTTCGGGAAGACGTCCATCGCCCAGTCGGCGAAGCCGTCGGGATCGCTCGGCTTGGCGGCCTTGCTGGTCCCCGGCGCGGGGAAGTAGTCGAAGATCTCCTTGCGGAACATGTAGATGCCGCAGTTGGCCAGGTCCGACAGCGCTTCGCTCGGCTGCGGCTTCTCCTGGAAGCCGCCGATCCGCCCCTCGGAATCGGTGATCGCGACCCCGAACTGCGTCGTGTCGGTGACCCGCTTGGTCGCCAGCGTGGCGATTCCGTCGTGGCTTTCGTGGAACTCCCGCATGGCGGTCAGATCCAGATCGGTGAGTGCGTCGCCGGAGATGATCAGGAAGTCGTCGCCGAGGAAGTCGGCCACGTTGCGGACCCCACCCGAGGTGCCGAGCAGCGCGTCCTCGTGGCTGTAGCTCAGCGAGACCCCGAACTTCGACCCGTCGCCGAAGTAATCGGTGATCTGGTCCGGGAACCAATGCAGGTTGGCGATCGTCTCATCGAAGTCGTGCTTCGCGAGGAGCCGCAGGATGTGCTCCATCACCGGACGGTTCAGCACCGGGACCATCGGCTTGGGACGGTCGAAGGTGATCGGCCGCAGGCGCGTGCCGAGGCCGGCGGCAAGGACCATCGCCCTCATCCCATCTCCTCCTTGAAGCGCTCGATCGCCTCTACCGGCAGGGGGTCGACGCCGCGCTGGCGGGCCAGCTCCAGGGTGACGAGGTCACCGAGCATCACGGCCCAGAGCATCCGCTCCAGCCGCGTCTCCCCCGCCGTCTCGACCCGCGCCACGGCGGCCGCGCCGGCCTTGACCGACTGGGCCGTGAGCTCGAAGCGCCGCGCGATCCGCGGGTGCTGGTCGCGGTCCTCGAGGAAGATCGCCGCGGCGCGCTCGTCGCCCGCCGCTCCCGACCACCCGCACAGCTCGTTGTGGTCGGCCTCCGGCAGCTCGCTCCAGAAGGCGGGGAACTTCGCGTTCTCGTTGACCTGCGTCTTCCAGCGGCGCGCCACCGGGGCGGTCAGGTCGGAGCCGTAGATGACCGGCACGGCGCCGGCGACCAGCGCCGCGATCTCGCGCGCCTGCTGCTGCAGCGTCTCGGACTGGTCGGCGAGGAAGGCGGCGGCGGCGTCGATCTCGGTGTGCAGACGGGGCGCGATCCCGGCCAGCGAGGCGACCTCGGCGGCGATCACGACCATGTAGGCGACCGCCGCGCGCGGTTGGAAGATCCCCGGCAGGCCGACGACCGGCACCTCGGTCTCCCGCGCCCGGTCGACGAGCGGGCCGCCGGTGCTGGCGACGAGCCGGTTGGCGTCGAGCGCCTCGGCCGCCTCGAAGCAGGCGAGCGTCTCCTCGGTCGACCCCGAGTAGCTCGAGCAGAGCACGGTCCACTCCGGCGTCGCCCAGCTCGGCAGGGCGTAGCCGCGCACCGTCACCATCGGCCCGGTCAGCCGGTCGCCGATCGCCGCCGCGGCGAGGTCGCCGCCGATCGCCGAGCCGCCCATTCCGCAAACGAAGACGCCCGCCGAGGGCGTCGCTGAGAGGCGCGCCGATTCGAGCCGCCAGAGCGCGTCACGAAGTTGGTCGGGGATGCCGAGGACGTCGTCGATCATCGCTCGCCCGCCACTCTCTCATTCTCGGCGACCATCGTGTCAACAAGTTGCGCACCCGGCTCGACCGTCGCGCCTGCGGCGAGGACCGAGCCGCTCACCCGCGCTCCCGCGCCGACCGTGCAGCCGTCGAAGAGGACCGAGTCGACCACCTCGGCCGCGGCGCCGACCTCGCAGCCGGGCGAGACCACGGCCCGCGGACCGACCCGCGCCGAATCCGCGACCACCGAGCCCGCGCCGAGGAAGAGGCCGGGCGCGGTCGGGCGCACCTCGCTCGTCACCCTCCCCTCGAGGATGTCCCAGGTCGCCTGCAGGTATCGCTCGTGGGTGCCGATGTCCATCCAGTACCCATCCAGCGGCAGCGCGCACAACCCCTCGCCGACCAGACGCGGGAAGACTTCGGTCTCGATCGAGACGTTCCGCCCGGCCGGGATCAGGTCGAGCACCGAGCGCTCCAGCACGTAGGCCCCCGCGTTGACTTCCCCGGGCTCGGAGATGCCGGTCTTCTCGGTGAAGGCGAGGACGGTGCCCTCCTCGTCGCAGGCGACCAGCCCGAAGGCGGCCGCGTCGTCAACCTGATGGAGGGCGATCGTCGCCCGCGCCGCGCGCTCCTCGTGCGAGCGCAGCAGAGCCGCCAGGTCGAGCTCCGTCAGCAGGTCGCCGTTCAGCGCCAGGAAGCGGTCTTCGAGGCGCTCGCCGAGGGCTTCGGCGGCGAAGCGGATCGCGCCCGCGGTGCCACGCCGCTCCGGCTCGGTCACGTAGGTGAGCTTGATGCCCTGGTGTTCGCCCTCGCCGAGCGCCTCGCGCAGGCGGTCGGGCAGGAAGCCGCAGGCGAGCACGACCTCGCTCACCCCGTGGGACCCGAGCCACTCGACCATGTAGGCGAGGAAGGGCCGGTCGACCAGCCTGATCGCCGGCTTCGGGACGTTGTCGGTGAGGGGACGCAGACGCGTCCCCTCACCCCCGACCAGCACTATCGCCTGCATCGAGCTCCTCCCCGGAAAGCCGCGCGGGCCCTAGGAAACCTTTGAGGCGGCCTTACGCGACCGACGGCCGATCCCCTCGTACTCGAAGCCCGCGGCGGCGAGCACGTCGGGGTCGAGGTAGTTGCGGCCGTCGACGATCAGCGGCCGTGCCATCGCCCCGGCGGCGGCGGCCCAGTCGAGGTCACGGAACTCCTTCCACTCGGTCACCAGGACCGCGGCGTCGGCGCCCTCCAGCGCCGCCATCGCCGAGCCAGCCATCTCGACCGAGGTCAGCATCTCGCTCGCGCGCTCGATCGCGACCGGGTCGAAGGCGACGACCTCGGCGCCCTCGCCCTGCAGGCGCGCGGAGAGGACCAGGCTCGAGGCCTCGCGCATGTCGTCGGTGTCCGGCTTGAAGGCGAGCCCGAGCAGCGCGATGCGCTTGCCGATCAACGAGCCGAGGTGCTTCTCCAGCTTGCCGACGACGCGCCGCTTCTGCAGCTCGTTCACCTCGATCACCGAGGTCAGGAGCTGGAAGTGGTACCCGGTGTTGCCGGCCAGCATCTTCAGCGCCGAGACGTCCTTGGGGAAGCAGGAGCCGCCGTAGCCGATCCCGGCCCGCAGGAAGGAGGAGCCGATCCGCGTGTCGGAGCCCATCCCCCGCGCGACCTCGCCGACATCGGCGCCGACCTCCTCGCAGACGTTGGCGATCTCGTTGATGAAGGAGATCTTGGTCGCCAGGAACGCGTTCGAGGCGAGCTTGATCATCTCGGCGCTGGCGACGTCGGTGCGCAGGATCTCCCCCTCCTCGCCGAGCGGCGCGTAGAGCGCGGCCACCGCGTCGGCCGCCTCCTCGTCGCCGGCGTCGGCGCCGATCACCACGCGGTCGGGGTGCATGAAGTCCTCGACCGCGGTCCCCTCCTTGAGGAACTCGGGGCAGGAGACGTAGGCGAGGTCGGGCTTGTCGCGGCGGATCGACTGGCCCGTGCCGGCGGGCACGGTGCTCTTCATCACCAGTACGTGGTCGGAGTCCTCGGGCAGCTCGGCGACCACCGAGCGCACCCGCGAGAGGTCGGCGTCGCCCGAGTAGGTCGGCGGCGTGTCGACGCAGGTGAAGAGCAGGCGGGCGCCGTCGAGCAGCTCCCCCATGTCGGTGGTGAAGGTGATCCGCTCGAGGTTGCGCTGGATCATCTCGGTCAGCCCCGGCTCGAAGATCGTGACGTCGCCGCGCGAGAGGGCCTCCACCTTCTCCGGGATGATGTCGCGCGCGATCACCTGGTGGCCGAGCTCGGCGAAGCAGGCAGCCGTCACCAGACCGACCCACCCGACCCCGATAACCCCGACAGCTTCGCGTCTATCGCTCATTCGCTCGGACTTCCCTTCTTCGCAGGTTTCTTCTTCGTCGGCTCGATCACGTGGCAAGACTCCGCGATGCCCATCATCTGCTCGTTGGTCAACGACTGTTGGAGGCTGTTAGAGATCCAGTAGGTGTTTTCGCCGCGGTGCCAGGCGACCAGCTTGATCTCGCCGCTATCGGTGTAGATGGAGTATTCCCGCCCGTTGACGGTTTTTTCTTCGGTCGGATCGTCGAGGATCGGCGGGTCTTCCCAGCCGCGGATCCCCTGCACGCCGAAGTAGTTCGGTTCTTCGTAGATCGGATAGAAGACGCCGACCATCCGATAGGCGGCGTGCCGTTCCTTGTCTTTGTCTTTCAGGTGGTAGACGCGCGGGTCGACGATGTGTTCGTACGGATTCGATTCCTGGAAGACTGCGCCTTCGGGCAGCCGGGTCGGGTAGAAGACCGGGAAGCCGCCGCCGACCTTGCGGGCGACGATCTCCGCCTCCTGTTCGCCCAGTTCGGACGCGGGCACAAGTTCGTCGCCGCCGGGAGGCACGTGCTTCTTCGGCTTCTTCTTCTTGTGCTTTTTCTTTTCCTTGCCGCCCTTGCCCTTGCTCTTCTGCCGTTCTTCCTGCCGCTTCTTCTTCCGTTCAGCCTTCTGCTGCTTTTCTTCGATTTCGAGCTTCTGCGTCTGATAGCCCGCTTCGCCGAGGAATTCCTTGGCGGCGTGGAGGACTTCTTCGTGGTTCGCGTAGACGTAGCTCGGGCCCAGTTCGGCCGGGAAGTGGATCTGCTGGACTTCGGCGCCGCGGAGTTCATAGAGCAGATCGAGCAGTTCGATCAGTTCCGCGCCTTCTTCGATGTTGGCGGTCGTGTATTCGCTGAGGATGTCGATCAGGCTGTGGTTGTCCGTGATCAGGTCGAGCGGCGAGATCTGGTGACGCACCTGGCTGAGGAAGCTCTGCTGGCGAGCCGAGCGGACGATGTCGGTGTCGGTATGGCGGAAGCGCACGTACTGGAGCGCTTTTTTGCCGCAAAGCTTCTGGTAGCCCGGCTGGATGTTGATTTCCGAATACTGTTCTTCTTCCGGGACGCCGACATTCGAGTGGTAGTAGCGATGATCGACGTCGGTGTAGACGCAGCCGATCGCATCGACCGCCCGGACGAAGCCGAGGAAGTCGATGTTGACGACGTGGTTGATTTCCAGGCCGGTCAGTTCCTTGACCACTTTGATCGTCAGCTTCGGGCCACCGAAAGAGTAGGCGCCGTTGAACTTTTCCGTGCCGTACCCGGGAATATCGACCTTCAGGTCGCGGGGGATCGACATCACCGAGATCAGGTCCTTGCCCGCGTCGAGCCGCAGCAGGATCGTGGTGTCGGAACGACCGTTTTCTTCTTCCAGGTTGGCGCGTTTGTCGGAGCCCAGGATCAGGATCGTCTGCGGTTCACCACCGTGCACTTTCTCGACTTCTTCTTCGACTTCTTTGGTGAAGTGCTTGTTTTCCTTCGTGCCGATCGCATCGGCGATCGAGTTGATGTAGAGGAGGACGGCCGAGGAGGTCGCGGCTGCGGTGACCGCGACGATGATCAGCGTGGCAAGGCTGAAGCGCCACCAGTAGCGCTTCTTCTTCGGCGCCTCGGTGCCGTCTCCCTCGGGGGGCGGCTTGCGGGAATAGCCGCCGTAGCCGGGCGGCGGGGTGCTACTCATTTAAGCGCTCCGGGATCGCGCGCAGGAAGGACTCGAGCGCCTGTCGGTAGCCCTCCAGCGAGGAGACCGAGACCCACTCGGCCGGACCGTGATGGCCGGCGCCGACCGGGCCGAACTCGACCCCCGGCACCCCCACCCGCAGGAAGGACACGATGTCGGAGGCTCCGTCGCGCCCGACGCTCATCGTCTCGCCGTTGGCATAGGTCGCGGCCGCCTCGCGCAGGCCCTGCAGGAAGGGCAGATCGCGGTCGACCGTCGCCGGCGGGCGCACCAGAAGCGGCGTGGCGGTGACTCCGGGCATCGCTCGGATCTCCTCCAACAAGGCTTCGGGATCCTGGCCGGGCAGGTAGCGGATGTCGACGTCGATCACACATCGGTCGGGCACCTTGTTCAGAGCGTCGCCGCCCCAGATCCGCCCTAGATTTATCGACGGACGGTCGAACAGCTCCGAACTCTGTCTTGCGAACGGTAGCGACTCGATACTCCGAAAAACGTCGATCGCGTTCAGGACGGCGTTGTCGCCCAGCCAGGGAGTGGCGCCATGGGCCGCCGTCCCCCCCACCTCGAGCCGCATCGCCAGCACCCCCTTGGCCTCGACCCCGATGTGCAGATCGGTCGGCTCGCCGGTGATCGCGAAGTCCCCTGTGAAGCCGCTCTCGACCAGCCGGTCGCAGCCACGGTCCTCCCCCTCCTCGGACTCCTCGTCCCCGACGATCCCCAGTCGCACCCGCACCTTGTCCTGGTCGCGGAGCGCCGCGGTGACGACCATCATCGCCGCGATCGCGCCCTTCATGTCGTAGGCGCCGCGTCCGTAGAGCCGATCCCCCTCGAGCCGCGGCTCGAACTGCTCGGCGTGCGCGGGGACCACGTCGATGTGGCCCTCCAAGATGATCGTCGGAGCGTCGGCGGGGCCCACTTCGGCCTTCACCACCGGCAGTCCGCGGACCTCCTCCCGCTCCGCCTCGATATCGCGCGCCTCCAGCCACGCTTCCACAAACCCCGCGCACTCGTGAATGCTTCGCTCATCGCAGGTTTCGTATGCGATCAGGCGCTTGGCTAGGGATAGGAGCTCAGGGTTCATGGGTTTGCGTGAGGGGGTCCGGTCGTCTCGTTCCGGAATTGCGAGCGCGCCCTTCGGGCGCAGGCTCGGGATGCTAGAGCGCGCCTAAGGCGCGCGAATATCGGATTGCATTTCCGCCGCTTCGCGACATTCCTCCACGAGACGACCGGACCCCCTCCACGGAGCGCGCTCGGGCAGCTCCGCAGGCCGAGGGTTCAGCAGCTCCCCAGGCCAAAGGTTTGTCAGCTCCCGCTGCCCACGCCGGAACGCGGGCCGTCCCTCTGGGACGCAGGCGGGGCTTCCGGGCTCCGTTCGAAGGAATATCGCGAAGCGGCGGAAATGCAATCCGGTATCTGCGCCCCATAGGGGCGCACCAAGTTCCGCGAGCTGCCCCGCAGGGGCGCGAAGCTATTCCGGCGAACGGAGCCCGGAAGCCCCGCCGCCTCATCCCTGCGCGATGCGAAGGAACGTCTCGGCGCGCTGTTTGTCTTTCACCGCGCGCGACCACTCCGCGGTCCCGGACTCCGACTCCGAGAGTCGCCGTTCCGCGTCCGAAAGCTCCTCTTTCAACGCCCCGGCATCCAGATTCTCGGGCTCCACCGCTTCCTCGACCAACACCCGGGCGGTGTTCTCGAAGACCTGCAGCCAGCCGTGCGACTGCGCGTAGTTTTTCGTCTCCGAGTCGGAGACGTGCAGGCGCAGCGTGGTCGGCTGCAGGGCGCCGAGCACCGGGGCGTGGTTGGCGAGGATGCCGATTTCGCCGACCTCGGTGCGGGTCGAGAGCTGGCGGACTTCGCCTTTGAAGACCTCCCCCTCCGGGGTGAGGACTTCGACGTCCAGCATGTGCTCGGCGGCCAACTTCGCTCCTTACGCTTTCGCGGCGGCGTTCTCGGTGACCTGGTCGATGCCGCCCTGCATGTAGAAGGCGCCCTCGGACAGGTCGTCGTGCTGGCCGTCGAGGATCTCGCGGAAGCCGCGGACCGTCTCCGACACCGGCACGTACTCGCCGGTGCGGCCGGTGAACTGTTCGGCGACGAAGAACGGCTGCGACAGGAAGCGCTCGATCTTGCGGGCGCGGGACACCGTCTGCCGGTCCTCGTCGGAGAGCTCGTCGATACCGAGGATCGCGATGATGTCCTGGAGCTCTTTGTAGCGCTGCAGGACCTCCTGGACCTCGGTCGCGGTGCGGTAGTGCTCGTCGCCGACCACGTCGGGCTTGAGGATCGTCGAGGTCGAGTCGAGCGGATCCACCGCTGGGTAGATGCCTTTCTCGGAGATCGCCCGGGAAAGCGCGGTGGTCGCGTTGAGGTGGGCGAACACCGAGGCCGGGGCCGGGTCGGTGTAGTCGTCCGCGGGGACGTAGACGGCCTGGATCGAGGTGACCGACCCGCGGTCGGTCGAGGTGATCCGCTCCTGCAGACCGCCCATCTCGGTCTCCAGCGTCGGCTGGTAGCCGACCGCCGAAGGCATGCGCCCGAGCAGCGCCGAGACCTCGGAGCCCGCCTGGACGAAGCGGAAGATGTTGTCGATGAACAGAAGCACGTCCTGGCCACCCTGCTCGCGGTAGTACTCGGCCATCGTCAGGCCGGACAGGGCGACGCGCAGACGCGCTCCGGGCGGCTCGTTCATCTGGCCGAAGACGAGCATCGTTTTGTCGATGACGCCGCTTTCTTTCATCTCGAGCCAGAGGTCGTTGCCCTCTCGCGAGCGCTCGCCGACGCCGACGAAGGCGGACAGCCCCTCGTGCTCCTCGGCGATGTTGCGGATGAGCTCCTGGATCAAGACGGTCTTGCCGACGCCGGCACCGCCGAACAGCCCGACCTTGCCGCCTTTGGCGTACGGCGCGAGCAGGTCGATGACCTTGATCCCGGTCTCCAGGACCTCCTGGGTCGGGGTCAGGTCGGAAGCCTTCGGCGCCGGACGGTGGATCGGCCAACGCTCGACGTCGTCGGGCAGCGGCTCACCGTTGTCGATCGGGTCGCCCAGCAGGTTGAAGATGCGGCCCAGGGTGACGTCGCCGACCGGGACCGTGATCGGGTTGCCGGTGTCGATGACTTTGTCACCGCGCTGCACGCCGTCGGTGGCGTCCATGGCGACCGCGCGGAGGCGGTCGTCGCCGAGGTGCTGCTGGACCTCGCAGAGCAGTCTGGTGTTCCCGCCCTCGGCGTTGCCGTGGCTCTCGATCACGATCGCCGAGTAGATCTCCGGCAGCCCGTCGGGGAAGACCGCGTCGATCACCACGCCGGTGACCTGCTCGACGCGACCGATGTTCTGCTCGCCTGCTCCGTTGCCGTTCTCAGCCATTGGTTCCTTTTCCTGGGTCTTGCAAAATTTGCGGGAGTTCGGTCTAGCTCAGCGCCTCGGCGCCGGAGACGACCTCGAGAATCTGCTGGGTGATTTCCGCCTGGCGGGCGCGGTTCATCTCCAGCGTCAGTTTGTCGTTGATTTTTTCGGCGTTCTCGGCGGCGTTGCGCATCGCGGTCATCCGCGCGCCGAGCTCCGAGGCGGCCGACTCGAGCAGGGCCCGGTAGACCGAGATCGTCACGTACTCCGGGATCAGCCTGGTCAGGAGCTCCTCGGGATCGGGCTCGTAGAACCACTCCGAGCGGGCCTGCGACCCGCCCTCGCCCGACTCGGTCTCCTGCGGCTCCGGCTCCTCCTCGGCGTCCGCCCCCTCGCCGACCACCTCGGCCTGCTGCAGCGGCAGCAGGGTCTGGCGCCAGACGTGCTGGGTGAGCGGTGAGACGAAGCGGTTGTAGATCAGCTCGACCCGGTCGACGTCCTCGTCGACGTAACGGGCGACCATCTCCTCACCGATCTGACGGGCGTCGGAGAAGGCGGGCCGATCGGTGAAGCCGGTGTATTCGCCGACCAGATCCTGTTTGCGGAAGGTCATCGCCGAGACGCCCTTGCGGCCGACCACGGAGAAGACCGGCTCGGCCCCTTCCTCGCGGACGCGGGCGGCGGAGCGCATGCCTTCACGGATGATGTTCGAGTTGAAGGCGCCCGCCAGTCCGCGGTCGGCGGTGACGAGGACGATGCCGACCCGCTGGACGTTCTCGCGCTCGGCCAGCACCGGCACGCGCGGCAGGCCGCCGGCGTGCTCGGAGGCGATCCGGGTCAGTTTCCGCATCCCCTCCGAGTAGGGACGGAGGTCGGCGATCCGCTGTTCGGAGCGGCGCAGACGCGCCGCCGCGACCATCTCCATCGCGCGCGTGATCTTGTTGATGTTCTTGATCGACGCGATGCGACTTTTGACTTCCTTCTGCGAGGCCATTGTTCTGCTCCGGTCCGGCTAGGAAGCCGCGGATGCCTCCGCGGTCTCGTCCTGGGTCTCGGTCTCGGAAGCATCCGATTTCGGCTGCTCGTCACCGGCGGTCCGGGCGGGAGCGCTGCGCTCCTCCTCGGACTTGACGCGGTCGGACTCGCCCGCCTCCATCGGCTCGCCGTGCTCGTCGAAGTCGGGGCCGAAGTCGTCGACGAAGTCGGCGATCGCCTTACCCAGCGCCTCCTCGTCGGCGTCCTCCAGCTTGCCGGTGTCGTTGATCCGGTCGAGCAGGTCCTTCTGCTCGGAGTGCAGGCGGACGCGCAGGTCGCCGAGGAACTCGCCGACGCGCTCGACTTTGATCCGGTCGAGGTAGCCACCGGTGCCCGAGTAGATCGAGGCGACCTGGTCGGCGACGTCGAGTGGTTCGCGCTCTTTCTGTTTCAGGAGCTCGACCAGACGTTCACCGCGGGTCAGCGCTTTCTGCGTCTCCGGATCGAGCTCGGAGCCGAACTGGGCGAAGGCCTCGAGGTCGCGGTACTGGGAGAGGTCGAGGCGCAGTTTTCCGGCGACCTTCTTCATCGCCTTCGTCTGCGCGTTACCGCCGACGCGGGAGACCGAGATGCCGACGTTGATCGCCGGACGGACGCCGGAGAAGAACAGGTCGGACTCGAGGAAGATCTGCCCGTCGGTGATCGAGATGACGTTGGTCGGGATGTAGGCCGACACGTCGGAGGCCTGGGTCTCGATGATCGGCAGCGCCGTCAGCGAGCCGCCACCGAGCTCGTCGTTCAGTTTCACCGCCCGCTCCAGCAGGCGCGAGTGCAGGTAGAAGACGTCGCCCGGGTACGCCTCGCGGCCCGGCGGGCGCCGCAGCAGCAGCGACATCTGGCGGTACGCGGAAGCGTGCTTGGTGAGGTCGTCGTAGACGCAGAGGGCGGCTTTCCCGTTGTAGAGGAAGTGCTCGGCCATCGCGCAGCCCGCGTAGGGGGCGATGTACTTGATCGGCGCCGCCTCGTCGGCCGGCGCGGCGACGATGATGGTGTTCTCCATCGCGCCGTTCTCCTCCAGCGTCTGTTTCAGCTGGACGACGGTGGACATCCGCTGCCCGATTGCGACGTAGACGCAGATCAGGTCCTTGTCGCGGTTGTTGATGATCGTGTCGATCGCGATCGCGGTCTTACCGGTCTGGCGGTCGCCGATGATCAGCTCTCGCTGGCCGCGGCCGATCGGGATCATCCCGTCGATCGCCATCAGGCCGGTCTGCACCGGTTCCTCGACCGGTTGGCGCTCGACCACGCCGGGAGCTTTGAACTCGGCCGGGCGGGTCTCGGTCGTGGCGACCTCGCCGCGGTTGTCGAGCGGACGGCCGAGCGGGTCGACCATGCGGCCGAGCAGCTCCGGGCCGACCGGGATCTCCAGCAGGTGGCCGGTCCGTTTGACCGTGTCACCCTCGACGATCTTGTCCCACTCGCCGAACAGCACGGCGCCGACGTTGTCGGACTCCAGGTTCAGCGCCAGGCCGGTCACCCCGTGGGGCAGGTCCAGCATCTCCAGCGCCATGCAGTTGTCGAGGCCGTGGACGCGAGCGATGCCGTCCGCGACCGAGAGGACGGTGCCGACCTCGGTCAGGTCCGCCGAGTCCGTCTCCAGGCCCTCGATGCGCTCGCGCAGAATGCTCGCGATCTCGTCCGGCTTGATCTCCATCGCCATACGTCTACTTCCCTCCTACGCCGCGCTCGCGACGCTTTTTCGCAGTTTCTCCAGACGAGTGCGGATGCTCGCGTCAAGGACCATGTTGCCGACCCGCAGCACGATTCCGCCGAGGATCCCGTCGTCTACTTCGCTCGACAGCTCGACCTTCTCGCCGGTCTGTCGTTCGACCTCCTCGCCGATTTTCCCGACCACACTGGGGTCGAGCTCGATCGCGCTGGTGACGGTCACGTCGAGGCGGCGGTTGGCTTTTTTCCAGAGCTCGTCGTACTCCCGCCGGATGCGGAACACCTCGGGCATCCGGCCTTTCTCGACCAGCAGCTCGAGGAAGTTGACGAACTCCGGCTCGGCGCCCGTGATGGCACGCGCCAAGCCTTCCTTCTTGTCCTGCGAGCTGAGATAGGGGCTGAACAGGAAGACCTGCAGCTCACGATCGCCGTCGACGGCATCGGCGAACTCGGCGAGCTGCGATTGCAGCTCGTTGATCTTGCCTTTGTCCTCTCCGGCACTGAAGAGGGCCTCGGCGTATACGCGGGCGGCGTCGGCCATTTGCTCCAGGTACCCCTAGTTCTCCGAGCTCTGACCCGAGAGGGCCGAGAAGTCGACCTCCCCGAGCGCCTCCTCGACGAGCCGTCGCTGGTCGTCGTCGGTGAGCGTTTTACGGGTGACTTTCTCGGTGGCGAGGACCGTGAGGTCGGCCACCTCCCTGCGGATCGACTCGAGCGAGCGCCGGGTCTCGGCCTCGATGTCGCGCTGTGCCTGGGCGACGAGCTCGTCGCGTTTCTCCCGGCCGGCGGCGGTTGCCTCCGACTCCGCCGTCTCGGCGGCTTTGCGGGCCCGGGCCATGATGTCGTCGGCCTGCTCACGCGCCTCGGCCAGTCGGCCGCGGTACTCCTCGAGCAGTTCGTCGGACTCTTTGCGCTGCCTTTCGGCGGCCTCGATCGAGTCCGCGATGGCCTTCGCCCGTTTGTCCAGAGCCTCCTGGATTTTCGGGAACGCGACCTTGCTGAGCACCCACATGGTGATCAGGAAGAGCACGATCGTCCAGATCATCAGCCCGACACTGGGCGAGACCAGGAAGCTCCCTTCGCTCTCCGCGACCGGGATCGCGGCTATCTGGCCGACGAGCGCCATCGCTACGAGAGGAAGAAGGCGATAAGGCCGAAGATGAACGTGTAGAAGGCCACGGCCTCGGTAAGCGCGAATCCGAGCCAACGGATCGATTCGAGCTCCGATTTCATCTCGGGCTGGCGGGCGACGGACTCGATCTCCTTACCGAAGATGAAGCCGACGCCGATACCGGCGCCGATCGAGCCGAGACCGGCACCGACGCCGAGGGCGATGGCTTTGCCGGCGCCTTTCACATCTTCGCCGGTAATGGCTTCGGTTGCGGCAATTACTGGTGCCAGGTCCATCAGAGAAAGTGCTCCTTTTCTTTCGTCAGTGACTGGCGGAGGTGGCTCCGCCGATGTAGATAGCGCTGAGGGTCGAGAAAATGAATGCCTGCAAGGTGGCCACTAGCCCGACCTCGAAGATGAAGAAGACGAAGGCGAGCGGGAAGGTGACCGCGCCGAGCGCCGCGATTCCCAGCAGGACCGCGAGCCCGCCGCCCATGAAGAGCAGCAGCAGATGGCCGGCGAGGATGTTGGCGAACAGACGGACGGAGAGGCTGATCAGCCGCACGAAGTGCGAGATCACCTCGATCACGAAGATCGCGGCGCGGCCGATCGGGCTCATGTTCTCGAGCCCCGGGGGCAGCCAGCTCTTCAGGTAGGGCAGGAAGCCCTTGGCGCGCACGCCTTCGACGTGGTAGCTGACCCAGACGACCAGGGTGAGGACGATCGGGATCGAGATGTTCGCCGTCGCCGCGTAGATCGCGAAGGACGGGATCTCCAGCCCGAAGACGTTGAAGGTCTCCTCGCTGTTGGTCGGCAGCGGGATGAAGCCGATCATGTTCGAGAACCAGATGAAGAAGAAGAGCGTGGCGATGAAGGGGAACCACCGTTTGGCGGTGTCTTTGGGCAGGTTGTCGCCGAGGATGTTGTTTTTGACGAGTTCGTAGGAGAGCTCGACGCCGGTCTGGACACGGTTCGGTTTCTGCGCCATCCGTTTGGCGATGTAGGTCATCGTCACGATCGTCAGGACGCTGGCGATGAAGAGGTAGAGGACCGCGCGGTTGATCGAGAGGTCGATCGGGCCGACCTTCAGGTGGATCCAGGCCGGGAGCTTGAACTCGTTCTGCGGTTTGAAGTGTTCGTTCTTGCCGTCGTTGCCGAAGATCAGCAGGAGGGCGATGGCGATCGCCAGGTAGGCCCCGAGGCCGATCAGGACTTTGGATTTGGTCTTCATCGCGGCTGGACGCTTTGCCCTTCTTCAGGTTCGAGGAGGTAGGCGACGCCCGAGGAACCCATCGAGATGGTGAAGAGGGCGGCCAGGAGGACTGCCGAGGAAAGCCCGGCGGAATTCTCGGCGATGCCGACAACGAGGACGATCGTGGCCATCAGCCAGACGCGGCCGAGCGTGGTGGCGGCGATGATCCCCATCGCGCGCTGGCGGTTGCCCGCCTTGAGCGCTTCGGTGGAGCGACGCTGCGCCAACCACTGCACCCCGCGCTGGGCGAGCCAGGCTACGGCAGCCGTGACGTACCCGAGCATCGGGAAGCCAAAGACGACGAAGACAACCGCCGCCGCGGCCAGAACTAGTAGGTCGACATGCTTGGGAGGAGGAGACATAAAGACGCCCGTCTCGGCAACCCGGCGGACGCGTGGCGACTATATCCGAAGCGGCCGACAAATGGCTTTGTGATGCGGGTTAGTGCCCCTTGCCACTACCTGAAGAAGGTTCAGGTGGAACCGGCTCTTCCGCCAGTTCGAGAGCTTCGAACTCCCCAGTTTCCGGATTGATGCGACCGCGTCGCAGCTTGACGATCTCAAGCACGTAGATCAGGTAGACGCTGTAGGCGAGCGCAGCGGCGATCAGCAGCAGCATCACCGCGGTCCAGAGCGCATTGAAATGACCGTGGTTGTCGCTGTAGGGGACGAACCTGAGGGCGAGGGCGAGCGCCGCCATCACCGTCGTCCAGGCGTAGAGGTAGGCGACCGTGCGGCGCTGGCTGAACCCCTTGTTCGCCATCCGGTGGTGGAAGTGCCAGGAGTCCGCCTGGTAGATCGGCTGGCGGTATTTGAGCCGTTTGGCGACGACGAAGCCGGTGTCGAGGATCGGCACCGCGAGCACCATCAGCGGGAAGGCGAGGGCGATCACCGCGTTCGTCTTCAGCGCTCCCTGCACCGAGGCGGTCGCCAGCAGATAGCCGAGCAGGTTGGAGCCGGTGTCCCCCATGAAGCTCGAGGCGGGCGGGAAGCCGTGGCGCAGGAAGCCGAGCGCGGCGCCCGCGGTGAGCGCGGCGAGCACGCCCGCCTCGTTGCGTTCGAGCGAGAGGGCGATCGTCGCCAGCGTCACCGCGGCGATCACGCAGACACCGGCCGCCAGCCCGTCGACCCCGTCGAGGAAGTTGATGACGTTGACCACGGCGACGATCCCGAGCACGGTCAGCGGGTAGGCCCAGCCGTGCAGTTCGAAGCCGCCGAGGAACGGCAGCGTCAGGTTTTCCACCCGCACCCCGGCCAGGACCGGGATCAGCGAGGCGCCGATCTGGCCGGCGAGCTTCGGCAGCGCCGGGAGGTCGTAGATGTCGTCGAGGACGCCGACCGCGGCGATCGCGATGCCGCCGACCAGGATCCCGCGACTCTCCCCCTCGACCGGCAGCCAGATCCAGCCCGCGACCTCGACCGCGACGAGGATCGCCAGCCCCGAGAGCCGCGGCATCGGCTTGTCGTGGAGGCTGCGCTCCTTCGGATGGTCGATCGCGCCGACCCGGTAGGCGAGGCGCTCCGCGTAGGGAACCAGCAGCCAGGCGATTGCCGCTGCGGCGATGAACGCGAGTAGGGCATCGGTGGTCGCGGCCAAGGTTTCAGTCCCGCGTCTTGGGGGTGCGAGGGCCCTGTCCGGCCTCCCCGGACCGGGTCAGGTTACGGATATACGGCGACGGCGCCCAGCACCGCGGCCACGAGCAGGCTCGGGTCGCGCGGATTGAGGACCCCGATCGGATCGCTCCGCTTGCGCAGTTGCAGGTCGGCGGGGTCCTCCAGCACCTGCAGCCGGCCTTCGTGGATCAGCACCTCGTCGACCCCGCCCATCTTGCCGCTGAAGGTCGTGTAGACGGGGGTGCCGAGGGCGACGGCCTCGCGGTTCATCGTCCCCCCCGCGCTCACCACGAGATCGGCGCAGGCGATCAGGCTCTGCGCGTCGATCGCCTGCTCGGGGATCAGCAGGTTGGGCGCGCCCAGCGCCCGCGCCGCGTCGGCCTGCTCGCGGGTGCGGGGAATGATCACCGCCTGCGCCTCGCCGTCGGCCGCGGCCAGGCGGCGCACGGTGGCGGCGTAGAGGTCGTTGCGCTCGTGGTACTCGGAGGTCTCCGGCGGCGGCCGCACCACCGTGATCACTTTGCTCCGGTCCAGCCCGAGGTCGTCGATGATCCCCTCGTCGGGAGTGAAGTCATAGAGGTAGTACTCCTCCTTCAGCCCGGGATAGCGGATCAGCTTCTTCTGCTTCGCGCCGATCTTCCGCAGCCGGTCCACCGGGATCGCCTCGGGGGCCAGCACCCGCGTCGCCGCGCGGAAGGCGATCTGCCGCTGCAGGTTCGCGAACTCGTAGTCCTGCATCTGCACCGAGGGGATCCGCAGGAACCAACTGACGACGCCGAGGTCGACCGACCCATGGGCGATCGCCAGTTCCGGCCGCTTGTCCCAGACCAGCTTGGACAGCGCCCGCGAGCGCGACCCGAGCGCCCGCACCTTCCCCAACCTCGACGCTCCCCCGTGCTCCCCCACCACCGTGTAGTGCATCCCGAGCCGATCCAGAATCCCCACCGTCTGCCCGTACTCGCGCGTGGTGATGAACACCTCGTCCCCCCGCGCCTCGAGCCGCTCGATGATCGGCCGCAGCACGATGGGATGCGCCGCGGCAGTGCAATCGACCCAGATCCTCATCGGCGCGACCCTAGCGAGACGCCCGCACCCGAGGGCGGGTGGAGCTCAGACCGAGGCGGGAGAAAGCTGCGGATACAGCGGGTGGCGGTCCATCAGGGCGCCGGTGCGGTCGGCGAGGGAGGACTTCTCGGAGTCGAAGTCGGGGCCGAGGGCGGTGGCGATCACGGCGGCGATCTCCTCCATCTCCTCCTCCTTCATGCCCCGGGTAGTGAGGGCGGGGGTGCCGATGCGGAGGCCCGAGGGGTTCATCGGGGGACGCTCGTCGAAGGGGATCGCGTTGCGGTTGACGGTGATGCCGACCGCCTCGAGGCGGTCCTCGGCGGTCTGGCCGTCGAGCCCGGTCGGGGTGAGGTCGACCAGGACGAGGTGGACGTCGGTGCCGCCGGTGAGAACCGGGATGCCGTTCGCTTCCAGGCCGGCCGCGAAGGCGCGGGCGTTGGCGATCGTCTGGCGCTGGCGCTCGGCGAAGGGCTCCGAGGCGGCGATCTTCATCGCCACCGCCTTGGCGGCGATCGTGTGCATCAGCGGCCCGCCCTGCTGACCGGGGAAGATCGCTTTGTCGATCGCTTTCGCATGCTCGGCTTTGCTGAGGATCATTCCGCTGCGCGGACCCGCCAGCGTCTTGTGGACCGTGGTGGTGACGACGTCGGCGTAGGGCACCGGGCTGGGGTGCTCGTTGGCGGCGACGAGCCCGGCGAAGTGGGCCATGTCGACCATCAGCAGCGCGCCGACCGAGTCGGCGATCTCGCGGAACTTCGGGAAGTCGAGCTGGCGCGGGTAGGCGGACCAGCCGGCGACGATCATCTTCGGCTTGTGCTCGGCGGCGAGGCTCGCGACCTCGTCCATGTCCACCAGGAAGTCCTCGCGGCGCACGTGGTAGGCGACCGGGTTGTAGAACTTGCCCGAGACGTTGATCTTCATCCCGTGGCTGAGGTGGCCACCGTGATCGAGGGCGAGGCCGAGGATCGTGTCGCCCGGTTCGAGCAGCCCGAAGTAGACGGCGTTGTTGGCCTGCGCGCCGGCGTGCGGCTGCACGTTCGCGTGCTCGGCGCCGAAGAGCGCCTTGGCCCGCTCGATCGCCAGTTCCTCGGCGACGTCGACCTCCTCGCAGCCTCCGTAATAACGGCGGCCCGGGTAGCCCTCGGCGTACTTGTTGGTCAGCACCGAGCCGGCCGCGTCGAGCACGGCCTGGGGCACGAAGTTCTCCGAGGCGATCATCTCCAGCGTCCGCTGCTGGCGGTGCAGCTCGCGGTCGAGGACGGTCGCGATCTCGGGGTCCACCTCGCTCAGAGGGGCGGTCTGGAAGTTCTCGGGGAGGTCAGCCATCGCTTGTGCCGACGATAGCAATGGCCCCCGATATCGCGAGGCGCTGCCGGGTACTCTTCGCGCCTTGAAGGCCACCCTCGCGGTCCTCGCCACCGCCCTCGTCCTCAGTGCCCCCGCCGCGGCCGCTCCGCAGAATCCCTGCACCGGGCCGGAAGCGGCGCGACTGCTCTGCCCGAACCTGCGGATCGGGACGCCGAGCGAGATGAAGGTCGAACCCTACGAGGGCATGACGATCCTGCGCGCGACCTCCGACGTGCAGAGCCGCGGCCGCGGGCCGATCGAGGTGCGCGGGCAGCGCGACGGCCCGAAGTCGATGAGGGTCAACCAGCGGATCTACAAGGTCGGCGGCGGCCAGGTCACCGTGCGCACCAACGCCAGCCTCCACTTCACCGATGTCGGCGAGTACTTCGGCGGCTCCTACTGGAAGGTCCACCAACTCGCCCGCTTCGAGCTGCGCAAGGTGCTCGCCGACGGGACCCTCGGCCCGGTCGTGCGCACGAGCCCGAAGCTGAACTACTGCCTGCGCGACCTCGAGCGGACTCGCCCCGGCAAGCGCTCCCCCCGCACCCGCCACTACCCCGCCTGCAACCAAGACCCGAGCATCCGCCGCGCCACCCTCGGCACCTCGGTCGGCTGGTCGGACATCTATCCCGCCAACTACGACGAGCAATACATCGACGTCAGCGGCCTGCGGGGGTGTTACGTCTTCGGGATGACGGTGGACCCGCGGGAGCTGCTGTTCGAGTCCAGCGAGGAGGACAACTCCTCGCACCGGCGGGTGCGACTGCCGTTCACGGGCGCCGGGTGCTGAGGGTTTCGGGCCGGGAAAGCTGGCGCCCGAGGTAAGGGACGCAAGGCGTATCGGCGAGCACGGCCGTCTCGGTCACGGCCCTGGCTGGCTGTGACCGTGCCCGAGACGGCCGGGGATGTGGGGAGTGCGGCTGGGAGCTCGCCCCGGTGCCAAGGGTTCGTCACGGGAGGGGCGCGGATGCGTCGCGGAAGTGTGCCGCAGGGAGAAGGTACGGCTGGCCTCGAACGGTCAGAAATCTGCCGTGTTCCTTAGTTGGCCATACGCCAGGTTTCGAACACCGCAGGGCTTCCGTGGTTCGAAACTTCGGCCATGGCGGAGTAAGGAACCGCGCAGATTCCTGACCGTTCGAATATCCCGCGATCGTCCCGCTCTCCCTCGTGAGACGATCACGGAAGTCCGACTTCGTGCCGTCCCTGAGCCGGATGTTTCACGAACCCCGCCCGTCCCGCGCCCCCGAGACCCCCTAATCCAACCCCACCGACGCCAACGCGCTCGCCAGGTCGCCTTCGGAGATCGCGCCTTCGCGCAGGATCTCCCAGCCGCCGCCGTCGTCGATCGCGGCGATGTCGACGACGGTCGAGGGGAGGCCGGTCAGCTCTCCCCCGTCGATCGCCAGGTCGACCGCGCCGAGGATCGCGTCGGGCACGTCGACGAAGCGGCCCGGCGCGGGTTTGCCGCTGAGGTTGGCGGAGGTCTGGAAGATCGGGCACATCGCTCCGGCCAGCGGGCCGGCCAGGAGACGGACGCCGAGGCGCTCGACGTCCTCGCGGCAGGCGAGCGGGTAGCGGTGGCCGCGGTTCTTCACGACCAAGGTCACCGGTCCGGGCAGGAGGGCGCTGACCGCGGCGGCGGCGCGGGGGCCGAGCTCGGCGACCAGCTCGCGCATCGCCAGCGGCGAGAAGTACATGACCGCGGCCGGCTTGCCATCGTCGCGGCCCTTGATCCGGTGGATGCGGGCGATCGCGCCGGCGTCGAGCGGGTCGCAGGCGAGGCCGTAGACCCCGTCGGAGGGGAAGACGGCGACGCCGCCGGAGGCGATCGTCCGCTCGAGCGCCGAGCGGGCCGTCGCCGCGCCGCCGTGCAGCAGCGGCACGATCTGGGGAGCGTCGGTGCTCACCTCTCCCCCACCACGACGCGCTCGATCCCGGCCAGGTCCGCGCGGACCGAGACCTCGGCGAAGCCCGCGTCGCGCATCAGCTCCGCCACCTCGACCGCCTGGCCCTCGCCGATCTCGACCGCGATCGCGGCGGCACCCGCGAGCGGCTCCGGCGCGTCGCTGAAGGTCGGCCGCAGGCACTCCGCCGGGCCCGCGGGCATCGGCGCCAGCAGCTCGCGGTAGGCGTCGAGCCCGTCCTCGCCCGCAAGCAGCGCCTCGCGCGGCTCCCACTGGGTCACCTCCGGCGCGAGCCCCGTCCAGTCGCGTTCGGCGACGTAGGGAAGGTTGGCGAGCACGAGGTCGAAGCCCTGGCCCTCGGGCACCGTCCCCACCTCGAAGTGGACGCGCTCGGCGAGGCCGAGGCGCTCGGCATTCGCCTGCGCCACCTCCAGCGCCCCGGGCGAGGTATCGGTGGCGATGATCGTCGTCCCCGGCATCTCGTCGGCGATGGCGAGGGCGATCGCCCCCGACCCCGTGCCGACGTCCAGCACCCGCCCCGGCCGACGCTCCAGCGCCACCTCGACCAGCAGCTCGGTCTCCGGCCGCGGCACCAGCACCCGCCGGTCCACGGCCAGTTCGATCCGCCGGAAGCCTTTGGCCCCGACGATGTAGGCGACCGGCTCGCGTCGCAGTCGCCGGCGCACGAATTCGCCATAGAGGCGGGACACCGCGGGCGGCAGCGGGCCGCTCGGGTCGGCGATCAGGGACGCGCGGCCACGGCCGCTGGCGGCGGCGAGGAGGACTTCGGCGTCGAGGCGCGCCTCGGGGACCCCGGCCGCGACCAGCGCGTCGCTCGCCGCGCCGAGGGCGTCGCCGACTGTCGCGTCAGCCGCCGTCTCGACCACCGTTCACCCTGCCGCGGCAGTCTCGAGGCGCCGCCGCTTCTCCTCCGCCGAGAGGGCGTTGGTGAACTCCTCCAGTTCCCCGTTCAGGACGCCGTCGAGGTTGTGCGAGGTGTGCTTGATCCGGTGGTCGGTGATCCGACCCTGGGGGAAGTTGTAGGTGCGGACCTTCTCCGCCCGCTCGCCGCTGCCGACCTGCGCCTTGCGCTCGGAGGCGATCGCTTCCTGCTGTTCGGCGATCTGTTTCTCCAGCAGGCGGGCGCGCAGCACCCGCATCGCCTTGTCGCGGTTCTGCAGCTGGGACTTCTCGTCCTGCATCGAGACGACGATGCCGGTCGGTTTGTGGGTGATCCGCACCGCGGAGTCGGTCGTGTTGACCGACTGGCCGCCGGGCCCGGAGGAGCGGTAGACATCGATCTGCAGGTCGTTCTGGTCCACCTGGACGTCGACTTCCTCGGCCTCGGGCAGCACCGCGATCGTCGCGGTCGAGGTGTGGATGCGGCCCTGGCTCTCGGTCTCCGGCACGCGCTGGACGCGGTGCGTCCCGCCCTCGAACTTGTAGACGGAGTAGGCGCCGTCGCCGCGCACTTCGAAGGTGATCTCCTTGAAGCCGCCCGCCTCGGAGGGGGACTGCGAGAGGACGTCGGTGGAGAAGCCGCGGAGCTCGGCGTAGCGGGTGAGCATCTTGTAGAGGTCGCCGGCGAAGAGCGCCGCCTCGTCGCCGCCGGTGCCGGCGCGGATCTCGACGATCACGTTCTTCTCGTCGTTGGGGTCCCGCTCGACCATCGCCAGGCGGATCTCCTCTTCCAGCTCCGCCAGGCGCGCGGGCGCCTCGTCGACGACCGCCCGCATTTCCTCGTCCTCGCCCTCGGCGAGCAGCTCGCGCGCCCCTTCGAGGTCGTCTTTCAGCGTCGAGTACTCCTCCGCCAGGTCACGGGCGGCTTTCAGCTGACGGTATTCGCGACCGACCTCGGCATAGCGCTCGCGATCGGCGATCACCGCCGGATCGGACATCTGCGCCTCCAGCTCGGCGAAGCGCGCGCGAATCTGTTCGACCAACTGCTCGATCATGGGTGCAACATTAGATGTGCGCCGCCTCCAGGGCGGCCGCGGTCACCCGCGGTGTCGCTAGGCGACGATCTCGATCGTCTGATCGGAGTTCAGGTCCTCGGGTTTCTCCCGGGCCAGGACCGCCTTCAGCGAGGCGATCGCGACGGCGAGCTGATCGAGGTCGGGCTCACGCGTGGTCAGGTTCTGCAGCATCAGCCCCGGCCACATCACGCCGCGGACCCAGGCTTTGCGGCGGTTCTTGCCCGCCCACTTGATCACCTCGTAGGAGAGGCCCGCGACCACCGGGATGCCGACGATCCGCGAGATCACCAGCCAGTACCAGGCGGGCAGACCAAGCGGGGCGAAGATGAAGATCGAGAGCACCATCACGATCAGCAGGAAGCTGGTGCCGCAGCGCGGGTGCAGGCGCGAGTAGAGGCTCGCCCGCTCCGGGGTCAGCTCGTCTTCGGCCTCGTAACAGGAGATCGTCTTGTGCTCGGCGCCGTGGTACTCGAAGGTCCGCCGCAGGTCCGGCATTTTCGAGATCGCCCAGATGTAGCCGAGGAAGATCGCCGTGCGAAGCACGCCCTCGACCAGCCAGAAGAGGACCGACGAGCCGAGCTGGTCCTTGATCAGGCTGGTCAGCCCGACCGGGACGACGAAGAAGAGGCCGATCGCGAGGATCAGCGAGAAGGCGATGGTGAGACCCCAGACCCAGCCGCCGATTTCTTCGGGCTCGCCGTCCTCGTCGTCCTCGATCTGCGCGTTGGCGGAGATCGCGAGCGCGCGGAAGCCGATCTTCATCGATTCGGCGAGGGCGATGACGCCGCGGACGAGCGGGACGCGATAGAGGCGATGCCTCGTCGCCCAGGGGGTGAGCGGCTCGGACTCGACTTCGATCTGGCCCTCGGGGGTGCGGACGGCGACGGCCCAGGTCGAGACGCCGCGCATCATCACTCCCTCGAGCACCGCCTGGCCGCCGACGGGCGCGTCGCGCTTGGCGACGAGACGCCCATCGGGCATGCGCAGCGGGTCCCCTCCTTTACTGCTTTTGGAGGGGGAGGTTTGGTGCGCCTGTTGTGCGGAGCCCGCAATGGGGCTCACGGTTACTACCGCCTACCGGCCCGGTGTTTCGCCTGGCGACGCTGGAAGCGCTCGACGCGCCCGCCGGTGTCGACCAGCTTCTGTTTGCCGGTGTAGAACGGGTGGCACTCGGAGCAAAGCTCGACATGCAGATCGTCTTTCGTCGACCGCGTGTAGAACTGGTTGCCGCACGAGCAGTGCACGTTGGCAAGCTGATAATCGGGGTGGATTGAAGCTTTCACTCCTAAGAGTTTAGAGCAGTGCGCAAGTGGGCTCAGGTCAGCCCGACAGCGGGGCCGCGAAGCTGTCGATCAGGGCCAGCAGCACCGTGGTGATCTCCGCTCTGCTCGCGGGATCTGTCGAGCGGGCCTGGAGCATTGCCGCCTCGTCGAGGGCGCCGAGGAGGAGGTGGGCGGTCGGTTTGACCGGGAGGGGGCGGATCTCCCCGGCCTCGATCGCGGCGATCAGGCTCGCCTCGATCAGGCCGAGGCCGTTGGCGGCGGCGATCTCGCGCCAGCGCTCCCAGCCGAGGACGGCCGGGGCGTCGTGGAGGACGATCTGCTGGAAGCCCTGCTCGGCGCACTCGTCGAGGAAGGAGGCGACGCCGGCCTTCATCGCGGCGAGCGGGCTGTGCATATCGGAGTCGAGGACGATGTGGGCGACGCGCTCGGTCGATTCGGCCTCCATCCGTTCGTAGATGGCCTCCAGCAAGGCGGGCTTGCCGGTCGGGAAGTGGTGGTAGAGCGCGCCCCGGGTGAGACCGGCCGTCCGAACGATCTCCTCGGCGCCGACGTCGTCGTATCCGCGCTGGGCGAACAGGTCCCGTCCGGCGGCGATCAGCGCCGCGCGCGTTGCTTCGGTGCGCTGGGCCTGCGTTCGGCGGGGCTGTTGACTTTCATTCATGCTGTATGTACGTTAGCGACATGGCGTCAGAAGAAAATAAAGAGGTCCGACTTCCGCAGGGGACTATCCGCTACCGGGAGGCGGGATCGGGGCCGACGATCGTCTTCGTCCACGGCTATCTGGTCGACGGTCGGCTCTGGGACGGGGTCGTCGACGCGCTCTCCGACCGCTTCCGCTGCATCGCGCCGCACTGGCCGATGGGCGCGCAGCAGGTGGCGCTGGCTCCCGACGCCGATCTCACCCCGCCCGGGGTCGCGACGATCATCGAGAGCTTCCTCGAGGCCCTCGACCTCGAGGAGGTCACCCTGGTCGGCAACGACTCCGGCGGCGCCATGTGCCAGGTGCTGGTCGCCCGCCGCCCCACCCGCGTCGGCCGACTCGTCCTCACCAACTGCGACACCCACGAGAACTTCCCGCCCGGGATCTTCAAGGCGCTGCCGCCGCTGGCGAAGCTCCCCGGCGGCGTGACGATGCTCGCCCTCCCCTTCCGCTCCTCCTTCGTCATCCGCAACGCGTTCAAGCCGTTCGCGAAGAGGACGCCGCCCGACTCACTGGTCGAGTCGTGGGCGAAGCCGGGCATCACCGACAAGGCGATCCGACGGGACCTCGGCAAGGTCACCCGCGGCATGAACAAGCGGTACACGTTGGAAGCGGCCGAGAAACTCCGCGGCTCCGAATTCCCCCTTCTCCTTGCCTGGGCGCCCGGCGACCGGTTCTTCCCGATCAGCTACGCCGAACGACTGGCCGCGGAAGTGGGCGGCGCGAAACTGGTCCGCATACCCGATTCGGCGACCTTCGTACCGTTCGATCAGCCGAACCGCGTGGCGGCGGCGATTGCCGACTTTGCGCCTTCGCCGTAGCACGTTTGCGAACAACTGTTCGCAAAATCCGCAAACTGCAACTTTTTCGTCCGACTGGGGGGTGAATCTTCATCAAACCCCCCTATTGAGGACGGAAGAGCCATGTCTCAGCAAATCTTCGACCAGGACCGGCCCCGCAGCACGATGGCACGTTTGCTTGACGAAGCCTTCGCGGGCTGCGACGAGTGGACCATCGCGCCTCCGGTTCAGCGGCGAAGCACGCTCGACTTCAGGCCTCGCATCCCCAGCTCGTCGCAGATTCTCGGCAGAGCTGACGCGGTGCGCTCCCAAGAGTTGCGCGCGCTATAGAAATCAGCGTCGTGCAAAAGGACGATGTCCCCGGGGCGGATCCCGTCGGTTGCCTTGCCCGTGATCGACGCCGCCGTCGCCCGGCGCGTCCAGTCCCGTCCCCACTTCGACCAGAGCACCGGCCGCCAGCCGCGTGAGCGGACCGCCGCGAGCCCGGCGCCGCTGAAGATCCCGTAGGGCGGCCGATAGTCGGCGATCGCCTGGCCGGTCGCGTCCTCGATCGCCGCCCGCGCCCGTTCGGCGTCCTCGATGATCGCCCGGGGCGTCAGCCGCAGTTGGTTGCGGTGGCGGTGGCAATGGAGCTCCACCCGGTGGCCGGCGGCGACGATCTCGGCGGCCAGCGCCGGGCGCCTCTCGACCTGCTCGCCGGCGAGGAAGAAGGTCGCCCGCTGGTCGGCCTCGCGGAGGATCTCCAGCACCGCCGGGGTGCCGTGCGGGTGCGGCCCGTCGTCGAAGGTGAGCGTGACCCCGGGGTTCCCCTCGTCGCGCAGGACGAGCGGGAGACGCTGCCCGACCGCCGGGACGATCGGCGCGAGCGCCGGGCCCGCGTGCGGGATCGCGATGGCGAGGGCGAGCGCCCCCGCGCCGGCGGCGGCCCTCGCCGAGGGGACGGCGCTCGCCGCCCCTCGCGCCTCCGGCGCCTCGCTCAATGAGTGGCTTCGGCTTCGGCGGTTTCCTTCGCGACTTCGCGCGAGGATTCGGCCGGGCCGAGCTTCTTCGCCGCCTGCGTCGCCTGCGTCGCGTCGTTGTCGGTGCCGAAGTGGATGCGGCTGGTGACCGGCTTCAGCGGACGCAGCGGGCTCTCGCGACGGGCCGCGGAAATCACCAGCACCACCGCGATGATCGCCAGACAGGCGACCGCGACGGCGCGCGCCGTGCGCAGCCGCCAGACCGGCTCCTGGCGCACCCGCGGCCGCACCGTGAGCGCCCGCGAGGCGATCGAGGGCAGCGAGGCGAACGAGGAGTCGGGCGACTGCCGCTCACCGGCGACGTGGCGGAGGGTCGACTCGAGCTCGTGGTCGGAGCGCGCGACCTCGGCGATGCCGAACCGCTCGAAGGCGGCGTTGTTGGCGCGCAGGTGGCCGGCCGAGAAGCCGTAGGAGATCACCGGGCAGCCGCGGATGTGGGCCTCGAGCACGGTGAGGCCGGCGGTCGCGTGGATCATCGCGTCGGCGGCCGCCATCCAGTCGCTCATCTGGTCGGTGAAGCCGAGCACGCGGACCCGCTCGTTGTCGCCGAAGCGCCCTTCCAGCTTCTTCTGCGCGAGGTCGTTGCGCCCGGCGATGCAGACCACCTCGGTCTCGCCGTCGGCGAGCGCCAGCTCGATCGCCCGCTCCAGGTCGCCTACCCCCCAGCCGCCGCCGGAGACCAGCACCATGCGCGCGTGAGCTTCGACGCCGAGCGCCTCGCGGGCGTCGCGGCGCGTCCGCGGGGAGAGGAACTCCGGCGAGATCGGCGGCCGTGCCCATTCCACCCGTCCCGGCCCGACGAGGCGTTCGACTTCCTCGATCGACTCGGGGTGGGTGACGTAATGGAGGTCGACGCCCGGGTGCGCCCAGTAGTGGAGCCCGGCGAGGTCGGTGATCGCCGACTGGACCGGGATGTCGAGGCGGCGCTTTTCGCGCAGCATCCCGAGCACCGTGGTCACGCCGGGGTAGGTCGAGACGATCGCGTCCGGTTCCTGCTCGGCGATCAGCCGCAGCAGGCCGCGGGCGCCGGTCAGGTACATCAGCTGCATCGCCAGCCAGCGGGTCGGCGCGAACTTGGCGAACAGCCAGTACTGGGCGTCGAAGACCCAGGGAGCGCGACGGAAGGTGAAGCGCGAGCCGCCCCGCACCACCGCCGACATCATCTTGCCCATCGCCTCGAGGCCGTTGTCGATCGTCACCTCGGCGTCGGGGACCTCCTTCTCGAGGTCGGCCTTGATCATCCGGGCGGGCAGGTCGTGGCCCTCGCCGATGTCGGCGGTGAGCACGAGGACGCGCGGGGCGCGCGCCTCACCGGGCTTCGAGGCACCCGCGAGCAGCGCGCCCGTGGCGTGGTCGTTGCCGTTCATCGAGGGCTTGGTGCCGGGGATCGGGTCGGGCGGGCGGGTCGTGCACTTGACCCATTCGACGTACTGACGCACGCCGTCCTTGAAGGGCGTCTCGGCTTTCCAGCCGAGCTCCTCGAGGGCGCGCACATTGGAGATCGTCTTGCCCGGGAAGTCCCCGGGGCGCGGCGGCGTGTGGGTGATCTCGCAGGTGTCGACGTTTTCCTGCACCGCCTCGGCGATCTCGAGGATCGTCGTGATCTCGTCGCCGGAGAGGTTGTAGGTGCGGCCGGCGGCCTCGGGGGCGAGTGCGGCGACGATCCCGTCGGCGAGGTCCTCGACGTAGATGAAGCTGCGCGTGGTGCTGCCGTCGCCGGCGATCGTCAGGGCCTTGCCTTCGAAGGACAGGTCGGTGAATTTGGCGACGACGCCGGCGGCGCGGGCTCGCGGGCCGTAGGGGATGCCGAAGCGCAGGATCGTGAAGTCGAGGTCGTACAGCTCCGAGTAGCTCGCGCAGTAGGTCTCGCCGGCGAGCTTGGTCGAGGTGTAGAGGTGGCGCGGCGCCGGGATCGCGGTTTCCTCGTCGACCTCCTGCTCGGGGCAGTCGCTGTAGACCCAGGTGGTCGAGCCGTAGACGACGCGGCCGACCTTCGCCCGGCACGCGGCCTCCAGGACCTGCAGGGTGCCGCGGGTGTTGACCTCCTCGGCCAGCACCGGGTCGGCGAGCACGTGGCCGACGTCGGCGACGGCGGCGAGGTGGATGACCGCGTCGCAGTCGCGCATCGCCAGGTCGAGGTTGCCCGGATCGGTGATCGAGCCGGTGAAGGTCTCGACCTCCAGCGGCGAGTGGTACGGCGAGGCGCTGAGGTCGAAGATCCGCGGGGTGACGCCCTTCGCGATCAGCTTGTCGACGACGTGGGATCCGATGAAGCCTCCACCGCCGGTAACCAGGACCCTCATCCTCACCCCTCCTTGCCGGCCAGAGCCGCGTCGCGGCTCTCCGGGCGGTAATAAAGCGGCACGCACCAATGGTTCTCGGCCACCCAGTCGGTGTTCGGCAGCTCCTCCGAGCGGCCCATGATGCGGTGGCACGGCTGGTCGTAGACCTTGCCGGTGCTCTTCTCGATCTCCTCGAAGACGACGTACTTGTAGAGGCCCGACGTCATCCCCTCGGGGACCGCCAGGCGGGCCGGGTGGACGGGATCGAGATGCTCCCGCGCGTACTCGTTCTTCCAGTCGACGATCTCCTGCATCCGTTCGGCCTGAACCAGCGCCACGGCGGCGGTGAACTCGTTCATCCGGAAGTTGAGGCCGTCGACCTGGTGGTCGAACTTGCCGTAGTTTCGGAACTTCTTCGCGTACTCGATGAGGTCATCGTCGCCGGAGACGAGGACGCCACCCTCGCCGCTGGAGACGGTCTTGGTCGCGTAGAGCGAGTAGACGCCCGCGTCGCCGAAGCTGCCGGGACGGGCGCCGTCCCAATCGGCGCCGTGGGCGTGGGCGCAGTCCTCGAGCAGGAAGATCCCATGGTCGCGGCAGTATGCGGCGATCTCCTTGGAATCAAATGAGAGGTGCCCGCCGACGTGGACGAGGATCGCGGCGCGCGGCTTGTGCTTCTCGGCCTTGCGCTCGAAGTCCTCGAACGACATGCAGAGGTCGTCTTTGCGGCAGTCGACGAACTCCACGTTCGCGCCCGCGCCGATCGCGGCCAGCGGCGTCGCCATGAACGTGTTCGACGGGACGAGGACGGTCTCGCCTTTGACGCCGGCGAACTCGAGCGCCGCCAGCGCGCCGCCCGCCCAGCTCGAGAGCCCGACGCTCGGCAGCTTGTTCCACTCGGCCCAGCGCTCCTCGAAGGCGGCCAGCTTGGCGCCCTCGGACCACTGCTCGGAGTCGAGAATCTCGGTCCAGAGCTCGAAGAGGCGGGGACGATCGCGGTGATCGAAACCGATCGCGAACTTCGTCACGTCAGGCAGGGATGTCTCGGCGGCGCCTACGGTCGGCTCCTTCATAAGTGGGCTGGGAAGAAAACGGAGTCTGGGTTCTAGTTTCGGCGGAAAATAAATCTCGGGTTCATCGCCGAAAGCGGCGCAAGGCTACCAGCGAAAGCGGAGGCAACCCTTAATCGACAGGTTCAGTCCTCGGCATGAGCGGACTCGATGACGGCGCCCACCGCCTTCGAGCCGGCCAACGAGACGACCCCGACGAGCACCAGGAGGATCGCCACGACCAGTGCCGCGCCGTCGCCGGGGGTCCCCGACCAGGACTCTCCGAAGATCAGCGGGGCGAGGATCACCGGCACCACCACCTGGACCGCGAACATCACCGGCGCGACGCGGGTGGCCGGCCGCCGGCCGAGCGCGCTCATCTCGCTGAGCAGCGCGAGACCCTCCGACGCCGCGGCGGTGGCGAGCCAGACCGCCGCCACGATCAGGGACCCCGCCGAGAGTTCGTCGGTGAGGAGCTTCGAGGCGATCGCCGTCCAGGCGTAGCCGAAGCCGGCCGCGACGACCGCCAGCGTCCCGGCGGCGTTACGCCATCCGCGCAGGACGTAGGGGGCGAACATCGGGATCGCGACGAGGCCGAGGGCGATCGCGATCGGCACGGTCCCGGCGTTCGAGGTGGTCCGCTCGGGAGCCGCCCAGGCGATCCCGCCGACCCCGATCACGATCGCGGCGACGGCGCCGTACTCGCGCCGGCCGGGCGTCTCCCCCAGCCTGGTGACGCCGAGGAACAGCAGCAGCACGAGCCCGCTGGCCAGGCACGGCTGGACGACGGTGAGCGGCGCCAGCAGCAGCGCGACGATCTCCAGCGGCCAGCCGAGCAGACCGATCAGCGTCGCCACCAACCACCGGGGGTTACGGATCAGCCTCCCGATCAGCGAGGCCCGCAGCGCGTGCTCGTGCCCCACCTCCCGCGCCTCCAACGCCTGCAACGCGATCGAGGTGTTGTAGAGCGCCGAAGCCCCGATCGCGCAGATGATCCCCAGAGCGAGCACGCCGCGAGGTTAATCGGAGCTTCGGTGGGCGGTTGCGAGGGCGGTCACCCGCGAGCGACCTCCGGAGCTCCGATCACGGCTCGCTTTGTTTTTCAGCTACGGACGCGAACCCTTGCTGAGGTTCGAGCGCCCCACCAGAAGAATCGAAGACGCCGCTTCGGAGGGGTCGGATGCCCCTCCGAATGAAGCTTCGGGACCACGACAAGAAGCCCGCAGCCAATTCAGCTGCGCAACGGCTTCAGGCGGAGGGGCATCCGACCCCTCCGCCTCGGCGCACCAAAGAACTACGACTTACGTCTCTTGGTACAGCGGGCCGTCGCCGCCCTCGGGAAGGGTCAGGCGGCCGCCCTTGGCGGTGATCGCGCCGCACTGGACGCAGTTGGAGGCGGTGACGTGGACGTCGACTTCGGCGGCGCCGCTCTCCAGCTGGTCCTCGGGGATCTCGTAGACCTGCGCCGGGCACATGGAGACCCAGGTCTGGGCGACCTCGCGCGGCACATGGGTCTGGATGCGGACGTGGTTGGGGGCGTCATCGCGGGTCGCGTTGCCCGAGAGGAACACCGACCCGAGCTTGTCGAAGGTCAGCTCGCCGTCCGGTTTCGGGTACTTCGTCGACGCCTTGCCGAGTTCCACCGGCACGTCGGCGTTGTCCTCGACCTTCCAGTGGCCACCCGGGAAGGCGCCTTTGGTCGCCACCATCATCGAGGCCATCGCGCCACCGACGACCATGCCCCTGGTCAGCGGCTGTTTCATGTTGCGCGTTTCTTTGAGGTCCTTCTCGATCTCCGACTTGTGGATCATCTCGTCGTAGGCCTCGAAGTTGACCGAGTCGATGTCTTTCTTCAGCGAGTCGACGATCGCTTCCGCCGCGTACATGCCGGCGTGCATCGCGTAGTGGACGCCCGCGAGCTCGGCGATGTTGACCATCCCGGCACAGTCGCCGGCCATCAGCATCCCCGGCACGGTGAGCCGGCTCGGCATCGCCCAGTAGCCGCCCGACGGGATCGTCTTGGCGCCCCAGCCGACCCGTTTGCCGCCCTCGATGATGTTCTTGATGAAGGGGTGCGTCTTCCACTGCTGCAGCGCGTCATGGACGCTGAAGGTGGCATCGGTGGTGTCCAGCCCGACGACGAGGCCGAAGCAGACCTTGTCCTCACCCATCGGGTAAATGAAGCTGCCGCCGGCCTCCTTGTACTTACCGCTCCAGCGCAGCGGCCAGCCCATCGTGTGGATGACCTTGTCGAGCGGCTTCGGGACCTCCCAGATCTCCTTCACCCCGAGCTCCCACGCCTGCGGGTCGGACCCGTGCAGGTCGAAGTAGTCCAGGGCGGCGTAGGTGAGGTGGCCGATCGTGCCCTCGGCGAGGACGGTCGCCTTCGCGATCACGTCCGACCCGGGCTCGAAGTTCGCCAGCTCCTGGTTCTCACGGCCACGGCCGCGGTCGCCCGAGCGCACGCCCTTCACGATCCGGTCCTCGACCAGCAGCTTGGTCGCCGCCGTTTCGGCGAGGATGTAGACGCCTGCCTCTTCGGCTTTTTCGGCGAGGAAGCGGCCGAGTTTCGCCACCGAGAGCGTGTAGGTGCCCTCTTTGCGGAAGTTCGGCGGGGTCGGTTTGAGCGGGAACGCTTTCGACTTGGTCAGCAGGTAGGTGGCGTCCTTCGTCACCTCCTGGTAGACCGGCGGCCAATCGGCCGGCGCCAGGTCCGGGAACAGCCGTTCCAGCGCCGACGGATTGACGTTCGCCCCCGACAGGAGGTGCGCCCCGGCCACTTTGCCCTTCTCGATCACGGCGACCGGGACTTCACCGAGCTTCTCGGTCAGCTCCGGCTCGTTCTCGAGCAGCTGCATGATTTTGTTGGCACAGGCGAGGCCGGCGGGACCACCGCCGACGATCGCGATGCCGACCTCGATCCGATCCTCGGGCGCGTCGGTCGGCGGACCGATGACCGAGCTCGAGTCGAACGGCGGCGGGAACTCACTGGGTCGTACAGCCGGCATCTTGGGGCTCCTCCTGAAGGGGCGAAACTGGGGGCTGAGCCGAGGCTCAGCCGCCCTTCTTGGCTTTGATCGCCTCGGTCAGCTTGGGGACGATTTTGTGCAGATCGCCCACCACACCGAGGTCCGAGAACTCGAAGATCGGAGCGTTCGGATCCTTGTTGATCGCCAGGATGTTCTCCGAGTTCTGCATTCCGACCTTGTGCTGGATCGCGCCGGAGATGCCCGCCGCGAGGTACAGCTTCGGCGCGACCGTCTTACCGGTCTGGCCGATCTGCGCCGCGTAGGGGTACCAACCGGCGTCGACGACCGCGCGGGTCGCGGCGACGGCGCCGCCCATCGACCCGGCGAGTTCCTCGGCCAGTTTGAAGCCGTCCGCGGCACCGAGGCCACGGCCGCCACCCACCAGGATGTCGGCGTCCTCGATGTTCACGTCGGCACCGCGCTGCTCGCCGCGCTGGACGAGCGTCGCCTTGGTCGACCAGGCCGACAGCTCCACGTCGACGTCCTCGACCGTGGCGGTGCCGCCGGTCTCTTTCATGTCGAACGCGTTGAGGCGGCCGATGATGATGCCCGGCTCGGAGACATAGCCGACGTCGGCGATCTCCGAGTCCTGCAGGATCGGACGCTCGACCACGAGCTTGCCGTCCTGGACTTTGACCGCGGTGACCTCCATGGTCACGCCGGCGCCGAGGCGGGCGGTGAGGCCCGCACCGATCTCGAAGCCGAGCAGACCGCCGCCGAACAGCGCGTAGCTGATGTCGTTGTCGGTGATGACCTTGGCCATCGCGTCGACGATCGGCTGGGCGAGGCCCTCCGGCACGCCCTTGGCCCGGTAGACCTTGGCGGCGCCGTATTTGCCGAGCCCGGCAGCGGCGTCGTCGGAGACGTCGCCGACCACCAGCGCGGTCGCCTCGCCGCCGACTTCACCGGCGAGCTTGGCGGCCTCGGAGATGGCACCGAGCGAGTTTTTGTTGAAGTTGCCCTCGTCGTCGTGGAGGGCGTAAACCAGGATGCCTGCCATCTAGATCAGTTTCCTCTCGTCCAGCCAGGCGACGATCTTTTCGACCGTCTCGTTGGTGTCTTCGTCCTCGATGATCTCGCCGGCTTCCTTGGCGGGAGGCGGGTTGAGGGCGAGCACTTTGGTCTTCGAGCCGGCCTCGCCGACCTGGCCGGCTTCGATGCCGACGTCGGCCGCGGCCTTGTTGTCGAGCGGCTTCTTTTTCGCGCCCATGATCGCTTTCAGCGACGGGTAGCGCGGCTCGTTGATCGCGTCGCCGACGCTGATCACGGCCGGCAGCTCGATCTCGACGGTGTCGTAGCCGTACTCGGCCTGACGCTCGCAGCGGAGCTTGCCGTCGTTGACGTCGATCTTGATCACCTGGGTCAGCGAGGGCATCTGCAGATGGTCGGCGACGATCGCCCCCATCGTGTAGCACTCGCCGTCATCGGACTGCTGGCCGAGCAGGACCAGGTCGGGGCTCTCGGCCTCGAGCACCTTCGCCAGGGCGAAGCCGGTGGCGCAGGCGTCGGAGCCGGCCAGGGCATCGTCGGTCAGCTGGACCGAGCGGTCGGCGCCGAGGGCGACGGCCTTGTGCAGGGCACGGGTGGCGGAAGCGGGACCCATGGTCACCGCGACGACCTCCTCGACCGGGATCGCTCCACCCTCCTTGATCTGCATGGCCGCCTCGAGGGCGTGCGTATCGAAGGGGTTGAGGTTTTTCTCGCCGCTACGGTCGAGACGCATCGTGCTCGGATCGATGCGCTTCTGGACCGCGGCGTCCGGTACCTCCTTGACCAGGACGCAGATCTTCAAGTTCAAGCCTCCTTGGGGAACGGTTCTCGGTGTGCGATGAAGGCCGGTGGGTCGCGTTTCTGAGGGGCCCTTCGCGGCCGGCCATGTTATCGGTTCAGCCGGTTGACTGACCAGTCAATCAGGCACTATACCCGCTTCGCGTGGACCTGTGCACCGATCCGTGTAGGCCAGATAGGAGGAATACCGCCTATCTGCCGGAGGCTATCGGCTCAGGAGCCGGTGGCGTGCCGCTCGGCGGCGCCGTCGCGGATGAAGTCGACGATGGCATCGGTACCCGATCCCGGCGTGAATACCTCGGCGACGCCGAGTTTCTTCAGCTCGGGGATGTCGTCGGCGGGGATCGTCCCTCCCACCGTCACCAGGACGTCATCGACACCCTGCTCCTTCAGCAGCGCCACGACTTTCGGCACCAGCGTCATGTGGGCGCCGGAGAGGATCGAGAGGCCGACCGCGTCGGCGTCCTCCTGGATCACCGTCTCGGCGATCTGCTCGGGCGTCTGGTGCAGGCCGGTGTAGATGACCTCCATGCCGGCGTCGCGCAGCGCGCGGGCGATGATCTTGGCCCCGCGGTCGTGCCCGTCAAGGCCGGGCTTGGCGACTACGACGCGGATCTTGCGGGCGGTGGCGGCCTCCATCGTGACAAAGGAGATTATTCGCTCGCGACGGGTTTCTGCGGCGCGGGGTCCGGTGCCGGTCGCGGCCCGGCGGTCGCCAGCCAGGAGCCGGCCAGGATCAGGGCGAGGCCGACGAGGGTGCCGGCGCCCGGTTCCTCGGCGAGGAAGACGATGCCGAGGGCGAGCGCGATCACCGGGTTGATGTAGGTGATGACCGAGGCGCGCGAGGGGCCGGCGAGGCCGATCAGGATCGCCATCAGGACCAGGGCGAGCGCGGTGCAGAAGAGGCCGAGGACGACGACCGAGGCGAAGGCGCCGGCGGTCGGCGCGCTGCTCGGCAGGGCGATCGCCGCGAGCGGGGTCAGCAGCACGGTCGCGATCACCAGGCAGGCGGCCATCATCGCCGTCGGGTCGAGGTCGGCGAGCTTGCGTTTGAGGATCAGCGGGCCGGTCGCGTAGCCGCAGGCGGCGATCAGCACCGCTCCGACGCCGAGTAGTTCGCCGGAGCTCCCGGAGACGTCGACCCCGACCAGGAAGGCGACGCCGGCGAAGCCGACCAGGAGGCCGGCGAGGCGGGGTCCGGTCACCCGTTCGCTCGGCTCGAAGCGCAGGCTGAGCACGGCGATGATCAGCGGCACCGTGGCGATCACGATCGCCGCGGTCGAGGAGGCGACGTGGGTCTCTCCCGCAGCGATCATCGGGAACGGGATCGCGATCTCGGCGACCGCGAAGGCGGCGAGCCAGGGCAGGTGGCCGCGCAGGCCGGCCAGGGTTCCCGCCCGCCAGGCGATCGCGACGAGGACGGCGGCGCCGAGGGCGATCCGCAGCCAGGCGAGGTCGAGCGGCGGCATGCCCCCGTCGTCGGCGATCTTGATGAACAGGTAGGGCAGGCCCCAGAGGACGGAGACGGCGGCGAAGGCGCCCCAGGCGCGGCGGCTCATCCGCCGCGGCGGAGCGGGAAGCGGCGCGGGGCCGGGCGGCGATGGGCGGCGACCCGCGAGGCGCCGAAGCCCGCGACGGTGGCGAGGACCGTCACCGCGATCGCGGTCAGCCGCCGGCCGAGGCGCTCGAAGCGCAGCGTCTGCCACCCCTCCTCCTTGGCGATCGCCGCCAGCGGTGGGTCGGGGTTGACGGCGACCGGGTTGCCGACCGCGCGCAGCATCGGCAGGTCCGACAGCGAGTCGGAGTAGGCGTAGGACTCGCCCAGGTTGATGTCGTGCCTGGCGGCGAATTCCTCCATCGCGGTGACCTTGCCGGGGCCGTAGACGAAGGGGCCGTCGAGGCGGCCGGTGAAGTTGCCCTCGGCGTCGATCTCATAACGGGTGCCGATGCCGCCCTCCATGCCGAGCACCGTCGCCAGCGTCTCCACCACGTTGTTGCCGGCGGCGCTGACGATGAAGCAGGGCCGCCCCGCGTCCTGATGGGCGTGGACCTCCACCAGCATCTGCGGGTAGACGCGCGGCAGGACCGCGGTCATCACCTCCGGCCCCATCCGCGCGACCGTCGTCGCGGGCAGGCCGGTGATCAGCTCACGGGCGACCTTCAGCACCTCACTGGTCTTCTCGTCGGTCGTCCCCCGCAGGCGGTAGCGCAGGTGCTCGACACCCCAGCCGGCGAGCTGGCGCCGGCTGACGATCCCACTCCGCGCCGCGACCCTCGCGAACTGCATCCCGGAAGACCCCGCCATCAGGGTCTTATCCAGGTCAAAGAAGGCCGCGGCTTTGCTCATCTGATGTGCGCCGGTGCTCCGGCGCCGCGCTTACGCCGCGGCGACCTCGAGGACGATCGCGTCGCCCTGGCCGCCACCGCTGCAGATCGCGGCGACGCCGAGGCCACCGCCGCGGCGGCCGAGCTCATGCACGAGCGCGCCGACGATGCGGGCGCCGCTGGCGCCGATCGGGTGGCCGAAGGCGATCGCGCCGCCGTTGACGTTGACGTTGGTCTCGTCGATCCCGAGGATCCGCATCGAGCCGATCGCGACCGAGGCGAAGGCCTCGTTGATCTCCCAGAGGTCGACGTCACCAGGCTGCATGCCGATCTTCTCCAGCGCTTTCAGCGCCGCGTTGCCGGGGGTGCGGGCGAGGTAGGCGAAGTCGTCGGCGACGGTCGCGTAGGCGAGCACCTTGGCGAGCGGCTTGTGGCCCTCGCTCTCGGCCCAGTCCTCGGAGGCGACGACGATCGCGCCGGCGCCGTCGTTCACGCCCGGGGCGTTGCCCGCGGTGTGGGTCGCGCCCTCGCCGCCGACCGCCTTCAGCTTCGCCAGCGTCTCCAGCGTCGTGTCCGGGCGGGGCGCCTCGTCGACCTCGACGGTGGTGTCGCCCTTGCGGCCCTTGACGACGACCGGGACGATCTCGTCGGCGATCCGGCCCGCCTCGGTCGCCTCGCCCGCCAGCTGCTGCGAGCGCACCGCGAATTTGTCCATGTCGGCGCGGGTGATCTCGAGCTCGTTGGAGACCTCGGAGGCCTCGTTGATCATCTGTTTGCCGGTGAAGGCGTTGGTGAGGCCGTCGTGGGTCATCGCGTCGAGCGCCTGCACGTCGCCCATCCGGAAGCCGAAGCGCGCGTTCGGCAGCAGGTAAGGCGCCTTCGACATCGACTCCATGCCGCCGGTGACGGCGACGTCGAGGTCACCGACGCGGATCGCCTGGTCGGCGAGGCCGAGCGTGCGCATGCCGGAGGCGCAGACCTTGTTGATCGTCGCCGAGGGGACCTCCTTCGGGATGCCGCCCTTGATCTGGGCCTGGCGCGAGGGGATCTGGCCCTGGCCGGCTTGCAGCACCTGGCCGAAGATGACTTCCTGAATCTGGTCGGGGGCGACGCCGGAGCGCTCCAGCGCTGCCTCGATTGCGATGCCACCGAGCTCGGGGGCGTCGACCGACGACAGGGCACCGCCCATCTTGCCGACCGGGGTGCGCGCGGTACCAAGGATCACTGAGCTGGACATCTAGGCCTTTCCTCTCCTTTTATGGGCCCGACGGAACGGGCGCCTCGCCGCTCGGGACGATAGCGGCCTCGGCCGCTTTTCCTGCGTGTCTAGACTCGCGCTCCTATGAAGATCGATGTGAGACAAGGGTCACTGCTAGACGTCGACGCGGCACTGGTCGCGGTCGGGCTCTACGAGGGCGAGGCGCTGCCGGACGAGGTCGCCGAGGCTCCCGGAGCGGGCGACGCCAAGGGGTCCTTCAAGACGATGACGCGGCTCTACCCGGGCGATCCGGAGCGGTTGCTGGTGGTCGGGCTGGGCGAGCGGGACGAGCTCGATGCCGAGAAGCTGCGGGTCCTCGCGGCGCTGGTCGCCGGCGAGGCGGCGAAGGTCGAGGCGACCTCGCTGGCCTGGGTGCTGCCCCCTTATGAGGACGAGGCGGCGGCCGCGGAGGCGATCGTCACCGGCACGATCCTCGGCGCCTACCGCTTCGATCGCTTCAAGGGCAAGGGCGACGAGGAGGACGACGAGCCGAGTGCGCGGCTGGCCTCGCTGACGCTGCTCGCGCCTGCGGAGCTGGCCGGAGCCGCCGAGACGGCGCGCGTCTACTCCGAGGCCGCGAATCGCGCCCGCGACCTGCAGGAAACGCCTGCCAACTTCGCCCAGCCCGAGGACCTCGCGAAGCGCGCCGAGGAGATCGCGGCGGGCAACGACAAGGTGACGGTCGAGATCCTCGACGGCGACGCGATCCGCGCCAAGGGCATGGGCGGCATCGCCGCGGTGACCCAGGGCGGCCCGGTCGACGCGCGCCTGATCGTGCTCCGTTATGCCGGTGGCGGCGACGGGCCGACGCTCGGCTTCATCGGCAAGGGAGTGACCTTCGACACCGGCGGCATCGTGTTGAAGCCGGGCGCCGGGATGCAGGAGATGAAGTTCGACATGTCGGGCGCCTCGGCGGTGCTCGAGGCGACCGCGGCGATCGCCGAGCTCGGCCTGCCGGTCGACCTGATCACCGTCGTCCCCTCGACCGAGAACATGCCCTCCGGCACCGCGGTCAAGCCCGGCGACGTCATAACTCAATACAACGGGGTGACGGTCGAGGTGAACAACACCGATGCCGAGGGCCGGCTGATCCTCGCCGATGCGCTCGCCTACGCGATCGAGCGCGGCGCCGAACGGGTCATCGACATGGCGACGCTGACCGGCGCGGTCGTGATCGCGCTCGGCTCGACCTACGCGGCGGTCGTCTCCAACGACGACGAGCTGGCGGCCGAGCTGTCGGCGGCGGGCGAGGAGAGCGGCGAGCTGGTCTGGCGCCTCCCCCTCCACGACGAGTACCGGGCGCTGATGAAGGGCACGGTCGCCGACCTCTCCAACCTCGCCAAGAAGCGCGAGGCAGGGACGATCACCGCGTCCGCCTTCCTCGAGCACTTCGTCGACGAGACGCCCTGGGCGCACATCGACATCGCCGGCACCGCCTGGGACGTCAACCGCGCCTACACCGGCAAAGGCGGCAGCGGCTACGGCGTCCGCCTCTTGGTGCAGCTCGCCCGGGACCTGGCCGGATGAGCGCCTGGGCGCTCGACGTCCTCACCCTCGACTACCTCGTCTCCGGACAGGTCGGCGACGGCTCGGCGGAGTGGGCCTGGTCCTACTTCTCGATGGTCGAGAAAGACACGCCTCGCCCCTTGGAAGTGACCGTCTCCGAGGCCCGCTCGACCGGCGCCCTCCCGGCCCCGGACCTGGCAGGCAAGACCGTCGGCTTCAGCTACCAGACGGGGCTGATCGGCCTGATCCCGCGCGACGAAGAAGCGGAGAAGGCCTGGGACCAGTGGGCCGCGATCGGCGACGCTACCCCCGCCGAGGTCACCATCGGCCCCTACGCGATCTCCGGCTCCCTCCTCTCCCCCAGCGGCGGCCTCAACTTCCTGATCAACGACCGCTTCGCGATGCGCGACGCGACGGTCACCCGGGTCGACGGCTCGGGCGGTCCGATCGAGGCGGCACGGGCGGTCTTCTCGACCCGTTTCGTACAGACCGCCGCGTTCGTTTAGCGGCCGGGTGGTGTGCCGGCGGGGGCGGCAGTCCTAGAAGCGTCCTGGGCGTCTCATGGAGGTCCTGGCAGGCTGTGACCTCCATGAGACGCCCAGGACGTGAGGGGTCCGTCGGGAAGTGCGAGGGTTCGTCACGCTTTCGCCTGGAACTTCACACCCCCGTCACGGTTCCGTCGCGGCGGGAGCCTGCCCTTCGCTGTTTGTCGCCCATAGGGCAACAAACGACGAAGGGCTGTCGCCGGCGACGTCGGATCGGGGAGGAAGGCGCACGGAACCGTGGAGTTCGCGGAAGAACACGCCCGGAACCGTGGAGTTCGTGTCGTCTCCCACACGTCTCCCGCAACGGCGTCGGAGATCCTTCACAGCTTTCATACCCCGGCCGTCTCGGGCACGGTCACAGCCAGCCAGGGCCGTGGCCGAGACGGCCGCTCTCGCCGACCCCGTCTTGCGTCCCTTACCTCGGGCGCCAGCTTCAACCGGCCCCGTCCCTCGCGGTCAGCTACCCGCCGAAGATCATCAGCGTCGACGTACCCGTCGCCAGCAGCTTGCCGGTGTCCTCGGCGGTCAGCCGCGCCTCGGCGGTCGCCTGGCGGCGGCCGCGGTGGATGACGGTGCCCTCGCAGAGGACGCGGCCGGTGTCGCGGCTGATCGGGCGCAGGTACTTGACCTCGAGGCCGAGGGAGGTGTAGCCGACGCCGGCGGCAAGGGTGGTGTGGACGGCGCAGCCGAGGGCCGAGTCGAGGATCGTCGCGGCGTAGCCACCGTGGACGACGCCGATCGGGTTGTAGTGCTCCTCGCCCGGTTCGCCGGCGAAGACGGCACGGCCGTCCTCGAGCTCGACGATCGTCATGTTCATCGTGACCGAGATCGGCGGGCGTCCGAGCTCACCGGCGATGACGGCGCGCAGATAGTCGATCCCCGCCATCTCCGCCCCGGCGGCGGCGGTCGCCACCGGGTCCTGCCACTCCAGGGTCCGCGAACGCGTCACGGACTCGGCGGTGCTCACCGGCGGCCCCGATGGAGCGGCGTAACCGAACCGGCTCGGCGCGGCTCGCCGCCGCGGTACTGCAGGTCGGCCGTGATCTCGTCCTGGCTGATCGCGATCCGCGGGGTCCGCTGACGGCCCCGGTCCCGCTGTCTCTTGGTCGTGAACCTCATTGTCGCCTCCGTTCGGCGCACTTCGGTTTCGTCATGCAACTTGCTCTGGGAGCGACCCTAACCGACTCGGTTTTGTGATGCAACCGTTGTGTGAGAAGATCACATCCGTGCTGGGCCACGACTATCCGAACCAGGTCTGCTCCCTGGCCAAGTCGCTCGAAGTGATCGGCGAGCGCTGGTCCCTGCTGATCATCCGCGACGTGATGACCGGCAACCGTCGCTTCTCCGGCATCCAGGCAAACCTCGGCATCGCCCGCAACGTCCTCTCGGCGCGCCTCCAGCGCCTCCTCGACGAGGACATCCTCGAGCGCCGCGCCTACCAGGAAAGCCCGCCCCGCTACGAATACTTCCTGACCGAGAAGGGCCTCGACCTCTGGCCCTCCCTCATCGCCCTGATGGGTTGGGGCGACCGCCACTCTGGCAACCCGGAGGGCCCCCCACTCCGCATCGTCCACAAAGACTGCGGCGGCGCCGTCTCCGACCGCGGCATCTGCGATTCATGCGGCGAGGTCCTGAGCGCCCGCGACGCGCGGGCCGTCCCCGGCCCCGGTGCCACCGCGGCCTACGAGGGCCACTTCTCCCCCTTCGCCGAGCGCCGCTGACCGTCGGCGATCGTCGCCGCCGGCCGCGTCCGGCCACGCGGTAGCGTGTCCGGGAGACGGGCGAGCGACCTAAGAGGAGGAGCGGAGATGGCTACTGCGGCTGTGATCGGGGCGAGGGACAAGGTCTTCATCGGGGGCGAGTGGGTCGTGCCGGCGGGGGCGGATCCGCTGCCGGTGATCAACTCGGCGACCGAGGAGACGATCGCGACGATCCCGGGCTGCACGCCGGTCGAGGTGGACCACGCGGTCGAGGCGGCGCGGGGGGCCTTCGACGGTTGGTCGACGACGCCGCGGGCCGAGCGGGCCGAAGCGCTGGCGGCGATCGCCGCCGGGCTCGGCGACCGGGCCGAGGAGCTGACCGACACGATCACCGCCGAGCTCGGGATGCCGCGCAAGCTCACCCAGATGATCCAGGTCGGGCTCGGGATCAACCACTTCGCGGCGATGCCGGCAGCGCTCGAGGAAGTGCGCTGGGAAGAGGAGGTCGGCAACTCGCGGGTGCTGCGCGAGGCGGCCGGCGTGGTCGGCGCGATCACCCCCTGGAACTATCCGCTGAACCAGATCGGCGCCAAGGTCGCCCCCGCCCTCGCGGCCGGCTGCACCGTCGTGCTGAAGCCGAGCGAGATCGTGCCGCTGAACGCCTTCATCCTTGCCGAGGTGATCGAGTCGGTCGGCCTGCCGCCCGGAGTCTTCAACCTGGTGACCGGGATCGGCCCCGTCGTCGGCGAGGCGATCGCCGGCCACCCGGGCGTCGACCTCGTCTCCTTCACCGGCTCCACTCGCGCCGGGCGCCGCGTCTCCGAGCTCGCCGCGGCGACGGTCAAGCCGGTCGCGATGGAGCTCGGTGGCAAGTCGCCGAACGTCCTGCTCGAGGACGCCGACTTCGCCCGCGCCGTCCCCGACGGGGTCGGCAAGTGCTTCCTCAATTCGGGCCAGACCTGCAGCGCGCTGACTCGGATGCTGGTGCCGCGCGAGCGCCTGGCCGAGGTCGAGGAGCTGGCGAGCGCGGCGGCCGCGGGCTTCACGCCGGGCGACCCGCTCGACCCCGGGACGCGCCTCGGCCCGCTCGTCTCCGCCAACCAGCGCGAGCGCGTCCGCGGCTTCATCGCCAAGGGCGAGGCCGAGGGCGCGAAGCTCCTCACCGGCGGCGCCGAGCCGCCCGAGGGCCTCGACCGGGGCTACTTCGTCCGTCCCACCGTCTTCTCCGAGGTGACGCCGGAGATGACGATCGCACGCGAGGAGATCTTCGGCCCGGTGCTGGTGATCATGCCCTTCGACGACGAGGACGACGCGGTGCGGATCGCCAACGCGACCGAGTACGGGCTCGCGGGCGGCGTCTGGGCAGGCGACGAGGAGCGGGCGATCGCGGTGGCGAAGCGCCTGCGCACCGGCCAGATCGAGATCAACGGCGGCGCCTTCAACCCGGCCGCCCCGTTCGGCGGCTACGGCCAGTCCGGCCACGGCCGCGAGAACGGCCGCTTCGGCTTGGAGGAGATGCTCCAAATCAAGAGTTTGCAGCTGTAGCTGACGCCCAGCTGTTCTTTTTGGCGCTCAGAGCGTCATAAGGAACAGCTGGCGGAGCTCAGGTCGGGAGGGTGAAGCGGACGCGCGTGCCGGGGTGCGCGTCTTCCAGCCAGATACGGCCGCCGTGGGCCTCGACGATCGCGCGGGAGATCGCCAGGCCGAGGCCGGCGCCGTCCTCACCGCGGGCGGAATCGCCGCGATAGAAGGCCTCGAAGACGCGCTCGCCCTCGCCCGTCGGGATGCCCTCGCCGGAGTCGGCGACCTCGACCTCCACCCCGCCCGGCCCGCCCTTCGCCCGCACCGTGACGCTGCCGTCGGCGGGCGTGTGGCGGATCGCGTTCTGGATCAGGTTGAAGAGGACCCGCTGGACCTTCTCGGCGTCGGCCTCGGCGACCACCTTCTCGGTCGGCAGCTCGGCGGCGAGGTGGACGCCTCGCTCCTCGGCCGAGGTGCGGAAGGCGGCGACGGTGTCCCCGATCAGGTCGCCGAGCTCCACCTTGCGCATCGTCCACGAGATGTCGCCCGCCTCGATCCGGGAGAGCTCGAAGAGGTCGTCGATGAGGTCGCTGAGGACGGCGACGTGGGTGCGGATCTCGCGCAGGTAACGGTCGCGGTCCTCGCCTGCGACGCCGTCGTCGATCGCCTCGACCAGGAGGCGCAGCGAGGCGAGCGGCGTGCGCAGGTCGTGCGAGGCGGCGGCGACCAGGCCGCGGCGCGCGTCCTCGACCTGACGGCGCATCCGCTCTTCCATCGACTGGCGCACCGCGAGCCCGGCGGCGACCGCGGCCGCCGCCACGGCGACGAGCACCAGCAGGATCTGGTCGAAGCCCATCTGGTCGGGGATGCCGACCGCGGCCGCGCCCGCCAGGAAGGCGGCGACGGCGATCAGCGCCGCGCGCCACATGCCCCGATTCATGGCCGGAACCTGTAGCCGACGCCCCAGACCGTCTCGATGAAGCGCGACTCGGCCGGGTCGTCGCCGAGCTTCGCCCGCAGGCGGCGCACGTGGACGGTGACGGTCGAGGTGTCGTCGAACCACGGCTCCATCCAGACCGCCTCCATCAGCTGATCGCGAGAGTAGACGCGGCCCGGGTTGGCGGCGAAGAAGGCGAGCAGGTCGAACTCGCGCATCGTCAGCGAGATCTCCTCGCCGTCGAGGAACACGCGGCGGGATGCGGGCTCGACCCGCAGCGCCCCGTGGACGATCGCGGGCTGGTCCTCGGCGGCGACCGGCGGCGCGACACGACGCAGGACCGCCTCCACGCGAGCGACCAGCTCGGCGGGCGAGAAGGGCTTGACGACATAGTCGTCGGCGCCGTTGCGCAGGCCGACCAGGCGGTCGGACTCCTCCCCGCGCGCGGTCAGCAGGATCACCGCGATCGGCGTGCCTGGCCGTTCCTGCAGCCGTTCCATCACTTCGATGCCGTCGATCCCGGGCAGCATCACGTCGAGGACGACGAGGTCGGGCCGGTGCGCGGTGGCGAGGTCGAGGGCCTTGTAGCCGTCGGGGGCGGTGTAGGTCTCGAAGCCCGCGCGCTCCATGTAGCGGCCGACGATCTCGACGATCGTCGGCTCGTCGTCGACGACGAGGACGGTGGCGGTCTTCGCGGCTGCCTCCGAAGAGGGCTTATCCGAAGGTGAAGGCATATCCCTGCACGCCTTCTTCGGGGACGAGTTCGAGCACGCGGTGTTCCACTTTCGGCAGTTCGACCAGGTTGTAGAGGCGTTCGTCGGTCACGGTGACGTAACCATTGTGGACATCGGACCCGTCGTCGGCGGCGGCGATCGGCTTCCCGTCCAGCATCACCTTCACGCGGCGCGGCTTCCCGGGCGAGCCGAGCACGAGGTAGACGCGCCGCGCGCCGAAGTTCAGGTCGAGCTTCGCGCCCTTCCCTGCGGTCACCGGCTGCTCGCCGATCTTCCATTCGCCGCCGTAGGAGAGTTCGTTGTCGCCCGGCATTTCCAGCGTGTAGTTCTGGCGGCCGAGCTTGATCGTCCCGTTGGTGAAGTTCCCGGCCCGCTCGGCGCCGAGATAAGACTCGGGCGTCGTCACCGTCGGTTCGGCGGCGATCCCGTGGGCGTCGGCGCGAGCCTTGCCCGGTTCGCGGCCGGCTTCCGCCAGCAGCTCGCGGATGACCTGTTCTTTCTCGCCATATTCACCCTCGCCGAAGTGGGCGTAGCGGACCTCGCCTTTGGCGTCGATGAAGTACTCGGCGGGCCAGTAGAGGTTGCCGTAGGCGTTCCAGGTCCCGTTTTCGTTGTCCTGGACGACGGGATATTCGATCCCGTCGGTCTTGATCGCTTCTTCGACGTTGGAGGCTTCGCGCTCGAACGGGAACTCCGGGGTGTGGACGCCGACGATCACCAGGCCGTCCTTGGCGTAGCGCTTGTTCCAGGCGTTCAGGTAGGGCAGCGTGCGGATGCAGTTGATGCAGCTGTAGGTCCAGAAGTCGATCAGGACGACCTTGCCGCGCAGCCCCTTCATCGTCAGCGGCTTGTCGCCCGGGGTGTTGAACCAGTCCTGGGTGTCGGTGAATTCGGGCGCCGGGCCGATGTCGTTCAGCGGCACCGTGGCTTCCTGCTTGGAGGAGAGGCGCGCTTCACCCGTTTCGCCGAGCGGTTCTTCGCCCTTTTCGGAGCGCGCCTTTTCGATCTCCCGTTCCCCTTCGGCTTCCGCCGCCCGCAGACCGATCCCGCCGTGGTTTTCTTCTTCGCGGATTTCAGCCAGCGCGAGCTGGGCGGAGCTGCTCTTTTCGATCCCTTCCGCCGGGTTGGTCAGCCAGGAGGGCAGGTTGGCGGTGATGTTCGACTGGAACTTCGTGTCGTAGCCCTGCCACATCGCGAAAGCGACCAGGACCATCACCGCGCCGATGCCCATCTGGAAGGCGCCGCTGCGTCGGGCAAGCGGCGCGGAGAGCTTGCGCCCGCCGATCATCAGCAGATAGAGGACGAGTGCCGAGCCGATCGCGTAGGCGATGATGACCGCGAGGCGCCCGGCATTGAACGACTGCGAGGCGGAGAAGGTGAGGACGCCCGCGAGAATCGGCCCGGCGCAAGGGGCATAAAGGATGCCGAGGCTGATGCCGAGCCCGACGCCCGCCCAAAAGCCGTCGCCCCCGGACTTCACACCGACCCGACCCGCGAAACGCGAGCCGAAACCCTCGACCCGCGCCGCCAGCGGCGGGATCAACAGGACGACGCCGAAGCCGAAGAGGACGACGATCGCGATATTGCGAAGCAGGTCGTTCGGCAGCCCGAGCGCACTGATCACATAGACCAGCGCGAACAGCGCGAAGGTGAACGAGAAGACCAGCCCGGTTACGACGCCGAGCGGTTTCCGCCGCCCGCCCGTGGCCGCGGCAGTGAGCGCGATCGGTAGCACCGGCACCACGCATGGGGACACGGCGGTGGCAGCACCCGCGACGAAGCCGAAGATCAGGAGTAGAGCCATGGGTCAGGAGCCTTCCACGGAGACATTACGAATCCGTGACGCTTGTGGATGGGTTGGGTGGGGGATGAGGCCTTTTGAAGCTGGCGCCGGGACAAGAGACGCGACCCGTCCCGGCGAGAGGGCCGTCTCACCCACGGCCCTGGCTGGCTGTGGCCGTGGGTGAGACGGCCGAGGTATGAAAACGATGGAGAAAGTGCGACGCCGTTGGGAGAGACGCGAGGGAGACGCCACGAACTCCACACTTCCGCGCATGTTCCCCATGCTTCGTGCGCATTCCGTCTGACCCGAAATGTTGACGGGCCGAAAACCCACCTATATGAGGGGTTTTCGGCCCGTCAACCTTGGGGTGATGGAGAAGCGTGACGGGGGTGTGGAGTTCCCGGCGGAACCGTGACGAACCCTTGGAGTAGTTCACGAAACCCTCCCGTCCTGGGCGTCTCATCGCGGTCACAGCCAGCCAGGACCGCGATGAGACGCCCAGGACGCACCTCGGACGGCCGGAGCGGCCGGCACAACGGGCGTCAGGCGCCCCGCCCCGCCCCTACCCCCGCGGCGGAATCGAAGTAATCGCCCCGTCCGCGAGGCGGACCACCGCCGCCGCCCGCCCGACACCCTCGCCGATGCCGAAGTGCTCGCAGATGGTCAGCTCGTGCTCGCGCAGGAGCGGGCGGGTGGGGTCGACCACCGGGGCGCCGCGGAGGTCGGACTCGTCGATCGCGGCCCAGACTCCTGCTCCGGGGGCGCCGGCGCAGACATCGACCGGGACGGCGACGATGCGGGCGCCGCGTTCGCGTCGGCCGCTCCCCGCAAGCTTCGCCACCAGCCAGGAGGGGTGGTGGTCGGTCGAGTCGATGTAGACGGACTGGACCTCGCCGATCGCGCCGCCCTCGAGGTCGGCCAGCGGCCCGCCGACCCAGGCGATCGCCTCGGGGAGGGGGACCGGATCAGCCATCGGTGTGCCGCTCCAAGATCTGACCCGCGGCGCTCGCCGGGTCCACTTCGCGCCGCACCACCTGGTCGAGCAGCTCCGCCGTGCCGGCGTCCTCCGCCGCCCAGGCCTCGAGATTCCGGCGCATCCGCGAGGTCGCGATCCCGATCACCTCGCTGCGCAGGTTGCGGGCGCGGCGCGCGGCCAGCGTACCCTGCTCTTCGATGAATGCCCGGTGCTCGTCGATCTTCCGTGCCAGCTCCTCGACCCCGACGCCGTCCATCGCTTCGGTGCGCAGCACCGGCACCTTCCAGCGCCCCTCTTCGTGGGACAGCGCCAGCACGCCGCGCACCTCGCGCACCATCGTGTCGGTCATCGGGTGGTCGGCCTTGTTGACGACGATGATGTCGGGAATCTCCATCACGCCCGCCTTCAGCGCCTGGATCGAGTCGCCGGAGCCCGGCATCAGCGCGAGGATGATCGTGTCGGCGTGGTCGACGATGTCGATCTCCGCCTGGCCGACGCCCACGGTCTCGATCAGCACGTCGTCTTTGCCCGCCGCGTCCATCACCAGCGCCACCTGCAGGGCCGCCTCGGAGAGGCCGCCGAGGGCGCCGCGGCTGGCCATCGAGCGGATGAAGACGCCGGGATCGAGGAAGTGCTCCGACAGCCGGATCCGGTCGCCGAGCAGGGCGCCGCGGGTGAAGGGGCTCGAGGGGTCGATCGAGAGCACCGCGACCTCGCGGTCGGCTTTGCGCATCTCCCCCGTCAGCGAGCCGATCAGCGTCGACTTCCCCACCCCAGGCGGGCCGGTGAAGCCGATGATCCGCGCCTTGCCGGTCCGCGGGTAGACCTCGCGAACGAGCTCCCAGCCCGCCGGGTCGTCGGACTCGATCAGCGTGATCGCCCGCGCGAGGGCGCGCTTGTCGCCCGCGATCAGGCGCTCGGCAAGCGGTGCATCTTTGGCGACGTCGGCCACGGGGCGGCAAGTCTAGTGCTGCATCCGGTGTCACCGACGCGGCACTAGAGTTGCCCCCGCGTGCTCCGCTTCATCGCCCGTCACCGGATGTACAACTGGCGCTACGGATTGCTCGCCTGGCGCTATGCCTGGCGGCGTCTGCTGACCCCTGCCGGCCGCCGCTGGCGCACCGACGGCTTCGTCTTCTTCGGCGGCGGGCTCGAAATCGAGATCGGCAAGCAGGGGCGGGTCGACTTCGGCCGCTTCGTCTGGATCGGCGACCGGACCAAGGTCCGCTGCCACGAGGGGCTGGTCGAGATCGGCCCGAAGACGGTGATGGGTCAGGAATGCACGATCACCGCCTACCAGCACATCCGCATCGGCGAGCAGTGCGTGATCGCCGACAAAGCGATGTTCATCGACTTCGACCACGGCGTCGTCGAGGTCGAGCGGCCGATCCGCACGCAGGGCATCTACAAGCGCGACATCGAGGTCGGCTCGAACGTCTGGATCGGTTATGGCGCCTGCGTCCTGCGCGGCGTGCGGGTCGGCGACAACTCGATCATCGGCACCAACTCGGTAGTGACCAAGGACGTGCCCGCGAACGCGGTGGTCGGCGGCATCCCGGCGCGGATCCTGCGGATGCGCGAGGCGCCCGAGCGGCTGCGCTGGGCACGCCCGGTCGAACCGGATCCGGACGCGCCGACGACGTTGCAGCCGCCGCAGGTGGAGGAGCCGCCCGAAACGGGTACGGGTTCCTCATGCCCGATTCCGAAGAGAAACTTGACCAAGCCGCCGCCATCGAACGCCTGAACACCGCCCTGGAGATGCAGTACCGCTCCGTCCTCCAGTACTCGATCGTCGCCGCCAGCCTGCGCGGCCTCGAGGCACAGGCCGTCGGCTCCAGATTGACCGAGTTCGGCGACCAGGAGTTGAACGACTGCCGGCTGCTGATCGAAAAGATCGTCTCGTTCGACGGCGAGCCCGTCACGAGCGTTGCCGAGTTGCGCTACGAGACGTCGACGAAGAAGGCTCTCGGCTGGCTGGTCGAGTGCGAGCGCGAGGCCGTCGAGCGACTGCAGGAGGCGATCGAGCCGACCGGGCGCGAGGGTCGCTCCGAGGCGCTCGAGCATCTGATGGAGCATCTGATCCTGCGCAAGCAGCACCAGGTCGACTTCCTCGAACGCGCCGCCGGCTGAGGCGGCGCCGGGGGCTAGCCCCGCTCGCGCTCCTCGTTCAGCTCAGCGACGCGGCGCTCGACCAAATCCGTCCCCAGCTTGAGGAAGCGGATGATCGCTTCCAGCTCGCCGACGGAGAATTTGTCGAGCCATGACATGGAGCGCTCGGCGAGCGGGCCGTACAGGCGTTTGGAGATCTTGTCGAGCTTCTCCGTCTTCTCGATCAGGACGCGCCGCCGGTCGTCGGGGTCGGGAACGCGCCTCACGTAGCCCTTCCGCTCCAGCCGGTCGATCACCGCGGTCACCGCGCCGCTCGTCAACCCGGCGTCGACGGAGATCCTGCCCGCGGCGATCGGCCCGAGGCGCTCGACGATGTCGAGGGCGCGCATGTCGGTCCGGTTCACCCCCATGACCCGCGCGGCGGTGCCGTCCATCTTGTCGGTGCCGAGTTGATTGGCCCGCACCGCGGAGAAGAGCTCGCCGATTAGTTCTGCCTTCGTCACCAGTCTTGCCTCATGCCGGGAAGTTCTGTTATCTTGATTTTCAAGATACTTGAGATTTGAGGCAATCTTACAGGAGGGTGAGGGTGGGCGACGCGAACGCGATCGAGGCGGTTGATCTACGGAAGTCATACGGGGAGGAGGTGCAGGCGCTGGACGGCCTCACCTTCTCGGTGCCGGCGGGGACGGTCTTTGGGCTGCTCGGCCCGAACGGGGCGGGCAAGTCGACGACGGTGAAGATCCTCACCACCCTCGCCCACCCCGACGGCGGCTCGGCCAAGGTCGCCGGGCACGACATCCTCAGCGAAGCGGCGCGGGTGCGCGAGTCGATCGGCGTCGTCTCCCAGGCGGGCGGCCTCGACCGCGAGGCGACCGGCCGCGAGAACCTGCGCCTCCAAGGGCAGGTCTTCGGCATGGGCGGGCGCGAGCTGGAGCGGCGGATCGACGAGCTGCTGGAGCAGTTCCGGCTCACCGACGCCGGCAACCGGCTGGTGCGGGAGTACTCGGGCGGGATGCAGCGGCGCCTCGACGTCGCCCAAGGGCTGGTGCACAAACCGCAGGTCCTCTTCCTCGACGAGCCGACCACCGGCCTCGACCCCGAGGTGCGGGCGGAGATGTGGGACGAGATCGCGCGCCTGGCCGGCGCCGGGCTGACCGTCCTGCTCACCACCCACTACCTCGAGGAGGCCGACCGGCTGGCGGCGCAGTTGGCGATCGTCGACAAGGGCAAGGTCGTCGCCGAGGGCTCCCCGGACGCGCTGAAGCGCGAGCTGCGCGGGGACGCGATCCACATCGAGCTCGGCACCGAGTCCGCGGGCGAGGCGGCGGTGCGCGAGGCGCTGGCCCGGGTCGACGGCCTCGACGAGATCATCTTCGACGACCGTCTCCTCCACGCCCGCGCCGAGGACGGCGCGCGGACCGTGCCCGCGGTGCTGGCGGCGCTCGACGGGGCCGACCTCGAGGTCGCCGCGGTGACCGTGGCGCGGCCGTCCCTCGACGACGTCTACCTGCGCTTCGCCGGGCGCACCTTCGGGGCGGCCGAGAGCGACGAGAAGCCACGACGAACCGACGACGAGAAGGAGGCGGTGCGATGAAGGCGCTGCGCGACACCCGATACATGACCGTCCGCCACCTGATGGCGCTCTGGCGCCAGCCCTGGTGGATCGCCGTCTCGCTGATCCAGCCGGTGATCTGGCTGCTGCTCTTCGGCGCCCTGTTCAAGGCAGTGACCGACATCCCCGGCTTCGGCTCGGACAACTACATCCAGTTCCTCGCGCCCGGGGTGGTCGTGATGACGGCGTTCTTCGGCGCGGGCTGGGCGGGCATGCCGGTGATCGAGGACATCGACCGCGGCGTCATCGACCGCTTCCTCGTCTCCCCGGTGAAGCGCGGCTCGCTGATCTCCGGCCGGCTCGCCTCCTGGGCGCTGACCACGACGATCCAGTCGCTGATCATCGTCGTCCTCGCGCTGATCGTCGGCGCCACCTTCGCCAACAACGTCGTCGGCGTGGCGGTCCTGTGCGTCGAGGCCGTCCTCGTCGGCGCCGCCTTCGGCTGCCTCTCGATCGGGCTGGCGCTGCTGATCCGCAAAGAGGAGACGCTGATCGCCGCGGTCCAGTTCCTCGTCCTGCCGCTCTCTTTCATGTCGGTGACCTTCATGCAGAAGAGCCTGATGCCGGACTGGATGCAGACGGTCTCCGACTTCAACCCGCTGAACTGGGCGGTCGAAGCGGGGCGCGACGCGGTCACCGCCGGGCCCGACTGGGGCGCCATCGCCGGCAAGACCGGCCTCCTGGTCGCGTTCCTCGGCCTCTGCGCCTGGTTCGCGACGCGGGCGTTCCGCACCTATCAGCGGGCGGTCTGACGGACGCGCTCGGCGTCCGGGGCGATCAGTGCTGGGCGCCGAGCCGGCGGACGCCGCGCTCGGTGACCGCCCAGATCTTGTCGCCGGAGGCCGTGTAGAGCTCACCGGAGACGACGCCTTCGGCGCCGAGTTTGCGCAGCACGCCGGCCACGTCGCCGGTCTCCCGTTCCAGCGAGGTGGCGACGGCGATCGCGGTGCGGTCGTCGTCCGTGCGCCCGGACTGGGCGAGCACCGCGAGGATCGAGGCCTCCTCGGCGCTCAGTTCGCCGGTGGCAGGCTCGACCGGGTGGGGCTCGGGCTCGGCCTCGGCGGCGGGCTCCGCCACCGCGGCGCTCTCCCCGTTCGGGGCCGCGTTGATCGGCCGTGGCGAGTCGACCGGCTCCGGCGCCACGACCGGCACGTTCTCTTCGAACTGCACGGTCGGCTCGGGCCGGCCCTCCTCCCCACGCCGCTTGCGGCGGAGGACGACGGCGCTGAACGCGGCACCGGCCGCCAGCCCGGCGAGCACCAGGCTGCGCCTTTGGTCATTCAGTCGTTGCAGCGGGCTGCGGCGCGTCTTGCGCTTGGAGAAGGGCACACCCTCAGATTACCGAGCCGGATCATCGATTTTGGTTAACGACCTATGCACGTTCGATGTCGGTCTGGGCGAAGTCGTTGCCGACGTAGAGCAGCGGCTCGTCGGCCACCTTGGCGGTCGCGTAGGTCATGCAGTCGCCATAGTTCAGACCAGCCGGGTGTCTGCCCTTGCCGAAGCGCATGAAAGCCTCAGCGGCCACCTGCCAATGGTTGTCGCCGAACGGGATCACCTCCACCTCGAAGGATTCGAGAAATTGCGCGATCACGGCGCGACCGCGTTTACCCAGAGCCCCGATCGTGACCATGTCGGTCTCGAACAACGTGGGCGCGCCGATCGCAATGACGTCGGCGTTCGCGAGCTTGGTCGCCATCTCTTCTTGCAGCGGCTCGCGTTTCAACACCGCGACCACTGCCGAGCTGTCGATGATCACACCCCGTCGGGCCCGTACCCGAGGATCTCTTCGCGTTCGGCCTTGGTCATCGGGGGCCGGTCCAGGAGCTCGTCAGGAATTTGGGACCAGATCTCGGTCTCCAGCCACTGCTGAATTTCCTCCGGGGTCCGCTTCCTGCGGGCCGCACGCCTCTGCAATCGCTCCAGGCGTTCGCGGGCCGCCGTGCGGACGGCACCCGTCTTCGTCTCCCCGGTCATCGCCGCCAGCTCTGCCACCAGCGCCTCCGTTTCCTTGTCCTTGATGTTCAGAGCCATGGTGGAATTTTGCCATAAAGGTGGAATTCCCATTCTCCGCGCGGCCAGTTCGTTGAACCGCTTCTCTTCGGGCGTTTCGAGCGTCCGCTCCATCTGCAAGAACGCTAGCACCATGCAGACAATAACTCTCGGGGTTATTTCCCTCCTGCCGTTGTCTCCCCGCATGGCGCGTGAAGATCGCAGGGTGGTGTCGGAGGGGGTCGCCCTGAGGTTCGGGGAGAACCTACGGCGCAGCCGCCAGCTCGCCGGCCTCTCGCAGGAGGAGCTCGGCGAACGGGCCTCGCTGCACCGGACCGAGGTCGGCAAGCTGGAGAAAGGCGAACGCCTGCCGCGGATCGACACGCTGGTCCGACTCGCGGGAGCGATGGCGATCCCGGCCGGTGAACTGCTCGAGGGCATCCATTGGACCCCCGCTCAGGCGAAGATCGGCACCTTCACCTTCGGCACGCCGCCGCGGATGCCGGGGGACTAGGCGGGGCCGAGCTTGGCGCCGACGAGGTCGGCGTAGACGGCCGCCGTCTGGGCGGCGACATCGGCCCAGTCGAAGCGCAGAACGTGCTCCTTGGCTTCGGCGATCAGGCGGGCCTCGAGGTCGGGGTCGGAGAGGACGCGGATCGCGACCTCGGCGAGCGCCTCGGGATCGCGAGCGGCGAAGCGCAGGCCGCCGCTCTCCAGCGGCACGACCTCGCGCAGGCCGCCGGTGTCGGCGACGATGCAGGGGCAGCCGCAGGCCATCGCCTCGAGCGCGACGAGGCCGAAGGGCTCGTAGATCGACGGCACCACGGTGAGGTCGGCGATCCCGTAGAGGGTGTGGAGCACGTCGTCGCCGATCCAGCCGAGGAAGGTGCCGTGCTCCATCAGGTCGAGCTTCTTCGCCTGGGCCTTCAGCTCCGCCTCGTGGGTGCCGGAGCCGGCGACCAGGAAGCGCGTGCCAGGGACCGCCGCGATCACTTCTGGCATCGCCTCCAGCGCCAGCTGAAAGCCCTTCTCGTAGACGAGGCGTCCGATCAACAGGACGAGGCGCTCCTCCGGCGCCGCGAACTCGGCGCGCAGGCGGGCCATCTCGGCCGGGTCGGGGCTCGGCAGGTCGCCCGGGTCGATGCCGTTCGGGATCACCGAGATCCGCCCCTCGGCGACGCCGAAGACGTCGGCAATCTGGTCGCGCATGAAGGCCGAGCAGGCGATCACCCGCTGCGAGCGGTTCGTGATCCAGCGCTCGACCCCGTGGATGTAGGTCTGCGGATGCTTGTTCACCCAGCCCTGATGGCGGCCGTACTCGGTGGCGTGGATCGTCGTCACCAGCGGCGTCCCGAAGCGGCGCGCGAGGTGGTCGCAGGCGTTGGCCACCAGCCAATCGTGCCCGTGGACGAGGTCGAAGTCGAAGCGGTCCCCCAGCCCGACGCCGGCCGCGAGCATGTCGGAGTTCATCCGCTCCACCCAGGCGACGAACTCGCTCAGGTCGCTCGGGTGCTTCGGCTCGCGGATGCGGTGGACGGCGACGCCGCCGGCGGTTTCCTCGGCGGGCGAGTCCTCGCCGCCGCGGGTCAGGACGTGGACCTCGACCCCGAGCTCCACCAGCGCCTCGGAGAGCTTGCGGACGTGGCGCGCCAGCCCTCCCTCGATCAGCGGCGGGTACTCCCAGGAGAGGATCAGGACGCGCGGCATGCGGTGGGCGTCGGGCCTCAGGGCTCCAAAAGGGGCGCGAGCGTCATATCCGGGGCCAGCGAACGCATACGCGGATCGGTGTCACGGTCGCATCCTATGGCCTCATACACCGCCTCGGAGTGATCGGTCGCCCGCTGCCAGGCGTAATCGCCCGCCTGGCCGCGGCGGTCGAGGAAGGCCCAGTCGCTCGCCTGCGCCGCCAGCAGCTCCCGCGCGGCGCGCTCGGCCCGATCGCGCGCACGGCCCGAGCCGCTCCCGCGCACACCGCTCGGCCCGTCGCTCGCCGCGCCGAGCCGACGGATCGCGCGCAGGGCGCGCAGCTCCAGCCGCCGCGCCGCCCAGGTCAGGTCGGCAACCGGTGGCGAGTCCCAGGTGGAGAAGTCCTTGTCCTCGCCCCAGCTGGCGCGCCGCAGGGGCCGCCGCTCCGGCTCGTGGTCTTCGAGCGCCTTCGGGACGGTCACCAACCGCACCCCGGCCACCGCCGCGCCCTCCAGCACCGCGGCGAGCCAGAGCGGGCCCTCCGACCACCAGTGGCCGAGCAGCTCGGTGTCGATCGCGAAGGTGATCAGGCCGCGCCGTCCCCGCTCCGCCGCGTAGTCGCGCAGGCGCGCCGCGATCGCCGCCAGGAACTCGTCCGCCTGGCGTCGCGCCGCCGCCGCGGCCGCCGCCGGGTCATACGCCCCGCCACCGATCCGCCAGAGCCGCATCCCGCGCAGCGATTTGCCGTCGAAGACCGCGTAGGCGGGGTCGGACGGATAGCCGCTGAGGTCCCAGAGCCAGGAGATCGCCTCCCAGTCGATCGGCAGCGCCACCGGGCCTGCCTCGGTCGCGACCGGGCGCAGTGCCGCGAGCGGTTCCTCGTGGGCGCTCTGGTCGATGCAGAACCACTCGACGCCGGCGCGTGCCAGGCCCCACTCGAGCCCGGGGTCATATGCGCACTCCGGCAGCCAGAAGCCGCCGTCCCAGCCGAAGCGGCGGCGGTGCGAGCGGATCCCGGCGTCGAGCTGCAGCGCCAGCCCCGCGCGCGTCGCCAGCAGCGGCAGGAGCGCGTGGGTGGCCGAGGAGGCCGCCAGCGCCACCCGCCCCTCCCCCGCCGCCCGCTGGAACGGCGCCAGGGGGTCGCCGCCCGCCGCGTCGAGCAGCTCCAGCGCGTGCCGATAGCGATCGCGCTCCGCCACGCAGGCCGGCCGCAGCTCCGCGTCGACATCGCCGAGGTCCGCTTCCGCGGAGCCAATCCGGTAGTCGACGAGGAAGCGCCGCAGCCGCTCCGCCGCCCCCGCGTCCTCGAGCTGGTCGGCGAGCACCGGGGTCACGGTCAGCGTCAGGTCCCGGGCGATCTCCAGCACCGGCAGGTAGGAGCGGACCACCGCGTCGAAGAGCCACTCCTCGCCGAACGGGTAGGTCCCGAAGCCCTCAACGTAGGGCATGTGGGAGTGGAGGATGATCGCCAGATCGCCCGCGGTGCCCGCCGCACCGCTCGCCTCAGGGCCGGCAGACGGCAAGGAAATCGAGCGCGCGGTCGAGGTCCTCGGTCGCGAGGCGGAAGTCGGAGGCGGCGATCGCCGGCGTGAAGCGGTCGTAGAAGGGCTTCGTCAACCCGAGCCGTTTGTGCACGTTGTCCCAACCGAGCTTCAGCGCCCAGCCGTGCACCCGCAGCTTGCGCGCGTGGAAGAGGCCGAGGATCTCAACCCGGCCGAAGTGCGCCTCGCAGAGCGCGCGGAACTCCTCCGCCCGGTACTCCTTGATGTGCCAGGGGTTGTCCGACTTCTCGGCGCCCTCCGGCGCCAGCGTCAGCAGGTTCGGGGTGGAGACATAGGCGACGCCGTCCGGCCCGATCATCGACTTGAAGTGCTCGAGCACGCCGCCGGGGTCCTGCACGTGCTCGATCGTCTGCAGGAAGGTGACCGCGTCGCAGGGCTCGGAGAAGAGTTCGACCGCGTTGCGATCGAAGCGCAGGTTCGGCCGCACGTAGCGCAGGCGCGCGTGCTCGTGGGCCTCCGGGTTCGCGTCGACGCCGAGCACGCTCGCCGCGCCGGCCGCCGCCAGTAGGTCGGATCCGTATCCCTCCCCGCAGGCCATGTCGACCACGCGCAGGCCGCCGACCCGCGCCGCGATCCACTCGTACACGGCCAGATGGCGCCGGAACCAGTAGTTCTCGGCGGGCACGTCAGGGAGCGTGCGCTCACCGGTCAGCGGCAGCGGCGGCACCCCCTCGGGCTGGTTTGCCTGCAGGATCTCCTCGGTCACGGGGCCGCACCGTATTGCAGCGGACCCATAAAGTCCCGGCCGCATGCCAGCCTCGCCGACCGCGACTCCCGAGCACATCAAGGACGTCAACACCCGCTACCACGACGCGGCGGCGTCCGAGTACGACGCCAAGTGGGGCATCGACTTCGGCCACATCGGCCAGGATCAGGTGCGCGGCAAGTTGGTGAAAGCGCTCGGCGGCGCGGCCGGGGACACCTTCGAGGACGCGCTCGAGATCGGCTCCGGGACCGGCTACTTCTCGCTGAACTTGGTGCAGCTCGGGCTGATCGGCAACCTCACCGCGACCGACATCTCACCGGGCATGCTGGAGCAGTTGGCGGCCACCGCGGAGGGCCTCGGGCTGGAGAACGTCACCACCGTCGTCACCGAGGCCGAGACGCTGCCCTTCGAGGACGAGAGCTTCGACCTGGTGCTGGGACACGCCGTCCTCCACCACATCCCCGACCTCGACCGCGCCTTCGCCGAATTCAAGCGGGTGCTGCGACCGGGCGGGCGGATCGTCTTCGCCGGCGAGCCCTCCCGCTATGGCGACCGCCTCGCCGCGCTGCCGAAGCGCACCGGGGTCTTCGTCGCCCCGGTGTGGCGCCGCGTCTTCGGTGCGAGCGAGCGCGCCGTCGCCGAAGTCGACCAGTCCGACGGCCACTCGCTGGAGGGCGAGGTCGACGTCCACGCCTTCGCCCCCGCAGACCTCCGCCGCCTCCTCGAGCGCGCCGAATTCGACGACCGCCACGTCGGCGGCGAGGAGCTCCTCGCCAACGCCTGGGGCTGGGGCCTGCGGACGGTCGAGTCGAGCGCCGAGCCCGATTCCGTCCCCTTCGGCTGGCGCAAGTTCGCCTTCCGCAGCTACATCGCCCTGCAGAAGGTAGACACCCGCTTCCTCGAGCCCCACCTCCCCGCCGAGCTCTTCTACAACCTCCTTGTCAGCGCCAAGAAGCCCGAGTAGCGGCGAGGATCGCCTCCACGTACCGCGGCTCGTGGGCGACCTGCCAATGGGTGAAGCGCAGCGTGGTGAGGCCGGCGGCCGTGTGGACCTGGTCGCGGGTGAGATCGCGTGACTGCTTGATCGCGCTGCGGTGATAGCGGAGCGAGTCGGTCTCTACCACCAGCCCCAACTCGGGCCAATGGAAGTCGACTTCGTAGCCGTTGACGAGGACTTTGGTCAGCGGCTGCGGCAGGCCGGCAGCGATCGCGAGCGGCCGGAAGAGCCGCTCGAGCTCCGAATCGGATAGGCGGAACGTCTCGGGATCGAGCAGGGCCCGCAGTCGCCTGATCCCTGGCTCGCCGCCACGCAGGTCGCAGTAGCGCCGAAGCATCGGGACGTCGAAGTCGAGGTGACGGGCGACGTCCGCCTCGTTCACCAGGCGCTCCAGCGAAGCATCCGAGATCGGCAGCGCCGCGTGATCCAGGATCGTTCGCGCGACCGTGGTGACCGGGATGCCGCGATGGACCGTGACGTCCTGCTCCGGCAGCGACGGGCGACTGCGGGCCCTGACGCCACGCCGCCCAGGCCAGCCGCGTCGCCGCACGCTGACCTCGATCACGTGCCACTCGGGCCCGATGCCCCAGAGTGCGGCGGCGCTGCCATGGCTCAACACTGTGCCCGCCCCGCAGGCGAGCACCGCCACCATCCAGCGCCCCTCTCGCGTCAGATCAGGTCTGCCAACCGCGTAGACGCCCTTAGCGACACGATGCAGGCGCCCAGTCGCAAGCCGATGCCTGATCGCGCTTTCCTCGTATCCGAGCCGATGCAGGTCCCGCCAAGTCAGCACCCCGTGCTGCCCTCGCGCCAACTCCCAGGCCGCCGCGCTCCGCGCTGCAAGGGTTTCCGTCGCCATGACGACGGAAAGGGCTGCAGCGCTGGTGTTTCACCCCCCGGGTAGGTCGGGGTTGGTCGAAATTGGGGGAAATTCACTCGTCGGGGCGGCCGAGGACTTCGCGGCGGTCACCCTCGCGGCGGACGCGGAAGAGTTTCTGGCGGGCGTCGATGCCCTTCAGGCGGCGCTCGCCGGCGAAGGAGTAGGTGAGGCCGGCCTCGCCGGCGGCCTCGCGGGTGGCGGTGTCGACGAGGACGCTGCCGGGGCGAGCGATGCCGGTGACGCGGCTTGCCAGGTTGACCGAGCGGCCGTAGTAGTCGCCGGATTGGGGCAGGGTCGGGCCGGTGGCGATGCCGGCGCGCAGGACCGGGAACTGATCGCCTTCGGCGGCCGCGGCGGCGACCAGGTCGAGGGACTGCGCGACCAGTGGCTCGGCCTCGGCCGACACCAGCATCACCGCGTCGCCAATCGTCTTCACCAGGCGCACCGGCGGGGCGACGATGCTCGTCGCCAGCTCCTCGAAGTGGCCGACGACCGCCCCCAGCTCCTCCGGCGCGATCTCCTCGCCGAGGCTGGTGAACTCGACCAGGTCGGCGAAGCAGACGGTCCGCTCCACCACCCCGCCGATGTCCCCGGCGGCGAGGTCGGCGGCACCGATCACGTCGCGTTTGATCAGCTCCAGCAGGTTGGCCTGGAAGGCGTAGTCGAGGAACTCGGTCCCCAACGGCAGCAGGAACTCGGCCATTCCGACGAGCCGATCGGCGACGTCGCGCTCGTTGTCCCCGGGGCTGGTGAGGTTGCGGACGACCAGTTCGCGATTCGCTTCGGCGACCCGCGCCGTCGCCATCCCGACCACGCGGGCGTTGCGCAACATCTCCTCCACCGGGAAGCCGGCGTCGAGGATCGCTTTCATCCGTTCGGCGGCCTCGAGGTCATCCTCCGTACCGGCCCGGTCGTCCAGATCGTCGCCATAGGGGATGCCAAGGGCGGCGCGGAAGGCCAGCGCCAGCTCGAGTTCGAGGCCGGAGCGTTCGGCGATTTCGCGCGCTGAGTAGCGCGGCCCGTCACCGGCTATCGCGCGCTCGACCGGGAGCACCGTGAGGTGGCCGGTGGCGACCGCGTCGCGCAGTTCCTCCAGCGATACGCCTTCGGCATTCAACCTCTGGAGCAACTCGAGTCGGGCCTCGCGCCCGTCGCCCTCGAGGTCGTCGAGTAGCCCCTCGGCAGCGAAATCGATGTGGGACCCGCCAGACACGGCCCCAATTCATACCGGGTCAGCCGTAGGCGACGGCGCCGCCGCGCCGGGGATCGCCGCCACCGCTGAGGGCGCCGGTCTCCGGATCGCGGGCGACGGCCTGGACGCCGCCGAAGAAGAGGTTGATCTCGGGACGGCGGGCGACGGTGACGCCACGCGCTTCCAGGCGCGCCAGGGCCGCCTCGTCGATTCCCGGCTCGGCCTGGACCAGACCCGCCTCGGAGTGCAGGCGCGGCGCGGCGATCGCCTCCCCCGGATCCATCCCCTGCTCGACCACCCGCACCACGGTCTGCAGGATCGCCGAGCGGATCCGATTGGAGCCGGCGCTGCCGACCGCGAGGATCACCTCGCCGTCGCGCAGGACGACGGTCGGCGACATCATCGACGGCACCCGCTCGCCCGGCGGGATCTGGTGGAAGCCGCCCGGGTTCAGGTCCTCCTCCCCCAGCATGTTGTTGAGGATCACGCCCGTCCCGGGGACGAGCACACCGGAGCCGGAGCCGTTCGAGCAGGTGACCGCTACGCAGACACCGTCCCCGTCGATCGCGGAGATATGCGTCGTCGAGCCGAGCAGGTCGGCGCGGTGCTCGTTGGCGGCGTCCATCGCGGCGACCAGCTGCTCGGGTCCGCTGACCGGGCCAAGCCGCTCCAGGCGGTCGAGCGAGTAGGCGATCAGCGTGCCGCCGGCCGAGGGCGGCGGGTTCGTCAGCACCTCGGTGCCACGGAAGCGGGCGCGGACCGGCGGGCGCTCGATCGCGGCGTAGGCGGCGAGGTCGGCGCGTCCCAGGGTGCCGCCGTTCTCGACCACGAAGTCGGACAGCCGCGCCGCGACCTCGCCGCGGTAGAACGGCACCACGCCCTCGGCCGCGAAGCGTTCGAGCGCGTCCGCGAGCTCCGGGAAGCGGAACGTCTCCCCCTCGCGCAGCGTCCTCCCCTCCGGCGCGTAGAGCTCGCGCGTCCCGGGCAGGCGTTCGTGGATCGGCGCCAGGATCGCGAGGATGTAGGCCTGCTCGTGGTTGACGGGGGCGCCCTCGCGGGCGAGGCGGATCGCGGGCACCACCAGCTCCTCCAGGGGCATCGAGCCGAAGCGGCGCAGCGCCTCGACCAGCCCGGCGGGCGTCCCCGGCACCCCGCAGGAGACCGGCCCGACGTAGAACGTCTGCACGGTCTCGGCGTCGAAGACCACGTCGACCGGAGCCAGCTCGGCTGTGCGCGGCGCCCCGTCGAGGCCGGGCGCGGCGACGAAGAAGTCGAGCAGCGTCGTCTCGCCGCCGGCGTGGACGGTCATGAAGCCGCCCGCGCCGAGCCCGGTCAGCGGCGACTCGACCGCAAAGGAGGCGAGCACCGCGGCGACCGCCGCGTCGACGGCATTACCGCCTGCCCGCAGCATCGCGGCACCGGCCTCGGCGCTCTCCGGATGCCCCGCCGCGACGACGCCGGGCATCGCTCAGGCCTCGTGGATCAGCCGGGGAGGAACTCGGGGACGTCGATCCCCAGCGTGTCGCCGCTACCGCGCGAGGTCTCCGGCGGGCGGCCGCGGCCCATGTCTTTGGTGCGGCGGATCGTCGGTTCCTGGGCGGCCGGACGACGCGGAGCGCCGCGGCCGTCGAAGCGGGTGGCGACGACGGTGACCCAGATCTGGTCGGAGAGCTCCTCGTCGACGTTCGCGCCGAAGATGATGTTCGCGTCCGGATGGGCGGCCTCGCCGACGACCTTGGCGGCCTCGGAGACCTCGTGGAGGGAGAGGTCGGCGCCGCCGGTGATCGAAAGCAGGATCGCCCGCGCCCCGTCCATCGAGGTCTCGAGCAGCGGCGAGGAGATCGCTTTCTCGGCGGCGAGGATCGCGCGGCCTTCGCCGTGCGCCATGCCGATCCCGAGCAGCGCCCGTCCGGCGTCGGACATGATCGTCCGCACGTCGGCGAAGTCGAGGTTGATGACCGAAGGGAGCGTGACCAGGTCGGAAATGCCCTGGACGCCCTGGCGCAGCACGTCGTCGGCGACCTGGAAGGCCTCCACCATCGAGGTCTGCTGGTCGAGGACCTCGAGCAGGCGGTCGTTCGGCACGACGATCAGCGTGTCGACCTCGTTCGCGAGTTCCTCGATGCCTTTCACGGCCTGGCTGGCGCGCTTGTTGCCCTCGAAGGTGAACGGCTTGGTGACGATGCCGACGGTGAGCGCGCCGACCTCGCGGGCCAGACGGGCGACGACCGGGGCGGCGCCGGTGCCGGTACCGCCACCCGCGCCGGCGGCGACGAAGACCATGTCGGAGCCCTTCAGCAGGCGCTTGATTTTGTCCTGCTCCTCGAAGGCGGAGCGGTGCCCGACCTCGGCGTCGGCGCCGGCGCCGAGGCCACGCGTCTGTTCGTCGCCGATGTGCACGGTGACGTCGGCGACGCAGAGCTGCAGCGACTGAAGATCGGTGTTGACGGCCATGAACTCGACCCCGGGGATGCGGGCGTCGACCATCCGGTTGACCGCGTTGACGCCGGCCCCGCCGACGCCGACGACCTTGATCACCGGCTGGTGCGGTTCACCGGAGCCGGGCGCCTCGTAGGCGGGCTCCTCGCGGCCGTAGCGCGGGGTCTGCAGGAAGTCCTCGCGCGGGTCGCGCGGGCGCGGCTCCTCGGCGAACACCCGTTTCAGGCGCTCGGGGGCGGGCTCGGAAGACTCAGGGGGGTCGGTGCGGCGCGGTGCGGGCGGCTCCGGCGCGGGCTCCGGGTCAGGCTCGGGCTCGCGGGCGACGGGCTCACGCGGAGGCTCGGGCTCACGGCGCGGCGGCTCCTCACGCCGGCGAGGCGCGGGCGCGGCGGGCGTGGCCGCGGGCTCGCTTTCCTGGTCGAAGAAGGTGCTCGCGGCGGGCTGCCGCGGGGCGGGCGCGCTCGGTTCCACCGGCGCGGCGTCGGCTTCGGCCTTTTTCGCCTCGGCGGGATCCTCGCGGCCGTAGCGGGGCCCGCGGCCCGGGCGCGGAGCCTCGGGCGGATCCTCCGGAGCATCGGCCCCGGTGGATTTGAAAAGGTCGGAAAGCGGACCTTCGCGCATCGATGCCCGTTTGTTACGCCGAGCCATGGGAGAGGACCTCCTTGGCCAGATCCCGGTAGTAGCTTGCCGCGCTGCTCTCCGAATCGTACTTGAGGACGCTGGAGCCTTTCACCGGAGCCTCGGCGAATTTGATCGCCTTACGGATCCGCGACTCGAAGACGAGGTCGCCGAAGTTCTCCTCGAGGATCTCGACCGCCTCCTTGGCGTGGATGGTCCGCGTGTCCAGCATCGTCGGCAGGATGCCCTCGATGCGAACATCGGGATTCAGGTTCTCTTGGATCATCCGAAGGGTGTTCTGCAGCTGGACCAGCCCGCGCATCGACAGATACTCGCATTGCACGGGGACGATCACTTTGTTCGCCGCGGTCAGCGCATTGATCGTCAGCAGGCCGAGGCTCGGCGGCGTGTCGATGCAGACGAAGTCGTAATCGGCCGAAACCTCTTTCAGCGCTTTCTCCAGGGTGCGCTCGCGGCCGATCTTGGTGCTCATCGCGATCTCGGCGCCGGCCAGGTCGATCGAGGCGACGGCGATGTCGATCTCCCGTTCGACGATGATCTCGGAGATCGGCATGTCGTTGACGAGCACGTCGTAGAGGCTGTGCTCGACCTTGTCCGGGTCGATTCCCTGGGACATCGTCAGGTTGCCCTGCGGGTCGAGGTCGATGCAGAGGACCCGGTAGCCGGACTCGGCGAAGGCGACCGCCAGGTTCAGCGTCGTGGTGGTCTTGGCCACCCCGCCCTTCTGGTTGGCGAAGGCGATGACGTCGGCGGTGTCGACCGGCTCGGCGGCGGGCTCCTCCCGGGGCTTCAGGAAGTCGAGGCGGGTCGGGGCGATCAGGTCGACCGCCTTCATCCGCGCATCGCCAGGCTCTTCGTCGTCGTCCTTGGGCGCGTTAAGGGCCTCCTCGACGCGCAGCGAGCCGACCTTGACGCCGCCGGAGGGCGCGACGGCCTCGGGCTGCTTCTCTTCAGCCGCGGTGGCCGGAGGCGGGGCGTCGACCGGCACCGCCGCGTCCGCGGGTGGCGCGTATGAGGGGTCTTCGCCCGCAGCCTGCGAGGACGAGGACCCCTCGTGCGCGACAGGACCCGCGGCCGGAGCGCTCACACCAATGTCGTCCTGAGCCAAGTCGTCGCGGGATTCCGGCTCCGGCTCCCGGTACGCGGGCTCCGGATCCGGGTACTCGTCCAAGCGCCGCTCGGGGACCGCCTCTTCCATCCCCTGAAGCTCTTCCTCGAGCGGATGCGTCTCCTCGACGACGGCGGGCTCCCGATTCTTCTTCTTGCGGCTTAGAAATCCCATTGCGCGGATATTCGGATGGGACTGCCTTTTTCCTGCCTTAACGCGAAATTGCTAGGAATTGCCCGATACCCGAACTTCTCGACAAGCGATTGGTGATAGTCACCGGCAAGGGCGGGGTCGGCAAGACGACGGTCTCGGTGGCCCTCGGCATGCGGGCCGCGGCCGAAGGCAAGAAAACGATCGTCTGTGAGGTCGCCGCCCAGGAGAACGCCTCGCGGATGTTCGAGCACACCACCGTCGGCTTCCACGAGGTCGAGCTGGAGGAGAACCTCTGGGCGATCTCGATCGACCCCGACGAGTCGATGCGCGAGTACGTCCTGCTGCAGCTGAAGGTGCGGGCGATGCGCGACATGCTCTTCCGCAGCCGGATCTTCAACTACCTCGCCGCGGCGACGCCGGGGCTGAAGGAGCTGGTGACGATCGGGAAGATCTGGGAGCTCGCCCAGCTCGACCGCAAGGTGAAGTCGGGGGGCAAGTACGACGTCGTGATCGTCGACGCGCCCGCGACCGGCCACGGGGTCGGCTTCCTGCAGACGCCGCGCACCTTCGCCAACATCGCCCGGGTCGGCCCGATCCACTCGCAGGCCCAGACGCTGGACAACTTCATCACCAACCACGACAACACCGGGGTCGCGATCGTCGCCCTGCCGGAGGAGATGCCGGTGAACGAGTCGGCGGCGCTGGAGCACGACCTCGTCAACGAGGTCGGCGTCGCGGTCGACCGCGTCTACCTCAACGGGCTCTACCCGGAGCGCTTCTCGAAAGGCGAGGCGGAGAAGCTGACCGCGCTGGCGGAGGCCGAGGAAGGCGCCCCGAGGGCGGCGGCGCGGGCGGCGCTGTCGGAGTTCGGGCGGGCGAAATCGCAGCGGGCGCAGCTCGCGCGGCTGCGGCGGCGGGCCCAGGCGCCGGTGAAGACCCTCCCCTTCCTCTTCGAGCCCGACCTCGGGCCGGAGGCGGCGCGCCGCCTCTCCAAGAGGCTCGCGTGAGCCCGACGTCCCCCACCCTCGCCGATGCCCTCGAGGGCAAGGAGGTGGTGATCTGCGCGGGCTCCGGCGGGGTCGGCAAGACGACCACCTCGGCGGCGATCGCGACCGGCCTCGCGGCGCGCGGGCTGAAGGTCTGCGTACTGACGATCGACCCGGCGAAGCGGCTTGCCGACTCGCTCGGGCTGGAGGAGCTCGGCAACGACGCGCGGCGGGTCGACCCGAAGCTCTTCGAGGCGCAGGGCGTCGAGATCAAGGGCGAGCTGTGGGCGATGATGCTCGACCCGAAACAGACCTTCGACGAGCTGATCGCCCGCCAGGCGCCCGACGAGGAGTCGCGCGACCGGGTGCTGCAGAACCCGATCTACCAGCAGATCTCCGGGGCGTTGGCCGGGTCCCAGGAGTACATGGCGATGGAGAAGCTCTTCGAGCTCCACACCGAAGGGGACTTCGACATCCTCGTGCTGGACACGCCGCCGAGCCGCAACGCCCTCGACTTCCTCGAGGCGCCGCGCCGCCTCACCCAGTTCATCGAAGGCAAATCGCTGAAGGTCTTCATGAAGCCGACCGGGTTCGCCGCGAAGGTCGCGGGGCGCGGGGCGACCGTGGCCCTGAGCGTGATGAAGCGGATCGTCGGCTTCGACCTGATCGCCGACCTGGCCGAGTTCTTCAACGCCTTCAGCGGCATGGTCGACGGCTTCCAGGCGCGGGCCAAGCGGGTCAACAAGCTGCTCGCCTCGCCGACCACCTGCTTCCTCGTCGTCTGCGGCCCGCAGGGGGAGCCGATCCAGGAGGCTGTCTACTTCCACCGCAAACTGGTCGAGGCGAAACTGCCCTTCGGCGGCGTCATCGTCAACAAGGTCCACTACCCCGCCGAGGAACTGCGCGGCGACGACGAGGACCTGCCCGCGACCCTGGCGGAGAAGCTCGGCGACGATGACCTCGCCCGGCGGGTGGCGGCGAACTTCGCCGATTACCAGGCGTTGGCCGAGCGCGACGCCCGCAACATCGAGCACCTGGCGCGGGAGATGCGGGCGACCGGCGTGATCCGCGTCCCCTACCTCGACGAGGACGTCCACGACCTGGCCGGCCTGGCCCAGATCAACAAATACTTGTTCGCGACCGGCGAGGAGCGGGTCGCGATGGCGGCGGGGCGGGCCTAGGGGGTCGGCGCGCTGGGACGGCCGTTGTGCCGGCCGGGTCGGGAATTCCACGCTTCCGTGACCCATCTGTCGGGCCGGGGACCAGCCGTTCGTCGCTTCCCCCCATATGGCATACAAGCGACGAACGGCTGTCGCGGACGCCGTCAGATCGTGGAGGAAGGGGCACGGAAGTGTGGGGTTCGTGGAAGAACCCTCACGGAAGCGTGGAACACGTGCCGTCTCCCGCGCGTCTCTCCCGATGGCGTCGCACTTCCTCCATCCGTTTCATACCCCGGCCGTCTCGGGCACGGTCACAGCCAGCCAGGGCCGTGACCGAGACGGCCGTGCTCGCCGCCACGGCTTGCGTCCCTTGTAGTCGGGTGCCAGCTTCCGCCGCCCCGAACCTTCCGGGCGCGAACCCAGCCCTAGTGCCGGCGGTACTCGAACTCGGGGTGCGAGAGGGACCAGTCCGCGTCGGGGACCGGGAAGAGGTGACGCACGCGGGGCGTGTCGATCTTCTCGCGGTGCTGAAGGTCGCGCTCCTCCTCCGGGGCGGGCCACTCGAGTGAGTGACCGCTCTCCTGGTCGACCTCGTCGAGCCAGTGGGTGGCCGTGACCTTGATCTCACCGGGGGCCGGGATCGGCTCGAGGATGCGGGTTTCCATCGGTTCGTCCTCCTCGAGGTCGGCGTCGTACTCGGGCGCGTCGCCCCCGAGGTAGCTCTCGGCTTCGGCGAGGTCGGCGGCCAGGTCGTTCGGCGCCTCTTCCTCCGGCGCGTCGGCCGTCAGCTCGCGGGCCTGGGCCTGAGTCACCCGGAACTCGTCGATGGGCACTTGCGGGACCCGCAGGTCCTCGACGGGCTCGTCGGCCTCGGAGTCCTCTTCGGCGTAGACCATGATCTCGGCATCGCCGGCTTCGAGGCCGGTTGTGATCAGGGTCTCGTCGGCGGTCGTGGAAAGGTCGTTGCCGAGTTCGCCGAGGGCAGCCTGGCGCAGGAGGCGGCGGGCGCCGTCCTCCATCCAGGTCGCCAGCTCGATCGCGTGGTCGAGCATGCGGCCGTTCATCAGCGCGCGCTCCAGCTCCAGCACTTCCTCGACCCGCTCGCGGGCCTCGATGCGATCGAAGTTCTCGTCGGCGATCAGGGCTGAGGCGCGCAGCGGCAGCGAGGCGCCGACCGGGCCGTGGCCCTCGAGCACCGCGCGCAGGGCGAGCAGGTGGTCGGAGAGGCCTTCCATCGCGCTCTCGCGCTCGCAGCCCATCTCGAAGCGGCCGACCGCCCAGGTGAGGGCGCTGTCGGGGTCGGGGCGCTGCTCCAGCATCGCGGCGAAGTCGGCTAGTTCGGTGCCCTCCTGCTCGGAGAGGCGGTAGCCGCCGGGGCGGGTCGCGGGCGCGCCGGTGGTGATGCGGCGCCAGGTGTCCTCGCCGGTCGGGGCGAAGGCGAACGGCCCGAGGCCGATGCCGCCGACCTTGAACATCCGCATCACGCTGATCAGCTCGCGCAGCTGCTCCAGGGCCAGCTCGGCCGCTTCGGTCCCCTGTTCGGCGACAGCGAGGAACTGCGGCTCCCAGGCGGCGCGGCCCATGCCCTCGCTGCGCATCGCCTCGACCGGTGCCGTGATCGAGTCGGCGCGGACGATCCGCACCCCGTTCGGCAGCTGCAGGCGGTTCATCGACATCCGCAACCCGACGATCGGCACGATCAGCGTGTCGGCGTCATCGGCGCTGCGCGCTTCCGCGTCCAGCGTCGAGACCAGCGCCTCCAGCCTGCCGCGGTCCAGCGCGAAGCCGTTGCCGTCCTTGAAGAGCTCGACCGTGAAGACCTCCAACATCCGTTCGGCGCGGGCGCCCGGTTCGGGCGGCACCATCTCGCCACGGCCCTCCAGGTAAGTAGAGGCCACCCCGGCCTCGACCACTGCCTCGCGGGCGGCGCTCCAGCTCGGCAGCCCGTGCAGCTCCCCGACCCGCTCCTCCACGAAGCGGCCGGTCTGCGGCACGTAGCTGTAGAACGGCGAGTCCTCAGCCGTATCGGTCGCCACGTCGAAGGGAATCTGTTCCCCCTCGGCAACCATCGCGTTGAAACGGGTCGCGGCCTCGGTGGCGAGGCGGCGAAGGCTTTCGTTGAGCAAGAAGTCGCGCACGAGGGCAACCTTCCGCCAAGCCCCCCAGCCTCCTGCGCCTGCACGACGCCTTGCAAGTTATGCGCGCGGGACGCGCTCGATCAGGCGGCGGCGGGTTCGGCGGGCTGGCCCGCTTCATCGAGCAGCCAGCGAGTGCCGTAGGCGCGCATGTCTTCGACCAGCGGCACCAGCGCCACGCCTTTATCGGTGAGGGCGTACTCGACCCGCGGCGGCACCTCGGGATAGGTGTGCCGCTCGACGATCCCCTCCTCCTCCAGCGCCCGCAACCGCAACGACAACGTCCGCGGGCTGATCCCCTCCAGCGAGCGTTCGAGCTCACAGAAGCGGCAGTTCCCCTCGGCCAAGTCCCTGATCAGAAGGAGCGTCCACTTCCCACAGACCACCTCGGCGGTCTTGCAGACGGGACATTCGGCGTTGCTACTTGCACTCATTGGCTTCAATCCGGGGTGGGGCGGGAAAAACTTCGCTTCAACAAGTGTAGCTATGTGGCTTCATTAACTGAAGCGTTGGGTCCTCACTTGGTCGCTCCGGACGAGAACGGCGCTGTCGTCACGGCTTCCGCGCTCACCAGCGTGAACTTGTAGCGCACCTGGCCCGGACCGACGACCAGGGTGATCGGCATCCCGACTTCCAGGCTTAGAAGGCGGCATTCCGACTTGCCCGCGAGGCATTTGGCTTCCCCATAAGCCGAGTTGACTTCGTCGGACACGAGGAACATCGGAGCGCTCGTCTTGCCATCGATCCCGACATAGGTGAGCACCTGATCCTTTTCGCCGGGCAACGGAGTGGGCGACGCCACCACCTTCTTGACCACGGGCGCTTTATCTTCGGTGCCGCCGGTCGCGGTCGGCACGGTCTTTTCGACCCTCACCTCGACCGCGTAGGTGGTAGCCGACGCTTCGGGGCTCTTCGTTTCCCCGGCGCCCGCGGATTCCCCGCTTCCTTTCGGTTCGGTCGGGACGGTCGTCGTCGTTTCGGTCGTCTTCGTCGGCGTCGATTCGGGGGACTTGCCGCCCGAGGGCCCCGACGGCACGTGGGTTTCCGTGCTCGTCTTGACGACGCCGTTTTCGTTGCGCGTGATCTTCACCGTTTCCGATTCATCGGTGGCGGTGATCATGGTCGAGGTGGACGTCGAGGCCTGAGCTTCGGGCGACGCTTCGAAACCGTTGTTCCCTTTGCTCCCGAGCTTCGCCCCCTTCAATTCGGGTGCCGTGAAGCGCTGTTTGAACGGATCGGTCGGCTTGCGCCCCCGCAGCCGCTTGCGGTAGTCGCGAAGGCCGGGATTCGCACGGACGACGGTGAGGCTCGCATTGTCCGCCGTGCCGCCCGAGGCCGCGGCGGCGACCGGTGGCACGGCCGGTTCCGACGACGATTCCTTACTGCCTCCGGACAACAGGATCGGGACCGCGACGAGCGCGACCAGTGCGAGCGCCACGACCGGGAGCAGCCGACGATCCTTCAGGTCGAAGTAGAGGTCCTCGAGGAATTTCGGCACCCACACATCCGGGAGCTTCAACTCGGGGCCGCGCTTCAACCAGTTCATGGCGATTCCACCGTCGCAGACGCCAAGGTGCCGGTTTCCGTGGTCCCTTCGGGCGCTATCCCTTCGGTGAGGTTCTGCCCGGGCGGGGTCAGGTAGGTGGTGATCGAGAAGTTGGCGACCAGGTTCGGGAAGCCGCCGTCGCCGGGTTCGAGCGAGAAGCTGCCCAGGGTGAACAGGCGTCCGTTGACCGCGACGTTTTCGTTCTTCGTCTCCACCAGCCCGTCGAGCTTTTCGATGAAATCGGCGATCTTGAAGAAGTTGCCTTCGAACGTGAGCGAATAGGGCATCACCGCCAGACCGGCCGGGCCGACCGTCGCGCCCAGCGGCATGAGCGACGCCGACGCCTCGGTCGGCGTTTGGGTCCCGGCTTCGACGACCGGGGCTTCACCTTCCGCCCCGCCTCCCGAGTCGAGGTTGAGCGAACCGAAATGGACCTGCGTGCGATCGGCGAGCCTCTGGATCTGGACGATCAACGACGCCGTTTCGGCTTCCGCCGGCACCGCCTTGCCGAGGACGACCAGGTGAGCGTAATCGCTCGAGAACGACCGCTTTGCCGCTTCCGCCGCCTCGACTTCGGCAGTGTGGCCGGCCAGCGACGATTCCAGCGTTTCCGCCCGGACGGCGAGTTTGTCGGCTTCCGATCGCTTCGGGCTGAGCAGCCCGATCCAGAAGCCGGTGGCAACCGCGACGACGATAAGCATCGCGGCGATCAGCAGATTCGTGTTCTTCCTTGACGAAGCCTTCATCTCACCCGCCTTCGGCGCCTTCTCCGGTCGCGACCGTTTCCGTGCTCGCTTCGCCTCCCGCTTCGGGCGCCGCTTCGGTCGATTCCGGTTCCGGCGCCACTTCTTCCGCCGAGCCGCCGACGATCGGGAGCGGCGCCGCGTCGAAGGCGACGATCATCTGGAACTGGGCGATGAAGTCGCGCGACTCGCAACCCGCACCTCCTTCGCCGCCGCCACCTTCCCCACCGCCGCCCCCGGAGACGGCACTCGATTCCAGCCCGACGCGGGTGACGCCTTCGATGTCCTTCAGGGCGGTCACGAAGCCGGCGACGGCTTCCTGGCCGGCGGCGCAACCCGACAGTTCGAGGGAGGGGCCCGTGATCCCACCAGCGGCACCTTCAGAGCTGCCGCTCGTCGCGTTCGCGTCGAGGCTCGTCAGCCAGACGTCGTGCGGCAGGATCAACGCGAGTTCGCGCATCACCCGCTCCCAATCGAATCGACTGTCGGCGAGTTCCCGCACCGTGTTCACGCGCTGTTCGGTCATCGCGGCGAATTGGGTGTACGGCGCGAGGCGTTCGGCGCGAGCCTGCGCGATCGCGTCTTCACGGTGAAGCTGAGCGACTTCCGCCTTGCGTTCGGAGACGTCGTTGCCGGCCAAGACCAGCAGGGTCACGCCGATCACCGCGAGCGCCAACGCGCCGAGGACGATGTAAGGGAGCGGCCCGGTCCGCAGCGGCGCGTGGTCGCCGCGGCGAAGCTCTGCCGGGATCAGATTGACCGGGCGCATCAGCCCTCCAGCCCCAGGCCGTAGGACAGGGTCAGCCGCGCCGCCGTGAAGTCGTCATAGCCGCCGAGCGCCTGCGGTCGGACCATCTGGACCTCCGCGCCGAGCTGCTCGGAAAGGCGCTCGGCGAGGCCGGGGATCGACGACCCCACCCCTCCGAGCCGGACCCGTCCGATCGGCGTGGCTCCCTCCTGCGCTCCGTAGAAGTCGAGCGACCGCCGCAGGTCGTCAAGCAACGCGACGACGCCCTCCTCAAGGGCGGCCCGCGCCTCCAGGACGGTCTCGGGGTCACCGGAGATCTGCTCGACAGCGTCCCGCAGCCCGACATGCCGCAGCCACTGCGCGGCGTGTTCGGCGGTCATCCCACGGGTCGAGACGAGCCGGTCGATGATCGGCTCGAGGCCTGCGGCCGACACTCGCGTGAAGAGGCAGGACCGACCGCGCGCGATTGCGAGATTGGCGACGTCCCCGACGCCACAGAAGAGGGTCGCGTCGAGGGGCGCCTCGCCGGCGCGATCGGGCTCGGGGGCATCGGCGAGCGCCCGGATCATCGCGAAAGCCGAGAGGTCGACCCCGATCGGCTCGAGGCCGGCACGCCGGAGCGGCTCCAGGAATGAGACGACCATCTCGCGCCGCGCCGCGACGACGGTCACATCCACCTGCGGGAGCGAGCCCTCCTCCCCGACGACGCCGCCGACGATCTGATGCTCGAGCACCGCCTGCTCGAGCGGCATCGGGATCTGCTCTTGCGCCTGGAAGCGGATCGCCGCGTCCATCTCCTTGGGATCTTCGATCGCCGGGAGCCGCACGGTGCGCACCAGGATCTGCTGGTTCGCAACGCCGAGCCGGACCCGCTTCGAAAGCTTGTGGGCGCCGAAGAACTCCTTCAGGTGCGACGACAGGCCGTCGGAGTCGACGACCTCGCCTTCGTGCACCAGGCCGGGCGGCAGCGAGCCGATCGCCGATCCGGTCACCTGGACGGAGCCGTTCACCCGGAGCTCGGTCGCGGCGATGCTCCCCGACTCGATGTCGAGGCCGGTCGTCTCCGCAGGCTTTTTCCTGGTCAGTTGCATAAGGGACTCCGCGTCGGCCCTCGGGGCCACGCGCACTCCCTCTGAATCGACAGCCGCGGCAAGAAACTAGCTACCAATTTCTAGGAGAAATTTGGCTCAGGTAAAGGCGTTGAGGTACAGCTGGACGAGCTGGTCGCCGAGCAGCAGGCCGACGACGCCCCCAAAGGCGAGAAAGGGCCCGAACGGGATCGCCTGCTTGCGCGCCTGGGCGCCGTCGCGGGCGATGATCGCGATCCCCGTCACCGACCCGGCGAGGAGGGCGACGAACACCGCTGGGATCACGTTGCGGCCCAGGAACAGGCCCATCGTGGCGGCGAGCTTCACGTCCCCCAGTCCCATCCCCCGTGGATAGGCGAGCGCGGCGAGGAAGAACAGGCCTCCGGCCCCGGCGCCGGCGACCAGCCTCACCGGGATGCTGCCGGGATCACCGACGGCCGCGGTGACGACGGCGAGGATCGCGCCGACCAGAAGGATCTTGTTGGGGATGATCCGTCGCTCGAGATCGGTGAGCGTCACCGCCACCAAGACCGGCACGAGGATCAGCCCCTCGACCACCTCCGTCGCGTCGCCCCAGAGCACGATCACGGTCAACGCGTAGAGGATGCCGACAGTGAGCTCGGCGAACGGATAGCGCGGGGAGATCGCGGTCCCACAGCAGCGCGAGCGGCCGCGCAGCACCAGCCACGACACCACCGGGATGTTGTCGTAGGCGGCGATCTGGGCGCCGCATTCCGGACAGCGGGAGCGCGGGCCGACGATCGATTCGCCGCGCGGGACGCGGTGCGCGACGACGGTGATGAAGCTGCCGATCAGGAGGCCTCCGACGAAGGCCAGGACCGCCGCGGCTGCCACGCCTATTCGCCTTCGAACGGCGTCGTGGTGTCGACCTCGAGCCGGGTGGGAAAGTTCGGATGGTCGTACATGATCGGGATCCCTTCCGCCGGCGTGGTCCCCGCGTCGACGCTCAGTGCGACCCCGAGTCGTTCACCCACTTTGATCGCGAACGGCGCGCCGGAGATCTTCATGGTCAGCCTCAACTTCGTCCATTCCGTTCGCGGCCAAGAGCTGTTCCCCTCCGAGGAGATCGACCAGTACGGTTTCCCCGTTTCGGCGTCGCTGAGCTGGAAATCGGTCATTTCGACGCCGTTTTCCAGCGGTTTTTCGCTCCGTTTGAACAGGTAGACGCAGACGGTCCCGGGATAGCTCGCTTCGTTGATCGTGCGGGAATAGAACTCGAGCGTCGCCGTGCCGCTGACGGCGAATTCACGCGGCATCGGGTCGGTGACCCAGCGGTGGACCTTGGCCTCCGGATGGACGCCGCTGGTCGGCCGGTAGTGGCAACCGGCGGTGTCGTCGTGGAGGAGCTCGAGGCCCTTCGCGGTATCGGGGCTCGGCGCGAGGTAGGAGTCGCTCGAGTAGTTGAAGAGCGCCGGGTTCGATTCGTCGTCGGGTGCGGGATCCGGCGGGGCTTCGCGGAGCAGGGCATCGGGGGCACCCAGTTTTTCACCGGTCTGGAGGCCGCTCGCGCAGACCCCGAGAGTGTTGTGCAGCAGGTGGTCGCCGGTGATGGTCTGCCGGATGGTGGTCCCGCTCGCCGAGCACGGCGTGTCGGAGAGGAAGAACTGCTGGGCGGTGATCGCTTTACCGGTCCCCAGTTCGCCGGTTTTGTCTTCCAGTTCTTCGCGTTCCCGTTCTTCTTCTTCCTGTTGCGTGTTGCCGCCTCCACCCGGTCCCGGACCTTCGCCCTGCGTCGAGCGCTGCGCCTGGGCTTCCGGGTTGGAGACCTGCGACTGGACTTCGACGTAGTTCCGCGGTGCCAGCTGGTTGGTCGAGTCGAGCTTGACCGCGACGATCAGCTGCTTGTAGTCCTGATCACCGGGGCAGAAGTCTTCCGTTCCGACCACGCTTTCGGGGCAGGTGGGGTCGTTGCGCCAGACGATGTAGCGGTAGATCTGCCCGCTGACGCTCCCGTCCGTGAAGCTGACGGGCCCCGGCACCACGACCCCTTTGACCCGTTCTTCGGTGCCGCGGATCGAGCCGCCGTCCACGACCATTTCCGCTTCTTCCCCGAGCGGTTGACGCTTCACCGCGAATTTGCCCCCTTTCACGCGGAAGTTGGGATTGTTCGTATCCGCCACCGGTTCTGGAGTTTTGGTCAGTCCCAGTTCCGAGTAAGGGATGGCCTGGAGCTTCTCCATTTCTTCCTGCGCCTTGTCGAGCGCGACCTGGGTCGCCTGGGCACGCTGGGCGTTCCGCGTTGCGGCGGTGAGCGTGCCGAAAACCGCAAGCGATGCCAGCGCCAGGATGACAGCCGCGACCAGCACCTCGATCAGCGTGAAACCGGCCTCGGAGTCGCCGCGCGCCATTCGTTTCTCGATCGACTCTCGCATGGTCCTCAGCCGCTGAAGGTCGCGGTCCTCAGGGTTGCGCCGTCGGAGATCGTGAGCAGGCCAGGACCGTCCGGATTCGGGACTTCGAGGTTGACCCCGATGTAGGTCGGGTCGCCTTCGGCCCGTGCCGCTCCGCATTGGCTCGGGTCGGCGGCCGTGCTGGGGACGAAGCAGAAGACGGCGGAGGGGTTGCGGACCCCGGTCAGTGCCGTTTCGGTGCTGCCCACCTGTCCGCTGGGCGTCAGTTCGGTGCGCGTGCAGCTCGTACCCGCGCAGCGGTACCTCACTTTGCACGGGATCGCCGGAGCCGCCGGGTCGTTCGACACCGCCCCACCGCATTGGACGCGACGGACGCGGGTGACGAGCTGCAGTTCGCTCGGGCTCGTCGGTTCAACCGAGACGCCGTTGCGGATTTCCCGGACGATCCGTTCGAGCTGCCAGCGGGCGGTCGTGACGTTTTCGGACTTGTGGTTGAGGGCCGGCTGGTCGTGGACGGCACTGATCAGCATTGCGGTGGCCCCGGCGACGATGACCATGCACATCGTGATCGAGACCAGGATCTCGATCAGGGTGAGGCCCGCCTCACCCGAGTTCGCGTCCAGCCGCCTGCGGATCCGACCGATCACTTCGGCGCCACCTTGAACACCCTCCGCGTCGGCGCGGACTGCTTCGCGCCGGCGGCGCTGATCGCGATGATTTCGAGCACGTGCTTGCCCTTCGCCAACCGCTTCAGACGCAGCGGCGAGGAGCATGCCTTCCACGGTCCCTTGTCGAGGTGACAGTGGAACTTCGTGCCGACCTGTCCGGTCGAATCGGTGAAGCGGAAGATCGGGCTGGTCGACCGGGTCTTTGCGGCCGGGCCGAAGGTGACCAGGGCATGCGGAAGCTCGGGTGCCGGCGGCGCTTTCGTGGCGGTCCCGGTGTCACCGCTCTTCCCTCCGGAGCTCGTCGCCGTCGCCGTTCCGGGATGGGTGACTTCGGTGACCGTCCCGCCGGCGCCACCGTCGTTCGAGCCGCCACCAGCCGATGGTTCTTCGAACTGCCGGTAGGCGATCGGTTCCGAGCATCCAGAGACGAAGCCTTCCGACTCCGCGGTCGCCCTGAACGCGGAGGTCGAATCCGGCGCGACCGTGACCTGCAGGCCGGGGCTCGCCAGTTGCGCCGCGGTCCCCGCGGCGATCGGTTCGCCCGAACAGTCCGGAGTGTCGTAGATCTTCACCGCCGCGCCGGCTTCGGTTTCGCCGAGCACGCGAGGGGTCGTCGACGCGGCCGGGGAAGCCGGATCGGTGGCGGTGAGCACCGGAGCCGGAGGTCCGAGTTCGAGGTCCGGCGAGTTGCCGGCCGAGACCAGCCTGGTCACGTCTTCGCTCGGATCGGCGGCGAGGAACCGTTCGTAGATGTCGGCTTCGTTGTCTCCGTCTTCCAGGGTGAAGCGCTCGAAGGTCCTGAAGAAGACCCGCCGCCCGTCCGTCGAGGCGCCGACGAAGGTCGCTCCGCAGTTGCCTTTCCGCAGAGGGCAGTAGCTCGGCGAGGTGGTGATCAGGCTGGTCGAGCCGGTCGTGAGATCCCGGAGGTAGATGTCGGGTTCGCCATCGGTGTCTTCGGCGAGGACGCCCTCCGCGGTCCCGAAGACGACCTGTGAGCCGTCACTGGACGCCCGGTTGAAGCTGACATCGAAAGCCCCGTTCCAGCAGGTCGGGCAAGAAGCTTCGCCGCGCGAGGCCAAGACCGGCGGACCGCCACCGACCGTCTGGCGGTAGACATCTTCGTGCTCATCTTCGTCCTCGGGAGACAGAGCGGCGGCGGTGCTGAAAATCACTTCTTCGGCATTCGCGCTGACGGCGTCGAAGGTCACTCCACAGTCGGCGCTGCAAGGAGCCGCGGTGACCAGTTGCAGCGGGCCGCCGGCGGACCACTCATAGATATCGTTGACGCCATCGGTGTCGGTGCCGAGGAGGCTCTCCGCGGTCGTGAAGAAGACGTGGGCGCCGTCGGCCGAGGTGGCGGCGTAGCTCGCCGTGATGTTGGCGCTTCCCCCCGAAACGAGCGCCGTCGGCCCATTGGGTAGATCGCGCGCGTAGATGTCCGTGGCGCCGTCTTCGTCGCCTGGCACCAGCGCTTCATCGGTGCTGAAGAAGACTCTTTTGCCGTCGGCGGAGTTGCCGTCGAAGAGGGGGACTTTGCCGCCGCTCCCGCAGCCGGGACATGAGCCCTGCGAGACCAGGGAGATTTCCCCCGTTTCGACGTTAGCGGCGTAGAGGTCGAGGGCGGTGTCGCCGTCGGCGGACGAGAGGGCCTCGGCGGTGGCGAAATAGGCGTACGCGCCGTTGCCGGAGATGCCGCGCGGGGAAATGTCGAATTCCGCATTACCGCACCCGGGTCGGCAGCCGACTTCGCCGGCGCTGATCAGCTCGGTCGTCCCGGTGGTGAGGTTGCGCATGTAGAGGTCGACGGCGTTGTCGGCATCCGCCGCGGAGAGGAGCTCCTTGGTGGTGAAGAACGCCTCCGTGCCGGCTTCGTTGATCCCGGCGAAGGTGGTCGGATACGCGCCGTTGCCGCAGCCCGGCAGGCAGGCACCTTCGCCGACGCTGACCAGCGTGGTGGTGCCGGTGGTCAGGTTGCGAAGGTAAAGATCCTTCTCACGGTCGGTGTCCGCCGCCACCAGCCGCTCTTCGGTCGAGAAGAACACCTCGGTCCCGGCCGCGTTCGCCGCCTCGAACTGCGCCGGGTAGGCGTCGTTACCACCCGTCGGCCCCAGTGAGACCTGTCGGGTGACGTACTGACCGACTTCAGAATCGAAGTACCGCTCGTAGACGTCACGCTTGGTGTCGGTGTCGCCCGGCACCAACTGTTCGTCGGTTTCGAAGAACACGACTTCGCCGCTCGCCGAGACGGCCTTGAAGCTCGGCGCGGCGCCGGCAATAGCTGGCACACAGGCGGCCACACACAGTACCGCGATGGCGAGCGCCGTCAGTTTTTCGAGCGAGATCTTCACGTGGGTTTCTCAGAAAGAAAAGGGGCGGGCGAATGCCCGCCCCTTTGGTACGACTTGCGTCGTGCACAACTAGCCGGGATCAGCCGTTAGACCAATCCCCAGTCGACGGGCAACCGCCCGTGCTGACGGGGCCGCATCTGTATTCGAGGCCGCCCGTAGTTTTGCGTTTGATTTCGAAGGTGTCCGTACCGGTGCCCGTCACAGCGATCACGTAGGAGTAGTTGGTCGGCTGCGTGATCGTTACACCGGTTGCCGGCAACGTTTCCTCGTAGTTAGCTTTCAAATTCGCGTAGCTGCACTGTTCAGTTCCCGTACCCGTAATCGGATACGCGCCGCCATTGTCGGTCGAGCAGCTCTCCAGCGCGACCTGGGCCGTATGCGCGGTCTCCTTCGCCTTCGCGTCGCCAGCCTTGCTCTTCTGGTTGAAGAAGGCGGGCAGGGCGATCGCGGCGAGGATGCCGAGGATGAGCATGACGACGAGAAGCTCGATGAGGGTGAAACCAGCCTCTTTGTCACCGTTGAGCCGAGCGCCGATCCGGGCCCGGATGTTCTGGAGCAACATAGGTACCTCCTATTGGACCTATCGTTTGCGCCAGAGCCCGGACCAAGCCTTGCGGCCCCCGAGACACTGGCTACTTGATTACGGATGTCTCATCGGGCGTCGGCCCGTCGCGCTTTAGCGATTTGACGCCGTTACTTTGTCCAGAACTTTTTGCGTCTCTCGACCGTGAAAAGTAGGGTTTGGCGAACCTACTTTTCGGCATCCGGCGATAGGCCACAGAAGTACTTGCCGAACAACCGTCCAGCGTGGTTCCGAGGTCAGCGGATCTTTTCGTAGATGCTGAACATCGGCAGGTACATCGAGATGACGATGAACCCCACGATGCCACCCACGAACACGATCATCACCGGCTCGAGGAGGCTGGTGAGCGCTTTGACCTTGGCGTCCACCTCGGACTCGTAGAAGTCCGCGACTTTGTCCATCATGTCTTCGAGCTGACCGGTTTCCTCGCCGACGGCGACCATGTGGCCGATCATCGGCGGGAAGATCGGATTGGCTTCGATCGGCGCGGCCAACGAGCCGCCTTTCTTGACCGAGGCATAGACGTCGTCCATGGCCTGTTCGATGACGACGTTGCCTGCCGTCTCACCGGTTAGTTTGATCGCCTGCAGCATCGGCACGCCGGCGGAGACGGCACCGGAGAAGGTGCGCGACCAGCGGGCGAGGGCGACCTTCTGGATCACGTCGCCGATTTTGAACGGGATGCGGAGGGTGAGGCGCGTCCACGTATCCCGCCCTTTCTCGGTCCGCTTCCACTGGACGAAGGCAATGATCCCGATCACCAATGCCGGGATGACGATGAACCAGTAGCCGGTCAAGACCTTCGACGCCGTCACGCAGACCTGCGTCGGCAGCGGCAGGCCGGCCCCCCCTTCTTCGGGATGTTCTTCGGCGAGTTCTTTGAAGATGTTGGCGAAGACCGGGATGACGAAGGCGACGATCGCGACCAGGACAACGGTCGCGAAGCCGAAGACCAACGCCGGATACATCAATGCCGATTTGACCTGGCGGCGCAGTGCATCGTTTTTCTCCGCCTGGAAGGCGATCTGGTCGAGCGCGCTCTCAAGCCGTCCGGACTGCTCGCCCGAGCGGATCATCGCCCGGAAGAGTCGGTCGAAGACCTGGGGATGGCGGGCCATCGCCTGCTCAAGGGTGCTGCCCGCCTCGACGTCGGCGCGGACGCCGGCGATCGCCTCTTTGATCATCTCGTCCTGCGTCTGCTCCTCCAACGTGTGGAGGGTGCGCAGCATCGGCATTCCGGACGCGATCAGCGTCGCGAACTGTCGCGAGAACACAGCCAGCTCGCGGAGGTCCACTTTCTTCCAGCGCTTGAAGACATCCTCGAGCGCGAACGGGGCTGACTTCTCGGTGACGTCGAGGACGATCAACCCCCGCTGGCGAAGCTCCTCGCTGACCTGGGCCTTAGACTCAGCTTCGACTTCCCCGGTCGACGGGACGCCGGTCACGTCCATCGCCTTGAACGCGAAGGTCGCGGCCCCGGCCATCGCTAGCCCACCTGCGCGTACTGCGGCATCGCGGCGGGCGCCGTGCCGAGAAGCCTTTTCAGCTCGTCGGGCATCGAGGCTCGTTGTTCGGCGAGGCCACGAGTGATCCGGCCGGTACGCACCAGCCGCGACAGGTCGGCGTCCATCGTCTGCATCCCGACCGCCCCCGAGGTCTGGAGCGCCGCGTAGATCTGGTGGGTCTTGCCCTCGCGAATCAGGTTGCGGATCGCGGGCGTCGGCACGAGCACCTCGCAGGCGACCGCCCTCCCCGTCCCGTCCGCGGTCGGCAGTAGCTGCTGGGTGACGATGCCCTGCAGCGCGATCGAGAGCTGGGACCGCACCTGACCCTGCTGCTCGGGGGGGAAGACGTCGATGATCCGGTCGACCGTCTGCGCGGTCGACTGAGTATGCAAGGTCGCGAAGACCAGGTGGCCGGTCTCGGCCGCGGTCAGCGCCGTGGAGACCGTCTCCAGGTCGCGCATCTCCCCCACCAGGATCGTGTCGGGATCCTCTCGCAGCGCTGCCCGCAGGCCGAGCGCGAAGCTCTCGGCGTCGGAGCCGATCTCCCGCTGGTTCACGATCGAGCGTTTATGCGGGTGCAGGAACTCGATCGGGTCCTCGATCGTGAGGATGTGGCCCTGGGTCTCGGAGTTGATCACGTCGAGCATCGCCGCCAGGGTGGTGCTCTTGCCGGAGCCGGTCGGCCCGGTTACGAGCACAAAGCCGCGCGGTTTCGCCGCCAACTCCCGCAGCACCTGGGGCACGCCGAGCGAATCGAGCGCCGGGATCTCCTGCGGCACCAGTCGGAACGCCGCGCTCACCGCGCCCCGTTGGAAGAAGCAGTTGACGCGGAACCTGGCCACCCCCGGGATCGCGTAGGCGAAGTCGAGCTGCTTGTGGATCTCGAAGTTTTTGCGCTGGTCGTCGTTGAGGATGCCGTAGACGACCTCGCGAGTGTGCTGGGCGCCCAGCACGGGGAAACCGGCCATCGGCTCGATGCGACCCTTTTCGCGGATCGCCGGCGGGAACCCGGGAGTCAGGTGCACATCGGAGGCCCGCACCGAGACCATGTGGGCGAGGACGGCGGAGAAGTCGAAGTCCATGGTCCTAGATCGTCCTCGGGCCGCGATTCCTCGATACCTGATTTCGGCTAGGTCGTGACACGGATGACCTCCTCAAGGCTGGTCAGCCCGGCGCGGACCTTGCCGATCCCGTCTTCGCGTAGCGTGAGCATCCCGTCCTGCCGCGCGCTCATCGCGACCTCCTGCTCGGGCGCCCTGGCGACGGCCATCTGTTTGATCTTCTCGCTCATCTTCATCACCGAGAAGATCCCGACGCGCCCGCGGTAACCGCTCTGGTTACAGCGAGCGCAGCCGACGGGCTGGTAAGCCTCGATGTCGACGCCGACCCGGAAGTCGATCTCGGCGAAGACCTGCGGCGACAGCAGCGTGCGTTCCTTGCAGTGACTGCAGAGCTTGCGCGCCAACCGCTGGGCGACGACACAATCGAGCGCCGAGGCGATCAGGAAGGGCTCGATGCCCATCTCGATGAGCCGGGTGATCGCGCTCGGCGCGTCGTTGGTGTGCAGGGTGGTGAGCATCATGTGGCCGGTCAACGCGGCCTCGATCGCGATGCGGGCGGTCTCGCTGTCGCGGATCTCCCCCACCATCACCACGTCGGGGTCGGCGCGCAGCATCGACCGCAGGCCGGTGGCGAAGTCGAGGCCGGCCTTGCGGTTGACGTTGATCTGATTGATGCCGGCCAGCCGGTACTCGACCGGATCCTCGATCGTGATGATGTTCCGCTCGACTGCGTTCAGCTCCTGCAGCGCCGAGTAGAGGGTCGTCGACTTGCCCGAGCCGGTCGGGCCGGTGACCATCACCGCGCCGTAGGCCTGCTTGAAGGAGTGCGCGAACCGCTCGCGAGCGCTGCCGTCCATGCCCAGTTCGTCGAGCGTGCGCTGGGCGTTCTCTTTGTCGAGGATGCGGATCGTCACCCCCTCGCCGGTCTGCGTCGGCAGCGTCGTGATCCGCAGATCGACCCGACGATCGGCAACCGACACGCTGACCCGGCCATCCTGCGGGATCCGCTTCTCGGCGATGTTCAGATCGCTCATGATCTTCACCCGCGAGACGACCGCATTGATCATCCGCTTCGGCACGCGGGCGGCCTCACGCAGGACGCCGTCGACGCGGAAGCGGACCCGCATCTCCTCTTCGCCCGCCTCGAAATGGACGTCGGATGCGCCCTCCCCCACCGCCTGGCCGAGGATGCTGTAGACGAGTTTGATCACCGGCGCGTCTTCCGCACCGACCTCGATGTCGCTGACCTCGGCGAGTTCCTCGGCCTCGCTCTCGCCGTCGGCGATTGCCTCGGTGACGGCGCTTTGCAAAGTATTGAGCCGCCCGATGAGGGCATCGATGTCGTCGCCCGCGGCGACCCCGATCCGGCACTCCAGCCCGGTCGCCATCCGGATGTCGTCGACCGCGAGGACGTTGGTCGGATCGGCCATCGCCACCAGCAGGATCCCTCGGTCGAGGTACCCGACCGGGAGCGCGCGGTACCGACGCGCGGTGGTCACCGGGATGAGGTTCGCGGCCGCCATATCGACCTGGTAGGCGGAGAGGTCCAGGTGATGGAGGCCGTAGCGTTCGGCGACGGCGCGGGAGAGCTGGTCCGCGTCGACCGCCTTCTGTTCGAACAGCAGCTGCTCGGGCGGGCGCCCGACCGAGCGCGCTTCTTCGATCGCCTGCCGGGCGCGGTCTTCGCCGACGAAGCCGAGGTCGACGAGGACGTCGGTGACGAACTGATGCGTCTGCCCGTTCGCGCGCGGAGCGGTGATCCCGAGCGGAGCCTGCGGCGCCTCTGGCGTGGGGTCGACGGCGGCGGCCGTCCCAGACCCGGTGTCGGGAACGGGTCGCAGGTGATCGGGATACGACATGCCGTTCCCGCTCACGGATGGTATTCGACGGTCGGGCCTTCGTAGCCGGCGTCGCGGATCGCCTGCATGATGCTCGCGTCGCTCTGAAAGCCGTAGCTGACAGTTGCCGCCGGCGCCGACTTGTCGAGGCGGCGCGGCTCGAGCACGACCAAGGCAGGCACTCGTTCGACCCCGACACCCTGGGTTATCGCCGCGTAGCGAGCGATCCTGTCCGCTGAGACGACGAAGGTGGCGACCCCCGGCATCCCACCGAGCCGTTTGGTGGCGCGCGCGACAAGGTCGTCGTCGATGCCGCCCTTGTGCACGATCAGCAGGGCCACGGTGTCACCGCCTTTCCAGGCATCGACCACGGGGGCCGGCAGCGGCCGGGAGGCGAGCGGCGAGGACGCGAGCGTCGTGGAGACCACCGGTTCGGTCGTCGGAGAGGGCGCGGGTCCTTCTCCGGCGGGCGCGGAACTGGCGCTCAGTGAGGCGCCCGATTCGCCGCCGCCTTCGGATTCGCCGCCGCCCCCCATCGAGGTCAGGACGAAGATTGCCCCGCACAGCAACAGGACGGCTACCACGCCCATCTGCACCTTGGGATTGTTGTTCAGCTTGTCGCGCATCGGCTCGGGTCAGCAGTTCGCGTTCGGCGCGGCACTCGTCCCCGACGGTGCGGTGCACTCGAAATACGCCTGCGGAGTGAAATAGATCGGCGCCCGGTTCGTTTGGGTTGAGATTTCGCCTTCGTAGGTCCGGAGTTCTTCTTCTTTTCTTTCTCTTTCTTTTTGGGATTCCGTCCCGCTGCCCTGCAGCGCTTCGATTTCTTCTTCAAGCTTTTTGATCGTTTCCGACGGTTCGCTCGGTTTGGGATTGAGTTCCGGCGGGACTTCGAAGCCTGCGTCCTGTTCGACCGTCCCATTGCCGCTCATCGCGATCCGTTTGCCGGCGATGACCCCTTTCCAGGTGGCATTGCCGCTGATGTTGATGTACGTATCGGGCCCGTAGATCACCAGCTCGTTGGTGACCCCGGCGTTGCCGCTGATGTTGATCTGGCTGGCCCCGGTCGCCGACCCGAGGAAGTAGAAGCCGGGCATTTCGAACTGGCCGAGCGACGGCTGATAGCCGGTGGCCGAGATCCGGTTGTTGCCGCTGAAGTTGAGCTGGTTGCCGTTGTTGCCGCAGTGTTCCGGGGTGTCGAAGAAGAAGCGCACGTGCGCGCCTTTGGCGATGATCAGCTGCGAGTTCCCGCTGAAGTTGATCGAGCAGACCCAGTAGTCGCCGCCTCCGATGGTCAGGGTCGCGTTGGCGGAGAGGTTGATTTCACGGGTCGTCGGGTTGAACGGATAGTTCTTCGACCAGTTGTCGCCGGTGAGCGTGTCCGTCTGGCAACCGGCGGGCGTTCCGGTCTTGGTGCAGGTGACGAGCCGGTAGTCGGAATTGCTCGTCGCGATATTCAGCGGCATGAAGCTGCTGACTTTCGGCAGTTCCACGTTCGCTTCGGTCACTCGGTAGCCGCTGCACTGGTGAGCGTTGCCGCTGGAGCTCCATTTCTTGCCGATGCCATGACGGATGTCGCCGCAGATGCTCGCGTTGCCGGACGTTTCGAGGTTGCCGTTGGTCCCCACGCCGACGCGAATGTCCCCGTTACCGCTGAGGGTGATCCCTTCGCGGCCGACGAAGCCCTCGAGGTGCGCTTTTTTCGCTTCTTCTTCGAGAAGTTTCTGGCGTTTTTCTTCGAGTTCTTTGGTCTTCTGGATGTTGCCCTGTTTTCGAGCTTCTTCCAGTTCTAGTTCGATCTGTTTCGATTTAGTTTCGAATTCTTCTCGCCAGGTGGTGTTTTCGGTTTCGTTTTTAAAGGCGCCCGATCGGTCGTAGGTGACCTCGATCCGGCGGCTGACGGCGCCCGAGGTGCCGGTCGCGACGACGCAGAGTTCGCTCTGCCCACAGAAGAGCCCGACGGGGCTCACCCGGTAGACGTAGGTCGAGGTGCCGACCGTTCCTTCGATCGCCGGGCACCATTTCTGTCCGCCGACCATCTCCGCCCCGCTTTTCTGCAGGTGGCCTTCCGCGTTGACCCCGAGACACGGATTTCGTTCGTTGAGGATGTAGGCGTAGCGCGTCTGGCGGATCCGGGCGAGGTTGGCGCCGGCATCCGCCGCGGCGATCGCCCGCTTCGAGTCGTTGTCGCGGGTGGCCCCGTGCTGGGAGTTCACCGTGGCGAGCACCGCCGTGCCGGCCAGCGCCATGCTGGCGATCATCGCGAACAGGGTCACCGGAAGGGCGATCCCTGCCTCGCCTCCGGTCAGGTTCGAGAAGCGGTGGCTGAGGAAGGCGCGGATCTTCATGCCGGGCTCGCCAGTTGCTCGATGCCGCTCGCCCGCTGGCCGCCGGCGGCGAGCATCAGTTTGAAGTCGTGGGGGCTGGAGGCATAGTCCAGCGCGACCTCCTCGGCGATTCGACCTTCCATCACGTAGCCGAGCAGCGACTGGTCGAAGGTGCGCATGCCGTAGTACTCGCCTTCCGCGATGACCTCGGTGATCTTGCCCGTTTCCGCCGGGTTCATGATCAGGTCCTGGACCCGGCCGGTGACGACGAGGATCTCGGAGGCCGGGACGCGCCCCTCGCCGGTCAGATCGGGGACGAGCCGCTGCGCGATCGCGCCCTTGAGGGTCGCGGCGAGCATCACTCGCGCCTGGTGCTGGAGGTGCGGCGGGAAGAAATCGATGATGCGGTTGACCGTCTCGGTGGCGTCGAGGGTGTGGACGGTCGAGAGCACGAGATGCCCGGTCTCAGCCGCCGACAGCGCGGTGCGCACGGTCTCCTCGTCGCGCATCTCGCCGATCAGGATCACGTCGGGGTCCTGGCGCAGGACCCGGCGCATCGCGCGGCCGAAGCTCTCCGTGTCCGAGCCGATTTCCCGCTGGTTGATGATCGAGCCTTTGTCGGGGTGGAGGTACTCGATCGGATCCTCCAGCGTGATGATGTGGTGGGTCCGGGTGCGGTTGATGTGGTCGATCATCGCCGCGAGCGTCGTGCTCTTTCCCGAGCCGGTGGTGCCGGTGACGAGGACGATGCCGCGTTGCTCTTCGGCCAACTTCGTGACCGTCGGGGGCAGTCCGAGCTCCGCGACCGAGCGGATCTCGAACGGGATCGCCCGGCAGACGATGGAGACCGAGCCGCGCTGCTTGAACACGTTGACGCGGAACCGCGAAAGACTCGGGATCGAATAGGAGAAGTCGGCCTCCCCCGCTTCCTCGAACTCCTCGATCGAGCGCGCCGCGGCGATGTCGTGGAACGCCTTTTCGGTTTCCTCGGGCCGCAGCACCTCGAACCCCTGGAGCGGGGTCAGCTCGCCGTGGAGACGGACGGTCGGCGGGACGCCGACCTTCACGTGCAGGTCCGAGCCGTCTCGCTCGACCAGTTGGCGCAGGGCTGAATCGATATCGAACATCCCGGGCGCTATCGGCCCGGTTCAGCGCCGCTTGATAGCCCTAGCCATCTGTCCGAGCAGAATTCAGGCCGCCACGACCAAAAAGAAAGGGCGCGCCGACAGATTGCCGACGCGCCCTCGTGAAACCTGGGTACCTGAAGCGGTGCTACGCGACCTCGCGCAGTTTCTGCGCCTCACCGAGAGACTGGAGCTTTTTGAGGCTCTGGTTCTCGATCTGGCGGATCCGCTCGCGGGTGACGTTGAACGTCCGGCCGACCTCGTCCAGGGTCCGCGGGTGCTCGCCGCCGAGCCCGTAACGGAGCTCGAGCACGCGACGCTCGCGGTAGGAGAGGTTCTCGAGGGCCTCCTTGAGGGCCTCTTTGGTGAGCAGGTCGGCCGCCCGGTCGAACGGGGACTCGGCCTTCTCGTCGGCGATGAACT